>TARA_R110002073_G_scaffold68403_1_pt1 | contig 130693 bp, 119 predicted proteins | sample TARA_R110002073 | Tara Oceans TARA_R110002073 (sample SAMEA4397174) | marine metagenome | biome: Polar Biome; feature: [DCM] deep chlorophyll maximum layer (ENVO:01000326); material: water (ENVO:00002006), including particulate matter (ENVO:01000060) such as... | depth 40 m
AACGGCCTCCACTGGACGCGCTAACGCGCGCCTTTTATAGCGGCGTTGTACGTCAAAACCTTGCAGTGTGTCACCGCCAAATTGAGAATGGATTTCTAATCGATGAATTGCCCACCTTCATTTATTCTTTCAGCCGTAACGGCATCTTCGATGAGCCGTTGTCTAAACACCATCGCAGGCTCTCCATCAAGTTCAGTGATGGCGGTTCTGAAAGTGGGTCGCGAGGTTCATTCCGTTTGTGCTGGTAATTTCGTAGTGGCCGCTGAGGCGGCTTTATTGTTTTGTGCCACGTCATCCAGTAAGCTGGTTCAGCTTAAATTTAAGCGGTTTGCCATTAATAGGTTTAGCCGTACAACAAGTTTAGTAACCGGACAGCTTCGCCGCCGGTTCTAAAAGCGTTAAGTGTCTATGGAAATTATGTGCCCACACTGTCATAAGCCGTTTAAGGGTAGCGAAGCGATAATTCGGCCGAGAAAAGAGAAATATAAATGGTATGAGTTTTCGGGATCTTACTCGTACTGTCCAAATTGCAGTAAGCGGTATCAGTCAGATATTACAGCAGTTGGTGCGGTTATATTTTGTGTGTTAATCGCTTTGGCGATGTTTATAGGTGAATATATAGGAGAGCTTTATAGTCTCCCAGTGTTAATCGTTGTGGCTATAAGTGTTTTGAAATTTCCGGAATGGTTTATCAAAATTGAGGCTAAATAAAACACTTAACAAATTGCAGCACGAAAAGCGCCGCTGCGCGGCTCGGACCTCCGTTCCGCTGGCGCTCCACTGCGGCCCGTGTGCAAGGCGTTAGCCTCTTTAAGGAATCAGAATGTATTACCACGTAATCGTCAAGCCTAAGTCAGATAAGTTTTATGGTGAATACAAAACTGATCTCACTAAAGAACAGCTAATTTCAAGATTCATCGAGCCATATGAGCAGGGGATGCCAATAGTAATAAATGGCAAAACCGTTCAGCCTGACGATCTTGAGAGAATAAAGATCTCCGAGAGTGAACGAACGATAGAGTCTTTTATTCCCCAAATTAGAGCGGAGCACCAGAATTCCTCGGTAGCGATAATTGGTGGTCCTTCATATACACATCAAGCGATTGGGCGAGCCAAGGACGTAACCGACGATTTTATTGAGGGTGCTGTTGGCTACAAGAAGGCACTCGTAAAAAGCCAGTCTACTGACCAGAAAATGGTTGGCTCTCAGTCAAAGCGAGTGTTCATTGTTCATGGGCACGATGAAAGCGCGCAAAACAAAGCAGCTAGATTTGTAGAAAAGCTAGGATTCGAAGCAATTATCCTCCATGAAAAAGCTAGTTCTGGAAGAACTATAATTGAAAAAATTGAGCATTATTCAGACGTAGGATTCGCTATTGTTTTGTACACGCCAGATGATGTTGGCAATGTTAAATCAGAAGCTGAAGACCTAAACGTCCGTGCTCGACAAAATGTAGTTTTTGAGCATGGCTACCTTATAGGTAGGCTAGGGAGAGAAAATGTTTCAGCGTTAGTAGATGGCAAGTTAGAGCTACCAAATGACATTAGTGGCGTAGTGTATATAAATCTGGATGAAGGCTCTGCTTGGCAGTTGCAGCTGGCTAAGGAAATGAAGCAGTCTGGCTATGACATCGATATGAACAAGTTAATTTAAGGCTAACAAAGCGTTGCACCGGACAAGCCGGTGAACGCGGCGTTAGGCAATCCCAGAATTTCACAAACTTAGAGTAATGAAAAATGTTTGAGTGGTTTGCAAGCCCAGAAGCATGGGTAGCGTTAGCGACATTAATGGCGTTGGAAATCGTGCTTGGTATAGACAACATTATATTTATCTCAATCTTAGTAGGCCGACTTCCGGATAGCCAAAGAGATAAAGCTCGCAAAATTGGACTGTCACTGGCGATGGGTACTAGGTTGATTTTGCTTTTTAGTCTCGCATGGGTAATGGGGTTGGTAGATCCATTGTTCAGCGCTTTTGGGAATGAAATCTCAGGGAGGGATATAATTCTTGTGCTGGGCGGCTTGTTCTTGCTGGCAAAGTCTACACACGAAATTCATGGAAGCTTTGAGCTGGTGGAACCATCCAAAGCGCAGATTGCTGCTTCAGGTTTCTTATCAATACTCGTTCAAATCGCTGTCCTCGATATAATATTCTCATTAGATTCCGTGATTACTGCGGTTGGTTTGGTTGATCATTTAAGCATCATGGTTATTGCTATTGTGGCATCAGTTGGTGTCATGCTAATCGCAGCAAAGCCAATTGGTGATTTTGTTGATGCAAACCCAACGATCAAAATGTTGGCGCTTTCATTTTTGATACTCGTAGGGTTCACCCTCATTTCTGAGGGCTTTGATGTTCATATACCTAAGGGATATGTGTACTTTGCTATGGCATTTTCCTTTGTCGTTGAAATGCTAAATATACAAGCCAGGTCTCGCAGAGCTAAGGCTGTCGAGACAATCCATCTAGCCAAAAAGCTTAGTGATGATCAAAATGCCTAACAAGCCAATGCACGCGGAACCAGCTACGTTGCGCAATTATTTGTGGTATCGCTGCGCTCCTTTATACCACAAAAATTGCTCCACTCCGCTGGTCCGGTGATTGGAGCGTTATGCGCCAATGCATCATGGCGGTTTAGGTAAGTAGTAATTTGAAAGTCAGTGCCACGGAAAGGCCAGTCATTCTGTAGCGTTCACTCTGCGCACATATCTGGTAGTTTCTTCCTTGGTGGTCATATTTGGCGTCATCGCTGTTGCTGTGTGGTTGCCACAAATAGCGAAAATTGTCGCCATAACAAGTGAAGGTAAGAACTAACTAGGGGAACTAACTAGGACACCCAAGACTTAGCCATCAACTGACGCCCCTTTCGGCATTCGTCCACTGATCTATCCCTTCCTCGCCGTTACCGTGTCATGCATCAGGAGACGATGCATGACACGAGCGCGCCGCCAACAAATTTCCATTGAATCTACGCCGTACTATCACTGTATTAATCGGTGTGTGCGGCGTGCGTTTCTGTGCGGGACCGATCGGTATTCGGGCCAGAACTTTGATCACCGTCGTGCATGGATGATGGAACGCCTAACGCAACTGACTGAGGTTTTTGCCATTGATCTATGCGCGTACGCGCTGATGTCGAATCATTATCACCTGGTGCTGCGTATCGATACGCCAACGATCGAGGCACTAACCGATCACGAAGTCGCATTGCGTTGGACGAAGTTGTTCAGAGGTCATGTGTTGGTGCAGCGCTATCTGGCGGGTGAGGCAATGGATAACGCAGAGAAGGATGCCGCGAGCACGATGCTGCAAGAATATCGAGAACGGCTTAGCGATATTAGTTGGTTTATGCGCTGCCTAAACGAGCATGTGGCGCGTAAAGCGAATGAAGAGGATGGCTGCAAGGGTCGCTTTTGGGAAGGCCGTTTCAAGAGTCAGGCGTTGCTCGATGAAAAAGCGCTACTGGCCTGCATGGCATACGTGGACCTAAACCCGGTTCGCGCCGGCATGGCGGATACACCGGAATCGTCTGATTACACCTCCGTACAGCAGCGCGCCAATGCGCTACGTCATTCTCAAGATAATCCCGCCGCGCCGCGGCCCAACCTATTACCCTTAGTGGATAAAGAACATATCGAATCGCCATGGCAAGATACCTTGTGCCACGTTTGGCTAATGGATTATCTCGAACTGGTTGATTGGACGGGCCGTGCACTACGACAAGATAAACGCCATGCCATTTTGCAGTCCCGGCCGCCGATACTCGATCGGCTAGGTATCGACGAAAGCGATTGGCTTAAACATATGAAACCCCGACCCAACCGACTGCTGCAAGCCGTCGGCCCCCTCAAAGCCCTGCAAGATTATGCCAGCGCCATCGGCAGAAAATGGTTGTGTGATCAGCGCAGCGCTAGCATTGTTTACGGTTAACCATACGTTTGATCTGATTTAATGCGGGTGTGGCTCTTGCCACGCGATTATCCAGTCTAGGTGACATCCATTCATCGCCATAATTCTTGGTTCGCTAAGAAAGCATGACTCGCCACGTTAGCGAATGCGCCACGAGGCGTAGGTTATCTACGCGGTGCACTTTCTGGTAGTTTATGGCTGTCCTAGAATGAAGGTGGAATACGCTGTTAGGCACAATCATGATGGAGGTACTTTCAAGAGCTATGTGTGAAATATTAGGTTGGAATTGGCTCTCAATTATTCAAAGTGTTACTGGTCTAGCGACTCTTGGCCTTGCTTGGTATGCACTCGGGTCATGGAAGCGTCAACACAAATCACAGAAAGTTACAGAGTTACTTGACCAATTAACTGATTCTGTTCATGACTTTGTGCAGTCATTTAGCGTGCCTGTTCAGCGCCTACAATTTATTCATATTGGCATTGATAGCTGCCAATATGACAGAGAGCTAAATGCCGAGCTTAAGTTCCCTGAAGCAATAAGATATATAGAGAAAGAAGGGCGTGAAGCCGCAACAGAGTTAATGGCTTCATTAAAGGCAAGCGAAAGCTCTGTTCATCGAATACGTTCGCTTTTGGTAAAAGGGCAAATCTATAATATTGAGAACTACGAAGAATGTAGAAGCGCTTGCAACCATATAGTGTGGCAATACGATCGCTTGCAAGTGGTTTACGCTGTGCTCAGTGGCCAAAGCATGAACTGGGAACACCCAAAGGTTATTGAAAGTGTCGGTAATCTATTAGAAATAACATCAGACGACATAAATAATTACCTTAAAGAAAATCAGGTGGTGTTTTTAAAGTTTGTAAAGGCTGCTTATAGAAAAGAGTATTCAAATGCCTAACAAACGCTTGCAGTCTGACGCCAAAACCTCCGCGTTTTTGTGTTACTCGTTGCGCTCAAACATTAACACAAAAACACTCCGGCTTCGGCGCAGCTGAAGCCGGAGTTAATAGCTATGGAAAACCTTGCGCAGCCGACAGAAGATTCATGGAATTCACGGAGAGAGTGGTTTGAAGGTCTGCTATTAGAATTCGAGGAATCGGGCTCCTATTTGGTCAGTGAGCAAGCCTCAGCGCTTATAGGTGAAGTTCAGTCTTGTTATTGCGCTGGAGCATGGGTCGCAGCAATCGTGCTTGCCTTCACCGTAATCGATGCCCAGCTTATTGAAGTTGAAGCCCCAGGATTTAAGGGTAGTGCAAAGGAGCTGCTAGAGTCGCAAGGGCTTGGCTCGGAGTGCCAAGCTTTAAGGCTGCGGAGGAATCGCATCATCCATCTCCGCCCTGAACAGCCAGCGATAACTGTGGATCAACAGTGGGGCTCTAGAATAGAGCTGAAGGAAGAAGCTGAAAATGCAATTCATCTTATGCTCTCAGCCTTTTTTGCCAACCCCTTTGTGTAGGCTATTAACAAGCGACTGTGATCCCAAATCAACCCTGTAGCCGACTTTATTTCCGGTAATCTATCCCATCTGCCATGGCCTCTGGTCACGCACCATAGCGTTTAAAATTGTCATCATCTTTCTCATGCACGCAGTGATCGCTACCTTTTTGTGTTTGCCTTGCGCCACCAAGCGCAGGTAAAAGCTGCGCATCACGGGGTTGTGCTGAATGGCGCTTAGCATAGCCATGTACAGCACGGTTCGGATCGGTGCTCGCCCGCCACGAATGCGGCGTTTGCCTTTCATTGATCCACTGTCCTTGTTGAACGGCGCCAGTCCACATAGTGCAGCCACTTCGCGACTGGTCAGCGTGCCCAGCTCTGGCAGTTCGCCAAGCAAGGTAAAGGCAACACCATCGCCGATACCGGGCACGGTGCTGATGAGGTCATAGGTGTGCTGCCATTCCTCGATGTCCGTTAGTGCTTTAGACAGTTTGTCGTTTACCCAGGCGATCTCTTTATCAAGTAGTTTGATCATCGCCACGTGTGAGCGTGCGACGGTCTTCGTCGCTTTATGCTGGCGATTTAGTTCTTGCGTCCGCGCTTCATTGAGCTGTCGCTTTCTGGCCAGTAAGTCTTTGAATAAGCGGACGCTCTCGCCAGAAAGTGCGCGCACTTCCGGTTGGATTTGTGCGCCAAATTTGGCAATGACTTGCGCATCGAGCTTGTCTGTCTTGGCCATAACGCCGGTAATACGTGCGTATTCGCGCACCTTTCTCGGCTGCACCACCACAACCGGCAACCCGCGTTCAGCGCACGCCGCAACCAAGTCGCGCTCATAGCCGCCTGTGGCCTCCACCACGATGCGCGCCAATTTGTATCGCGCGAGCCTGCGGGCTAGCGTTTTGATATCGCCTGTATTATTGCTCGTACTCCATTGAATATCCGTTTCGTGAATGCAGATATCGAGCTGTGACTTGCCGACATCTATACCAACATTCTTACCCTGTGGATCACTGTAGACCTCTTTCATTGTGCTCATAACTCACCCTTGCTACATTCGAGCTCGAGGCTCTTTCGACTGTTCGAGTTAAACAAACGGATCAGTGTGGCGCCCCGGCTTGTTAACGGGCTCACTACGTGGCACCGGAGCGGCATCGGGCTACCACACTGAAAACCTGCGGCTACAGGTTTGAGCCTCAACTTATCTCGATTGACGAGGCAGGGGAAATGGGGTCTTTTCGATCATACAAGCAGCGGCAGGTGGGCAAATTTCCGCTCCTTCGTCGCTACAATTTGTTCGCTGCGCTGCGCTGCGCTGGGCGTTAAGTGTAAGAGAAAGCCATGGCCATTACTAAAGAACAAGTTAAAGCTGCTTACACGATAGCAAAGAAAGAGTATGCGAAGTTAATTACTTCTGAAACCGCGGCAAACCATCTTGTTTTTATGCATGGGTGGAATGAAAGTTCGGCTTATGGATATATTCATACATTTTTATGCATGATGGACGGTAAGGAGTATCAAAGAACAATTAACGCATATGCCACAGAATATTACTTAAGAAGTATCTATTCGGATTTTGGTATATCAGCATTTAACAATGCTATTGTCTCTGTCAAAAGACATTTGGACTATTACATAAGAAAAGGCAAATCTAATCAGCTAAAAATTCAAGCTATTATAAAAGACCTTGCAAGTGAATTTCTTGAAAAATCTAATATCGAAACTTTACAAAAAGATTTTGAAGAAAGAGTTTTTAATTCACTTTCTCTAAACACAGAAGATAGAGAAAAAAGACTGGCATCAGCGGAAATAAAACCCAAAACTATTTCTGTTACTGCAGATATATATATCCGCAATCCAGACGTAGTTGCGGCTGTTTTAATACGAGCAAATGGGATTTGCGAGGGCTGCAAAAAGCCAGCACCATTTATTAGGGCAAAGGATAATTCGCCTTATCTTGAGGTTCACCATAAAATTCAATTAGCAAAGGGCGGCGAGGACACTGTTATAAATGCAATTGCTCTATGTCCTAATTGCCATCGAGAGTCTCACTATGGCGCACAAAACACTTAACAAGGCCCAGCAATTCGCAGCCAGAGGCGAACTAACTAGGACATATATGACCACCCTGCGTACCGCAAGTAAATTTCACATTGCCTTTGCTCCGTTTAAGTAAACATGTCAGCACAGTCAGAATTCACGGCCATCGACATATATCCGGTATCGAGTACCTTGATGAGATTCATGATGTCCTGCCCGCCTCGGCACCCATATGGCCTCTAAGGCCGTAGTCCTTTATCAGGTTTAGGGCAGGACAAACCGTTTAACTCATCAGTGCTTTTCCGTTTACTTTTTGCTCGTTGACGTGATCTATTTAACCGCAGGCAAGCGCGGCATCGAACGGCTTGCGCGTCGTCAGTACCGCCCAAATAATCCGTGCCAGTTTATTGGCTAGTGATACCACCACTTTGCAAGGGTGCTTCGTGGCCATTAATTTGTTCAGCCACTGACTTAGCGGATCATTTTTCTTGCTGCTCCAGTTCAGCACCGTCCTCGCACCGTGGATCAACGTTTTTCGCAACGCCACGTTGCCACGTTTACTGATTGCGCCCATTCGGTTGATGTCGCCACTGGCGTATTGTTTCGGCGTAAGCCCCATCCATGCCGCCAGTTGCCGGCCATTCCTGAACTGACTGGCATCGCCGACTGATGCAATCACCAGCGCGGCACCGACAGGGCCAATGCCCGGTATGCTTTTCAGTAACGGGTAGTCTGGATGCTGTGCAAGCAAGCCCTCCATTTCTTTGTTGGCCAGATCAATTTCATCGTCAATAAACTGCCACTGCCTGAAGAGCCGTTGAAGTACTCGGCGCGTGACTGGCGTCAGTTCGTTACTGGCATCTTCCAGTGCGCCAGGAAGAGCCTTGCGCAAAGCATGAGCCTGCTTGCCTGCCACAATGCCGTACTCGCTTAACAGGCCTCGCAACTGATTAACCAGCCCTGTGCGATTGCGAACGAGTCGCTCCCGCGCCCGGAATACGGTTTGAATGTCTTGCTGGTCAATGGATTTGACGCCGACAAAACGCATGTTGGGCCGTAACGACGCTTCCGCAATCGCCAGCGCATCATTGGCGTCATTCTTATTGCCAATAACAAATGGCTTCACCTTAAAGGGTGCGATCAGTTTGACCTCATGCCCCAAAGCTTGAATGCGACGACCCCACGGGTTGGAGGAATAGCATGCTTCCATCACGACACAAGTGGGCTCAAATTGGCGTAGTTCGTGAAGAAGATCGGGGCGCTTTACCTTCTTATTGAGCACGACCTTCTGCTGCTTATCTAGCACGCAAATCTGGAAAACGTTTTTTGCCAAATCAATGCTAATTACGTTATGTTCCATGATGATCACCCTGCTATTGAATGGTTAAGAACTTCAATATTGGCACACCCGATGCCGGAGCAGGGTGGTCATCTCAGCACCCAAGACTTAGCCATCAACTGGCGCCCCTTTCGGCTTCGTCCACTGATCTATCTCTTCCTCGCCGTTACCGTGTCATGCATCAGGAGACGATGCATGACACGAGCGCGCCGCCAACAAATTTCCATTGAATCTACGCGGTACCATCACTGTGTTAATCACTGCTCTAAGTTGGGGATATTCGCCTCGAATAGTGGATATACGTTTGACATATCCTTGGGGTGGCCTATATTGGATATGTGGTATGTATATCCGTGAGGTGTGAGATGGAAAGAGGTGGTGTTTTTAAGAGCAATACGAGTCAGGCCGTTCGGCTTCCGAAAGCTGTCGCGCTTCCCGAGTCGGTGAAGCAAGTCGACATCGTCGTTATGGGCAGGTCCCGCCTAATTTCTCCCGCGGGAGAGACTTGGGATAGCTGGTTTTCATCCGCAGGGGTCACTGCCGATTTCATGGAGTCCCGCGACCAGCCAGCGGATCAAGAGCGGGAAGGTTTCTAGTGCTCAAGTATTTACTTGATACCAATATTTGTATTTACACCATTAAGAATCGGCCCGACTCAGTTCGGAAAACGTTCGTTGAGCACGATGGGCAGATGTGCGTTTCAACCATCACGCAGATGGAGCTGATCTATGGCGCTGAAAAATCTTCAGCAGTCGCGCGTAATCTTAAAGATGTTGAAGCTTTTCTCGCTCGGCTAGAGGTTAAAGACTTCGATTCTTTGGCTGCGGCACACACAGGTCAGATTCGCGCTGAGCTTGCGACGCTGGGCACGCCCATTGGTCCGTACGATCAAATGATCGCAGGGCATGCGCGGGCGCTTGGTCTAATCGTTGTGACGAACAATGTCGGTGAATTTAGCAGGGTGCCTGGTGTTCGTGTTGAGAATTGGGCCGACTAGACCGGTGGAGTGGTCGTATAGCATAACAACGGCTGTAGTCGCCGCTTCGCGGCTGGGACGTCTTACGCTTCGCTCTTAGGCTGATAACTGTCCATTTGTACAGCTTTCGTGTTAGTCTTTTAAAGACGAGATATCTCTTACCTAAAGGTGTGACATGATTAAGGGAAGTTGCTGTTGTGGAGTCGTTCAATTTGAATTGACGGAAAAGCCCAGCATGATGGGCATGTGTCATTGCAGTCGTTGCCGGAAAGTTGGAGCAAGCTCTTTGGCGTTTGTAAAATCCGATCAGTTTCAGATTACTACTGGGCGCGAAAAAATTGTCACTTACAAAGCGGAGCCACCGTATAAGTATGACCGGTGTTTTTGTTCCGTCTGCGGTACTGCTCTTGGAGAGGTCCTTTCGGAAATGGAATCTTTCCCAATAAATGCAAACTGCATAGATAGTGAAATGGAAATCGAAAATGCATTCCACGAGTTTGTATCTGAGAAGCCAAGTTGGCTCAAAATTGGTGACAACGCCAAACAATTTAATGAGCATCCGCACGAGTAAGTGGGAAAAGGCGTGGTGGGGCCGTGACAGAATTTAGATTAGTCACCATAGTACATTGCCTATGGTGACTTGTGGCAGTGTCGTTTTCTTGGGCCTTAAGCCACCGACCCCTCTACCCGTAACACATTCCCCAGCGCAGCCACAAAAACGTCCCCACTATTCAATGCAGCAACTCCCTTTGGTGTGCCGGTCAAAATAATATCCCCCGGTTCCAGCGTGAACACATGACTAATGTGCGCAATCAGTTCAAAGATAGGAAATAGCATCTGGGTATTATTACCCTGCTGGCGCATTTCGCCGTTAACCTGCAGCGAAATCTCTAGCGGTTGTTTGCCAGAAATACCGCGCACGTCGACGAAGCCGGAGATTGGGCAGGCGCCGTCAAAGGCTTTGGCGCGCTCCCAGGGGTGGCCTTTTTCTTTGAGTGTGTTTTGCAGGTCACGCAATGTTAGGTCTAGTGCGGCGGCGTAGCCGGCCATGCTCCATTGTGCGTCCATGGCGTCGGCGCAATGCAAGCGTTCTTTGACCAGTAACGCGATTTCGATTTCGTGATGCACTTCGCCCTGCCCTGTGGGCAAATGCAGGGGCGTAGAGATGTCTGTTAACGAAGAGGCGGGCTTGATAAACAGTATCGGCGAGTCTGGCACTTCATTGCCGAGTTCTTTGGCATGCTCGACATAGTTACGGCCGACGCAGACGACTTTACCAACCGGTAAATCAATCGCTTTCCCGTCGATCCAGCGGTGTTGATAGGTCTGTGGTTCGTTGCTCTGTGGTTCGGTACTCGGCGTGCCGCTCATTGCGTGCTATCCATATCAATCAACTTGCCGGGATTCATAATGTTGTTGGGGTCGAATAGCGCTTTAACCGCTTTCATATAGCCAATTTCTTCCGCGGAACGTGAGTAGCTGAGATAGGGTTTCTTGGTGCGGCCGACGCCATGTTCTGCAGAAATCGAACCGTTGTATTGCTGCACAATTTCAAACACCCATTTCGACACATCGTTACACTTGGCGAAAAACTCGTCTTTGCTCAGGTCGGCAGGCTTGAGAATATTCAGGTGCATGTTGCCGTCGCCGATATGGCCGAACCAGACGATCTCAAAGTCTGGATAATTTTTCTGCACGATGGCATCGACTTGCTCAACAAACGCGGGCACGTTGCCAACCGATACAGAAATATCATTCTTGTATGGTGTGTGCACGGAAATGCTTTCGGAAATGCGTTCGCGCAGTTGCCACAGTTGTTCTGCTTGTTGAATGGATTGGCTCATGACGCCGTCTTCGACCCAGCCGTCTTCGACACACTGTTCGAATAAACTCATGGCTTGATCCATAACGTCTTCTGATACGCCTTCGAATTCGAGCAGACAGTAATACTGGCTGTCTGTCTCGAACGGTTTGGCGACACCATGATGCAGTACGTGGGCCATGGCTTTATCAGAGAAAAACTCAAACGCGGTTAAATCGATTTTGCTTTGGAAGGCGTGAAGAATATTCATCACTTCACTAAAGCCGGGCGCACCCAAGACCATTACGGTCAAATTATTCGGCTGACGGGCCAGTTTGATGTTGGCTTCAACAACAAAACCCAGTGTGCCTTCGGAACCAATAAACAGATGACGGAAATCGTAGCCCGTCGCGTTCTTAATCAAGCCTTTGTTCAGTTCGAGCAAATCACCTTTGCCGGTGACGACTTTCAGGCCAGTAACCCAATCGCGGGTCATGCCATAGCGAATGACTTTAATGCCGCCGGCATTGGTGCCAATGTTGCCGCCAATTTGCGACGAGCCTGCCGAAGCGAAATCGACGGGATAAAAGAGCCCCTGTTGTTCGGCATATTCTTGCAGTTGCTGAGTAATGACACCCGGCTGTACCGTGACGGCGCGATCGTAGCTGTCAAAGGACAGGATCTTATTCATGCGATCAAAAGCAACGACGACTTCGCCGTCTGCGGCTACGGCACCGGCCGATAAACCGGTGCGACCGCCTGAAGGCACCAGTGCAACGCTGTGCTGATTCGCCAGGCGGACAATCTCTTGCACTTCTTCGATGCTCTCCGGCAGCAGAATTGCCGAGGGGGCTGGCGCCCATACTTTGGTCCAGTCGGTGCCGTAACGGCTCAGGCTTTCCGCGTCGGTTAAGCAGCGGTTGCCGAGTAGCGGCTGAAAATAGGCTGCAACTTGGGCTGAAACAACAGAGCTGGGGGCGTCAGCATTGCCAGAGATGTTGGTCATGCGGCTCTCCGAAGGGCCAAAAAGTAATGTCTTTTAGGGGCGTGACGAGCGGGCCATGGCTCAGTGAGCGGTTCGCTATGGCTGTCCCGAAATTCCTGTAAGGATATCTTCATTCGAAATGCTCGAAATCAGGGAGCGTATGCTACCATAAGCGCCCTCGAAAACAGGCTAACCGGTGAGACTCCATGGCCCAGAAGTCCCTTGAAAAAGACAAGATCCGTATTCTACTGCTCGAAGGTGTTCATGACACGGCAGTGGAAAACCTTAAAATGCACGGCTACACCAATATTGAGCTGCTGAAAGAGGCACTGACTGGCGATGATTTGATCGACAAGATCAAAGATGCCCATATGGTCGGTATTCGTTCGCGTACGCAGTTAACCGAAGAGGTTATTGCGGCGGCGGATAAGCTCATGGCGATTGGCTGCTTTTGTATTGGCACCAATCAGGTCGATTTGAAGGCGGCGCTGGTGCGCGGCATTCCTGTTTTTAATGCCCCTTATTCCAACACCCGCTCGGTTGCCGAGCTGGTGGTTGCGCAGGCAGTCATGCTGATGCGCGGTATTCCGCAGCGTAACGCGGCTTGTCATGCGGGCGGCTGGCTGAAGAACGCGAAAGACAGCTACGAAGTGCGCGGCAAGGTATTTGGCGTGGTCGGCTACGGCAATATTGGCGCGCAGGCGTCGGTGTTGGCGGAGTCTATGGGCATGAAGGTGTTCTTCTATGACACCGTCACCAAATTGCCAATGGGTAACGCTACTCAGGTGGCGAGCTTGAACGAGCTGCTGGCGATGTCCGACGTGGTCAGCTTGCACGTGCCTGATACGGCGGCAACGCGCTGGATGATGGGTGAAGAGCAAATTCGCGCCATGAAGCCGAAGTCCCATTTGATTAACGCGGCGCGCGGTAAGGTTGTCGATATCGATGCTCTGGCAGGCGCGCTGCGCGACGGCCATCTGTTGGGTGCGGCGATTGACGTCTTCCCAGAAGAGCCAAAGTCTAATGATGACGAGTTTATCTCACCATTACGCGAATTCGATAACGTGATTCTGACGCCGCATGTCGGCGGCTCGACACAAGAAGCGCAAGAGAATATTGGTGGTGAAGTGTCGGAGAAGTTGGCGCGCTACAGCGATAACGGTTCGACCTTGAGTGCGGTGAACTTCCCTGAGGTTTCTCTGCCTGCTCACCCGGATATGCATCGTTTGCTGCATATTCATAAAAACGTTCCGGGTATTCTGAGCCAGATCAACACGGCGTTATCGGAAAACAACATCAATATCCGTGGTCAGTACTTACAGACCAATGAAAGCATTGGTTATGTGGTGGTCGATGTTCAATCTGAGTGTAGTGCGCTGGCATTGCAGAAGATGGGCGACATCGACGGCACCATTCGTACGCGAGTGCTGTTCTAACGACGCTATATTCGCCTAGGCGCCAAGCTGGCGCCTAGGCGAAATCGCTTACTTTCTATTCTTTCCCGTCAGCACCTTTACCTCCTCGTTATCCCCTCTGCTGTTCTCGGCTCGACAAATGCCGCTGATTTACATACCTTTGACGGCCACGAATGAAATAAAGACAGAATAATGCATCTACGGAAGGCGCTTGTTTTATTGCTGCTGCTTAGCCTTCAAGGCTGTGCCAGCTCTTCTATTTTTTCTCCTTATCCCAATCAAGCGCGTGCGTGGACCACGGGCTTATCGCAAGGAACGCCAGCGGCTGGGCTAGACAAGCTGACGGCTAAAGCGGCCAGCAAAGATGGGCTGCTATATCAGCAGGAGTTGGCCCGTATACAGCAGCTGGACGGCCAGAATGGGGCCAGTCGAGACACGTTCGAAAATGTTTTCTCCGAATATGAAGAGGTCTATGCGCAGGCGCGTGTTCGTGCCGGTGGTGTGGCCGCTGGTACCGCGTCGTTGTTGACCAACGACAATGCCCTGCCCTATCAAGGCTATGCTTACGAACGCATTATGGGGCACGCTTTTCAGGCCTTTAATTATCTTGCCCTGAGTGATGTGGCGGGGGCCGGTGTAGAGGTGCGCCGAGCAGCGCTAGAGCAGCGCACCGCGGAGCTTGAGCACGACAAGCAAATTAGTAAGGCGGAAGAAGACGCGGAAGAAAATGACGTTGATGTAAGCCAGTACGAGGGCTACTTTAGCGGCGTGAACGCGGCGGCGGCGGGCGTTACTAGCGCGATTACCAATGCCTGGACGTACTATTTTTCTGCAGCGTATTGGGAAGGCATCGGTGAATACAATGATGCCTTGGTCGATTATAAAAAGGCGCTATCCATCACGCCGAATGTTGAATTTATTAAAGCTGATATCGAGCGCGTGTCAAAGAAGCTCGACCGCCGCTGGCAGTCCGATAAAGGCGTGGTGGTGATTCTGCATGAGCAAGGGTTGGTGCCCGCCCGGCAAGAAATCAGTATTCCCATTCCTACCATTCATGGTTTTTTCTCTATCGCCTTTCCGGTGTACAGCGGCGAAGACATCCAGCCCCCGGTGCCACTACATGCGCAAGGTGAGCTAGAGACGGTCAGCACCGAAGTGCTGGTGCGTTTAAACGGCACGGCGGCTAAGGCGCTGAAGGATAAGATCCCGTCCATGCTTGTGCGCCAGACATTGCGTGCCGCGGCAAAATACGGGGCACAAAAGCAAGCGAACGAACATCTTGGCTTGCTCGGAGGTTTGGCTACGCAGATCTATAATCTCGTTTCAGAGAGTGCGGACCTGCGTAGTTGGCTAACGCTACCTGCGTATGCCATGGCAACAAGGCTGGAACTCCCGGCCGGAAATCAGGTCATCAAGTTGTCGGCTTCCGGAGGCAGTGCTAGTGTTAATGTCCCCGTTCGCGCAGGCGGCATCACCCTGCTTCGCGTGATTGAGGTGGGCAGTTACTTACGCACGGAAGTGTATCCACTCCCGGAGGGAAAAAAATGAGAGTTCTTCGTTTTCTATCAGTGTCTTTAATCGTTGTAGCGTTGGCTGGCTGTTCGGCAAGCAATGTTGCTACCAATGAGCAAGATGAAAAAGGCAACTACCAAACGGTGTTGAAATCTAACAACGCTACTCTCAATAGCCGCCTAGAAGTGGCCGACCTAAAGCAGCGCATGGTTGGCGATTTATTGCAGGTTCAGGCGACGTTGGAAAATGAATGGAAGTTTGAGCTTGATTTCCAGTACAAGCTGAAATGGTTTGATGCAAACGATTTTGAAGTGGCACCAGAGTCGCAATCTTGGCGTCAGCTGGTTTTGCCGGGCCGTGCACAGCAAAATGTGCAAGGCATCGCGCCTAACCCTTCGGTATCGCGATTTGAAATTTGGGTTCGAGAATAATTGGAATTTCTGCATAAGGAGATCGGCAAGATGACACGTATTTTTTCAGTAGTATTGATTGCGGCACTAGTAGGGTTAAGTGGTTGTGCATCGAAAGTGGGTTATGGTGATGCTACCGCCCGTGAAACCGTTAACACGGATTTCGGCTCAACCGATTTGCAGATGATTGCTGCAAAAATGGTTGATGATATGTTGGTGTTTCCGCCAATTGTACAAATGACGGCGTCACGTCGCCCGGTTGCATTTGTTGATACGGTCAAGAATAAAACCGTTGAGCATATCGACATGGAATCGGTAACCGATACGATCCAAAGCAAGCTGCTGAATTCAGGTAAGTTTCGTTTTGTTGATATGACGGTTGTCGAACGTGTTCGCCAGCAACTCGATTATCAAAATGATTCCGGTTTAGTTGATCCCAATACGGCTGTTGCCATGGGACGTCAGATCGGTGCTGAGTTTATGCTCTACGGCAACATGAGCAGTATTGTGAAAAAGGACGGCAGCACAAAAGACGTTTACTACAAGTTCACGTTGAAGTTGCTCAACCTACAGACTGGCATCATAGAGTGGTCGAACGAGAAAGAGATTCGTAAGACACGTAGCAAAAGCATGTTTGGCCTGTAAATTATTCGCTTTCTGCAGCTATTAAGGAGAATGCTGATGCGCTCGATTATGCGTGTGTTGCTGGTCTCGATGTTGTCGGTGCTGTCGCTGACGGCGTGGGGTAAAACAGTAGAGGTGTCACAGAAGGCAACGGGGTTTGGTGACAGCCCAGATGCTGCTGTGACGAACGCGCTGATCGAGGCATCTAGGCAGTCTTTAGGTGTTTCGGTATTGCTTGACCCTAATTTCCGCTCAGAAACATTTGAATGGGTGGTGACGGAAAATCTGGCGACAGGCGCCACGTCTTCCAAGCCAGAAGCACAAGCAAAAACCTTGGCGAATGTGTCAGGTTATACGGTGTTATCGACCAAAGAAGTGAAAGAAAAACTGTGGCAGGCGGAGGTCGAGGTACGTTTACTGAAGCCTGCGTCGATTGGCCCCGATAAAAGTAACTTGCCGTCGATAGTCGTAGCGCCAGTACGGGCCTATGACGGCAGTTATGATATTGCTGAGACAGTTTCCGGCAGAGACATTGCGAACAACCTGCATAAACAGTTGGTGATTAGTCTGACGCAGGGCGGGCGCTTTAGAGTGCTAGATCGCCAATACCCAAAAGAAGTGAACGCAGAGCTGGCAAATGCCGCTGCGGGTTTGTCGCCATTTGAGCATGCAAAGCTGGGGCAAAAGTTAGGCGCTGATTTAGTGCTGACGACGGACGTCGAGAAATTCCAGCTGGGTCGTGAAGGCAATACTTTCTATGGTGCAAAGCTGCAAAGTACCGAGCCATTTATTCGTATTCACTACCAGCTGATAAACGTTGCTAGCAGCGAGATTGTCAGTGCGGGCACGTGGAAAGATCAGCAGTCGCAAAATGAATTTCGTGTGCGTTTGCGCGCAGAAGGCATTGAGCTGGCGCGCGAACCGGATCGTGTTGGCGAAGTGTTGTATCCCTATGTGGCGCGTCAATTAAGCGGTGAAGTGGTTGATGTGCTTTATCCGATGCGCGTACTGAGCGCGGCGGCGCCGGATGCTATTTACGTAACACAGGGCGCGGGACGCGTAGAAATTGGCGACTTGTTGTCGGTGCATGTGCCGCAACAAGAGGTAATTGATCCGGATAGCGGTATCGCGCTGCGTTTGGAAAGTGACTCGCTAGCGACTTTAAGGGTGACGTCGTTGGGCGCAGGCTATGCGTTGACGGAGTTATTGACCGGCGAACTTTCATCGGTAACAGCAGCGGCATTGTTGCGCCATGAGGCGAGTCCGATGGCGCTGGATGAAAAAACAGGCAAACCCATGACGTCGGGATCTTCTGAGGCGCCGATTAAGTGGTAGTCGATGAGAATAACTCGCCATAGACGTTGTAGATCCGCCGTCCGAAAAAAAGCCCCCGTCCGATAGGCGAGGGCTTTTTTATTACTGATTGTTTTGACTACGTTAGTGCAAGAAAAAACAATTCAATGGGGCTTTCGGAAATCACCCCTCTGCGTCGAAGTTGAATGAATTCAGGATTACTCCCAGAAGTTCCACCACGATTTTTCTTCAGCATTGCGAGACTCTTGGCCTTGCTCGGAGCCTTTACCGGTTGATGGGTGCTCGTCTTTCTTTGCCATGCCTGGTGGCACCGCTTTTTGGACCTTTTCTTTCCCAGCTTCAGCCGCTTCGTTGGCGGCGTCTGTAGCCTCTTCTTTCATTTCTTCTGCGCTATCGACCGCGTCATCAGCGCTTTCTTGCGCCGCGTCATCAGCCTGATTGACCATATCTTTGGCGTCTTCCTTAACTTCTTTCGCAGATTCGCTAATGTCGTCGGCGAGATCTTTGCCAGCTTTCTTGGCTTTCTTAGCCGCTTCCTTGGCATTTTCTTTTGCTGCTGCTCCGCTTTCCGCCATGTTTTCTTTCATGGTTTTCTCAGGGGCTGCATAGACCGGCAGGCTGACTAGTGTGCCGAGAAAGGCCGCAACGAGTAATTCTTTTTTCATGACAATGCTCCGATGGTCGTGACTAAAGTGGAGAGCCTACGTTATATGGAAGGGGGTAACTGTGCTAGCGATCATATTCTTATGAGGATTAAAGGCATTACATAAGGTGTTTGTCGAGAATGGCGGCGATCTTCGCGCGAACCTCCGCAGACTCATTGGCAAGTTGGTGTCGTGCGCCTTTGATAATGTGTATTTCGGGAGAGCTAAACTTATCTTCGATAAAATTGAGGTTATAGCGCCAGTCGACGGTCTCGTCGAGATCGCCTTGAATGATGATCGGCGACAGGGATACTTTTTCAGCGGCCTCAATACCGGGAATCCACTTCTTTAGCGCGCTGACCCAACGGGCAGAGAGGAGTTTAGATTGCAGCGGGTCGAGATGCTCAAGAAAATTCAGAAAGTCCGGATCGCTAGAGTTGATCGTGAAAACGCGTTTAACGTAATCGCGGAACGGGCTGACCAAAGAATGCATTACCGCGCCAGCGCGCCATTTTGCGGGGCGCACGAGTGGCGCGAGCAGGATCACTTTCTCGAACGGAAATGGCGGCCGATTAGGCGTCGAATGTAAGGCGTAATCGATCATAATCGCGCCGCCGGTACTCTGCGCAACGACGTGCCACGGTTGCGGAAAGTGGTTTTGCTTATTGGCGAGGCACTGGCTAAGTACTTCGCGATAGACGAGAAAGTCATCGATCGCGGCACGCGGACCGGAGGATAAACCGTGCCCTGGAAGGTCGTAAGCGAGTACCGCAAAGTTGCGCGATAAGAGATGTTGAATAACGTGTTTATATAAGCCGACGTGATCGAAGTAGCCATGGCAAACCAGTACCGTGCCGCGCGGCTGGTCTGGCAGCCAAGCATGTACGGCAATGGTATGTTCTGCCGCGTCGAAGTAACCGAAGCCGTGTAATAAATGCTTGTTGTTGTGGCTGAAGTCGATGCCGTAATAACGGGCGTAGCGCAGCGCTTCGCCATCGATGCGCTGGGGCTGCTGCCAGTTTAATGGCTGCCAGCTCTGCTTAATGTGGTCTGTATTGAATCCTGTCGTCATGTCGACAGCTTACCTTAAATTTCGGTGTGTTTGCTCGCATGGCTATTTGGATTAAAGGTTCGTAAGGGTAATGAAGCGCTTTATCGGATTGTTGCTGGTGGAGGATATTTGCTGTTGTCATGAGGACGGCAACTAAATACCGTGAGTGACAGGAAAATCATCGTTGAGGGAACAACGTGCAGGATCTATCGCCAACAGATTTGAAAACCATTTTGCACTCTAAGCGGGCAAATATTTACTACTTGCAGCATTGTCGGGTGCTCGTCAATGGTGGTCGAGTGGAATACGTCACCGATCAAGGTAAGCAGTCGTTGTATTGGAATATCCCTATTGCGAATACGACAACGGTGCTCTTGGGGACAGGCACATCCGTTACCCAAGCGGCGATGCGCGAATTGGCGAAAGCGGGCGTTTTGGTTGGCTTTTGCGGCGGTGGCGGCACGCCCTTGTTCAGCGCAAATGAAGTCGATGTCGAGGTGGCTTGGTTTAGTCCGCAGAGCGAGTATCGGCCGACAGAGTATTTGCAGGCATGGGTGAGATTCTGGTTTGACGACGAACGTCGGTTGGAGGCGGCCAAACTTTTTCAGCACGCTAGGTTGGCGCGAATAAGGGCGCAATGGCTGCGTTCAAGGGCGTTATTGGATGCAGGTTTCACGGTGCCAGAGGAGGCGCTTGAATCCGCCTTGGAGCAAGGCGCTGCTGCGATTGAGGCCAGTGCCAATACGACGGATTTGTTGACGGCGGAAGCGCGGCTAACGAAGAGATTGTTTAAGTTGGCGTGCGGTGCGGTGAATTACGGCGAATTCCGCCGCGCGAAAAGGGGCTCGGGTGCTGATCCGGCGAATCGTTTTTTAGATCATGGTAACTACCTCGCGTATGGTTTGGCCGCGACTGCGACGTGGGTGTTGGGTTTGCCCCATGGATTGGCTATTTTGCACGGCAAAACGCGGCGCGGCGGGTTGGTTTTTGACGTGGCGGATTTGGTCAAAGACGCCATCATTTTGCCGCAGGCGTTTATATGTGCCATGCGTGGCGACGATGAGCAAACCTTCCGGCAAAGCTGTATTGAGTCGTTGGCGCGCACGGAGGCGTTGGACTTTATGATCGATACCCTTAAAGACGTGGCAATGCAGCTGGGGAAGACCGTCCAGTGAATGTGTTGCTCGTTTCCCAGTGTGATAAAAACGCGTTAAAAGAGACCCGCCGTATTCTCGATCAGTTCGCGGAGCGTCGCGGCGATCGCACGTGGCAAACGCCGATTACGCAGCAAGGGCTGGATACCTTGCGCCGTATGCTGCGCAAAACTGCGCGCAAAAATACCGCCGTGGCATGCCATTGGATTCGCGGCCGAGATCACAGTGAAATGGTGTGGATCGTTGGCGATGCGCAGCGTTTCAATGCGCAAGGTGCGGTGCCGACCAATACAACGCAGCGGGACATATTACGCCGTGGCGACGAAAACGATTGGCATTCCGGGGAAGACATTACCTTGCTCGCCGGGCTCGCCGCGCTGATGCATGACCTCGGTAAAGCGTGCGCCAGCTTTCAAGCCAAGCTAAAGCCCGGTGCGCCAATCGAGCGTAACCTCTACCGACATGAGTGGATTTCCCTGCGCTTGTTTGAAGCGTTTGTGGGCGACGATGATGACGCGGGTTGGCTGGCGCGTATGGCTGATTCCGAAACCATTAATGACAGTGTCTGGTTAGATCGGCTGAATAAAGACGGCATTGATGCTCGAGATGCGACGCCCTTTAAGCATCTCCCTCCCCTTGCGGCCGCGATTGGCTGGCTGATTGTCACCCATCATCGTCTGCCCGTTATGCCTGCCGACGGCAATTGCGCTGGCAGCTCTTCTTGGCTAGGCAGTAAGGTGCCCGGTTTTCAGGCTCGGCAGTTGCTGGGATTGCCGGGCATTATCACGGCTGCGTGGAATGAAGTGTGTGATAGCCACGATCACAAACGTCTTGAACCGTATTGGCACTTTCCGCAAGGGCTGCCAGTGTCCACGCCCAAATGGCATGCGCGGGCGGCGCAATTGGCCAAGCGCTTGAGCGAGCGCCAGATAAAAGAAACGTTTCTTGATAATCCCTACGTGATGCACCTCGCGCGCCTGAGTTTGATGTTGGCCGACCATTATTATTCTAGCCTCTCTGATCCGCGCCAGCGGGTTCGCGGTCAGGCCGGTTACCCGCTTCTGGCCAACACGTTGCGCAGTACCGGCGAGCCGAATCAGCCTTTGGATGAGCACTTGCTTGGCGTTGAAAAGCACAGCAGAGAGGTGAGCCGATCATTGTCGAGCATGGAGCGGCACTTGCCGCGTTTGGCGCGGCACCAGGGGTTCCGGCGGCGTAGCTCCAATGCCCGCTTTCGCTGGCAAGATCGCGCTTACGATTTAGCTGTCGGTTTGCGCGAGCGCTCCCAGAGCCAAGGTTTTTTTGGCGTCAACATGGCGTCCACGGGATGCGGTAAGACCCTCGCTAACGCACGTATTCTTTATGCCCTTGCCGACCCCGACATTGGCGCGCGGTTTTCGATTGCCTTGGGTTTGCGCACCCTAACGCTGCAAACCGGGCAAGCCTACCGAGATAGGCTAAACCTCGGCGAGGATGATTTGGCTATTCGCGTTGGCGGTGGCGCCAGCCGAGCGCTGTTTGAGCACCACCAAGAAGTTGCCGAGCAAAGCGGTTCGGCGTCGGTACAAAGCTTGTTGCCTGAAGACAGCTACGTGCGTTTCGATGGCAACCTTGATAACCACCCGTTGTTAAAGCGGATCGCCCACGACCCTGCGGTGAAGGCGCTAATTGCTGCGCCGATCCTAGTCTGCACGGTAGATCACCTAACTCCGGCCACCGAGAGTCAGCGCGGCGGCCGCCAAATTGCGCCGATGTTGCGGCTCATGAGTGGTGACTTGGTGCTCGACGAGCCAGATGATTTTGACTTAGACGATTTGCCGGCCTTGACCCGTCTGGTTCATTGGGCAGGCCTGCTTGGGACGCGGGTATTACTGTCTTCGGCGACCCTGCCGCCATCGATCATACAGGGGTTGTTTGACGCCTATCGTGATGGCCGCACCCATTATCAGCGCAACCGTGGCGCAGCAGGCGCGAGGGTAAATATCTGCTGCGCGTGGTTCGATGAACATGGCCAGACTCATCAAGATTGCCCCGAAAGCGCAGAGTTTGTTAGCGCTCACAACCGCTTTGTGGTGCAAAGGGCTGCACGTTTGGGAAAGGCTCCAGTTCGTCGTCGCGCGCAGTTGGTGCCGTTAGCCTCTGCCAGTCAGCGCCGCGAAGATGTTGCCCAAGCGTTCGCCGTTGAAGCGTTGGCGCAGGCACAGCGCTTGCACTCACTGCATCACACGGTTGATCCGGTCAGTGGGAAACGGGTGAGCTTTGGTTTGATTCGCATGGCCAATATTGAGCCACTGGTCGAAGTGGCGCTCGCCTTGTATCAGCTCGGCGCCGCGAGTGGTCAATACATTCATTTATGCGTTTACCACTCTCAGCATCCGCTACTGATTCGTTCGGCCATTGAGGCACGGCTCGATCAGGCACTGAACCGGCGCGAGCCGCTGGCGGTATTTCAAGTGCCCGATATTCGCCAGCGTGTGGATGCTCACCCCGAACAGGATCAGCTATTTATTGTGCTTGGCTCTCCCGTTACCGAGGTTGGTCGCGACCACGATTATGATTGGGCGGTCGTGGAGCCTTCGTCCATGCGTTCGCTGATTCAGCTGGCTGGGCGCGTGCGCCGCCATCGCGCAGATGAATGCCAACAGGCCAACGTGGTGCTGTTTAACACCAATATTCGTCATTTATCGCAACCTTCGGAGCCTGCCTTTTGTCGGCCGGGGTTTGAAGCTGGCGGCGAATGGTTATTGCGTAGTCACCAGTTAGACAACCTGCTCACCGAAGAAGAACGAGACATTATTGATGCGCGCCCTCGGATTATCGCGAGGCCTGAGGCTGAATTGCGTCAGCGCGATAGCTTGATTGATTTAGAGCACTGTCGGTTGCAACAGTGCATGGTGGCCCCTCCTGCGGTCGTTGCGCCGGAGCCTGCACCGACGGGCGCGCCGTTGAGCAAGCGCGAACGAAATAGAATTCGCCAAGCTGAAGCACCTGCGCCATTAGGTGCTTACAGTTGGTACTGTTTGCCACGGGCGCCACTCACGGCGGTGTTGCCACAGCAGCAGCCCTTTCGTCACGACACGACCAAGCGTGTCGACCTTGTGCTGATGCCCGACGATAGCGGAGAGGGTTACGAGTTACAGCAGATCAGAAAAGAAAAGGGGGCTAGATTTTCTGAGTATGTGACGCTGGAAAACAGTAAGCATCACCGCATTCCTGAGAATGCGCTGGTGTCTTCGGCTATTGGTGCCTGGGGCGATACCGATTACTTAACAGCATTGAGTGAGCTGGCGGATGAATTGGAGCTGGATCTGGAAAGCTGTGCCCGTAAGTTTGGTATCGTTACCCTGCCGTACAATATGAACGGTTGGCGATTTCATCCTGCGCTAGGATTTGTGAAGCAGCGATGACATTAGGTAAGAGATGCCGGCTCATGGAGCCGGCCTTCTGCCTTTGCGGCAGCGAATGGTTAGAGAAAGAGATAATGAAGATTTTCTAAGCTGCCTTTGCGGCAGATAAGGCAAAGTATACTCGAATAAATTTAAAGATATAATAAAGATGGTTGATTTTTTATTGATTGCCACGTTAAAGTTGGCCCTGATGGTGCTCTAACACCATCAGGGCCTGCGATACCGCAGGCTTAGGGGGAAACCTAAGTTCGTAAAGTGTGCGGACAAGGAGGGTGTAAACGTGATTAGCAACCACTTCGTTAGAAGAGTTTAGCCAAGCTTGTATACAACCCGTGCCTCGTGCGGTACCGCATGAGGCACATTCTACAACGATAATAATATATGTCACTTCCTCGTTCAGGGTGAACAAAAAGGAATCATAAATGGACTCTCCTTCCTCCTCTATACCAGGCCTACGGGCGGCGATGGAGCAATTTCTACGCGAGCGTTTGCAAGGCAAGCTCGAAAAACTGGCTGAAGATGATCCTAAGCGGGAACCTCTACAGGCGCAGTTCCAATTCAGCACATGGATGGCAAGCGCTGCGGCACGTGCTAGCCAGATTCAGTTAGTCACGCATTCTTTGAAGCCTATTCACTCGGATGCGAAAGGCACCAATCTTTATGTCTTACCGGCGGATGTGCGTTTTCCCGGTTTGGTAGGGAGTGGCGTGTTAGGCAATGTTTTTTCGCGTGATGTGGTCGGTAATGCGGCGGCGTTAGATGTGTATAAGTTTCTCAAGGTGGAGTACGGCGGCCAATCCATCTTGGAGCGAGTGCTTCAAGGTGATGAGATGCTTGTTTCAGCACTCAGTGACGATGCTGTGCAGGCTCAAGACTGGGTCAGTGCGTTTGCAGGTCTGGTTTCATCTCGAGATGGTGTGGCGTCTCATACCAAGGCGAAACAGATTTACTGGCTGGTGGGTGATGATCCGAACCTTGATGATCATTACCACCTGCTGGCGCCACTGTATGCAACATCGTTAGCCCACCATGTTTACCAAAGCATTAATGAGGATCGTTTTGGCGAGCAGAGCAAAGAAGCGCGCAAGGCTCGCAGCGAAAAGAAGCACAGCGCCGAGGGCTATCGAGACTACCCCAATTTGGCTGTGCAGAAGTTGGGGGGCACCAAGCCTCAAAATATCTCACAACTCAATAGCGAGCGCGGCGGCACGAATTATTTGTTGGCGTCGCTACCGCCCGTATGGAAAAGCGCTCAGGTCAGCGTACCGAATGCCGATTCTGTTTTTCCTCGTTTTGGCTACCGTGAGAATGTGCCAGAGCTCGTTAATAACTTGCGCGTCTTTCTTAGCGACGATCCAGCCCCTGTTCTTGTTACGCGCAACCGTCGTGATAGTTACCTCGATGCATTGATCGATGAACTGGCGTTGTTTGCCAGCGAGCTGTTGATGTTAGAGCCCGGCTGGAGCGCCAAGCCTGAATGTCGATTAAACGAGGCCGAAGCCTTTTGGTTAGACCCGTACCGAGGCGATAACGATGAAGTGTTTCAAGCTAAGCGTGACAGCGAAGATTGGGTGCCTGAAGTGCGTCATCGATTTGCCAATTGGGTAAATGACGCACTTCAGCGCCACTTGCCGGTGGGCGATGCGGAGCATCAGCACTGGAGCAACTACTTGAAGAAGAAACTGGACGCGTTAACGGAGGTGCTGGTGTATGCGTAAGCCCCAAGCCTTGTTGATACTGCCGCGTCTTCGTATCCAAAATGCCAATGCGATTTCCAGCTCGATGACGTGGGGCTTTCCTGCGATGAGCGCCTTTGTCGGTGCGATGCATGCATTGGAGCGTAAATTACCAGACAGCGTGGATTTGCTGTTTAACAGTGTCGGGGTGATTTGTCATGGCTTCGACGCGCAGGTCACGACGGGCGGTTTCACCAAAAGTTTTTTGCTCACCCGCAACCCCGTCGGTAAAGACGGCAACACGGCGGCTATCATCGAAGAAGGCCGAGCGCATATAGAGATCACGCTGGTGCTCGGTGTAGAAGGCGAAGCTTGTGATGGTGATTGGCATAGCCGCGATGCGGTTGCGTCAGAAGTAGCCAATATTGTTGCGGGTATGCGTATTGCTGGCGGCAGTGTGATGCCTACCCTGCCCGGCCAGCGCGCTTCGCGACAACGCCCGCAGTTACTTCCTATTGCGGAAGACGCGGGCGAACGCGACGAAGAATTTAAGCGTCTTCGCCGTAGCTGGTTGCCCGGTTTTGCGCTGGTGTCCCGTGATGATTTGCTTGCGCAGCGCGTGGCGGAATTACAGGCAAGCAATCCGGACGCCACCGAACTCGACGCGTGGCTAGACTGCTCGCGCTTGAATATCCATTGCGTTGAGCAACAGCCGGAGAAAAGCGATAGCGCGCAAACTGATCCGGCATTTAGCTGGCAAGTGCGTAAATTGCCCGGTTGGATAGTGCCGATTCCAATCGGTTACGGCGCACTTTCTGAATGCTATAAGCCCGGCGCGGTTCTCAATGCGCGTGACACCACAACGCCTTTTCGATTTGTCGAAAGTCTTTATTCCTTAGGTCAGTGGATTAGCCCCCACCGGCTTGGAAGCCCTACGGACCTGCTTTGGTATCCGTCCAACGACCTCGAAGCAGGACTTTATCGATTGCATAATGACTACCAATCCCCGGTTAACGGATAACACACAATACAAGGAGTTCTCTCTATGACTGCTGATCTAAAAACGGCTTCCGTGCTTGCCTTCGAGCGTAAAATTGATCCTTCTGACGCGCTGTTCTTTTCCGGCCAATGGGATGATCGCGATAACCTAGAGGCATGGCCTGCGATTGCCGTGCGCGAAAAATCTGTACGCGGCACGATTTCCAATCGTCTGAAAGCGAAAGATCAAGATCCCGCCAAGTTGGATTCAAAAATTGAGAACCCAAACTTACAAACCGTCGATGTCGCCACGTTGCCGAGCACGGCAGATACGTTAATGACACGCTTCACGTTGCGCGTACTCGGTGGTGCTGGCACACCGTCTGCCTGCAATAACGTGGGCTACCAACGCAAGTTACTTGAGACAGTTAAAGGCTACGTGTCCGGTGCTGGTTTTGGTGTTCTTGCCGAACGCTACGCACATAATCTGGCTAACGGCCGTTTTCTGTGGCGCAACCGTGTTGGTGCAGAGCAAGTAGAAGTGCATGTTCGCCATATCAAAAACGGCGCCGCAGCAAGCACATGGATTTTTAATGGCTTGGCGCTTTCGCTGCGTAACTTTGATGCTGGGGCAGATGCTCAAAGCGCGCTCAACGAACTGGCCAATTGCATCGCGCAAGGCTTGGCTGGCGAACAGCACACCTTATTAGAAGTGATAGCGTTCGTTCGCGTTGGCGCCGGACAAGAAGTCTTTCCCTCGCAGGAATTGATTCTTGATCGTGGTACCGGCGACAAGAGCAAAACGCTTTACCAAATTAATGGCGTAGCCGGCATTCATTCGCAGAAATTAGGTAATGCACTGCGCACGATTGATACCTGGTATCCCGCAGAAGAAGGTGAAGACTTAGGCCCGATTGCCGTAGAGCCGTATGGCTCAGTGACCACCCAAGGAAAAGCCTATCGCCAGCCAAAACAGAAAGCCGATTTTTATTCGTTGCTAGATAACTGGATTCTAAAAGATAAAGTGCCGAGTGAAGCGGATCAGCATTTTGTCATGGCAACCTTAATTCGTGGTGGTGTGTTTGGCGACGCGGGGTGATTCATGGATGCCTATCTTGAGATTACCCTTCGGCCAGATCCGGAGTTTGGCCAGCAGTTGTTACTCGATGCGTTGATGGGCAAGTTGCATCGTGGATTGGTGGGCGCTGAAACGAATGCTATCGGCGTGAGTTTTCCTCGCTATAGTGAAAAGCCGCGCAACCTTGGTGATCAACTGCGTTTGCATGGCACAGCAGATCAGCTGGGCAGCCTGATGGCGCAGGCGTGGCTAACGGGCATGTCTGACCACCTATTGGTGAGTGACATTAAGCCTGCGCCTGCAGAGGCTCGTTACCGAGTTGTGCGCCGTATACAACCAAAGACCAACGCAGAACGGCTGCGCCGCCGCTACCAGCAGCGGCATGCTGTTAGCGAGGAAGAGGTGCGGTCGTTAATACCTGACTCTGTTGTAAAGCCAGTTTCAGCGCCGTTTTTGAGTTTGCGTAGCGCCAGTACTGGGCGACGATTTGCTCTGTTCGTTGATCATGGCCCATTGCTGAATGAGCCGGTGAACGGCGAATTCAGCAGCTACGGCCTCAGCCAAGCAGGGACCATTCCTTGGTTTTAACCCTTTTTTAAAGTGTTGATTATCAGCACTTTAAAAACAGTCACTTACATTGCTCCCGAGTAAAAGGGGTTGTGTAAGTGATTCTCCACTTGTTCTTTAAAAATCAAGTACATAGTGTTGATATGCTCTAGTTCGCTGCCGCACAGGCAGCTTAGAAACATACAAGATCGTTATGCTGTGCGATCGAATAGTTCGCTGCCGCACAGGCAGCTTAGAAAAATATGGATCGCTCGTCATAATGCTGGATTCCGTTCGCTGCCGCACAGGCAGCTTAGAAATTCTGAGGATCAGCATCGCCCAACTGCTCAAGGTTCGCTGCCGCACAGGCAGCTTAGAAACGCAACGCTGCCGCCAGGGGAATCGAAATACAGTTCGCTGCCGCACAGGCAGCTTAGAAAACATAGCCGGATAGCCGTTTGTAAAGTATGTGTGTTCGCTGCCGCACAGGCAGCTTAGAAATCGGCAACTGCGCGCTCCTGCTCGATCATCACGTTCGCTGCCGCACAGGCAGCTTAGAAAATCGAAGTGCGCGACGGCGTGGTCAATGTCAGGTTCGCTGCCGCACAGGCAGCTTAGAAACGCGAGATTATGGGGATGAAGTTCCGCAAGAAGTTCGCTGCCGCACAGGCAGCTTAGAAATACTGGCCTGCGGCAAGCTAAGCTGTCGGAAAGTTCGCTGCCGCACAGGCAGCTTAGAAAAAAAACAATTACGCCAACCATGATGAACAATGGTTCGCTGCCGCACAGGCAGCTTAGAAATTCGCGTGGCCTATGGTGTATGGCTCAAGGGTGTTCGCTGCCGCACAGGCAGCTTAGAAATGTTGCGCAGAATGTAGAGTGGTTCTTCTACGGTTCGCTGCCGCACAGGCAGCTTAGAAACATGGCTCAGAAAAGATGAATATGGATATGTATGTTCGCTGCCGCACAGGCAGCTTAGAAAGTGCCGGTAGACATGCCCAGCAACTCATGCCCGTTCGCTGCCGCACAGGCAGCTTAGAAAGGTCAGGATGTGCTGCTAGTGCCGTGCGCGGTGTTCGCTGCCGCACAGGCAGCTTAGAAACGCTTCCTTAGCTGCGCGTTTCACCTTCTGAAGTTCGCTGCCGCACAGGCAGCTTAGAAAAGTCGTCACGCATCTGCTTAGCGTCTAATTTCGTTCGCTGCCGCACAGGCAGCTTAGAAAGAGAACCAAATCGGCAAGCGTTACGCTGGCTTGTTCGCTGCCGCACAGGCAGCTTAGAAAAAGATGGCGGTATATACCCAAGACGTTAGCGGGTTCGCTGCCGCACAGGCAGCTTAGAAAATCCACGATTGCCCAGCGGTCACGGGTCGTTAGTTCGCTGCCGCACAGGCAGCTTAGAAATGAATTGAGCCAATAGACGCCTCAAGAGCATGTTCGCTGCCGCACAGGCAGCTTAGAAATTCCATCCTTCATTGATGCTATTAATTCTGCCGTTCGCTGCCGCACAGGCAGCTTAGAAATGCTGGGTGTATAAACGAAACAATAACTGTGCGTTCGCTGCCGCACAGGCAGCTTAGAAAAACTATAAAAATAGGTAAGTCTAGCCGCGTCAGTTCGCTGCCGCACAGGCAGCTTAGAAATCCGAGAATACAACCGCTGGCTGCGGGTCGATGTTCGCTGCCGCACAGGCAGCTTAGAAATCTGCCGTGCGAATACCATTTAGTTGCATCACGTTCGCTGCCGCACAGGCAGCTTAGAAACAAACGCCACCGGCAACGAATAGGCCGCCGAGGTTCGCTGCCGCACAGGCAGCTTAGAAAGCTCCAGAAGCCTGTCTATCTTCGTATCCAGTGTTCGCTGCCGCACAGGCAGCTTAGAAATTACCGATAAGCGATGCGACACCGATAATGGCGTTCGCTGCCGCACAGGCAGCTTAGAAATTAACCGGCTCCTCAAGAGTGACCGGCCCGCTGTTCGCTGCCGCACAGGCAGCTTAGAAAGCTCTCTTAGCGCAATCAGGATGCCAAAATGGGTTCGCTGCCGCACAGGCAGCTTAGAAAGACGACAGCAACACAGCGATTTCGCTGACGATGTTCGCTGCCGCACAGGCAGCTTAGAAATGCGTCACCGAACTGCGCTCTTAGCTTGCGCGTTCGCTGCCGCACAGGCAGCTTAGAAATAACTCAGACCGCCTCTTTGGCGGTTTTTTCGGTTCGCTGCCGCACAGGCAGCTTAGAAAATGGCTGGGACACCGGCCATCATGCTATATGCGTTCGCTGCCGCACAGGCAGCTTAGAAAAAGAGGTACACTGTCCAACATATCCGACAGATGTTCGCTGCCGCACAGGCAGCTTAGAAAACATAGCGCAGGTGGTGGCGGTACTGAGGACTGTTCGCTGCCGCACAGGCAGCTTAGAAATAATTTGCCCATTGGTCCGGAGTTCTCTAACGGTTCGCTGCCGCACAGGCAGCTTAGAAATGTGACGAGAGAGGGGGTGTATTCCTGCACAGGTTCGCTGCCGCACAGGCAGCTTAGAAAAAGTGCTACCAGCGCAAACCGCAGGACACGCTGTTCGCTGCCGCACAGGCAGCTTAGAAAAGACAGATTCATGACGGAACAATGACGCGAGAGTTCGCTGCCGCACAGGCAGCTTAGAAAAATAGGAGGCGTGGGGCCTCCGCCGACCTGCGGTTCGCTGCCGCACAGGCAGCTTAGAAAATAAGGAACGGCTAAGTGAGAGGTGTTAGAGAGTTCGCTGCCGCACAGGCAGCTTAGAAATTGCCGCGCAGGTCGTGCTCAGTGAATTTAACGTTCGCTGCCGCACAGGCAGCTTAGAAAGTCTGTCAGTGTGGGGGAAACGGTTCCGCCGAGTTCGCTGCCGCACAGGCAGCTTAGAAAACCAACTTCACGAAGACACGGGAGCCGAGTCAGTTCGCTGCCGCACAGGCAGCTTAGAAAGAATGGCACACAGCGGAATGGAACGACGGCCCGTTCGCTGCCGCACAGGCAGCTTAGAAAATCAAGATCGGTCATTGATGCAAAGTCTGCCGGTTCGCTGCCGCACAGGCAGCTTAGAAACCCAGATTCCGGCCATTAGGAAAGGGCGGCCGGTTCGCTGCCGCACAGGCAGCTTAGAAACATACCTCAATGCGACGCTTAGAAGGTATTTCGTTCGCTGCCGCACAGGCAGCTTAGAAAATGAGCGAGTTGCAAAGAGCCCGCGCCGTCTGGTTCGCTGCCGCACAGGCAGCTTAGAAAAGCGCTGCACAGTGCGCCGTGAGCGTCCCGTAGTTCGCTGCCGCACAGGCAGCTTAGAAAACAGCAGGCGCGTGCTCGCCTTTCGGTGCCTTGTTCGCTGCCGCACAGGTAGCTTAGAAATACCACGAGCGCCTTATCGGCAAGCCGCAAAATTGCGCCGCTGCATAAGCAGAAGAAGCGCTAAGGGCAAGTGGCCGCCAGTTGTTAATAATGCTGTCGGTATCGAATTCGGTTGCTATGACCGCAGCTTATCTCAAATTTCGGGGCGTTTAAGCGCGGATTAATACGATATTCGGTAGTAAAGAGGGCGCCTGTCCGCTGGCGCATTACTGGGCCGCTACGGTACTCTAACGGCTCGTTTGTAGGAGGTTTTCATGGTTAAGACGCGGTTTTCGGCTGCCTTTATTCACTTGTGCATTAGCGCGCTCGTTGTCGGTTCTGTTGCTGCGGTTGCGCTATTCATTTGGTATCCGGGTTTGTATTTCGATATGGCGGGCGCGCAGGAGCCGATGCTGTTAATCATCGGCATTGACCTAGTGATTGGCCCGCTGTTGACGCTGATTGTGTACCGTCAGGGTAAGCCGTCTCTGAGGTTTGATTTGACCGTGATTGCTTGTTTGCAGATTGCTGCGTTGGCCTATGGTACGTGGGCGCTTTCGTCACAAAGACCGATGTTTTTAGTCTTTGATCGGGGTAATTACGAAGTGGTTTCGGCTGCGGACATCGAAGGTAAGAATGTACCGGATGAGGCGGCTACAGGGATGCCGTTTGTTGGGCCTAAACAGGTTTGGGCGGCGCCTTCAGAGGATCGAGCGCTCATGATGAGCGTGATTATCGAGGGAGCGGACGATATTTTCTTGCTGCCCGAACAGTATCGACCGATTACCAATGCTATTTCTGGCATGAAGCGCTCCGGGCATCTAGTCACTGATGCGTATCTTGCGGAGCATAGCGACGTTGCCGCTGCGTTGACGGCTGCGTTGAACGCAGAGGGTATGGCCATCGGTGATGCGCTCGGTAAGCGTCTTTATCCGGTTGCCGGGTTGAGGGCCGAGCGAGCCGCGCTCACGGACCCTGAAACCGCCGAGCTGATGGTCATGTTTGATGCACAGGTGCCGTGGGTTCGGCCGACGCTACCGGCCGCTGATGCGGCAGAGTAGCGTGACGCTGTTACCGTCGGCGCAATGCTGCCAGTAGTAATACCAGTCGGTGCTTTAGCGCATCAATAAAGCGGTGTTTACCGACTGCGGCGGGGCGCCATCCGAGACTGCGTAATTTTGCGTTAATGGCGAACAGGCCGACGTAGCGCCGCGACCACGATGAGCGATAAGTAATGCTTAGTGAAATTGACACGGCGTCGCCATTCTTAACCCAGTGAGGCGAGTGCACGGGCACGTAAACGCCGTCGCCGGGAGTTAGTGTGTAAGCTTCGCCACGTTCACGGAAGCTTTCCTGCCACGGTAGGTTGCGGTGGGCGTTTTGACCGAAGACGGTCGCTTCGACGGCTTCTTCCGGCATAGCGACACGGTCATCGGGATCCCAGATATGGATGGTTTTTTGACCGCGAATCTGCAGTAAAAAGTTGTGTTCCTGATCGATATGATACGGCGTGACCGAGCCGGGGGATGAAATAAAGATAAACGCTTGCTTGGCATGAATGCCGCGTAAAGCACGTTTGGTATGGTCTTCAATGTCGGCTAAGCACTGCTCAAGTAGCGCGCGGTATTCCGGCAACTCTTCGACGTACTTCAGCACAATCCACGATTTGTTATCTTCAATACGGCGAACGGTTTCTTCTGGCGTTAATCCATTCAGCGGCACTTTTTCTGGGCGCATGCCGATGCCTACCGCACCCAAGTTATATTCAACACGTTCGCGCGGTAGTTCGCGCGCGACGTCGACTAGGCGCTCAAGCGATAAAGCTGGATGGTCGGCGAGGGTGTGCCGAATGGCGAAGCGTTGCCATGGGTAACGTTCGGTCAGCGCGATATTGTTAGTGTCGATTGATGTGCCCATTAGCGTTACTCCTTACGCATTTGCCAGCGGCTGATGAGCCGGCTGAAAACCAATAATAACTTGCCGTATCCGTACCCATTTCCCCGCCCGCTGTCGGTATGAATGCGTAATATGTTACGGCGTTGGTACCAAAGGTGATCGATCATCGGGTGGCCGGGCTGCGCGCAAGAGTCGATGAGGGTGAATTCTTGTGTTTGCCACAAGCGAGTGGCTTCGAGCATTAATAAAACCCCGGGCGAAAAGTGTGCGTAGGTTTCATCAAAGCCGATTTTAAAGAGATAGAGGTGCTCGCCACTGCGCAGCGCCGTCAGTGAGGCAACGGGCGTGTCGTTTAGTGTGAGTTGATAAAGGTAGAGCAGCCCGTCGTTGGCAGCGTTGGCAAACATACGCTCAGAAAACGCTTGTTCGGCTGGGTTTGATAGCAGTGATGTGCCCTGCTTGCCCTTCCAGCCGGATTCTTCGATCGCGAGGAAGCCTTGGATCGCGTTGTCGTTCGGTTCGCACCGGTGGGCGTCGAATGTCAGCGTACCGAGTTCTTCAAAGCGTCGCCAAAGGCGTGCGTACTCTTTGCGTTTCTTCTTACTCAGATGTTGGTCGATGGGGATGTAATCGGCCACATGCGGCGATAGTGCGGCGCGCTGTACTTGTCGCGTGTCGCATGACGAGGCATTGCTGAATGTGGCGGCAACGGGGCTGTCTGCCGGTAGCCTGAGCCAGCTGGTGCCGTGAACATTGGTGCGTTGCCAGTGTTGTAATAGGGCGTCGAGTGCCGGAGTTTCATGGCCCAAAAGAATAAGGGGCTCGTCACTAAAACAATGCAGATGCCCCCAGGCGCGATGCCAGCGTGCCGGAAGGCCGCGAAAACGTGATGCGGTTTGCGTAGGGAAAAGCGCTATGAGTGTTTGTTCGGAAAAAACTAAATGCAGCGCGACGCCGTTGTCACCTAGCGTCTGCCAGGCGGGCAGTAAAATATGTGGATGGAAATACGGATTGCCGTTCGCGCACTGCTGCCATAAGACTTCCCACTGAGAGAGCCAAGGTTGGCATTCGGCTGCGCTGTGTAGCGACAGTACGCGTAGCGCTGACAAGGCCTGCTCGGCGTTGTGCCCTGCTCGGCGTTGTGCGATGAGGGTATAGCCGTCGCCGCGTCGCGATTAGGATGGTGCTGCTGCGAAGCCATGTGGCTCTCCTTTGCGTTCTTTGCTTCCCTTGCTCTTTCTAATCTGGTCGTGCGCTTACGTTTGAGGATCTGTTCTTGAGCTTACTGTTGTTGTATTTCGACAGAAAGCGTCCAGTCAAAATGTATTCTATAAACGTTTTACGGTGAGAATAAAAAGCCGGCGGTTGCCGGCTCTTCATTTGACGCTCACTATTTGATACGTGGATCGAGTGCGCCAGTTTGATAGCGTTCGAACATGGCATCGAGTGATAACGATTTAATTTTACTGGCGTTACCGGCCGTGCCGAATGCTTCGTAGCGCGCCAATACAACGTCTTTCATCGCTTGGGTTGCGGCGGCCAGATATTTGCGCGGGTCGAACTCGCTAGGGTTCAGTGCGAGGTAGCGACGAATGGCGCCGGTGCTGGCTAAGCGCAAGTCCGTATCGATATTGATTTTACGTACGCCGTGTTTGATACCCTCAACGATTTCTTCCACCGGCACGCCGTATGTTTCTGGGATCTCGCCACCAAACTCGTTGATCACTTTTAGCCATTCTTGTGGCACGGAAGACGAGCCGTGCATGACGAGGTGAGTGTCAGGGATGCGGGCGTGAATGGCTTTGATCTGGTCAATCGCCAAAATATCGCCGGTAGGTGGCCGAGTAAATTTGTAGGCGCCGTGGCTGGTGCCAATCGCGATTGCCAGAGCATCGACCTTGGTGGCCTTGACGAAATCGGCAGCTTCTTCAGGGTCGGTTAGCATTTGGCTGTGATCAAGAATACCTTCTGCGCCGATACCGTCTTCTTCGCCGGCCTGCCCCGTTTCCAATGAGCCTAGGCAGCCAAGCTCGCCTTCAACGGATACGCCACAAGCGTGCGCCATCTCGACGGTGGTGCGGGTAACGTCGACGTTGTAGTCGTAATCCATTGGTGTCTTGCCGTCAGCGCCCAGCGAGCCGTCCATCATGACCGAGGAAAAGCCGAGCTGAATTGAGCGCTGGCAGACCGCAGGACTAGTGCCATGATCTTGATGCATGACGACGGGGATATGCGGAAATTCTTCGGTGGCGGCGAGGATCAAATGACGCAAGAACGGCGCACCAGCATATTTACGCGCGCCGGCAGAAGCTTGGACGATAACCGGGGAATCGGTTTGGTCAGCGGCTTCCATGATGGCGCGCATCTGCTCAAGGTTGTTGACGTTGAAGGCGGGTACGCCGTAGCCGTACTCGGCGGCGTGATCCAATAATTGACGCATGCTAATCAGTGCCATGATGTTTCCCCTGTCTATTCATCCTGAAAATTACAATACAAAGACGGCAACAACGCCTGCTTTGTGAATTATGTTGCGATCTACTGAGTAGATCCTGGCGAGCCTATTAAGATTGGGCGCGCTCATTCAATACGGCTACGGCGGGCAGTGTTTTACCTTCTAGAAATTCTAGGAAGGCGCCGCCCCCGGTGGAAATATACGAAATCTTATCGGTGATCTGGTATTTGTCTACTGCGGCCAATGTATCGCCGCCGCCTGCGATTGAGAAGGCGTCGCTATCGGCAATGGCGTCGGCCATTTCGCGGGTGCCCGCACCGAATTGGTCGAACTCAAAAACCCCTAACGGGCCATTCCACACAATGGTGCGTGCTTCTTTCATTAAAGCAGCAAAGATATGCGCTGTTTTCGGGCCGACGTCCAAGATCATGTCATCGGCTTCAACGTCATCCACATCCTTGATGGTGGCGGCGGCGGAAGCTGAAAATTCTTTCGCGGTGACGACATCTACTGGTAATGGAATGTGTACTTTTTTCGCAATCCTGCGTGCGGCGTCGAGCAGGTCGGGCTCGTACAGGGACTTGCCGACAGGCTTGCCTGCCGCCGCGAGGAACGTATTGGCGATGCCGCCGCCGACAATGAGCTGATCGACGCGTTCTGATAATGCATCGAGCACTTCCAGTTTGCTGGATACTTTTGATCCGCCGACGATTGCCACCAGTGGCTTCTCGGGCGCTTTCAATGCGCGGCCCAACGCATCAAGTTCCGATGCGAGTAGCGGCCCAGCACAGGCAATGGGTGCAAAGCGAGCGACGCCATGTGTTGATGCCTGGGCGCGGTGTGCGGTGCCGAATGCATCCATTACATAGACGTCACATAGGGCGGCCATTTTTTTCGATAACGCTTCGTCGTCTTTCTTTTCGCCGTGATTAAAGCGGACGTTTTCGAACAACACGACGTCGCCGTCGTTCAAATCAGCCACACCATCGATCCAGTCACGAATGACCGGAACGTCTCGGCCGAGTAGTTTGCCAAGGTGAGCGGCAACGGGCTTTAGCGAAGCAGACTCGTCGTAGCTGCCCTCTTCCGGGCGACCGAGGTGCGACATCAGCATGACGCGGGCGCCAGCGTTGACGGCAAATTCAATGGTCGGCAGTGATGCTTTGATGCGGGCATCGGAGGTGACCTTTCCGTCTTGAATTGGCACATTCAAATCTTCGCGGATTAAAACGCGCTTACCTTTTAGGTCTAGATCGGTCATGCGTACTATCGACATTGCTAACGGCCTCAGCTTTCTTTTGACGTATTAATGTTTGGTAAATGTAGTGTGATCTTCGTGCTGCGAGTGTTCGACTTTTTCCAGCCCTGACGCTTGTTGGCCAAGATAGGACATCCAGTCCAGCAATCGATTGGCATAGCCCCACTCGTTGTCGTACCAGGCAACAATGTGAGTCAGACTGCCCTGCACGCGCGTTTGTGTGGCGTCGTAAATGGCGGACTCGGCGCGATGATTAAAGTCACTGCTGACTAGCGGCTCGTCGTTATAACCGAGTAGTCCGCCGCTATTACTTGCCGCTTTATAGAACAGCGCGTTTAAGGCATTTTCATCAACGGTGTTGCGCAAGTTAATGGTTAAGTCCACCAGCGCGACGTTAATGGTCGGCACGCGAATAGAGTCGCCGCTAATGCGTTGTGCGAGTTGCGGCAATACTTTCTGAATTGCGCCGATAGCGCTGGAGGTTGTCGGCACAATATTTTGGGCCGCCGCGCGGCCACGACGTAGATCACGGTGAACATGATCAAGCAACGATTGATCAGACGTATAAGCATGTACTTCTTTCATGATGACTTGTTCTACGCCCAACGCATCATCAAGTTGGCGTAACAGCGGTGCGATGCAATGCGTGGTGCAAGAAGCAGCGGACAGCACCTTGCCGCTGACCTCGACGCCTTCATGATTGACGCCGTAAACAATAATGTCATCGGCGTGATCAAACGGTACGGCGGCCAGAATGACTGCGCCGGCACCGGCTTCAATATGGCCGCGAGCGTCGTCATAGGCACGAAACGAACCGGTACATTCGATAACGACGTCAACGTTAAAGCTGCGCCATGGGCACTGAGTTGGCGAGTCATGCTCTAGTAACACTGGGCTGTGGTTACCCAGATGTAGGATGCCGTCGAGTAGCTCAACCGGCTCCAATAATGGTCCGTGCGTGCTGTCGTAACGGGTGAGGTACAACAAGTCATCCGCTTTGCCTAAGTCGTTAATCGCGACAAGCTCGAATGGCGCGCGCCAGCCTTCCGCTTCGCGCTCGAGTAGCGCGCGGACGAAGGAGCGGCCGATGCGGCCATAGCCATTCAGAGCGATGCGCACTTAGAGAAGTTCCTCCACGGCGGCTTGTACGGCTTCAGCAGTAATGTTGAAGTGCTTGAACAAATCGCTGGCGGGTGCTGAAGCGCCGAATGAATTCATGCCGATAATGCGTCCGTCTAGGCCGACAAAACGATACCAGTAATCTTGGATGCCAGCTTCAACAGCAACGCGAGCACGAACCGAGGCGGGCAACACGCTTTCCTGATAGGCCGCGTCTTGCTTTAAGAAAATATCAACGCACGGTATCGACACCACGCGAATATTCTTACCGGATTCGGCCAGCGCGTTGGCGGCGTTAACGGCAAGCTCTACTTCTGAACCGGTGGCAATAATAATCGCGTCCGGTGTGCCAGTGCCGCTTTGCTGTAACACATAGCCGCCCTTAGCAACGTTTGCCAGTGTGTCGTTGTCCCGTGGCATGCACGGTAAACCTTGGCGAGAAAAGATGACCGAGGATGGGCCGTCTTTGCGTTCGATCGCTGATTTCCACGCGACCGCAGATTCCACTGTATCGCACGGACGCCATGTGCTCATATTCGGCGTTAAGCGCAGGCTGGCAATTTGTTCTACCGGCTGGTGCGTTGGGCCGTCTTCGCCGAGGCCGATGGAGTCGTGGGTATAAACGAAAATCGTTGGTTGCTTCATCAGTGCGGCCATGCGCACAGCGTTGCGCGCGTATTCCATAAACACTAAGAAGGTGCCGCCGTAAGGACGGAGGCCGCCGTGCAGCTGGATGCCGTTCATCATCGCGGACATGGCGAATTCGCGCACACCATAGTGAACATAGTTGCCTGACGCATCGGTGCCGGTAATCGATTTGCAGCCTTTCCAAATCGTGTTGTTTGAGCCGGCAAGGTCGGCGGAGCCGCCGAGTAATTCGGGGAGCAACGGGCCGAACGCGTCGAGCGCATTTTGGCTGGCTTTACGGGTCGCGACTTTTTCCATTTTTTCTTGGCACTGACGAATAAAGGCGTCGGCTTGTTCAGAAAAGTTGCTCGGCAAATCGCCGTTTGAACGACGCGCGAGTTCAGCGGCCAACTCTGGATGAGCTTTTCGGTAATCGTTAAACAGCGCTTGCCATTTATTTTCCGCTTGTTCGCCTGCGCTCTTGTTGTCCCATGCCGCGTAGATGTCAGCAGGAATTTCAAATGGGCCATGCTTCCAGCCAAGCTTCTCACGGGTTAAGGCAATTTCGTCTGCGCCCAATGCGGCGCCATGACATTCTTCTTTGCCTTCTTTGTTCGGCGAGCCAAAACCGATCACGGTTTTGCAGCAGATCAAGGTTGGCTGGTCGCTGTTGGCGCGTGCGGTTTCGATAGCCATGCGTACTTCTTCAGCATCGTGGCCGTCGACGTTTGGAATGACCTGCCATCCGTAGGCGCGAAAACGTTCCGGTGTGTTGTCCGTGAACCAGCCTTCGACTTCGCCATCGATAGAAATGCCGTTGTCATCATAAAACGCAATGAGTTTGCCAAGGCCGAGAGTGCCAGCGAGCGAGCACGCTTCGTGGGAGATGCCTTCCATTAAGCAGCCATCGCCGAGAAAGCTATATGTGTAATGATCGACAACCGGAAATTTGTCGCGGTTAAATTGCGCCGCCAGAATTTTTTCAGCAAGCGCCATGCCGACGGCATTGGTGATGCCTTGGCCGAGTGGGCCAGTGGTGGTTTCAACGCCGGGGCATTCTTCGTGCTCTGGATGTCCCGCCGTTGGGCTGTGTAGTTGGCGAAAGTTTTTAATGTCGTCGATGGAAAGGTTGTAGCCGGTTAAGTGCAGCAGGCTATAGATCAACATTGAGCCGTGGCCGTTGGAGAGCACAAAGCGGTCGCGGTTTGGCCAGCTAGGGTTTGCAGGGTTGTGCTGCAAAAAGTCGCGCCACAGTACTTCGGCGATATCGGCCATGCCCATAGGGGCGCCTGGGTGCCCAGAATTGGCCTGTTGGACTGCGTCCATGCTCAGGGCACGAATGGCGTTGGCAAGTTCTCGCGAACTGGGGGCTGCGGACATGCGGCGGCTCCTACTTATATGTGTGCGGCGACGGGTTCGGGCTGGACCCGAAAAGGGGCGCTATTGTCGCCGAACGCTGAGTTGGCGGCAAACCCCAATGGGCGAAATCTCATTTTGTTAGCCACGAGGGGGAGATAACCGCGTCCGCTGTCCTGATATGACCGCCGCAAGTTAGGAGGTGTCCGACAAAGGCGTGAAAGTCCCCGACTCGAAATCTATATCAATTAATTTTGATATAGATTTCGAGTCGGGGTAGAATCCCGCTCCATGACAGTAACTGCGGACTTGCCAGCCAGACCTTTGCCTTCGTCTTTACCGGCGCAGGGTGCAGCGGTCGCTCATCCTGATAATGGCGATGACGCCTCAGTACCCCTAGCGCAATTGCTGAAAGCCGCCGGTGATGAGCTGCGTTTGGCGATTTTGCGGGTGCTCGGCCAAAGCAGCTTTGGTGTGCAGGAGCTATGCGATGTCTTCGCTCTACGGCAGCCCAGTATGAGCCATCACTTAAAGGTGCTGGCGTTGGCGGAGTTGGTGGATAAACGCCGTGAAGGCAACTCAATATTTTATCGCCGTTGCTTGCCGACGTCGGCACTGCACGGTGAATTGCTTGATCAGATTGACGCCAGTGACCTTGCGCCGGCGCAACAACAGCGCTTAGCGCAGGTGCTGGCGGGCCGTGCCGCACAAAGCCGCGCGCACTTCGCCCGCTATGCGGATGACGCGGCGACAGAAGAGCTGATTGCGGATTATCAGCAGTACGCGGATATCGCCACGGAGTTGTTGTTACGAGCTAAGCCGGAAGGCGATCTTGCTGTTGAAATCGGTCCTGGCGAAGGTGAATTCTTGTTGGAGCTGGGCCGACGTTTTACCCGCGTGGTTGGTTACGACAACGCCGCGCCGGTTCAAGCGCTTGCGCGGCAGCGTATTGATGCAGCAAAACTGCAAAACATTGAGTTGATACTCGGTGAGTGGCCGGCGGTGGCGCCGGATGAGGCGCAAGCGGATGCCATGGTGTTGAACATGGTGTTGCACCACCTGCCCTCCCCTGCTGACAGCTTGCGTGCTGCAGCGTGGCGATTAAAGCCTGGTGGCGTGTTGTTGGTGACGGAGTTGTGCCGTCACGATCAGCATTGGGCGCATGAGTCGTGCGGTGATTTGTGGTTGGGTTTTGAAGAGCAAGAACTGTTGGCTTGGGCTGCGCGTGCCGGGCTCACGCAGTTAGAAGCGCAGTTTGTTGCTCAGCGAAATGGTTTTCAGGTGCAAGTGCGCACTTTCGTGCGCGGTGAGTAGTAAAAAGTTTCATTGGCTTGATTTTATGTATTGGCTTTATGTAGGAGCTTGCTTGCAAGCGAGCATCGGTCGGCAAGATCGCGCTGCCGTGACAGCAGGTTCCTATTATATGAAGGTAAGTTAGAAAGTTGGTTTTTGATAACGGTTGTCGATTAAGCATTTTCGCAATGTCTATTTTAATTATTAGCATGGAGTCGTAAGACCATGAGTGAATATTCCGTTTTTACATCTGAGTCGGTGTCTGAAGGGCACCCAGATAAAATGGCCGATCAGATTTCTGATGCGATACTAGATGCCATCATTAAGGATGATCCGCACGCCCGTGTGGCGGTAGAGACCATGGTCAAAACCGGTATGGCAGTCGTCGCCGGTGAGGTAACGACCTCTACCTATGTAGACCTCGAAGATGTCGTTCGTAACGTCATCACGGATATCGGCTACAACTCTTCCGACGTTGGTTTTGATGGTGCGTCTTGTGCGGTACTTAACGCCATTGGCAAGCAGAGCCCTGATATTTCCGTTGGCGTTGATGAAAAAGAAGATAAGCAAATTGGTGCTGGCGATCAGGGCTTAATGTTTGGTTACGCGACGCGTGAAACCGATACCTTGATGCCTGCGCCGATTTATTACTCGCACCGTTTGGTGGAGCGTCAGGCCAAGCTGCGTAAAAATGGCGTGCTGCCATGGTTGCGTCCAGACGCCAAAAGCCAAGTGAGCATGCGTTACGAAAACGGTCAGCCGGTTGCGATTGATGCGGTTGTTTTGTCAACGCAACACGCACCGGGCATTTCGTTGTCTGATTTACGTGAAGCCGTACTGGAAGAAATTATTAAGCCCGTACTGCCAGCAGAGTGGCTGCACGCGGATACGCAATTCCACATTAACCCAACTGGTGTATTTATTATCGGTGGGCCAATGGGTGACTGTGGTCTAACCGGCCGCAAAATTATTGTTGATACTTATGGCGGCATGGCGCGCCATGGTGGCGGCGCGTTTTCTGGCAAAGATCCTACGAAAGTTGACCGTTCTGCTGCGTACGCGGGGCGCTATGTGGCGAAAAATATTGTTGCTGCTGGCTTGGCGGACAAGTGCGAAATTCAGGTCAGCTACGCCATTGGTGTTGCAGAGCCAACATCAATCTCGTTAAACACGTTCGGAACCAATAAGGTTGACGAAGCATTGATAGTTGAGTTGGTGCGTTCGCATTTTGATCTGCGCCCACGCGGCATTATTGAAATGCTGGATCTGCGTCGCCCTATCTATCGTGCAACGGCGTCTTACGGCCACTTTGGCCGCGAAGAGCCGAATTTCACTTGGGAGAATACCGACAAGGCTGCGGCACTAAAGTCTGACGCTGGCCTGTAACCGGCGGCCGAAATTATTCGGCATGCTTGTTTCGGAATACAAATAAAACCTCTTTCCCGAGGGGCGCTGCAGCGGCAAGACCGCGAGGCTCGGGAGAGAGCGTTAACACATTGAACAACCGCGCCCATTCGTCAAAAACGAATGGAGAACACGATGAACGCAAAAGTTAAGCAGGATTATAAGGTCGCTGATATCTCGTTGGCGCGTTGGGGCCGTCAAGAAATCGAAATCGCTGAAACAGAAATGCCAGCGCTGATGACGATGCGAGAAAAGTACCGTGCCGCAAAGCCGTTAAAAGATGCGCGTATTATCGGCTGCATTCACATGACCATTCAGACTGCGGTTTTGATTGAAACGCTGCAGGCGTTGGGCGCAGAAGTACGTTGGTCCAGCTGTAATATCTTTTCTACTCAGGATCACGCCGCGGCCGCGATTGCAGAATCAGGCACGCCTGTATTTGCGTGGAAAGGCGAGACTGAAGAAGAATACGTTTGGTGTCTTGAGCAAACTTGCCGTGATGAAAATGGCGATTTGTGGGACGCGAATATGATTCTGGATGACGGCGGCGACCTGACCCTGCTTATTCACGAGCAGTACCCGCAGATGCTGGAAAAAATCCACGGCGTTACTGAAGAAACGACGACAGGCGTTCACCGTCTTTATGAGATGTTGAAAAAAGGCACGCTCAAAGTGCCAGCAGTCAACGTCAATGACTCGGTGACTAAAAGCAAGAACGACAACAAATACGGTTGCCGTCACTCGTTAAACGACGCGATCAAACGCGGCACAGACCACCTTTTGGCTGGCAAGAAAGCGTTGGTTATTGGTTATGGCGATGTCGGCAAAGGTTCGGCTCAATCGTTGCGTCAGGAAGGGATGATTGTTCGCGTGACTGAAATCGATCCGATTTGTGCCATGCAGGCTTGCATGGACGGTTACGAGATTGTTAGTCCGTTTATAGATGGCGTGAACACGGGCAAAGCGGATTGCATTAATACTGACTTGCTTGGCTCGACTGACTTGGTCGTAACCACCACTGGTAACGTCAATGTCTGTGACAGCAATATGTTGTCGGCGTTGAAGAAAGGCTGTGTGGTGAGCAATATCGGCCATTTCGATAACGAAATTGATACTGCCTTTATGCGCAAGAACTGGGAGTGGGAAGAAGTTAAGCCTCAGGTTCACAAAGTATGGCGCAACAAGAAAGACAACGACTTCTTGTTACTGCTTTCAGAAGGCCGCCTAGTAAACCTCGGTAATGCGACGGGTCACCCGAGTCGTATTATGGATGGTTCTTTTGCCAACCAGGTGCTGGCGCAAATGTATTTGTTTGATCAAGCCTATGCTAACCACAGCGACGCGGTTAAAGAGAAAATGCTGAAGGTTGAAGTGTTGCCTAAGCATCTCGATGAAGAAGTTGCGTTGTATATGGTACAGGGCTTTGCTGGTGTGATGACCAAATTGACGCAAGCTCAAGCCGATTATATTGGCGTTGATGTTGCGGGCCCTTACAAGCCAGAGCAGTATAAGTACTAGTCCTGGTCTTTTGTAGGAACTTGCTTGCAAGCGAAAGGTTTTAACGCCAATCGCCGGCAAGCAGAATCCCACAAGGCAGTGCTTGGAGTAATGCTGGTTTTTTGCAGGAGCTTGGCTGCAAGCGAAATGGTTTTGCGCCAATTGCTTGCAGGCAGGATTCCGCAAGCCTCAGGCATGACGGTGCTGGAAACGATACGACTATTTGCACTATTGATTAAGCAGGAATGCTGATGAGTAAGCCCACGATAAGTTTCGAGTTTTTTCCACCTAAGACTGATGAAGGCTTAGAGAAGTTACTCGTTGTTCAGCAGAAATTGCAGGCTAAGAATCCTAAGTTCTTTTCTGTTACCTATGGCGCGGGCGGCTCGACCCGTGAGCGCACTTGGAAAACAGTTGAGGCAGTGAAGGCGGCGGGTGTTGATACAGCACCGCATTTAAGTTGCGTTGGTCAGAGCCGAGAAGAGCTCACTGAGTTAATTAATGAATATAAGGCTGCAGGCATTAAGCGCATTGTGACGTTGCGTGGCGACCTGCCGTCCGGCATGGGCGCAGACCAAAGCGATCTGCGTTATGCGGATGACTTGGTTAAATTGATTCGCGATGTCAGTGGCGACCATTTTCACCTTGAAGTGGCCGCCTATCCGGAGATGCATCCGCAGGCACGTTCGTTCTCCGATGATATCGATCATTTTAAACGCAAAATTGATGCTGGCGCGGATAGCGGCATTACGCAGTACTTCTACAACGCCGAATCTTACGCTTACTATATGAACGAATTAGAAAAGCGTGGCGTAACGGCGCCGGTTTACCCTGGCATTATGCCCGTCACAAACTATACCAACTTGGTGCGTTTTTCTGATGCATGCGGCGCGGACATTCCGCGCTGGGTGCGTAAGAAGCTCGAAGAGCTACAGAATGATGATGCGTCACTGAAGGCGTTTGGTGAAGAAGTGGTGACGCGGCTGTGTGAACGTTTGCTTGCCATGGGGGCACCAGGTTTGCACTTCTACACGATGAATCAGGCGGCCGCCAACTTGAACGTGGTGGAAAACCTCGGTTTATAGCATACGCTAACAAGCGTCATTCACGACAGACAGTACGATCGGCGCAATCCTGCTTGGGGTTGCGCCGTTTTTGGATGGAGCGGTGGGATATAAAGAGCGGTGTTTTCTCAGAACATATGCCGCCTAGGGCTATGTATTGTTAGTCCAAGGGTTGTCGGCAGAGAAGGTGCTGACAAACAGCGCCTCGACTTTCTCTCGCGCCCAGGGCGTTCGACGCAAGAATTTCAAGCTGGATTTGATTGATGGGTCGATCGTAAAGCAGTTAATCGCGATGCGATTGCCGAGACCTTCCCACTCATAATGCTCCACTAGCTGGGTCACGATCTGTTCGAGCGTAACGCCGTGTAGTGGGTTGTTGGGTTGTGTGTCGGTCATTGTCTTCCTCGCATCATTCTGCGCGCAAATGTTTGCGTGCTCATTGTTGTTGCTCGTCGCACGGTGCATCATCAGTGATAAGTATAGCCTGAATGGTAGGCGGTGGATGAGCAATGTTGATGTTGTCCGTGGCCGAGATTTTCGATAATGCGATTTAGAGGAGAAATGGCATGAGTAAGGAGTTCGCAGATAACAGTCAATCGATCGGCGACACACCGCTGGTAAGAATTAATCGGATCACCGAAGGCAAGGTTCTGGCCAAGATCGAAAGCCGTAACCCGGCTGGTTCGGTGAAGTGTCGTATTGGCGCCAACATGATTTGGGATGCCGAAAAACGCGGCGTGTTAAAGCCGGGAATGACGTTGGTTGAGCCAACCAGCGGGAATACCGGCATTGCCTTGGCGTTTGTTGCTGCTGCGCGTGGTTATAAGTTAATTCTTACCATGCCCAATACTATGAGTATTGAACGCCGTATGTTGTTAAAAGCCTACGGTGCGGAATTGGTCTTGACGGAGGGCGCGAAAGGCATGCCGGGCGCGATTGCGCGCGCGCAAGAGATTGTCGATGCCGACCCGAAAAATAATTTAATGCTGCAGCAGTTTGAAAATCCAGCTAACCCAGAAATCCATGAGAAAACCACGGGTCCAGAGATTTGGGATGCCAGTAACGGTGAGATTGATGTTTTGGTGTCGGGTGTTGGCACTGGCGGTACGCTAACCGGTGTGTCGCGTTACATCAAAAAGACTCAGGGTAAGGCGATCACTACCGTTGCGGTTGAGCCGTCAAGTTCCACCATTATTGCCGCAGCGTTGAAAGGCGAAGCGCCTACCCATGGGCCTCATAAAATTCAGGGTATCGGCGCAGGCTTTGTACCGGTCAATCTGGATTTAACTATGGTTGATCGCGTCGAGCAGGTAACCAATGAAGACGCAATCGCGTGGGCCCATAAGTTGATGCAGAAAGAGGGTATTCTGGCGGGTATTTCTAGCGGTGCTGCTATGTGTGTTGCTGACCGTTTAGCCCGTGACCCTTTGTTTGCTGGTAAAACCATTGTCGTAGTGTTGCCGGATTCAGGCGAGCGCTATCTCAGCTCACCTCTTTTCGAAGGCATGTTTGGTGAGTTAGAAACGAAGCAGTAGTGTTGTTGGTTAGAAGCTCCACAAAAAAGCCCCGCATAAGCGGGGCTTTTTTGTGGAGCTTCTAACCGGTCTTCTTTATGACTGAACGACACCCTCTTCTTTAGGCTCTTCCGGATTATGATCGCGGCCGAGATAGAGGTAGAACGCTGGCACGACAAACAGGGTGAACAGTGTGCCGATAGTCATGCCGGTAGACACCACCAAGCCGATGGCAAAACGAGCGCCGCCGCCAGGGCCAGAAGCGACCAGTAGTGGGATCATCGCCAATACCAGTGCGGCGGTGGTCATCAATACTGGGCGCAGACGTACTGCCGCAGCATGCTCAATCGCTTTGCGTTTGCTCATGCCCTCTTCCTGCATCTGGTTAGCGAACTCAACAATCAGAATGCCGTGCTTTGAAATGACACCAATTAAGGTTACCAGACCGACCTGAGTGTAAATATTCAGGCTGGCCCCAGGGAATCCTTCAATCCCCATCATCATCAAAATACCATTGATAATCGAAACGATATTGAGTGAGAGCATGGCGCCGCACACCGACATTGGTACTGTGATTAACATGACGATCGGATCGCGGAACGATTCAAATTGCGCTGCGAGTACCAGATAGATAATCACAAGAGCGAAGAAGAACGTTACGATCAAGCCGCCGCCTTCTTGCTTGTACTGCCGTGATTGGCCGGCGTAATCAATGGAGTAGCCCGGCGGCAAAATCTCTTTTGCTGCGTTTTCCAGAAAAGCAATCGCTTCGCCCAGCGTAACGTCGGGGCGTGGCACCGCCGAGATGGTTACTGCGTTGAGCTGCTGAAAGCGCTTTAGCTGTTGTGGCTGCACGGTTTCTTCCAGCGTGACCAATGTTGATAGTGGCACTAGGTCGCCGTTGCCGGTGCGGATGCTATAGAGCTTTAACTGATCCGGGGCTAATCGACTGCTGCGCTGCACCTGCGGTATGACCTTGTAGGAGCGATTGTCGAGCGAGAACCGATTCGCGTAGGCGCCGGACATCATGGCGCCGAGTTCTGCGCCAATCTGCTTCATGGTGACACCCATGGCTGCTGCCTTTTCGCGATCGATGAGAATGTTGTAGCGTGGCTTGTCGATTTTCAAATCGCCATCGGCGAAGAAAAATTTGCGACTCGCGTAAGCCTTAGCAATCAGCTCTTCGGCGAAAACTTGTAAGTTCTCAGTCGGCTCAGTGGTGCCAATGACCATCTGCACTGGCGGGCCACCGCCAGCAGAAGGCAGCGATGGCGGTGCAAAAACGGCAACCTGTAAGCCAGCGATGTTGGCCACCTCGGCTTGAATTTGGTTGGCTGCTTGCTGGGTACTCATTTCGCGCTCGTTCCACGGCTTTAACACGAAACCCGCAATGGCGGTGTTGCTGGCGGTGGACACGCCGCCGCCGCCAATACCGTTGAGTAGGAAGAGGTTTTCGCCACCTTCGAGGCCGTCGGAAATGGTGTTGAGTTCCCGTGTAAAGGCTTCAACATAATCGAGCGTGACATACGGATCTGCGCTGGCAAGCGTCAATACAAAGCCTTGGTCTTCGCGTGGCTCCAGCTCGGACGGTGTTGCGACAAATAAGAAGTAGCAACTCGCGACGACAATGAGACCGAACACACCAAGCGTGGCTTTGTCGTTGAGCGAGTTATGCAGGCTATTTTCATAGCTGTTTTGCAGCGCTTCGAATTTTTTGTTGAGCCATGCTTCGAACTTGCTGCCCTGCCCTTCTTTATGGCTCTTAAGCAGCTTGGCGCACATCATTGGCGAGAGCGTTAACGCGACGATGCCTGATAGCAGTACAGCGCCAGCGAGCGAGAACGCAAATTCGACGAACAGCGTGCCAGTTAAGCCGCCGAGAAAACCGATCGGCAAATACACGGCAATCAACGTTGTGGTCATCGCTACAACAGGCCACGCCAGTTCGCGTGTTCCTTTAATTGCCGCGTCGTGTGGCGACATGCCCTCTTCGATGTGACGGTGAATGTTTTCCAACACAATAATGGCATCATCGACAACAATGCCGATGGCAAGCACCATCGCCAGTAGCGTTAGCAAGTTAATGGTAAAGCCCATCAGCATCATTAAGAACAGCGCGCCAATCATCGACAGCGGCACTGCAATAGCGGGAATCAGTACGGACCGGAATGACCCTAGGAACGCGTAGATGACGAAAATAACAATGATGACCGCTTCGATTAAGGTTTTAATAACTTCTGAAATCGAATCAGAAATATAGCCGGTGCTGTCATAAGGAATATCACCGCGCATGCCCTCAGGTAGCTGCGGAAAAATATCCGCTTCAAGCACTTTTCTTGCTTCGCGAATCACGTCGAGGGCGTTGGCATCTGGCGCCACGGAGATGCCCATAAAGGTGGCCATTTTTCCGTTGAAGGTCACCGATGTCGCGTAGGATTCTGAGCCGAGTTCGACTTCTGCGATATCTTCAAGGCGTACCAGGGCATTGCCTTGCGCGCGCACGACTAATCGTTTGAAATCTTGAAGATTGTTTAGATCAGTTCCGGCTTTTAAGTCGATCGCCACCATGCTGCCCTTGGTGCCGCCGACGGCAGACAGTACGTTGTTATCTTGAATGGCCCGAAATACATCGGAAGGCGTAATGCCTAACGCAGACATGCGTGCGGGTTGTAACCATGCGCGCATGGCGAACGTACGGTCGCCGAGAATTTGCGCGCGCTGAACACCGGGAATAGTGGTTAGCTTCGGTTGCACTACGCGCACTAGGTAGTCGGTGATCTGATTGTTATCGAGTATTTCCGACGAGAACGACAGATACATGGCAGCCGTTGTGTCGCCGGTCTGTAATTCAACGGTTGGATCTTCGGACTCTTGCGGTAACTGGCTGCGCATCTTGTTGACCTTAGCAACAATTTGCGTGAGCGCTTCGTTTGGATCGTAATCTAAACGAATGTAGGCCTGAATGGACGACACGCCGCTGGCCGACGTCGAGACCATATAATCAATGCCATCGGCACTGGCGATTTCTTGTTCCAGAGGCGTGGTAATAAAGCCCTGAATCAAATCGGCGTCAGCGCCAACATAGATGGTGGTCACGGAGATAACGGCGTTCTGTAGTTCCGGGTACTGACGCACATTGAGTTCAGTGGCGGCGCGCAGACCAAGCAATAATATGAACAGGCTAACAACCGTAGCCAGTACCGGTTTATTAATAAAAACGTCAGTAAATTTCATCGGTTGCCTCAGCTATTGGCCGGGTTGGGCGTGGCATCGTCTGCCGGCATCACATCATTCTCTTCAAAAACCGGCGCGTCGTTACGCAGCTTTAATAGGCCAGAAGAAGCCACTTTTTCGCCGGGCTTGAGACCGTCGACAATCGCAATTAGGTCGCCACGAATGGGCCCCAATTTAACGAAGCGCTTTTTCACGGCGAGTTTTGGATTGCCGTCTTCGTCTTTCTCGCCGGTGTCGTTAATGACGTAAACCGCGTTGCCGTAGGGGGCGTAAGCAATTGCGGTGCGTGGTAGCACAACGACGGCGTTTTCTTGGCTTAGCGCAATGCGAACATCGGCAAACATGCCTGGGCGCAAATGCTGGTCATCGTTGTTGAGCTGCGCCTGAATGTTGAAGTTACGTGTTGCGGCTTCGACGCCAGGCTCAACCGCAGTGATCTTTCCGTTAAAGGTTTGATCAGGAAAAGCGGCCAAGGCAACTTGAACATTCAGTCCGGTGGCGATTGATGAGAGCAGTTGTTCCGGCAAAGAAAAGTTCACATAGATAGGGTTTAGCTGTTGCAGTGTGACCACGGCGTCGCCCGGGTTCAGGTACTGGCCTAGATCAACCTGACGAATGCCGAGCTGGCCATCGAAAGGTGCGCGCAATGTTTTCTGCGATACTTTTTCGCGCTGGGCATCAGCGTTGGCAGTTGCCTGATCGCGCTCGCTACGCTTGCGATCCAGTTCAGACTGAGAAACAGAGCCTTGCTTGTGCAGGCTTAAAAACCGCTCGTACTCTAGTTCGCCGAGTTTTGCCGCGGCACGAAGTGCGTTCAATTGCGCGGTATCTGTGCCGCTGTCGAGGGTGACGAGTACATCGCCCTGCTTGACCTGATCGCCACTTTTAAAATGAATCTTTTGCACTGCTCCCGCGATTTGTGTGGTGACGGCGACGCCATTGACGGCGCGCACAGTGCCAACCGCTTCCAAGGAGGTCGCCCAGCTGTCTTCTTTGGCAATCGCTGTGGTTACCGCTGAGGCGGGAATGGGCGAGCTATTAATCGCGTCGTTCATGCCTTTCGTGAACAGCGCTTTAATGCCAAAAATAATGCCAAAAACGAGGGCACATAAAAACAGCATAATGATCATGCGTTTACTCATGGGACTTTCTCCTGCGTGCGCTGGCGGGGGCTCAGCGCTGTTCTTGTTCCGTGCACATATCGCCAAACAGCGCACTGCACACGTGATTGATTTTGTCGGTGAGCTGTTGCTCATCGAATGGGTTGATGTGTGGTTGCCAGTTCATCCCGTTAAGTAGCATCTGCACGTGGCTGAGCATGATGCGATACGGGTCTTTTAAATCGTATAAGTCGAGCACGCCTTCAGCATGAACGAGGTTGTGCATGCCGAGTGTCATGGTCCACTGACCGATAGACATCTCCATCGGTGCGCGCCCATGGGTATCGACGTCGCCAGCGGCAATGGCGTCATTGACGATGCCCTCGACGATAAGCCCCATAGGCTTACATACCTCAAGAGTGTGACGGCGACGTTGCGGCGAGGCGGCTTGCCAGATGACTTCCGTGAAGACGAATTGCGCTAGGCGAAAGTGTTCGGGATAACGGTGAGCGAAGAGCATGTCGGCGACAGCGATCGCAAACATGCGCTCTCGCGATGATGCCTGCCAATCGGCAACACGTTGGAAAAAGTCTACGCGAGTAGCGGCCATTTCGGCGCAGATCGCCACTAATAGGTCCTCTTTCGACGAAAAATGCTGATATAGAGTGCCCGTGGCGTAATCACAGCTGCGCGCGACCTTGGCCATTTGCAGTGACAACAGGCCATCTTGGCAAATTTGTTCGCGGGCAGCCGCCAAGAAGCGCTGTTCCCGTTCGGCAAATTCCCGTTGTTTGCGTTCGCGCGTGCTCATTGTTTCTTCCGTTTAGATGCCAGTTTCTGCGCCGATAAAGGGGCACTGGAGAGTAAATTTATCGGTCAGCCGAGAATATTGAACCGGATTCAAAAAATGAGCAAGCATCTAAAATGTAAAACATGAAGGGCTGTTTGTGTGTGGCAAGACATATTTGATACTGATCAGTACCTTTTTGCGTGAGGATTGGCCGATAAAAACAACGGTTTAAAGGGTTTTTTGGGTTTGTGAGTGTTCACATTTTCGGTCTTGCCTAGTGCCTAAATCATTTGAGAACTTTTTGTGTTCGGAGGAAATAATCTAGGCCCGCTTAGGTGAGGATTCGCTGAGAGCCGGCATCTTGTTGCTTGCCAAGCGGCCAGTGCGATTTATTGCGGTATACGCGCCGCCGCGCTTTCGATTTTGGCCAGCACGGTATTGAGATGTTGCAGGCCCAGCGCTGAGCATTGGATATGAGCGTTACGCATCGACAGCAAGTGATCAGTACCCATTCGTCTCAATAGATCTTCCGCAACACACAGTGGTTGCCCTGTGCGGGCGGAGAATAGTTCGGTGGGCGCGCCTTCCACTAAGCGCAGTGTGTTGAGAAAGTATTCGAGGGTGAGCTCTTCTGGCGCGAGTTGCCTAGGTTGACGGCTACGACTGCCCTGCCCGTTCATGTATGCATCTGGCTGGCGGGTTTTCTGATAACGCATAATGTGGTTGTGTTGCGGCTGCGTGATCTTGCCGTGCGCGCCTGCGCCAATGGCGAGGTAATCGCCAAACAGCCAGTAGTTCATATTGTGCCGTGCGTTTCGGCCGGCTTGGGCGAAAGCCGAAATCTCGTAGCGTTGAAAGCCATGTTGCGCCAGTAAGGCAAAGCCGGCTTCTTCGGTGTCTGCCATGGCGTCGCCGTCTGGTTGTTCTGGCGGCTGATGAAAGAAGGCTGTGTTCGGTTCAATGGTTAGCTCGTACCAGCTCAGGTGGGTGGGCTGGAGCGCGAGAGCTTGCTCGATATCTTCTAACGCCTGAGCGGTGCTTTGTTGCGGCAGTCCGTGCATGAGGTCGAGGTTGAAATTGTCGAAGCCGGCCTGGCGCGCCGATTCAGCGGCGACAATGGCTTCGTTGCTGGAGTGAATGCGGCCGAGTTTGTGCAAGTGCGCGGGATTAAAGCTTTGTACGCCGATGGACAGTCGATTGATGCCGGCGGCGCGATATTGCTCGAACCTGCCCTGCTCCACTGTGCCGGGATTGGCCTCTAGGGTAATTTCGATGTCGTCGGCAAAATCGATGGTGCTGCGTAGCGCTGCAATTAATTGGTGATAAAAATCGCCGGACATTAGGCTCGGTGTGCCACCGCCAAAGAAAATGGATTGCAGTGCTCTTCCCTGTACATGTGCTAGTTCGGTTTGCCAATCTTCCAATAGCGCCTTGAGGTACGCCTGCTCCGGAATATCGCTGCGTTCGTGGGAATTGAAATCGCAGTACGGGCATTTGCGTACACACCAAGGCAGGTGCACGTACAGAGAAAGCGGCGGCAGGACAAATAATGACATGCGCTATTCTACGATGGCTTGGTGAGTGTTAGCGATGTTAAGCGGCTAACGATTTTCGCTGCTGGAGACGGTGTCGTCTGGCGGCGTGTTGTGGCCGTGTCGCTCTGGGTGTGTTTGTCGCCATAGCGGATAGGCAATGCCGGCCAAGCGGTTGATTGCCAATGCTTGCAGGGCCAGTAATGCGACGGCGCCAATTAAAATCGGAATTTGGCTGAGTTGTGGCATTAAGCCAAGCGATACGATTAAGGCGGTTGCGCCGGCCGGCGGGTGTGCGACGCGACATAAGATCATCAGTGCGCTGGCTAGGCCAAGAGATAATCCGGCGGCGGCGACTCGGGGCCAATCCACGCCGGTAATAAAGGCGGCCGGTGCGTCAAGCAAATTAAACAACCATAGCGCGGCCCAGCCACACAGGGCGCCGATAAGGTGCCCGCAAATGGCATTTCGTGGCGATGACGCTTCGGCTAAGGGTAGATGAAACAGCAAAAAGGCGGTGGCGCCGAGCGACGGAAAGATGAAAGCCTGCTGTGTAATGAGGGCAACAATGGCGATCAGGGCAATGCTCAAGCCGCCGTTAATAAAGTTAAACAGCGCCAAGACCAATCGCGGGTTAAAACGTTGGCTCATGGTTTCGAGGTGTAGCTGCCGCAGTAAACCGCTGACCAGCTGCAGTCGTAGGCGCTCGTTTTGTTCGCTCATAAGAGAAGGGCATCAATTTGGGGCGTTACCAGAGAGGCGCGCATACTAGGTGCTTGAAGGTTTGTGCGCAATGTTGGTGCAGTTTTACGGCTGTGCTGCTGGGGCATTGATGTGTTGTGCTGAAAATAACAGGCGGAGAAGGTGCTGCGTTGGGGCGAGTCTGGTCAGAGCCTTAATGCTTGTTTGATGAGCGTAGGTGGTTCTGCGAGGCGCTAAAGCGGGCGAGCGTTAATAAGTTGTGTAACGAGCTGCGCCATGGCGTTGCCGCGATGGCTGAGCGCTTGTTTTTCTGCCGGAGAAAGTTGTGCAGCGGTTTTGCCCAGTGTCGGCACTAGGAAATGAGGGTCGTAGCCAAAGCCGCTTTCACCGCGCGGGGTGAGTTCAATGGTGCCTTCCCAACTGCCTTGGGCGATGAGCGGCGTTGGGTCTTCCGAGTGACGCATTAATACAATGACAGCTTGGTAGCGGGCGGTACGTTGAGCTGTTGGTACGTGACGAAGTTTTTCGACTAAAAGGGCGTTATTTTTTTCATCGGTTGCGCCGTCGCCATTCATATCAGCGCTAAAGCGTGCGGAATAAATACCTGGTGCGCCATTGAGTGCATCCACTTCAATGCCTGAGTCGTCGGCAATTGCGGGAAGGCCGGTATGGGCGGCGGCATTGCGCGCTTTCAATATGGCATTTTCGATAAAAGTGAGTCCGGTTTCTTCTGCTTCCGGCACATCAAATTCACTTTGTGGAATTACTTCTATATTGAAACTTTTGAGAATGGATTGAAGCTCAGCAATTTTCTTTTTATTGCCAGAGGCGAGTACGATTTTTTTCATCGGGTCACTCGGTACAGCGCAATTTCACCAAATAGATTGGGAAGTAACTTGGTTAGCCAGCCATTTTGGTGGTCACGATCAACGACCGTTCTCTGTAAAATCTGAAAGCCGCTTTTTCGACAGTGCGTTTCGAAATCACTGACAGTACAGAGGTGAATGTTCGGCGTATCAAACCATTGATGGGGCAGGGTGCGCGAAACGGGCATCTTGCCTTTTAAGAATAAATAACCGCGGACGCGCCAGTGACCGAAATTAGGAAACGTAATAATCGCTTCTTTGCCGACGCGCAGCATTTCAGAGAGTACTAAATCGGGGCGATGTACCGCCTGCAGTGCTTGTGTCATAACGACATAATCAAAGCGCTTGTCTTGAATGTCGCCAAGGCCTTCATCGATATCTTGTTCGATGACGTTGACGCCGCGCACAAAACATTCGGCCAAATTATCCTGAGCGATTTCTAGGCCATAACCTTGGCAGTTTTTGCTGTCACGCAGGTTTTCCAATAATGAGCCGCCGCCGCAGCCGAGGTCTAATACGCGGCTATTATCGGGAATCCAGTTGCGAATGATTTCGAGATCAGGACGTAGCATTTTCGACCTCTACAGCAACGCGATGCATATAAGCGCTAAATAACTTTAGATATTCTGGAATGTCGACCAAAAAAGCATCGTGTCCTTTGTCGGTATCGATCTCGGCATAGCTCACGTCGCGGCCAACCGTTACCAGTTCATTGACAATTTCTTTGGAACGTTTCGGCGAGAAACGCCAATCGGTGGTGAATGAAATCACCAAAAAACGACAGGTCGTTTTGCTCAACGCGGCCTCGAGTGAATTCTCGAATTCACGGGCAGGGTCAAAATAATCGAGCGCCTTGGTCATTAATAAATAGGTGTTGGCGTCAAAATTTTGCGAAAACGTTTCGCCCTGATGGCGCAAGTATGATTCAACCTGAAACTCAACATCGAAGCCAAAGTGGAAGCGTCCGGCGCGCAGGTCGCGGCCAAACTTTGCGCGCATCGCGTCTTCGCTTAAATAGGTAATGTGACCAACCATGCGCGCCAGAATTAATCCTTGGCGAGGGTAGGTGTCGTGCAGGTAATAGCGCCCGCCGTAGAAGTTTGGGTCCGTCAGAATCGACTGGCGTGCGACTTCGTTAAAGGCAATATTTTGTGCCGACAGCTTTGGTGCCGAGGCAATGACGCCGGCATGGGCGATGCGCTCTGGGTAATCAATGGCCCACTGCATCGCTTGCATGCCGCCAAGGCTGCCGCCAATGACGGCGGCCCATTTGTAAATGCCGAGGCGGTCGGCCAAGCGTGCTTGGCTGTTGACCCAATCTTTCACGGTGACCATGGGGAAGTCTGGCCCCCAAGGCTGGCCGGAGGCGGGGTTGATGGACGCAGGGCCGGTGGAGCCGTGACAGCCGCCGATATTATTTAACGAGACGACAAAAAAGCGATTGGTGTCGATCGGTTTGCCGGGGCCAATGCAGTTGTCCCACCAGCCCGGACGTTTGTCGTCGGCGCTGTGGTAGCCGGCGGCGTGATGATGGCCGGAGAGGGCGTGGCAAATCAGCACGGCGTTGCTGGCTTGGGCGTTCAGGGTGCCATAGGTTTCGTAGACAATATCGTAGTCCGCTAGGGAGCGTCCGCACTCGAGTTCGAGAGGTTCGACAAAGTGCAAGGTGGCAGGTGCCACGATGCCGACTGAGTCAGCGGGAAGGGTGCCGGCGGCGATATTGTTGGTAGAAATTGTGTCAGGCATGTCGGTAATGGTTGTGCATCCCATATAAGCGCAACACTGTGCGCAGGAAAATTGGGGTGAAATCTCATTTGATGTGGCGCAAGTCTAAAGGGCGGGGGGCATGTGGCGCAATCTATCGGGGGTGTTAGGTGTTCGTGCGTGAACTTAGCCAGTCAGGTTGTTTGTTTGGGTTCTGCACCCTGACGGTTTTGCGACGGCCGCCGGCGCCGCTGTCGATGTGCACGGCGCTTTTGTTGACACCAAACTGTTTGGCTAAAAAAGCGATCAGCTCGGCGTTGGCTTCGCCGTCTACGGGGGGTGCGCTGATGCGAATTTTGATCGCGCCGCCATGCTCTCCGATTACTTCCGTTTTACTGGCGCGGGGCTGCAAGTAGCAGTGCAGTAGCAGGTCTTCGCCGTCGTAGCGGAACAGGCTCATGGTTTGCAGCCGAACTTACAGTCTAAACAACGCCTGCACAGCTTGAATGGCGATGATCACTAGAATAGGACTAAGGTCGAAACCGCCCATGGGTGGCAGCAGGCGCCGAGCAGGCGCCATGACCGGTTCGGTGATTTGCGTAACAAGACGAACCATGGGGTTGTATGGATCAGGAGCTATCCAGCTCAAGACGATCCTGAGGACGATGCTCCAGAACAGATAGTTCAGCATGAGGCGGGCAATTTCGTGCAGTGCCGCGGTCATCAGAATGAGAGGGTCGATGGCCATGGAGCCGGAGCCGACCAGCTGAATGGTAAAAATCTTAGCGATGACCAGTGCGACAACCAGTACCAGCGCGGCCACATCGACCCCGCCATAACCGGGAATCAATTTACGCAGTGGCTTTAGTGGGGGATTGGTCGCTTTGACGACAAATTGAGAAATAGGGTTGTAGAAGTCCGCACGCACTAGCTGCAATAGGAAGCGCGTTAGCACGAGAAAGATGTACACATCAAAGGCGTAAAAAAGTAGGAATAAAAAGGCGCCTTTCGGATCCATCAAACTCTCCTAAGTCGATTCATTGGGCGATGCGAACCTTTGCACGTTGTTGTGAGCGGCGCAACTGGGTTGGTGCTGTTTATGCGGTCTCTTGATGGGCAATAAATGGGGCTGCTAGTGCGAAAATCAAGTGTTGGCGTTTTTATCGCGGATATCGTTGGCAATAGCTTGGCTGATGGACGGGCACTGATTGCTAGCAAGCAAGCTCCCGCCATCGCATTAAACCGCGTTGACCTTGTCGGAGCCTGCTTGCAGACAATGCTTACTGTGAAAGTTCTTCGGAGCGTTTGGCGGCGGCGTGTAAGGCGTCGTCGACGAGTGTGGCAAAGCCGCCGGCTTCGAAGGCATTCAGTGCTGCCGCGGTTGTGCCGCCGGGGGAGGTTACTTGCTGCCGCAGTACGCCAGGGCCGACGTCGCTCGCAATGGCAAGTTGCGCCGCGCCAGTGGCGGTTTGCAGGACTAGCTGGCGGGCGGTGTTGGCGTCGAGACCGAGCTTTTCCGCGCTGGCGATCATGCTCTCCATGAGCAGGAAGAAATACGCCGGGCCGGAGCCAGAGACCGCGGTCACGGCATCAAGCGCTTTCTCGTGATCAAACCAAAAGGTTAGGCCGACGCTGCCGAGAATCTGCCCAGCCAGTGCTTTTTGGTCGGCAGAGACACTTGGGTCGCCGTAAAGTCCGGTGGCACCCGCTTGCACTAAGGCTGGCGTGTTCGGCATGCAGCGTACAACCGGTACATCGCCAAGCCAGGCTTTTAAGTTGGCCACGGTGACGCCGGCGGCAATCGAAATGATCAGCGGCTGGCGGGTTTGTACTTGTTCGCGTAGGGCTTCGCAGACTTGCTGCATCACTTGCGGCTTTACGGCGAGTACGAGTACGTCAACGCGACTGGCGATCTCGTTATTATCGGTGTTGTGATGAATGCCGTGCTGCTGGCTAAGTTGCGCCAGCCGTTCAGCGCTCACGTCGCTCATCCAAATACGAGCCGGGCGAATGCCTTTGGCGATCATGCCGCCAACGAGGCTGTTGGCCATGTTGCCGGCACCGATAAATCCAATAGTTTGCTGAGCCATGATCTGTTCCTGCTACGTAAACGAATGCGCGCCGCGGGCATGAGAGCTGCGGCGCTTAAGTCTGTGTTCGGACCTGACGGTTTTGGTCTAGATGCTCTCAGCGCCGCCCGTAACGCCGGTTTGCACGATTTTGCGACGTGGCTGCGACTTTATTGGCGCGGCCCAAATAAAGCTGTACCAATACGCACATGCGTTGCGCCGGCGGCGATGGCACTGCCAAAGTCGCCGCTCATGCCCATCGACAGGGTGTCCAGTAAGGCGACTTTCCCTTGATCGACGTCAGAGGTGGCGATTGTATGGCGCAAAGATGACAGTGTCATGGCGAGTTTGTCGAAGGCGGCGTGGTTGTTGTCGTCACTGTCGGCGCGTGGAATCGCCATCAGGCCGCGTAGTTGTAAGCGCGGTAGGTTGGCGATGTGCTCTGCCAGCGCGGTGACGTCGCGGAGCGACACCCCGCTTTTGCTGTCTTCGTCATCAACGTTGACCTGAATGCAGATGTTCAGTGGCGGCAGGTGAGTGAGTCGTTGGTCGTTTAAGCGCTGCGCAATCTTGGCTCGATCCACTGAATGTACCCAGCTAAAGGATGTGGCGATGTCGCGGGTTTTATTCGATTGAATAGGGCCGATAAAGTGCCAGCAAAGCTGATCGTTGGCGCAGGTGCTGATCTTATCCAGCGCCTCTTGTAAGTAGTTCTCGGCAAAGTCGCGCTGACCGAGTGTCGCCAGCGCACAGACGTCTGCGGCGCTGCGCGTCTTAGAGACCGCTAGCAGATGCACGGTATTGGGATCGCGTCCGGCGGCCTCGCAATCAATGCGAATTCGGTCAACGACCTGAAAATAGCGCTGTGACAGTGTTTCCATTGTTGAACGGCTCTTGGTGAAAAGGTAACTTAGGAGCGCCTCGGTCTTATTTCCGACGTGAGGATAATAACAAAGGGGCATTCTGAGGGCCCACTTTCCGACAATTAGCCCTCAGGCGTTCTTAACCCATTAATTTGTCGTGATCGGATACGCAACAGGACACTACATGGATATTACCGAGCTATTGGCGTTTAGCGCGAAAAATGGCGCATCTGACCTTCACTTATCTGCCGGCTTGCCGCCAATGATTCGAGTGGATGGCGATGTGCGCCGCATTAACTTGCCGCCGATGGAGCACAAAGAAGTCCACGCGCTGATCTACGACATCATGAATGATAAGCAGCGTAAGGACTTCGAAGAGTTTTTGGAAACTGACTTTTCCTTCGAGGTGCCAGGTGTGGCGCGCTTCCGGGTAAACGCCTTTAACCAGAACCGCGGTTCTGGCGCGGTATTCCGGACGATTCCATCGAAAGTGTTGTCGATGGAAGAGCTGGGTATGGGCAAAGTGTTTCAGCAGATATCGGACACCCCGCGCGGCATTGTCCTTGTTACAGGGCCAACCGGTTCGGGTAAGTCGACCACGCTGGCGGCGATGATCGATTACATTAATAACACTCGCTACGAGCACATTCTCACCATTGAGGATCCGATTGAATTTGTGCACGAATCGAAAAAGTGTCTGATGAACCAGCGTGAAGTACATCGCGATACGCTCGGCTTCTCTGAGGCTTTGCGTTCAGCACTACGGGAAGATCCGGATATTATCCTCGTTGGTGAGATGCGTGACTTGGAAACGATTCGCTTGGCATTGACAGCGGCGGAAACCGGTCACCTTGTGTTCGGCACCTTGCACACCACGAGCGCGGCCAAAACCATTGACCGTGTAGTGGATGTTTTTCCTGCGGAAGAAAAATCCATGGTGCGTTCGATGCTATCGGAATCGTTGCAGGCGGTTATTTCGCAGACACTCATGAAAAAGAATGGCGGCGGTCGTGTTGCTGCGCATGAAATTATGATTGGTACGCCAGCGATTCGTAACCTGATTCGTGAAGATAAAGTTGCGCAAATGTACTCCGCTATTCAAACCGGCGCAGGCATCGGCATGCAGACATTGGATCAGTGTTTAAAAGGTCTGGTACAGAAAGGCGTTGTTTCTCGAGATGTTGCTCGTGAGAAAGCGAAGAGCCCAGATGATTTCTAAGTTCGCCAATAGATTGACGGCGTAGTATAACGTTAAGAAAGTGAATTTTCGGGCAAGTATCGCTGCAGGCGGAGAACGGAAAGCTAATGGAATTTGAAGACCTACTCAAAATTATGGTGCAGAAGGGCGGGTCAGACCTGTTTATTACTGCGGGTGTGCCGCCGTCCATGAAAATTCACGGCAAGGTGCTGCCAGTCACAAAAACAGCACTAACTCCTGATATGACCCGCGATATTGTTTTCGGCGTCATGACGGAGAAACAGCGTAAAGATTTCGTTGAGTCGAAAGAGTGTAACTTTGCTATTTCAGCTCGTGGCATTGGCCGTTTTCGTGTGTCAGCATTTTATCAGCGCAATCTCGTCGGCATGGTGATTCGTCGCATCGAAGTCAAGATCCCGTCGGTGGACGATCTACGACTACCTTCGGTGATTAAAGAGCTGGCCATGGTTAAGCGCGGCTTGGTGATTTTTGTGGGTGCCACTGGTACGGGTAAATCTACCTCGCTGGCGGCCATGATTGGCTACCGCAACAAGAATTCCAAAGGCCATATTATTACTATTGAAGATCCGATCGAATTTATTCATCAGCATCAGGGTTGTATTGTTACGCAGCGTGAGGTTGGGCTAGATACAGAGAACTTTGAGGTCGCACTGAAAAACACCTTGCGTCAGGCGCCGGACGTTATTCTAATTGGTGAGATTCGCTCCCGTGAGGTAATGGATTATGCAATTGCGTTTGCAGAAACAGGCCACCTTTGCCTGGCAACTCTGCACGCTAACAACGCTAACGGTGCGCTTGATCGAATCATTCACTTTTTCCCGCCGGATCGACATTCCCAGTTATGGATGGACTTGTCGCTTAACTTGAAAGGGGTCGTGGCACAGCAGTTGATTCCCACACCGGATGGCAAGGGTCGTCGAGCGGCCATCGAAGTGCTTTTGGGTACGCCGTTGGTCCAAGACCACATTCGTAAAGGCGAAGTGCATCTGATTAAAGAATTGATGAAGAAGTCTCGCGAGCAAGGCATGCAAACGTTTGATCAGTGTTTGTATGATCTGTATTCGGTCGGTGAAATTACCTATGAAGATGCGATGCTGCATGCAGATTCGCCGAACGACTTGCGTTTGATGATTAAACTTGGCGCTGAATCGGATGCCTCCTCGCTGGATTCGGCGACGCGCGGATTGAGCATTGAAGAGACGGAATAAAGAAAGCGGCGTTTCCCATCATAGTACTCCCCTTGTAGGAGCTTACTTTCAAGCGATTGGGCATGAATGAAATGCCTATCGGGTGCAAGTAAGCTCCTACACAATATTTTGTTCGATACCTTGTCGACTCCTCGTTAACTCAACGCAACACTTTTAATCTGAGCAATTACGCTTTGTCCTGCAACGAGTTTAAGGCGGTCGGCCGAGCGTCGCGTAATTCGGGCAAGAATAACGCCCCCGCCGAGTTCTAGCTGGACGATAAGCTGAGCCGGATCTGGGTCTTCCCTAAGCGCAATGATCTGTGCCGTTAACCGATTGTTGATGCTGCTGCCGACATAATTATCCAAAGCAATGCTGACGTCACGGGCAAGGATGCGGACGCGAACGTTACTGCCTGGCTGGAGGTCGGGCGTTGCGTGAATGCTGGAGGTTGATGCTGCCATCGAAACAGATAAGGTGCCGCCGGGCACGGCCAGTTCCGTTAAAGAATAGTGATGATCGTGTTGCATGACAGTGCCGTGTAGGACTGCACCGGCATCGTCTTGGTGAATTAGCGGTAACTCGGCGTGCGTTAGAATGTCGTTAATAGCCCCTTGTGCAAGGACAGTGCCGTTTTCCATGAGCACCATAAAGTCGGCGAGCCGTTGCACCTCTTCAGGGGAGTGACTGATGTACAAGATGGGCACTAAAAAATCACGATGCAAAGATGCTAGAAAGGGCAGGATTTCATGGCGACTTTTTATATCCAGATTCGCCAGTGGTTCGTCGAGTAACAGTAGTGTCGGCTGTGAAAGTAGGGCGCGAGCAATGGCGACGCGCTGTTGTTGTCCGCCGGAAAGTTGATGTGGGTATTGCGGTAATAGATCGGCCAACTTCAGTGTTTCAATAACGGCTTTCATAGAGATGGCAATAGGCGCCACGTCGCGGGCTCTTTTTTGTGCGAGTTGCAGTGAAAATTGTAAATTTCCAGCCACACTAAGGTGTGGGAAAAGGCTGGGTTCCTGAAAGACGTACCCGAAACAACGTTGATGTGCAGGAATAAACGTTGTTTCGTTTTGATAAACGATCTCGCCAATTTTCAGCCGACCGCTAATGTTCGGTTCTAGCCCCGCGATACAACGTAGCAGCGTTGTTTTTCCAGCACCTGAGTGGCCGAAAATAGCGCAGACGCCTTCAGTTGGTACATGGATGTTGGCATGCAATGAAAAGTGGTCGCGTTGTAGGTGGAATTCCGCGGTGAGATGCGTGCCGGAATTATTCATTTGCCGTCACCAAATTTATCTCGTGTGGTTGCTTGTTTCGTCGTCCAGTGCTGTTCACGAGCAACAGAATGGCAAACGAAAATAGCAGTAGCGAGGCGGAAAGCCAGTGAGCATCACTGTACTGCATTGCCTCGACATGATCGTAGATGGCGATGGACAGCACGCGTGTTTCCCCGGTGATATTGCCGCCAATCATTAATACCACGCCGAACTCACCCACTGTATGAGCAAAGGTCAGTAGTCCAGCGGTGATAAAACCGCTGCGCGACAGTGGGACCGCGACCCATAAGAATTGTTGTAACGGACTGGCGCCAAGGGTGGCGGCGACATCGAGTGGACGTCGGCCCACTTGGGAAAATGCACCGTGCAGTGGCTGTACCGTGAACGGCAGCGAATAAATAACGGACGCAATGACTAACCCAGTAAAGCTGAACGTCAGAGTGCCAATGCCGAGGAACTGGGTTAACTGTCCGACCCAGCCTTGCGGGCCCAGAGCGATTAGCAAATAGAATCCGAGTACGGTGGGTGGCAGTACTAGCGGTAATGCGATCAGTGCAGCCACTGGCCGCCGCCACACGGAATGAGTGCGCGCAAGCCACCACGCCAGTGGTGTGCCGAGCAGCAAAAGAATCACGCTGGTGGCGGCCGCCAACTGCAGAGTGAGTAAAGCCGTGCTGTAATTTTCGGGTGTCATTCTGTCGACGCCTTGGCGGAGTAATCTCCGACATTGTAGCCGTACCGACGAATGACTTCTCTGGCTTCGTTGCTGCGTAAGAACTGCATAAAGTTATTCGCTGCCTTTTGTTTCGAGGTGTCGGGCGACTTAACGACCACCGCCATTTGTTCAATTGGCTGATATAGCGAGTTGGGAATCTCCCAATGACTGCCGCTATTGTCGCGACCAGAGAATATAAGCTGAGATTTTGCGATAAAGCCAAGCTCGGCATTGCCGCTGACAACGAATTGCCAAGTCTGTGCAATATTTTCTCCTTGAACGATTTTCCCGGAGAGCTTTTGGCGAAGGCTGGCCCGTTTTTCCACACCGTATTGGGGCGGAAGATTATCAAGGTGCGCGATAACTTGCTGCGCTGCGATACCGTATGGGGCGGTGTTAGGGTTGGCAATGGCGATATGATTGAAGTTGGCTCGCGTTAATACGCTGCTGTCATTCGTGATTATGTTTTCGTCGGGGCTCCATAGGACAAGTACGCCGCGAGCATAGATGAGCGCACTCTTTGCGTCGGCTCTGTCGTCGTCAATGAGCGCTTGCGGACGTTGTGTGTCGGCAGCAAGGAAAATGTCGAAGGGTGCGCCGTGAACAATTTGGGCGTAAAGCGTTCCGGTGGATGCGCTGGAGATCTTGAGTTGATGGCCGCTTTGCTGTTCGAACAGCGGCTGAAGCTGCTTGAGCGTTTGCGTGAAGTTTGCGGCAACCGCAACATTGAGTGTTTCTGCCAGCGCGATTTGAGCTGGCAGAATGGCGAGTAAAATACCTATTGTGCGTAAAGAGATCATGGCGACACTTTAGCAATAAATGCCCGCTAGGCTACGAATAAATATCTGTCAGGCGGGAGTCGCACTAAGTCTTGCCTTAAGCACGCCGATTTGTGTTGGCAATTAGGTTAACGCGCTAGCGTGCCGTCGCGATAGTCGCGTAGCGCTTGATCAATTTCGGCCTGAGTGTTCATCACGAAGGGGCCGTATTGAGCGATAGGTTCGCCGATGGGCTTCCCGGCGATGAGGAGCAGCCGTCCGCCTTGTTCGCCGCTGTGTAGACTGACACTGGCGCCATCACTTAAAACAGCTGCGCTGTGTTGTGGCACCGGCTCGCCGCCAATGCTGATACCACCTTCAAACACATAGACAAAGGCGTTATGGCCGAGTGTGACCGGAATGATTGCGCCGCTATCGGCAGGAATGCTGATGTCGACATAGAGCGGCTCCGTACTAACCGTTGGCGCTGCGCCTTCGTAGGTGTGGCCATCAATATCGATTGTTCCAGCAATTAATTTTATCGACGCGCCAGACGATAATTGATGCCAAGGCATCACGCTTGCGGAGATATCACGGTACTGAGCGGGCTTCATTTTTTCTGCCGCGGGCAAGTTAACCCATAATTGGAAGCCGCGCATGCGCCCTTCTTTTTGTTGCGGCATTTCTGAGTGGATAATGCCTCGTGCGGCGGTCATCCATTGCACATCGCCCGCGCGTAAGTTGCCTTGATTGCCCATGTGATCTTCATGAAGCATATGGCCGTCGAGCATGTACGTGACGGTTTCGAATCCGCGATGGGGGTGCGACGGAAAACCGGCACTGTAGTCGTCGGCATTTTCAGAAGAGAATTCATCCAGCATTAAAAATGGATCGAGACGCACTGCAGCAGATTGACCGAGTGTGCGTAGCAGCTTTACGCCGGCACCGTCATTGGTTTTTCGGCCAGTAATGATTTTCTTGATTTTTCTGCTTGTCATAACGACCTCGGATCAAAGAGCTTGAGATTTTCTTTCGTGTTTCGTTATCTTCCGTGGTTGTTACCTATCACGAAGATGGGCGCCACTAAAATCTTGTTGCGGTCCTGCCGGAACGATACCAGTTGGGTTGATCTGCTTGTGGCTCCGGTAATAATGATGCTGGATATGTTGCATGTTGACCGTATCCTGAATGCCAGAAACTTGATAAAGCTCGCGCAAATAGCCACTTAGATTTGGGTAGTCTTGGATGCGTCGAATATTGCATTTGAAATGCCCAACATAGACCGCATCGAATCGAATTAGTGTGGTAAATAGCCGCCAGTCTGCTTCGCTTAGACGTTCGCCAGTAAGGTAACGGTTCTGACTAAGGTGCTGCTCCACATGGTCTAGTTCGCCGAAAAGTTCGCCTACAGCATTGCTATAAGCCTGCTGTGATGTTGCGAAGCCTGCTTTATACACGCCATTATTGATGTGTTCATAAACGCGCGCGTTCCAATCATCTATTTTTTGATGCAATCCGTTGGGGTAAAAATCCAGTGCGCGAGCATCTGGATCATCAATGAGGTCGTTGAATGCGCTATTGAGCATGCGAATAATATCGGCAGACTCGTTGCTGACAATGGTTTGCTGTTGCTTGTCCCATAGCACCGGCACGGTTACGCGGCCGCTATAGTTGGCATCAGCTTTCTGGTAGAGCTGATAGAGTTTGTCGAGGCCGTATAGTGGGTCGGCCTGCGCGTCAGGAAATTCGGTATTTAATTCCCAGCCGTTTTCGTGCATCAACGGATTTACAACCGTGACGGAGACAATGTCGTCGAGCTTCTTTAGAGCGCGGAAAATTAACGTTCGATGAGCCCAAGGGCAGGCTAAGGAAACATACAAATGATAACGACCAGCTTGCGCGTTAAATCCGCCCTTGCCGCTTTCGCCAGCGGCCCCGTCTGCCGTAACCCAATTCCGAAATTGGGACTGGCTGCGAACAAATTTTCCGTCAGTGGCATCGGTGTCGTACCACTTGTCTTGCCATTGGCCGTCAACTAACAGTCCCATTTTCTTCACCTCTTTTCTAAAACGTTTGTACGTTCTTTGCGCCGCTTATGTTAAGCAGCATTTTTTAGTGCATTAACCAGTTCGGCACTGCGGACCTTGGCACGATCTAGTGCGCTGGCTTTTGCATCCTCCCCCATATTGACGCCTTCAGCGTACACAAAGGTGATATCGGTGAGACCAATAAATCCTAAGAATTGCTTAAGAAATGGCGCCTGGTGGTCGTTTTCTGTGCCAGCGTAAAGGCCACCGCGGGCGGCGAAAATAATCACCGGTTTGTCATCGAGTAAGCCAACTGGGCCGTTTTCGGTGTAGCGGAATGTGACGCCGGCGCGAGCGAGCTGATCGAACCAAGATTTTAGCTGGCTTGGTGGCCCGAAGTTATACATCGGTACGGCGAGCACGATGATGTCAGCACTGCGTACTTCCTCAATAAGCGCATCGGACTCGGCAATAATGGCGCGCTGGGCGTCATTGCGATCCGCGGCGGCGGTAAAGAAGGCGCCGACGTGGGCTTGTGACAGATGCGGTACAGGGTTGGCACCGAGGTCGCGAATGATGACCTCACCGTGTGGGTGGCTGCGCTGCCATTGGGCAACGAAGTCGTTTGCCAGCGCGCTGCTGTTGCCGTGGTCGCTGAAGAGGCTGCTGTTGATTTGCAGGAGAGTTGCCATCTCGTATTGCTCCGTGGTGGATTCGTATAAAGGGCTTGATTTGATATGTCCTCATTGTTGTATTTGCAGAACTGATTAAAAAGTGCGAAATTTGGCGCACTATGGTCAGGTTTTTAGATATGTTTGTTGAAATCATTGTTTTGCTTAGGGCGCTCGCGTGACTGGGACGCCGCACGCGTCACCGCAGATCACGCTAGAGCAGTGGCGAGCGCTGTTGGCGGTGGTTGATGAAGGCGGTTATGCCGCGGCAGCGGAGGCGCTGAATAAAAGCCAATCGGCAATTAGTTACGCTGTACAAAAGCTAGAAAGCGGCTTGGGCGTTCGGGTTTTTGCGCTTGAGGGGCGCCGCGCGGTTTTGACGCCAGCAGGTGAGTTGCTGTGTCGCCGTGCTCGCTTGCTGGTGTCTGAAGCCGCGGAGCTTGAGAAGGTGGCGGCAAGGCTGGAGCAGCGCTTTGAAGCGGAAATTCATGTGGCGGTTGAGGCGATTTTTCCGACCTGGCTGATGCTTGATTGCTTGGCAGAGTTAGCGCAGGACTTTCCCGATACCCGCGTGCAGCTATACGAAACAGTCTTAACCGGCACCGAAGAGGCGTTGCTGGAGCGCCGCGTCGATCTGGCTATTTCAGGGCGAGTGCCGGTTGGCTTCCTAGGTGATGCAGTGATGCGGACACGCTTTGTGCCCGTTGCGACACCATCACATCCCCTTCATCAGCTCGGGCGTCAACTGACCTACCAAGACCTGCGCGGTCATCGGCAGCTGGTTATTCGCGACTCGGGCGTGCGCCGCATTGATGCCGGCTGGCTTGGTTCTGAGCAACGCTGGACGCTGAGCAATTTTGCTAGCTCGATTCGTGCGGCGTGTCAGGGCATGGGCTTTGCGTGGTACCCAGAAGATAAGATTGCCGCGGAACTGGCCAGCGGCGCGCTCATGGTGCTGCCGATGCGTGAGGGCGGCGAGCGTTTTGCCGAGCTATACCTGATTTACACCGATCGCGACTACGCCGGCCCCGCCTCCCGACAGCTGGGCGAAATACTGCGTCGAAGGGTGGCAGAACGATGCCGACAAAAGGGGGGTGTTTGAGCGATACTAAAGGCAGGGTACAACCAATCGACAGGGTGAGTGAGGACGCGCTAATGGCAGTTGCAGAGAGCCATGCTGGGCCGGTCATCACAGAGACCCACGGCGAGTCCGTGGACGGTCTGGGTGCAAGCTCAGAGGCCCGCATTGAAGCTGATTCAGACGTTAACAAGCAGGCTGACGACGGCGAGATGCACATTCGTCCAGCGCGCAGCGAAGATGCTCGGCATCTGGCGGAGCTGATCAATATTGCTGGCGAAGGTATTCCGCGTTGGCGCTGGGGCCGGGAAGCCGGTTCCGCGGAGCGTTGGCTAGCGACCGGCATTGACCGTGTGAGTCGTGAAGAAGGCGCCCACTGCTGGCGCAATGCCTGGGTGGTAGAGCAACATGGTGAGCCTGCGGCAATGCTGCTCGGGTACGCTCAGCCAGACGGCTATCCGATTGAAGACCGCACCCATGAGCCTGACGTGCTGCAGCCTTTGAGTGAACTCGAAGCGTTGGCGCCGGGTAGTTGGCACGTTAAAGCCGTGGCGGCATTTCCGGCCTTTCGCGGTCAGGGGTTGGGTTCCCGGTTGTTGTCCGTGGCGGAAGGCATGGCGCGACTTGGGTCAGCCAAAACCTTAAGCATTATTGTCGCCGAGCAAAATCACGGTGCCGTAGCGTTATACCGACGCTGTGGTTATGCGCCGGTAGCGACGCGCCCAATCATCGATTATCCCGGCGCAGAATATAGCGGCAACTGGTTGTTATTAGTGAAGCCGCTGCATAAGTCGAGTGATCTGGTGCCAGGTTTATACCGTCATTATAAAGGACGCGACTATCGTGTAATCGACGTCGCAAAACACAGCGAAACACGTGAGCCGCTGGTGATCTATCGTGCTTTGTATGGTGACTTTGGTGTGTGGGCGCGACCACTGGATATGTTTGTTGAAGACGTCAATGTGAATGGTAAATGGATGAAACGTTTTCGTCGCATTGCAGACTAACCTCTCGTGGCACGAAACCAGATCATCGAAAATATTCTCCAGGAGAAGTTTCATGCGATTGATGTTATTGCTGGCGGCAATATGTGTGTCAGGTTGCGCGACGTCGGTAGTTGATTACAAAAGCGGCACGGATTTCTCGATTTATCAGCAGGCTAGTGTTCGCAAAGACGATAGTCAGAAAGATACGTCGATAGATACGGTACGAATTCAAGCTGCGTTGAAAAAGCATTTGCCCGAGCAGGGTTTGACGGTTGCTATGAGCGATGCGCAGTTGGAAGTCGTTGGCCGATTAGTTGAATACAGTCGTTATGAAGGCAATCAAGTCTCTTGGGGATTCGGCGGCGCTCGTGACAGCCTCGCGATCGGCTTGTCCGCGCCAATTAGTGCGGATGAGCGAAAGCAGTATCGCCTTGAAATTGAGTTCGTTGATATCGCAACGAAGCAGGTTGTCTGGAAAGCAAAGTCGACACAAGCGATGGATGAAAACTACGGCGCGGAAAAACGAGATAAGTGGATCGACAAAAATGTTGCCAGTATGCTGATGCGATATCCGCCTAAATAATCAGGCATTAATCTCGGTCGACCTCACGAAGATTAGGCCGCCCTGTTCAGAGGCGGCATCTCTTTATAAGCACCCTTTTATTTAAACCTTTCCCTAAACGCGCTTGGCGACACCGAGACTTCTTTTTTGAATAGCCGTCTGAACGAACTCACATCAGAATACCCGACTTCCAGTACGATGCGCTCCAGTGGTTGATCCGTTTCCTCAAGCAAATGCTTGGCAATATCTAGCCGCATTTTTTGTAAATATTGCCCTGGTGGCATGCCGGCCACACTGCGAAATCGCCGCACAAATGTTCTATCGCTCATTGCTGCCATATCGGAGAGTTGTGCGAGGGGCAGTTCATTGCCGACGTTCGCGCGCATATATTCAATAACCCGCTCAATGGCGGCATCTCTGCCTGAAGTGAGGTGCTCTGCTTTCAAATAAGGCGCCTGACTGGTGCCTCTGTCGAGAAGCATGATGCGTGCACAGGCTCCAGCAATGTGTGTTGGCATGTAACGATCAACCAGCCGCAATGCAACGTGCGCCCATGAGGTCGCTCCTGCGCCACAAATCATGTTGCCATCTTCGGTAACAACATCTTTGGGATGCAGGTGTGCCGCTGGGTAGCGACGACGAAACGCTTTGGTTAGCCACCAGCTGGTGGTAGAGATTTTACTGTCGAGCAGGCCCGCTTCGGCGAGCACAAAAGTGCCGCTGCAAATACCGCATAACACCTTTCCTTCACGCTGCCGTGCTTTCAACCAGCTGATATAGCCATCAGGCATGTTGGCGACAAAGTCGGTGACTTCGCGGGCGTTAGTGTGATTGAAGCCGGGAATAATAATGATATCGCTGCCGTAAGCGCTCTTGATATCGCCATCGACGGGAATCATGAAGCCAGCAGAGCTGCGTACAGGCTTGCCATCGACGGAGAGTATCTGCCAGCTAAAGCGTTGGTGTGCGTCCACACCGGCGATATCCGCCTGAATATTCGCGATATTCAGAACCTCGATGGGGCCTGTTACACCTGTGGCCAAAATGTTATCCATGGCGAAAACGGTCACGTTTGTCATTTTTGGCACCTTACTATTGGCTGGAATCGCCTTAAGGATGTCTATATCGCCACTCTTTCATTTCCGTGTCAAGGCTTAGTATGAGTGCGTAACTAGCCTTTCCGCAACGGGAAGCAAGGAGGACGAGATGAATATCACAGCATTCCATTACGATTTTTTGGAACCGAATGGCTTGGACATTCGAGATACCGACGTGCAGTTCTCGATGGGATCCCTCAAGTTATTTTCTCTGCCGCCGGCGAGCGCAATGTTGATGCCGCTGCAAGTGATAGCAGGCGCTCTGATGTTGCTGTTCAGCGCAGCGTTAATGGGTTCGGTTGAGAGTGTGGGCGTCAATGTTGTGCCGTTATTGTTGGTGGCATTGTCGGCGGTAACGTTCGGGCTGGCGCTGGATGTCGGTAGAGTTTGGTGGCTTTTGGTCGCCGCTGCCCAATTGACTATTTTGGCGTTTGCGGGGTACTTGCTCGCAGGCAGTATCGCGAGTATTTCTGCACTGGTCGGTTTGCATGTATTGCTGACGGCCACGTTGTTAGTCGATTACGGCGCCTTAACTCACGCGCCTATACGTGTTTGGCTGGGCGCTGAAGTTGCGTTGTTAGGACTGCTAATCATTCTATGAAGGCATAAAGGTTATGAAGAAAATCTCCGTAGTTTGCCGCCCGTAGGGCGGCTTTTTTTATTTTACTTGCCGCGGTTTCGTTGAATTGAGTAACTCAACTTTCTTGAGCGCTGCATCATATGCTGCGGAAAGTTCTCGTTCTGACACGTCTGTACTGCATCTGATTTCACGCTGACATATTCGTGTAAGACATCATCCATCCGCTCATAAACTGTCGTGAATGTCACATTTTCATTTAATTCTTAGGCGCTATAGTTTCTCCCTTCATTTTGAGGGCGGAAGTGAAAACGGGATGTTATTGCGCCGCCAGTATGAAATGAAGCAATAAGCTTCTTCGTGTGTGCCCTGATTTCTTAGGGAGCCATACGGCGCATAAACCGACAGGGATGAAGGTGATAACTATGGACGGTAAAAAGGTAACCAGTAAGAAAGCGCTTAGCGAAAATAAGGCTGATCAAGCGAGTGAAGTAAAAGGCAGAGAAATTATCGAGTCGGGTCATATCGCTAGCGCCAGAGAAAAGGTCAATGCGATCAAGCATCGAGTGCATCGCTTTCAAGGCAGCATTCGAAAATTGGAGGAGGAATCTGCAACATTGCGTACGCGTGGTGACGCGAAAACCGCAGATAGCATTGATCGGAAAATACGCGTCCTGAATGACGAGTTAGTGGCGTTGGAGAGTGAGGCCGCGGCGTTTCCAGATATTGCAGACGCGCTCGGTCTCGTGACGGAACATGATCGCGAGCCGATTGAATTGGCGGACGTAGTAGAACCGGCGAAATTTGAAACACTTAAAATCTCCCTAAAAGATAAACCAATGACGGCAATGGCGCCGCTCGCGAGCGGCTGGCCCCGTGCTGGCCGTGTGGTGCGTGATGGGGAGTCGTCGCCACTTGAAGTGGTTGGCAAGGTGCGCATGCAAGTGAATGGCGCGCAAGGTGAGGCGGCGCAGAATGTGCCGTTTCGTGTTGTGGCGACGGATGCAAACAGCGAAACACAAATGGTGCTTCGCCAAGGTGTGACGAACCCATACGGTTACGCGTCTATTAATCTTGGCAATCTCGTCGTTGATAACGTCAAAGAACTACGCATTGTTGTTGGTTCCGGTGATGAAGATGGTGATAGTGCTCAGAGTGTTGTGTTAGCCCGTGAAACATTGTTGACGCACCGTGACCTTGGTGTTGCGCATCAACTAACACTACGACCCGATGTGCTTGAAAAGCTTCGCCCGCACTTCCCGAAGCGGCCGGATTTGGAACGTCCGGGCACAATAGAAGACCCAGATGATTCGGACATTAATAATTCGCCGCAATCATTTGGTCTCAATGAAGAGCATGTAGACGGTAATTGCTGCCTTCGGCCTAGAACTGAGTTTCCGGCGCGCCAGTATCATTTTCGGCAAGTGGTGCGTTTGAATGAGCCACCGCTGGTGGCCACGCGTAAACAAATCCCTCGTCAAGAAGTGCAGGCGCCGATTCCGTTCGGAGATGAATCGCCGAGCATCTATGCAGTGACCGGTGGAAACCTGTTGCTTGGAACCGTAAATCTTTATCGACAAGGCTGGTACCCGGTGGGCAGAGGGCTGGGTGAATTGTTGTACTCGCTCGCGTTGGCGCCGTGTGAGCACGTTAATCTTGCGTTTATTGATTGGTCGCGTCGAGAGCGGGACACCCGAGTAGAGTCACGCGTTGCCCGTGAGCAGTTGGAGCATGAGCTCAATCATGATCGCAATATTTCTGAAGTAGTGGATTCCGTGTTATCGGAGCACCAGTCAGGCAGCTCGTCGAGTGGAGGTGGCGGTGCAAGCCTTGATCTTGGTTTCTTTAGTATTGGCGGTGGTGGCGGGTCGACCTCTAGTTCGACCAGTGGGCGTCGCAGTTTGCAGGCATCTACGGTGCAAAGTATTGCCGACGAAGTAACGCAAAAGTCGTCTTCGCTACGCTCGCAACGTTCGACTGTTGTGACGACGTCGTCGCAAACAGAATCTGAGCGCATTCAAACGCGCACCGTACATAACCATAATAAAAATCACGCGATGACCGTGCAGTATTTCCAAGTGCTGTCGCATTATTCTGTTAAAACAGAGCTGGTAGAAGAGAAGCCTGTTGTGTTGGTGCCGTACGCGATCGACAACGACCTGTTTGATGATATTCCGAGTTTTAATAAATTTATTCTTTCCCCTAGTCGCCCGATTACGCGTTTGCTGGATCGTCATTCTCGTTTAATCCGGCGAATGGTGTCGCGTCGTTATCGACGGGCGTTCCAATCGCTTTCACGGCTTTTGCATTGTCGTGATGTGTATGACATCGAGCAGCCATACGCAACGTTCTCGCGTTGGAATATCCGTTTAGATAAAGCCTGGCGGCCTGGTATTACGCTCAGTATTGAAACTTTATCAGGGCAGAGTGTTCCTCTGACGGCACGCGGTGGAAGTGCTAGCCAAGCGCCAGTTGAGTTTGTCTCTGATCCAGTGAAAACGTCCGACATTGATGCGATTCGGGTTGGCTTTGATCCCGTCGAAGCGGCGCGGGCGATGGGTGATAAAGGTGTGTTTGGTTTGTTTGGCGATGCGATCAATGATTTGCTCGAGCAAACCGTGAATCACAAAATATCACGCATTGAGATTAGCGCGCGGACAGATGTATCACGTTTTGTTCCTGAACCACAAACATTCCGTTTGACCGTGTCTCAGCCGAACGTGACGCTGTCGTCGGACAATACATTTTTACTCGCCGACGTCGCGCCGCCGACGGTCGACTTTGAGAGTTACCGTGGTCGTGAACACCAAGACTATTGTGCATTGAAAGAATTGATTGCGCATATTCAGTCGCAGCCGATGCGCTTTATGCGCGCCATTTGGTATTACGAAGATCCCGATCGTCGCGCGTTACGTTTCGATCGTTTCTCGTTTAATGGTCGCTCGTTGCTCGACAGTATCGTTAACAAGCCGGTCGGGGTGCTTGGTAATTATGTTGCGTTTGAATTACTCGAAGGGCATCGCTTGGTTCAGATCGATCAGCCAAACTATCTGGTTTCCAGTCGTGTAGTGAGTATGCCAACGCGTGGGGTCTTTGCTGAGGTGTTCTTGTCGTGCTGCAATGCGACAGAGAAACGCGATGTTGAACGATTTATTGATCCTGACCAGGCGTGTCAAACGCGCGCGCCCGATATTACTGGCATCACGCCGGGCTCTAGGGCAAGTCGTAGCGATACCACACCGACGGCGTTCCCGGCGCCGATTATTAATCTGCAAAATGCGCCTGCGGTGCCGGACCCGAACGGCATGACGGCGGCGCTGAATGTACTCGGTACACCGGATATATTCCGGGATCTATCTCGCGGCGCTGAACTGCTGCAATTTATCGATAACGCTACCAAAGAAGCGTTCACGAGCACCCGCCAACATCGCGCGGCTATGGATGCGATTGCTGGAGATGTCGTGCGTGGTTTGGTCTCGGCCTACACCGGTGTGCCGATTGGCAGTAGTGGCGGCAGCGGTGGTGGATCGTCGGGCGCGGCGTCAGGAACAACGGGTATTCAATCGGCGCCGTCAGGCAGTGGCGGTCGTGGTCCGAATACTGGCGCGGCGGGTTCTAATGCAGGCTTGCAGGCGTTGACTGGAGAAATGGTGCGGCAAAGTTCGCCGGCGCAAACCAGTGATCATGTGCAAACCGTGCGTCGTGCGGTGGAGTCCGGATTGTTGTCGGAGTCGCAAGGTAACGCGATTACCAATTCACTCCTCGGCGGTACGGCCGGTGGCGTGAATGATAGTACGGCGCCGGTGATTATTCTTACTGCGCCGACCTCGCGCGATGGCTTGGCGTTTGGCCCGATGGCTGGCGATAAGAGCGGCAGTCTCGTGCTAAACACTAACGTGGTTGGTGCGCCAGAAGGGGCGACCGTACGGTGGACGCGACCAAATCCTGCGGCGATGGATCTGAGTAGCCAAGACAGCCAGAGCACGACGGTAACGCCATTGCTGCCGGGGTTGCAGGAGCTGGACTTTAGCGTGCGTGATAGCAGCGGCACGACGTTATCAAGCATCAAGGTGCCGCTGTGCGTGCCGCAGTTTGTGGCTGTGCGCGAGGAAACCGTGGCGCTAGATGCCGTGTTGACGAGCTTTGATGTGATTGACGTGAAAGCGTCCGTATTGCAGACGGCGAAGCAGACGTGCGATTTGCTGCTAAGCAGCGCAAACGTGCGGACCATTTGGGAGATGGCGCCATTTTCTGAAACCTTGCCGGCGCAGTTTTTACCGGCAGGCGCAGCAGCGAATCGCGTCACGGTGGCAACATTGCGCGGCAACCCTCCGTCTGTTGGTTTGGCGGGGCAAACCAGCGCCGGTTCGGGAGGTATCGGTGCGGCGGTGCATGACGAGCCGATCTCTGTTTGGCCGGGTGCGTTTGATGATGTGATTGCTGGCGGTGCGGCAGGAGATGTAGATGATGCAACGCGGCAAATTGTGCAAGCCATGCAGGGGTTGGATTTTACTGACCTGCGTTTAAAAGATCTGGCGATTGCGGTGATTGGTCGTTTGATCGGCGAAACGCTCGCACATGAAATTTTGCACAGCCTGCTTGGGTTCTTGATACCTACAGGGCATAACACGCCGGCGGTGGCGAGTGACATTATGAATCACGGTGTCGATCGTAGCTTCCAGAGTCGTACGGCAATTGAAGTGACTGATCTTGCTAACTTCCCTGATGAAGGTACCTATTCTAACAATGGCATAGGCTTTATCAATATTCCGACGGCAGCAACGCAAGCGCTTATTGATGGGCATTTCCCGACATCAATCTAGTGGCGGCGGCTATGCGTACATGAAGCGTAAAAAAGAAGGGAGCCGTAAGGCTCCCTTCTTTTTAGGTTGATTGCGATGCATTGAATACGTTAGCGGGCTAGCCGCTTAATCCGACAGCCAAGTTATTTTCCCTTCGCACATCGTTAGTCGTACCACGCCGGGCAATACAGCTTCCATCCACGGGCTATTTTTACCGGCTGAAATCCAGTCGTCGGACGGCCGTTTACGGGTTTTGGTGTCAACAATGCATAGGCTTGCTGCCCGACCAATTTCCAAATGGCCGACGGTTTGATCAAGGCTTTTGGCCGCGCCGCAGGTGAGCGTTTCGATGGCGCGCTGTAGGCTGAGGTGGCCCTCTTCGACGAGATGCAATAACAGTGGCAGCAATGTTTCGATGCCGGAGATTCCTGCTTTGGTCGCGGGAAACGGTGCTTGCTTGCTCGATGAGCCAACGGGTGTGTGTTGCGAGCAGATCGCGTCGATTGTGCCGTCGGCAACGGCGGTGATAAGCGCATCGCGGTCGAGCTGGCTGCGCAACGGCGGCTGAATATGGCATTGGCTGTTAAAGCCTTCTAGTGCGGATTCATCCAACAATAAATGATGAATACACACGTCGGCAGTCACTGGCAGGCCTTTGGTTTTTGCGTCACGCAGAAGGGCAACGCTCGCAGCGCAGCTGATCTGATGAATATGTGCACGGACGCCAACGGCTTCAACCAGTAGCAAAGTGCGGGCGAGATCAATGGTTTCAGCAATGGCAGGAACGCCGGGCAATCCTAATCGGGTTGAGACGGCGCCTTCGTGGGCGCAACCGCCAGCGGCCAAGGCATTATCTTGCGGACGCAACATTACCGGGATGTTGAACGTTGCGGCGTACTCAAAGCAGCGCTTCAGCACCAATGCGTCTTGTACTGGTTTGCCGGCATTACTGACACCAATACAGCCGGCTTCTTTGAGTGTCTGCATTTCCGCAAGCTGACTGCCGTTGAGTTGTTGCGTCATGGCGGCGAGTGGAAGTACGCGGGCGAAGCCGGCTTTCATGGCGCGTTCGCGTATTAGTCGTACCACGGCAGTGTTATCGACGACGGGATCGGTGTCCGGCAGAGCGCACAAGTGAGTAAAGCCACCACTCGCTGCCGCCCGTGTTTCGCTGGCGATAGAGCCGCTACGGCCTCCGCCGGGTTCAGATAGCCGCATACAGGTATCGACTAAGCCGGGAAAAACACACAGCCCTTCGGCGTTAAAAATTTCGGCGCCGGGTGCGTCGAGGCTTGCCCCCATGCGTACAAGGCGGCCATTTTCGATTAATACATCAAGTACTTCATCGCGGCCGTTTGCGGGGTCAATAACGCGACCTTTGCGGATTAATAAATGCGCGCGCGGGCTGTTCATGCCATGCCTCCCGCGTCTTGGCCGGCGATGCACATGGACATGACGGCCATGCGGACGGCGATGCCGAATGTGACTTGGTGAAGAATAACGGCGCGCTCGCCGTCGGCGACTTCTGATGCGATCTCGACGCCGCGGTTAATCGGCCCTGGATGCATGATGATAGCGTCGGGCTTGGCTGGGCGCAGGCGATCGTTGTTGAGGCCGTAAAGGCGGAAGAATTCACTTTCGGACGGCAGCAATGCTGAGTCCATGCGCTCCTTCTGTAGGCGCAGCGCGATCACCACGTCCACATCTTTGAGCCCCTGACTGAGGTCGCTATAAACACTGACGCCAAGCGCGTCGATGTCGACCGGTATCAGTGTGCGTGGGCCAATCACGCGGACTTCTTCCGCGCCAAGAATATTCAGCGCGTGAATTTGCGAGCGAGCGACGCGTGAGTGGAGCACGTCACCGACGATGGCGACTTTTAGTCCCTCGAAGCGCTGTTTGTAATGACGGATCGTGTACATGTCGAGCATCGCTTGCGTCGGGTGCGCGTGACGCCCATCACCGGCGTTAATCACGGCGACGTTAGGGGTGACATGTTCGGCAATAAACGACGGTGCGCCGGAGTCTGAGTGGCGCACCACAAACATGTCGCTGGACATGGCTTCGAGGTTCCAGAGCATGTCCATTAGCGATTCACCTTTACTGGTGGCGCTTTTGGCGATGTCGATATTGAGAACGTCTGCGCTGAGACGTTTGGCGGCAAGCTCGAACGTGGTACGTGTTCGCGTGCTCGCTTCGAAGAACAAATTGACCACGGTCTTGCCGCGCAAAAGAGGGACCTTTTTGATGGATCGGTCGCCTACTTCAACAAAGCCTGCGGCGGTGTTGAGAATGTCTTCGAGAAGGGAACGGGAGCAATGCTCTACAGAGAGGAAATGTTTCAGCTTACCGTCGTCGGTTAGCTGAAGGCTGGCGGATGGCGGCGTGGCAATCATGTCAGCTCGTCGTCGAAACAATGGCCGCAGAAAACGGTGCGGGTCCGGACAATTCTACCCGCTGATGGGGGGATAATGCCAAGGTTTCGCCGCAAATATCTGCGCTAATTGGTAATTCGCGCTGACCAACATCAAATAATGTCACCAACGTGATCGATGCGGGGCGGCCGTAATCGAATAATTCATTCATTGCGGCGCGGATGGTGCGCCCTGTCATTAGCACGTCGTCGATTAAAATAAGGTGCTGATCTTTGACATCGAAGCCCAGTATCGTGGGTTTAACGCTGGGGTGCATGCCGCGGCGGGTAAAGTCGTCGCGGTAAAAGGTGATGTCGAGTGTGCCCAGTGGCGGTTTGCCGAGTCGTTGCGCCAACGCTTCTGCGATCCAGGCGCCGCCCGAATGAATGCCTACTAGTTTAATGTTGTCGCGTTGCTGCTCGGCGAGGCGTTGCTGTAGCGCCGCCGCCATGTCATCGAGCCGTGCGTTAATCCAGTCGTTGTCGTAATTCACGGGCTTTCCCTTATGTGTTCGTTACGTATCTGTCCGTCACGATAAAGATCTTCACAGTTGATCTCGGCACTTGTTTGAGTTGCTTGGTTTTACGTTAGGGTGCTGTGCCGCCTTCACGAAAGAAGGTTTCGACAATCAGCGCGGCGGCAATGCTATCAACTCGAGGATCTGGTCCGCGTTTGGCTTTGCCACCGGTTTGTTGGTCGAGTAACTCACGTGCTTCGCGCGTGCTGAGGCGTTCATCGGTCATGACGGCTGGAATATTGAAGCGGCCGCCTAGCTGTCGCGCAAAGCGCCGCGCTCTGCGGCTGAGCTCGCTTTCACTGTCGTCCATATTGAGTGGTAAGCCAATGACGAGTGTATCGGGTGTCCATTCTTTTAATACGGCCTCAATGGCGGACCACGGAATTTGTTGGTGCGGGCATAGCAATGCCGCTAGGGGTGAGCCACTGCCTGTGAGTGACTGGCCGCTAGCGACGCCTATCTTTTGTGTGCCGAAATCAAACCCGATCACTGTGCTCGACGCATTCATCGACAAGGGTTATCCGTGTCCGGCTTGGCCGGAAAGTAAATGAATGTCGACGCCAATGGTTTTGGCGGCGGCTTGCCAGCGTTGGGCGAAGGGGACGTCAAAAATAATTTCGGCGGATGCGGGGACAGTCAGCCAGATATTTTCGGCCATTTCTTGTTCGAGCTGGCCGGCTCCCCAGCCTGCGTAGCCGAGTGCCATGAGTGAGTGTGCGGGGCCTTCGCCGCGGGCAATGGCTTCAAGAATGTCACGCGAGGTGGTCAGCCAGATACCGCTTTGCAATGGTACGCTTGAAGAAAAGGGCACTTCTTGCGCTGGGTGAAGAATAAAGCCCGCGTCGGTTTGCACTGGGCCGCCGGCCACTACCTGATGTTGGCGGCTAAGTAGGGTTTCGGCGTCAATGCCGAGGTCATCGAGCACATCGTCGAAGCTGATGTCGACCGGGCGATTGAGGGTGAGGCCCATGGCCCCTTCTTCGTTGTGTTCGAGAATATAGGTCAGCGTATGCTCAAAGTTGGGATCTTCCAGCTGAGGCATGGCGATAAGAAAATGGTGCTTTAAGCTGTCACTGTTCATGTTTTCCAGTATCCGCTGCTCTGTCGTGCCGAGCAAGGCCCTGAGCGAGGCCTGTCGTTATTGGCTGGTCAGGGTTTGCTTTGGATCAAACTTCCAGGTGCGGATAATTTCCAGAATATCGACATTCTTTTTCATCTCGATCGTGAAAGGCGCGAAAGGCGATGCAAGTCGAACGCTTTTAATGGCGGCCTCATCCAAAAATGGGTGGCCGGACGACTGTAATACTTCAATGGCTTTGACAGAGCCGCTGGGAACTAGCTGAACGAGCAAGCGGACGTTGCCGAACTTGTTTTCGTTGAGCGCCTGATTGGGGAAGTTGCGTGTGCCCAGCGCTTCGACTTCGCGCCGAAAGGCATCGATATACAGTGCTTCATAATGCGCTTTGGCTGATACCGAGGTCAGCGTGCGTACGCGCGGGCGTTTTGCATAGGCTTGTTTTTGCTCATCTAAGCGGGCCTGCAAGCTGGCAATCTCTTGGCTTAACAGTTCGTGCGATTCAATGTCTGCTTTGGGTAATGGTTTTGGTTTTTGTTTGGTTTTTGCTTTGCTGGGCGCCTTGCGCTGTGACACACCTTGGGTGACCAGTGTGAGTCGCTGGGTCCGTTCGGGGTTGGGTGTTAGCGTGCTGGGCGCTTGCATCTGCACATGTTCAACTTCGGCATTGTCGAACGGCGCCATTTCGGTGGTGGTGAGTTCGCGCTTTTCTATTTCGTCGCCGGAGCCTTCTTGGTTTGACTGGGCAAGAAAGTCGGCATCGTCCGGTTCTTTCTCACTGGCATGATGGGTGATGGTGACTTCAATTGTGCGCGCGGCCTTGCTTGGTTTTTGTGGTTCAAAGCCAAGTCCAAAAATTAAGCTGGCGTGCAACGCCACCGCAAGAAATACGGTAAAGCTTAGTCGGTCCGCAGGAGTAACGGGGGCGCTGCTAGAAGCCATTTATTCTTGTCGTCCGGTACTGCAAAAGGGGTGGCGCGCAGTGTGTCGTGTGTACGCCGCAATGTCTATGTGTGTAGCCCGCGCCACGCAGCTTGGGGCTAAATGTGGATGCGTCTCTGAAAAACATCAAGGCTGGCGTTACCACATGCGCTTAATTTTTAGCCTGCAATGATGCGGCGGAATTACCGATCATTGTGCAGGGTGAGTAGTTCATCAAATAACTGCCCGGCGATATTAAGATTGTATATCTCATCAAGCTCGCGCAAGCAGGTTGGGCTGGTGACGTTAATTTCGGTGAGGTAGTCGCCGATCACATCAAGGCCAACAAAATAAAGCCCTTTGCGTTTAAGCGTTGGGCCGACCTGTTCGCAGATCCAGCGATCGCGATCACTGAGTTCGCGGCCAACGCCAGTGCCGCCGGCGGCAAGGTTGCCACGCAGTTCGCCTTCTTTAGGAATGCGTGCGAGCGCGTAAGGAACGGGCTCACCGTTGATCATCAGAATGCGTTTGTCTCCCTCGGTTATTTCTGGGATGTAGCGCTGCGCCATGATCGGCGTTTTACCCTGATGCGTGAGGATGTCTATGACCACGGAAATATTGGGGCTTTCACTGCGCACGCGGAAAATATTCGTACCGCCCATACCGTCAAGCGGCTTCATCACGGTATCGCCGTACTCAATAACGAAATCGCGGAGAATATCGGAGCGCCCGGAAACCAATGTTGGCGTGCAGCACTGAGGGAACTCGGTGGCGAAGATTTTTTCGTTGCTGTCGCGCACGCTGGCGGGGCGATTGGCCACGATCACGCCTTCCTTTTCGACTTTTTCAAGCAGATAGGTGACGTAGAGGTATTCATTATTAAACGGCGGATCTTGGCGCATCAGTACGATATCGAGGTCGGCGAGGTCGAGGTTGCGTTGCACGCCCTTCTCAAACCAATCGCTGCGATTGTCAGTGACGCGCAGATCTGTCACGTGGCCGAAGGTGCGACCATCGCGAACAAACAGATCTGCGGGGGTCATGTAGACGATCGACCAGCCGCGCCGCTGAGCTTCAAGCAGCAAGGCAAACGTCGTGTCCTTCCAAGGCTTTATCTTTTCGATGGGGTCCATAACGACCCCCAGCGCGATGGTCATAGTATTGTCCGTAGCAATGAAAGAGATGGCCTAGCGACCGTTTAGGTAGCGTTGCGGGCCATTCGGTATACCATGTGTTGATCGAGCATAGGCGGCGCCTCATGGTAGCAGCGGGAACCGAGGCAGACCATCCGCAACAAATCATTTTTTGCAGGCTTTATAAGGCCTTATAGATTGAATGTGGAAACTGTGTTAAAACTCCGACTCGAACTCCAGTAAGGCAGACGTCGTACGGGGTGTCGGTAAAAGAATCACAATTACAAGAACTTAGCCTACTGTACGGTTCTCGTTTAAAGGCTTATCCATGACAGATGATAATTTTCAAGATTTAAAGGTGATGGTAATCGACGACTCGAAAACGATTCGTCGTACTGCTGAGACGTTGCTGAAGAAGGCAGGGTGCGAGGTGATTACCGCCACAGATGGTTTCGACGCGCTGGCAAAGATTGCCGACACTAAGCCGGACATCATATTCGTCGATATTATGATGCCGCGCTTAGACGGTTATCAGACCTGTGCTTTGATTAAGAATAACAGTGCCTTTAAGGCGACGCCGGTGATTATGCTGTCGTCTAAGGACGGGTTATTTGACAAGGCGAAGGGCCGTATTGTCGGTTCCGATGAGTACCTGACTAAGCCTTTTTCGAAGGAAGAGCTGCTTGGCGCTATTCGCGAGTACATTAAGTGACGGCCCGTCCGTCATAAGAGGTTGATATGGCAAAGATTTTAGTCGTCGACGACTCGCCAACAGAGACATATAAGTTTCGAGAGATTCTCGAGCGGCACGGCCATGAAGTGATCGAGGCGGTCAATGGCGCAGACGGCGTCGCCGTAGCGCGAGCCGAGCAGCCGCAGCTGGTGCTTATGGATGTGGTGATGCCTGGATTGAATGGTTTTCAGGCGACCCGTCAGTTAACGAAGGGCGCGGATACCGCACACATTCCGATTGTCATTGTCACGACGAAGGATCAGGAAACTGATCGGGTTTGGGGGCAGCGCCAAGGCGCGCGTGATTACCTGACCAAGCCTGTCGACGAAGACTTTTTGTTGAAAACGATCGATCGTTTGTTAAACGACGGATAAGGGGAGCGTTGTTGTGAGCGCGGCGTCCGCAGCCTATATCAAGCTAGCAGAGTACCTGACTCGATTCAGGACGACTGCCCTCGAACTGCCGTCTCGGCAGGACGTGGTGCAGTACTGGAGCGGTATCGGCTTTATGCTTGATGGCCGTGTTTACGTTGCTCCTCTCGAGCAGGTTTCCGAGATTCTCATGTCGACCCCTTATACGCGATTGCCCGGTGTGCATCACTGGATGAAGGGTGTAGCGAATGTGCGTGGCCGTTTGATGGCGGTCATGGACCTTGCGGGTTTTCTCGACAAAAAAACGTCGCTGCAGGAAAAGCGTCGGCGCCATCTCGTTATTGACCATGGTGAGCTGTATACCGGGTTAACAGTCGATGAGGTGTACGGCATGCAGCATTTTGCGGTTGATACGTTTACGGATCAGCCAGAAGGTGTGGATGACGCGGCGCGACCTTTTGTTGAGGGCGCTTACATGCGTGATGGGGAACAGTGGTTGGTGTTTAACCTTATGCAGCTGGCGACGGATCCTCGATTTTTACAGGTTGCACGAGCCGGTTGAGCCGGTGCGGCGACTAGTGAAATGGCGTGGCGAGAGGTGCGTTGTTTCAGACACCTATACGGGTGTCGTTTTGGCTTAGCAGTACACGCAATACAAGAAGCATACGAGCAGTAACACAACAATAAGTGATGGGCAGGCCAGGAGCCATTCTATGAATTTTAATCCGCGTGATCTCGTCGAACGGCTGCGGGGCAGTATCGGTGACAACCCGTTTACCATTGCCCTCTACGCAGGTTTCGGGCTGGCGATCTTAGGTACGGTAACGAACTTTGCATTGCTGGCGTTTTACGCTGATAAGGCACAGGAAAATATTACCGACGCATCCGAGCTGCGGGTTATTTCCCAGCAGATCGCGAAAAACTCCCTTGAAGCGGCGGCCGGTAACGCGGAGGCCTTTGAATTGCTTGCGCGTGCTCGTGATAGTTTCCAGTTGAGCTGGGATAAAGTTGCTCAGGCAAGCGTTGACGATCCGCAAACACTTATTGATCTCGGTGATCAGTGGGAAGAAGTGGCGTCGAGCGTAGACGTGATCTTGCGCGGTGAAGACACGGTGCTGGACTTGCATGATGTGGCAGACACCTTGGCGCAAACGGTTCCGCAGCTTCAGGCTGAGTACGATGGCGTTGTAGAAATTTTGGTGTTCTCCGCGGCGGACCCAGAGCAGGTTGCCTTCGCGCAACGACAGTCTCTGCTCGCAGAAAGAATTGTTCGTTCTATCGATAACGTTCTTGCCGGTGGTGAGGGCGCTGTACAGGCGGCTGATAGTTTTGGTCGCGACGCCAGTCAGTTTGGCCGCGTACTGAATGGCATGATCGAAGGTGACGACGCGTTAGGGATTGCTCAGATTGATGACCCGGATGCGCTGGATTACCTTGCTGAAATTGCTTCGTTGTTTGATGAATTCGTAAACCAATCGGTCGATGAAATTTTAGCAACAGCGCCAGAATTATTTCAGGTGCGCGCGGCGGCAGATAATATTTTCGCACGCTCACAAGATCTTCTAACGCAGGCGACTGCGTTGAACAAACAGTTTGAAGACTCTACTGGCGGTGTCTTTCCAAACCTTATAACCGGTGGCGTGTTGGCGTTCTTTTCGGTTGCCTTCCTTGTGATGATCTTCTTGTTGCGTATGCGAGACACTCGTAAGCGTCAGGAAGAACTGGAAGCTGAAAACCAGCGTAACCAGGCAGCCATTTTGCGTTTGCTTGATGAATTGGGCGACTTAGCTGACGGTGACTTGACCGTACAGGCAACCGTAACCGAAGACTTCACCGGTGCGATCGCTGACTCCATTAACTTCTCTATTGACCAATTGCGTAGCTTGGTACAAACGATTAACCAAACTGCGGTGCAGGTGGCATCGGCTGCTCAAGAAACGCAGTCTACAGCGATGCATCTTGCTGAAGCGTCTGAGCACCAAGCGCAAGAAATTGCCGGTGCATCAGCTGCTGTAAACGAAATGGCGGTGTCCATTGACCAAGTATCTGCGAACGCTGCCGAATCGGCTGCGGTTGCGGAACGAGCGGTTGCCATCGCGAACAAAGGTGCTGAGGTGGTACAAGCAACCATCCATGGCATGGACACGATTCGTGAGCAGATTCAGGAAACATCGAAACGGATTAAGCGTCTCGGTGAATCGTCACAGGAAATTGGTGACATCGTATCGTTGATTAACGACATTGCTGACCAAACCAACATTCTGGCTTTGAACGCGGCGATTCAGGCGTCTATGGCGGGTGAGGCGGGTCGAGGCTTCGCGGTTGTTGCGGACGAAGTACAGCGCCTTGCGGAACGTTCTGCGGCGGCAACCAAGCAGATTGAAACGCTGGTAAAAACGATTCAGACGGATACCAACGAAGCGGTTATCTCGATGGAGCAAACCACCTCCGAGGTTGTTAAGGGGGCGCGCCTTGCACAGGATGCGGGTGTGGCACTGGAAGAAATTGAAAGCGTATCGAAAAACCTCGCTGACTTGATTCAGAACATCTCTAACGCGGCGCGTCAGCAGGCGGCTTCCGCAGGCCATATTTCCAATACGATGAACGTTATTCAGGAAATTACCTCGCAGACGTCAGCAGGTACCACGGCGACCGCAAGGTCGATTGGTAACCTTGCCGAGATGGCGCAGGAAATGCGTAATTCCGTAGCTGGTTTCCGCTTGCCATCGTAAGGCGTAGATGGAATTCGGAGCCGAGGCCGGAGCCAAAATGCCGAGTGCAGCTGTGACAGACCGTTGGTCAATAAAAAATACACAGTCGATGGAGCAGGAGCAGTTTGAGCTCTGGCAGGCTCTGCTGGAAGAGCGTACCGGTATGACGCTCAGCCAGGAGCGCAAAATATTTCTGGAAACGAGCCTGAGTGTTCGGATGCGTGAGCTGGGTATTGTCGAGTACGACGACTATTACGAGCAGCTAGTTGTTGGCTCAACAGAGTCCAAGGCAATGGAGTGGTCGGTACTGGTCGATCGGCTGACCGTCCAAGAGACGAGTTTCTTTCGTCACCCCAGTTCGTACGCGCTTGTTGAAGAATATATCTCTGGTTTTATTGCTTCGAAGGGCAAGAGCGAGTCGCTGGATGTCTGGAGTGTTGGTTGCTCTACCGGCGAAGAACCTTACTCTCTTGCCATGATGGCTTCCGAGCTTTTTACGCAAGCGCATGGCAAAGCATATTTTGGCGTCACGGCGACAGATATTAGTTTGCCGACGCTAAGCAAGGCGCGCCGAGGCGTGTATTCGGCGAGAAAAGTTGAGCAGATAGATGTTCAGTTGCGTGAACAGTACTTCCACAAACTTAACGACCGTGAATACCAAGTTGTTGATGTTTTACGTGACCGTATTTGTTTTGCGCGATTAAACGTACTCGACCTTGCTCGCGCGCCGATGCAAAACATGGATCTTATATTTTGTCAGAATATGCTGATTTACTTTCGGCGCTGGCGAAAAAAACAAATAGTCGCCCGCTTGGCAGAACGCCTTGCACCGGGCGGCATGCTCGTTCTCGGGTTGGGTGAGGTGACAGATTTCCATCATCCCAATTTAGAGCGCGTGCCTTTTGCGGATGTCCTTGCGTATCGTCGCAAGGATTGATCGGGAGACGAAATGACGGATACGCATGATTATCTGGCATTAGATTGGGTTAAAGGGGAAATTCAGGAAACACTGAATCAGTCCCAGCAGGCCCTAGAGGCGTTCGTCGAGAATCCTGATGACTCGACGCGTATGCGCTTTTGCCAAACCTATTTGCACCAGGTGTACGGCACCTTGCAGATGGTTGAGTTTTACGGCGCCGCATTGCTCGCAGAGGAAATGGAAAAGCTTGCGCAAGCGTTGTTAGAAGGCAAGGTTGCGCAGGTTGCCGACGCGCATGAAACATTGATGCGGGCGATTCTACAACTCCCTCCTTATCTCGATCGTGTTCAGGCAAGTCGTCGTGACTTACCGGTTGTTTTACTTCCTTTACTGAATGATTTGCGCGCCGCGCGCGGCGAATCACTGCTGTCTGAAACATCGCTGTTTAAACCAGATCTTGCTGGCGGTGCTGGTAAAGGCGACGTGCCTCTGCCGGTGGCAGCGGATCCAAATTTCCCCGCACTGGCCCGTAAAATCCGACAGATGTATCAGATCGCATTGTTGGGTGTGATTCGTGGCGAGAAGCTGGACGAAAGTTACGGCTATATGCGTCGTGTTTTTCAGAAGCTTGACCAAGTGACTGGCGAAGCGCCGATGGCTCCGGTTTGGGAAATTGGACTGGCGTTAATTGAAGCGCTTTCAGCTGGCGCGTTGCAGCCTGGCACATCAGTAAAATCTGTACTGGGTCATATTGATCGGTTGATGCGCGAGTTGTCGGCGCAGGGCGCGACGGTTTTATCAAAAACGCCTCCCGCGGAACTGTTGAAAAATCTACTTTATTTTATTGCTAAGTGTGAAGCAGATACTCCTCGTATTTTGCGTTTGAAAAAAATCTATCGTCTTGCAGATGCGCTGCCTTCTGAGTCCTTGATAAATGAAGAGCGGGCGCTCATGAGCGGCCCAGATCAGGCTGCGATGGCATCGGTGGTGCAGGCGCTCTCAGAAGAACTGAACAAAGTTAAAGATGCCCTAGAGCAGTTTATTCATAACGACAGCGCTGACGCAGGAAGTCTTAAGGTTCAAGCGATTGCGTTGAAACAAATTGGCGATACCGTTGCGGTATTGGGGTTAGGCCAGCCGCGCAATCTGATTAATGAGCAGGTTGTCGTTGTTGAGGCAATGGCGAGCGGCGACAGCGCGGTATCACGCGATGCGTTAATGGATGTTGCGGGCGCGTTGCTACATGTCGAGGCAACGCTGCAAGGTATTGCGCGTGATAGACGAACGTCGTCACGGGACGGAGCGGTATTTGCGGCGGCGCCGGATCATGTTAATGCCGCGCGTGATGCGGTGATTCGTGAGTGTCGTGCAGGCCTAGAAGAAGGTAAAGACGGCATTGTTGAGTTTATCGCGTCGCAGTGGGATCAGTCCCACCTTGCCTCTGTTCCTGGAAAACTGAACGCGGTGCGTGGCGGGCTTGAAGTTATCGGCTTGTTGCGACCAGCGAAAATTCTACGTCAATGTGTTCTGTACGTTGAAGCTGAGTTGATTGGTGAAGATGTTTCGCGTCCAGAATGGCGCAGCATGGATACTCTAGCGGATGCGATTACGAGTGTTGAGTATTACCTGGAGCGTCTTAGCGATGACCCAGAAACGACGGACGATATTCTCGATGTTGCCCGCAATAGTGTTGCTCAGCTCGGTTATCAAATAGACGACGCCGATTTCGGTCGCGGTGAAAGCGATAGGCATGATGCCGCTATAGGCGTTGCCGGGCTGGCGAGCGAAGAAATTGATTTGGCATTACCGGCAGTAGCTGCTGATGCGTCCTTTGCGACGGATCGTGTGGAGCCCATCAAGGCGAAAATTAACCGAGCTGTGCCGGCGCCGGATGAAGGTGAAGATCTGCCGGAAATTAACGACGACGATTTAGTTGAGTTTGAAAAGTCCGAAGTCGAGCGAATGAGGCTAGAGGCAGAAGCCGAGGCGAATAAGAGCAATGCGACCGAGCAGACGAAAGTAACAAGCGCTGCTCCCGTAGACGCTGCAGGCGACGATGATCTGATTGATGATGAAATCATTGAGATCTTCGTTGAAGAGGCGGGTGAAGTTCTTGAGGCGCTGGATGAATACTTTCCGCGCTGGGTTGCTAATCAGGGCGACGAGGAAGCGTTGATTGAATTTCGTCGCGCATTCCATACGTTAAAAGGGTCTGGTCGCATGGTCGGCGCCATGAGCGTTGGCGAGCTTGCTTGGTCTATTGAGAACATGCTCAATCGCGTGATTGATAAGACGATTGTTGCCACGCCGATTTTGATTGAATTGGTCAAAGAAGTGCACCGACGTATTCCTGCACTCGTTGATGCGTTTAGTACCCGCTCTCCTGATCCGTTTGATGTTGAGCCGTTAAAGCAGGCGGCGGTAACGCTGACGGACGGCGGACAGATTGAATCTGTGCCCGATGTGCTGTCCGGCTCGGTTGAGGCATCGGTTAAGACAGAGACCAGTGTTGGCGAGGAGGCTGGCGCGCCTGCGAGCGACGACGACTCTGGTATTTGGGTGTTGCGTGATATTTTTAGCGCAGAAGCGGTGGCAAATTTACAGCTGCTGCGGGACTGGCTTGAATCCATCGACAGCGACTTGTCGACGGCACCAGTAAGTGACGACGCATTGCGTGCGCTGCATACCTTAAAAGGAAGTGCGCGCATGGCAGAGGTTGAGGCCGTTGCGGCGCTGGCTGAGCCGGCTGAGCGTTATGCCAAAGCTATTATCAATGCCGCATCTGGCGCGAACAGTGAGGCGATTGCGTTGTTTTCGGCGGCGGTTGATATGTTAGCAATCGGCGTCACAGAACTCGTTGAAGACGTCAATGGAATTGACGGCGCCGTCGCGCTGATTGGCGAATTGGAAGCCGCTACGCAGGCACTGCTAAACGATCACGGCCGAGCGCGTGGTGATCAGCATCTTATTGCGGTTTTCCTTTCCGAAGGCCTTGATTTGGTGATGGACGCTGACGCCTTGCTGGCGCGGTGGGCTGCGCAACCGGGCGACACGGGCGAGCTAGAGAGGCTGCGTGATGAGCTAGTCATGCTGAGCACTGGTGCAGCGACTGCGGGCGTGATTGAAGTTTCAGAGTTGGCGTCAGCGCTGGCTGACTGTCATAACGCTATTGTAAAGCAACGTCTATTATATTCGGCTGACTTTTTTGCCGTGGCGGTCGGTGCTCATGAAGCGCTAATTGCGTTAATTGATTATCTGGCTGCAGGGCAGGCGCTGGTTCGTGACGAAGTGTTGTTGGCGGAGCTTAGCCAATATGCCAATTCGGTTGGGCCGGATGATGATCCGAATGGTGGCCTAACAGAAGAGGCCATCTCGTATGAGTTGCCGGACGCTGCTGAGGAGTCTGAGGATGTTTCATTTGACGATGTGGCATTGCCCGATTCTGATTCGAGTGCCGAAGCATCAAGCGAGCATTTAGACGTTACGTTCGATATCGCGTCCGAGATTGAAGAAATTCCTGCGGTTGCTGAAGCGCCTTTAGAGGCTGCTGAAGAGGGGGAGCTTGAGCATCTTGGTGATATTGATGCTGAGCTAGCAGATATTTTCTTAGAAGAAGCAGAAGAGGTGCTTGAGAGCGCTTCCACTGCGCTGGATACATGGGAAAACGGCGACGTGTCATTGGTGCCAAGCTTGCAGCGTGATTTGCATACGCTAAAAGGCGGCGCGCGGATGGCTGGTATTGCCGCGATTGGTGATCTAGCACACGAGCTGGAAACGCTTTACGAAGGATTTAATGCCGGCCAATTTGAAGCGGACTCGGCGTTATTTCATCTTCTCCATCGGTGTCATGACCGCCTGATTGTGATGGTCGAGATGATGCGAGCGCAGGGCGCGTGTCGGTCTGCTCCCGCGTTGGTGAAAACGATCGTCGCGTTTCTACAAGGCCGTGGTATAGCGGCGTCAGAAATTTCATCGATGGATTTGCTTGCCGCTGGATCAACGACGGCTGATGCGGTTGAATCGATAGAAATTGACGAGGTGGCGGAGGAGTTAGAGCCCGCTGCCGTTCAAACTCCGCCAGAGCAAAATACCCCTGTAGAGGAAGTCGCAGCATCGGCTCCTCCGGCGGAACGCGATGAAGAACTCGTGGGTATTTTTCTCGAAGAAGCAGATGAAATTTTAGAGTCAGCAGGCACGAGTCTCGAGTCGTGGATGGAAGCGCCGGACAACCTTATTGAGGTGCACTCGTTACAGCGTGATTTACATACGCTGAAAGGTGGCGCGCGGATGTCTGAAATTCCGGAGCTTGGCGATTTAGGCCATGAACTGGAAAACCTTTATGAAGGCTTGGCGCTAGGTAATTTAAAGCCTAACCAAATTTTATTTCAGTTGTTGCAGGCGTGCCATGACCGTTTGGCGGTTATGGTTGAGGGCGTTAAGGCAAACCAAGAATTGCAACCGGCCAATGATTTTATTGCCGCGATTCATGGATATATTGCGGACCCGTCCGGATTTATAATGCCTCCTCTGCACGGAATGGCGCCGGTCACTTCTGCGCCTGCTGTAAACGCCGTCGTAACGCCCGCTCCGATTCCTGATTCTACCTCCCCAACATCCATGGTACTGCCCACGGATGTTGATGCAGATATCTTGGATATCTTTATTGAGGAAGCGGCGGAGTTGCGCGCTAGCCTTAAGGAACAACTCGATAGTTGGCTTGCTGAGCCCGCTGTTACTTCTGGTGAATTGATTAAACGCTCGTTGCACACGCTAAGAGGAGGTGCCCGCTTGGCGGGGCTGACAACACTGGGTGATGTTAGCCACGAGTTTGAACAACTGATGGAGCGGATCGATTTACGTCAAGCGCCGCACGAGCTAGTCGTGAATCAAATGCGTGCGTGGCAGCAGCAGATTGATGAACAAGTGGGGCAGTTGCAAAAAGCACTCGCAGCTCGGCCGGTGGCGCCTGCGCTCGCCGTGGCCAAGACCGCACCGGCAAAATCAGAGCAGGAAAACAAGCAAGAAGCCCAGCAAGCAGCTAAGCGAAATATCGCCGCTCAGCAGCCACAAGAAATGGTTCGAATCGGCGCTGATGTGTTGGAATCATTGGTTAACTTGGCTGGCGAAACCTCGATTAACCGCGGTCGTGTTGAACAGGGCATTACCGAGTTCGCCGGTAACGTAACAGAAATGGGTAATACCATTGAGCGTTTATACGAGCAGTTACGCCGTCTCGACGTCGAGACAGAATCGCAAATCATGTCGAACTATCAGCAGGGTCTCGAAGCCGGTCAGTACGATGAAGACTTCGATCCGTTGGAGATGGATCAATATTCTGGTCTGCATCAGATTACCAAGCAGCTCTCTGAATCTGCCTCTGACTTGCTGGATTTAAAGAACACACTTATTGATCGCTCTCGTGACACAGAAACATTACTGCTCCAGCAGTCACGTATTAATACCGAATTGCAGGAAAAACTCATGCGTACGCGCATGGTGCCGTTTACTCGTTTGGTGCCGCGTTTGCGTCGTATTGTTCGGCAGGTATCCGGCGAGATTAATAAGAGCATTGAATTCGATGTTGTTAACCCAGACGGCGAGCTCGATCGCACGTTAATGGAGCGAGTCGTTGCGCCGCTTGAGCATATGTTGCGTAACGCTGTTGACCACGGTGTTGAAGATGCCGCAGGCCGGGTTGCGGCCGGTAAAGATCCGGTTGGCCGCGTTTCGCTAGAGCTAAGTCGTGAAGGCGGTGAAGTTGTATTGATCTTGTCCGACGACGGCAAGGGCATTGATACCGTGGCGGTACGTGCGAAAGCAGTTGAACGCGGTTTGATTGACGCCGACGCAGACTTGAGTGATCAAGAAATTCAGCAGTTTATCTTTAACGCCGGTTTCTCCACCGCCGCGAAAGTGACGCAGATCTCCGGCCGTGGTGTGGGCATGGACGTTGTTGCGTCCGAGATTAAGCAAATGGGTGGCTCTGTCACCATCGAATCAAAAAAGGGCACCGGCACCCGCTTCTATATTCGCCTGCCATTTACCTTGGCGATGAACCGAGCCTTGATGATCCGCGTCGGCGAAGATCAATATGCGATTCCGCTGAACCAGATCGACGGCATCGTTCGTATCAGCCCGTATGAATTAGAAAGTTTTTACGGCGAAGAAACAAAACCCTTTATCTATGCGCGCCAGCAATACGAGCTGACCTACATGGGCGATTTTGTTCATGGCCAGCGCGTCCCAACCCATTTGATTCACAGTCAGACACCACTACCGGTGCTGTTGATTCGTAGTGCAGACCATCAGGTTGCCGTGTTGGTTGATGGCCTGATTGGTTCCCGTGAAGTGGTGGTGAAGTCTGTTGGGCCGCAACTTTCGACCGTTGCCGGCATCAGCGGCGCGACCATTCTGGGTGATGGTTCGGTTGTTATTATTCTCGATGTTCACTCGTTGGTTCGTGCGGCACACATGCAGCGCCAGCATCATCTTGAGCGCCATCGTGTGGCTGCGCTGTCGAATGAGACGTTGGCGCCGGAAGTGTTGGAGCCAGAAACAGAAGAGGTACGTAGTGCGCCGTTGATTATGGTGACGGATGATTCGGTGACGGTACGTAAAGTGACGACTCGATTCCTGGAGCGTAACGGCTATGAAGTTATTACCGCGAAAGATGGTATTGATGCCTTGGCGAAGCTCGAAGAGCATAAACCAGATTTGATGTTGCTCGACATTGAAATGCCACGCATGGATGGTTTTGAAGTCGCCACCCATGTGCGTCATGAGGAACGTTTGAAGGACGTACCTATTATCATGATTACTTCCCGCACAGGTGAAAAGCACCGCGAGCGCGCCTTTGATATCGGTGTGAACAGCTATCTGGGTAAGCCTTTCCAAGAAGCTGAATTGCTAAGCACCATTCAGGAGCTGCTTTCCAGCGCGCGTGAAAAGGTCGGGTCATGAGTGAGCGCCTAAAGGTCGGCCCATGACCGCAACCGGCCCTCGCATTGGGGTGATTGCCGATACCACCTTGCAGGGGCATTTACTGTCCAATGCGGTTCGCGGCCAGGGTTATGACTTGGTGGTGAACACTCCCCCCAATTTGCTTGAAGACCGCTGGTTCAATAGCGAAGAAATAGATCTTTGGGTTGTTGATTTAACCGATGAGGATCGTTGGAACGACTTCCTGGATCGATTTTTAGAGGAGTCTGTCGCGCCAATGTTGTTCTGCGACGGGCAGGCCCCGCACAAAACATCAGAAGAATACCCACGTTGGGAGCGACGCCTTTTAACCAAAATGCTGGACTATGTTGATAGGCCTACTATTAACGTGAAGCTCGAGGCCTTGGCGCCGACGCCGCGACATAAGATTAACATTCCCACTCCCTCTGAATTTAAATTGGCGCCGCGTAGCGGGCGTCCTCAGCGTGTCTGGGTGTTGGGGGCATCACTCGGTGGCCCTGAAGCGGTGAAAGTTTTTCTCGATAGTTTGCCTCCAGAGTTGCCGGTCGCATTCTTGTTGGCCCAGCATATTGACGCGAGTTTCGTCGAGACGCTTGCCAAGGTGTTGTGTCGTGACAATGAATTTAGTTGTGGCGTTGGTTTCGATGGCGACAGCTTGGCGCATGGTAAAGTTACCATTGCCCCTATTGATTACGAAGTCAGCTTTTCCGAAACAGGCATTATGACGTCGACCGGAAAAGACTGGGAAGGCCCTTATGCACCGTCAATTGATCAAGCGATCAATAATGTGGCGCTGCGTTATGGCCAATACTCTGGCGCCATTTTGTTTAGTGGTATGGGTAATGATGGTTCGATAGCCGCGCCACAAATGAAGTCACGTGGCGGTGTGGTTTGGGCGCAGTCTGCGGATACCTGTGCCTGTAGTAGTCAGCCGGATTCTGTCAGAGAGACTGGCTGCGTTAGTTATTCTGCATCGCCAGAGCAATTGGCACTGGCGCTGGTCGAAGAAGTGCGTCGTTCGCTGAGCGGTCAGCCCGCGATGTTATAGGAGTTTAAATGGCGAAGTTACCTGAAGATATTGCAAGCCTGTTGATGCCGATGCACGGCCGACCTTGGTTGGTACCGAACATCGCTGTTGCGGAAATTGTTCCGCTGCGCCAGCCGGATCGGCCGGGCCATGGTCCGGAGTGGTTGCTCGGCTGGATTAGTTGGCGTGAAGAAGATATCCCGTTAATTTCATTTGAAAAGCTGAATGACTCGGGTCAGGTCGTGATTGGCAATGATGCACGTATTGCGGTGATCAATACGGTCAGCGGTAATACACGTTTTTATGCGATGGTTATTCAGGGTATTCCGCGCCAAGCCCGTATTGTGAAGGATGATTTGGTTGAAGAGCCTGTTGAGACGGGCCCGGCTGAATCAATGTATGTGCAGCTCGGTGGCGACCTTGCCGTAATTCCAGATCTGGATGCTATCGAACGTGCGATTCAGGGATTGGACGGTGCATGAGCATCGACCGCGACAAGCTTGCCGAACTGGCGCAAGTACCGAACTTTTATAAAGGACATTATCGCAACATTACCGTGACGCCTTCACATGGGGCATTTGATTTCCTCAAATGGCAGCTAGCGCCAGGGAAGCGTTTTCCGGCGGGGCGGCGTTATCCGGTAAAGCATCCTGACGCACAGTCACTTGCTGCGCCTGGCGACCAACCTCAACTGACTTGGATTGGCCACTCTTCTTTTCTTTTTCAATTCGCCGACTGCAATATTCTCACCGATCCGGTTTTTTCCGAGCGCGCTAGTCCATTCCAATTTGCCGGACCGAAGCGTTGTACCGCTGCGGCGATGCAGGTTGAAGATCTTCCTATTATTGATCTTGTTCTCGTTTCCCATGACCACTATGACCACCTTGATGAGGCGACAATTAAGGCGCTTCACCGTCGGTTTGGCGATTCGCTGCATTTTTGTGTGCCACAAGGTTTGGCAAAGTGGTTCCATAAGCGTGGCATCCATAATTTAACGGAATTGAATTGGTGGCAATCGGCGCAGCTAGATAGCGGCGAAATATTTTGCGTCCCGGCGCAACATTTTAGTGGCCGAGGGCCATTCGATAAAAATGCGAGTGTGTGGTGCGGATGGATCTTTGAGATTAACGGTTATCGTTTCTATTTCGCCGGTGATACGGGTTATGGCGATGTATTCAAAACGATTGGCGAATTGTTTGCGCCGATCGATTTAGCGCTTTTGCCGATCGGCGCGTATGATCCGCAATGGTTTATGGCTCCCGTGCATGTGGCGCCAGAAGATGCGGTGCAAATACATAAGGATGTCGGCGCTCGCCAATCGGTGGGGATGCACTGGGGCGCTTTTGTATTAACCGATGAGCCGATGGATGAGCCGCCAGCACGGCTGCAGAAAGCGTTACAGCAACAGAAAGTAGAAGAGCACACCTTCCGCGTAATGGAGCACGGAGAGACGCTTCAGTTTACCCACGAGTAATTCCTTTCATGAGTAAAAAAGTATCGACTGCTGAGCTACGGCTCATCCAATTTTTGCATTGCCTACCGCTATTTTGTGTGATGGCATTTGCGACCGCAATCACGTGGCTGGCGTCATGGTTGCCAGTGTCGTGGGTGAGCGCACATCGTGATGTGTTACTGAACCAGTTAATTTGTTTTCCTGAGCGGAGCTGGAAAGAGAATCGTCGCCATGCCCGACGAGCTTTAGTTCAGACTGCACGGACCCTCGCAGGCTATTCCCATGTTTGGTTGCGGCCTGAGGCACAAGCGATGGGACGTATCAAAGAAATTGTCGGAGTAGCGGCGGTGCGCGAGGCAATGAATAGCAATCGGCCCGTTTTATTTTTGTCCTTACATCAAGCTGCGTGGGAAGTGCCAGTATTGGTGATTGGTGAAATTGGTCAGGCTATTGTGATGTATCAACCGGCTGTTGATAGTGCGTTAGATCCGGTAGTGAAAGAGGCGCGTGAACGCACCGGCTGTAAGCTCGTTCCAGCGGATGGTCGTGGCGTCCGTACAGCGCTTGGTGCTTTGGACCAGGGTGGCACGTTTGGTTTATTGGCAGATCATCAGCCGGGCGGGAAGTCTAATCCTTGCGCGGATTTTTTTGGCCACGCGGTGCCTGTGCCGGCATTTGTCCATAAAGTGATTAGTCGATATAAGCCGGCAATCTTTTATGTGCATGCGGAGTATAAAAAATCCGATCGTTATTATGACGTACATTTTGTGCCGGCCGCTGCTGAGATGTACGACGCTGATGAACAAACCACATTAAATGAAATGATGAAAGGTTTGGAGGCAATCATTCGACGAGCACCAGACCAATACAACTGGACCTATAATCGCTTTCGTCGAGGCGCACAAGGTAAGCGCGACTGGTATAAAAAGAAAAAGGCGATGTTATTAATTGAGCGTATCCGATCTGGCGAGCTAGCAGCCGATGTTTTTGTCGATTCGCAGGGCTGATATATTCTCGAGGTTATTGCGTTAACGCCCACAGCGCAGACAACAATGCGACGGGGGCAGTCTCTGCGCGCAGTACGCGTGATCCCAAGGTAAACGGAATAAAATCTTGCTGCGCCGCTTGTTCTAGCTCGTCGTGACTAAAGCCGCCTTCCGGGCCAGTAAGGAGTGTTAACTCGGTGGCTGATCCAAGGGTGTTGGATGTTATGGCGGTAAGGCCTGGGTGTGCAATCAGCCTTAGGTCGGCAGTAGTCTCCGACAGAAAATCATTCAATGCAGTAATGCCGTGAAACGTTGGCACAATGTTCATGCCGCATTGCTCGCACGCACTAATGGCGACTTGTTGAAAGTGCGCCATTTTTTTTGCTTCGCGTTCGCCGTTTAGGCGTACATCTGATCGTTCACATTGCAGAAGATGAAAATGCCGCGCCCCCATTTCGGTGCCCTTTTGTATGGCATAGTCCATGCGCTCACCTTTGATTAGAGGTAGTGCGAGCGTAACGTTAAGTTTGGGTGTGCGGTTGTCTTCACTAAATGAGAGTAATTCGACACTGACGGAACGTTTGCCGACATCTGCCAGCGTTGCGGCGTACTCACCACCTTCGCCGTTAAACACCGTTACGTGATCACCTGCGCGCATGCGTAAGACTTTGCCGATGTGATGGCTCGGGCCTTCGCTGAGGGCAACCGTTTGGCCCAGTTGAAAAGTTTGTGGATCGTAAAAGCGACGACTCATATTAATCTCGGGTAGCGATCTGAATGCCTTCCCAGGCAACGTCGGCAAGAAAATCTATCTGCTCTGGGGTGATAATGTACGGCGGCATAAAATAGGTAACGTTGCCGAGTGGTCGCAACAATGCGCCGCGAGATAGCGCGTGTTGATACACGCGCAAGCCTCGGCGTTCTTGCCAGTCATAGGCCGTGCGTGTTTTTTTGTCTTTCACCATCTCGACGGCAGCGATCATGCCGTGTTGCCGCACGTCGGCGACATGAGGGTGGTCAATAAACCGTTCAAGCGCTTTGCTCATATGCGCCGATAATATTCGATTTTCTTCGATAACGTTATCGGTTTCGAAAATATCCAGCGTTGCTAGTGCCGCAGCGCAAGCGAGCGGGTTTCCGGTAAAGCTATGTGAATGCAAAAACGCGCGCATAGTGTTGTAGTCGTCGTAAAAGGCTTGATAGATTTCATCGGTAGTGAGGACGGCACAGAGTGGCAGGTAGCCGCCGGTTAAGCCTTTTGAAAGCGCCATAAAGTCTGGTCGTATGCCGGCCTGCTCACAGGCAAACAGTGTTCCGGTTCGACCAAATCCGACCGCAATTTCGTCGGCAATTAAGTGGACGTTATAACGATCGCAGGCCTCACGTAGCAGCTTTAGATAAACAGGATGATACATGCGCATATTGCCCGCGCACTGCACCAGTGGTTCAACGATGACGGCGCAAATTTCTTCATGATTGTTTGCCAAGATGCTGCGCATCTTTTCAAATTGCCTGCGGGCATACGCTTCTTCGCTTTCTCCCGGTTCGCGATGGAATGCATCAGGGCTAGGGGCGGTAAAGACATCCATTAGCAATGGTTTGTAGGTGCTTTTGTATAAATCGACATCGCCAACGGAAAGCGCGGCTAGGGTTTCACCGTGATAGCTGTTGGCCAGCGTCACAAAGCGCTTTTTCTTGGGTTTGCCAACATTTTGCCAATAGTGAAAACTCATTTTCAGGGTAACTTCGACGCCGGACGAGCCGTTGTCGGTAAAAAAGCAGCGCGACAAACCTGGCGGCGTGAGTGCAACGAGCCGCTCGGCAAGCGTGATCGCCGGTTCATGGGAAAAGCCAGCGAGAATGACATGTTCGAGATTGTCGAGTTGCTCTTTTACGGCGCGATTGGTGCGCGGATTAGCATGACCAAATAAATTCACCCACCAGCTGCTAATGGCGTCGAGGTAACGGTTGCCGTCAAAGTCTTCTAGCCAGATACCGTCGCCTCGACGTATAGGGATTAGTGGTAATTTTTCGTGGTCTTTCATTTGTGTGCAGGGGTGCCAGAGGACGTTTACGTCGCGCTGCATGATTTGTTGGTTTAAAGAGTTGGCGACCGGATCGTTAGGCATGAAGACTCCGTCTGTAATGGGGTAAGCCGTGCCGCACATCATGCGACACATAAAGCGTGAGGCGAAGCCCCGTGTTTGGACTAGCGGACATGATACGTGGTCAGTCGCCAGTCTCAACCTGCGTCTTTCATGGTTTGGCCAAGCAGGACTGGAATGGTAAGAGGCGCGCTAGGTCTCAGTGTGAAGGCGGGTAGCGGAGTATCGTGACGTATTGCCGTGAGTTGGGATGGTTTGTTAGCGTTCATATGGCTGGATTAAATCGATCAGAATTTAGCAGGCCCGTCGTCGCGGTAAGTGGCCTCCAGTATATGGCCGCTGCATATAGCCGATGCAAGTTGACGGGGGCTTGAACAGAGTGAGTGAGGAATCGCGATGCGGACTACGTTATGGGGCACGTTGGCGTTAGTAACAACAGTTGTTGTTGGCGCGTTTATCTGGGGGCTGGGGGGCGTAAACCGTGTTGCTGCGACGGAATTCCCCTTGGATCTTAATCGTTTGCGTGCGGCTGCGCTGGCGAGCGGCGAGCCGTTACCGCTGGCGATGGGTGAGCACGTTATTGGTGTTGGCGAGTTCCCCAAAGGGGCCATTGTTGCGGGCGAGAGCTTGCTTGCGAAGCAGCGCCTCGTGTTTCGCACCCACGTGCTGGGTTACGCCGACGGCCGGACCGTGGTGATTGACCCTGTGCACGGCGCTCGGTTGCACGAGAAGTTCTATGGCGACGGCTTTAATCAGCGTGCATGGGAGCTAATGCAGAAAGCCTTGGCCCGGGCTTCACTGGTGTTGGCGACCCATGAGCATTTTGATCACGTTGCCGGCATCGCTAGCGCGCCGGATTTCTCAGCCCTTCACGCGAAGGTCTTGCTTAGTCGTGAGCAGCTGCAGAGCGCAGCTATCGAAGACGCCGAGTTCAGTGGCGAGCAGCTTGATCAATTGGTTCCACTCGATTATGAGGATTACTACTCTCCTGCGCCGGGGATTGCGCTGAAAAAGGCGCCGGGGCACTCGCCGGGCAGCCAGATGATTTTCGTGCACTTCGATGATGGCCGCGAGGTGCTTTTCGTCGGCGATATCGCGTGGAGTTGGCAGAATCTGCTCGAGCAGCGCGGCCGCCCACGTATCGTTAGCGCCTTGATCGGCGAAGATGGCACCGCAGTCGCGGCTCAATTGGCGACGTTACAAGAAATCTTGCCGGCTTCATCTGCCTCGGCAGCAACACCTAATGGCTTACAGCTGGTGTTGTCGCATGAGATGCGCCCTGATCGCGATTAATGGTGCGAGGCGGTGGATTGAATATTGCCATGCACCAATATAATGCGATTTAGCGCCCTTCATGTCCGAAATTGGTGCAGATTGAGCTTCGGGGCGTACGGCAATTTCTCAAAATCCCCTTATTTGGCGCTATTCTAGTTGGCCTTATTCCTGCATGCACGATAAGGGTGCGCCGCGTGGTCTCTGTTCGGCTACGGTGCATGCTGTTATCTATCGCGCTTTATTCCGTTATTGAAACGTTGGGTGTATCGATGTGGCGGGGCGGGAATAGTCTGACTAGGAGACTTGAATGAAGTTAATCACTGTTGTTATTAAGCCTTTCAAGCTCGATGACGTGCGTGACGCGTTATCAGAGATCGGTATTCAGGGGATGACGGTCACTGAAGTGAAAGGCTTTGGCCGCCAGAAAGGGCACACAGAGTTATATCGTGGCGCTGAGTATGTGGTCGATTTCGTGCCGAAGGTGCGTATTGAGCTGGGGGTTCGAGATGACCAGTTGGATGCAGCGATCGACGTTCTGCTGAAAAGCGCGTCGACTGGCAAAATCGGCGACGGCAAAATTTTTGTTACGCCGCTTGAACAAGTGTTGCGCATTCGTACCGGCGAAACCGGTGATGAGGCCGTTTAGTTCGGCGTTGCGAGCATGCATTATTTTAAGAATGTTATTTCAAGGTATGGACTATGAAAGTACTCAATAATGTTGTCGCGAGCATTATCGCGATCGTCGCTGCCGTGATGATGCCATCGTTGGCGTTCGCGGAAGGCGCTGAAGTGGCTGCGATTAATGGCGCAGACACAGCATGGATTCTCACGTCAACGGCACTAGTGCTGTTTATGACGTTGCCAGGCTTAAGTTTGTTTTATGGCGGCTTGGTGCGCGGCAAAAATGTTTTGTCGGTGCTGATGCAATGCTTTGCGATCACCTGTGTCGTTTCGGTGATTTGGTTGGTTGCGGGTTATTCATTGGCGTTTTCCGATGGCGGTGAATACAACGCCTTTATCGGCGGTCTTGATTGGGTCATGTTTTCCGGTATTACGCGTGAAAGCGTCACCGGCACGCTGCCGACTTCATTACATGCGCTGTTTCAGATGACGTTTGCGATCATTACGCCAGCGTTGATTGTTGGTGCATTTGCAGAGCGTATGCGTTTTGCGCCCATGCTCGCGTTTTCTGTATTTTGGTTGCTGGCCGTTTATATTCCAGTTTGTCACTGGGTGTGGGGTGGTGGCTGGCTAGCTGAGATGGGCCTATATGACTTTGCCGGCGGTACGGTTGTGCATATCACTGCCGGTGTCGCGGCATTAGTTGCTGCGATGGTGTTGGGAAATCGTCACGGTTTTCCCGGCCAAGCAATGCGCCCACACAATATGACCATGACGGTGATGGGTGCGGGAATGTTGTGGGTTGGTTGGTTTGGTTTTAATGGCGGCTCAGCAGTCGCCGCAAATGGTGACGCGGCAATGGCAATGTTCGTGACGCATATATCGGCGGCCGCCGGTTCGTTGGCGTGGATGTTTATGGAATGGAAAAAATTCGGTAAGCCTTCTGCGCTGGGTATTGTCACAGGCATGGTGGCAGGTTTGGGTACAATCACGCCGGCCTCTGGTTATGTCGGCCCAGGTGGTGCGTTAGTGATCGGCGTTGTTGCCGGGATCGTGTGTTTCTATATGGTTATTTTTGTGAAGCAGAAATTGCACATCGATGATTCATTGGATGTCTTTCCGGTGCACGGCATCGGCGGTATTTTAGGTACCTTGATGGCAGCGGTCTTTGCGTCAACAGAGCTGGGTGTATTTTCCGGCTACGGTTTTGCGAAACCGGAATATAGTTTCCTTGATCAGTTTGGCGTCCAAGCGATTGGTGTTGTGGCAACCTTGGCGTATACCGCAGTGGTCACGTGGGGGCTGCTAAAAGTGATTGGCCTGTTTACGCCGTTGCGCGTCAGTGTTGAAGAGGAAATCCAAGGTCTTGATATCGTATTGCATGAAGAGCGTGGTTACGATTTATAATTGATCTGAGATAAGCCATTAAACGCTTAGGTTTAATGGCCATTCAGATTGCTTTGGTCTGAATTGAAATAGCCCGCGTAGGAATGCTGCGCGGGCTATTTTTTTGGATTCATACGGAAGGTTGTTAAGTATTTCCTGCGAGATATTTTCTCTAATGTCTTTAAGGAAATTATTCTCGGACTACCTACCATTTGCGCAAATTAATCGGCGCGTTCAAATAGTAAATCCCAAACGCCGTGCCCGAGTTTTTCGCCGCGACGTTCAAATTTCGTTTCCGGTCGCCAGCTCGGTCGTTTTGAAAACTCTGCGTCGCCAGCCTGATTTTTCCATCCGGCCTCGGCATTCATTACGTCGATCATGTGCTCGGCGTAGTTTTCCCAATCTGTGGCCATGTGCAGTACGCCGCCCGGTTTGAGCTTCCGTTTCACGAGCTGCACAAAAGCGGGCTGGGCGATGCGCCGCTTATGATGTTTTTTCTTATGCCAAGGATCAGGGAAATAAAGCTGTACACGCTGCAGCGAGCTGTCGGGTATGCACTGCTCAAGGATGTCTACGGCGTCGTCGCAATAGCTGCGCAGATTGCTCAGCTGTAACTCCTCGGCAGCCATCAGTAATGAGCCAACGCCGGGGCGGTGAACTTCGACGCCAATAAAACCTAAAGACGGGTCTGCCTGCGCCATGGCTGCCAATGATTGACCCATGCCGTAACCAATCTCAAAGACCAGCGGAAGGGGCTTATCAAACAGCGTGGCGGGGTTAATGACGCCGTCGCCGCGCTCGAGCCCTAATGTTGGCCAAAGCCGATCAATAGCGCCTTGCTGTCCTTTGGTCAGGCGACCTTCACGCAATACAAAGCTGCGCACTTTGCGCAGGATTTTGCCGCTGTCTGGGTCTGCATTCTGATTCAGGAAGTCGAGCATGGTTTACCTCTACTGGGCAGTGAGCCGTCTGGCGCGCTGAATTGATAAGGCCGGCGTGTTGCTCGATGTTGCCTCGGCAGAGCCTGCTGGCGCTATTCTAACGCACGGCTAAGATCCACGCACGGCTAGGCGCTGCGTGCCTGTGTCGATGAGCGTAGAGTGCTTGCATATCGGCGGTTTGGTGGGAAAAATTGATGTATTGAAATGGATTAATGTCAGCGCGACTGTTGTGACGCGGCGCTTGCCTTAGGGTCTGTTTGAATATGATGGGGTTTTAAAATGGATTTCCGAGAAACACGTCAATACATATTGTCTCGCCTCGAGGCCATTGAGGACTTTCCTTTTGGTCCCAATGCCGCCGTGTTCAAGGTGCGTGGCAAGATGTTTGCACTGCTGCACGAGCGTGATGGTGCGGCACAGATTAATTTGAAGTGTGACCCGCATGAGGCGTTGATGCTGCGCGATATTTTTCCCGCCGTGCGGCCTGGCTATCATATGAACAAAAAGCACTGGAATACGGTTTTGCTGGATGGTTCGATTCCCCGCGGGGAGGTTGAGCGTATGATCGATCTGTCTTGGTCTTTGGTGGTCAAAGGCCTGCCGCGCCGAGACCGAGATGCATTGCAGTTAAAGTCCCTGTAGTCTGCCGACACACTCGCTGTTTTAGTAAGGAACTCGACTATGTTGATTGTCCATCATCTGAATAATTCACGCTCGCAACGCGTCCTATGGTTGCTTGAAGAACTCGGCGTACCGTATGAGATTAAGCATTATCAGCGCGACGCGAAAACAATGCTGGCTCCTGCAGAGTTGAAAGCCGTGCACCCGCTAGGCAAGTCGCCGGTGATTACGGATGGCGATCAAGTGATTGCTGAATCAGGTGCTATTATTGAGTACCTGTGTCGTGCGTACGGCAATGACAAGGTTGTGCCATCGACGAAGCAAGGCATGCTCGATTATAGCTATTTTCTGCATTACGCAGAGGGCTCCGCGATGCCGCTATTCGTTATGAAATTGATTTTCGGCGAAATCCCTAAGCGACCCATGCCGTTTTTTGTGCGTCCAATTGCGCGGGCATTATGCGGACAAGTTATTAAAACGTGGTTGCAGCCACAAATTAATACTCATCTTGCTTTTCTTGAGCAAACGTTACAAGCGTCGCCATGGTTTGCGGGCTCTGAATTTAGCGCAGCGGATATTCAAATGAGTTTTCCCATTGAAGCGGCTGCGGTGCGTGATAAGGTGTCGACAAAATATCCTGCATTGAATGACTACCTGAGACGTATCCATGAACGGCCGGCTTATAAGCGCGCGTTGGAGCGCGGTGGCCCGTATAACTTAATGGGTGGTTAAGATGACTCGCGCATGCGACATACACGACTTAGGGTTGTGTGATGGCGATTAAAGTAGGCGAGTTTAGTTTTCACGGGCCGTTCATGCATTTAAAGATGATTGATGACCGGCCCGGCTTGTTTGCCGTGCATTACTATTACACCGGTCAATATTATTTGCTTGATTTAGATCATGCAGACCAATTGCGCTCCGCTCTACATGAACATCCGCGCCAACAAGATTGGGAGCGTTTTCGTCGCGGCATGCTGACATTCTCGGTAATGTATACGGACAAACAAAGCCCCGCAGATCGCGAGGCTTGTGTTCGTCAGTTGCGCCGGGAATACGAGCCAGCTTGTGGGCGGGTTATTTAATTAAGCCTTCCATGGGCGATGATGCACTTGCGTAGGCTTTTTTCGGCATGCGCCCTGCCAGAAATGCTTCACGTCCCGCTTCAATCGCTTTCTTCATGGCGCTCGCCATCAGCACAGGGTTCTGTGCATGCGCAATAGCACTGTTCATGAGTACGCCTTGGCAGCCCATTTCCATCGCTAGCGCTGCGTCTGACGCGGTGCCAACGCCTGCATCGACGAGTACTGGCACGTTCGCGGCTTCGAGAATGATGCGAATGTTGTGAGGGTTTAGAATGCCGAGACCGGAACCAATTAATGAGCCGAGCGGCATGATGGCAATGCAACCCATCTGCTCAAGTTCCTGTGCAACAATGGGATCGTCGTTGGTGTACACCATCACCTTAAAACCATCTTTGACCAACTCTTCAGCCGCTTTTAACGTATGCATAATGTTGGGGTAGAGAGTTTTCTGGTCGCCGAGAACTTCGAGTTTCACCAGGCTATGGCCGTCGAGTAACTCACGCGCTAGCTTGCAAGTGCGCACGGCTTCTTCAGCGGTATAGCAGAACGCGGTATTCGGCAAAATGGTGTACTTGTCTGGCGAAATAAAGTCGAGAAGATTGGGTTCGCCAGCATTCTGACCAATGTTGACGCGTCGCAATGCGACGGTAACGATCTCAGCGCCGCTCATTTCGATGGCCGCTTGGGTTTCGTTGAAGTCTTTATATTTTCCGGTGCCGATCAATAAACGTGATTGGTAAGATTTTCCGTCTAGTAAGAATGCGTCGTTATTCATAATGTTTCCGAAATTTAGGCGAATAAAAGGAAGTCGGGGGAATGTGGACTGCCGCTGTTCAGCCGCCGCCAATGGCGTGAATGATTTCAATAGTATCTTGTTCTTTCAAGGTAAAAGAGGGGTGAGTGCTTTTAGGGATAATTTCACCATTCACCTCTACTGCTAAACGCTTCCCTGTGAGCTCCATCTGCCCAATCAAATCGGCAACGGTATTGCCGTTAAGGCTTAGCGCTTTACCATTAACTTGTAATTGCATGATTCACTCCGCGTTGGCTGAAGGCGCTGTAATCGTTTGTCTGAAGGCTTCCAGCCAATAATGGAATCGGTGTTATGCCGCGTTTTTATAGATAGCCCAAGCAAGTATTAACCAGGCAATAATTAACGCAGTTCCGCCAATAGGCGTAATGGCGCCGAGTATTCGCTGTCCAGATAAAACCAGTGCATAGAGGCTGCCACTAAATACCAGCATGCCAGAAAACATTACCCAGCCCGCGGTCACAAAAGCGGTGGGTGCAAGGCCGCTTTGGGAAAACTGTTTTGCCAGCACGGCGATTAACAGTAGCGCTAGCGCGTGTAGGAAATGATACGTACTGGCGGTCGACCAGACATCAAGCATAGCGGCGTCAACGCGAGTCTTTAACCCATGAGCGCCGAACGCCCCAAGCATGACCGCAGCGGCGCCGTTAAGGGCGCCGAGTAGCATAAGTGCTTTCATGCGGAGATAACGAATAGGCCAACGATAAAGGCCATGCCGGCGCTCCACACTAACGTGCGTAACGACGCCCAATCTTTAATGTAGCAAAGCCCAAACAATACACGGCTAACAATAAAGGCGATGGCGATTTTATCGATATCGCCTTGCGCGGCGGTGCCGACCTGTTGAGCAATAATAACGGCGGCGGCAAAGGCGGGGTTGACTTCGAAGCTATTGAGCTGCGCCCAATGTGCGCGCTTGCGTTCGCCGGTCAGCGTTTCGAGAAACTCGCGCGGGTTATGATTTTGTTTGGGGCCAAAACCGCCAAGAAATTTGGCGTAACCGGTGAAGGCATACGGAAGAATAAATGCGGCTAATACGCACCAGAGTGCAATAGTCATAATGGTTCCCCTTGTAGAATGATGGACTCAATGATTGCGAAACGATCCTGTCCCCAAACCGTTTGCTTGTTAATACTGAAGGTTGGTACGCCCCAGCTTCCGCGTGTCATCATGTCTGTGCGGTTTTGCTCAGCGCGTTCGCGCCAGCCGTTGTCATCGAGCCAGCGGCGTGCGCGATTCCAGTCGAGGCCTGCTTCTTTGCATACTGATGCGAGGCCCTCATCGGTCGAGACGTCGATGCCCTGACTCCAGATGCAACGTCCCGCCGCGATAAAGTATTCACGTTCGCGTTGTTCTTTTTCAGCGAAGGGCCATAGCGCCATGCAGCGCTCTACGCCACTACCTACCGGGTCGCAGACAAACCCAAAGGGTACATTTTGCACAGCGGCTTCGCGTGCGGCGTCTTTTAAAATATAAAATTTCTTCGCGTTTGGTACGCTCAGCCCGCGCATAACCATTGGCAGAACAGGGCGCACGGTTAAGTCGAGTTGGTAGTGTTCGGCTAGCTGATAAGTGCGCGCTAATGCGATATAGCTGTACGGGCTACGAAATGAGAAAAACATTTCCAGCTTACGGTTGGTTTGCTCGCTGGCGCCGTGTTTGATTGCCGATTTAAGAGAGGCGCGCTTAGCAATGCCATATTGACGCGGAGCAACGCCGTTGCCAAGACCGAGGCGGGCGAGGCGTTCAGTGAGATGATCTAAACGATCAATGCCCCAATACCACTCGCCCGCGTAATGTAGTGTGGCGGTAAGATAGTGGCCGTCTTTGACAAAGTGATCGCGCCGCGCTTGCAGTTGCAGTGCAGCCTTGTCGCTGGTTTCTGCATCATAGCGGCGCAACAAAAATTCAACCTTTTCTGGTTTGCCACTCCATAAAGCTTCGGACAATTGTTCCGCCAATGAAAAGTATTTATCACTTTTTTCATGTTGCAGGAGGATTTGCGATGCTTGCACGCAGGCCTTGTTGTCGGGCTGGGTCCAATTGAGGGGAAAGTTCAAGTCATGCAATGCTGCTAGCCGGGCGCAATCGATAGGCGCCAGGTCGCGTAGTTGATCGAGTGCTGGGTAAAGGCTTTCATCCAAATAGAGCATGGTACGTGGCTGAATTTTAATGCCGAAATGCGCCTCAAATTCGGGCAGTAATTGCGCCAGCAGCCAGCTGTAGGGATCATCAATGCGAAAGTAGAACGTTACAACATGCTTGCCGCCGCGCATCATTCTGCCGGTCTCGCGCAGCCGACGCTTAAAATCACGCGTTCGCGGGCTGGTGATGGCGCGGGCAAGATAAGGCAGCAAGCTGCTTTTAAGGCTCAAGGTGTTCCCCTGTTATGCGTGCCGAGTGCTATTCGAATTTTAATGCATGGGGCTTGCCTGCCCGAATGGTCGTTTGTTACGTGTCCATCCCGTGCAGGCAAGTTTCTGCAAAAACCAACTAATCAATCAGCGCCGATTTGCGATAAGTCACGTACCGCGCCGCGATCTGCGCTAGTGGTTAGGGCTGCATAAGCTTTTAACGCAGCAGAAACACGACGGTGCCGAATTTCTTTCGGCTTCCATGCACGTTTTCCGCGGGTTTCCATTTTCTGCCGACGATGCGCCAACTCTTCATCTGTGACCGCGACATTAATGGTGCGTTCCGGAATGTTGATGTCGATGACGTCGCCTTCCTCAATGAGTGCAATGGCGCCACCCTCTGCTGCTTCTGGCGAAGCATGGCCAATTGAGAGGCCTGACGTGCCGCCGGAGAAGCGCCCGTCGGTAAATAAAGCGCACACTTTTCCCAAGCCCTTTGATTTGAGATAGCTGGTCGGATATAGCATTTCTTGCATGCCCGGGCCGCCTTTCGGGCCTTCGTAACGAATAACGATAACGTCAGCTGGCTTGATGTCATCGGCAAGAACGGCTTTGACAGCAGAATCTTGCGATTCAAATATGCGTGCGTTGCCTTTGAAAATCAGAATGGAATCGTCTACCCCAGCGGTTTTAACGATGCAGCCACGCTCAGCAATATTGCCGTACAGCACGGCCAGTCCGCCGTCTTGGCTGTACGCATTTTCTTTGCTACGAATACAACCATTTTCACGATCGTTATCCAGTGTTTCCCATCGAGTATCTTGTGAGAACGCCGTTTGTGTTGGAATGCCGGCCGGGCCCGCGCGAAACATTTTTAAAACTGCCTCATCCCTGGTGCGCATAATGTCGTACTTCTCTAATGCAGCGGCCATGGTCGGCGAGTGCACGGTGGGCAAGTCGGTGTGCAGCAAGCCAGCGCGATCAAGTTCGCCGAGTAGAGCCATAACACCACCGGCGCGATGCACATCTTCCATGTGATATTTCTGTGTTGCTGGTGCAACTTTTGACAAGCACGGTACATTGCGTGACAACGAATCAATGTTGCTCATGGTGAAATCAATGCCACCTTCTTGCGCTGCAGCGAGTAGGTGTAGAACGGTGTTGGTCGATCCGCCCATAGACACATCGAGTGTCATGGCGTTTTCAAACGCTTTAAAGGACGCAATGTTGCGCGGCAGAACCGATTCATCTTCTTGTTCGTAGTAGCGCTTAGCTAAATCAACCACAACGCGTCCGGCTTCGAGAAATAATTCTCTGCGATCCGCATGAGTTGCCAGCAACGAGCCATTGCCCGGCAAGGATAAGCCGAGGGCTTCGGTTAAGCAGTTCATGGAGTTGGCGGTAAACATGCCAGAACATGAACCACATGTTGGGCAGGCGCTGCGTTCGTACTCGGCAACGGTTTCGTCGTCGACAGAATCATCAGCTGCAATAACCATGGCATCAACGAGATCGAGTTTATTTTCCGACAGTTTTGTTTTCCCGGCTTCCATGGGGCCGCCGGAAACAAATACCACGGGGATATTCAGACGCATCGCCGCCATCAGCATTCCCGGGGTGATTTTGTCGCAATTGGAAATACACACCAGAGCATCGGCGCAATGAGCGTTAACCATGTACTCGACGCTGTCGGCGATAATATCGCGGCTTGGCAATGAGTAGAGCATGCCATCGTGACCCATGGCGATGCCGTCATCGACAGCAATAGTATTAAATTCTTTGCCGATGCCCCCGGCTTTTTCAATTTCACCCGCAACCAGTTGTCCCATATCTTTGAGATGAACATGGCCCGGTACAAATTGGGTAAAGGAGTTGGCGATGGCAATAATCGGCTTGCCGAAGTCGCCATCTTTCATGCCTGTTGCGCGCCACAGGGCGCGAGCGCCTGCCATGTTGCGACCGTGTGTAGAAGTGCGTGAACGATAATGTGGCATGATTGACCTCAGAGCTTTTTGCGAAAGACTTTTGAATTGCGCTGAAAGTTATACAGCGATTGACGTTCGCCGGGCAGCGAGTCAGGCGTGCTAGGCGCGAAGCCAAGCTCCTGAAACCAATGGGAGGTTTGTGTAGTTAAAACAAACAACTCAGTGATGCCCTGTGACCGTGCACGTTTTTCAATGTGCTCAAGCATTTTGCGGCCACGTTGACTGTTTCTGTAATCATTGTGTACGGCGACGCAGGCGAGTTCGCCTACCTGGCCGTTATCGAAGGGATACAGCGCGGCGCAACCAATGACCATGCCGTCCCGTTCAATAATGGTAAAGCGTTTTATCTCGCTTTCGAGTAACTCGCGTGAGCGCCGAACGAGCACGCCGCCGCGTTCGAGAGGCTCAATTAATTCAATAATGCCGCCGACATCTTCGATGCGTGCGCCACGAACGTTTTCGTATAAATCGTGAGTGACGAGTGTGCCACAGCCATCACGCGTGAACAGCTCTTTCAATAAAGCGCCGTCTTCGGCGTAATTGATCAGATGCGCACGGGCGACGCCATTGCTGGCAGCATGGCAGGCCGCCGTTAATTGACGCTCAGTGTTTTCGTTCTTAATGATACTTTTTGCGAGCAGCTGACCGGCGTCTTGCGGCGTCATTTCGCGTAGCAGGCCGCCTTCATTAGAATTGATGCCGTTCTCTTCGCCCAGAAAAATAATTTTGTCCGCTTTCAGCGCGATGGCAGCGGTAGAGGCGACTTCTTCAGAATTTAAATTAAACAGTTCGCCGGTGGGCGAGCAGCCAATCGGTGACAACAATACGATATTGCCGTTATTTAATTGCTGCTCTATAGCGTCAATCTGAACGCGCCGCACTTCACCTGTGTGCTGATAGTCGAACCCATCACGTACGCCGACTGGTTTGGCGACAACAAAATTTCCGCACACGGCTTGAATGCTGGCGTTATGCATGGGGCTATTGGCCAACCCCATGGAAAATAATCCTTCAATACGCAAACGAATTGAACCCACTGCATCGAGCACGGCTTCGAGTGCGGCGCTATCGGTGATACGCGTGTGATGTTCAAAGTGCGAGACCGCACCGCGTACTTTTAAACGTGCGCTGATTTGAGGACGGGCACCGTGTACCACCACCAGTCGGATGCCGAGGCTGTTGAGCAGCGCTAGGTCATGAATGATGTGATGAAAGCTGGCTTCTTCGATTGCCTCGCCCGTCAGCATTACCACGAACGTCCGTCCGCGATGAGCATTGATATAGGGCGATGAATCGCGAAACCAGGTGACGTAACTCTGCGTTGCGTCCTGCTGCTGGTCGCTCATGGTCCACCTTTACTAGTAGGTCCCGCGTTGGGGCCTTGAGAATTCGGCAGTATAACAAGCCATAGCGGGGTAGCGCAGGGTATTCGTGCAGGGATTCCACCTTACTTGCGGGATTAATCATTGACACTGGCCTTTATTGTAATGAGAATCATTATCATTGCGGTATGGAGATGACCTGCCTATATCCGACTGCAGGTGGACGTGGCGAAGGCAGGCCGAATAAAGGAGACGTCAAATGACGATTGAGCGACAGGATATGGCGGTTAGCCATGATCGGGGCCCGGGCACACACAAGACACGTGGCGGCAATGCTTCGGTCGAAGTGGGGAGAGGTGCTGCTCCACGGGCCAGTCTTGCTACGCAATCTCGCCGCCAAGTTGTGATTCGACGAGATTGCGTGGCAAGTGAAACGTTGTTGTCTGCTGGAGGGTACTTGCTGATTCAACATAGCGGCTACTGTTATCAGTTGCGTCAAACCGCAGCGGGTAAACTTATTCTTACCAAAGAACCAGGATTTGAGCGGCATGTTGCTTACGCTATGCAGGATTAGCAGCGTGGGGAATTAGACCGTTAGGCCGACGCTTTTGTCACACTTGGTTCATGACATTTGAAGATACTTGGCGCCTTACATGAGATGACCTTCCCGCTAATTCGTGCTGGGAAAAAGCAAGACACACACTCAGGATAGCCAGCGTTGATGCCAGCCACTCCAGCCATGATTTCAGCGGAGCCAATATCCGCACGACATAGACGGAGTAGCTTATGAACGCGAAATTGAAAGTTTTCTCAACCTGCTTGCCGCAACCGTTGGCACTTTGTGCGGCGAACCTTGGCGACAAAGTGCTGCGCCTGCAAGACGAGCCGGCCGCAATCTTAAAGGGCCTTCACCGCTGCGGCACGGTGGTGTTGAGTACGGGAAACGCGGTTGCTGCAGCAACGCAGTCGGCCCAGTTTAGCAATCTGTGTGTCGGATCCGGCGGGCATGGTTACCTGAGTCAGTCTGGTAGTCTACTGACCTTGCAGTTGCGTGAGTGGCGTACGGTTTTTGCAGTAGTTGCGCCTCTTGGCCATATTCCTGCGCGGAGTTTTCTATTCTTTGATCGGGGCGGACACCTTATTCAGCGCGTCACGGTTACTGGCGCAGGTTTCGCCTTTGAAGATCTGGTCTGCGCCATGCTGCATCACGAGCAGCACTCGTTGCCGCTGCCGGATTGGTCTGCTTCCGCTTTTTCAAAAGACAGTCAAGAAAGCGCTATTGAAGGAAATATCAAAATAGATGTCGATGTGAACGCGTTGGAGCAAGATTGGGCAAACGCTTGTGACGACGATTGCTTCGATCGAATGCTGGTGAAGCACGGCATTAATCGCTTGAATGCCATGCGTCATGTACGCGACAGCTATGCGCTGGCGGTTCAGCCGGACTCAGTTTTGTCGTTGCTGGGGATGGCCGCCGAGCAGGGCGTGCCAGTCTCCTACAGCGTTCCAAATAGCGGTAGTTTGCAAACCCTGATTGGCACAGCTAATGCGCTGCATTATCAGCGTGGAGGAGTGTTGATTAACGTCGCAGACAGCGCATTGTCGTTGAAGCCTTCGGCGATTGCCTCGGCGTGGCGGGTACGTCGTCGTAGTGAGCGAGGTATTGATACCGCGATTGAGCTTTATGATTGCGGTGGCAATCAGGTTCTGCAGATCAAAGATGGTTGTGTAAAGAGTGGCGCATCATTACATTCTCGAAAAGCCTCTTCCGTAAAGGGCTATACCTCAACGGCTAACGCGGCGTCGGTGTCTGACCGGTGGGCGAAACTTATTGGTGACGGTTTGATTCCGAGGCGGCGCAGTCAGCATGGGGCAGCGTTGAGTGTGCCGTTGTTGGGGGTAACACGATTACACTAAATGGCATTGATACTGCGACGGTTTGATTCGATATGGACCCGCCGAACTTAGTTCAGCGTTTAGAGTTTGGTTACTAAACGAGGGGCTCCGTTTTTGAGGCAGTATTTCTTACAAAGTCGTTATAAAGTTGTTGCTAGCAAATGGCCGCACAAAATGACAGCCCTGTCATTGTTCGTTATCCACTTTGCGCATCTCGCCATCCATAACATGCTTGGCCATGTCCGCTAGCCCACCGGCGAGCTGGTCGAAGGTCAGCATGGGCGCGCTTTCACCAAGGTGGCGGATAACGGAAAAAATTCCCCCGTTGATAATGATATAGCTCATCACTGGAAGATTGCGTAGGCGCATCACTTCGGGGTGATGCATGACGTACTGCACGACGAGGTCATTCAAAATTTTGTTGATCGGTTCGAGATTGTCCCGTTGGGCAACGTTGACCGCTTGCGAGGCGTACTTTAAGTAGCGTGCATCATCGCGCATAAGTAATTCACGGAATTCGTAAAGTAAGGTGCGCACCGCTTCATGAATCTCCATTTTTACCAGTCTGGGAGTCAGGGGCTGGATCATTGAGACGACATCGGCCACCACCATTTGATACATGGCGTCCATCACTTCCTGCTTGTTCGCGAAGTACTCATACAAAGAGCCAACGCCAATTCCGGCTTCGTCAGCGATGTGTCGAGTCGTTGTGCCTTCAATGCCGTGCTTCGCTAGGCATAGGAATCCCGCTTGGACGATTGCATCGACGGTGGCTTTGGCGCGTTGTTGCTGGGGTTTGCGAGTCATAGAAAGGCCTTAATCCGAATTGAATCCGAACAATGATTCGGAATATGTTGCCATTGATCAATGACACGGTCAATAACGCCTTTGTGTTGACGCAGTGTTCGTTGTCATAACGCAGATTGAAAAATGTAATTTTGCTCTCCCGCAGAGATTTTGGAGAAAGCGCCATGGCGAAGATTGACCTCGATAAGATGCTCGAAAAAGTGAAAGCCACACAGTGGTCACTGGCCGATATTGATTGGGATGCTCCCGGTGCAGAACTGATTACCGATGAGCAGTGGCCTAAGCTGAAAGACTTTATGGCCGACTTGATGTGGATTGAGCATGTCGGTGCGCGGGCGTTCGCAGCCATGTCGCGCAAGGCGCCGACCGAAACGTTACGTCAGATGTATAGCTATTTTCATGCGGAAGAGCAGCGTCATGCTAACGCCGAGATGGCGTTGATGAAGCGCTGGGGGATGCTGGAAGGCGATGTTATTCCAGAGCCAAACGTTAACTTGCGCTTGGTAATTGAATGGTTGGATCGTTACGCCGACGACATGCCTTTTTATATTCTGGGTGCAGTGATTCCTATGCTGGAGATTGCACTCGATGGGGCGCTCTGTACTTTCTTGCTGGAGACGGTAGCTGACCCGGTTTGCCATCAAGCGTTTGAGCGTATTAACGATGACGAGTCACGTCATCTCGGCGTCGGCTTTACCGTGATGGAGATGCAAGGGCACAACAAGACAACCATTGGCATTATTAAGATGATTGCGCCGATCGTGGATCCGCGCTTGTTATTGGGCATTGCCTCTTACGTGCCGCTGCTCAATAAAATGCGGGACAATATTATGGACATGGGATTGCCGGAGGAAAAGCTGTACGCCGCGATGCGAAAGTTTGAAAAAATTGGTGGTCGTACAGCGGATGGTCGACGTAATCCTTGGTACCAAATTATCCAAACGCACGGAAAGTTTGTGGTGAATCGGAGTAATCGCTTCTATCACGCGCCAGTTGATGCCGCCGTAAAACTAACGGGGCTTATACCTCGCAGAATGTTGCCGGCCGTGCCGAGTTGGGTGAAGGAGCTAACGTGGCAGCCGACCGCTTGATGGGGAAGATATTTCTTCCCGTATAGTCCTTATTCGATAAAGAGATCGTCATGACAGATACAAAATCTTCCCCCGCTCCATCAAAACTGGAGAAAGAAAATCCCGCATCGGTCATTATTATTGGCGCGGGTTTTGCCGGCCTCGGCATGGCGATTCGATTGCAGCAAGCCGGTGTGACCGACATTGTGATTTTGGAGCGAGCGAACGACGTGGGGGGCACCTGGCGTGACAACCAATACCCCGGAGCAGCGTGTGATATTCCGTCGAATCTCTATTCATACTCCTTTGCGCCAAATCCAGATTGGTCGCGCAGCTTTTCAGGAAGTGGAGAGATTCTCGATTATATCCATCATTTAATGAAGGAATTTCAACTGCAGCGCTATGTGCGTTGCGGAAAGAATGTGGTTGATGTGATCTTTGATGAAAAGTCTGCGCTGTGGAAGGCGACAACCTCTGAAGGCGAAGTGTTTACGGGGCGTGCAGCGGTCATGGCACAGGGGCCACTGTCTAATGCAGGTTTTCCTGACATTGATGGCATCGAAGATTTTAAAGGGCATAAGATTCATAGCGCACGCTGGGATCATGATTATGATTTCCGTGGTAAGAAGGTGGCCGTTATTGGCACCGGCGCAAGCGCCATTCAAATTATTCCCGAGTTGGTCAAAGAGGTCGATCATTTGACGGTATTTCAGCGGACGCCGGGCTGGGTAATGCCGCGACCAGATTTTGAAACGCCTGATTGGAATAAAAAACTTTTTCGTAAGATGCCGGCTGCTCAGGCAGCATTGCGACAGGCCTTGTTCTTGGCTCACGAATCCATGGCATTGGCCGTCATCTGGAGTTCGCCACTGACTCGCTTGGCTGAACGATTAGGGCGGTGGCATTTGCGCAACCAAGTAAAAGACAAATGGTTACGCCGCCAGTTGTCGCCAAGCTACCGTATCGGTTGTAAGCGCGTTCTGGTTTCGAATGAATACTATCCTGCGCTGCAGAGGAAGAACTGCAAGTTAATTACATGGCCGATGTATAAAATTAGTCAGAAGGGTATTCGTACGGTTGAAGGTGTCGAGCATCAGTTTGATTGCATTGTTTTTGCAACAGGGTTTGAGGTGAGTAATGCCGGTACGCCGTTCCCCGTGAAAGGCCTTGGTGGCCGCTTGCTTGATGATGAATGGTCTGGTGGTGCACAAGCGTATAAAAGTATTAATGTCGCTGGATACCCAAATTTATTTTTCATGTTTGGCCCGAACTCTGGCCCGGGACATAATTCCGCCTTGGTTTATATGGAGTCTCAGCTGGATTATGCCGTCAAAGGGATAAAAAAGATTCTGGATGGCGACTTACGTACCTTGGATGTTAAGCCGAAGGCGCAGACGCAACACAACAATGCTATTCAGAAGCGTTTGGCAAAAACAAATTGGAACTCAGGCTGCATGAGTTGGTATCTCACGGCTGATGGTTTTAATGCGACCATGTATCCAGGGTTTGCGACACAGTATGCTAATCAAATGAAAACGTTTGAAGAAGACGATTACATGGTAGTTCCGGCGGCGTAGTTTGGTCTCTTAAAGTATGACGATTTGATGCCTTTTGGGCGCCTCTGTAATTAAGAGGCGCTTTTTTTTGGCGTGGATTTGTCAGTCTCGCTAACGCGTTGTGGTAAATGCTTCGGTGTAGCTTCGCGTAACAGGCAATAGCCACACCAATGATTCCGCGGGCGAGTGTTTGTAAGGGGTGCCCTTGAGGTGGCCAGTCCCTACATAAAGAGCACCACTCGTAAGCCCGCATCAGCGGGAGAACGTTTGACGTGTATTGAGGCCGGTGGCACTTGCATCGCAGGGCGCCTACACTCGTGCTCAGAACGAACGTCGTAGCGCGGATATAGCGCTCGCCGCCACAATATAAACAGCAGGTGTTCAGTATGTTGAATTTTACGTTTCATAATCCAACCCGTATCCATTTCGGTGAGGGGCAGATTGCCGCGATAGCCAAGGAAATTCCGTCTGACGCCACGGTGCTTATTATTTATGGCGGTGGTTCCATTAAAAAGAACGGCGTGTATGACCAAGTTGTTGCGGCGCTTGAGGGTCGAAAGGTATTTGAGTTTTCCGGCATTGAGCCTAATCCAAGTTACGATACCTTGGTTAATTCGTTGGCAGTCATTCGTGAGAATAAGGTGGACTACTTATTGGCAGTTGGCGGTGGTTCCGTTGTTGATGGGACAAAGTTTATTGCCGCCGCCGCATTATTTGAGGGAGATGATCCTTGGGATATCGTGGCGAAGCAGCAGCGTATTACCCAGGCCTTGCCTATTGGTGCGGTGCTCACGTTGCCGGCGACGGGCTCAGAAAGTAATACCGGCGCGGTGGTGACGCGACATGGCAATAAGCTGCCTTTTGCGAGCCCATTAGTGCGGCCAAAGTTTGCAGTGTTGGACCCGGCAGTGACATTGACGCTGTCTGATCGTCAGGTTGGCAATGGTGTGGTAGATGCGTTTGTGCACACTATGGAGCAGTACTTAACTTATAGCGTTAACGGCAAAGTGCAGGACCGTTTCTCGGAAGGATTGTTGCAGACATTAATCGAAGATGGTCCGAAGGCGCTGGCGCCTGAAACGAAAGAAGACCTTGCTGTTCGTGCCAACGTGATGTGGTCTGCGACTATGGCGCTGAATGGTTTGATTGGTGCGGGCGTTCCGCAAGATTGGACCACGCATATGATTGGTCATGAGTTAACCGGCGCTCATGGTATTGACCATGCTCGCACCTTGTCGATTGTCTTGCCGGCGGTGATGAAGGTTCGTCGTGAAGAAAAGCGCGAGAAATTACTGCAATACGCGGCGCGAGTTTGGAATATCCATGACGGCGATGAAGATGCGCGCATCGATCAAGCGATTGCGGCGACGGAGGCCTTTTTTACAAAGATGGGTGTGCCAACACGTTTGTCGCATGTTGACCTCGGTGAGAGTGACATTGAGCCGATGATCGTCAAGCTGGCGGAGCATGGCATGGTGAAATTAAGCGAGCACCGCAACATTACACCGGACGTTAGTCGCGAGATTTTGCGCGTCGCCCTCTAGGGCGTCATTCAGAGGCTTCCTAGACCTCCGCTTAACGCCACTTATTGTGGATGACGTTAAGCGGTTCTGATTGCTTGTTTGATTTAACTTTCGGTTTGTAGGTGAGGCGATTGTTTCGCTTGCTGGAACCGTTGTGCGGTCGTGCGAATGACGCTATCAATGTCCGCAACATCAATATTCTGCTCGTGCATAAATAGTTGCGTTTGCGCCGTATCAAACCGCGTCGGTTGAATGAAATCGAGCGTTTCCGTCGATGTATTCATCAGCGTCTGCATGCCGGGAATCATCAGTAAGGCTTTCAGTATATTCATAGGTAAATGCCGCGTAGGCGGTGTTCGGCTGAGTTCGTTGGCGAGAATGCCAAGTAGGCCTTTTAAATTTGGTGTGTTTGGATCAAGTGCTAGCAATCGTTTGGGCGGGGACGTGGCGCGACATGCGGCGGCAATAATTGCGGCCAGCTGATCGACAGACACCAGCGGCAACCAATGTTCAGATGTGCCGGGAATCATTGCCAAGCGCCCCGCACAAAGATTATCCATTAACGTATAAAGCGGCTGGCCGCTGTCGAGATCGCCGCTCTGGCTGTGGCCGGCGACGGTTGCGGGTTGTACTTCAATCATGTCGACATGATTCTCACTGCAAAACTCACGGACCCGTAAAGCGCCTTCAAGTTTGCTGGCTTCGTACGCACCAGTGCGTCGATAAACCCGTAGCCAATCGGTTTTGTATAGGGCATCTGGCTCGATGCCAAGGCGTCTTAGGTGGCCGTGATTTTCAAGCATAAACCCGCTGATCATGATGAGCCGGCAGCGCAGCGTGCGGGCCAGCTCGGCAATGCTCAGTGCGCCGTCCGTATTGGTGCGTCGCGCGGTCTCAGTATCCATTCCCCAGGCAAAGCGTGCCGCCAGGTGCACAATCGCGGTGAGCGGTGGCAGTTTACTTCTGAGGTCGAGACCAGGCGTATCAAGGTCGGCTTGCACTGCGCTTATCAGGGCAGCATTGCCGCCGTTCTGGCGGATAAAGTTTTGCAGTGTCTTGAGCTGTTCGGGGCGCCGCAGCATGGCAATTACAGGTTGCCCCTGTTGAGTGAGCTGGTTGCAGAGATGCCGGCCGATAAAGCCGTTAGCGCCAGTAACAAGAATGGTCATGGTGATCTCCCAGAATTTTATTGGCTGCCCTAGAGTGGCTAGCCCGTCAGTGTGATACGCGATGTTTATGCGCGACAGGGAGTCACGGTAAAGTATAAAGTACACTCTAAGGTCAAGTTGAATCGACGTTGTATAAGCGCGGCGAATTGGGAGAATAAAAGTAATGCGTATTGCTGAGCTGGAGGCGCGTACAGGCGTGAGTCGTCATACATTGCGCTATTACGAGAAAGAGGGGCTGCTGCAAGAAGTGACCCGAGGGCAGAATAATTATCGCGATTACCCCGAACGAGCGGTGCAGCGCGTAGATATGTTGTGTCAGTTAAAAGAGCTTGGTTTCTCGTTACGTGAGATTCGTGAAATTACGGATGCATTGCGATCAAATAAACTTGATTGCGAACGCGGTGCGCTGCTTATGGGGCAAAAGCGAGTGTTGATTGAGCAGCGTATTGATGCGCTGAAGAAAGTCAGTAAGTTATTGTTGGTTGAGCAGAAGCGCTTAGAGAAGAGTTGGGCAGAGCAGTGTGGTCATTAGGCTATTTAGTAGAAAGGCGGCAATGCTTTTTCTGGTTAAGAACGGTCTGATTTGATAGAAATGGTGTTCAACTTATTCAGGGATGGAATGACGACATGGATGATTATCTTAACAGCTCGGCTCAAAGTAATGGTTCAGCGAATGCGTTGTTAGATAGTGCTCGGCAGTTGTTGGCGGTTTCCCAGCAGAAGATTGAAAAGCTACAGCAAATTAAGCCCTTCTTGATTGACCTCTCTTTACGAGAGAACCCTGTTGGTGCTCGTGTTGGGCAAACGCTGGCCGAAAAAATTGCCATTTTTCCGAAGCTTCGTGAATTTGGGTTTCAGAATATTCTACTAGGCACATTGGACTATTCTTTGCCAGACGAGCTGGAAGTTGATGACGATTTTATGATGCATCTGCGTGATAACCACGTCGACATGAGCGGCTGCTTTGTTTTTACGGCAATGGGAATAGCAGACGAGGCCGGCGGGTTTAGCCCTGACCCTTCGATGATCAAGATGAAAGACTATGCAGTGCCGAATACGCTGCATGAGATTTATCTGAGTCAGGATGGAATGGCAGGTCAGTACGATTTGGCGACGCTATTGCGTAGTTTGCCCGCCAGTATTGCCTGGCTCCGGGAGAATATTAAGGGCCAGAACGGTGGCCCGCCGCGCATATTTGTGAATATTGTTGATGGCTGCGATGCATTTTCCGACAATCTCGAAGCGACGTGTGAGGTTTTGACCATGCTGAGAACGTTGTCGATCGAAGGGCTGAGCATGGAGGACGATCGTGGTACGTTTTTGCCGTTTCAAGTAGGAGCATTCGTCGCCATTGCACGTAGCTATATGCCAGCGCCGCAGAAGATTCTGGTACACATGCATTCCGGCGGCGGGTTCGAAAATGCCGCCGTATTGGAGGCGCTACTTAACGGGGCGGATGGCGCATGGGGTGGGTTGCCGAAGCGTGCCGCGATTATCGGTCACGCTTCGTTGGGTGAGCTGATTGCCAATTTGGTGCGGGTAGGCAATGCCCATATGAAGGACTACCAACTCAACAACCTAATGCCGTTGGCGACTAACTTGCAGATCATGGATGAGAATGAGCCCGTTGAGGATGACATCCCCATCCTCGGTCACAATGCTTATCGATTGCCGTTAAGTTTCTTTCGTCAGAAAGCCGGGCGGTTTATGGATTTGGTGCCGGAGCAGATAGGTGGCACTTATCGTTACCGGATCTGTCCGGTGGTGAGTGACCCGGCGGTGATTGCGGGTCGTTTAGCGGAGGTGACCGGCCTGCCTGCTGCGTCATTTGCAGAAGATGTGTTGACGCAAATGGTGCGCCTGATGCGCCGCGACCTGCGCGCTGGGCTGCGTATTGTTTATGATGAGCCTGATAACTTACAGAATTTGTACCAGCGCGCTTTGGCAGGTTAGGCCGAGTATGACCTAAGCGCCAAAGGCATGTCGGGCGACGGCATGGCGCCTCCTGCTGGTTTATGCCAAGGTAATATGTATCGGAGTTGGCGTTGTATTGTAGGAAGTCTCGGTGGTGTAGTGTCGCTTCCGTCTCCTCTGTCGATTATGCCTCTATTAATATGGTTACTATGAATTTGAAGAGCCCCAACGATATGGATGCGGACGGCGCGGTTTACAAAACATTGCTGGAATCTACCAAGGCTATTCCGTGGCGAATTGACTGGAATACGATGGAGTTCAGTTATATCGGCCCTCAGATTGAAGGGGTGCTTGGCTGGGCGCCGCACAGTTGGATGACAGTGGATGATTGGGCGGATCGTATGCATCCCGATGACCGTGAGCGTGTGGTCAACTTTTGTGTGGCGCAGTCGCAGGCGGGCATTGATCATGAGGCAGATTACCGCGCACTCACAAAGGATGGTGGTTACGTTTGGATTCGCGACGTAGTCCATGTGGTGCGTAAGAGCAATGGCGAAGTCGATGCGCTGGTGGGCTTTATGTTCGACATTAGTGAGCGCAAAGAAACGGAAGAGGCGGTGACGCGCCTACAGAAAGAGCTGGAAGACCTTTCCTATAAGGATGGGCTGACCGGCGTAGCGAATCGTCGCATGTTTGATTCGTTGTTGGATAAAGAGTGGGCGAGTGCGCGTCGGACAATTCAGCCGATATCGTTGATCATGATGGATATCGATTTTTTTAAAGAGTTTAACGATCATTATGGCCACATTGCCGGGGATGATTGCTTGCGGAGAGTAGGGCGTGTTCTTGAAAAAGTGGCGGCCCGCCCGCGGGACTTTGTCGCACGGTTTGGTGGCGAAGAATTTGCGTTAATTCTTCCGGAAACAGACGCGCGCTCGGCCGATCAAGTTGCTGAAAAATGCCGGCAGATGATTTACGACGAAATGATTCCGCACGATAGTTCGTCGGTCAGCCCATTTCTAACCATTAGCTTGGGTGTCGGAACAGTGATCCCGACGAAAGCAGATTTGCCAAAAGCATTTATTGAGTCGGTAGATCGCCGTCTCTATAAGGCGAAGCAGCGCGGTAGAAACTGCGTGCAGTTTGCCCAGCAGGAGAACGTTTAGCGCTTGTTTCGTAAGTTTTGGTCTGGTGTCCTCCTTCAGTAACCTTAGTCCGGAAATTCGGCGTCGAACTGTCGAATCAGTTCAAGCAATGCACTAATGTCTTTCCCTTCTTCTTTTAGCGCTTCCTCTGCCATCGGTGCAATCTGACATTGCGTCGGCAGAGCGTGCTTACCTTCAATGATCGCGCGGAAGCGAGCGATAAAAACCCACTGAATCCACTGATGAAATGCCATGCGGTCGGCAAAAAACGGCGTGTCGCTTTCGAATGCGCTAGCAGGTGGCGGCTGTGACTCCCACAGGGAGAGCCCGGTCAGTTCAGCCTCTATCTCATTGAGTAGGTTGGTGAGTGTGGTGTTAGTTTGATCGGTCATCGATTTCTTCCAGTAATGCAGGTAATTTTTTCCAGTCGTTAAAGCGATACGGTGGCTGCGGCATATCATTTGGCCACGGCTGCTCAATCAGGTCTGCCCAAATAGCATTGAAGCCATGAGTGAGTGCGGCACCGATATCTTCACGAGGGTGGTCGCCAATATGAATGCTTTCCTTGGCATGCGCGCCACTGTCACGTAGCGCAGCATAAAACATATCGGCTTCCGGTTTGCGCTTGCCAATACTTTCTGAAGAGTGTTGAAAGCGGAATAGGTGTGCAAGACCTATCTTATTGAGGTCGGCATTGCCATTTGTGAGCGTGCCGAGCTGATAGCGTTGCGATAAATGTTCAAGTGTTTCGAGGGCACTAGGGAACAGCGTTACTTGGTTGCGTGCATCATGGAAGACTTGAAAGGCGGCATTGCTTGAATGCTCCGCTTCTTGTGCAGAGTAGCCGCACGCGAGAAAAGCGTGAGTCAGTGCAGCTTTGCGCAAGGCGGTCAGGTTGTGTTGATACTGTGGTGCGTCTGCCACGAGCTTGTTGCGCACGGCAATGAGCGCACTAACATTAAAGCGCGCGCTAACATCTGGGTGATTTTCGCGAAGCCACGTGGCGCTTGTTTCTTCGGCGCGGCGAATGACCTGATTAACGGGCCATAGCGTATTGTCTAAGTCGAAGGTAATGAGCTTGATGGTCATTGGCTATGCGCAGCGAGGCATTCGATATAGTGCATAAGAGATGTTCTCGTACCGGTATCCATGTGTTCTGCGCCAAGGCGCATGAGTGCGTCGCGCCAGAGATAGACTTGTACGAGGCTCTGCGCAGTATGCCAGTGTTGATAGAAATAGACACAGAGCAGAAAAGCGTGAACGGCTTGGCTGTCTGATAGGGTGCTTTCATCGCAAATGGGCATGCATGGAAAACGCTGTTGCAACGTGTGGGAAAACTGCCCAGACACCAGATCGATTTGTTCGCCGCGCGTGTTTAGCAAGGGGGCGCTACGCACCGCGCAACTAGGCGAGCGAGCTTTCAAAACAAAGCCATGCAGAGTGCGGGGAACCGTATGGGCATAATGGGTTAGCGCTGCGGTGAAGTCATTTTCCGGCTGTTCAACGCCGACAATACGAATGCCGTCATCATAAGAAACCGCTTGAATCGGTGGTCGTGGCACAGGCAGGCCAATACCCACTTCAGGACAAAATTCTTGCATTTGAATATGTTGAAGCAGCAGCTCAGTTAGCACGGGAGCGGATTTCGTTTCTCCGTTATAGCGCACTGGCCTACCCAGCAAGCAGGCGCTAACGCCGATTTCCGGTTTCGGGCGGTCAGGCTCGCCTGATGTCGCGGTGCGATGGAGCGAAAAATGAGTAAGCCATTGGGTCAGCATGGCGTAACAATAACATGCTCGGTGTTTTTCTGGACACCATAAGGCACGGTCTGAATATAGGTTGGCTAACTTTATGGCGACAATGATGTATCGATGGGAATGCGGGCGTAATAACGGGAGGTAAAACCTGATGTGGGTACAAAAGCGGGTACAACTCAAGGCGAGAGCGCGCGGTTTTCATTTGATTACGGAGGAGTTACTGAGTGCTGTCCCGGAGTTGGTGAATTACCGTGTCGGCGTACTGCATGCATTTATTCAGCATACGTCCGCATCGTTGTCGGTAAATGAAAATGCGGATCCAGATGTGCGTATGGACTTGGAGCGGCACTTCAATCAAGCGGTGCCGGAAAATGCCCCTTACTATGCGCATACGCTTGAAGGCAGTGACGATATGCCGGCGCATATTAAAACGGTCATGATCGGTAGCGCGCTAAGCTTGCCGATAACGAACGGTGAGCTGGCGTTAGGCGTATGGCAGGGCATCTATTTGTGTGAGCATCGCGACCATGGTGGCGCTAGAACGATTGTCATTACGTTACAAGGCGAGTGCTTCGCATAAGCGGAAAGCAGTTTGTTGATTGAGCTTGCGGAATGTGGCGGGTACGGATAACAAAATAGTGGCGCAAAAAAAGGCGCCACTATTTCAGCGCCACCTTTTTTTAAAGAATAAATGTTTGATGCGTTATTGCGACATCCACAATAGAAATTCACGGCGCTCTTCTGCGCTAGCGGCATTCCAGTTTTCTTGAAGCGATTGTAAAGCGCCGAGGTTGCTGGTTGTTGGTTTCTGGCTTGCTGAATTACCTTCGGTCGCACTGCTATTTTCCGGGGCGACACTACTCACCGCTTCTTGCTGTGTTGATGTGGCGGCGCTGGTTAATCCGATAAACCCAGATGAGAGAATAAAGCCGCTTGGTTTGCTGGCAATTTTCGCGCCACTGCTTAGATTCTCTGTCCAGCCGGTGAAATCTTTTGCCATTGCTTTCGCGGCTTCGAGATTCTGAGGCTTGTCAAAATTTAATAAGAATACATCGCCAGGGTTGCCGTTCACCGTAAAAATGCTGGGGTCTGACTTGACGATTTCATGCTGATCAGGAGAGGTGTCAAACAGATTTTTATAAAAAGCCACGATGCGATATTCGCCTGGCAATAGTTGTAAGTCGCGACTGCCGAACGCAAACATCGTACTGGCGCCTTCGATACGACGGTCATTGATGCTCAGAATTTCTAGCTCGACCGGTGCGCGTACCGTCATAATCTCGGCTTTGCTGCGCTTGTGCCCGTCGTATAACTGTATCTCTGGGTTGGTGCTGCAAGCGCTTAGCAGTGCGAGTGTTACGACCAATGCGGCCGTTGTTACTGGTGCGAAAAAACGAGCGGCTTGCTGAGTCACTTGTTGCATGGGTATTCCTAGCATGATGAATTCCTAATCAGAACTGCAAGTATATTGCATCCGTATGACGAAGAGATGACAGGCAGGGGGCGTTATTCAGAGCCCCCGAGGTTTAAAACCACCATGTTGTGATGTCTGCAGGAGCTTCATTGCGCCCGATAGCGTTTAGTCCTTTGACGCAGCGCGCGATCATCCAAATAAATAGAACAACGGTGAAGACGAAGCCGATCAAAACAGGAATAGTCGCACCGCATATAAAGGAGTACAGCAGGGCCATCCAGAACGTTCGGATTTGAAAGCGAAAGTGATCCTTCATCGGTTCATCGCTACTGTCTTGATAGAAGTAGGCCAGCACCACGCCGACAATCGCCGTCACGCCGCCAGTGACTAGAGAGACGAGGTAAAGGATATAAATCACTTTGGCGATGTTCTGCTGGTCTTCAGTTGCGCTCATGGTAATAACCCTAATGTTGGAAAACCGTTAGGCGAACAGTGCGCTGCTCGCCACGGCCTGCACTTAATGACTCGGCGTTTTAATGGCAGGCGTTTGCGTATTCAAGTTCGTTTGGCTTGAGCGGGTTGGCCTGACGGTGGCATCTGTCGCTGGGTCGATAGCATGCCCGTCAGATAAACTCGGACAGGTATTTTGGCAGCTTTCTAGGTTCTCGAACGGAACGACGCCATCACATCCGCCCCAGATAAAGGCGCGGCACTCTTGCCATTGCGGATCAAAGTAGTAGCGCTCGATGGCCGCGCGGCAACGGCCAGACTCCGGTTTGGCGTAGCAGTTATCGGGCAATGGTGTACTTTGGCATCCGTTCAGGGCCACCGTTAACAGCAATGTGCTAATGATGCCGGCAAGCGTTTTGAGAAACGAAATATTAGCCACGATGATCCGCCACAAAAGGGTTGGTTAGGCGTTCATGGCCAAAAGTCGACATTGGCCCATGACCGCAAATAAAGGAAACGTTATCACCTAGCGGGAAAAGTTTCTGCTGAATGGATTCAATAAGCTGAGCATGGTTGCCGCGTGGAAAATCTGTGCGGCCGATTGAGCCTGAGAAAATGACGTCGCCAACTAGAGCGAGTTGTGCTTCTGGCTGATAGAAGACCACATGCCCGGGCGTGTGACCTGGGCAGTGCAGCACATTGAGCTGCAAGTCGCCGACATGAACGGTATCGCCATCTTCGAGCCAGCGATCCGGAGAGAAGCTGCGGCTTTCGGGAAAAGAAAACATCTGCGCTTGTTGCGGTAGCATATCAATCCAGAACTTATCTTCTTGGTGCGGCCCTTCAATGGGGATCGACAGTTTTTCCGACAGTTCGGCGACGATGCCAGCGTGATCAATGTGCGCATGGGTGACCAGAATTTTTTCCGGTATGGCGTTGAGCTTGTCGATAGCGGCAAAGATCTTATCGATGTCGCCGCCGGGATCGACAATGGCAAGGCGTTGCGAGGTTTCGCATATCAAGAGGGAGCAATTCTGCTCAAACGCTGTGACCGGGACGATCTGATACTTCATGAGGTGCTACCTCTGCCGCGAATTGGGCGCCAGTATACCAAGATGTTCCGCGTTGCGGATCGCCACACGTTGCCGGTAGCGAGTAGGCCGATAGTAGCCAAAAGGGGAACGAATACGGTCACTGCAGTATGATAGGCGCTGTATTGATGCTGGCTGTGTACGGATTAGAGTGTGTTCGTGGCAGCTGCGTTGGCGTTGGCAGTATCCGCGCCGAGAATAGTGTGCGAAATATTTGAGATGTTCGATACCAGGCGAGGAGCCAAGATGGCGCAGTCAGAAACGCAGTTTTACCCACTGAATATTGCCGTGCTCACCGTCAGTGATACACGGACCGAAGCCAATGATACTTCGGGAGATTTGCTCGCCGATAGGCTGACCACGGCTGGGCATACTTTATTTCAGCGTCAATTGGTGATTGATGATGTTTACCAGTTGCGTGCTGCCGTGTCGGCGTGGATTGCGAATGCGGCGGTAAACGTTGTGCTGGTTACTGGCGGGACAGGTTTTGCGGCGCGTGACAGTACGCCGGAAGCGTTGGCGCCGTTATTCGATAAGCAGGTGGAAGGTTTTGGTGAGTTATTTCGGCACATTTCTTACGGAGAAATCGGCACCTCGACAATCCAGTCGCGGGCGTTGGCCGGCATTGCCAACCACACGCTGATATTTTGCGTGCCCGGCTCGACCAACGCTTGTGCAACCGCGTGGGATAAAGTGATTGCAGACCAGCTTGATGCTCGTCATCGCCCTTGCAACTTTGTTGGCATGCTGAAGAAAAAGGCCACGCAGTGATTGAATTCGAACAGGCTCGCCAGCAACTGATGGCGCAAGCCGCACAGTTGGCGCTTCCGCAGCAGGTCTTGTTAACCGAAGCACTTGGCATGGTGCTAGCGGAAGATGTGGTGAGCGCAATTGATGTGCCGCCGGAAGATAACAGCGCGGTTGATGGTTATGCTTTTGCGCTTGGGGCGCAGGATCATGGGCCGGAAGGGTTGCGTGTGAGTCAGCGTGTCGCGGCGGGGCAGGTGCCGGATGCTTTAGTGATGGGTACTGCGGCCCGTATTTTTACCGGCGCGGCGGTGCCGTTCGGCGCCGATGTCGTGGTGATGCAGGAGGACGTCAGTGTTGCTGGCGAGCGTATTACCTTCGGAGAGAAAGTGGCGCTAACGACGGGGCAAAATATTCGTCGCCGTGGACAGGATGTTCGGGCGGGGGGCGTCATTCTATCTTGTGGTGAAAAACTTACGCCTTGGCACCTCGGTTTGTTGGCCTCGGTCGGCATTGATTGCGTAACGGTTTTTCGGCCGTTGCGTATCGGCGTGCTCAGTACCGGCGATGAGTTACAGGAGCCGGGTGAGCCGGCGCAGCCGGGTAAAATTTTTAATTCCAATCGCTACCTGATGCTCGCACTGATCCGCGCCTGTGGTTTTGTGCCGGTCGATGGCGGCAAAGTGGCGGACACTGCCGAGGCGACTGAGGCTGCGTTGTCGCGTATAGCTGAGCAGGTGGATATTGTCGTCACCAGTGGTGGTGTCTCGGTTGGCGAGGAGGATCATGTTCGCGCTGCGGTTGAAAAGCTTGGTTCGATTGCGCTGTGGAAAATTGCGATTAAGCCGGGCAAGCCGTTTGCCTTTGGCCACTTAGGCGATGCACTGTTCGCGGGTTTGCCGGGCAACCCTTCGGCGGTGTTGGTAACTTTTTTGGTGTTACTCAAACCGTTTCTTGATCGCTGCCAGGGGAGGCTGAGTCGTCAGTCTGTGCCGCGTTTATTGCGCAGTACTTTTAGCGTTAAGCCCGGTCGGCGCCAGGAATATTTGCGTGTGCAGTTGATCGACGATGGTGAGGGAGCCTGTCTAGCTCTGCACCCCAATCAAAGCTCTGGCATGTTGAGTTCGGCTTGCTGGGCGGATGGCCTCGCGGTGTTGGCGGCGGGTGAGGGGATGAATGTCGGCGACACTCTGCCGTTCTTATCGTTTGAAGAGCTGCTGAGCTAATCACGAGGCTTTTGCACAGTGATTTACCCAAATCCCAGATCAAACTCTTCGTCAGCAAGCTAGCTCCCACAAGGTCCAGCGCTACGTTATGGTTTTGTGGGAGCTAGCTTGCAAGCGAATAGCGTTAACCAAAACCAAACACTTCGCCTGCTGGCAGGCTCTGGCAAGGGTAGTCGATAAGTGCGATAGGCATAAAAAAGGTTCATCGCGGATTTCCGGGAAAAGCCTGAAGGACCTTTT
>TARA_R110002073_G_scaffold123819_10_pt1 | contig 130289 bp, 100 predicted proteins | sample TARA_R110002073 | Tara Oceans TARA_R110002073 (sample SAMEA4397174) | marine metagenome | biome: Polar Biome; feature: [DCM] deep chlorophyll maximum layer (ENVO:01000326); material: water (ENVO:00002006), including particulate matter (ENVO:01000060) such as... | depth 40 m
CGTGAACTCGAAACCGGCGACCAAGTTGGCGTTCATGGAGAAGCCGGCCTGGTTGCCAGGCTCGTGCGAAATAACGTTCTTTAGAAGTAACGTTCCTAAAAAGTAGCGAAGCCGCTAGCTAGAAAGCGGCGAACTAGAAGCGGTTGCCGCCGCCAGAGTCGTTGCCACCGCCGCCGTAGCCACCACCGTACCCACCGGAACCGATTCCAGGGTTGGGTGCAGGCGCTGCGGGTGCAGCAGGCGCTGGAGCTGGCATGCTGCTCGGTGCAGATGCGATGCCCTTTGGCCCCTCACCTGGCGCGGTCTCACGCGAGCGATTGACTCGTTCGCGCAAGTCTTTGCCGACTTTGAAAAAAGGAAGCCGCTTGGGAGCGACATGAACTGTCTCTCCGGTACGAGGGTTGCGTCCCTCGTAGGCTTTGTATTCTCGAACTGTAAAGCTGCCAAAGCCCCGAATTTCGATGCCCTCGCCCTCTTGTAGAGCCTTCACCATCGAGTCGAATACACAATTGACGATTTGCTCAGCCTTCCCCGTGGGCAGCTTAAGCTGCTCCGAGATGTGTTCGATGAGCTCTGACTTGGTGACAGTACCTTGCATGGCGCTTCTCCGCTAAGTGTATAGAAACAATAGCCGGCGATACCGAGGGTCTGCAAGCCCGAAATGGCTGAGAACACTCATATAATTTTCCGGCCCCTTGAAGTCCCGTCCAAGGACCCAAAGTAACTAGTTGAAATAACAAATGAATTTATTGATGCCCACACGCTAGAGATCACCCCCGCCAAAGGGCAAAGAATGCTCTCCATCTTGCTGAAATGCCGTGTAGGTAGCGGGCATCGAGTAGGTCTGGCAGCGATGGCGGGCGTAAAAATCAGCCTGGTCCCGCCAACTCACCTTGCCGCTTTCGATGGCTTTTCTCAGCGTTGCTGCCTGGGGAACGCGGCACGCCATCGTGTTGAGTGGGACAACATGCATGCCCAAGGTGCGCGGGGCCAAGGCAAAATTTCGCGGGTCCATGGAGCTTAGGTAGAAGAAGCCAAGCTCGGGCAACTCGATGGTTTCGACCTGGGTGATCTCTAACGTTCGATCCTTTCGGTAGAGACACTCGGCGCGGGTGACTGTGCCACTTGCCGGAATCGCGAGGGCGTTGTGACGCACTTGTTTTGTGCGCGCACACGCTCCCTCTCCCGAACTCGTTCGCGTCTGCACTCGATACCCAATTGGCTTGTGGCCAAGGTTCTCGATCGTGAGCATCATCTGCTTTGCAGAAGACCCCTTCACAACATCAACTGTGTGGGTGAGTTTTATGCCCGCCACTTTGATCGAATCGCCGGGCGCCAAGACATGTCGCTCTTGATCGATTTGGTAGGGAAATGCAGCGGCCATTTGTTGCTCGACAACAGCGGGAATTCCAAACGCCTCTGCATCGCGTTTTATGTAGCTTCGATAGGCATCCGAAGAGAGTTCGATACGATCGGCAATGTCTTGCCCGTTGACGACTGCCGCCGCTGGTTTGCCTGGCTTGTCTGGCAACGAAAAGTCACCGCAGTAGCGAAGTCGTGTGACGAGCATCATCGCGACAATCGCAACGCCAAAGACAACGACCGTGTACTGCTTGTTGGAAACCTGCATGACTAGAGAAATGGGCGTTGGTGAATTTCTATGCTGAGGTGAACGTCTCGATGGTTGCGTGAAATGCTGCAGCCGACATGTAGGCAAACATCGCAGCAAGAAAAGAGATCACGTGTTCATCCCCAATATGTATGACTCTATCACTGCTTGGCATCGTCGTGCGCGACTGCACGTACACAGCGATTGAAATCAAGCATGGCAAAACTTGATAGTCAGATCCGCGCGGGTGGTAATCTAAGTCAATCGATACAGAGCTACGGCAATTGTCGTAGCCAAAACGTTTCGAGTCTTTCCGGGGAACCTATTTGAGCGCATCGAAGCACAGGTCAAGACTCGCTCCACTAGCGATCCAGCTAATGCTGGTGGTCTGCGGGCTTTCATTCTCTGTGGGCGAGGTCCGGGCCGATAGGCTCGACGACCTAAGCCAAAGACTCTCGCGCTCGAAATCAGATAAAGCCCGAGTCGCTGCCGCCGTCTCGCTTGGCCGGCTTAAAGATAAGCGCGCACTCAAGCCCCTTGTAACGGCCCTGCGGGATAAGAACAATGCTGTGCGAGCAGTTGCGGCCTCGGCGCTTGGCGGCCTAGGTGATTCTCGGGCGCTGCCAGCGTTGCAGCGCGCAACCCTCGACAAAGACGTAACGGTTCGCAAGCGCGCAACGCAGGCCATTGGAGTGATTCGCAAAGAGACGGGCACCTCGGCCAATGGTTCCAATCGCTACAATCTTAAGAGTCGAAAAATCCGCGACGCGCACTATCGAGTCGATGGTCGAGAGGCGCCACGCATGTCTCCTCGAAAGCCGGATTTATTTGTCACGGTTCGCGCTGCAACCGACCAAGCTCCAGGGCGCGCAACCAAGAAGCAGCGCAAGGCACGCTCCGAAACCATGCGCAACCTTCTACTGGCCGAGCTCAGCACTGCAAAGCGACTCACGACAAGCACTTCCATCGCCGAAGATTTGGACCTTCCGTACTACGGCATCGATGTTTCGATAACTCGCCTTGATCGGGTTGTGAATGGGCCGTGGATCGAGCTTGAGTGCGAATTGCGAATTGCCATCTCAAACGAGCGCGGCAAGATGATTTCGTTTCTAACGGGCGGCGCGAAGGTTCAAGTTCCGAAGCGTTCCTTCCGCAAGCAGTTCGAACCGAATATGCGAAAAGAAGCGCTAGAGAACGCGGTCAAAAGTGTTCACAGCGACCTAGTGCGATACCTGCTTAAGACGTCTGGCGTTTAGCCTTGGTCGGAGTTGGCTTCGTCATCGCTTCGCAGTGATGTCCAAACTGCTTGTGTGTTGCAATCTACGATCGTGCGCACAATGGGGATTAGGCCGATTGCGTAGGTAAGGAGTAACGAGGTGCCTCCTACCGCCACAATCACCTGGCCTCCCTGCCATGCATTCTTGGGAATCTCGACGAGCCCGAGAGTTTCGCGAAGTAGGGTCCAGACCATCAGTTGCATCAGGAAGACGCCGAAGGTTGCCGGTGCCAACACTCGACAGACTTTGAGCACGGCGGGAGGAAAGCCGCGAGTTTGACCAAAGCGAAGGATCCAGCCAACCATGGCCACCGAATACACTGCGATGGCGATGCTGAAGTAACTGCTTGAGTAGCCTCCGAGCACGACGGCGAGGTTGCCATCAAAGATGCGCATCTCGATGTACTTGCACGTGAGTGACGCGGCCAAGCCGAAGACGGCGAGCCAAAAGAAATGACTCGCACGCCAGGTTGCATGGGTGACGATGTAATGGCCAGCGACGAAGTAGCAAACGTAGGGCAGCCACTGAGTGGCGATGTTAAGCCCGCCCTGCCCCAGCAGCGTGTTGGCGATATGACACGTGCAGCTGAGGGCAAAGAGGCCAAGCACAAGCCACAGCTCCTCTCGTGGAGAGATGCTTTGCAAGACCATGCGAACGTACGGAGTCGCGAGGTAGAGCCCCGCGATGAGAAATAGGAAGTACAGATGCCATGAGGCCTGTCCTGCTGCCACGTTCTTAAGAAGCCCAATATCGAGGTACCACTGGGTTGAGTAGGGGTCGATTTGAGGGAGGTCTAGGTGCAGCCAAATTGTGTGTGCAGCGAACCAGACGATAAGAGGAATTCCGATTTTTGCGAAGCGCCTGCGGTAGAAGCTGCCTCGTGTTCCGCTGTTTGGACGCGGAAGTAGGAGGGCACCACTTAGCATCACAAAGCCTGGAACAGCCCAGATCGAAAGAGACTCAAGACTTGCGAGGACCACCAGGCAACGTCGTAGGTGGTTGTCATGCGAACGTCTGGACCGGTGACATGAACGCCCAACACCGCGATGGTTGCCAAGACGCGAATCACATCCGCTGCCTCTAGGTGCCCCTTGCGCTCCTCACGCCCTTCAATCGTTGCCGACATACGACCTCTCCCCGCGCCAAAACGCTACATGCACCTGCGTGCTACAGGACATGCTCGGATGTGCCTCTGGGTTATACCCGTGAACAACGCGATGGCGGTAGAGGCGCCGCCCATCGATTCTGGTAGGAAACGGCTCTAGCTGTGACTAACAAGCCATTTGAGGCTGTCTTTGAGCACACCGGCCTTCGCCGGCATGTGGACGTGGCCGCCTGGAACATGCCGAACCACAATTTGCGGATTGCTAGTTTGCAGCGCTGGTGCGATCGCTGCCCCCGTCACCATCGGGTCGTTCTTTGCAAAGACAAAGAGTGTGGGAATTGCGAGTTCTTCTAGGTGCCCGCCAACCCCGATGCTTGCGTAGAGGTCGCGAGCGGAGGCAAAGCCAAAGCGCGGGGCGGTGACCAAGTCGTCCCACGCACGCATGAGTTTGACTTCGGCGAGGTTTGAGTCGTCAAGCCACGTAGCGCGGGAGTCCTCGAGCCTGTCGACGCACCCGCGAAGGCCAAGCAGCAAATGCCATCGATAGAATTTTCGCTTTGGATGATCGATGTAGTCGCACGCTGCATTGAGATCGATGGGAGCGCAGAGCGCGGCGACCGAGCGCATGCGAGGGTCGGCATCGCGCGCGTAGCTTGCGGCCATGTGCCCACCCAGCGAGAAGCCAATCGCGTGCAGGTGCTTGTACTTTGCAAGCTCAGGGCTTGTCACCGCAGCGGTCATATCCGCAACCAAGCCGCCGTGGTAGATGTCTTGGCCGTGCTCATCTGCACCGCGCAGATTGAGCCGCAGCGCAGAGATGCCCATTGCGTTGGCATAGTGGGCAAGTCGGGTGACGTACCCTTTGCGAGCGTTTCCGCCCATGCCGTGAACGATAATGACTAGGCGGTCCGCGCCCGGAACTTCACTTAGGATGCCGGTGAGTTGGATTGTGCCGACAGACGAATCCTCGAGCTTGGTCCGCCACGGAACACCGTGCGGCTTGGGAGGGATAATCATGTCCCGAACATGGGGGACGATGGTCCAAAGATGCCCTTGCACGCTCTTACTCCTGCGCCAGTGCGTGTTGTTTGTTGGTCGCTAAGCCGGTCGCTTTTGAGGTTGTCCCATCGGGCCAAAAGACCTCGACATCAACTGTTTTCGCACTACCGACCCCTAAGGAAAGTACTGAGGAAGCCTGGCTGAGGTAGCCGCGCCCGCCGCTGCTTTGCCGCATTTGCGATAGCTTGCCTGCGCTCACCACAACTCGCGCGCCAAGTGCCTTAGGATTTTTGCCCTTGGCCTGCAGCGCCAAACGCACCCAGCGATTTGCGCTGCGCTGATTGTTGCGCAGAACCCGAGGGCCTTGGCGAAAGTTGTTTGCGACGATGTCGAGGTCGCCATCATTGTCGATATCGACGGCGGCCGAACTGCGAGTGTTGCCAGCAAAGGCCTCTGCGCCAGTCTCTGGAGCCAAATAGAAGGCGTCCTTGTGATTGATGTAGAGCTGGTTTTTCTGGCCACCGGCGTAGGACCCTTGGACCCAGCCATTGGTCACGTAGAGGTCTTGGTCGCCATCGTTGTCGACATCCATGAACGCGGCATCCCAGCCCCACCCCCGGTCGTGAGGCTCAAAGCGAAGATGCTCTTCTGGCGTGAACCCGCCCTCGGCATTGCTGATGTAGAGCTTGTTGCCAGTGAGGTATTGGAATGCCCTGGTAAGAGATTGACTGATGTCGATGGTCGACTCGTCTCGAGGAAAGACGACTTTGATGTTCTTGGAAAACATATCGATGTTGGTGACGTAAAAATCCCACTTGCCATCGTGGTTTACATCGGCAACGTCGACATTCATGCCGCTTCCCCGATCGCCGGTGCCGAGTGCTTCGGTAACATCTTCAAAGGTGCCATCGCCGCGGTTGCGAAACATTGCATTGGCGCCAAAGTCGTTTGCGAGATAGAGGTCGAGGTAGCCATCGAGGTCGTAGTCAAAGCTCCCGGCTGCCAGTGCCCAGCCAACATCGGCAACGCCTGCCGATTTCGCAACTTCGACAAGAGCATCGCCGTCGTTGCGCCAAAGCTGGTTCTCCGAGCCATTGCGCCCGTCCATCGACGGTTGGCTGCGAGCTTGTCCCTTGGCCGCATGGGCTTCTTTGCTTCCGTAGTAGCCAACGAAGATGTCGAGGTCGCCATCTCGGTCGTAGTCAAAGACGTGCCCAACGTGGGCGCCGTAGTGCGTTGCCAGCCCCAATGCCTGCGCCGCATCAGTGAATGTGCCTTTGTCTTGTAAGAATAATGCGGATGGGTTCTTGCTTCGTAAGACCAGCAAGTCTTGGTCGCCATCGCCTTCAAAATCAAAGAAGAGCGTGCCGTGGCCATCGTCGATTTCTGGCAAGCCCCAGGCTTTGGTGGCATCGGCGAAGTGACCGGGCCGGGCTTTGCCATCGTTTAGATAGAGACGCCCAAGTGACTCGCCTGTGAGGTAGAGATCTTCGTAGCCATCGCCGTTGACGTCGCCAACCGCAATGCCGCCGCCCATAATGGTTTGCAAATCGAAGGACGTTGCTGCTGCGCTGCCATCCGTTGCAATGCGTTCTCCGGCTTCGTCGAAGTCGGCTAGGGTTGCTGGCAACCCGCTGGCCTTCGTCTCATCGGTGAAAAAGCCCTTTGGCCCGTACTCGGCCAATGCTGCTGGTTTGGCCGCAGCACGAGATTCTAGCCACGCGCCCGCACTTGGGTCGTTTGGCTGCACCATGACGTAGAGCTTTGACTGAATTCGCTTGGCGACTTCGGCATCCACTTCGGTCTTGCCCATTTCTTTGGCAAGTTGCTCACCGCGGTGCATCCACGTCGCCATCATCATCGAGACCACTTCGGTGAGGTATTCGGCCGCAAATGGATCCATCGCAAACGGGCGCTCGTCCCAAACCGTTCGCGCAACCAGCCAGTGGATACCGCTATCTCGCACGCCATTCATTTCGTGATCGAGAATGCGAATCTCGATAGGCTCGAGCTGCATCTTTGTCATGGGGCCAGGATTGGGCTCGAAGCGAACGACAATGTCCCCGTTGTTCATCATTCGATGGGGAAAGAGCTGCATCACAGCGTTCTGCACTTCGTCGGTGCCGAGATAGCCTTTGCGAACCATATCGGTGGAAGCAAACGATCCGTCGCTTAGGTAATTGTCTGAGCGCATTGGATCGTAGCCAGCGGCCACAAAGTGAACAAAGGATTGCAACTGGCGCTGCAGCAGTGCCACGGCGTCGGCGGTGACGGGCATGCGCGCGACGCGATTGAGATCCTCTAGAATCCCCTGCGCCGTTGGGCCGTTTGAGGGCCCACGGCCTGTGCCCTTGCTGCCGGAGTTGAAGGCCTTGAGTGCCTGGTACTTGCCATCCAAGAGGCTGCGGGTAAGAGGCTGGAGGTGGTCTTTGACGACCGCTCCGGTTCTTGCGGCCAGCGTTCGTGGCGCGCTGCCAAGATCGTGTGCTGTGGCAATCGCATGATAGGCAGTTTTGACGTGCTCGCCGCCAATGAACTCGCTTTGATTTTCTTCGGCCGCCGCTGCCGACTCTTTGAGCAGCATCAAGCTCAAGGTGGTCGTCACATCCGCCAAGCTCTGCAATCCATCGGTGCGGAGCGGCTTTAGCTGCGGCTTGCCACCGGTCTCGTACAGCTCGTCTTGCACCACAGCGAGCACCACGCGCCAATGTTCTGCAGTCTTTTGATAGTCGGTATAGTTCTTAAGCCCGATGTCGTTTGTGAACTCGGCAAACTCGGTGGATTGCGAGGGCTCGAGCGAGATGCTTGGCAACGCGATGACAGCGGCGATGTCGGCGGCGCTTACGTTCGCGCCGGATGAAGTTGCAGAGGCCTTGCTCCAAGCAGCGCGCACCAGCGCTTTGATCGCGTGCACCTTCGCAAGCGTCGCGTATTCGTCGTAACTCTTCTCGGCAATAAACCAATCGAGCTGTCGAAAGCTCGTCCAGCAAGTGACATCCTTTTCCGACTCGAGGGCCGCCAATTCGCTTAGGACAAGGCTGGCCGATACGTGCATTAGCGACGTTGAATCGGCCTTCGTCATCACCTCGGGTGCTTCGGGCGGCGCCTTCGCCTCTTTGCCTTTGCAGGAGGTGGCGGCTAGCAGCAAAAGAGCAAATCGAAGAGCGTGTTTCATAGTCGTAGAGTCCGAGTCCGCACTTAGCCTAGAACACCTGCGCTACGCCAGCACTAATCCGCCCGGGGAAGCCTGCGGATGGTCCTTGCAGCGGGAATGCCCAATCAAATCGAAAGACGATGGGTTGCAGCTGCGGCACCAGGGTTCGAAGGCCAAAGCCAACGCTGTGATTCATGCGCAGCTGAGAGAGCCTATCTGCGGCGTGACCCATATCCCAAAAGACGAGGCCTCCTGCGCGGGCGAAGAGCAAGTGCAGCGGCATCGAGCGCACCTCGATATTCGTTAGCACCTGCTTTTGCCCGGTAAATTCTGAAATGACATAGCCGCGCAAGCCGTTTGTGCCTCCCAAGCGAAAGCGGTCGTTGCCACGTTCGCGAAGGCGAATGCCGATGCTTGCTTGCGCCACCACGCGAAAGGCATTGGCGACCCGAGGCGTCGCAACCTTGACCGACGAGCTGGAGTAATTGTCGATGGCTTCGCCCTTTTGGATGCGGCTGGTTGCGGTCGTCGCAACGCGAAGATAGCCGTCACCGGCGAGATCCAAAACATAGGAGGCCGAGGCGTCTGGCTGGTAGAAAGTATTCTCCGAACCGATCGGCCTGAGAGCCAGAGAAATCCCGAAGGAGACATCCGGTCCAAGGCGAACATCTTCGGCCAAATCGAAGCTACTTAAATTGCGGTACATCACGAAGTTGGGCGTGAAAAGCTGATACCGAGCGAAGAGTGCCGAGATGCGCTCGGAGCGAGGAAAGACTTGATTGGCGAACGCTTCGCGCTGGGCCGGATCGCCTTCGAAGCCCTCGATAAAGTCGGGCCGAAGCACCGAGAGGCTATGCCCCAAGCTAATGTTTTGCTTGATGCTGCGCCCAAAGGAGCGGTGTATCCGACTTGTGAGCTTAAGGCTGCGCACCTCGAATACCCTGGGAATGGCCTCAACTTCTGGCGTTGTCTGCAAATCGACTGGCTCGAGGTCGGCGCCAAGGAAGGAGCGTGAGATGTAGTTGGCGTGGGTCATGCTTATGTCGCCGCCCCACGTTTGCCGATAGGACCAGAGCGGATAGGCCAAGCTCGTGCCGCTTGACGTGCCCTCAAACTCTCGGGTCTCGCGCGAGAAGATCGTATTGAATCGCGTGGTCAATTGCAGGCGCGTACCCACTAAGAACTTATCTACATATTGGGGGCCAAGCGTGAAGCTGCCCTGATTCATGTCAAAGACAAAGGCGCCGTGTTTGCGAAGACCAAAGATGTTGTTTTCGGCTACCGATAGCTGCAGCCCGATCAAGCTGCCTTGGAAGTACTCGAATGCGGAGTTCATCCGAAGGCTCCAAATGTCGCGGGTGACAACAAGCAAGTCGACCCGTGCCGCTTCTTTGGATTTGACCGGTACTACGACAACCAAACTTGTGAACAGCGGATCCTTTAGCCTGCGTTGGGTCTCGAGGATGAGTTCGGAATCCCAGAGCTTGCCGGGACGCAGAAGAACCTCGCGCCGGATCACTCGTTCGCGAGTGGTTATGTGAAGGACGTTAAGATAGCGAAGCGCGCCTTCGGCTTTGCCAAAGACATCGAGATTGACAACGATGATGCGGCCGAGGAGTTTGCCCTCGGGCGACTCTTCGATGGTGAGTTCACGAGTTTTGAGGGCATAGTCCAGGCCTGCACGCTCGTAGGAGCCAAGTTCTTGCGACGGCTCCGCTTGCTCTTGTGACGACTCCGCTTCGTCCTGTGACGACTCCGCTTCGTCCTGTGACGACTCCGCTTGTGCCCAGACGACCGAGGGAGCAAGGGTCGTGGCGAGCGAGCAAAGGAAGAGCGCGCAGAGCGTCGCAAAGCATCGACCTCTGTACGACATTCGCCGCAAGCATAGCCTCTTCCTTGCCCCCAAGGCCGATTGCCTGCGAAAATTCCGGCCTTGGCTACGATCATTCTCTCACTGGCGGACCTTGGCACCGCCATGCCCCTTCAAGAAACTCTCGAGCAGCGCGGCCATCACGTGACTTGGGACCGCGACGGCGCGGACGGACCAACCGGCTGCGCCACCGCCGCAGACATCGTGCTCCTCGATGCGGAATCCGCGAGCGCTACCGACGCAGCCGTCGCGTGGCGTGACAACGATCCACCGCCGGGCGTCCTCATGGTTGGTTCATCGACCGAGGCACACGCCCGAGCGATGAATGCGCGATGTCACTTTGTGCTCAACACAGCAACCGGCGAGGCGCTTGAAGCAGAACTGCAAGCGGTGCTTCGGATGCGCTTTGCAGGGAGAATGTCGAGTCCTTACGCCCGTGCGGTCTTGCAACTCGGAGTAAGCATCGATCCTGCCACCGACGCGTCTCGCATTGTGAAAGGCGCACGGGAGGTGGACCTGGAAATGGTGCGCGAGTGCCTGCGCTGGCACGTACACGACTACGTCACTGCAACCGATGTGGTGCCTAAGCTTCGCGAAGAGCGCGCGCTCTATGTTCCAGAAATCGAAGTGTGCAACCTATTGGATGGCACAAGGACGGTGCAGCGCCTGGTATCAAGCTCAAAAGGCGAGATGGTTGGTCGTCTGCTTTGGGGTCTGATCTCGGCAGGTGCAGCACAGTGTTCCAAGGCGCCTCCCGACGAGAGCACGCCTTCGCGAAAGCATGTGACAACCATGCGACGGCACATTCTGGCGCGAACAAAGCGGCTCTCTAGTGCGAGCTTCTACGAAGTTCTTGAGGTGACCCGCCATGCTTCGCCGCAGATGGTGGACTACGCGGCGCGCACTCTTGCGATGCGCTTCTCTCCCGAGAGACTTGCCAAAGTTGACCTTGGCGACCTGGGCCACCTAATTGCCGCGAATTGGCAGCAGGTGCTTGAGGCCCGCCAGACTCTGATGGATCCGGCCAGTCGAGGCCGTTACAACGATGCGCTCGTGGCGAACGGCAACAAGCAAGCCTATCCCTGGGGGTTGGATGTGGAAGATCCATCGGTATCAGAAGAGTTCTTTAGACGAGGACAAGCGGCCCTGATTGCGGGTGAGGCATTTAAGGCGGTTTCCGGGATTGCGGGCGCGTGCAGAAACCACCCGGACCACCCGCAATACGAGGCCTATCTTTGTTGGGCGCGATTTCGAGCCGATGCCGACAAAGGTGGCGACCGAGCCCAACTCGCATCGAAAGAACGACGCATTGCAGAAGAGTTCTTACTTGGCCGCAGACCGTGGCCAAACGCCTTGGTAGCGTTAGCGCTTTTGTGCGCAGCCGACGCGGACCAGGACAGTGCTCGCTATCATCTAAAAGAAGCCCTGCAAATCGACCCCAATCTGCCCGTTGCCAACCAGCTACTAGGGCGCCTGAGCTAAGGCCGATTATGCTCGGTAGCATAGCGACGCTCCTTTCTACGACCTCTTCCAATTCGGCTTCTCCCGGTGACCTTGCGTTCTTGCGATTGCTTGGCTGGTTGATGCGAGAAGAGCCAGCGGATGTACCAGCCGCGCTACGCGATGCTCTGGACCACCAGCGCGTGCGGGAACACCGTCTTGTTGGATTGGCATTTACGAGTGGGCTCGATGAGTTTCGCGATGACTTTATCCGCATTGCGCTCTCGGCCGAGCTTTGGAAGAAGGCACTTGCGGAAGTGCTGCATGCCTTTGATGCGGCGGGGATTGATGCGTGCCGTTTAAAGGGCTGCGCGTATTTTCTTGAAGTCTACGAAGACCCTGCACATCGCTCGATGAGCGATTTGGACATTCTCGTTCGCCCCGAGGCGTTTGACGAGGCCTGCAAGGTTTTGGAGCAGCTTGGCTACGCGACGCGCACAAGCAAAGACTTTGCCCATGCGCCCACCCATCACGCGCTCACCTTTGACCGCGGGCATCTCACCGTCGACCTACATCGCAACATGATGCAGCAGGGCCGCAGCCAGATTGATATTGACGGGATTTGGCAGCGGGCAAATCTCGCCGACCATCGGCCTGCGCCGCTTGATGAGATTGCGTTGCACATTGGCCACGTTGTTCGCAGCGAATTGATGGTGCCGCTGGCCACCTTTGTCGACCTAGCTCGGCTGATGCGGCAATCCAATTGCGGCAGGCAGGCAATTTTAGCGCACTGCGATGCATTCCGCTTTGGGCGCGGAGCACGCCTTGTATTGGCCATGCACGATCTTTTGCGCCAGGACCGCGCAGGTCGAGTTGGGCCCTATCCACTTCCAAGTGTCATCGAACTTGTCCACGGGCAAGCGTTTCCACGGCTACGAACACTTCTTATCAAGACAATCCTCGTACAAGGCCCGCGCGAGCTCGCGGGCTTGGCACGAACGACACTTCTAGAGCGCAGTCGTCGCTGGCAATCTTAGGCGTCGCCAGAAAATGCGGCGAGCTTTTCGGGATTCATAATCACAAAGACGGATTGAATGACCTCTCCATCCGTCTCGATTCCGACTAGCTGCTGCTGGCCACCAAGGGTTAGCACCAGTGCGGGCCAACCATTGGCGACGACTGGAGCGATCGAGAGCGGCAGAGCGCCCGTTTTTTTGGCCAAGCCTTTAAAGAAGCGGGCAACCTTGGCACGACTAAGAACAACTCGCAGCGCAGCCGATGCGTGACCACCGGCATCGGTTACGGCTTGTGCGTCCTCGGCAAGCAGAGACTCAAGAGCTGCCAAGTCACCGCCGCGCACCGCAGAAACAAAGCGCATCAGCATTTGCGCGTGCGCATCTTTGCTTGGGGCAAAGCGCACTTGGCCATCGACACGAGTGCGAGCGCGGCTAAGCGCCTTGCGCGATGCCTCTGGGCTCATCTGCGTAACCTCGGCAACCTCGGCATGGGCGTAGTCGAAGACTTCGTGCAGCAGATACACAGCCCGCTCTTGGGGCGAGAGGCGCTCGAGCAAGTGCATAAAGGCCAGCGAGAGCGATTGCACATCGACCACATCTGCGTGAGTGCATGGCTCGGGCAACCATGGCCCAATGTATTCTTCGCGACGCGTTTTCGCCGAGCGCAAGCTGTCGATGCACAGCCGCGTGACGCAGGTGGTGAGCCATGCTGCGGGCGACTCGATGTTCTCGGTTCGGGCGTACCGAATCCACGCTTCCTGCAAAACGTCCTCGGCATCGCTGCCGCTTCCGAGCATGCGGTAGGCGAGCGCGAATAGTCGCGGACGATGCTGCTCAAGAGGTTCAGGCATGGATAGCGTTTGGAATCATACACATCGATTCCGAGAAGCCTTCCTCGGTTGCTCCGAACGCGTGATTGAAACGCGCTCGGTAGTTTTCCCAGGCAATAACGGCCACAAGCTCTACAAGTGCTTTCTTGCCAAAGGCGGCTTCAAGCCTTTGCACAAGTGCAGGCTCGATGGCGGCCGGTGTCGCTGTCATGGATGCAACAAGGAGTAAGACGTCTTTGTCCACGGCGTCGAAGAGCTCACACGCTTCGGGCGCTACCAGCGCTTCGAGTTCGGCCCGAGATAATCCAGCAGACGTCGCGTGGGCGCTGCCGATGTCCACACAAAATCGACAGCCAACAAGCATGGCCGTGCGCAGATTTGCGAGGGCCTGATGCCTGGGGGCCAGCACGGTTCCGCCCGTCATCGCTGCTTCAAAAAGCCCGTAGGCTGTGAGCACGCGCTTGTTGTGAGCGGTCACCTGCATCGGAGCAGGCACCCGGCCAAGTCGCCTGCGGACCAAGCGATAGAAGATTCGTACGAAAAGACTGGCGTCTTTTTTTGCCAAGGGCGCGATTGTTGTCGTCATGCCCTGATGACGAGGCAGGTCACGAAAACGTGACCGCCACCCACGGATTTCTTTTCCGTGGGCTGATGCAAAGCAAACGCTTAGAAATTGCTAAGATTTGTTTTGTTTGCCAGCTCTCCGAGCTGGCGGGTGAAGAGGCGAAACCGTTTCGCCTCTTCCTGTCTCTGGCAGAGAGTTAGCTAGTACGCTAAAACGGGATGTCTGCGTCCATGTCGTGTGGAGGCTCGTTCGGTGGTGGTGGCTCGTCGCCACGCGCCGCACCGGCACTTGCGTTGGTTGGCTCTAGGCGCCAAACGTCAAGGCTGTTGAAGTACTTGACCTCGCCTTTTGGGCTCGTCCACTCGCGTCCGCGAAGGTTGAACTGAACTTTGACCTCTTGCCCCTCGTTAAAGCTGTCGAGGTTGCTGCAGCGGTCGCCCGTGAACTGAAAGAGCACCTGCTGTGGGTACTTACCGTCCTCCACCTCGAGCACGAACTCGCGCTTGGTGAAACGCTCGGTGACCTGCTTGGTCTCAAAAATCTTGTACAGCTTGCCGGTAACTTCGATTGCCATGGGGCGGAGGATAGGGTGCCAGTACGACATTGGGCAGCCCGAAATGCCACTCACTGGCCTTGTCCGGCGCCGGGATCGCTAGTTCTTGCTGGTATCGCTTGGCATCTGCGCCTTGTCCAACGCTTGGGCAAGCACGTAAGGCTGCAGGATTACAAACTGAAATCGCAATTCCAGATCGACGCACCAGTCCGAGAGCTGAGCCAGGCTTGGCTTGAACAACTTCTCGGCACTGAGCAGTGCTTCCACGGTTTTTGCGTCATCGGACGCGATCGCGATGGCAGCATCCAGAATGTCCACGTCGGCGCGAACCATCAAGAGCGCGTCGCGCCGATGATGAGGCAAGAGGTCGGGCGCGCCCGCCGCTTGAACATCCGATTTGAGTTTTTCCCGAAGCTCCTCCGACATGGGGCTGGTCTACCACGAAAGCCCGAGAGCCTTGTATCCACGCTGGCCCCAGAATCAAATTTGGGCTTACGGCACTTCGAGACGACGCGGCGCTAGCTCGGTCATCACCGTGCTGCCTGGCAGAAGCTGCATGACGCCCTCGCCGCGACGACCAGGGAAGAGAATTTCTAGAGTGCGGGCAAAGCGCGTTAGCTTAGCTTCCAAAAGCTCGCTGGCCTTTTCGTCGCTTTGGACCGCAACAGCAAAGGCTTCGAAGGTTCGCTCGCACTTGATAAGCACCTTCGACATGCGCTTGGAGGCGAGAGCTGCTCGTTTGTCGTGTGCACCATCGTCTTCGATGCGCTCGATCATCACCAGAAGATCACCGAAGTTCTTGAGCATATTTGGGCCGCTCTTGCCGTAGTAGCCAAAGAGGTCTTGCAAGCCCTGGTGTGGCTCGGAGATGCCGTTCTTGGCGATCTTACAGAGTTCGCCGTACTGAGCTGCGAGCTTTTGATCGGGAGCCTTGCTTCGCTGTGGACCTCCCCAATAAAGGTACGTCGCAGCAAAGAGAGAGATACCGAGGACGAGTTTCCATTTTCGAGACATTGCTAGCTCCAACCAGTTTGCAGGGGATCGGGATGCTAGCACCCTGGCGGCTGTCAGCTCGTAGGATCGAGCAATCCGCGCAAAATTTCCTCAAGCGTGGAGTGCCTAGGTGCGAAGCGCTCTGGCAGCCCCACTCGGCTCAGATCTCGAACAGCGCACTTCGGTTCTACCAGCGCTCCTAGTGAGGCTTTGTGTTGGCTTGGTTGTGGCCAACGTGACCTCTGTAACCCCGAGTCTCACGGATTGACTGTCGGGTTGGGCAGAGGAATGAGCGGGAGCCTCTGGTGCGATGGACCAGGCTTGCCCTCGGCCGATTTTGTGGGTTGCTGGGCACTTTGACGTTTAGGGCCTAGCTCTGAAGATTCGAACGCTTCATTTTCGTCAAAGGAGAAGCCAAAACCTACGGCCGCATTATTGCCACTCGTAAGAAATGCGCCAACGAGAGCAGCCATCGTCGCGACTACGGTCTGTACGGTTTGCACCTTAGGTCGTACAAGCCTTGTGCCTTCAGCTGTGGGCCGCGCCGCAGTCGTCTCTAGATATTCTTCGCGGTCAGTCGCAACACCGGGCATCGCGTCGATGCTGGGGAAAACCGTCGGGCGTATCGGTGCCATGCACGCTACGAGTGTTGCTGAGAACAGAACGTAGGCATGGTAGTGGGCTGGATACGTGGATACTCCCCCGCGCTTGCGCCTGCCTGTTCGAACATTCCCAACCATCGAATTCTTCGACCCAAGGCTCGTGCAATGGGATGCCTAGAAACGCAACATGTTTGAACAGCTGTCGAGTTTGAGCCGGCCACCATTCGCTACTCGTCGATGTATTCGGCTCGGATCGTTAGCAGCTCGCTGCGGTCTTGCAGGCGCTCCGACTTGCGTGGGTTTGCGACGGCTTCACCAAGAGCAATTTCACACAGACGCATGGCAATCGGGTGTTTCGCCTGCACGTCGGTCTTCTGCGCAGGCTCGGCCTTCATGTTGTAAAGCGCTTGCGAGCGATTGGCCTGCAGCATCAACTTAAAGTCGCCAACACGAATGGCGCGCTGCTTTGGACGACCGTAGAGCAAAGCGCTGTGAGGCCCGGTTTGTGGCGCTTCGCTGCGCAGAAGCGGCAAGAGGCTTTGCCCTTGCGCAGCGCTCATCGCCGGGAGCCCAAGTGCATCGACAATGGTTGGAGCCACGTCGACGTGCTCGACAACTTCGTCGAACGTCTGCTCCGGAAAGAGCCCAGGGAAGTGCATGAGCAATGGCGAGCGATAGAGAACATCACCAACCGTCCATCCGTGGCCCCAGCGGCCGTGTTCCCCAAACTCTTCGCCGTGGTCATTAAGAATCACAAAGGCAGTATCGGCGAGAGTGCCCTCCGACTCTAGCGTTGTAAGAAATGTACCTAGGTGCTCATCGTGATAGAGAACTTCCGCGTCGTAAAGCGCTTGAAGCCAGCGCGAGTCGGTCTCGGTAAGTTTGAGTTTGCCCTCGTTTAGCGCATCTTCTTCTGATTGCTCGAACGTAGGGCCGAGTTTGCCGGTATAGCTGCCGCCAAAGAGCTTCTCGGCAGATCCTTCGGGAACCGAGAACGGCACGTGCGGGTCGATGGTTTGCACGTAGAGGAAGAATGGCTTGTCGTTTTTGCGCTCGCGAATCCAGGCCGAGGCGCGCCCAAAGGCGTGCGCGGCGTTGTCGGTTTTCTCAAAACTGTCCCAGCCTTGGTTAAAGCCAAACTTGGGCCCAGCAGAGATGTTCGACACCATCGCGGCGGTGGCAAAGCCCTGCTCTTTGAGATGCTCGCTTAGAAAGACCAGGTCTTTCGAGCAGCGATCTTTGCGCCAGCGAGCGCCGTGGGTATCTGGGTAGAGGCCGGTGTCGATGGTCGCGATCGAGGGCTTGGTCCAGTTCTCGTTATTGTAGGCGTTGCGAAAAGTGGCGCTTGTGGGAATAAGGCTCTCGTAGGCCTTGGCGCCGATGCTCTGCCCGACCACCGAGAAGGAGTCGGCACGCTGGGTATCGATGAGCAGGACGATGACGTTCTTGGGCTTTGCTTGGCGTTTGCTCGCTTTGGGCGCAGCCTTCGTTAGAGCGATTCGCGTGAATTGCGTGGGGCCATCGGCGGCAAAGCGCAGCCGAACCGGACTACCGGCAAACGCCGCCAGGTCGATGGGCTTGCTCGTTTCGACAGTGCTCGATGCAAGAACCACCGGGGCTTTGCCATCTTGCTCGGCAATCACCTGCACAGCTGAACTAGCTGCGGTCGCAACCTCAAGCTGGCTCGCAGCTTCGGGGATTAGGTAGAATTCGTAGCTGCCAGCCGCAGGCAGTGCGAGCGTTGCGCCGGTTGTTTGCTCGGCCACGGGCGGTTCTTGCCCGGCGGTTTCTGCGAACCAAAGCCAGTCGACCTGTGCACCGCGGCCTTGCAAGGCAATGCGGTGACGACCGGCGGGAAGGCTTTTTCCAAGCGCGTAGCGATGCACCGCGTACTCGCCAGACAGCGAGTTTTTCTTAGTGCCGCCTTTGCCAACCGCTAGGCCAAGAGAGCCGCGACCTTTGGCGCGCACAACAACCTCGGCGGCGGGCCGCTCGAGCACGACATCGAGAAACGCGGAACGGCCATCAATGCGCGCGACGGTGGTCTCGCCATCTAGAGCGTTTCGCCCCCAGCCAGACATCCAGCCACCTCGGCTGTACTTGTGCTGATCGACAGTGCCCGCATCGATGAAGAGGCCGCCTACCCGAAGCTCGGCCCGGCCAGCCTCTTTGATGAGATCGCGACTGAGGCGCCTGGCTTGTGGCGCCGGCGTTGCAACCGCAGCCTCCGGAGCCTCATCGGCAATGGCTGCCTGCTCGGGCGCAGCAGCCTCGCCACTTGGGCGAGGTGCATCCTTCGAGGGTGAACCGCAAGCGGCGCAGACTGCGAGTAGAAGCCCGAGGCTACGCATCCGTCATAATGGCGTCGGCGTCTTCCCAGACCTTGACGTGCTTGCGAGTCTTGATTTCTTTAAGCAAGCGCTCGACGAACTCGGCGACCGGATAGGTTCGCTGCTCTTGGATTCCGTAGCGGCGAACCGTGACGGTATCGCCCTCGACTTCGTTGGCACCGAGCACCAGGAGAGTCGGTATTTTACCTACCGTACCCTGGCGAATCTTCTTGCCGAGGCTCTCGTTTGAGTGGTCGACCTCAGCGCGAACAAAGTTCTTGCGAAGCTCGGCGCAAACCTTGTCGGCGTACTCGGCGAAGTCGGCACCAACGGGCAAGAGGCGCACTTGCGTAGGTGCAAGCCATGTTGGCATCGCGCCACCAAAGCGCTCGATTAGAAAACTCACAAAGCGCTCGTGCGTTGAGAGTGGAGCGCGGTGAATTACGTAGGGCACCTGCTTATCGCCATTGCTATCGACGTAGGTGCAGTCGATTCCGTGGTTGACAAAGCGCTCCGGAACCGCGAAGTCGAGTTGGGTCGTCGACACGGTGAACTCTTTGAGACCAACCGTGAGGAACTGAACATCGACCTTCGGGCCGTAAAAGGCACCTTCGCCGGCTTGCTCTTTGAAAGGCAAGCCGCTCTCGATCATCGCCTGGCGCACCATCTCCGTTGTCGCCTCCCAAGCCTCTGGGTTGTCAACGTACTTCTCCTTGCCCTTAGGATCTTCAGGGTCCCAGGTGGAGAGACGGAAGTAGTAGTTATCCAACCCTAAGAGTTCGTAGTAGCGCTTGTGCAGCTCGAGTACCCGCACAAACTCCGAGTGCACTTGCTCTTTCGTGCAATAGATGTGCGCATCGTTCATACACATGGCGCGAACACGCGAGAGGCCGTGAAGCGAGCCTGAGCGCTCGTTTCGGAAGGTGTGACCATACTCCGCAAGTCGCATTGGCAACTCGCGGTAGCTGCGAGCCCGGGCCGAGAAGATGACGTGGTGATGTGGGCAGCACATCGGCCGCAGGTAGTACTCATCCCCCTCTTCGGTCTCATCACCGAGTTTCATGGCAGGGAACATGACCTCTTTGTAAAGCTCGAGGTGGCCCGATGCTTCGTAGAGGCTGCCCTTGGTGAGCACGGGCGTGCGCACGCGCTGGTAGCCATCGACAAACTCGTACTCTTCGGCAAGCTTTTGCAGCTCGTCGACAATGACGGTTCCGTTTGGAAGCCAAAGCGGAAGCCCAGGCCCAACCTGCTCGTCAATGACGTAGAGGTCGAGTTCGGAACCAAGCTTGCGATGGTCGCGCTTGACCGCTTCTTCGCGCGCCTTCACATAGCCGTGCAGTGCACCTTTGTCTTCAAAGGCCCAACCATAAACGCGGGTGAGCATCTGGTTTTTCTCATCACCGCGCCAGTAGGCGCCAGCAATGTTGTGAAGCTTGAATGCATTGCGAGGAATGTCGCGCGTGTTCTCGACGTGCGGGCCTTCACACATATCCACAAAGTCGCCATTGGCGTAAAAGCTCAAGGTCTCGAGGCCCTGCTTGGTTGCAAGCTCTTGGGCGTACTCGGCTTTGTAGGGCTCGCCCATCTCTTCGATGCGCTTTACGGCATCGGGAATTGAGAGGTCTTCTGTCGAGAATTCCTGCTTGGCTTTGATGATCTCAACCATGATCTTTTGGATCTTTGGCAGGTCCTCATCGGTGATGGGCTCGGGCAAGAGAAAGTCGTAGTAGAAGCCGTCGGAAATCGCTGGCCCAAACCCAAGTTTGGTCCCGGGACGATAGCGCTGCATCGCTTGCGCGAGGACGTGAGCTAGAGAGTGGCGGATGCGGTGAAGCGAGTCGGATACTTCGTTCATAGTCATGGTTCCCGTGGGATGCGGGCGAGCCTACATTGCTGGCCGCCCGAACAAAAGCCGTGGTACCAAGCGCTCATGCGAATGACTCCCTTGCCCACTCCTCCCCGTGTTGCGAGCCGACGTGTCGCGAGCCGACGTGTTGCGAGCGCTCTTCTCCCCGCAGCGGGTGCTCTTCTCCTGGCCGTCGCCGCTTGCGGGCCCAAAACCGCAGCTCCGGCCGAGCAGAAGGCCATCGACGAGACTCCTGCGCCCCAGGCGTTGGCTCCGGCCGAGCAGATGGTCAAAGATTTGGCGGGCCTGCACATCGATCGGCTGGGAAATCCGGTCCTGCGCTGGGATCACATTCCGCCGGTAATCGCCCCAAAAGAGAAGCCGCACAAGCTCTTGGTTCTGCTGGTCGAATACCCAGATCGCAAGTTTGACCGCTTTGAAGGCGAACCCGACCAGGCACAAAAACTCGTCGACTTCTACCAGGGCGAGCTCTTTGACGCGAGCTACAGCAAAGTCGATACGCTTAGCCACTACTACAAAAACCAGAGTCTCGGCGCGTACCACGTGACCGGCACCGTGATGAAGCCCATCACCCTGCCCCAAACTCGCCGACACTACGGCTCCCCACTTAAGCCTGCCGGTGGAAACTGGCGCAACGATTCGGCTCCCGAAGGCTTGGTCGCCGACGCACTGGCGGTTGCGAAAACAACCTTTAGCGATATGAACTGGACCGACTTTGATCGTTGGGATCCTGAAGACTTCGACGGCGATAAGACTCTTGACGAGAGCGATGGCTACCTTGATCACTTTGTGATCGTCTTTGCTGGCGGCGGCCAGTCGTCTTGCGAAGGTCTTCATAAGGTAGGAGATATTCTTACGTCGAATGTTGGCATGGAAGATGGCATCAAGCTCTTAAGCAAAGAGCAGCGCGACTGTGCCGATCGCATTTGGCCACACCGCTCCAAAGCAAAGGCCAACGATGGCCGAGGGCCAAGCCTTGCCGGTAAGGAAAACACCGGTGGCGGCATTCCCGTGAGCGACAACTTGTGGATTCGCGACTACAACATGCAAAGCGAGTACACCGGCGCTTCTACGTTCATTCACGAATTTGGTCACTCCATTGGCCTGCCCGACGTCTACTCACGCACAAGCTCCAACTCCACAGGAAGCTGGGAAGTGATGAGTGGTACCGCAAGCCCAAGCCCACAGAACATGTCCTCGTGGTCGCGCCTGATGCTCGGTTGGCTTAAACCCCAAGTCATCTTGCCCCCTAAATTTGGAGGCGAGGCCAGCACAACGATTTCACTTCGCACCTTGGACGATCCTGCCAACGTCGCCGGCGACTCGACACGCGCTGCAATGGTCGTACTTCCACCAAAAGAGAAGCACATCGAACTTACCGACCTGCCCGCAACCTCGGGCAAGTGGGCGCTGTACTCGGGCCAAGGCAATGAGCTCAATCGCAAGGCAACTCTCTCGGCAGACTTAAGCCAGGCAACGGGCCCGGTCTCGCTATCGTTTGATGCGTGGTGGGAAATTGAGCCAGGTTGGGACTTTGCCTACCTCGAAGTGAGCGGTGATGGCGGACAAACCTGGGCGCGCAAGCTTCCGATCGATAAGGCGCACATGCCCGCAAAGCACGGGCACGACGGCAAAACGACGCTTCCCGGCTTCACCGGAATTTCCGGAGACCTCGACGGCGATGGCAAGAACGAGAGCATGAGCACATGCGATCCGACAGCCGAGCTTCCTCATGGCGAAGATAAAGACGGTACGAAAATCCCCGACTGCTTGGTTCCAACCTGGGTTCGCCCAAGCTTTGACCTAAGCGATATGGTCGGCAAAGACGTTCGCATCCGCCTGCGCTACTACACCGATGGTGCTGCGGTTATGCGCGGCATGCTCATCGATAACGTTACTGTCGATGGTGTGACGCTGGCCGGCGACTTTGAGACCGAGACCTCCGCTGGCTGGACCATGGATGGCTTCTCGCGAAGCGGCGGAAGCCACGACTTGCTGGTCCCTCACTTCTACCTTGTGGAGTACCGCGATCCATACGCCAAGGAGAGCCCTGGACACCACCGCTACGATTCCTCACTTGCCAAGAGCGGCCCGCTGTTCTACGCAGATCCTGAGACAAGCGAGATGCGCGCTGTGCAAGTACGAAGCGCACCAGGCGTTGTGCTCTGGTACTACAATGGTGCCTACGCGTGGAGCGAGAACGACCCATCGATCAATGGCCCGGGCAATGGCTACCTCTTGGTGGTCGACTCAAATACAGAAGAACTCTCACTCCCAGGGCTTGAGGGTTGGCTAGGCGGCAGTAGCGCTGCAAACGATAGCCACTACGATACGACAAGCGAGGCGGCACAAGCTGCGCTGGCAAAGGCCTACGAGGCAACGGTGTGCTTTATTCGCAACCCAGCCTACCTGCCCAAGACTGGCATCTCGGCAAAGGCTCGCAAGCGTTGTGCGCGAACCCCTGCCCCGGTCGGCAGCGTCGAGTTTGATGGCAAGCCTCTGCAGTACTCCTACCAAGTGTACAACGAGCTACTTCCTGGGCCGACTCGCGAAGCGGTGAGCCGCACAGGCGAATTGCTCGACACCCGCAGCCGCAAAGGCGTTGTGAGTTACCGCTTGCGCGATCGTTCTCTTCGATCGCTGCACACCAAAGATGCTCCGTTCTCGGCCGAGCCCTTTGCCGAGGCCATCATTGACTACGTCGTAAATAAATCAGGGTTAGCAAAGTCGGGTAGCCGCGACGTGGCGCCGGTGTCCACCTTTAGCGATGCGGATCCAACGAAGTACCTCAACGCAAAGCTGCCCTTTGGTGGCGTTGCCTTGCCGACCGCCGGCATGTCGCTCGAAGTCATGCCAAAGAAGGTCGATGCCGACGGTAATACTCAGGTGCAAGTGCAGGTGCGCTGGAAGTAGGAAATTCGAGCGAAGCCGCGCATTTGAACGCTGCGAGCACCCTAGTCGCCTCGAGTTACTTCGAGGCGTCTGCCTCGATAGCCACTCTCGAAACCTGGATTGCCATTTTCACGGATCGATCTTCATCAACTTGCGCGGAAATCTTCGCGGTTTTGCAATCCAGGCTTTGCCCGCTAACCGAACACCGCATCCGTGCAGGTTTAATTCGAAAGACCTCATCTTTGGCCGAGCACTCTCGAATCACTTTAGGGTTGCCGTCGTCACCAAAAACGATTCGGCAAGTCACGAGAATTTCCTCGAGAGTCGAAACGATTTTTGTCTTGCCCTTAACGGTCTTGAACGAGGCCTTGGCGGCGATACTTTCTTCGGCCGCTTGAAGCTCTAGCCTAGCGGCGGATTGCAGCCACGCACTGCGACGCTCTTTTGCCGCAAGCAGCTTTGCCTCAAGTTCGGGGTTCTCCAGAGTGATCGCGAGACTTTCGGGTGCCGAGAGTCTCATCGATTTCTCAAAGCTTTTGTAGCCAGGGCTCTGCACCTGCAACGTAAACTCGTAATCCGCTTGAACATCGATGGCGCGCTTTGAAGGTGTGCCACCGTCATCGCCTGCGGTATCTACGATCTTGCCATCGACGAGCACCTCCGCATCGGGTGGGTCGAGTGTTATCTCAAGCGCGACTGTGGTCACTTGGACACGTGCGTCAGCCTGCGCTTCGCCAACTTGCCCGCCAACCGGAGAGCTAGGCAAATTTGTGACTACGGCGGGCTTGGCCGCAGGAGGTCCCAATGAATTGTTCCCAAGAGCCACCACCGCGACCGCAGCAGCGGCAGTGGCCAACAGCAATCCGACGACTGCCACCTTCGCTTTTCCTCGACTTCCCTGCGCAACCTCTGTGCGCGTCTCATGCCCTTGGCCCGCGCTAAGGCCGAGCGTCGTTTCGGGTTGTCCACGTGTGCCTGTTGTCGGTTGCTCAGTCGCCGCAGCAATCGCAGATTGCGGAATCGCGTGGGAGTTGCGTTGTTGGGCCTGAGCCGTGCCCATCACATTGGCGTTTTGCCCCTCGGCACGCGCGCCAAGCGTGTCGAGGGCTGCAGCCAGAGCGCCCGCCGATGCGAAACGCCCCTCGGGATTCTTTGCCAACAAGTTAGATACGATTTCCTCCAAATCTTGCGAGGCTACTGGAGCGAGAGTTCGAAGCAATGGCGGAGCTTGCGTCCTGTGCGCGACGATGTAGTCACCCGCGCCCAAGCCAACAAAGGGCGTACGTCCGGTAATGAGCTGGAAGAGGATGCAACCTAAGGCATAGATGTCGCTGAGGTGGGTAACGCCGCCAGCTCCCTGACATTGCTCGGGGGACATGTAGGGCGGCGTTCCCATCAAGATTCCCATTTGCGTACCCATGGTCGCCATGCCTTCGACTTGCAACTTTGCAATTCCAAAGTCGAGAAGCTTGGCGCGCTCACCACCTGCCACAAGAGAATCTGGAACGAGAAATATATTGTCGGGTTTTAGATCGCGATGAACAATTCCCGTCGCATGCGCGGCTGCGAGCGCATCCGCGCATTGACTGATGATCGCAATGGCTTGCGGAATCGGGAGCGTTCCCAATCTGTCGAGACGGTCCTGCAGGCTCTCGCCAGCAAGAAGCTCCATGATGATGTAGAGCGAGCCGTCGTCCTGTTGGCCGATGTCAAACACCTGAACAATGCCAGGGTGACCAATACTTGCGGCTGCGTTGGCTTCATTCTCGAAGCGCTTTGCCATCTCGGGCTTGTCGGCCAAGTGCTTGTGTAGAACCTTGACGACGGCCTGTTGGTTGATGCGGGCGTGCTTCGCGAGAAACACAACCCCCATCCCGCCTTCGCCGATCTTTTCTTCGATGACGTAGCTACCTACCTTGGTTCCCTTCATGCGAAAGCCAATGCTATCGCAACATCTGCCTTGCCGCTACGCCCGCTCGCTCACCCAAGCCGCGAAGGTCTCGCACATCGCCTCAAACGAGCCGCCTTCGGTGGTGGCCACAGTTTCATTGCCGTGCACGATGGTGATGGTGCAGTCGAGTTCGATCTTACCTGTGAACGGCGCGATGCTCCCAAGTCGCTCGATGCTCGCCTTTGCTTTGCTCAGCACTTCCTCGTCAGTCATCGAAGCCGATCGCGCGAGGGCATCCGCACTAAGAGTTTTACCAGTTAGCGCCTTAATGAAATCGGAAAAGAGCTTGCTGTTACCGGGTTGCCAGTAGGCCTTTCTAAGATCGGGCCCAATGTTGGCATTGTCGACAAGGTGGCCATCGCGCGTTTCAAAAAACTCTCGGGTTTGGGCTACGCCCATCAGTGCGAGTACGTAGCTGTGGTAGTACGCGCTGGCTTCGCCAGAGAGGAGGTGTGGAACACTTAGAGCGGGCCGGCCAGCATCCATGCCGAGCAAGTCGTTTTCGACGCTGCGGATCTCTTTAAGAATTCGCTCGGCGGAAAGCTCTTCATCGGGAATTTCGTAGATTGCGCGCTCGGCAGCACAAATCGCTGTCATGGCTCGAAGGGTCGAAGCTTCTCCGCGCTGACGCGCTCGCAAACCGCGCTCGATCACCGGGAAGTCGATGACCTCACCATCCTTGGTGCGGGCATAGCGCGATTGCCAGTCGGCATCGTCGAGCATGCTGTCGAGAAACATGCTCTGCACTTCGGCAAAGGATGCCGAGGTCGGTGCAAACTCCTGAGAAAAACACGGAGCTGGCATATCGATATTTGCGAAGTGCGCTGCGTGTCCGCCCTCGTGAAAGAGCACCGTGCTGGCGCGCTGTCCCGAGCCGAGCATGCCCGGAATCGCCGTCGCCGTGAAGTGAATACGGGCGGGCTTGAGTTGCCCTTGGTCGCGCCAAGCAGGCTCTGGCATGTGGCAGAAGCCATTTGGGTACTTGCCATCGCGATCCAGAAGATCGAGCACAAGTGTGGCACCAGCGTATTTAATGCCAAGAGCCGCAAAGCTTCGTCCCCAGCGCTCGACGGCTTCGGCAAAGGGGAAGTACGGGTCCATCTCGCGGGTCATGTCCCCTGTGATGGCATTTCGAAAGTTCCATGGTTGGCGCTCAGACTCTTCCATGCTCGCCAACGTGCTCTCGTGGGCATCTTTTGTCTTGGCCATAAGACCATCAAGCAATTCGAATATCGCATCCTTGCTCATGCTCTCAACGCGTCGCACCTTCCAATCGTAGAAGTCCTCGCCGCCGAGCATGCGTCCCAGGCGATTGCGCGCCTTAACAAGCTCGATGTAGCCGTTTGCAAGCACGTGATCTTCGATGGATCGAAGCCCCTGCCAAGCAGCTTGGCGAAGTTCGCTGGTTTCGCCCGATGCCAGAAGTGTTCCTAGTTTTACCGAGCTTGCACGGACAAACTCGCCGGTCGTTGGGTCGACGTAACCAAGCTTCATCGACTCGCGCTTTCGAGCGAGCGCCCCTTCCATGTCGATGATCTCAGCGGCCAGTGCACGTCCCTCAGCGGACTCGATGCTGTGTGCCTCAAGGGTTCGCAGCCAACCCGCAAGCGCAGTGCGCTCTTCGTCGGTGCTCGCCGTGGCTAAAGCGTCGCGCACTTCCGAGAGTCGGTCGGGACTTTGCAGCCAAGTGCCAAGAGTCTTCTCGCTCTCGTCAAAGGCTGCGCCTGCGGCATCGACATCCGCATCGAGCCCCATCTTTGCAGTCCAGAAGGCATTCTCCTTGGCAATGTGTAGGGTTTCGTATTCGAGAGACAGCTTGCGATGAAATTCCGACATGCCCGAACTTTCCGCCAGACTGCGCGAGGGATCAAGCCTTCTAGGCAAAGCGCGCCAGTGCCTAGCTTAGCGGCGGAGGGCACCGTTCACTGCGGTATCGAGAGGTCCGACGAGGTCGGCCAGACGTTGACAACAGTGCCCGCACGCAACTGCGATGTCGCAAGCAAGTTCTCATCAATGTCGGCTTCTGCGATAATCAGTTCCGAGGAAGGATCGATGTCGGGCGCAATTCGCCGAACGGTCGCCTTGCTAAAGGAAGACGCCTCGGTGCGTTTGGAATCGGCAGAGTCAAGCTCGGTGTCTTCGACCAGCGAAACCCGCGTCCCCGCCTCGAGCCCATTCATGAACTTGGGCGGCCCCGCAAATCGAACCATCAGCCCCGAGCTATTGATCTTGAGAAGCGGCGAGCCGACAGAAACTACATTGCCTACGGTCTCGTACACCAAGGCAACGACGCCGTCGAAGGGCGCTCGAATCTCGGTCTCTGTTAGTGCTTTCTCTAGTTGAGCAAGCTCGGCCGAAGCCAAGCCGATGCTGGAGCCAGCAGCATTCTGATCGAGGCGGGCAATACTGGCGCGAGCTTTTGCCGTCTCCAAAGCCTCACCGGCGATACCGCCAGCTGCCTCAAGCTTGCTTGTTCGAACCTTCTTCTTAACGGCATCGCTGTACTCAAGCTTTGCGATGTGCCGCCCGGTTTTGGCTTTTGCAATCGCCACTTTTGCATAGGCAATGCGCTCGGGAAGGTCGCCCTCATCGAGTTTGGCCAACAATTGCCCCTGCTTAACTTCATCGCCAAGCTTCACTTCCAACACCAAGACGCGCCCTGCAACGTTGCTTGCAATTTGCACCGATTGCTCGGGGACAATGACACCCAAGACCTCGGGCGGCCGTTCGGAGGCAAGCAGTGCTCGCTGCGGCTTTGCGCGCGCAGCTGAGTCATCCATAGCGTGGTTGTCTGAAGACGAGCGCGTTGCCAGGAGCACAACGATGCCCACGACAACAATCCCAGAGGCTGCAAGCGCAACCAGAAAACCACTCTTGTTCATCATCTACACCACCATATTAGCGCCGTTTCGTGTTTTGGGCCAACCTCATTCGCCAGACTGAACGACTGGAAGGCTGGGCCAATTCCTGCGACGCTTCTGATAGATGTTTCGGCGGCAAAAGAAGATACCTGTGGTCCGTCAAATGGCCATGACAGAGTGCGGAGCTGCCTCTCTCGCAATGGTATTGGCCTACCTCGGTCGCCGCGTAAGTCTTGATGAAACCCGCATCAATTGCTCCGTCGCAAGAGACGGCGTGAATGCACTAACCATTCTTCGCGCCGCGCGATGGTACGGCCTTGATGCCGGTGGCTATCGAGTCGAAGACGATGAGGACTTTAAAGACATCCCGCGCGCGTCGATTTTGCACTGGGGGTTTGAGCACTTTCTTGTCTTTGATCGAATCGACGAAGAGGGCGTGCATCTCGTCGATCCAGCTCTTGGACGCATCTACGTTCCGATCGAAGAGTTCAAACGGCAGTTCACAGGTGTTGTCCTTACCTTTGAACCAACCGAAGACTTCGAAATCCTCGATACAAGGCAGAAGAGCCCCTTCTACCTACTCTTCGACATCATCCGCGAGTCCAAGAGCTTGGGCCGAATCGGTGTTCTCTCGCTCTTACTCCTGCTACTCGGCATCATGGTGCCGGCGCTCACCTCGCTCATCATCGACCGCATCGCACCGCAATCCGATCATCAACTCTTAACAAAAGTTGCCCTTGGCGTCGGCTGCGTAGGGCTCTTCTACCTCGCAACGATTTTCCTGCGAAACCGCACGCTCGCCGACATGCAAATTCGCGTCGACGCGGCATTGGCAATTCGCTTTATGGAGCACCTTGCAAAGCTGCCCTATCCGTTTCTTGAGGGGCGCTCTGCGGGCGACTTGATGATGCGCGCAAACAGCAATGAAAGGCTGCGAGAGTTAATTTCCTCGGATGGGCTCAGTGCTCTCCTCGACAGTATTTTCGTAGTGGCCTACCTCGCCGCAGTCATGTACTGGAGCCCGTTTGTCGCTCTCATTGCTCTGGGCATGGGCGCCATTCAATTGCTCTTCTTCATCATCCCGATGGGCGCCATTCGCGAGCTGTACTCGCAAACCACCCAGAAAGAAGCAAAAGCGCAGGGGCTGCTTACACAGTTGCTGCTCGGAATGGCCACGTTTAAAGCGTCTGGTGGAGAAGAGACGGTTACCTCGGATTGGGCAAATGAATTTGTCGATCAACTAAACTGCGATGTCGATCGCTCGCGCTTGGAAGGCATCTACCTCGCCGTATCCAGTGCTCTCGAAGTTGGAGGTATTGTTGTTCTGACCATCGCGGGCGCCTACGAGGTGCTCTCGGGCGGATTGTCGTTAGGTGAAATGCTCGCGGTCGTCGCACTGGCTTCGGGCTTTTTGACACCGCTCATTGGCCTCGTTCGCAAGATGACGACGTTCCTGCGCGCAAGCATCTTGCTTGAGCGACTTGATGACGTCTTGCGAACCGAGCCAGAAAGAACGGACGGCAAGGAAGTAACGCTTAGAGGCGGTGTTGAGGTGATTGAACTTGGCTTTAGCTACAGCCCCGCTTCGGCCCCCGTCTTAGAAGATGTCTCACTTACAATTTCACCGGGCGAGTTTGTCGCAATCGTTGGTGCTTCGGGATCCGGTAAATCAACACTAGGCCTGCTTCTTCTCGGTCTCTACGAACCTGACGAAGGCGGTGTTCTCTACGATGGCGTCGACCTCGATGACATCAGCCTGCAGAGCTTCCGAGGACAAATCGGAGTTGTCTCGCAACGCTCGCAGCTCTTCGCCGGCACCATTCGGTCCAACCTTCTCTTTGGGCAAAAATCACAGCCTACGGCCGCGCAGGTTATCTCGGCAGCTAAGCTTGCCTGCATCCACGACGACATCATGCGCATGCCAGAAGGATACGATAGCGTGATAAGCGAAAATGGCGAATCGCTATCCGGCGGCCAACGACAGCGCCTAGCTCTTGCACGAGCACTTGTTCACACGCCAAAGATTCTCTTCTTAGACGAAGCGACCAGTGCCCTCGATACGCTTACCGAAGCACGTGTACAGCGCAACCTCTCTACCATCGGCTGCACAACCATCGTCGTTGCCCATCGTCTTTCAACCATTCGCAGGGCCAACACGATCTTTGTGATGGAAGAAGGAGAGCTCGTCGAATCGGGCAATCACGACGCGCTCATGGAGGAAGACGGCGTGTACGCCAGCCTCATCGACCCAGCAGCCACCGCTGCTTAGTTCTCGCCAACCGCTGCCATGCGAGCATAGAGCCCGCCGCGCGCAATCAGTTCGTGATGCGTGCCCTGCTCAACGATGGATCCTTGCTCGAGTACGAGAATCCGATCGGCATCTTGAATCGTCGAGAGACGATGGGCAACAACGATCCGAGTGCATTGCATCGTCTTCAAGTTTTCTTGAATTGCCTGCTCGGTTTGTGTGTCGAGGGCGCTGGTCGCTTCGTCGAGAATCAAAATTGCGGGCCTATGCACGATAGCTCTAGCGATAGCAATTCGCTGTTGCTGGCCACCGGAGAAGCCCACGCCGCCGCTGGGCACGATCGTGTTGTATGTCATGGGCATCTCCATGATGTCCTCGTGAACCTGGGCACTTTTGGCAGCCTCTTCGGCAGCAGCGTGCCCAATCCGACTATGTCCAAGCGTTATGTTGTCTCGAATTGTGGAGCCGCCTAGCAGAAAGACTGCTTGCGGAACAATGCCAATCTGTTGGCGAACCGAGCGCACATCAATGGTCTTAAGATCGATCTTGTCGAACAGAACTCTTCCACTGGTAGGCAGTCGCAAACCAATGAGAAGTGAGGCCAGTGTCGACTTACCGGCTCCTGAGCCACCGACGATTGCCACAAACTCACCGGGCCTAATTTCGAGTGACACGTCGCGGATTACCGGCTGGCTTGTCACCGAGTATTGGTAGCTCACTCGATCCAATTGAATGAGCCCTTTCAACAGCGGTGCAGGTGCAACGGCATGGCGGTCTTGCTCGGGAGCGTGGGTTCGCACTTCATCGAGTTTGCGGACGACGGTTGAGAGCACCTGAAGTTCCAAAAAGGTTTCTACGCCCTTTGTAAACTGCATGATAAAGCCGAGAGCTAAGGCCCCAAGTGCGAGCATCTCGCCAACAGAGATTGAGCCATCAAGCACAAGGAACGCACCAAAGACGAGCATTGCGAGAGGCGTAAGCGACACCAGGCTCTGGGCAATCGAATCAGCTCGAGCCTCGATCCGATTGGCTTTGAGATTTAGCTGTAGCTCGGCGGAGTATCGCTCTAACCAACGAGAGATGGCCTGCTTCTCCGCTGCCAGCAGCTTGATCGTTTGCAGTGATGAAATTGTCTCTAACAAGATGCTGCCGGAGTTGCCGCGCGCATCAAAGAGCTTGTCGATTACTGGGATGAGCCGCCTGCGAATCCAGTACAAGCTGCCCAATTGAATTGCCGCGATGCCGAGCATGATGCCGCCAAGCTCGGCGCTGGCGACCAACAACATGACAACGTAGAAGATTGCCAATGCCCCGTCGACGAAGATGGTTAGCGCGCCTCCTGCCGCAAAGTCCCGAATCTGATCGTTGGCATCGGCACGCACGAGCAAATCACCTCGGCTGTGCTCTTCGAAGAACGAGTACGGTAAGTCGGTTAGATGATTTAGAAAGTCGAGCGAGAGTTCTTGGCTCATCCGAGTTTGCAAGCCAAGCAGTGCGTAGTGGCGCGCAAGCCCCGAGAGACCGCGAAAGACGACGAGGATTCCCATTCCAATCGCAACAAGCAAAAGCAGATCTGCGTCTTGTCTTGGAGCAATCTCGTCAACTACGAGCGCGACGAGTAGAGGTACTGCGAGCGCCAGTGCCTGAATCAGCACCGAGGCGATCATGATTGCGGCAACCGACTTGCGATTGCGAAGAATCATCCCAATGATGGCCTTCCACGTCGTCTCTAGCCGCCCCCCGACGGCAGGCAACGTGTCAAACTCGAAACAGACGCCTTGGAACAGTTCTGAGAACTCGGAAAGCGTCAGTGCCTGACGTCCGTGTTCGGGGTGCATAATGTGAATTTTGCCGTGCTCTTGGCTATCAAAAACTACGAGTTCCCCTCGCTGCCATCGAAGCAGCGCCCCTCGCGGGACAAACAAGACTTGCTTTAGTGGCAGCGTGATGCGACGCCCTCGAAGCCCGAGCTGACGTGCAGCTGCCAGAATGCCCTCGTCACTCATCGGATCGAGCTGGCGCTGAATGACGCCATACACCTGATCGATTGTCGAGCGAACTTCGTGATGCAGAAGAATACTGGTGAGGCACGCAGCGAAGCTTTCGATCGCGGCTTCCTGCCGAATCTCAGGAACTCGCGCATCCTTTACTGGCGGCTCGAGCCTTCGCAGTTGCGGATGCCGCTCTACGGAGAGGGGAGACGAATGATCAGACATGCCTAATTCCTAGTCCGAAAGACCTGGAGTCAACAGGGTAATGATCCGCCTGCGTCGAACCGCAATTTCGACGTTCCCAAGCATTCCTGCGTGGATCTTGAGGGTTTTGCCTCGAGAGGTAAAGCTACCCCCAGAGAGTTTTGCCCGCACAACAGATACCGGCCTATCGATCTCCATCGTCTCGGCGAGGCTGGTTCCAAGATACCCTCTAGCCTCCTGCGGACCTAAGACTTCTTCTGAAATCGAGGTTATGTAGAGGGTTTGATAGGAGTACTTGTAACCAACAAATTCCAGTTTAATCGGCATGCCTGGCGCCAGAAGTGGCCGGTGCTCACCGTCGATCATTGCAACAATCGAGTATTCGGAGTTCTCGTTTACAAAGGAAATTAGCGGTTCTCCCGGTTTTGCAACCTGACCAACGGTGATTCGCACGTCGCCAACAACGCCGCTCTCGGGCGCCCTCACAATTCGGTCCTCAAGCCGTGCTCTTGCCAGATCTCGTTGTGCTCGAAGCGCAGCCAGAGCGGCGCTTGCTACCTCGTCTTTGGGATCTCGAAGGCTTCGTGCGAGCTGGGTCTTGAATTCCTTATCAACACGATGAAGCTCTGCGTCTTCGTTTGAAGCATCGAGATCCACCAATCGCTCGCCAGCGGAGACTTGCTGCCCAGGTTTCACATGGACTGCCGTCACCGTGCCTGCCGCTGCGACGGTGAGCGGCGTCTTACCTTCAACAACCACCACGGCCGGCCCAATCGCAAGATCGGAGACTTTGCCAAAGACGATAAATGCGAGCGCCGCCACAAAGATACCGCAGAGGACCCAGAAGGTCCCGACAGTCCACCTCGGCGAAACACGCAGCACTCCTCCAGGGCGACGAGCTCCGTAATACTCCTCCATCGCCTCGGAACGAAAAATCGTATTTCCAGAGTCAGCCGAAGCCCCACCCGTGCGATTGTCCGAGAAGACTCCATCAATGTGAGCCTGGAAAATGGTCCGGTTAAATGCCGATGCCGACTGGGTCGCGAGATTGCGAAGGACCTCGACTTCTTGATCCGAGAATGGCTCAAACTGTGATGAGCGAACTGCAACCAAGATGGCGAGAACTTCGTCATCAGGGGAATTGACCGGAACCGCAAGGTATCGATCGGTTCCAGAACCTTTGGGATCATCCGAATCCGGGACGTAGCGAGACTCACCTGCCTGTGCGAGCTTTACGATCTTGCCAGTACGGGCGGCAAAGCCAACGATGCCTGTTCCAGCCGGCACCCTTCGCTCGCCATCGTTGTCCTTGGTCCAAAGGATCTGTTGATAGCGATCGTAGCTAAGGCAGTAGGCTCGATCGGCCTGAACGAGGCCAAGGATCGCCTCCATCGCTACTTGCGTTGTATTTCGAAGGTCGCGCTGAATTGCCAGACGCCCCGAATGCTCGAGGATGCGCTGATGAACGGTAATATTGTTGATCGCGTGGCGACCACTAAGCCTTCGAGCATGTTCGGCAGCGGCGCTACCGACAACCGTCATTAGATCTTCTTCGTTAATTGGCTTACGTACAAAGTAGAACAGGCTGTGCTCTGCGACAAAATCGCGGACTGTTTCCTGATCGGTGTATTCAGCCAGTACCAACTTTACAATTTTATTGCCGGGAAAGTTCTTACTTATCTGTTCAAGAAAGAGCTTGCCGCTCATGCCGGGAAGAATTAGCTCGGTGATGAGCACAGCAACTTCCAGACGATCAATGATGCTGATCGCTTCTGGCCCTGACGATGCACGATACACATGATAGGTCTCGCCGAGCGAATTCAGAATAATGCTGCAACTCGCGTCGTCCTGGCCCACAAGCAGGACAGACGGCCGATAGTCGGCAACGGCCAAGGCTAAGTCCGTTAGCTGTTGGTTTGCGTCGAACGCGATGCCGACAGCCATGGCTTCTTCACCATGGTGATCGGTGACAGGTTCGTCTGTCTTCCAAATAACCGTTGCAAGCGCATCAACTAGGTCCGCCGAGAAGACTCGTAACTTGCTGCCAACGGCAAGCTCTACATCGGACGCGAAGTACACCGCCATTCCTACGGCGGAAATATTGTACGAGGTTCCTTTGAACTGTGTGCTGTCGGTAGCGGCGCGGATCGCAACCCGCATTCGCACTCGAGACGCTCTCGGTATCTCGCGCCCCTCCTCGCTCGGCAAATTGAGATCGGGTAGAGATATGTCTATGTCTTCGGCCATTCAATCAACAGTGGAGCGGCAAAGAGATTGTGCTGGCTATCGTAGAACAGGAGAGCCTTTAGCACCGTCCGCGTAACCGCAATGTTAGCGCTTCTACGCCGAGCTGTCTGGTTGCTGAAGTCGTCAGAGACACCGTCGCCGAAACGCTACTCTCTACTATCCTTTAGCTTATCTAAAACGACCTTATTGGCTTGCTGGAGGTGCCACATGCCATGAGCCATGCAGGTGGTATCGAGAGTGTATGGGAGATCGATTAGGGCGAGCATCTCGGCAGTTTCCTCGGTTGTATAGCTTGGAGGCGTGATGACGCCCTGACAAGCCAGCTTGCCTGCTGCCTGGATCTTCCGAGTGGTCCAAAGAACGGCTTTCCTCAGCTCCTTCATATCCTCGTCGCTGCCCGAGAGCCCCAGCGACGATGCCAAATCTGCTGGCCCAATATGCCAAATCGGGCATTCCTCAATTTCCATCAGGGCGTCGATGTTGTCGATTGCCTCACCGGTTTCAATGGTCGGCATTAGCAGGGCCGCCTTGGCCATTTCATCGTCGCGCCGATACCAACCTTCTGCCTCTTCGTAGTGGCCCACTCCGTAAAACGATGTTCTGGCAACGGGGCATACACCGCGCGTGCCTTGTTGATGAGCGTAGCGCATATGCTCCAATGCCGAGCGCACATCATCGGGCGTGTTGGTGTTTGGCATTTGGATGCCAGAGGCACCAGCATCCAACGCGTCTCGCAATTCAACACTGCTACCCGTATTTACTTTTACGAACACAGGCAAACGAGCCCACTCGGCTGATCGGATTACATCGATCATCTGTGTGCCGGTCATGAGAAGTAAGCTGCATTACCAAACATAGACAAAGAGACCTTTTTATTCATTTTCATCGCGATCCCACCATTTCCGAAAAACAGTAAAGCCGAAGTCCCTTGTTCTGCGGTCCTCTACCTCCGCAAGTGAACAAGGAACTCCAGCCCTGCTGGAGGCTTCGCCTCAGCGCACCCTGGGGGACGCTATTGTTTGGTTTCGATCCGAGAGTGGATCAGACAAGTTCTAAGATAAGAAATTGGGATTCCTGACACAGAATCTGCAATAGCGTCTCTTCAGAGACAATTAGCAAGTAGACGACCGGAGTCTCGTCACAAAAGCCCGGCCGTCTACTGCCGTGACACACGCTCGGCGCTATGCCTGCTAGTCATAGCGCCGAAGTTACGCTAACCGATGAGACTAAGAGCGGATTGAGGAAGGGCGTTTGCCTGTCCAAGGACGGAGATGCCTGCTTGAGTCAAGATTTGCGCCTTGGTCATTGCTGCGGCCTCCGAGGCGACATCGACGTCGCGGATTCGCGAGTTTGCCGCCGAGAGATTTTCATGGGCCACACCGATGTTCTCAACGGCGATGGTCATGCGGTTTTGAAAGGCACCAACTTTTGCTCTGGCCGTTGAGAGTTGCACAATGGCGGAGTCGAGGGAGGCAAGAGCCAGTTGGCTGTTGGTAGCCGTCGACATGCTGATGCTGCCAATGTGTAGGCCACCGGCCGAGCCAAGAGTTGATGCGACCAGGCGAGTGATGCTTACTGAGAGCCGGTCGTTTGCGGTGTTTTGAATACCAACCTGCATTGTGAGCCCTGCCGATGCAGAACCGTCGAGGAGCTTCTGGCCGTTAAACTCGGTTACGTTCGAGATACGGTCAATCTCAGCCTTTAGCTGGTCAAATTCCGTATCGATGTAGCCGCGTTCCGTTGCTCCCAGAGTACCGTTTGAACTCTGTACTGCGAGTTCTCGCATTCGAGTCACGATGCCGGAGATTTCGTTCATCGAGCCCTCTGCGACCTGAGTTAGGGAGACGCCATCGTTGGCATTTCGACCTGCTTGGGCGAGGGACCGAATGTCGGCCTTTAGGTTCTCGGAGATGCCGAGACCTGCTGCGTCGTCTGACGCTTGGTTAATGCGAAGACCAGATGAGAGCCGTCCAATGGACTTGGCCTGCATTGCTTGGCTGCGACTGAGATTGCGTTGGGCGCCTAACGACGCAGTATTGGTAAGAATCGAAATTGACATGGTGCTTCACTCCACTTGTGTGTTTTGGGAAAAGGCGCCACACCCCTGTTGGTGCCTTCTCAAGTTATTTAGCTCTGCTGGTCCACACTAGCCCGTGTGTCCCTGGTCTCTGCAAATACAAGGTTCGCCCGCCGTCGGATGTGTTGAAGGGGCTTGAGTGTTTTTTTCGATTTTCTTTTCCCTTGCCTTCGCTCCCAGAAAAAGAGCGTCGGGGAGTATCAGAGCCAGCGGGCATAGTTAGGCGTGGTTGAGATAGACTGGCGGCTGCTTGCTGCGCTCTTTGGAACGGCTCTACTTGTCGTACTGGTTCTTGCGCGCAAGTGGGGGGAGTGGCGCCGCAGCGTGCGTGCAAAGCGGCGCGGGGCTAGAGCGGTCCGAGGTGAGGAGGCTGCGGAAGCTCTGCTGCAAAACGCGGGATACGAAATTTTAGAACGGCAGCTTGGGCTCACCTGGGAGATTGAATGCGATGGCGAGCCTGTCGAGTTTTTACTGCGAGCAGACCTGCTTGTGCACCGCGACGGGCAAGACTACATCGCCGAGGTAAAGACTGGTGAGCTTGCGCCCAGTCTCACAAACGCTTCTACGCGCAGGCAGATGCTCGAGTACTCGATTGCCTTTGACAGCCCGGTCATCCTGCTGGTGGATGTAGAGCGCGGGCAAATCTTGGAAGTCTACTTCCCGCAGCCAAATGAGAGTTCGCAGCTAAATGAGAGTTCTTCTTACAACGAAGAGCTGGACGCAGAGCTGGACCCAACAGCGGAAGCCGAGAGGGAAGTCGATGCAGGAGAGCCGCGTTAACGCCCTTGCGTAAACCGCCCGAGCTCTAGATGAAAGACCATCGTGCCGAGCAGTGCGTCGGTTGGTACCGAGCCAAAGTGCCGGCTATCGCGACCTTCATTGGGATTGTCACTTCCCAGATACACAGCCGAGTCACCGCGGGATAAAATGCGTTTGATGACGATGGTCGCGCGCGTAGGCTCGTTTGCAGCACTGGCGATCTTGGCGACGACGATGGCCTGAGGCACAACCTGGGCAAGAGAGCGCGTATCGACAATGACATAGTCACCCGGCGCAAGCGTTGGCAGCATGCTGGCTCCGCGAACTCGAAACACCTTGTAGTGCCCTCGCCTCCAGCGAACTGCAATACCAGCCAACTCGGCGCCCTGCCGAGCTCCGCTTATTACTCGCTTCCAACTCATCAAACTCATCGCATAAAAAAAGCTGGTGCAAAGCGCCAGCGAAGTGCGCCTAAGGCGCGAAACAGACGCGTCTGGCAAAGCAAGCCAGACGCGTTGCGCCCTATCACCAATTCACTTGGTGGCAGGAGGCGAATCGAATCAGCCGCCTGCGAGAACCCAAGCGACTTCTTTGCCTTTGGACTCCCAGAAGATTCCGTGAATCTTCTCGATGGCAGCCATAAGCTCGTCGGCGTGGGTTGGGCTTACTTCGACCTTGCAGGCAGAGCAGAGCTTGGCTGCTTCCCAAAAGATGGTGTGAAGCTCTGGGTATTTCTCAAGGTGTGGCGGCTTGAAGTAGTCGGTCCACAGGATGAGCAGCTGGCGCTTAGCGACTTCTGCTTCTTCTTCCTTGATGGCAACAAAGCGGCTAAGCGTGTTGTGGAAGCGAGCAACAGCAGCGCTGTCGCTTGCGTCTGGGGTTGGCAGCGCCATGATCTTGTTGGTCATGGAGCGAACTGCTTCGGCAGCAATCCGAGCCGAAGCTGGATCGTAGATGCCGCATGGGCCGTCGCAATGTGCTTCGGCGTCTTGGATTTCGAGGGTTTCGTGTGCTCGATTGATGAGTCGTTTCAACATAATCTTTATCCTGGTAGCAAAGGGGTTAGCGAGAGCGCTTCTGCTTCCAGAGGCGAGCAGCGAAGAAAGTGCCAGCAGCAATGGCAAGGACGATGGCGCCCTCGACAATGTGGTGGTTAGAGCTCATTCCAGCGTGAGAGTGGCCGGGGTGAGCGAGAGCTAGCGATGGCAGAAGCATCGTGGCAGCGAAAACAAGTTTGTTCATTTCGTGTCCTTAAAGAAGTAGACGCATCTCCGTAACTCGAGTGTGGATGCGGCTGAATTTTCACGGCCTAGCCAAGGGGGTGTCAAGTGCCCCACCAGCCTAGAAGTCCCGTGTTTTCTCTCCACACGGCGATACGTCGCAAATAGCGGCATAACGAGAGTGTCTGGCAAGGCCAGCCGATCACTGAAGCCTTTCGATCACTCCTTGAGTGTCACTTAGGATCGAGTAACGCCACTTGTGAATCGGGCGAGACCATCGATGGCTCGAGCAGGCCTAGGCGTTATTCAACAAGCGGAAGCGGGCCGGTCGGCCGTTTTGTGGGCGACGTGGGTACCGACGACGTGAGCTTGCGCCCCATCGTCTTAACCTTCGTGAGGCATCGCGCGCCTCGCTCCGACGAGTACGCAAGCTGAAAGCAATCGGCGTGGGTTTCGGCAAGACGCCAAAGGTCGCGCGGCACAACCCGATCAATATGCGTCTGCAGCGGAACTCGGCACCAGCGCAGAAAGAGCGCGACCATTTCCGAGCACACGAGCTTCTTCTTGTCATCAAGATCGTTGCGATCCCAAATGCGCACAACGTAGATGAGCAAGAAGCCAAGCAAACTCCAATTGTCGTACAAGGCGCCAAGCCGATGGCCGAGCAACTGCATCGCGCCCGCTGTGATTTTGTCTTCGCGTTTGATCTCGTAGAGAGCCAGAAGTTTGTTCTTGGCTTTCCAAACTTCGAAGGGCACTTGCACAAAGCCGCGCCCTTGAACTTCGAGAATCATGTGTTGACCGAACTGCTCGCTAAAGAAAAGTAAGAATGAGTGCGACGCAGGTGAGCGAGTCGCTTTTCGAATGAACCACGAGAGCGCACCCTTTTGCGTGGAGAAGCCAATATGCACCTTGCCCGGTGTTGGCAACGCCATGGCCGTATCCCCCAATAGGCTGCAGGTATCTATCACCACAGTCTCCTCACCCAATTCCCCCCAAACCCTTTTCAGCATGGCAGATTACCTAGACCATGGCAAAGCGATATTGGCTGATGAAATCCGAACCGGACGCGTACTCGATCGATGATCTAAAACGGGACGGTACGACGCAGTGGGAAGGCATACGCAACTACCAAGCGCGCAACTTCATGCGAGACGAGATGAAGCTTGGTGATGGGGTACTTTTCTACCACTCGAACACAAAGCCTCCAGGTGTGGTCGGTATAGGGAAAGTTAGTAGAACCGCCTACCCAGACTTTTTCGCATTCGACGAGGAGAGCAACTACTTTGACGCGAAGAGCGACCCAGAGAACCCGCGCTGGATGATGGTGGATGTGGCCTATGTCTCTACGCTGAAACGCACCGTGAGCCTTAACGAGATGAAGGAAATCCCGGGTTTATCTGAGATGCTGGTTATCCGTAAGGGCATGCGTCTAAGCATTCAGCCCGTCACGAAAGATGAATTCGCCCTGGTGAAGAAGCTTGGAAATACCAAGGCGAGCACCTAGCGCACCGAAACGACGAAGGCTCCAGCAACGGCCGAAGCAGTTGTTGGAGCCTCCAAAACGGAACAGCGATTTTTTCTTAGACGGCCGGTGCTGCGGCAGTAGTCGCCGGTTTAGCGGCATCTACACTCGGAACGGTAGCGTCCAAAACATCGAGCTTGGCGATAAACGCTTCTGCCGCGTCACCAAACTCGCGGGTTGCCAAGTCGCGGTAGTACGCAATTCCGGCACGTAGGTTGTTCTCGTACTTGGCGAGACGTGGTGCCTCATCAGCAATTTGCTTACCGAGTTCTTCGATGTAGAGCTCGAGTTCACGCAAGAAGACGTGCGGTCGCTCTGGGCGATGCATCGCAACATTGCGCCCGTAGATGTGACCAACCATTTCGTCGAGGCTGATGACCTTCTTAAAGTTAACGACGTTTGGACCGGGGCAAATCGCTGGCCGCGCTTTTAGATCGATTCCCGCTTCGAGCGTCGCACAACCACTAAGGTCGTGGCAGATGCACGATGGGTCGATGATGCTTAGGCGCTTCTTCTCTTTGAGTTCGATCGACTCTTCCGACTCTTCGAGAAGTTTGAGTTCGCGGCTTTGGTACGTGCGCGATGCGCGGCATAGGGGAATTTCTTGGAAGTCCCACTTGAGAGCAACGTGGCCTTTGGGGCACGGGCTACCGGGCTTGCCAGTGGCGATGCGCTCGCGACGTGCGTCTTCGCTACCCGAGTTTACGAAGTTCCAAAACGGCACTCCGAGAGGCGAGTTTGGGCTGAGTTGAATGTCTTCATCCTTGCAGGCTGCAAGGTCGGAGCGCGTCTTCTCATCGAGGTTCGTCGCCTCCGGGACAAGCAAGAATGGCGAGCCCCAAGCGGTGCTATCAACCTGGAAGTAGTCCATGAGAAAGCTCTGCTCGCCAGCGGTTCCCAGCCCACCTTGAAACGTTAGGTGCGTGGTGAGTGGCTTATCAAAGGTCGGAAGCTCGGCCTTTACGCGAGCTTTGTTGTAGATGACCATGATCTTCTCGGCGAGCGCGACTCGGTCGTCTTTGAACTCTTGGAGAATGGGCCCCATGAGGAGCCCGGCGGTAGCAAAGGCATGGCCGCCGCAGTTGAGACCAGACTCGATGCGGTACTCGGAAACCCAGACGCCCTTTTTGGCGAGCACTTTGCTCTGCACATCGGCCGAGCGAAAATCGCTGACCTTTAGAACCAGGCGCTTCTTGATGTAGCCAGAAGCGTCGGGTCGGAATTCTTCTAATGTCGCAATGTAGGCAAAGAGCCGTGGGTTCATGCCGGCAGAGAGGATGAGTGAGCCATCGACGGTGCTCTTGGCAAAGCCGCGTGCCGCAGAAAGTGCGTCTGAGTCGCCGAGAGGAAGTGGGATGCCCTTGCGGTCCCGGTCTCGGTCGAGCTTGGTCATGATGTTGGCGTTGATGGCGCCCGCTTTGATTTTGCCGCGAAGCGCATCCTGCATGCGCTCTTTCTCTGCTGCATCGGCGGTGGCCTGCATGGCCTCGTACTCGCTGCGAAGCGGGCCCGGCGGCAAGAGCTCGAAGTATCGGCAAATGTCTGAGCCCTCTTCGAACGGCAGCGCGCGGAGCACTCGCATTTGCTTGGCCACTTGGCGATCGAGGAAATCTAGGTAGGCTGTAACGCGCAGCGCCCGGCCGTTGGGAGCATTTTTCTTAATCGGAACGTAGTCGTCACCGCACTCTGCGCTGTGGTGCTTGCGCATTTGCTCGAGGAAAGCGTCGTCGACAAGCGAGACTGTCGACGAAATCCCGTATCGAGCGAGCTTCAGTGGTGAATCCACGGTGAAGGCAATTCCCATCACGGGAGTCGTAAAACTGTGCATCCCGGCATCTACTGCGTACATGCGGCGAGTTTGGCCACATCTGGGGCCGGACAGGCGAGGAAAATCGACCATGTCTGTGTCACAATTGAGTAATTCCCACGCAAATGGCGTCCTACGAGACAGTTCGTTGCCTGCTTTGCCCTCGCCCCGACCGAATCCGTATTCCTAAAGAGATCTACCAAGCTGGCTGGTAGCCACCCCTGCCAGCGGTACTCTTGCAGAATGTCTAGACAACTTGTCGCCTGGTGCGTCGCTCTCGGGCTGCTAAGCGTATCCGCCCCTGCCCTGGCGCAAGAGGATTGCTCGCTGCCGATCGAGCAGTATCTCGACCAAGTCTCGGGCGGGTCTCCGACCGAACTGACCGCCGATTTGAAGCGTGCCCTAGTGTGTCTCAATGGCGTTCGCGGCACCTCGGTCTCGCACGCTACAGCCTGGCAAAAGCGGAACGCCGCCAGCGAACTTGCGGCGGAGATCGTGGCGTCGACTAGCGCTTATCTACCATCTCGCGACAAGGACGTTCGCTGCTCTGCCGTGCAAGCTCTGGCGTTTCACGGTGGCAAGGTCTCCCCCAAGCAGTTGGCGAAATGCTCGATGCCGCGGCCGGAACAACAAGCACTGCTCTTTGGCATCTCTAAAGACAAGAAACTGGCCAAGAAGATCGTCGCACTCTTTACGAAGGCGACTGGCACGCTAAAGGACGAAGAGCGCGCGCGTGCGGGGCGAACCATCCTAGAGGCGTTGGGTGATTTAGAGGATCGACGCTCGCTGCCCTTTCTCAAGAGCCTGTTGCGCAAACGCCAATACGAGCCCTTTTGGGACCAAGCGAGAGAGATTCACAGCGATATTGACGGAGCGACGAAACGGCCTGGCGAAACCACCAATGCGAGGTTCAATCGAGTTTTGAAAGGGCTGTCGGGCGATGGAGAGCCCATGGCCTCCTATTCGCCCGGTGCCGGCTCCCGTGCGCAAGGCACTGGAGTGGGGCCGCGTCGTAGCAAGCGGCAGCATCTCTCTGCTGCGTTGGAGGTTGGTGGATTCGCTGGCAAGTTGGCTTCGAAGCTTGAGAAGAAGGTTTGGACGATCGTTCGCGCACGCGAAGGAAGAACTCTGATGTGCTTTAGACATGAGCGTGGTCGAAACCAAGGAAGCTCGCCCTCGGACCAAGGCCTTGTTCTTCGCCTTCAGCTTGGAAGCGATGGGGCAATTGCTAGCGTTAAAGAAGAAGAGGTAGCGAAGAGCGCGAAGGAGTTGGCCGCCTGTCTAGCAACTGGTTTGGTGGGGCAGAAGGTACTTGGAAGCATTGCGAAGCTACCGGTCTATGTGGACTACGAAGTCACGGCTACTAGGTAAACTACTTAGACGAGCATCGAACCTTGGGCCGTGTGGTGCGGCGCTCGTTGGAACTAGAGTTTCAATCGAGAAAACGGAACCGAAAGCACAGTGATTCCAAGCCGCCGTCTTCACTCTCCGGAGAAAAGAAGACCTACATTGCCTTCGCGAGAGGTCCTGTGGGAGGCTGTGATGAAACCGGAGAACTCCATGCATACAAACATCACTTCATGTCTTAATCACAAGTGTCTCGTTTCCCTCGTAGGGGCTTCCCTCTGCGTATTTATCGCGTGTGGCGATGACGCAAAAAGTGGCGAGGCGGACGCAAATGACACTCCTGTCATCGATGCTGGAGATGGCTGTTCGGTCCGGCTTGCCCCTAGCAATGACGATCAGACCGCGGTGCAAACCGCGCTCATTGAGACGGCCACCGGCGATACGGTGTGTTTTGAAGCCGGCACTTACTCCTTCACTGGCGAACTCTCGCTCTCGACATCCGGCGTGACTCTGCTTGGAGTTGGTGATACTCGCGAAGATGTAATCCTAGACTTTAGCAACCAATCGTCGGGTGGAAACGGCATCGCCGTAACTGGCGACAACTTCGTTATTGAGCAACTCACCGTTCAAGACCCACCGGGCGACGGCATTCGAGTTACCGATGCAACCGGCGTCACCATGCGCAACATCAAGGTCGAGTGGACGAACGGCCCAGACCAAAACAATGGCGCGTACGGCCTCTACCCTGTTGGCTGCACAGACGTTCTCATTGAAGACTGTGTCGTGAGCGGCGCAGCCGATGCCGGCGTCTATGTTGGGCAATCGACAAACATTATTGTTCGCCGCAACGAGGCCTTTGGCAACGTCGCTGGAATCGAAGTGGAGAACTCGACCGCGGCGGAAGTCTACGAGAACAATGCTCATGACAATACGGGCGGCATCTTGGTTTTCGCTCTACCTGACCTTCCCAAAAAAGACTGCCAGCAGGTGTTGGTTCGCGACAATCAGATCGTGAATAACAACCAACCCAACTTTGCCGATCCATCGAGCATCGTGGCCAATGTTCCAGTGGGAACCGGCATTCTTATTCTCGCTGCTGACAAGGTCGAGGTGCACTCCAACACCATCACCGGCAACGATAGCGTCGGGGTTATCTCGGCTTCCTACTTGCTGGTCGAGCTTCTAACGGGCGCGTCAACAAGCGATACGGAGTTTGACAAGTACTCCGAGACCAATTGGATTCACGGCAACACCATGAGTGGCAACGGCACCGTTCCCGAAGGCCTAACGGCGATCCTTGGTGTCAATCCGGTCGAAGACATCGTATTCGGTGGCTTTGTTGACCCGGCCAAAGACAACTCAGACAATTCCCTATCCTTCTGTGTTTCCGACATTGGAAGCGCCACGTTCCGCATGGCCGACTTTCCCAACAACCAGGACTCTCCGGTACTCGACCCAACCGACTACACCTGTACACACACTCCTCTTCCAAGCATCGAAATCTAAGACCCCATGAAGAGGTTGTTGATTGCGCTCTTGGTCGCCGGTGCTTGCGGCGGGAATGATGAGACTCCTTCCGAGGAAGTGGACAGCGGCATCGTGGCGCCCGACGCAGAGCCGGCCGCCACGATCCCCTACGATACGCTTTCGGAGTACGGTCTCTTTCTTGGCGATGGAGCCTCGCAGGAGCCTGCTGCTGGCGTGATTCCCTATGCCCCAAACGGCGTGCTCTTTGCCGATTACGCCGCTAAGCACAGGTTTATTTACACACCGAGCGCTGCGAAAATCACCTACTCGCCAACCGAGCCGTGGACCTTTCCCGAGGGCAGCATCATCGTAAAGACCTTTGCCCAACCTAGAGATTTACGCGATGTGGAGATGGGCGAGCAACTCATCGAAACTCGCTTGTTGATCTTCCAAGAGGGGCAATGGAAGCCGCATACGTATCTGTGGAACGACGAGCAGAACGAAGCGAGCCGCACCGTTGCTGGCGCTGCCGTGCCCGTCACGTGGATTCACAGCGATGGCACAACTCGCTCCAATACGTTTGCGGTTCCAAACTCCAATCAATGCCTCAATTGCCATGGCAAGCCAGGGGTGACCAACCTAATTGGCGTTCGCACACGGCAACTCAACCGCGACTTCGACTATGGCGATGGCCCGGTAAATCAGATTGATCACCTTGTATCGCTACAGCAATTTGATGGAGCCATCGAAGACGCTGCGGCGCGGGAAGTGCTACCAGAGCCGTTTGGAACTGCGTCTTTGGCCGACCGCGCCAGGGCCTATCTCGAGGTCAATTGCGCGCATTGCCACAACCCAAGTGGGGCCGCGAAGGACAGTGGCTTATTTCTTTCGAGCGACATTACCGAACCTGTCGACTTTGGAATCTGCCGGCGTCCTGTGGCTGCCGGTTCGGCCGCTGGTGGCAATCTGCACGATATTCAGCCGGGCGCGCCCGACGAATCGATCCTTGTCTTTCGCATGGACTCGGCCGATGCAGAAGTGCGCATGCCCGAGCTTGGGCGAAACCAAATTGATGATGAAGCAGTCGAACTGATTCGCGAGTGGATCACCGCGATGCCCGCCGACGACTGCTCGTCGAAGTAGCCAACGGAACTAGCCAGCGAACTACGCTAGAGTTGCTGCGCTAGTTCGCGTCGCGACTGATCTCGAGCCAATCGAGAAGGCGAGCGGCGTCGTCGTCTGGCACATCGACGCCAAGCTTGGACACGGAGGTCACGCCCTCGCCATGGAAATCCGAGCCGGCAGTCCCGACCATGTTGTGGCGCTTTGCCATCGCTGCCCACGTCTTGCGCTTCTTTGCCGGGTAGATGGCGTAGTGCACTTCGAGGCCCGAGAGGCCTGCTTCGCGGTGGCGCGCGATAAGCGGCTCGGCGCGATTTCCCTGCAAGTGTGGATGCGCCAGGCTCGCCCGCGCGCCGGCTGCCATCGCCAACTCCAAGCCATCGGCTACGGTGAGACGACTCACTTTTACGTCGCCCGGGCCGCCATCTTTTAGAAAGCGAGAGAAGGCCTCGTCGCGCGAGGCCACAACGCCCGTGCGCACCAGTTCGGCAGCAACATGCGGCCTGCCAACCGTGCCTTTGTGGCGCTCGAGGACAGCGTCGGCATCCAAGGTCGCTCCAAGCGCTGCCAAGCGCTCGGCGATGATGTGAACCCGCTCTCGGCGAACTTCGCGCTGCTTTGTGAGCGCTGTCTCGACAACCGACCAATCGGAGCCTGGCAAGCCGTAGAGCAAGATGTGCACGGTCTTGCCCTCTTCGGTGCAGCTGAGTTCGACACCGCGAATGGCATTGGGAAAGACGGCGCGGGTTGCCTCGAATCCCTCGCAGGAGTCGTGATCGCTTAGGCAAAAGACTTCGACACCGCGATCTTTCGCGCGCGCAGCAACTTCTGCCGCCGGAAGAATTCCATCGGAATGCGTGGAGTGGCAGTGCAAGTCGATTCGCATTGCGCCTAGCTTCTCATCTTTGCCATGTGCCGCGCGATGCTCATTGCCATTTCGAGGGCCTGCTCGTAGTTAAGTCGCGGATCGACCCGTGAATGATAGGCGCGTTCGAGGTCAAGTTCGGAGAGATCGCGAGCGCCGCCCATGCACTCGGTGACATCTTCGCCGGTGAGCTCAAAGTGAACACCACCGAGAACCGAGTTGCACTCGGCGTGAATCTCGAAGGCCTGCTCGAGCTCGCGAAGAATGTTGTCAAAGCGCCGCGTCTTAATGCCGTTTGACGTTGTCTCGGTGTTGCCGTGCATCGGATCGCACTCCCACAGAACGCGGCGACCGGTGTTGCGAACGGCATCGATAAGCTGGGGCAGCTTGTCGCCCAAGTTGTCGGCTCCCATGCGGTGAATGAGCATAATGCGACCAGGCTCGTGCTTTGGATCGACTCGGTCCAAAAGCTCTTGGAGCCACTCGGCCGTAACGTCGGGCCCAACTTTAATGCCGAGCGGATTGCGAATGCCTCGAAAGAACTCGACATGAGCACCATCGAGTTCGGTGGTTCGCTTGCCAATCCACGGCAGGTGCGTGGAGAGGTTGTACCAACCTTCGCGATTCGGAACTTCTCTGGTTTGCGCCTCCTCGTAGTGCAGGTGAAGGCCTTCGTGACTTGTGTAGAAGTCGACCCGATTTGTGCTTGCGCGAGTGCCGCCCACAGCCTCCATAAACTCGAGCGAATCGCGAATTGAGTCGACGATACGCTCGTACTCTTCGGCGAGGGCCGAGTGCTTTACAAAGTCGAGCCCCCAGTTTTCGGGATGGTGCAAATCGGCAAAGCCGCCATCGGCAAGCGAGCGAATAAAGTTGAGGGTGAGCGCAGCCCTTTCGTAGCCGCGAAGCAAGAGTTCGGGGTTTGGAATGCGCTCTTCTGGCGTGAAGCCAGGTTGGTTGACAAGGTCACCGCGGTAGGACGGCAAGCTCACGCCATCACGAGTTTCCATATCGGCGGAACGCGGCTTGGCATATTGCCCGGCGATGCGCCCTACTCGCACGACCTGTTTCTTTGTGCCGTGGACCAGCACCAAACTCATCTGCAATAGAATCTTGAGCTTGTTGGCAATGATGCTCGACTCGCAGTCATCAAAACTCTCGGCGCAATCACCGCCCTGCAAGACAAAGCACTCGCCGCGCGATGCCAGGTCGAGCTTGCCCTTAAGCTCTTCGATCTCCCAGCTTGTGACAAGCGGCGGAAGCTTTGAGAGCCGTGCGAGCGCGCTATCGAGCGCAGCTTGGTCGGGGTAGGTAGCCTGCTGAGAGGCGACCTTGGACTGCCATGAAGCCTTCGACCAGTTACTAGTACTCACGCAGCCTTCGTAGCACTTTGCGTCAGGCCATTCAATTTAGGCCAAGAGCAGCGCGCTTAGCCGAAGGTCGCGCTCGGGGCTGTGTTCGGGAAAGTCCAGGCCACTTCGACCGCGCCAAACCGGTTCGTACTGCAGGTTTAGGGCAGTTCCCATCTCGGCCTCAAGCTCGTCCCAACTGCGCGGATCATGATGGAAGAAACACAAAATCCACGCACCGGGCGCGGCCACCTTGGCAAGCGCTGGGGCAAGCGATGCGGGGGTTGCAACCAAGTCGCCCGCGCCAAGCCCTGGCGGAGGAGGGTCGACGATGATGCCTCCGAACCGACGCTTTGATGCAGCCGCTTTGCGCAGCATTTTCTCGACATCGAGGCGCTCGAGGTCACGAGCATCGCTGCGCTGGCCGTTGAGCTTGTGATTGTCCTGACAGCGACTGAGAGCGCGTTTCTGGGTATCCACGTGGGTCACGCCGCGGGCGCCGCCTGCCATCGCAGCAACCCCAAGACTGCCGGCGTAGGAGTAGAGATTTAGAATGCGCAGCTCGTGGCAGTTGTTTTGCAGCCAATCCCTGGCGGGCCTGGCATCGAGGTAGAGCCCAGGGTTGCGGGGAGCCCACGTTTCGACCCAATACGAGAGGCCGTTTTCCCGAACCGCAACCGCTTGGCTAGGAAGAGTTCCTAGAAGCGCCCGAGGCTCGTTGCCGCGCTCTTTTAGAACGATGCACGAGAACGTCTCGAACTCTTGGAGGACTGTTACCGCAGTCTCGACATCGCACATTTCGGCGCCGCGATTCTCAACGAGCAGGACATCCCCATAGCGATCGATGAGAATGCCCGGGCCACCTTCGCCATACCCGTGAAAGAGGCGGTAGGCCTCGATCTGTGGGTCTGCGTGCAGGCTGGCTCGGGCCCGATAGGCCCGGCGAATTCGCTCTTCGAGTTCTGCGGTCACGTCGCTAGGGAACGGGTTTGATCTCGCCGCTCTTCACTTTGCCTAGGTAGTCGTCGAGGTCTTTCTTGACGCCCTTGGAAAGAAGAATCACGCCAAGAATGTTGGGCAAGGCCATGCCAAGGATCATGAGGTCACCAAACTCGAGCACCGTGGTGCCTTTGAGAATCGCGCCCAAGAAGGTGAAGATGAGAAAGACGCCGCGGTAGTAGATGCCGGTGCCACTGCCAAAGAGCCAAGTCCAGCAGCGCTCGCCGTAGTACGACCAGGAGATCATGGTCGAGAAGGCAAAGAGCGCGACCGCTATTGCAAGTACCCAAGGGAACCAGGAAATTTCTGAGCCCATGGCTTGGGAGGTGAGACCGGCGCCGTTGTTGGTAGCCACAAGTTCGGCCAACTCGGGATTGTTCCAAGCGCCGGTGATGACGATGACAAGTGCGGTCATCGTGCAAACCACGATGGTGTCAACCATTGGCTCGAGAAGAGCCACAAGGCCTTCTTGCACAGGATAGGCACTCTTTGCTGCCGAGTGTGCGATCGCAGCCGAACCAACCCCTGCCTCGTTGGAGAACGCAGCGCGCTTAAAGCCCTGCACCATGACAACACCAATAAGGCCGCCAAGGCCTGCGTCCATTGAGAATGCACCGCCGACAATCGCGCCAGCAGCTTCGGGGACTGCACCGGCATTTGCGAGCAGGATGTAGAGACAGGCAGTCACGTAGATGCCGCACATAAGAGGCACAATGGCCTCGGCAATGCTGGCGATGCGCTTGATGCCACCGACGATGACAACGCCGACTCCGACGGTCATGACAGCGCCATAGACCCAGTGGTTGTCTTGAAGGAAGGTTACCTTCTGCTCGATAGCACCAAGCGATTGATTCACTTGATAAGCATTGCCACCCGCAAACGATGCGACGATGCAGAGGATGACGAAGAGGAAGGCCAGAACTTTACCGAGCCTTGGAAAATTGATTTCGGCAAGTCCAACACTGAGATACTGCATTGGGCCACCAAGCACCGAGCCGTCGGGCAAGATGGTTCGATACTTTTGACCAAGGGTGCACTCGACAAACTTTGAGGCCATGCCCAAGAAGCCCGCAGTGATCATCCAAAAGGTCGCGCCTGGGCCACCAATGCCAATGGCGATAGCGACACCGCCAATGTTGCCGAGCCCAACGGTCGCAGAGAGCGCCGCAGTTAATGCTTGGAAGTGGCTAACCTCGCCGACGTCGTTCGGGTCATCGTACTTGCCGCGAACAATTTGCACCGCGTGGCGAAGACCGCGCACGTTGATAAGGCTCATGCGGATGGTGAAGAAGGTCGCTCCAATCACCAGCCACAAAACCAACATTGGAAGTTGAATGTTGTTCCAAACAAATACGCCCTTCCATTCAAGCGTGGCGCCCGTGCGAATCTTTGCGAGTTCCCACCAGGAAACCGCAAGATCGTCGTTGTCCCAAAACACGACGTCGTAGAAAAAGACCTTACTAATGGGTGTAACAAACCACTTGCTGAAGAAGGCGTTGACCCGAGCATCGAGGTCCATCTCGACGGCTTTGGCATCCGTGGCCGGAGTTGGCTCGGCATCGGCCGGAGCTACTTTCGCTGTCTCGGCAACCGGAACCGCTGTCTCGGCAACCGGAACCGCAACCGCTGCGCCACCCTCCGCATCCACAATCGCCGCAGGTGGAGGAGGTTCGGCCGCAACATCTTGCGCCCCGACAATGCCAGTCGAGCCAACCACCAGTAACAGCAATGCCGTCACACCAACAAGAACACGTCTTGATATTATCCCACTCACAGGGCGTGAATACCCTTTGAGAGCATGCAAGATCAAGGGGTTGCCCCTGGCGCACACAAGGGCCGCACCTACTAAAACCGCTCTACAAGGCCGCTAGATCTGGTAATCGGGCTTTTTGACTTCGCCGTAGCGAATGCGAACCCACGCGCGCTCGTGCATGTAATAGACGAAGAACTTGATCGATGTGTCAAGCAAGCCGATCTCTATAGCGAAGCTCGCCTCACCGGTAATTCCATAAGCGACGCACGCGGTAATGATGGTTGCGAGAAACCGCCAGCTGAGCGACTTCACAAGACTTCGACGACGAGATTCCATGGGCCGGCGGCAAACCTAGCTCATCCAGCGGTGAGCTTGCTCTCTAATCGCTGCAAATCCTGCACATCATCGACCTCGGCCCAACCATCGGGCCCAATGTCCGCGCCGCGCATCTTTACAGCGCCGCTATTGATGAGTTCGGCGAGGACCGCTTCGTAGTACTGGTCAAGCCGCCCCTCGGCAACCCACTGGTCTAAGGCTTGGCGATAGAGCGCCCACGTCGCTTCAGAAAAGCTGTAAAAGTTCACCGTCTTATGCATTTGGCCAAGCCCGTCGGGGCGTGCCAAGTGAGCGCGAATGACCATCTCCTCAGCCATTCCATCGTCACCAATGGTGATTCCCGTGCCGTCCATCTCCGGAGTATAGGGAGCAACCAGGATCTGATCTTCCTCAGTGAGAGGGCTCAGCACACCAGCACCTAGATAGATATCGCTCTCGACCAAGAGAAACGGTGCCGCAATGGCAGCATTAGCGACCTGTAGCGAGAGAATGTTGTTGGTTGTGGCGTAGCGCTCGTTGTGAATGAACCGCCACCGGAAGCCACCGCGCTGACGTAAATATCCCTCGAGAGCCTCGGAGCGATATCCCGTGACGACCACGATCTCCTCGATTTTAAGCTCGGCAAGGGCATCCAAGAGAGTGTCGACGATCGCGCGACCGGCAATCTCGACCATACACTTAGGACGATCTTCGGTGAGTGGCATGAGCCTTGTGCCGGTGCCAGCGGCGAGTAGAACAGCTTGCGTAATCATGAGGTGCCTTGCGTGGAGCCTACACGCGGGCTGTGGGATTCGCATCCGAAGGGTGAAGTTTGCCCGAATGGGGACGAACTTTTATGCCAACTCAATCCACGAAATGTGCAGTTGCGAACTTGTCTGATTCCATTTTCGGCACAAGCATTTGGAGCACTTCTTTGCCTACGCTTGGCTCGACCTCTATACTAGAGCGCCCGCGGGGATCGACAAGCGAAGCAATGTCGAGCAGAGCGAAGTGGCAATGCCGCAACTAGCCAAGACAACAAGAGAGCAACAAGCAACGAGACGCATCCTCGTTGTCTCCGCCGATCCCGCTCTTAGTGCGTCCATTGACGCACTTGTCGATCCTGGGCCAACCAGGCGGTTCGTTTGCGCGCACTCACCGACCCTTGCAGCAACGCTCGCAACGCTGCAACGAGAAGGTGCAGACGCCGTACTCTTTGACTTGGATCTCGAAGAGAGCAAAGCCGTCGACTCGGTAAAGGCGTTGGTGCAAAACGGCAAGGCGCCGGTCATCATTCTCACCCGTGTTGGCCAAGAGTCGCTTTCGCTGCGCTGCCTTGAAGAGGGCGCGCAAGAGTATCTCGACAGCGACGAGCTCTCGACGGTCAACCTGCGCCGAGCGCTGGGATACGCCATCTCGCGCCATCGCGCTAATAATCTGCGCCTGCGCCTCGAGCACTCGGACAAGCTGGCAGCGCTTGGGCAACTCACGGCGGGTGTCGCCCACGAAATCAACAATCCGGCCACCTACGTTCTAAGTAACCTTCGCCAAATTGAAGAAGTCGTAAGCCGGCTCTCCAAAGGCGCAGGCAAGCCAGGTGATTTGGATCTGATTGCCGACATGGCACAGGACTGTCGCCGCGGCGTTGACCTCATCGCATCCATTTCGCGCGAGCTAAAATGCTATGCGCGATCAGACGACGCAGCGTACGAGTTTATCGACCTAGGCGAGCTTATCTCGAACACCAGCGCGATGACGCTAAACGAGATTCGCTACCGCGCGCGCTTTGAAAAGCACGTTGGCGATGTGCCGATGATTGTCGGCTCGCGATCAAAGCTCAGCCAAATTCTCGTAAATCTTCTTATTAACGCGACCCACGCCATCCAAGAAGGCAAGAGCAACGAGAACTTAATTCGCATCTCGTGTGACCTTGAGGGTGAAGACGTTGTCATTCGAGTGCGGGACACCGGCTGCGGCATTCCCGACCGAGACAAAGAGAAAATTTTCGAGGCGTATTACACAACCAAAGAGCACGGCCTTGGCACAGGGCTAGGCCTCCCCATCTGTCGTGAAATCGCCACGCTGCACGAGGGTAAATTGGAGTTCGAGAGCACGGTTGGCGAAGGCACGGTCTTCACTCTCACGCTTCCCGTCAAAACCGCTCTAAACGCCCCAGCCGCACCAGTCGAACCAAGGCCGCCCGAAAACCCAGAGGGTCGGCGGCGACTGAGAGTTCTTCTTATCGACGATGAACCGCTACTTCTCAAATCGCTCGCTCGCATGCTTCAGGCGCATCACGATGTGGTTGCGGCAACCGGCGGTGCGCTTGGCATTGACGCATTGGGCAAGCAAGAATTTGACGCCATCATCTGCGACTTGATGATGCCCGAAGTCGATGGTCTTCACGTCTATCAGGCGCTGGAGGCGAGGTACCCAGAATTGATAAGCAAGCTGGTCTACCTAAGCGGAGGCGTCTTTACCGATCGCATGTCGAGCTTCCTCGAAACCATCAAGCCTCGCTTGCTGGACAAGCCCGTAAGCCGTGATGCCCTCTTGGACGCCATCGAGGCGCTCACGAGCCCCAGCTGAGCTGGGATTTCGAGACACCAGCAACCAATTATTTCGTGTAACTTTAGATAGTTACATTATTTTGATTCGTGGCCTCAGACTTGCTCTAGATACGAGCATGACCTTCCCTACGCAAACTTTCGGCCCCGACGCAGCCTAGTCTCAGCCCAATCGCACGGGTCAAATGCCCGAGCCGGATTGCCGGCGCGAACTTGATTGTTGTGGTTCGAAGCGCTTGCGCCCCTCGCATACGGTGCGACAAGGTTCAACGGCCTGTGTACCGCTTCTTCTACTGGCTGATTCTCTCAAGGCTTCCCGCTGAGGCTACCCATCATGGGGCGTTCTCGCTGCTGCGATTTGCGATGGCGGTGCCAGGGATTAAACGTCTGAGTCGACGACTGCTAGCCCCGCGCGATTCGCGCTTAGAAGTCGAGGCGCTTGGACTTCGATTCCCGTCCCCGCTTGGTTTGGCGGCGGGCTTTGACAAAAATGCCGTCGGCTTTGAACAACTTGGTGCCCTGGGATTTGGCTTTGTCGAAATCGGTACCGTCACAGGGCATGCGCAAGACGGAAACCCAAAGCCGCGCATGTTTCGCCTGCCTCGTGATCGCGCGCTGATAAATCGCATGGGCTTTAACAATGGTGGTTCGGCAGCTGCAGCCGATCGATTGCGCGCGCGGCCAAAGACGAGTTCGTTAATTGTTGGTGCCAACATCGGAAAAACCAAGGCCGTGGCCTCGGCCGATGCAATTGCAGATTACGTATTGAGTGCCGAGCGCTTGGCGCCGGTTTGCGACTACATGGTTGTGAATGTGAGTTCGCCCAATACGCCGGGCCTACGCGATTTGCAATCCGTCGAGCGCTTGCGACCGCTGTTAGTCGAAGTAAGAAAAACACTTAATCGCGTTCGTCCAGAATCCCATCTCCCGCTGCTTGTTAAAATCGCGCCAGACTTGGCCGAAGCCGACGTTGATGCAGTCGCCGACCTCGCCCTCGAACTTGAGCTTGACGGGATTATTGCGAGCAATACCACCATCTCCCGCGAGGGGCTGCGCAGCGATGAAGCCGTGGTGAAACGCATTGGCGCTGGTGGCCTGAGCGGCGCTCCGTTAAAAGACCGCAGCCTTGCTGTGCTGCGCCAACTCAAAGCTCGGGTGGGCGACCGATTGGTACTCATCGCAGCGGGCGGCATCGAAACCGGCGATGATGCGCTCGCTCGGCTAAATGCCGGGGCAACCCTCGTACAGGCCTATACAGGCTTTATTTACGGCGGTCCGCTGTGGCCGCGCAACGTGAGCCGCAGGCTTGCGGCGCTGCGCCCACCAAAGCCGTAGCGTCACGTGGGCGACACCCAAGAGGTGTTAGGATGCCCGCGATGTATCGCCAGACTCTACTGTCCACACTCGCCACTGCGCTGGCTGCGCTGAGCTTCGCAGGCTGCCCGTCTGGCGGAGCTTCCAAGCCAGTTCAGGCCCCGTCTTCCGAGGGCACGACCACTGAGCAAGCGCCGGCAACCCTAGTTATCGGGATTGTTCTCGATCAAATGCCAAGCTCGGTCATTCTCGATTACGCAGAGTACCTTCCAGAGGACGGCGTGATTCGCCGCGCAATCGAGCAAGGTCTGTATCAAGAACGCGTCCGCTACGAGTACGCGGGAACGAATACGGCGCCGGGACATGCATCGATCTACACAGGGGAAGCGCCTGCCGATCACGGCATCGATCGCAATGACATTTACGACGTTAAAAATCAGCGCAAGCACCAGATTGTCGACGACGGGAAGAGCCCTGTCTTCGGAGTCGAGGGCTCAAGTGCAAGCCCTGTGCGTATGCTGCGACCGACTATTGGCGATGCCCTTCACAAGAAGTCACCAGAATCGAAAGTTGTCTCGGTATCGCTCAAAGCTCGAGCGGCCGTCGTCTCGGCTGGCAAGTCAGCCGATTTTGCAACCTGGTACGACTATCGGATTCCTGGCTTTACAACGTCGAACTACTACGCCGATGCCATGCCTGCTTGGCTCTCTTCCTGGAATGAGAAAAACCCCGTATCCGCAAGACTTACACCCTGGACTGCAGAGGACCCAGAACTTTACCAACGCGTTGTCGGCGATGATAAGGCGCCCGGTGAATCGGATTGGTATGGACTAGGCATTACATTCCCTCACCAGCTGGCGACAACAGAGAAGCCCTACAAGACCTTTATTGCGGCTCCTCAGAGCATGGAGTACTTGCTGGAAATGACGAGAACTCTTGTCGATCAATTTCAACTGGGTGCGGACCAACACCCAGATTTGCTCATGCTCTCCGTTTCCAGCACGGATTACGCGGGCCACGAATTTGGTACAGCGTCGTGGGAATACCTCGACGTACTTATAAAGACCGACCGCGCCCTTGGCGCTCTCGTGCGCGATCTTGAATCCAAGGCGAAGGTCGCCGTGGTGATTACGTCCGATCATGGTGGTACCCCACTTGCAGAACTGAGCCTTGCGGCTGGCGAGCCAGGTGGTCGACTCATCGGTGCGCAAATGGTCGCCAACCTGCAGGAAGCTGCATCTAAAGCTTTCGGCGAGGGGCTGTGGTTTGAAGCCTACGCTCAACCCTACCTATACATGTCCGAAGCGGCACAAAACTCAGACAAACTCCCAGAGCTTACGAAGCTTGTGGCCTCGTATGTAGCGGCGACGCCCGAGATTGAAGCCATTATTCCCGCGAGTGTGGCAAGAACGCTTCGCAACAGTGAGAGCTGGCTTGAACGCGATGTGGCCAATACAGTTTCAACCACGGCCGAGGCGCTCTTTGTGGTTCCCGCAAGAGGACACGTAGCCATTTCAACAGCAGACGGCCTGGGCACCGGACACGGCACGCCTTGGGACTCGGATCGAGAAGTTCCAGTCTTGGCCTTTGGCGTTGGTGTTTCGAAAGGGCACGATGCTTCGGTGGTTTCCCAAAGCCGCGTTGCGCCGACGATTGCTGCGCTTCTCGGTCTCACTTGGCATCTGCCAGCCGCCCCACTAACGGGAGCGCCACCGGCAGCGAGCGGCAAGTAACCGACTGGCAAAGCAATGAGCGTTCTTCTGCTTCGAAATCCCCTCCAGCACTATGCTTGGGGTTCATCGACAAGCATTCCTACGCTTGTTGGTGCACCGTCTCCGCACGAGAAGCCGTGCGCCGAGATGTGGATGGGAGCTCATCCCAAAGCGCCGAGCCTTCTTGAAGGAGGCCTGGCCTTAAACGAGTTTATTGCTCGAAGCCCAAGCACCATTCTTGGTGCCGACACCTACGGCAGGGCGCTGCCCTTTCTCTTCAAGATTCTCGCAGCCGACGCACCGCTCTCGATTCAATGCCATCCCAGCAAAGAGCAAGCACAAGCGGGTTTTGCACGGGAAGAGGCTGCAGGGATTCGGAGCGATGCTCCAAATCGAAACTATCGCGACGCCAACCACAAGCCGGAGCTTATCGTCGCCCTGGAGGAGTTTTGGGCGCTCAAGGGCTTTCGCGACCCCAAAGAAATCATCAGCCTCTTTACTCGGGCTAGGCTGCACTCGGCAAAGCCGCTGCTCGAGTTGCTTGCCAAAGAAGATGGGCTTCGAGCGTTCTACGCTCAACTCCTCGCTCTTACTTCGGAGAAGACTAGAATTCTTCTTAGTGAATTGAATAGCGGTTTGAACCAACTTCCCGAGGCGGAAGCGCGCTGGTCGAAAGAGCTTTTAGCGCGCTACCCAGACGACCAAAGCACGACATCGGCTCTGATCCTGCGACTCGTTCGTCTGAGCGCGGGCGAAGGTCTTTTTGTCGGAGCGGGCGAGTTACACGCGTACCTCAGTGGTACCGGTCTCGAGATTATGGCGAACTCGGATAACGTGCTTCGCGGCGGGCTCACTCCCAAGCATGTGGACCCGGCCGAACTTCTTCGAGTTCTGCGCTTCGAGTACACACCTCTAGAGATTTTGCACGCCGAAGGGGTCGGCCCGATTGGGCACTACCACACGCCATGTGATGAGTTTACGCTCTCGCGGCTCACGCTTGGTGTCGGCGAAGAAGCCGGCTACATGCCCAAGTTGCCGTGTGCCCAAATCTGGCTTTGCCTTGGCGCTGGCGCTGAGCTTGTGTGGCGTGGCGGCTCCATGAGCATAGAGCGCGGCGATGCCGTCTTTGTGACAGCCGATACCAAGGGGCTCATTGCCAAAGCAACGCAAGACAGCTGTGACGTTTGGATCGCCGGCTTTGGATCCTAGTGACGCTCTAGGCCAATGACCTGAGGCACCGCGCTCGCGCCGACGTTTAGATGCACGTCCATCGTTCGCGTGCCAGCCCCCGCAACCTTCGAGCGAAATCGAACAATCGTGTAGTCGGCGATCTCTCCGACGTCGGCACAGAAGCGCGCACCAGCCGAATGCGCAACAACAGCACGGCCGCGCAAACGCCCAGTATGACCGTAGAGACTTGCAGTGATTGCAGTCTCGGTTGGCCCAACCACGCTTTGGTGCTGTGTATTAAGATCGGAGAAGCACAGCTTGTCACCGTCCATCGAAAACTCGTCAAGTGCGCTCACGTTGGCAAACCAGTGCCGCACGACAATGGACTGGCGCTCGATCAGAGTGCGCACAATATAATCAGATGTTTTCTTAGACGAATATTGAGCAGCCATCACCGCGGCGCGAATATGTTCGGGGCGAAACCTGGCGACGATTTTTGCTGCCCAAAAGCCGTCAAAACGATCGATATGGTTGAACGGCTCCCACGGATAGGCGGGTTTCCACCCATCGGCCGTGAATTCCTTGCTCTCAAACCGCCCGACTCCCAGATAGCGCTCGCCGCTTGGCTGGGCTCCGTCTGCTCCTTCCCAAGGCCTACGCCAAACTCCTAACGTTAGCAATGAGGTGACGATGTACTTCACGTCCATCGAGTAGGCAAAGCCGTCTTCCTCACGACTCTCGATCCATCCAAGGGAGCCAAGAGCTTTGCCAAAGTCGACCAGGTAGTGAGTCACATAGCCGGCTTTGGGGTCGTACATATCGAGCGTGTTGTCTTGCTTCACATCGGTGTGGTTTAGCCATGAGAAGAACACGTACTGACCGCGCAACTCGCGCCGATGTTGATGCGGTACGACATCGTTTGGATCGTCACTACGCGTGCCCTCTGGGGCAATTCCGCCGATCGGGAAGCCAGGCAAAAAGCGGCTGGCCAATCCGCGATAGCTTCCGTCGGCTTGCACTTCGAGCAAGGCAAGCGTTGCCTCAAGATCGGCGTTTGTCATAGGCCTCTTGTTGCCAAAGGTGTCGCGAATCTTGGCATCATCAGCCAAGACAAGTTGCTCGCGCCGAAAGATGATCACGTTGTCGTCGGGAACATTAAAGCCCGCCGCCCAGAGCAGGCGCTGAGCTACAATATCGGCCCCAGTCTCCATCTCGGGCTGGCCGGTCTCGTCAAACTTGAGAATGTACTTGGCCCCTTGTTCGTCCAGATAAAGGAGCCCGGGCGATTTGCCGCCAACCTTGGTCCCGGTAACTCGCAGGCGTTGGGGTTTGCCGAGCCGAGCCACTTGGCTTAGCCCGATGCGCACTTCTTCGGCGCTTAGACCACCACGGCCAATGCGATTGGTGAACCATGTGGAGTTTGGAACTTCGTCGAGCGAGTTAACGTTTTGGGCGTGAGGGGAAGAGCGCACTTCCATGCTTCGCACGACGGGCCGATAGAAGAAGCGATCGAAGTAGTACTTGAGTTTTGGAAAGCCACGAGCAGCAGGAGGCACGATGAGCTGAGCCTGATCGTTGACAAGCCACACAGGCAGGCGATTGGCGAAACGTAAACCGCCCACCGGAGGCGGGGTTGCTGCGCAGCCGGAGGCGATGAGCAAGCCCACGCACAAGGCAATGCTCATGCAAATGGAGTGAAGCCGCGTTGTCATCATCGGAGATACCATGGCCTCGAAGTCACGATGCTACACTTGCGCGAAGAATGCGAACAAGGTCGCTGAGCATCAACATTGCCATCGCAGTCGCGGTTGCGTTTATGACCTTGAATGCGACGACAACTTGGGCTGAAGACGCGCCCGCAACGCCGCCGAAGTGCCCACAGGATCGACAAGACGCGCCACTAGAGCAAGGTCTTGCTCCAAACGGCCACCAAGTTGCGAAGCACAAGCCCTGTGCCCCAAGCCCCGAAGAACTCGCAGCAGCGCCCAAGCCCGATAGTGCACGAAACACCACTCGGGTGCGCCCGCAGCATTGGGCAACGCACCTTCGCCTTGTTCCCCGCATCGTGTTCTTTATTCCAAGGTGGACCTTTACTGCGGCCATGTGGCCGGTTCGAGAGAGCCTCTACGCTGTCGACCGCTACGACGTTATCGGTCGCACAGCCAGACTCTTTTCTGGCGATGGACCGGTCACACTAACCCCCGCCGCCATTCTTGTTGCGGGACAGGGCGTGACGTATGGCGTTGGCATCGGGTTTCGCGACTACGCACAAGCACGGTTCTTGTTTGGCGGCGAGGCACGACAAATTTACGGAGCCAAATTGCGAAGTCGCGGTTTGCTTGGGCCTCACTTCGAACTCGATCTAGACAGCGAAATTCAACTCCTGCGAAACTCCATTTTTGCGGGTATTGGCAACGCATCGAGCAGTGATGGCCTAGTGCCCACAGCGCCCATCGATGCCATCGTCGATTCAAGGTCGTTTGAGACTCGCTACGATCAAACCATCGCCCGTGCCGAGATTGGCGCTAGCTGGCGCCCTGCTCGCTCAATCGTTCTTCGCACAAGTGGAGCCTATCTGCGACGGCGCTTTGCCCAACCAAAGGACACCGATGTGCTGGCGCTAGGCGATGTATACAACGAGATGTCCGTCGTGAGCTTTGCAGAAGGCTACTCGCAACTTTACGGAGAGGCTCGGCTCACCTTGGATACTCGCAGCCAGCCAAGCAAGTGGGTCTCCCAAGCGCTGCCAACGCGAGGCTGGAAGCTCACAGGTTTTGCCGGCGTTCACTCGCCACTTGAACGCTCATTTGATGACTACGCTAGGCTTGGCGCAGACGTGCAACGCTACCAACATCTCTTTGGTGGCGACCGAGTGCTCATCACCCGCGCCCAACTTGAGTGGATCAGCGCAGACGTCGACGCGGTGCCATTTGTTGACCTTCCAGGCCTGGGGGGCTCGACGATTTTGCGCGGGTTTCGCCGGGGCCGCTTTCGCGATCGAATTAGTGCACTCGCGGTCACCGAGTACCGCTTCCCGCTCCATCGGCAAATTTCCGGTTTCCTATTTCTCGACGGCGGTAAAGTGGCGCGTGAGTTTGGCGACCTCACAAGCAATGCAATTCACCTTAGCGGCGGAATCGGTCTGCACGTACACACGGTGAATCGCTTACTCATTCGAGTCCAACTCGCCACGAGTGAAGAGGGAATTGCCGTAAATGCCAGTTTCTCTTCGTCGGACCGCGTGCGGCGCACCACCAAGCGGCGATAGCGCCTTCCGCACCTGGCTTCCCACTGCGCACTCTAAGAATTTTACTTATAGAACCGTCGGAGGTTGGCTTCGAGAGAAAATCGCCCCTACGGGCCTATCTGCAAACTCCAATTGGGGTGACCGCTCTGCAGTATCTCCCGTGAGACCGGCGACGGTTTGTGCAAACGATTTAGCGAGGTCCATCGCGAGGCCAAACTGGTCCTCCAAGAGGCCAAGGAACGTTTCCATGCTGGTATGCAAGTAGACAACATCGCTCTCACAACGCAGCGTGTAGCCACGTGGCAGGCCGGCGAAGCCTTCCATGCCAAGGTAGTACTCCGCACCGATCCGCATCGGTGGCCCACCCTCCTCCATGTCGACTTGTACAATCCCATGAATTAGCGAGATGTTTGAGTCCGAGGCATCGCCTTTGCGCCAGATGATGTCACCTGGCTTGCAGCGCCGTTCTGTCTGCTGATGGCAAAGCTCGGCAAGTGAGTCTAGATTTGCCGATCGAAAAATGGGGAACCGACAAAAGCGAAGTAGCTGCTCGACGAATGCCAACGGCTCTTCCGGATAGACGCCAAGTTCGGGTTTGGGCAAAGTGTTTGGGTCGGCGGGAAACCCACCGCGCATCGCTAAGATTCTTCGAGCAAATTCACTGACGTTGGCAAGTAAGAGCTTTGGATTGTTGCTCAACACATGTTCGAGGTCTCGTCTTGAGATCGAAAGCGTTCGCGTATCTTGGGTAGCGACGGCTCGAACGCCACCTTGCATCTGGGCAAAAATCCCAAGGAACCCAACCCCCCAGGGCGCTTCGATCTTGCGCATCTTTTCGTCTTGCCAATACAAGTCGACCGAGCCGCTAACGAGAAAGTGCGCTTCATCGATTTCCCATTCGACAGCAATAAGCGTTTGTCCCTTGGAATAGAATCCTTCTTGAAGAGCCTGCGCCAACGGCAAAAGCACCGACGATGGCAACGCTGAAAACGTTGGCATCGACTTAAGATAGAGGATGCGCTCGCGCGGTGAGACAAAATTCATTCTCATCGGCTTACTCCGCTGGGAACCATGGATGGGTGGAAGCTCTCCACGCTCTCGGGCAACTCTTCTGTTCTGCTTTGCGCTCGTAGGCCGGTGAGCCCAAGTTCGTCGGCGTGATAACGGCTAAGACGCACTAGCGTTGAGCTCGACGAGGCGAGTAACTCGCGGAGGGTGTTCTCATAACTAAGGTCGACGTGATCGTAGAAGCTACCCGCAGACCGCAGCCGCATCGGGAGAGCATCATCATCAAAGAGGGCACGCACCGGCGCTTTTAGTGGAGTCGGGAGGAATTCGAGCAATAGCTCCATACTGCTCGCCTTGGCCTTACTATCCCCCCTAAGGGCACCGTAGAGAATCGGGCGAAAGTCGCGCTGTGACCACCGCAATCCAATAATGCGTAGAATGGACTCTACTGCGTGCGCTTGCTTGTCGGCGAGCAGGCGCACGATGGTTGCAAAGACTTCGGTCCGTCGTTTGCTCTCCGCCTGAGCAAGATTATGCTCGAGGCTGATGTAGTGGTAGGCGCGACTTATTAATCGCTCCAACACGGCATCTGCAGTACGCGAATCGATGGTGAGACTTGGATCGACTTCGACCATTCGCTCGAGGGCTCGAACCGCACGGTACCGCACAACACCATCCGGCTCGCTCGGAAGACTCTGCAGCAACATATCCGCAGCTCGCTGGCCTCCGAACATTTCGATCGCCTTGGGAATTTGCCAACGCAAATTGACGTCCAGCGCTTGGGCCACAAGGCACGCACCCAACCTCGTTAGCGCATCTTCGCCAAACGTGAGAAGTGCAGAGCGCAGCGCAGGCCGGAGAGCTCGTTGATTAAGGTGTTGTACCAAAGCATCGATAAAAATGGTGTCGCCGCGCTTTGCCATCGCTGCGACGGCGGCCTCGCCCACGCCGAGGTCTGGGTCATCGCAGAGCATCATTAAGGTGTCTTCCCAACCTTCGACCTGCCGCCCAACGGCCTTGGCCAGAAGCTGCCGTGACTGTGCATCGGCGCTCTCAATCGTTGCTGCGAATGCTTCCTTTGCAACTGCGGTATCCACCCACCGATGTGCCGAGAGCTCGATAAGAGCAACCGCCTTGCAAAGCTCTGATGAATCCGTCAGATGACGTTCCAGATACTCGCGCTCGGGTCTCGCCACGGTTCGAGCGTGGATAAGCGCCGCCCGAAGGTACGGATTGGCGTTTTCCATTACGCGATCAAGGGTTGATAGAAAATCGGTGCGATGAGCGGCGGAAAAAATCTCGAGGGTTCTTGAGACGACATCTCCACTAGGGTGATAGAGCAGGAGAGCCGGGATTAGATGGGCGTTCCCGTCTTCGCTAAGAATGTCGAGAGCCGCGAGAACCTGAGCATCGTTGCTGCTGTTAAGCGCGTACATCGTGGATTCGAGCGAGGCCACATCCAGTTCGGGAAAGTCGATGCTCCAAGAGGTTTGCTGATCGGAGAGCGTCTTTCGAAAGTTATCGAGGTAGTGGGTTTTGATTTCGATGGCCAAGCCAAGCCACACCAGGCACAGGCCGACAAAGACCGCAGCAAGCACGGTATTGGGCGCGCCAAGGGCCACAAGCACCAAGATCGTTACCGATGCCAACGCCTGCCCACCGCGCTGGCTTACAACGTCGACAAGCGCCTTGACCTGCGCACGTGCACGCTCGGGCAATGGAACGTAGAGCAGCTCGGAGGCGGTTCTATACAGAGAATGTCTTAGCGACCCCTCCGAACCTTTGACGGCGATGATTCCCGTCATGGCGACTCCCGCGATGAGCAAGGCGCCGCCGCCGAGGAGAAGAATGGGGAGGATCGCGATGACGACAGAGATGCTAAATCGCCTCAGAAGAAAGCTTGCGGCGACCACCTGAACAAAAAGCGAGACCAAGTTAAGTGCGAGATAGATGGTCGAGAAAAACGCAGCAAGGTCCTCGGCCGCGACTTGTTCTCGCACAATGCTCTTAAAGAGGTAGTCACCAAACGTTAGGGCGATGGTCGAAACCAGGACTAAGGTTGCTATGCGCAGCGGATACGGTGAATTGCGAATCTCGCGGGCGATCTTTGCAAACGAGGATGAACCTCTGCTCTCAGGTCGCTGGCTGGCTTCGCACTCCGAATGCAGTGACGGTACCGCGGCCATCGCGGTCACCATCAAGATGCCTGCCGCTGCTAAGAGCAAGTGCCGCGCCTCGACCACCTCCACCAAGATGCGTGCGCCAGCGGTGCCCACAATCGCTCCAAGCACGCTTCCTGCACCGATAAATGGATACAGGCGCCGCGCCTGACTTATGGAGTAGTGATCGCTAACAAGCGTCCAAAAGTGGATAACCACAAGCGTCGCGAAAATCCCAGACCACGTATACAAAGCATAGAGCCCCATTGGGCCAACGAGGGGCAGCACAAACCAAAAGACCAACGTGATGATGGCCGATAGCATTAGCCAGGCGCCAAGAATCGAGCACTCGCCTTGCTTTGCTTTGCCACGCTTCTGCGCTTGGGTGATGAGGAGCGCGCTGATGGCAATGGCAATGTAGACGATGGGCAAGCGACTCGCGGGAATGCTTGCTAGGAAGAGCGCGTCCCGCGTGGTCTCGAGCAACATGTGGGTTGCCATAATCCCCATGAGGGCCGAGAACGCCGCCAACGCGAAACGGCGTTCATCTGGCCGGATGTTGGAGAGGGGCGCGAGCATGGCGGCGTACTGTAAGCACCCTTTCGGCTGCTGTCATTGGGAGCTATCAGATTCGATGCGAATTGCGGGTTATCGGCGACGTATCCCTATGACGCGAGGTGCTGTGGACTCACTATCTCTTGGCACTGCCAAGTGAATGAGGACGGGACGCTTGCGAAGATGACCTCGAAGCGCGGTTAGCTTGACTATGGTGTATCCATCTTTGCTCGGCGACGAAGCTAGGCGCTGGGTGCACACCTCGCCGTTGGCTGTACTCGCAATGACCTGCTTGCCCAGCGAAGCACCGCTGCCATCAAACGTCTGTACCTTGTAGCGGTATGCGCCTTGAATCAGGCGATTCGAAATAGCTAAGTCGGTGAAACACAGGCGACCGTCGCGAACCGAATACGTCTCAAGCGGGGCGACCTCGCCAAACCAATATCGAGCAGTTTTTCTCTGCCGCGCAACTAACATCTCGACGATGTACTCGGCGGACTCCGGACTCCTGTATCGCGCTGTAGCAACTACCGCTGCGAGCTGCTCTCGAGTAAAGCGAATCACAATTTTGGCGCCCCAATACCCGTCAAAGCGGTCTCGGTCTAAGAGTGGAAAGTAGCTGGGGGTATACGCTTTCCAGGCCGCAGGATCGTAGCTTTCCGACTCGTAGAGGCCAACGCCGCGAAGCGGTGGGCTTTTGCGGCCTTCCCATGGCCTGCGAAGAATTCCTAGGCCAGCAAACGCCAACCCCATTTCTTTGAAGTCGTAGACGTAGGCATGGCCTATCGCTTTATGATTTCCCAAGAACGCCTGTGCACCAAGCGCTTTACCAAAATCGATAAGGTAGTGAGCAACGTAGTGGGTGCCCTCGGAAGTCTCGGCCCACATGTCGAGAGTATTGTCTTCCTTGATGTCCGTATGATCGAGCCAGGAAAAAATCGAGTACTGGCCGCGAATGTCTCGGCGTTCTTGATAGGCAACTCGATCGTTAATGTCTCCGGCGCGAGTACCGATTCGGGGATGGCCGCCAAGCGGGACTCCTGATGCAAAGCGGCTCACCAAGCCGCGGATGGTGCCATCGCGGCCGATGTCGACTTCCGCAAGCTGGCTCTCGACGATTGCGTCCGTTAGTGGCGTCTCCTGGCCAGTTAGCGTCTTCACCTTGGCATCGTCAGCGAGCACAAGGTCGCTGCGTTTGAACTCGACGATGTAGTCCTGGGGAACATTGTAGCCGCACGCCCATAAGAGTTTTGCCACGATGACATCGGCCGCAGTTTCTACTTCTGGCTCGCCTTTTTGATCAAACTTGAGCAGGTACTTGTAGCCTCGGCTGTCTTTGATAATGAAACCGATCGAGACGCCACCAACCTTGCTGCTCTTTACCGTCCATGGTTTGTGCAACTCGGGGCTGCCCTCGGTATTTGGACCAATCCCAACCTCCTCGGCAGACATCTCTCGAACGCCGATTCGATTTGTAAAATAGGTAGAATTCGGAACCTCGCCGTGTGAGTTTAGGTTTTGCGCCCGAACGTGCGGGTGGAGTTTGCTGGCCCTGATTAGGCGTTTGTGAAAAAACCCGTCAAAGTGATAGAGCATCTTCGAGAAGCGATTCTCCGGGGGCTTGGTGGCGACATCGATCTGGTCGTTGACCGCTAGCACCGGAGCTTCGTTGCGAAAACGCATCGTGCCAACAGACGATGCTCCACCGCAGCCAACAAGCAAGACGGCGATACACGCCAATGCACCAATCGTACTTCGAGACATTATTTCCGCTCCAAAATATTGGTGGGGCCAAACTGTGGATCAAAGCTAACGTTAAAAAACAGTCCCTCTTTTGAACCCGCAAGAGTCGCCCGCACCAGAAACGACTTTGCGGTGTGCGCTTGCAGGGCGAGCCCGCCACCAAGAGCAAAGTCCTCAAATTCGGATGCGAGGTCGAGCGCCTTGGGGGCAACGCGCCCGTAGTCGACAAAGAGCGCGGCAAGGACCATTGGGCTCAAGCTCCATTCGTACTCGGCCGAGAGCAGCAGGGAAGCCTTGTCGCGAAAGCGATCTTGCTGGAACCCTCGCCCAAACACTGCACCGCCCAAACGGGGCAAGTCGGTAAAGGGAATATCCTCTCGCTCGCCAAGCACTTGCTCGTAATTTGCGCGAAGCACAATCGCGCGAGGCCCCTCGAAAATTCGCTGGTAGACCTGTGTATCGGCACCAACTCGTATGTACCGAGTTGGGCCGCTGCTAACGCTGCGGGCCGTGGAAGCGAACCCACTTGCAAGCCAGCCTCGACTTGGAGTGGCAGCAGACTCGTATCTAGAGGGTGAATGGGTCGTATCGATCGTTACCCTGGCAAGCGCACTGACAGCAGAGACGCCATCTTCAAAACCAACAAGGCTGTCGTCGGGATACGCTTGTGCGATCGATGGTGCTTCGTCGCGAACAAGACCGGATTCGAACCTTCGAAAGGTGTATGCGCCGCCAACTTCCAGACGAACATTCTTGCGCAAGAGAAACTCTGATGAAACCAGCGCGCGACTCACAAGTTGTGAGAAGCGACTTTCTGGTGAATCAAACCTCTGCCCAACGCCAAAGTAATAGTCCTTTGGCCGAACCTCGACATCGAGGCGTGCGACCACAACAACCGGCCAGCGCTGCTCGCTTGACAGCTTTGCGGCGTAGAGTTGCTCAAAGCGCCCACCGAAGCTTGCCCGAAGATTGAGTTGCTCTTGTTTTCCAAACAGATCGCGATGAACAAAGCGCAGCCCGGCGTTTAAGCCAAACCCCGATTCGACAAAGGCCAGCGGATACATGCCGACGGTCCCGTCTTCGTTAAAGAAGATTTGCTTGGTTCGCGGACCTAGGTCGTAGCCCTCGTACAGCCACAGCCCACCTCGAATTGGTGCATCGATAATCTCGATAGCAAGCCTTGGAACAAAGAGAAGAACCCGTAGCGGCCACAGCCAAGCATGGCTGGAACGCGACGGAGCTATTGCAACGCCGTTAGCCTCTCCGGGTAGCGGAGCAGGCTCCTGCGGCGGTTCTGTAGACGGCGGCGGTTCGGTGGATTCTTGCAGCGGCGCATCTGCGAGCGGCGGCGGCAGCGGATCCGTCGGCGGCACGTTGGCCTGCTCTGGCGACGGCGGCACGTTGGCCTGCTCCGGCGACGGCGGATCTGCAGCCGCAGCTTCGTCGTCCTCGGTGGTCACCGGCGCTTCGATCACAGGCTCTGCATGTGCCAACGAGCGCCAAGCGCAAAGTAGTGATACGCAGAGAAGAACGAGCAAGCCTCCATTCGCGAGTCGCCCCCGCTGCGGCTTTGAATGACTTGGCTGCACTGGGTTCATCCTATGCTATTAGTGACTCGAGTAATCTACTAGCAGGCCGTGTTCGTAAGGAGAATCGTGAGTTGTACAAATCCCCCGGCAAATCCACCGGTCGTAAATTGGCTCTTCGCCGCAGCGTTTGCTGTTTTACTTATGGCGTGTGGGCCACCAACTCCGGCTCCCTCCGCGTGGCAAGCTACCGAGTCGTCGCTTCTCACAACCGGCCCCTACATATTACTTGGTGAAACCGGTGTTGCGTTTATTGCCTTCAAATCGACCGATACGGACGAGCCTATCGTGGAATGGAAGAGTGAGAGTTCGCAGCCAACCCGTGTTCCGGCCGAGAAGATCGGCAACCTCTTTGTTGCAACACTGCAATCCCTTCCAGGAAACGAAGTGATTCACTATCGCGTTGTTACCAATAGCGGAGCCACCGAGTTTTACCCGTTTCGCGTTGATGTTGGCGACGACGAGTCAATCGAGTTTGCAGCGTTTGGCGATACCCGTACAGGCCACAGCGTGCACCGCGCAGTCATCGAAGCGATGAACCGCGAAGACATCGACTTCGTGATTCACACGGGCGATATGGTTGCCAACGGCGGACGCGATGCTGAGTGGGACAAGTTCTTTCAGATTGAGCGGCCGTTGCTTTCGCATGTTCCAATCCTGCCGAGCATCGGCAACCACGACATGAGTGCGCGGAACAACTACAAGCACTACTTCTTGCACGATCTATGGGCCAAAGGCCGGCGGTACTATGCAAAGGACTGGGGCAATCTGCGCATCATTGCGGTGGACGGCGGCATCGAGTGCAAGGAGGGCTGTGATCAATTTCAATTTGTCGAAAAGGCACTGCGAGAAGCTGTCGAGAAAGACATGTTGGTTGTCCTCTTCCTTCACTACCCACCCTTCTCCTCTGGAAAGCACGGGTCAAACCTCGATGTGCAAAAACCCATCACCGACTTATCCAAGCAGTATGGCGTCGAATTGGTCATCGGCGGGCACGACCACAACTACGAGCGAACAAACCCTATCGATGGCACAACGTATCTTGTCTCTGGTTCTGCCGGGGCTCCAATTCGCGCAGTGGATCCACAGTGGTTCACAGCGCACGCACGAACCGAGCCGCACTTCGTTCTGCTCAAGGTCGAACACAAGCGCATCATCCTTCGCGCGGTAAATCTCAGGGGCGAGACCTTTGATACGACCGTTATTAATCCGGTCGCTCCACAGCCTTAGCTATGATCCGCGTCGCCCTCTGCACAGCTCTCGTCGCGCTATCGTCCTCGGCCTTTGCTGCGCCATCGGCGCCAGCGGATGTGCCCGAGACGGCGACGCCAAAGGAGACGCAGCCAGGGCGTGAAACCGATAGGGCGAAGCCCGAGGGTGAAGCGGAAGAGGAGCTCACAACGAAAACGTGGACTCGCCCGGCCCCAAGGCTCGACCTTCACTGGCACCTGCTCTCTTTGCCGGAGTACGCCGTCGACTTGGCGTTCACTCCCGTCGCTGTCCTAGTGCGCACCGTCGAGCGCTATCGGCTGGATCTGCGCCTCTACGATGCCTTGCGCAACGACTCGGGCACGATCGTGGTGGGCCCCAAATTTAAGATCTCCGGAGGCGATGGCGTAGGTCTCGGTGCTGGGCTCTCTCTCAATCGCCTCTTTCAAAGAGATTTCTACGTCGACTTTGGAGGCCTTTACCGCCTTAACGGCGACCGCGAACTATCGGCTCAATACCAACGCAATGTGCCGTGGCTTGAGGGGCGTTCGCTAGAGTTTCGGCTGGATTACGAAGTGGATAAGAACATCCCCTACTTTGGAATCGGAGATGATTCTATCGATGAGCGACAAGTTCTTCGAGAAGACTTCTTAGACACCTATCTATCACTAGACCGATCAGGGCGCGGAATCTTGGCACTTATTGGCGACACAAAGATTGGGTTTCGTCGCAGTACGCTCAGTGCCGGGACCGACGCGAGCCGGTCTGGCGTTGGAGAAGATCCTGATGTCCCCTTGGCGCCTCCACCCGGGTTTGACGAGACGACCAACCTGCTCTACTTGCGTATGGTCGTAGGTGTCGATACCCGCGATAGCAACGGTCGCCCCTCCACGGGTTGGCTCAGCAAGTTCGAAGGATCGCTGGTGCAAGGGCTAAATGGCGCCAACCTCAGTGCGCTCTCTGGCCGATTGACCGTTTCTCGCTTTATTCCCATCTTGCCCGATAGGCGCGTCCTGGTCCTGCACGCGGGCTTGGGCGCATCTCTTCCAATCTATAGTGGTGATGAAGTTCCCTTACATGAGCTTGTGACACTTGGGCGTCGCTCGTATTTGCGCGGCTATGCCCGAACACGGTTTCGTGATCGTTTTGGATGGTGGGCGGGGGCCGAGTACCGATTTCCGATGTGGGAATATCTCGATACAGGGATTGCCCTAAGCCCCACAGTCTTCGTCGATGTCGGCGGCGTTAGCAGTACCACGGCAACCTTCATCGACGCACCGGTTCGCTATTCGTATGGCGTTGGCTTGCGCGGTGCTCGCGATACCACTCGTATGCTTAGTTTGCACTTTGCGATGTCACCAGAGGGAAGCCAGTTTGATCTGGTGCTTGGGCAGGATTTCTAATGCGAACGCTCGCCCTAGTTCTTATCGCAAGTATCGGAGCATGCACTCCCAATTGGAAGCAGACGCCTCACGATACGACCTTCCAACACGTCGCAGCTCCCAAGCTTCACGTGGCACCTGCAGCGGCGAGCGTTAACTCTGATTGGTGGGACATCGGCAGGCACTCGGTGGTGCTGCCGCTTGCTCATGCGGTGAGCCCAGCTCGATACGTAGGCAAACTTGTGGGTGGGCGTGCGGCACTTGACATCAATGCCTTTGCCCTTGTGCCCGACTCCTCATGGTTTAAAAATCGCATTGGGCGAAGCTCGCAAACCGCCCAAGACATTGCAAAGGGCGCTGTAACGCACCCAGGACCAGCCCCAGGTATCCTCACTATCATCGAGGGAAAAACCGAGGGCGTAACGGCAGGTGTGATTGTTCGCGATAGCCAGTCAGTTGTCTGGTTTATGAAGTTCGATCCCCCAGCAAGCCTCGAACTTACAACGGGTGCCGAAATCATCGCTTCGCGCTTTCTGCACGCGGCAGGCTACTACGTACCAGAGATGCACATTGAGGCCGTCGCTCAAGATCGCCTTGTCCTTGATACAAACGCTAAAACACAAAATCGCTACCATGAACCGGTACGGCTAACGAAGGCCAGGTTAAGAGTTTTACTTAGCCAGCTAAACCCCACGCCAGAAGGCACCCTGCGCGCACTCTTTAGCCGTTCCATTCCCGGAAAATCACTGGGCCCCTTTCAGTATCAGGGCGTGCGTATTGACGATCCGAATGACACCATTCCCCACGAGCAGAGGCGTAGCCTTCGCGGGCTTTGGGTCTTTAGCGCTTGGCTTGGAAATCACGATACCCGCGACGTGAATACGCTCGATGCCTTCATCACAACGCAGGGCTCACTCGGCTACATTCGCCACTACCTGCTCGATTTTGGTGATGCCTTAGGTGCCACCGGAACCCGCGCAAAGCACCTGAGCGAAGGGTACGAGCACCGAGCCGACTGGGTTGAAATCGGCAAGCGTGTAGTGACCTTGGGCATGACCTACCCTTACTGGCTTGCGGTTCGTCGAAGCCCCATACTTTCTGTTGGCGTATTTGAGTCCGATGTTTTCGATCCAGCGAGATGGGCTCCCATGGTTCCAAACGCCGCCTTCGAGGAGGCCACAGCTCGCGACACCTTCTGGGCCGCCAGTATCCTCGCGCGCTTCACTAAGGAGCACATCGACGCTGCGGTAGCGACAGCACAATACTCAGATCCAAAGGCTGCAACGACTATCGCCACGGTTCTTCGCGAGAGACAGCGCAAACTCCTGAAATTTGCATTCGCGAACATGCTTGGAGTTAGCGAGCCCGTCGTGGAAGGAAACTACGAGGTCCAACTAACCGACTTAGAAGTACTCGCAGGCCTGCACACAGAGCCATCGCAGTACGAGTGGACGATTCAATGGAATCGCACCCGCGCTGGGGATGTACGCTTGCTCAAGCAGCGGTCCGCGACTCCTGTGATTAGCCTTCGCGAATCGATCCGCAAAGCGCTGGCAAAGGATCATGCTGGGCTTGAACGCGATCCGTTCTTCACGTTGACGTTGCGTCGTCTAGGGAAGAGCCCTGCCGTGCGCATTCATGTTCGCCTCGTTCGCGATCATGTGATCGTGGTTGGTATGGAACGCGATGTTGATTAGGCCTGTGGCAGTTTGGCTTTAGCTCGCAGCTTCTTGCGAGTTTCCCAGCTGCAATCGGGATCGCAGTTCGGCGAGAGTAGGCCTAAGCTCGGTGCTTGGTCGCTTCTCAAGTGCGAAGAAATTTCCAGCCGCCACAGCGATATCGCGATTGCCAATCACAGGATCGAGCAAGGCCCGAATCAGTTCTGGGACAACATTGTAAATGTACTCGCGCCCAGTACCGCGTTGTTGTGCGCTGTCGTCACCAAGGGCAGTCACCGCATTTGCGGTCGCCGATGCTCTGGGTGTTGTCGATAGCAAAAGCAAGCTGAGGGCTAGGTGCTGGGCGACGTGCACAAGTTCGGGGTCGTCTGCGGTGAGTGATTGGATCTCGGCGGTTGAGTATCGTCTGTGCAGCAAACCGAGTTCTTGCTCGATCGCAGCAAACACCAGTTCTTTGGGAAAGCGAGCCTCAAGACTGGCAGAGACCTCGGCAAATGCGTGCCCGATTGCCAATCGAAGGGTCACAGATTCAACTTCGAGCGCAGCCAGCAATTCAAAGGCACAGCGGCGGGTTCGCGCGTGGGCCAAGATGCCCGCGATCACAACTCGCGCCTGTGACGGCAAGGCTGGGTCGCGCAAGGCATCCACCAAGATGCCCGAATTTGCAGGTGCAGCCCGCCGCAGGACCGTTCGAACTGCGGCTCCAACCTCGGAGTCCCCTGCGAGTGGAATGATCACCCCCAACCATGAAATCGGCACTGGGTTGACGTGGCGCAGAGCACTGCAAAGTCCTTCGCGATCGGGATTATCAAAGCCGCGAATGCTTTCAAGAAATCGCTCTGCTTCTTCCGCATTCGCAACTGGATCTGGACGGGGCGCGACAACAGGTTCGGTGGCTCGGCGACGGCCAAGCACTTTCATCACGCTCTCTCGAGAGATAACCGAAGTCGCTAGCGCGTCCTTCTGGCTTGTTGGGTCAACACCGCTAAGGTCGTCGACATCAATCGCTCCAGACGAGAGTCCATCCGCAAGTGCGTTGACATAGCCGCGCCCTAAGCGCTTCCGAATGACATACGCGAATGAGCCGCAGACCATCGCTGTTGCGACCAGTACCAAGGATGTTGATGCTGGAGCAAGCCCGACGAGGAACACTGCGAAGGCACTTCCGAGTGCAGCTCCGAGTTTATCTGCCCCGACGTCGATGAGCGTCTTTGCGGGTCGTTTGACCCTTGGGGCAAGCGGTGTATAGAGAAGTTCGTAGCCGGAGCGATACGAAGAACTCTCAACCGCAGAGGCACTTCCACGATAGAGTGCGAACACGAGAACTGTTGGCTCGATGAGCGCCAGTGGCGCTATGACGATTAGTGTTATCGGCAAGGTGCCCACCGCGGCCGCAACTCCTGCCTTTTTGATGAACCAATTTGCAAAACTTGTTTGGAGCACCAGGGCTGCGATTCCGGTTCCCAAGTAGAACTTTGCAAAGAACGATACAAGTTCTTCACTGCTTTGATAGGTGCTTGCTGCCGTTGCTTTGAACGCGTAGTCGATACCAGCTGTGCCAAAGGCGACGAGTATGACAAGCAGGGCAACTTGCCGAAGATACGGTGTGTCTTCGAAAATACGCCAGGCTGCGACTTCTGGCTCTTCCGATTTTGTGACCGTGACATGCGTGCCGCTAACGATCCACCGTATCGCGCCGGCACAAACCAAGTTGACACACAGCAAGATCGCCAGCATGACGTTGATTGAGAACAATCCAGCACCTTGCCAAGCTGCGACACCGCCCAGCACACCACCAACAGTCGCGCCCCCTGCTACCCGGCCGATGACAAGTTTTGCCGTGTGTGGATCGTAGCGCTCGTTCATCACTGCCCAAAAGCCCGAGATGGCAACCGCACCAAAACTTGCCGTGTGGACGTAGAGCAGCAGCGCCGAGAGCTTCGTCGCTCCAGACGTTGCCAACAGCAATTCGGCACCGAAGAGCGAGGCACTAAGAACAAATAGTAGTGGCACGAGACGAGCCGGCGAGTAGCGGCGATACAAGCTGGTGATCCCAAGAACCGCCAGGACCGATAGAAGTGACGAAACGGTCATCACTCGGGCAAGCACTTCCGCTTCGTACACGCTTAAGAAAAACGCATCGCGAACCGCTTTGCCGGCAACTTGTTGGGCAATCATGACAACGGCCACAGCGACCGAGAGTCCAGTTGCTACCCGAATATTTAAGCGGCGCGACATACCAAATCTCAGCGCTAGCTCCTCGAACCGATGTCGAACTCACTTGCAACGTCGGCAGACGTAGGCTCTTGCGCCTCACGCGATTGAGCGCGAGCAGACTCGCCGTACTGTGTCCACCATGCATGCGCTTGCCTACTCGACCATGACTCGATATCCGCCGACTCGAAGAGCAGTTCCAAATCACTTGTGGTCGCCGGGCGTTGGCCTGGATCTTTTGCAAGGCAGCCCATCACGATCGCCTCGAGATCAATCGGCAACGCCGCCCCAAGACGAATCGAGGGGCGCTCGCAATCGTCTTCGACTTGCGCGCGCAGAACCTCTTCTACATCGGTCGATTCGAACATCTCGGTACCTGTGAGCAAAAAGTAGGCGATGCCACCAATCGCATAGATATCGCTGCGCGCACTGGCATTCGATTCTGCAACAACAAGCTCTGGCGCCATATACGCTGGAGTACCAACAAGCCGTGTCGTTGGCCGTGAGGGCAGCTTTGAAACTTCGGAGACAAGCCCAAAGTCCAGAACCTTCACAACATCGGGCACGCCGCCTTTAACAACCAACATGATGTTAGAGGGCTTAAGATCGCGATGGAGGAGCCCTAGACCGTGGGCCTCTGAGAGCGAACCGCAAATTTGGCCGAGGATGTGAGCCACTCGAGCAGGAGGAATTGGGCCCGTAACACGCACGAGCGAATCCAGGCTAACTCCGTCGAGCAGTTCCATAGCATAGTAGAGCAGCCCCTTTGAGCTTTGCCCGTAGTCGTAGATCGCGATGGTATTGGGGTGATTTAAGGTACTCGTAAGCTGCACTTCCCTGAGAAAGAGCGCTTGCGACTCGGGGTCAAGTGCACGCATTCCCCGCATCACTTTAACCGCAGCTGGACGCCGCAAGAGCGCGTGTTGCGCGCGAAACACTTGGCCCATACCACCGGAGCCGATTCGGTGACCGAGCGTATATTGGCCAAGACTCTTCGCGCTCGCCAAGGCTTTCTCGGCCCGGTCTTCAAGCTGGTAATTGTAGTAGATCGAAGCTCCCGAGAGACCTCCAACCAAGAGTGCGAGCGCCAAGATTACGAAGCTCCAGCGAAACAAGCTGCGAGATTCGGTTAGAACCCGACGTTCCTGACGCTCAACGATGGAAGCAAGAAGCGCGCTCGCACGCTCTTTAGCGGGCCGTAGCTTGGTCTGGAACTGCGTATCCGCATAATTCCAATTGTCACGAGCTCGCGAGTCCAAAACCCTCTCGCAACGATCGACGAATGCGAATACTTCTGATGCAAAAATCTTGTGAAGGCCATCGTCCAACTCGTAGCTGGCGAGTTCTTGTGCGCCGATGCGCGTGAGTTCGGCTAGCCGTTTGAGCTTATGCGCTTGCGCCGATGTGTAGTCATCAAGCAGGCGAAAAAGCGCTGCATCGGTTTGCAGTACTAGGCCCCTAAGCCGCGAACGAAGCAAATGAGCATCTGGCGCATCAGCAGGTGACTCTCGTGGCGGAACTTGCGCGAGGTAATTTACGGCACGATCGCGGAGCGCGATGACCTCCTCTTCATAGAGAAAGCGCGCCTCCACGTTGCCGATACTTCGCGCTGCGTCTTCGATCTGCCACTGAATAATCTTGATCGACTGCAACTCTGATCGCAGATCGTAGATTTCAAGATCATCGCTTTGACTGGTTGCAGTGGACTCAAGCCTTTCAAGGAGGGGAGCGATTTCATCGCGCCACAGATGTGCGCGACTTGTCTTTGCCACCGGATCGCCAAAGGCAACCCATTCCTGGAGCGCGCTAAACGATTGGGCCAGCGCGCCCTGCAGCTTCTTGCTCTGTTCCAGAACAGGGCCGGCAACGTCGGTCTGATGTTGCATGGCAGCCTGAATCCACAGCGTGAAGCCAACCGTGAGCAACGCGGCGACCATGCCAATAATCGGCAGGATGCGACCAGTCCGCCGCGGTCCAGCAACGGACCGAAGGTTACTTCCACTCGAGCGACTTCGGCTCATTGGGCTTGTTTCACCGCAGTCGCTGTCTCTAAGAGAATTTGGCGCAGCACCTTGACGCGCTGGACGCTGTGCGACGGAAATTTGCCGCCGCCGACCCACAGCCCATTGACGATGGGTTCGAGTTTTGTGGCGTTCAAGATTCTCCCAAGCTCGGCCGCGACAAGCACAAGGACCTCAGATACATCATCTGCCGTGACAACCCGTGTGCTGCTGTTGCGCTTCATCGTAAGCATCGAAACATCGACCAGCGCTCCAAGTTCGCGAAGGACGGCGTACGTGGCCTCAAGCTCAACTAAGAAATCTTCTGGCGTCTTGTTTTGCTCGAGGGGCCCATCGTCGGGCATGAGCTTTCGCGTAAAATTTGAGTGCAATCTCAGCGCCTGCGTTAGCGAGACGGTAAGGATAGAGAAGTTGTCTTCTGGCCCGGTTTTCTTCTCCAGCAGTAAGTTTAGGAGCGCACCGGTCGAGAGGATTTGATTAAAGACGTCTGTGCTTGTGACCGTATCGTTTTGTGGCTGCTCGCGGAGCTTGTCTTCGATTCCAAGCGACTCCTTAACTTGGAGTGAAACCGTGAGGATGCCATCGATAACCAGAAATGCGTCGCTTTGGCTTGGCGTGATGGATGGAGTTGCGTCCCAGTCTTGCCTTGCTCGGAGGCGCTCAAAACCAAAACGCAAACCACGCCGATGCAGGTTTAACGCGGCAAAATAGACTTCGACGTCCTTCACCTCACTCACCTCGATTAGAGGTTTGGGTGGCGCTGGCTTGCCCATGTGAACGCGAATCTGTTCAAGCGTCTGGTGGGTGAGGAGCAAACGCGCCATCACATCGGCAGCCGTGATGGCGCCGGGCTCACTAAGTTGACGTCCGCTAATTGGCGGCGGGGTCGTGATTGGCTTGTCGGCGTGAACCGCATCCAAGCCCCCAACCAAGGCCAGCAGCCCTGTTATCACAAGCCCAAAGAAGCGAGCGCTGTTCAGCATCCGGGCAATGTAGAGCATGCAGGTGGGCAGGTAAACGCGTGAGCCGACGCATCCCGAATTGCAGCGCCGATGCCCTGCTAAGGCCGTGGATGCTGGATGATCTGCTCGGTCTCATGCAGCGACTTTGGGTCCAAAACATCAGCCGGTACCTGCACTTCGTCCCACGATGAACTCATCGTGTCGAAGAGCTCACGCTTGCGCTCAACTGAGGTTGTGGCCTGTCGAAGCTCTTCGTAGGCATCACGAGTCGCCTTTTGCGTGCGCAAGGAGTCTGCGGTGTGAAACTGAAGCTCCCACTGCAACCCCGACGGAGCGACAAGCACCGAATTTACCCCAGAGTAGTTGTCTCCTTTTGGCCAGTAGTTTTTAAGCTTCAGGATTCGGTGTCCTTTTGCTTCGAGCGCCGCAATCACTCGAACAATGGTCTTTACGTGATTGCCCTTGGGAGCATCTTCAATGCGCATGGTGTAGCGCAAGGCGTCGCTAATCACGACATCCGAAGCGTCGCCTTCACCAACTTGCAGCCGAATTTTGCGAATTATGGAGGTTCGTTTTTTGAGCCTGTGCTCAAGTCCTACAAGCTCTCCAGAACCGTTTTGGGCCAGTTCTTGGAGCACTGCGGTAACGGATGGTTCATCTTCGCGGGCCGCAAGTTCGAGCGCATCTGCCAATGCGTTGATCGAAGCCTCGGCCGACGAGGCCTGGCCTGACGAGGCCTGGCCTGACGAGGCTTGGCCTGACGAGGCTTCGGTCGACGATGCAGGACCAGACGAGGCCTGGCTGTCCACCGGTTGCACAGGTTCGTTCGCAACCGGCTTTGCGGGGCCCGAACAAGAGAAACTCGCAGCGACAAAACTGGCGAGAACATAGACGCGTAAACTGGACAACCTCATGGAGTAACAACCTTCTCTTCTGCAGTGAGTTCTTTATGTCGTTTTGCAATGCCAACGGCAACAGCAATCCATACAACAATGATTCCGACGTTCATAAAGGCAAACGAGCGCGCATCAAACGCGAGTACATGAAGCCCGACCGCGACCAGTCCGGCGGCTAGCGCGTCTCCCATGCGCACAAAGAACGTATCGATCGCAGCCTTGGCCTTGTACTTGGCCTCGCGCGAGGTTGGCAGGAAGAGAGCCTGTCGCACGGTATTGTGCAGCGAATAGTCGGTACTATTCTCGGCACTCTTCGCGATCCGAATAAGTAGTAGTCCTCCTACCGCACCTATGGCCCCGTAGGCTCCAAGCGCTATCACCGGAAGAAAAAACAGCGCAGTTCGCACGCCAAGATGTTTAAAGATCCGGCTTACTAAGAACGCCTGAATTAGCAGGCCAAGGAGGTTCACCAGAGAGAAGAAATCCCCGTAGAAGCCCGTAATAATCTTGGTTCGGTCCGACTTAATCTCGCTTGCACGCTCGCTTTCGTCAGCAATTTCCGCGTGTGCCGAATCAGGCACCAACTCGGTTGCATGAGTTTTTGCTGCATTCGAGAGAATAAACTCACCAGTGGTGTTTACGACGTTTCCCAGCAAGAGCATCAAGGCGATGAGCAATAGGTACTTCTGTCGAAAGACCAAGCTAAAGCCCCCATCCTTACTGAGAGGCTCCTCGACTGGCGCTAACTTCTCATCCGAGAGCTGAGCAGCCATGCTTGCCTCACGGCGATTGACAATGTTGTAGAGAAGTTGGCAAATCGCGAAAACGAGCGCCGCCACCAGCATGAGCCAAAACGTGTGTTCCTTGCCGATCTTGGCAATTCTCGGCCCCAAGATGGCTCCAAGAGAGGCGCCAATCGCGATTACCGCAAAGAGCCGCTTGCCCTGTGCCTCGCTGTAGATGTCGTTGGCGTACGACCAGAACTGTGCGATGAGGAAGACGTTTACAATCCCCAACCATAAGAAAAATGCTAACGCGACAGAGACCCCCGCCTGGCCTAGGGCAAAGAATATGATGAGCGAGCCCATCACACCCAGCATGCAATAGTTCAAAAGCGTGATGCGATTTACCCGACTCGCCAGCCCCCCATAAAGCGGCACGACGCCTAGTAATAGAATCGCCATGGTGGCGCTTGCGTAGATTTTTAGTTCATCGCCATCGAGTCCAAGCAGCCCACCACTACCAATGATCAGCCCTTCGCGGACGGTTTTAAGAATGTAGTACGCCGTGAGAATTAGGAAGATGTTTGCGAACATCAAAAGCGCATTGACGCCTTCGCCCTCCTCCACGTCGGCAAAAATGCCAAGGAACGAATCGAGAGGACTTCGCTTTGGGTTCTGAGTCATGCACGGTTTCCAACGGGAGATTAGGCACGCGACCGCGTTGCCGTTTTGCTGCCCCGTCTAATGGCCGAAGTCTACCCAGGACCACCTGACACCACCTGCGCGATGCTGGTGCACTCGACGGACTCTCGGGGGATTTTCAAAGGGTAGCTCAGAGCATCTCGCGGGGGAAGGTGCAGCGCGCTAGCCGATACTCTTGAAATTGCTACGCGTTCTTGGGTTAGCACTCGGTTACGCAATGCAAAAACGCCTAAAGCTTATGATAGGCTGGCTTCCTTAAAAGCATTCTGGCTTACTTTTATTTCCACTTAGGTAAGCGAGTAAACAGCTCTGCCCCAGCCTGTGCAGCTGCACAATGCACAAGCGAGAAAGCGTATCTTCATGAAGCTCCTAAGCACCGTTCTACTAAGAGGCATGCTCGGCATCGCCTCGGCGACCATCCTCACCAACTGCGCCGATGAGGAGCCGCTCGAAGTCGGCCAGTCTCAGCACTCGGTGGAGGCGAGCTGCACCGACGGCATTGATGATGACTTTGATCTGCTTACCGATTGTGCGGACCCCGAGTGTTCGACCGATCCATTCTGCGCGACCTGCGCGGATGGAAACCTCGACGAGGGTGAAGGTTGCGATGATGGCAATACGACAGCTGGCGACGGTTGCGACTCGGCCTGCCAAATTGAAGATGGCTTTGTGTGTCGCGTTCCGGGCAATGCCTGCGATGCAAGAATCTGCGAGACAGAAAACTCGGGGGATGCGGACTTCGCGCAAACCAACTATGTCGAGATGGCGATCAACACCGCCTCCGGCGCGTTTGGCAGCAGTGCACCTGCCCCTGCGTCCTACAACCCTAGGCACACAGGCGGCACCTTCCCGGCCGGCGCCTTGGGATATGTCTCAGATCCGGACGATACGGATTGGGCGTTTCCGCACGGTGACTTCTTTGTGCCAGGAACCCCCGAAGAAGGCTGGGGTCTGCAATTCACAGGTGGCGGCAGGTACAACAACAATCGCGCGGGCTCCGGCTCGACCCCACTTGTAAATATCGCAGGCTCCGTCATCGCGCGAGGATGCGTGACAACAGGGCTGTGCGGCGCAGACATCGGCGGATCCAATATCGTTTGGCGCGCCGACAACGACATCGAGGGCGTGCGCGTTCAACACACCTACTCGGTGCCCGATGGCTCAGCGTACATCCTGATGGAAACGCAGCTCACCAACAACAGTGCTACGGACATTAACGACCTCTACTTTATGCGCACGGTTGATCCCGACAACGATCAATCGGTCACCGGAAACTTTGATACCACCAATACGATTGTCAGCCAGCCCTCTGAGACAAGCTCGCTGGCGATGGTTTCGGCAACGCAAGCCGCTCCGCCAAACCACCTAAGCTCTTCTTCGGTTTCGCTTGTGGCGTTCAACGACAATGCCGTCGTTGTCTCGGGCTCGTTTGCCAACCGCAGTGCCAGCAATGTTTGGAACGTTACCGCCGGCTACATCGACGAAGGAAGCCGCACGGATGACGAGGCGATTGCCCTGGCGTTTCGCGTAAATATTCCTGCAGGCGAAACGACAACGCTGCTCTATGCCTACAACCTTGAAGTTGACGCCGACGAAGTCGCAGCGTGCTTAAGTGGCATTGATACCGATCTCGATGGTCTTCCCGACGATGTGGACCCTGACGATGACGACGACGGAGTTTGCGATCTGGGTGTTGCGGTTGCGGGCGTGTGCATTGCCGGCCCCGACGAAGAGCCTTTGATCGCAACCGAGTGCCTCGATACCGATAACGATGGCTGCGACGATTGCGCAAGCTCCACGTTTGATCCGGCGGATGATGGAACCGACACCGATGCGGATGGCATTTGCAATGTTGGCGACCCGGATGATGATGGCGATGGAGTGTGCGATGGAGCGACAGCTGTCGCAGGCGTTTGCATTGCCGGCCCCGATGCGGATCCAACTGACGATACCGTCTGCGCAGATAGCGATGGCGATAGCTGTGATGACTGCGCAAGCGGCACGTTTGACCCAGCAACAGACGGCGCGGATAACGACGCCGACGGACTTTGCGATGCAGGCGACCCCGATGACGATAACGATGGAGTTTGCGATGGTGCGACAGCGGTTGCTGGTGTTTGCGTCGCTGGCCCCGACACCGCTCCCAACGACAACACCGTGTGCGGCGATAGCGATGGCGACACTTGCCAAGACTGCCTAAGCGGAACCTTTGATCCGGCAGCCGATGGCACCGATAACGATAGCGATGGGCTTTGCGACGCAGGTGATCCAGACGACGATAACGACGGCGTCTGTGATGGAGCGGCGGCGGTTGCGGGAGTTTGCATTGCGGGCCCCGATAGCGATCCAAATGACAACACCGTGTGCGCCGATAGCGATGGCGATAGCTGCCAAGACTGCGTGAGCGGCACGTTTAACCCGGCTGATGACGGTACAGATAACGACGCCGATGGGCTCTGCGATGCCGGCGACCCCGATGATGATAACGACGGCGTTTGCGATGGAGCGGCTGCAGTAGCAGGTGTTTGTGTTGCTGGCCCCGACGCCGATCCAAACGACAACACCGTGTGCTCCGATAGCGATGGCGATGGCTGCCAAGACTGCGCAAGCGGAACCTTTAACCCAGCCGACGACGGCACCGATAACGACGCCGATGGACTGTGCGATGCGGGCGACCCAGACGACGATAACGATGGCGTGTGCGATGGAGCGGCTGCTGTGGCAGGCGTGTGCATTGCGGGTCCCGACGATGATGCAAACGACAATACGGTTTGCGGCGATAGCGATGGCGACACCTGCGAAGACTGCCTAAGCGGAACCTTCAACCCTGCGGCTGATGGTACCGATACCGATGCCGATGGCATTTGCGATGCCGGCGATGTTGATGATGATGGTGATGGAGTTTGCGACGGAGCAACTGCTGTGGCAGGCGTGTGTATCGCCGGTCCCGACGCCGATCCTACCGACAACACTTCATGCGGCGACTTTGATGGCGATGGCTGTGATGACTGCACGAGCGGAACACTCGATTCCACAAACGATGGCACCGATACCGATAGCGATGGTTCGTGCGACCTCGGCGACTTGGATGATGACAACGATGGAATCACCGATGCCGACGAAGGCACAGGCGATACCGATAACGACGGAACCGACGATCGACTTGACCTAGACAGTGACAACGACGGAATCCCCGATGTTGTGGAAGCTGGGCACGATGCTCTTGATGCGAATGGCGATGGCCAAGTCGATTGCGTTTACGACGAACTCGACAACGGCCTTTGTGATGCGCTTGAGACAACTCCTGAGTCTGGCATCACGGACTACGACGCAGATGGCAATGGCCCAGATGTACAGGCCGATACCGACAACGATGGAATCTTCGACTTCCAAGACCTCGATAGCGATAACGATGGAATCACTGACTTGGACGAAGGCGGCGCAAACTGCATCGATGCAGCACCCGCCGATGGTCGCTGCGATGGCGCCGATAGCGATGACGACGGCATTGTCGACGACCTCGACGACTCTGCCAGCTTTGGAGACGACGGCTACGATGCGGTAACCGATAGCGACGGAGACGGCATCGCCGACTTCCGCAGCCTCGATAGCGATAACGATGGACTCTCCGACCATGTCGAAGGACAGCCAGGGTGTGCGGATCTCGCCCCTCTTGATGGTCTCTGCGATGGAGAGGATGCCGACGACGATGGACTCGCCGACGATGTCGATTCCTTTGAGCAACCCGATACCGACGGCGACAACGTAGAAGACTTCCAAGACGTCGACAGTGATGGCGATGGAATTCTCGATAGCGTCGAAGGCGACGAGGACACCGATGGCGATGGTGTTCCCGACTACCTCGATCTTGATAGCGACAACGACGGAATCCTCGACCTTCAAGAAGGTGCTTCTGGATGTGCGGATGCCCAACCTCTTGATGGCATCTGCGACGGTGTCGATGCCGATGGTGATGGCCTTGCAGATGATGCCTCTGGCTTGCCGGCTCCGGACACCAACGGTGATGGCGTTGCCGACTTCCGTGACCTCGATAGCGACAATGACGGTGCACTCGATATCACCGAGGGTGGTAGTGGCTGCACCGACACCACAGCCAATGATGGCGTTTGCGACGGCCCAGACAATAACGGAGACGGCATTGCCGACGACGTGACACCGGGCCTTGCAAGCGATGCCGATGGCGACGGCGCTGCCGACTACATTGATCTCGACAGCGACAATGACGGCCTACTCGACATTGCTGAAATTGGCAGTGGCTGCACCGATGCCGATGCCAATGGGCTTTGCGACCTGCCGGATACCGATGGTGATGGCATCGTTGATGAAATCGACGACATCGATGGCTTTGGCGCGACTCCGGTTGTTCCTGCAAATACCGATGGCGTTGACGAAGACGACTATCGCGACCTCGATAGCGACAATGATGGAACGCCCGATGTCGAAGGTGCGAATTGTTCTGATGTAAGCCCTGTCGATGATAGGTGCGATGGACCGGATAGCGATGGCGATGGCGCTGTCGACGAGATCGATGACTTTGACGGCTTTGGTATCGGCGTTGATACCGATGGCGATGGCGTTGGCGACTCGGTCGACCTTGATGATGACAACGATGGCCTGCCCGACTCTGTTGAAGGTGATGGCGATACCGATGGCGACGGCGTGATTGACTCGCTCGACCTCGATAGCGATAACGATGGAATCCCAGACGTAGTTGAAGCCGGTCACGGTGAAGCAGATACCGATACAAATGGCACTCTCGACTGCAGCGGCGGAGTTGGCGAGAATGGTCTTTGCGATGCCGTGGAAACCGGCGCTGATTCGGATGCGCTTGACTACACCCCGAGTGATGTGGATGGCGATGGCGTTCCCGACTTCCAAGACCTCGATAGCGATAACGATGGAATCACCGACCTTGTAGAAGGTGGAGCTGGCTGCACCGATGGCGGCGACGATGCCGATGGTGTTTGCGATGGCGCTGATACCGATGGTGATGGTGTCGTTGACGAACTCGATGATACGACCGGCTTTGGCGTTGGAAGCTACGATGTACCACCAGATACCGACGGTGACGGAGATGCAGATTTCCGTGACGTAGACAGCGACGGCGATACCATTCCCGACCTTGTTGAAGTTGGCCTTGGCGAGTTTGATGTCGATGACGACGGTCGTCTTGATGGCGGCGATGCTGACGGCGACGGAATCAAAGATGATGCGGATGACTTTGATGGCTTTGGTGGCGGCGCCACTCCTGTCGACACCGATGACGATGGAACCGACGATCACCTCGACCTGGATTCGGATGACGATGGCATCAGCGATACCGATGAAGCTGGCGACGATCCGAACAATCCTGTCGACACCGATAACGATGGGTTGTTTGACTTCCAAGATCCCGATTCGGACAACGACAATATCAACGACGGTTCCGACAACTGTCGCTTCGATGACAATGAAGACCAGCTTGACGAAGACGAAGATGGTCTTGGCCAAGCCTGTGACCGGGATGACAACGGCGACGGCTTTGACGATGCTGCGGGCATCGCAGGTGGCGGTTGCTCAACATCGGGCACGCAAGGTGGAGGTGCATGGTTTGTGCTGCTTCTCGCTCTGCTTGCACTCTCGCGGAAGCGCAAGCATGTCGTCGTGGCAACGCTTGCGGCCGCACTCCTCTTCGCCCTTGCTCCAAGCGCTTCTGCGCAAAACGAGATTGCCTCCGACTACCCAGCCGAGCGATTTCGCTTGGCAACCGATGCCGAGGGTGTGCTCGATGTCGAGTGGGCGGCGGTTCCCAAGCACCTCGAGTTTGCCTTGGGAGTATGGCTTGGCTACGCCGACGATCCACTCACGGTCTATGCGCCGAACGAAAATGGCGAGCGCGAGCGCATTGGCTCACTTGTCTCCAGCCGAGTTGGCGGAAGCCTTGTCGGTTCAATAGGCTTTATGGACAGGTTTGCACTCGGAGTTTCTCTGCCGCTGATCGTTAGCCAAGATAACGAACTTGGTGGTGCGCAAATGGCGCCCCCCTCCATCTCAAGCTTTGGGCTCGGCGACATTCGCCTAATTCCCAAGGTCGCAATTCTCGGTCAAGACAAGTACGGCGTGCACCTTGGTGCTTCGGTTGCCTTCTCGCTTCCCACCAGCACCAGCGAGGATTACTTTGGCGATCCGGCAGCAGCGCTAACACCAGAACTTCTCGTATCGCGATCGTTCACAAGTGGACTGCGCCTGGCCGCAAACGTTGGCTACCGGCTTCGAAAGAACACGGCAGCACTCAACCTTGTGGTTGGCGATGAGCTCTACAGCCATGCCGGCGTGGGCTATCGTTTTGCCGCGAAAGGCGGGCCACCACTGGAAGTCGACCTCACCTACTCTGTGGCCACAGCGGCCGACGATATCTTCGGTGCCTTCAATCGAAATTTTAGTGAGGCCCGCCTCGGAGCGAGCTACGACATTCCCGGTCCACTTGTCGTCTTTGCGGCAACCGGTGCAGGAACCTCAGAAGGATTCGGAGCCCCGGATTGGCGCGCTCTTCTCGGCTTGCGCTTCCAGCGAGCACGCCCAGAGGCGAGCATGCCTTTGGCGATTGCTACGGAGAAAGATAGCGACGGCGACGGAATCATGGACGGCGACGATGCGTGTCCAAACGATCCGGAGACGATGAACGAGCTTGATGATGAAGATGGATGTCCAGACGAGGTTAAAGCCGTCGCCAAAGACGCAGACAACGATGGCCTGAACGATGACGTTGATAGCTGTCCAAACAAGCCAGAAGATATGGACTCGTTTGAAGATGACGATGGCTGCCCCGACCTAGACAACGATGGCGATGGTGTTTTGGATGCAGACGATGCGTGCATAAACGAAGTGGGCGTCGCCCTGGCTAAGGGTTGTCCCGAGCCGGATCGCGATGGCGATACGGTTGTCGATAGGCTTGATAACTGCCCAGACCAGCCGGGCACAGTGGAGAACCAGGGTTGCCAAAAGCGCCAGCTGGTTAAGGTGAGCGAGTCTGGTTTGGAAATCCTCGACAAGGTGTATTTCCGAACCAACAAAGCAAAGATCCTCAAGGTCTCCTTTGGACTCTTAGACAACGTTGCCGATGTGCTTAAGAACCACACCGAGATCAAAGCGATTCGCGTCGAAGGCCATACCGATGACCGAGGCAAGGATGCGCACAACAAACGTCTAAGCCAGCAGCGCGCCGAATCGGTGGTCAAGTACCTGGTCAAGCGCGGCGTTTCAAAGTCTCGTCTGATCGCGATTGGATTTGGCGAAGAGAAGCCAATTGATTCCAATGAGACAGACGAAGGTCGCTCGGCCAACCGCCGCGTCGACTTTGTGATTGTCGGCGGCACAGAGGGCATCGAAGAGGCGAATAGCGGTCCTGGTAAAGAGACGATGGACAACTAAGCGACTCTGGGAACCAGCTGCTACGCAAAGCGGCCGCAGGAATGTCCTGCGGCCGCTTTTGCGTTGCGGAGCATCCAGCAAGCCGAACACTAGCAATCCTTGGTGCTACGCTCTGACTTATGAATCGGATCGCAATCGTCACTTTGATCTTACTCGCAGTGGCAGGCTGCTCCAAAGAATCAGCCAAGACACCTGCAGCAGCCGAGACCACGACGCTCTCTCCGGAACAGGCAGGCAGCGCGACCGGAGCCAGCGAACCTCTGTCCGCTTTTACTCTCGCCCATCCCACGACAATGGCAAGTGCCTTTGGTGGTGTTTGCTACGTGGACAGCAAGTCTGGACTCCGTTGCTTCGATTCATCGGATGGCTGCATCGCCGAGCCGCCCAAAGGGAAGTTCGCGTCGATCTCAGGCACCGAAGAGTACGCCTGCGGCCTAGCTGCCGATGGCGAGATATCGTGTTGGGGACCCGGTGGTCCCGAGGTGCTCGAGATTCGCCAGGCTCGACAAGTCTCGGTGCAAAAACCACACTCGTGCGCGCTCGCTGCTGACGGCTCCATGCAGTGTTGGGGGCGAGACTTCGAGGGCAGCCTAGAGGTCCCCGAGGGCAAATTCACCCAAGTCGCCGTTGGGCATCATCACACCTGTGCTCTGAGAGAAGACAAGTCGATTGCTTGTTGGGGGTGGAACACGTCCAAGCAAACGGCTGCCCCTGCCGGCGAATACGTCTTCGTCACCTCCGGGCTTCAGCGGAGTTGCGCCATTGACGCAGAGGGCAAGATTGTTTGTTGGGGAGACAACACGGATTCCCCCCCGGGTAGCTTTACGCAAGTGGCCCTTGGAAGCTCGCGAACCTGCGCTCTGCGGTCCGATGGAGAAGCGGTGTGCTGGGGCTACCGCATTGAAGGTTTTGCCACAATGTCGGGCGGCCCGTTCATCGAGGTTAGCGAAGAGTGTGCCCGAACCGCCACCGGCAACATTGAGTGCTTTGCCCCTGGCAGCGCCAACAACGTCGATGATGGCAGCAGTCGCTATCCCGACGCGAGCGGGTCATGCGGCCCACCGACAGCGCCGCCCGACGAGGCCGTCGTCGTTCGCCGACCTTGGATCGATGATGCCATGAAGCTTGTGCGCGCCAACGATTTCGAAGCCATCGAATCGGCCCGCGATCAGGTCACGAAGGCGGACATCCCCGCGTTCGTCGAGGAGTACTTCAAACTTACCGAGTGGGAAGACAAGACGTCTCTTGTCGACTTGTTACAAGACCACCACGAAGCCGCAATGAATCCCATGATGCGCGATGCCTTGGCAGTCCCCGACTGCGAATACGACAGTTGCTGGGCTACGCGCGCAGTCGCGCTCTCGTACTTCGACGGTGACTTTGACAAGTTCATGACCTATTTTTCAGATCACAAACTGGCAAAGCAGCGCATTGAAGAGCGGCTTGCTGAGTTCAAGTGATCACCGTAGGAGTATCCCTCTAACGGTCTTGTTCGCAGAACCAAGATCGTCAAACGCCCCATAGCCCAGCGCCAATCTATCCAACGGTTGCTGCGCTTGGCGGCTCGCAAGTAGCGTAAATCAAAGGGGCTCAGCTGCGGCACCGGCATTGCAAAATGCTCTGGGGTGCGCGTTCGACTCTACTTATCCACCCTGGTCTTCCTCGCGTTGATTTGCACCTGGGAGCCGGCCCGCGCCGATGAGGTTCGCGAGCAAGCGCCGCTTGGATTGGCAGAAGCTCGAATTGGCCAAGGCTTTGCGCTCGGCGGCGGCTCTGGCGAATCCACCGTACGTCTCTCGCCGCTAAGCATTAGCGCCCTCGCCTCGTACGCTATCAATGCCGAACCATGGGTCTCGGTGTTTGGCGGATTGGTCTTTGAAGGACGCAATCGCGCGGCAATCGGTGGCCAGCTTGGGCTGCGACTAAACCCTGGCGCGGGTCGCAACCGAGTCTCGGTATCGGCAGTCGCCATGGGGCTGCCGTTCTCCGCCTACGGAGCAACTGTTGGCCTTGGACGCTGCATTGGCGTCGAGGGAGGAATGGGATTTTGCACCGATCTGGAAGCCACGGTTTTTGGCGTCGGCTCAGACATTCCCGAGGGGCGCATCGCCACACAAGTGCAAGCAGTATTGGGAGTCGCCTTTGATGTATTTTAGGTATTGTTCTTACGTTCTTCTTACGGGCTGGCTAGTCGCTACGATCAGCGCTTGTACAACGGATCTTTGCACGCGCCACAGCGACTGCCCGCCCGAGGCAATGTGTGGCGCAGCCGGTGTGTGCACCGCCGAACCAATCGTCGCTGTAGATGCTGCGGACTCGGGCATTGTGGATGCGATGCCATCGGGCGCAGATGCCATGGCAAACATTGCCGATGCGATGGCAGAAGCCGATGCGATGATTGGCCCAGATGCCATGCCGAGCCCGGATGCAATGCCCTTCGCCGACGGCGGCGCCAGCATCCTCGATGCCGGCCTTGTTCCTCCAGCCGATGCAGCCGTGGGCGGTGGTCTCGGGATCGGGCCAAGCCCCGAAGTTTCAGGGCCCGGAGTGTTCTTGGGCGGTTCAGAATCTGGGCTAGCGGCCGTACAACCTGATGCAGGGGGCCTCGCTCCCTGAGGAATACCCGTGGCCTTTAAATTTAACGAATCCCGAAATCGCGATGCCGAAGTGCGAGAGAAGCGTCGCATTAGCACCGACGAAGTTCTCAAGAAGGTAGACAACCTTCCAACCCTGCCTTTGGTCGCGATGAAAGTCGGTCAGATGGTTCACGATCCTGGGGTCACAGCGACCGAGATTGCGAAGACGATGGCAGAGGATCCAAGCCTCTCGGCCAAAGTTCTCAAGCTCGTCAATTCGCCGTACTACGCAATCCCTGGCGGTGTTAGCGATGTCCAGCGCGCCATCTCGTTTATCGGTTTCAACACGCTGCACCAAGTGGTCTTGAGCGTCTCTGTTTTGGATGCGCTCAAAACACCAAAGGGCTCGAGCTTTGATGCCAAGGGCCTTTGGACCCACTCGCTTGCGGTTGGCTCGTGTGCAGAAGTGCTCGCCGAACACATAAAGTTTAAACAAAGTGGGGCGTGCTTTACAGCAGGTCTACTTCACGATGTCGGCAAGATTGCCCTCGCAAAGGCAGCTCCAAAGCTTTTCGGAGGCGCCCTTGATGACGCAAAGCAGAACGGCAAATGCATGTCGGACGCTGAGAAAGACATTGGGCTGCCCTCTCACGATAAAATCGGTAGTCGTTTGGCGAAGCGCTGGAAGTTCCCTTACGAACTCGCCCTTCCCATCGAGCACCATCACGCGACGCATCGAAACTCCGTTCGCAACGAACTCGCTCCCTCGCTGATGTCGCTTGTGGACATCGTCTCCGTCGCCGACGAAATGGCTCGCGTGTTTCAGCTTGGCGACAGCGGCTCACCAGCGCCGGATCATCACGACACCAAAGCCTTAGAGCGACTGGGTCTCACAAGCATCTCGGTGGATACGATTTATTCTGAGTTGATGCGCAAGCTCGAAGTCTCAAAGAGCTTTCTCGACCTACTCGACGCCGCCTAAACGCGGCGCGTGCTGGCCAGGCGAACGTTGCATCACGTTGCATCACGTTGCAGCGATGTTGCAACGCATGCGCCATAGGGCGAAAGCGAATGCTATAAGTAGCTGTTTATAAAGCCGCTTCTTCTTGGTACGTCACTTGTATTAGTAAGCCCTGTGCAGTTAGCAGGTCCATCATGAGTTATCTACTCGCCCTTGTTGGAGGCGTGGTTATCGGCCTTGGTGCCGCCACCCTCCACGTCCTTATCGGCCGCGTCGCTGGCATCAGTGGCATTGCGGGCCGAGTTTTATCGGCCGACCCAAGCGAGCGAGATTGGCGCAGCGTTTTTCTCATAGGGCTCGTCTTTGGCGGAGCGCTGATGCTCTTTATCGCGCCGGGCCAGTTTTCGACACTGAGTTCGGAGCCTTCAACTCTGCGACTTATTCTGGCGGGCTTGCTCGTCGGATTTGGTACCCGACTTAGTTGCGGTTGCACAAGCGGCCATGGAGTTTGCGGCATCTCGCGCTTCTCGCCTCGCTCTTTCATCGCCACGCTCACCTTCATTGGTGCCGGCGTGCTTACCGTGGCCTTGGCCAGTTAGGGGACATCATGCGACTCACTTCAAGCTTCATCGCCGGAATGCTCTTTGCGATCGGTCTCGCCATCTCGGGCATGACCAACCCGGATAACATCCTTGGCTTTCTCGACATCTTTGGCGATTGGAGAGCAGAACTCGTCTTGGTCATGGGCGGCGCTGTCGTCACCCTTACCGCAGTAAAGCAACTCACCACGTCGCGGAGGCGGCCCGTATTCGACGTCAAATTCCGAATACCAACGCGCCGGGATGTAAATCCCTCGCTCCTGGGCGGCGCTGCTATGTTTGGAATTGGCTGGGGCCTTGGCGGGCTATGCCCGGGCCCGGCAATCGCTTCTCTCGCCACTCTCGAGCCCGATATCGTTATCTTTCTGGTAGCGATGGCAGCGGGAATGCTCGCCCACACGAAGATGGAAAAACACCTAGAGAAAGGAAGCTAGTCATGCACGTAGAAGGATTTTACGACAACCGGACCTCAACGATTACCTATGTTGGTTGGGACGAGGAAACCCGCGACGCTTTTGTTATCGACCCAGTACTCGACTACGATCCAACGGGCTCTAAGGTCTTTACCGAGTCGGCAGATCGGGTCATTGCCTTTATCCAAAACAAGGACCTCACGCTGCATCTCATTGCCGAGACCCATGCCCACGCCGACCATCTCTCTGGGGCGCAAACCATAAAGGCTGCGTTTCCCAATGCGAACGTTGCGATCTCAAAGCGCATCACTGTAGTGCAGCGCATCTTCCACGAGGCACTCAACTTGGGCGACGAGGTTGCAACCGACGGTAGCCAGTTCGACTTGCTCTTTGACGACAACGCCACGCTGCACGCCGGCTCCTTGTCGTTAAAAGCCATCCCCACACCTGGCCACACCCCCGCCTGCTCTAGCTATCTTGTCGAAGACACCCTCTTTACCGGTGACGCACTTTTCATGCCCGATGTTGGTACGGGCCGCTGCGACTTTCCCGCTGGCAGTGCCAGTGACCTCTACGACTCGGTGCACGAGAGTCTCTACGCGTTGGCAGATTCAACCCGAGTGCTTGTCGGGCATGACTATCCACCACCGGGGCGCGAGGTTCGCTTTGAAAGCACGCTAGGTGCCGAAAAGGCTCGCAACATCCAGCTCACAAGCCAAACTAAGAAAAATGAGTACATCGAGATGCGAGAGGCGCGCGACAAGACTCTGGCTGCGCCACGACTCCTGTATCAGTCGATCCAAATCAACATTGACGCGGGGCGGTTGCCAAAGCCGGCAACAAACGAGAAGCGGTTCTTGCAAATCCCTCTCAACACTTAAACTCTCAACGCCTACGCTCTCAACGCCTACGCAAGACACAGAACCAGCCGACCCAAGAGCACTCTACAGCGAGTGCTCTTTCATTTTGCGCCAAAGCGTCGAGCGGCTCATACCGAGCGCCGCCGCCGCCTCGGCCTTCTTGCCATCGGCCACGGCCAACGCTTGCCGAATCACTTCTCGCTCATCACCTGAGTCGCGTCGTGACGAAGGCGCCACACCGCGCAACTCCGGCGGCAATTCTGCGAACTTCAACTCTGGGCCAATGCCAAGGGCAAATGCGTACTCAACCAAGTTCTGCAACTCGCGAATATTTCCAGGCCACGAATAGTCGCGAATGGCAGAAATTGCCTCGCCCGAAATACTCGTAATCTGGCGAAGCCCGTGGGCATTAAAGTCGTCGATAAACTTCCACAAGAGGCACTCTACGTCCCCTGCCCGGTCTACCAGCGGTGGCAAGAAAAGCGGAATAACTCGTACGCGATACATGAGGTCTTCGCGAAAGCGCCGCTCCGCAACTTCGGTGCGCAGCGCCTTATTGGTCGCAGCCACAAGCCGTACGTCAACGCTCTGAGGCGTTGTGCCTCCAACAGGAACGAAACTTCGCTCCTGCAAGACTCGAAGGAGTTGTGCCTGAAGGGCCAAGGGAAGCTCGGCGATCTCGTCTAAGAAGATGGTCCCGGTATCGGCTTGTGCAAAGAGCCCCTCGTGGTCGCGAACCGCTCCCGTAAATGCCCCGCGTACATGACCGAATAGTTCTGATGCGAGTAGCTCTGGTGTGAGAGTCGCGCAATTGATGGCGCGAAACGGCTTGCTCGCACGAGAGCTGCACGCGTGCACAGCATGCGCAACAAGCTCTTTGCCTGTGCCGGTCTCTCCGCGCACCAATACCGTCGACGTGGTCTTCGCAACCCGCTCTAGGGTTGCAAAGAGTTCGAGCATGCAGGGCGCTTGGGTAAGCATGCCGTGAAACTCGGTGGGGCGAGTGTCTGGACGTCGGATTGACTTTGCCAAAACGTTGCGACTCATGTTTCATATGATGAGACATCAAACGCAGAACCGCTAGCGAAGCACCTGCAACATACTGTTTTTAATATAATTATAGTGCGCCCCGCCTTGGTCTAGCCCCTGCAATGGATGTGCAACATGATCGCAGTTATCGCTCTTCTCGCACTCTTCATGGGCTCCGTACTCGGACTGCTTGGCGGCGGTGGCTCCATCCTCACCGTGCCTATTCTCGCCTATGTCGCAGGGATGCCTGCAGGTGAGGCCATTGCTTCGTCACTCGTGGTCGTGGGAATCACAAGTGTTGTAGGAGCGGCCAATCACGCAAGGCACGGTCGGGTCGAGTGGAAGACCGGGCTAATCTTTGGTGGTGTGGCCATGGTCGGAGCCTTCATTGGTGGAAGGCTTGCCGTCTATGTTCCGGGCTGGCTGCTGCTGGCGTTGTTTGCAGCCCTCATGGTTACAACCTCGATCATCATGCTGCGCAAAAGCAGTGCAAGAACACATGCGCCATCAATCGCAAGCATTCCAATGATTGCCGTCGAAGGCTTTCTCGTCGGCGCGGTAACAGGGCTCGTCGGCGCTGGCGGCGGCTTCCTCGTCGTGCCTGCCCTGGTAATTCTTGGCGGCTTGCCCATGCACAAGGCAATTGGAACCTCGCTCCTTGTTATCGCAATGAAGTCCACGGCCGGTGTTGCTGGCCACCTAACTCACGTCGACATCGATTGGGGCCTCACCCTCACCGTCGCGGCCTTTGCGGTCATCGGCTCCATCGTCGGCACGCGCTACTCCTCTAAAATTGCGCCAGACGTTCTGCGATCGGTATTTGCCTGGTTCGTTCTCATCATGGGCACCCTCATCCTTGGCAAAGAACTATTGCCCTTGTTTTAGGTAGAGATATCAAAGCGCTATAGCGGATCTCCGAAGACGAATTGTCAGCCATCCCACTGAAGGATTTGCGCGAATGGCCGATTCAGAGTGCAGAAGGATGTCCAAACGCAACGCTGAAATCATTCTCGGCATCGACTTTGGGACCTCCTACTCGTCGGCCGCCGCCATCATCAATGGGGAGATTCAATGGGTCCTCGATCGCGGTGACGCAATGATTCCCAGTGTTGTGCACCTGCCCAAAACCGGGGCGCCGCTGGTTGGAGTCGAAGCCCAAGTTCGGCTCGCAACGCATCCCAATACCACCATTCAATCGATCAAGCGGATCTTGGGACGGCGTCTCGAAGATCGAGATGTACGACTTTTGGATGCCGGCGTTGGTTACCAAATCATTGCCGGCCCACGCGGCAAAGCAGCACTCAAAATTGGTGGACAAACCTACGCGTGTGAGCAAATCGCCGCAGCGATTTTGACCTACCTCCGCGACATCGCAGAGCGACGTTTTGGCAGCCGCATACGCAAAGTCATCATCGCCGTACCCGCCGAGTCGTCACCAAGTTTCATTTCCGCGTTGCGACGCGCTGCGAGAGTCGCGCATCTCGAGCTCTTGCAAGTGATTCCCGAGCCCATCGCCGGAGCGCTATCCCTTGGGCTTCACGGCAATGCCTGCAATCGACGTATTGCCGTTTGCGACTTTGGTGGTGGCACATTTGATGCCACTCTTATCGAGCAAGAAGGCCTGCAGTTCACACCGGTTGCCTGTCATGGCAATACTCTGCTCGGCGGCGACGACTTTGACGACATTCTTGCAGAAGAAGTCGCAAATTCGGTGCAGAGGCGATGCGGTTTCAACATGCGCAACGACGTCGTACGGTGGCATCACCTGCGAATGCGTTGTGAATCCGCCAAACGCATTCTCTCGCGCGAAGAAGAGGCAACGCTTAAAATGCCCGACGCCTACATCGAGCAGGGCCAGCAGCGCAATATCGACCTGCTCTTGGATAGAAACTGGGCAGAGGCAAAGTGGAAACCGCTCATTGTGCAGATGAATGCTGTGCTAGCGCGACTTTTGGAAACATCCCAATGGCTGCCGAGCGACGTACAGGAAGTGGTGCTCATTGGTGGTACATCGCTAATTCCGATGGTTCGAAAAAACATCGCCGACTTCTTTGAACGCGAAGAAGTAACGAGCAACGAGTTTGCCAATGTCGCAGTGGCCTACGGAGCGACGTTGCAAACCGCAGGGCACTTGGCAATTTCGACGGAACTGCCATCGCTCACACTCGCGAGTTAGTTCGCGATCGAAAATCAGTTGTAAAGCAAAGCAAGTTCTTCCCTGCGTTTTATTGCGCGTCGATCTATAGTGCAGCGTGTCTTATCGCTGTAGGGGATTTCGATTTGCCGGCATTGCGTCCGGAGTTAAGAAAAAGGGTGCACTTGACCTTGGCATCATTGCGAGCGATTCGCCCGTTGCAACAGCCGCCGTCTTTACCCAGAGCAAAGCCGCAGCAGCCCCGGTAAAGCTAAGCAGAACTATTCTTAAGAAGTCTCTTGGTCGAACGCGAGCGGTTATCGTAAACAGTGGCAACGCGAATGCCTGCACCGGCAAGCAAGGGACACAAGATGCAAAGCGCATGGCCATGCTTGGAGCCGAGGCCATTGGGGCCAAGCCAAGCGAGGTTCTAGTAGCCTCAACCGGCGTAATTGGGCTTCCTCTCGACATGAAACGCATCGAGGCCGGTTTGCCCGGTGCCGCAAAAAATCTCCGCAGCGGCAACATCGCACAGTTTGCGGAAGCAATTCTAACCACCGACAAAGCCAGCAAGATCGCCCAAAGACGCATTGCGATTGGCGGCAAGCGCATCGCGTTGCTCGGTTGCACAAAGGGCGCCGGCATGATCGCGCCAAACATGGCCACGACGCTCAGCTTTGTTGTGACCGATGCAAAGCTCTCTCCCAAAGCCTTGCAAGATGCGCTAAGCACCGCGGTCATTCCAACCTTCAACGCCATCAGCGTCGATGGCGATACGTCAACCAACGATATGATTTCGGCGATGGCGTCGGGTGCAGCTGGTGGAACTTCGCTTCGCGGTGCCGACCTTAGGGAGTTCACTGCATGCCTCACCGACTTACTTGACGATCTCGCGCGCAAGCTCATGCGCGATGGCGAGGGCGTGCACCATGTGGTCGACATCTTTGTGCGCGGCACTCGAAACGATCAGGCAGCCAGGCGGGTTGCTCAGACCATCGCCAACTCGCCGCTGGTAAAGACAGCGATCGCCGGTTGCGATCCAAACTGGGGACGCATCTTGGCTGCGGCAGGGCGCTCGGGAGTTTCGATGAACCTTGCAAAGACCAGTTTGCGCATCGGCTCTGTGCCGGTTTTGCGCGACGGCGAGCCCAGCACCAACCCAGATTGGGAGCAAAAAGCTTCTGACGCTATGCGTAAATCCGAGTACCCAATGGTTCTCGACATGGGCATGGGGCCCGGCCGCGCGCGTTACTTAGCGTGCGACCTCAGTAAAGAATACGTCGCCATCAACGCCGACTATCGCTCGTAGCGAGTTGCGCTTGCGCTGAGAAGCGGCCAGTTCGGATTGACAGCCCAGAAGGGCCGGGCCCAAACTCTGATGCATGTTGATCGGTGTTCCCAAGGAAATCAAAACCAAAGAATTTCGTGTCGGTCTTACGGCCGCAAATGTCTACACCCTAGTCAATGCTGGTCATCAGGTGATCATTGAGACTGGCGCTGGCGAAGGAAGCGGACTCTCGGATGACGACTATGTCGCCTCTGGTGCTTCCATCGTTCCCGACAAGGAAACACTTTGGGCCAAGGCGGAGATGGTCGTTAAGGTGAAAGAGCCTATCGAGCCGGAATACGCTCTTATGCGAGAGGGGCAACTGCTCTTTACCTACTTGCACCTCGCCGCTGCACAACCGCTCGGTCATCAACTCATCGAGCGCAAAGTTAACTCGGTTGCCTACGAGACCATCGAGACTCCAGATAAACGCCTGCCCCTTCTAAACCCCATGAGTGCCGTCGCAGGCCGCATGTCTGTACAAGCCGGCGCAAGCATTCTTGAAAAAGAGCGCGGCGGAAAAGGCATTCTTCTCGGCGGAGTTCCTGGTGTACGTCGCAGCAAAGTCACGATCATTGGCGGCGGAATCGTCGGTGCAAATGCCACCAAGATCGCTGTTGGTTTTGGAGCCGAGGTAACGGTTCTCGACGTCAACCCTGATGTGCTTGCTCGCCTCGCCGACGTCTACCAAGATCGCATCAGCACCCTGTACTCAAACGCTTCCAACATTGAGAAGTGCGTTCGCGAATCCGACCTCGTCATTGGCGCGGTCCTCGTAACTGGCGCGCGCGCTCCTCGCTTGGTCACCCGAGAGATGATCAAGACCATGAGCCCTGGCTCGGTCATCGTCGATGTCGCGGTCGACCAAGGTGGCTGCGTAGAGACATGCAGGCCAACGACGCACGAAGAACCTACGTTCGTTGTCGACGATGTTGTTCACTACTGCGTCGCCAACATGCCAGGCGCAGTGCCGCATACCTCAACCTTTGCACTCACCAACGCAACGATGCCGTACGTCATGGCGCTGGCCAATAAAGGTCTCGAGAAGGCGGCCGCAGACAACCCTGCGATTCTCCTCGGCATCAATACCTACAAGGGCACTGTGCCTCACGCCGCAGTAGCCGAAGCTCTCGGCGTTCCTCATATCCCAATCGCCTTTTAATAACGGCAACTTAACTTCTCGTCTGGTCCCGGGAATATCCCCGGGCCGGCTCTAGTTGCTACCCTGTGAGTGCTTTGTCAATTCGCAAGGAGCGAGCCAGATTTGAGGAGACGGTACTGCCGCACGCAAATGCGTTGTACGGCAGTGCATACCGGCTCACTCGCAATGCTGGCGACGCCGAGGATTTGGTCCAAGAGACCTTGCTGCGCGCCTACAGGTTTTGGCATTCGTATACCGAAGGCTCAAACTGCAAAGCGTGGCTCTTTAAGATCCTCAGCAATACCTTCATCAACAGCTACCAACGCAAAAAGCGCTCGGGCGAGATCTTGAACGCTGCCGTTGCCGAGCAAGAGAGTACCGATGGGGTCCTCATTCATGCCAAGTCGCTTAACCAGCTTACCCCGGAGGAGCTGATGGTTCAGCAGAGCCTCTCCGAGGATGTCGAGCGTGCGTTGGCCGCCATCCCAAAAGACTTTCGCATCGCTGTGGTCCTCTGCGATGTCGAGGGCTTTAGCTACAAAGAGATTTCCGAGATTCTCGAGTGCCCCGTTGGCACTGTGATGAGCCGCCTCTACCGAGGCCGACGCCTGCTACAAACCGAGCTGCGCGACTTCGCCTTTAGCCAGGGTCTTCTAAAAGAAGAGCCTGCAACTCGCGAAGGCACCATCAATTTACAAGAGTATCGCCGTTCCCAAGAAGACAAGGTTTCGCAATCTTAAGATTGCCAGGATTCTAAGAATTATGCCGAACGCCTGCGCTGATATCCAAGCAACCCTAAGTGCCTACCTCGATGCAGAATTGCAAGATGTTGAGGTTCGCGAATTTGAAACGCACCTAAGCGATTGCGCCCGCTGCCAAGGGTCTTTTGAGCAAGCCGAGCAAGGCCACAGTGCGCTGCGCTCCCACTTGCGCGCCACACCACCTGCTTCCGACTTCTTGAACAAGAAAATTCTCCTATCTCTCGACAAAGAAGATGCCGCGCGAAAACGAGCAGCAAGAACAAATTGGTTTTCAATTCCGGTGGCAGCATCTGCTGTTGCAGCCGCTGCCCTGGCGCTCTTTGTTTGGTCCGACTTGGTTGCACCACAGCAGGATGCCCCAGTGGCGAGAAAGTCCAGCCAGGTAACCCAAGATGTGGCCAGGCAACATCTGCGAGAAGCGCCACTCTTCGTGAGTAACGACCGGGGAACCGTCGGTCGAGGTGCTGCCGATTTTCTCAACACGGATGTCCGTGCTCCGCGATTCTCCTCGCAAGAGGTAAAGCTCTTGGGATGGACTCCTGCACAGCTTGGCGGCAAGCAGAGCGCGACATTTGTTTATGAAGTGACCAATCAAACCGGGCGACATCGGGTGCACGCACACGCCGTTGCGCTAGCCGATATCGATTTCCGCTCCCAGACAAAGCTCGTCATTGAGGGGGCAGAACTGTGGGTCGACGGAGCCTATGGCTTTAATACCGTCACGTATCACCCTCGAGATGGCCGTCTCGCTTATGTATTTAGTTCTGACATGGGCTTGGATGCGTTGGTCGCAATGGTGACCCGCACCGATACCGTGAATACGCTACGGCCGTAGGCCAAAGGCACGAAACATCCGCGGTTGGCAAAGCCAAGCGCGTAGGAAACTTTAGCCAAATCCTTGGCTGAAGTCTCTGGCGTGGAACGCCAGAACACAGTGCCAAAGGCACGAAACATCCGCGATTGGCGAAGCCAAGCGCGTAGGAAACTTTAGCCAAATCCTTGGCTCAAGTTTCCTAAGTGTACGACGTTTCCCCTCATTCGCCCCGAAGGCATACCGGGCACCGCCTTGCTGCTCCTAAATGGCTCGCGATAGAATTACTACTCGCAGCAATTGGGGACACACATGGCCACACGCAAAATTCTACTCATCGACGACGACCTCTCATTCTACGGCGAGCTCAGTCAGCAGCTCTCCCCGTACGGCTTTGAGGTGCACCAAGCTGAGCTCTCAGAACAATCCCTAGCCGAGTCGAATGAGATAGGCGCCGAAATCGTGGTAATTGCAGTCGATTTGCCAGAGAAGGTCGGGTTCGCGATCTGCCATAAGGCAAAGAAGACCCTCAGCATCCCAGTGGTCCTCAAAACTACGACAATTGCCCCTGAGGGCTTCGACAAGCACCAACGCCTCAAGTCGCACGCCGATGGCTATCTCGATCAGCGGACCATGACGTCCGATGAACTCCGTGCAACGATTGATAGACTCGTTGGCCTTGGAGCCCTTCAGGACGCTGCGATGGAGGTGCAAGACATCGACGAGATGGGCATCGAGGTCGAAGAACTTGAGATGGATGAAATCGATATAGAAGACTTTGATGTCGACTCCCTCGACGTAGACCTGCCAGAAGTCTCCGAGCCCCTATCACCATTTGATGCCGATCAGGAGGCAGCCAGTTCCGAATTCGCTACCGACGAAAGCACCAGAGTTGCTGCCCCGGCCTCCTTTCTAGAGCCCGGTCTCGATGAGGAGACGGATGCCGCCTTTGCTGCGATGGGAATCGGTGATGATTTTGGCGGCGGCGGCTTTGATACATCGGACCTCCCCGACGACAACGCTGAGACCATGGATGGCATGGGCGTGCAATTGGGTGCCGCCGACGAGGTTCGCCAAGATGTCACCGCCGTGGCGCCAGACGAGAGCATCGAGCCTTCGTACGACGAAGACGATAGCGAAGAAGACCTTGAGCTAGCGGAACGCGAGGAGAGCAAGCCAGGCTACGAACTGGAACTCGACGACTTTGAGAGTATCGACGAGAGCATCGATGCTCCCGCTCCTGAAGTCGCCCTCGAGGCTGGTACCGCAGAGTTTGATAGCGAAGACGCGACGGTCGCAGGTGTCGACCTTGTAGATTCAATTCCAGCTCCAGTCGCACTGCCGCATGCCGAAGAGGCGGAGGTGGTTGAAGAGGTTGAGATGGCCGCAGTACTTGAGCTTGAAGAGGAAAGCTCGGAGGCCGAGGTCGAAGTTCTCGCCATTGAAGAAGAGTTCGAGGTTGAGGCTATTGAAGAAGAAGCCATCGACGAGGTTGAGGCTGAGGTCGAGGTTGCGGCCATTGAAGAAGAAGCCATTGAAGAAGAAGCCATCGACGAGGAGCCAGAGGCGGAAGTCGAGGTTGTAGCCAGCGAGGAAGAAGAGCCGGAGCCCATCGCAGCGGAGGCGGAAGTCGAGGCGGAAGTCGAGGCGGAAGTCGAGGCGGAGGCTAGTGAAGCCATCGACGAGGAACCGGAGGCCGAGGTCGAGGTTGTAGCCAGCGAGGAAGAAGAGCCGGAGCCCATCGCAGCGGAGGCGGAAGTCGAGGCGGAAGTCGAGGCGGAGGCTAGTGAAGCCATCGACGAGGAACCGGAGGCCGAGGTCGAGGTTGTAGCCAGCGAGGAAGAAGAGCCGGAGCCCATCGCAGCGGAGGCGGAAGTCGAGGCCGAGGCTAGTGAAGCTGAAGCCATCGACAAGGATCCGGAGCCCATCGCAGTGATCGAGGAAGAGGAAGAAGAACCTGCGCCCGAGGTCGAAGACATCGCACCACTAGCAGCGCTGGAAGCCGAAGCCGAAGCCACCGAGGATGATAGCGGCTTGGATCTTGGTCTTGATGAACTTGCGGAAAGCGCAGCTGAAGAACAAGAAGCGGCTGCAAGTAGCATCCCAGACGAACTTGCCGAACTTCGGGCAGAGAACACGCGCCTGCAGCAGGAAATCCAACAGGCGAAGAGTACGCCACAGGAGCAAGGCTTCTCGCGCGAGCACGAGTTTCTCGATCTTCGCGAGAAGATCAACAAAAAGGAGAAGGCACTCCTTGATGCACAAGATCAGCTAACGGCCAAAGAGCGGCAGCTGTTGGACCTTAACGACAAGATCCGAGAACTTGAGCGCAACAAAACGCAACTAGACGAGAAGAGCCTTGAGCTTGAGCAAGAGCTCCTTACAAAGAAAGAAATTCTCTTAGCTCGCGATCAAGCTCTAGAGACGGCGCAGTCCGAGGCAAAAGCGCAGAGCGCGGCACACGCCGAGGCACTGTCTGCTATTGAGGAGGAACGCAAGAATGAAAAAGCGTCTCTGCAAGAGCGACATGCACTTGCGCTAAGTCGAGCAAAAAGCGAGCACGAGGCAGCGCGCGCGGCAGCACTTGAAGCAGAGCGCGAAGCACATGCGGCACAGCGAGCGGAGCTGGAAGGTGCACACCAAGTGGCGGCGGCCGAAGCGGCTCAGGTTCTTGAATCGCAACTCGCCCGCAACGCAAGCGAAGCATCGGAAGCGCTGGCAAACCAAGTGGCCGCTCATGCCGCGGAGCTCGAAGAGCTGGGGCAGACTCACGCGAAAGCAATCGCCGAGCTTGAGGCCGCGGCAACAGCAACTCAGCAAGAGCGAGACGAGAAAGCTGCCGGAGAGCGAGCAGCCCTTACCAAGGAATCAGAAGAATCCCTAGCGCAGGTTCGAGCGGAGCACGCGGCCGCACAGGCCGAGGCGCAAGCCGCTCACGAGGAAGCGCTCGCCGCCGCACAGGCCGAGGCGCAAGCCGCTCAAGCCGCGGCGAACGAAGAAGCACAGGCTGCACAGACAGCGGCGAACGAAGAAGCACAGGCTGCACTAAGTGCTGCGAAAGCCGACGCCGAAGCCCTTCTAAACGAGGCGAATGCCGCAGCACAAGCCGCATTGGACGAGGCGAAGGCCAAGGCCGAAGCCGACCTAAGCCGCGCTGGGGCCGCATTGCAGCAAGCCGAGGCCGAGGCCGCAGAATCCAAAGAACTGGCGGAAGCAGCGCTTCTAGAAGCCAACGAAGTTGCGGCAACCGCACTGGCACAAACCCGTGAGGCAGCAGCTGCTGCCGAAGCCGAAGCAAGTGCAAGCCACGCAGAAGCCATGGCTAAGGCGCAACAAGAGAGAGACGCCGCAGCCGAGGCGCACGCGCTTGCAATGAGTGAGGCCACAGCGGCAGCCGAAGCACAGCGCAAACAAGAGCAAGAGGTAGCGGCACAAGAATTGGAAGCAGCGAATGCGCAGAGGCGAGAGGAAATTAGCGTTGCGGCCGAGGAGCGCGCAGCTTCCGAAGCACAGCTACTCGCCAAGGCAAACGAGGACCGTGCGGCGCTTGAGCAAGAACACAGCGAAGTTGTGGCGAGGCTTCAAACGGAAAATGCCGAGCTTCAAGCCGCACTCTCAGGCAATCGCACCGCTCTCGCCGAACGCGACGAGCAACTCGCTGGCTCGCGAGCCATGGTTGCCGAGCGTGACGCAGAAATCGCAGCTGCTCAGCAACAACTGGCAAACCGCGATGATCAAATTGCCGCGCTCAAGTCGGAGCAAGGCGAACTCGAACAGCAAAACGCCGGCTACCAGGAACAAGTTCTCAAGGCCTACCAGAAGATCAAGACCGACGAAGGCGCCGTATCCCGCGCCAAGAAAGCGCTCGCCATTGCACTCACGCTGCTCGATGAATCGTCGGAACTTGGAAACGAGAATGCCGAGGACGAGGAAGGCGACGGCCCAAGCGCCTAGCCTTCGAGGCTGGCGCCCGCAGCCGCAGGATTCGAGCCCGCAGCCGTGCGGGATTCGAGCCCGCAGCCGCAACCTTCGAGCCCGCAGCCAAGCGAGCACCATCAAGATTTATGCTCGGCGCTCTAGTCTTCGCTGGCTTCCACGAGTGCCTCAAGATCCGCACTGTCGTCATCTTGATAGCCGTCCTCGTAGAATTCGTCGTCGTATCGCTGATCGAAAATTGCCCCTAGGTGATTTTCGCAGAAGATGTTCACAAGGTTGGCGTCAAACATCTTGCCGGCGTTCTTCTGCAAAATGCTCTCGCATTCCTCAAGCGGAAGAGCGCTTTTGTACGGGCGATCGGTTGCCATTGCATCGTAGGCATCGGCGATTCCAACGATGCGCGCCGACAAAGGAATTGCCTCTCCTGCCAATGAATCGGGATAGCCTTTGCCATCCCAGCGCTCGTGGTGATTGCGAACGGCCGGGATAATTGTCTTTAGCATCTCGATCTTAGAGGCAATTTCGTAGCCCATAAGTGGATGCTCTCGCATGTGCAACCACTCTTCTTCGTCGAGAGGCCCGGGCTTTAGAAGCACCGAGTCGCGAATACCAATCTTGCCGATATCGTGCAGGAAAGCCCCAAACTCAAGGGTCTCCATCTCCTCGGCCGGATAGCCAACAGCCTCAGCAAGCACCATCGAATAGGCAGCAACTCGGCCGCAGTGCCCCTTGGTGTACGAATCTTTGGCCTCGATGGCTTCGGCCAATCCAAAGAGAGCTTGCCGATTGGCAGCTTTTAGCTTCTCATAACTTTCCTCAAGCTCGGTGGTGCGCTCGCGTACCACGACGTCGAGAAGCTTTTCGCGATTTTGCAATTTGCGATGCTTGCCACTGAGTGCCGCAACCAGTGCGCGTTGCTCGCTAACAAGCCGGTGCAGCTTTAGACCTTCGTGCACCAAAGCGACAAGACGGCTTCGCTCGTTTGGACGCCCGACAAAGCGCACAATCGGGTGCTCATCGTTTGGACGTTGATCGAGATAGTCGGCATCCGCCTCGCCGGTCACAACCAAGATGCGCAGTGCATCGGGCAGATGCGAAATGCTCGCCTCGAGAAGCGCGATTCCATCGAGAGAAGGCGGCCTGTGTCCTGCGATTAAGACGCTGATGGATCCACCCCGAATCTTGTTGAGGGCTTCGGTCTTAGAACGAGCAGTCTCAATTTGCAGAGTGGGCCCCGTGAGCAATTCAACAAGCTCGCCAAGCGCCTCTGGCTGGCTGTGGATCACCAACACTTCAAACCTCTTCACACCCTAAGTATATAAGCGCGAGCCTCCGATACGATAGTCTCAAGCGACCTCAGTTGGCCCCTGCCCTACGCCAGCCAAACCCTACGTAGATGCCAAAGATAATGATGAAGCCACCAAGGGCCGCAGGCGCAGTCGGCACTTCCTCAAAAACCACCCACGTCGACAAGCTCGCAATCACAGGCTCGACCAAGATCCCCAGGCTTACAAGGTGCACAGGTACTACCCTCACACAGTGATTTAGAAGTGTATGTCCGAGTACGGAGCACACCAATCCCAGCGCGATCATCGCTAGGAATTCTTCTTGACCAATGCCCGTAAACGAAACTCCGATTCCGCCACCAACAACCAAGAGCGCCAAGCCGGCAACCAGATTAACAAGTGCAAGGTACGCAACGAGCGGAACGTCCTCGCGAAGTGCGCGACCAATAATTAAGTAGGCCGGCACCGCGATGGCACCACCGAGGGCGAGTGCATCGCCAATGAGTGCATCACTCGATGTTCCACCAAGATCTCCACCCGCCAAGACCAAGGTGCCAAGAGCAGCGATCGCCATGCCGTAGCTTTCTTGTCTTCGGAAGCCTTCCTTTAAAAGTAGGTATCCTAAAATCCCAGCAAAGATTGGTTGCGTTGCCACCAGCGCCACCGAAGCGGTTGTTGACGTGAGGCTTAGCGACCAAATCCAAAGTGCAAAATGCAGAGCCAAGGCCAAGCCAGCAAGTGCGCAGAGAGCGAGCTTCTTAACTGGCAGTTGTAAAATTCGCTTCCACGATCGCCCGGCAAATAGCCCTAAGACGATTCCCGCGATGAGCACGCGAGCCGCAGCAATCAAGATTGGCGACGTTGGTTGCGCTAACCGTATGAACAATGGTGCTGTTGATACGGCGAGGATCCCAATTGCTAGAAATACCTGAGGCATCTTCGGCCGAAATGTCTATAGTCGGCTCGCAACGGCCGGGGCAGGTTTATTCGCCACAGGGCAAGGGAGCAAGGCATGCGCATAACTTCAATCAGACTACTTCTACCTCTACTTCTACTCTCCTGCGGTTCATCTGAAAAGGCTCCCGGGACCGATGCAGGCATTTACGACAATTGCGATCCAACCGGTGATGCAGACAGCGATTGCATTCCCAATGGCGTAGAAGGCTGCGAAGAAGAGATTCAACCCGACACCGATGGCGATGGCACGCCCAATTGGTTCGATATTGATTCTGACGGTGACAATGTCTCCGATCGAGTTGAAGCAGGCGATTGCGCAAATCCGAAAGACTCTGATGGCGACGGCAATCCCGACTACGCCGACAACGACTCCGACAATGATGGCGTCACCGACGGCAACGAAGACCGTGACGGCAACGGCGTTATTGGCAACTGCACCACCGCTTGCACTGACAACGACGGCTGCAGTGTTGACGATCGCGAAACCTGCTCAATAAGCATCGGCGCAACCGAAGGGGTGTGCGTAAGCATCGAGTGCTCGAATGGAGAAACCAATCCAGGCTCGACCGATACCGATAACGACGGAATCACCGACGACGACGAAGGCACGTTTGTCTGCAACATCCCTTCGGAAGATGATCCATTCGGAATCAAGCAAGTGCGCTACGTAGATTCGGCAGAATCCGCCCTCTACCCAAATGCCAACTGGCGTATCGCTCTGGAGCTTGGTGCGCTTGATGGTGCTCCAACAATCAACAACGCGCTTTCGGTTGAGAGTGTTGTCACCTTCGACATGACTGCCGACGTTGCGCAGGTTGCAGGCTTTCTCACAACCCGCGGTGCTCGTTTTATTAAGGCCACGGACGAGGCACTTTTTCTCAGTACGCAAATCGACACCATTCCCGGCGTCGGCCCAACAACACTTCGAGTCTCGGGAGCCAACACCATCTCACTCGATGGCTTTGACACTGTGCTCTCGACGATCATTGAAGTTCACACCAACTCGCCAACCGATGTCACTGCACTTCGGGGGTCACTGCTTCCCAAACTTCTCGTCCGCCCGGTTGCCGATGTTGGAATTGCGCCTTCGCCATGGATGGGTGAACTCGACACCGAATTCATCATTACCTTTCAAACGACGTATCGCGCTGAAGTCGCGCAAACCCTCTACATGGGCGCTGTCGTTCGCAAGTCGGACTACGACAATCGCATGCGTCCAACCTCAATCTTCGCCGATGACATGGCCAATGGCACAGGCTCAACGGTTTCTGGCAATGGCGAGAGCATCGAGTGCGAGCAGTACTACGCGGATCGCCCAGCAGCGGCTGACATCATCTGGGTCATCGACGAGTCGGGCTCGACAAGTGCCGACCGCCAGCGCATCGCAGACAACGCAGCAGCATTCTTCTTAAAGGCAGTCGACGCCGGCCTCGACTTTCGCATGGGCGTCACCGACATGAATGACACCGGCCCCGGCGGCCAACCGGGCATCTTCTCGACCCGTGACGCGGCAGCCAGCACCGGCGATCGCTGGCTGCTTCCAACCGAGCCTGCAGAGTTCTCCGCAGCCATCGGTGATCCATCCGGCACCGACACAGCCGACGGCGGTGCTGAGCACGGCCTTACCCAAGGACGAAGCGCCATGCTTCGCCATCTTCCTCGCGACAGCAGCGACCCTGCAAAAGTGCGAACCGATGCAAAGCTCGTGGTTATCTACGTTACCGACGAGAAGCCCGATGAAGTTGAAGACGCCGGCATTCTCGGTGAAGGAAATAACGAGCCAAATGCCACGCAGGTTGCCCAACTCATCGCGTTCTTGGCGCCGTACATCGCCGAGTTTGAAAACGAGAATGCCATTGCACATCTCATTTCAGAGCCACTTCCCTTTGTCGCCACGACCTGCTCCGGCGGTGGGTCCGAACATGCATTTGGCTACTACGAGCTGATTCAAGCACTGGGCGGCCAAGCTGGCTCCATCTGTGCCGATGACCTCGGGCCCGTTCTCGATGCAATGATCGACTCCATCATTGGCGATGCCTCGCCCATCGCTCTTACCAAGGTACCAATCTCCGCATCGATTTCGGTTGCTCGCGACGGCGTGCTCGTCTTCCGCTCTCGCAACCAGGGCTGGGACTTCCGATCGAGCTCCAACTCGATCATCTTCTTCAACATGCCATTCGATCCGGCAAATCCTTCGGACGTCGTAGTCTCCTACCGTCGTTGGTCGGAGCAGGTTCCAATCGACTAGTCGCGATATCGCGGCGACTGCCGCCAGCAAATGCATTGCAAGGCAGCTCCATCAGGGGCTGCCCTTTTTTGTATAGTGCGTCAGTGACCAAGACCGAGCAAAGCCTAGCGGGCCGCATTCGCGGGCACCTCGCCAGGCATGCAGCCTACTACTGGGTTCCCCTGCTCTACAGCGCTGCGGTCTTCTACCTGTACCGTGAAATCTTCTCGGGCGGCGAGGGCTTTGGCTGGGACACCACAGAAACCTACTGGCCCGATCTGGTTTACCTATCCGAATCATTCGGCCAAGGCGAGTGGCCGCTTTGGAATCCCTTCGACCGCGGCGGCTATCCGTATTCTTCTGATCCCCAGCCTGGCATGTTTTACCCAGTGCACTGGCTCTTAAGTGCTGTCGGGCTTCTCTCTGGCGAAACCGGCTGGTCCTTCATTCAATTTAAGATGCTCTTGCATCACGTGATTGGCGGCATTTGCATGCATGCCTTCTTGCGCTATCGAGGCCTGCCAACGCTGGCCGCCATCGTCGGTGGCATGGCCCTCATCGCCTCGTCTCCGTGGCTGATTCACAAGGCCTCCAACTTGCTGATGCCCATGGTTTGGACACCGCTAATTTGGATGGCAACCGACGCGCTCCTTCGCACGCCAACATGGCGGCGAGCCCTTGTACTGGCACTATCGCTCTACATTGCGGGCAGCGCAGGTTCTCCGCCTGGCTTCTTCTACGTACTCGTCATGGCCACGCTTTACGGCGGCTATCGAATCTCCGAAGTCGCCATTGCAAAACATCGCGACGGTGAGCTGCCCGCGTTTCTTCGCAAGGTCGCGCCGCTCCTCGCGCTTGCAGCCGTCCTAGTCGTTGGCCTTCTTTGGGTAAGTGTCGCGCCCGGCTTGGAATTGTCGGAGCACACGCCAAGGGTAAAACGCGACCTTTCCTATGCCCTAAGCATCCCGCTTCCCATGTGGCCAACGCTAAGCGCGCTGCTCGTACCAACCTCGGGACAAGTGGATGCCTACTGCGGCGTTCTGGTGCTACTGCTTGGCATCACAGCAGTCCTTCTCAGACCAACAAGCCAGCGCGGTACACCAGTATTCTTTGCCCTGGCATCAGTCTTTTTCTTAGCACTAAGCTTTGGAGATGAGCTTCCCTTCTTGGGTTTCCTCGTAAAGCACGTCCCAGGCTTTGGGCTCTTTCGAATCGCCAGCCGCTACAAATGCCTCTTTGCACTCACCATGGCGCCGCTAGCGGCATACGGCGCCTTCGCCCTCATGCAGGTGAGACCACGGTTTGGGCGCGATACGTGGAAGGTGCTTGGTCTCTGCGCAGCAGCCGCAGTTGGTGTGCTCGCACTACTTCACTTCTTTCCCCTCGACCCACAACTCGTGAGGCGCTTTCCAAGCGCTGCGACGCCGCTTGTTCTCACTGCACTAGCAATCTCACTCCTGGCTGCCAGCGTGCTTCACACCAAGCGAAGCGCGATATTCGTCATCGCCGCCATGCCACTTATTATTCTCGGCGACCCCGAGCGCTACTGGCATCACCAGCAGCGTTTTCTAGAGGCGAAAGTCGATCACAGCGCCGATCTTCAGACAATTTCTAAGCTCGATGGAGTCTTGGAACACAAGCTTCGCATCTACGACGAATTTGTATTGGAGCAGCGCGTTGGATCGCGCCTGCGCATTCGCGACTTTCGCGGGTATCCCTCCGGCGACCCACTCGACTTTCAACGCTATCGAGATGTTCTTGCCAAAGCGGGCAAGGCGCCACAGCTACTCGAAGCCTTTAACGTCGGCTATGTTCTCCACGGCTCGCACCACCGAAACGGCAGGCGAAGCCATCGTCTAAAGAAAGACCCAGTCCTCGCCAGCCCCGCTCACTTCGCTCGCGGGCAAGGCCCAGTGCGAGTGGCGCGGCACCCGGTTCCAATCGCCCAGTGGTACAGCGGCCTCCGAGTTCTTCCTAAGAACGAGGTACTGGACGCAATGCTCGCCGCCGAGTTCGAAACCGGGGAGCGCGGCTATGCCGTTATCGAGCCCGAAGAGCAAAAGCACATCGAGGCAAGCTTGCTCGCAAAATTCGAGGCGTTGGGCGCCACAGGCGGAACCACTGTCGCCGGTTCCCTCATTTCGTTCGAGCCCGATGAAGTTGTCATCTCGATCGCTGCCCCTGGCGATGGTATACTCTTGCTAAACGAAGTGAGCTACCCCGGCTGGCGAGTCACCATTGACGGCGTGCCAGCCAAGGCGCTTCGAGCCAACTATCTTTTGCGAGCCAGCGTCGTGGGACCAGGCGTGCACACGGTACGTTGGCAGTACGAGCCTCCAGGGCACTCGGGACGCATGCTCTTCTACCTGCTAAGCATGCTGGCACTGCTCTCAGGCCTGGTTCCATGGGGTCGCTTGCGCAAGCGCTTCCGCAAGGCCTAGGCGCTAAGTAAGAAGCGGTTCAACATCGACTTGCCGATGCATTCGCACGCCGAGGCGAGGCTCGGTAATCGCATCGCCGACGGGCTGTTTTGCAAAGAGTCGCACAGCAGCCAGGGGAAGGTTGGTGCCAGCCGCGGCGAGCAGCGCAGGACGTCCCGATAGCCTTGCACTGATTTCGGTAATGCGAGGGCGTCCCTGCACATCCAGCCGCAAGTCCACCGAGTAAATCCCCTGCGGCACAGCGCTCAGTTTGCGAATCGCTAGGTCTGAGACTTCTTCGTAGACTCTTGCATCGACAGTCATGCCATGGGCAGTCTGTCCCGAGATGCCCGTCATCGTGCTCTCGGCAAGGAGATAGCGCATGCGCTGCATGGCGGCCCCAGCCACCAAGGTGCCGTCGTGGTACAGGCCGCTCCAATTGAGAATCGCCCCAGGCAAAAACTCGTGAATCAGCCAAGAGCTGTCTGCACAGCCTCGCAGTCGCCAATACTTAAGCCAGGCTTTGCCCTCTTCGGCGCTATCAAGTTCGATCGCCCGACGAGCTCCTGAGCCAACCCGTGCGCGCAACCACAAGGGGCTTCCCAATGTTGAGAACGCCGTATCGATGTCGGCCTCGTTCGAAATCGGCAGCGTCCAAGGAAAGAGTTCCGGTTCATCAACCGCTTTGTAGGTTGCGGCTTTATCGGAGAGGACTGCGCTTAGCTCGGGACTAGGACCTGCCACGGGACAGCTGAGTTTTGGCGATTCGGTGGCGTAGCCTTCAACCTCGGCGTCGGTGCAAAGAAAGACGCAGGTTGCAGACTCCTCACAGATGAGTTGCTCGAGAGTGGCGAAGAACGAGACGGCATCGTCATCGGCACGCGGTACGCGAACATGGGCATCGACAAGCGGCGCCATTTGGCGCAAAGCCCATTCATCGGCGTCACAGCCAATGATGCGAATGGAGGAATCGGCCCGCAGTGCGCGCACCACGTCAATAGCGATACAGCTGCCAAGCCCCGTAACAATCACCGCCATACCACCCATGCATGCCATTTGCGCCCGGCAGCAGGCATGGGTCAAGACTTTTGCCTTGCGCTTTTCTTTCCCCGCGCCCCACCCGCAGCTACGCTGCCACTTCGTTGCCCAACGTCGTTTCCAAACTCCGCTGGCTGCGCCCGCTGCGCATGCCACTGGTCTACACCCTCCTTACCTTGGCGGTCTTTTGGCGTTTGTGGACTCCCATCGAAGGAGCCGAGCGCAGCTGGAAATACGATCCGCCCCACGAGTATTGGGGGGACCTCGTCTTTCAGCAGCAAAGCTTAAGTGAAGGCCACTTGGCACTGTGGAATCCGTACGACCGCGGCGGCTTTCCGCTCTACGGTGACCCTCAGCCGGGGATGTTCTATCCCCCAAACTGGCCGCTGCTAATTTGGGGAAGCCTTGGAGACTCACTGCCCTTTGGCATCGCGAGTTTCAAAATCATGCTGCACTGGATCTTTGGTGCGATCGGTATGCACCTTTTGATTCGCCGTCTTGGAGGCAGCCGAGAATCGTGGGAACCAGCCTGCTATGCGGCGGGCGCGATTTTCTCGTTCTCGTCGCCCAAACTTCGCTACATGGGTTCGGCGCTCAACTGGTCGGTCGCTTGGCTCCCATGGGTGCTGCTCGCCGTTTGGTATTTTTCTGAGAAGCCCAATGCGCGGCGCGGCGTTCTTATGGGCACCGCTCTCGCGATGGTGCTGTTGTCGGGCGCTCCGGCCGCGCTTCTCTACGCCCTCATTCTCGCCCTGCCCTTTGGCCTCTACCAAATGTGGGGACGGATTCGCGCAAGCTGGAAAGCCATTGGTATTGGTGCGGGCACGGCATTTCTCTGGGTCTTGCCGCTCATGGCCTCCAACCTTCAGCAGCTTCCCGAATCGGTTCGCCAAACCCGCAGCTACGCCTTTATTACCGATAGCGTCTTTTCTCCGGGCCACCTCATCACCTTTCTCGTGCCAAGGCTTGGCCAAGGGGAAAACCCCTATGTTGGCGGCCTGGTCGTTCTAGGCATCGGCCTTGCCATTGCCAATCGCAAACGGCGCGGGCTCGCCTGGGTCTTCTTGGGAATCACCGCCTTCTCCATCGCCATATCTCTCGGTGGCCACGCCGGCTTCCTGCCGTCTCTGGCTTCGGCATTCTCGCCCTTCTCGATGTTTCGCAGGGCCCATCGCTACCTCTACGTAACGTCGGTTGCACTGGCCATCCTCGGCGGTTTGGGCTTTGGCTACGTGCTTAGCCTCGAGAAAGCCGAGCGCAAAGAGCAACTCGCCAAAGCCATCACGTGGGTTGGTGGCGCCCTTAGCTTTGCCCTCGGAATGGCCTATCTCATCGCGGTTGTCATTCAGGACAAAATAGGCGCCCACAAGAACGAGGGCTTTGGTCTCGCCTTTCTCTCGGTTCTGGTTTTCACCGTGCTTTTGCGACTTATTCTTACTGCCGAACCTCGGGCCAAACGCGGATTGGGCTGGGCGGTGGTGGCCTTGGTCTTCATCGATATTTGGACCGCCAACTTCCAAGTTGCCGACGTTGGCATGACAGGGCTCCCGCTCACGCCCCGAGACGGCGACATCGCCAAGCTCGAGGGCGTCGAGCGCGACTTTCGCGTCTACGACGATGGCTACCTTGAGTTTCGTCCCGGAACCCGTTTGCAGATTCGAGACTTCAGTGGCTACGAAGACGATCCGCTTGGGCTCTCGCGCTACACGCGCCTGTTAAACGCCGCAAAGCGCGATTACAAACTCTTTGGGCACGCCAATGTTCGCTACTTGCTTACGCGCAACGGCAAACTCAAACCAAAGGCAGTTCACGGCACACAGCAATCGCCTGGTATTTGGGAACTAAAGCAAACCGCCCCTGCGGTCTACTTCGTACCTTCGCCAATTTCCGTCGCCTCGCCCGACGACGCGTTAAAGAAACTTCGCACCTTTGCCCCGGGCACAAGCGCTGTGGTCGAGGGTGACGTTGCCCAAGGCGACACGGCGCTGCCTGTCACCGAAGGTCGTATCACCGTGCTCGAGCCCAATCGCGTCGTCGCCAAAATCACCACGCCTGGCCCAGGCTTGGTTGTGATTGCCGAGGCCTACTACCCACAGTGGCAAGCCACGGTCGACGGAACCAAATCCCGAATACTGCCAGCAAACGTCATGTTTCGAGGCATTGCGGTTAGCAGCGCCGGCGAGCATACGATCGAGATGACGCTTAGCCCGCGGCGTTTCTGGTGGTGCCTGCCATTCTTTCTACTCGCCTTTGGTCTCTTGCTTTGGGCCATCCTGTGGCCTAGTTTCAGACAGCGGTGGGGCCCCAAAGCGCAGGCGCGGAGTGCAACCGAGTGACAACTATGCAAACAACGATCGTCGTCATCCCCTGCTACAACGAAGCTGAGCGTCTTGAGCTTCCGCAGTTCGAGATGTTGCTCGCCAATCCCGGAGTCTCACTCCTCTTTGTCGACGATGGCTCTAAAGACGCAACCTTAGAGCTCTTGCAAGGCTTCGCGGCAAGCGCAAAGAACGTCAGCGTGCTGCCACTGTCGCCAAACCGAGGCAAGGCCGAGGCCGTGCGCCAAGGCCTCTTGCAAGCGATGCAAAGCGAGCCGGATGTTGTCGGCTTTATCGACGCGGATATGGCAACGCCGGTGACTGAGGTCTGCCGCCTCATTGAACGAGCTCACGAAGAGACCGCAGACGCCATCATTGGCTCTCGAATCGCCTACATGGGTGCGCAAATCGATCGCAGTGTTTGGCGCCACTATCTGGGGCGTGTCTTTGCGACCGCTGCATCTCTCGCGTTGGATGCGCCCGTCTACGATACGCAATGCGGTGCAAAGTTTTTTCGCCGCTCCGAGTTATTCTTACGCGTCATCGACGAGCCCTTTCACTCGCGCTGGGCCTTTGATGTCGAACTTCTGGGCAGGCTTCTCGCCGAGCACGCGCAGATCATCGAAGTACCGCTGCAGCGTTGGGTCGATGTTCCCGGTTCCAAAATCGGCCTAAAAAGCATGGTCAAAGCGGGAATCGATCTCGTCCAAATCCGCTCGCACTTGGTCAAACGGCGGGGCAAGTGAGCAGTAGCGCCGCGGCCAGCACTCCAAAGAAGCAACTCGTTGGATGGGTCGCTTCTCTTCATCGGGAGTTGGCCGAAATCTACACAGAGCAGCGGTTTCGAGGCAGGCGGCCAAGCATTCGGCTTAGCCATACCCAAAGCCACTGGGGCAGCTTTGATCCGCTCGATTTTGAAATCGCCATTTCCCAAGAACTCATCGAAGAGTGCCCTTGGTGGGTTGTTGTCGAAATCCTAAAGCACGAAATCGCACACCTCTTTGTGCATTCGGCATTCCCAAATGAAACTCGGCCTCACGGACCGCGATTCCAAGACGTCTGCGAGAGCTTGAACGTGGCCGACTGGGCCCGAATGGCCACCGTGGGCAAGACGCTGGACGAAATGCGCACGCTCTTTGACTGGCGCGATGCCCGCCAAGACGAGCGCACAGAAAAGTACCGAGGGCGCCTGGCGAAACTGCTTGCTCTTGCCAACTCTGGAAACGAGAACGAAGCGCTCGTGGCCATGAAACGGGCTCGTGAACTTCAAGACCGACACCGCCTCGAAGATCTGGGCCTGGGTCGCCCTACCCGCTTCGTCAACCTCGAGATTAATTCGGGCAAGCAGCGCCACGCTCCCTACGAAGGCCGAATTACCTCGATTCTCATCAACCACTATCACGTCGAAGCTGTCTACATAAGCCGCTTCAACGCCGAGAAACTTTGCAACGAAGCGACCGTCGACATCATGGGCAGTCGCGAAGATGTTCTCCTCGCCGAGTACGTGCACGGCTTTCTTCATCAAAGTGCCGAGTCGCTTTGGAAGGCGCATCGAAAGCAAACCGGTGCCAAAGGCCTGCGAGCCCGCAATAGCTTTATTCGTGGCCTACTCGTGGGCTTTCACAAGAAACTCGATGACCAGAGCAGTGCAACCGAGCCGCCACTGATTGCCACTGCGCATACCGCTCTTGTGGCAGCCGAAGGCCGTGAGCGCGAGCAATTTAAGAACAAGCGGTATCCGCGACTGGTGCAGCGCAGCAGCAGTGCGCGGGTCGATCGCAATGCCTTTACCTATGGCAAGAGCGAAGGCGGGCGGCTAAGCATTCGCAAACCAATCACCGAGAGCCAAAGCGGGCCAAAGCTTCTTGGACGCTAACGACTCTGCTGGCACTTCTAAGTATTCTTCGCAAGAAAGATAACGTCGGCCGCCTCAAAGGTCACTGTGCACTTCCACGTTGCAGCAAGCCACAGAAACGTAGCCGCCGAGAAGAAGACGATGTGCGTCTTGTCGTTTTTGTAGTGCCATGTCGAGAACTCTGCCGGCCCCAGCGCAAGCTTGGTCATGATTGCCAGCACGCCGCCCGGCCGTAGCATTGCGAAGAGCCTCCTTAGCTCGGCTCCCGGATCTCGGAGATGCTCTACAACTTCGGTCGCTGTGATGAAGTCATACGTATTCTTAAAGACTGCGGCATCGGGATTAAAGTACAGATCGTAGGTGTCGACCGAATAGCCTTTCTCCCGCATCATGATGGAAAGCGTTGGTCCTGGCCCCGCTCCAAAGTCCAGCCCGCTTGCCCCAGTCGAAAGTCGGGCGAGCAAAGGAGTCGCGAGCCGGCCGAGAAAGTTGCGATACCCGATATCGCTAGGATCGTTTTGGTGTAGCTCGTACTCAGCCTGCTCTGCTTCGGCCGAGACGTGAAAGCGGCTGGGCACCCAAACCAGCGAGCACACCTGGCAGCGAAGATACTCACGCCTGCGGTCGCGCCAGAATTCTTCCGACACCGCTTCGCCGCAGAGTGGACACCGATCCCCTAGCACCGACGTACTCACAAATTGGGGTTCCAATGCGGCGAGCATCCGTGTGAACGACGAGACACCGAGCGCTTACTTCGGAAGGCTTGTCGCGGCATCGCCACCGTACCCTACGGTGCCTTCAAGGTAGTACACAGCGCTCTGCTGCTCACTCCATGGCAAGAGAATGGTCTTTGCATCGGGCGCCTTAGCTTCCCGAAACGTCTGCTCGGTAAAGCCTGAGACCTCACCAACCTGCACGAGCAGGTCAAAGCCACGGCCGGCCTTTGCAGCCCGTTTGCGGCGCTTCTTTGCGGAAGCGTCTCCGCGGTGCAGGCCACGAGGCACCAGGGCCCAGGTATTTTGAATAAAGGCGTCGCCTCGCTGCTTCCGAGTCTCAATCGTCATCGAAGGTCGAAAGCTGCCACTGCCGTCGGCAAACCAAATAATCACCACGTCACGGCTGCCGCCATTGCCATGTTGGCGCAGCTCGGTCACTACAGCAGATCGCCCGCTGCCATCAAAGTCGACAACCTTTGCACTAAGAAGATCACTGGCGCTTGCGATCGGCAACCCCATGTAGCTGAAGCTTGAGCCAAGGACGCCCATGACGGTGCCACCAATGATGATGCGCTCGGCACCAGCCCCTGGGTCGACGTCTGCGAGCTTGTCGAGACGAACGTCCCGATTCTTTAGCCCGGTCGTCTTCATAAACGATTTATAGGTCTCGGCAGCCTCGGAGAAATGGAGTTTGCCCTTCATGCCAACAGCGCGCCCGGCCTTGCCACCCGCTTGGTCGACATCGTGAAATAGCATTGACCCAGCGAGATACGGCAGCGTTGCACTCCAGCCCGGTATCTTCTTCATCGGCACCGCAAACTCTAAGAGAAACCCCGATGGCTGGCGCGAGTCTTCAAGTTCGATAAAGGAGGGCACGCCAAGAGATTTACGCGGTGCATTTGGAGCCCCTGGCAAGACGCTAAAGCTCAGCGGCTTGCCCGTGCCCGAAGAGAGCGAGACCGAAACTCGATCTTCGGAGTTTGCGCGCCCCTTCTTGCTGCGGACGAGGCGATCATCATTGGCAAAGAAGGCCACGTAGAGTTTCTCTGCGTCGTAGGCGCAGCTCATTTGCACCGAGGCATCGGAACCTCGTCCAAAACTTGTGGGCGCAAAGGACTCCCAGTCATCGCTCATGCCATCGACCGAGAACATCTCGTCTTGAACGCGCTCGCAAACGACTCCTTTTGCGTGAGCTGCCCCCGCAACGGTGAGAGTTGCAAGGGATGCGAAGCAGATGACGGCGTGTTTGCTCATGGGTGCTATGACGGACAATTGTACGGCAACCTTCATCCGCAGATCACTACTCCTTGAATCAACTACTTAGCCGATGCCCAACCTGCGCGAAACCGCTGGAAGTGGTCGGAATGCAAAGAAATTGCCTACTGGCCATGCTATAGGTTCGGCCCCATGCTCGATACGCTATCCAAAGGTTTTCGCACCGCCAAACAGAAACTCAGCGGAGTTGCAGAACTCACAGACGATGTCATTGACGACGCCCTAGCCGACGTTCGCATGAGCCTTCTTGAGGCCGACGTCGAGTTCCAGGTCACGAAACGCTTCCTCGCCCGGGTCAAAGAAGCAGCTCGTGGTGAGCGCGTCACGCTCAAGGCCAAATCCGAAGAATACGGAACGCGCAAGATCACTCCAGAGCAAGCCTTCATCAAGATTTGCCAAGACGAATTGGCAGCGATGATGGGCCCCGTGGACACCGAGTTCCACTGGGCGAAAAAAGGCCCGACTGGCATCATGATGTGCGGTCTTCAAGGCTCGGGCAAAACAACTTCAACTGGCAAAATCGCTCGCTACCTAGAGCGCGAGTTCGACAAGAAGCCGCTCTTGGTTGCCGCCGATATCTACCGCCCCGCTGCTGTCGATCAGCTGCAGACGCTCGGCAAGAAGCTGGACATGCCTGTGTTCAGCATGCCCGACACCGACCCGGTCACGATTTGTAAGAACGCGATTGCGTATGCCAGCGCAAATGGCCGCGATGTAATCCTCTTCGATACCGCAGGTCGTCTCGCCATCGATGAGAAGCTCATGCAAGAGCTTGAGGACATCGACAAGGCGTGTCGCCCAGCAAACATCATGCTCGTCATCGATTCGATGACCGGCCAAGATGCGGTTCGCACAGCCGAGACCTTCAACAAGCGCCTTAGCGTTGACGGGCTTATCCTTACCAAGCTCGATGGTGATGCCCGCGGTGGTGCAGCACTTTCCGTCAAAGAGGTTACCGGCAAGCCCATCAAGTTTCTCGGCATGGGCGAGAGCATGGACAAGCTCGAAGAGTTTCGTCCCGAAGGTCTCGCCTCTCGAATCCTCGGCATGGGCGACATCGTCGGCCTGGTCAAAGACTTCGAGCAGGTTGTCGATGCCGAGCAAGCCGAAGAAGATGCGATGCGCATGCTCAAGGGCAAGTTCGATATGCAGGACTTCCTCGAGCAGATCCGCATGATTCAGAAGATGGGGTCGCTTAAAGACCTCATGGACAAACTCCCGTTCTTCCCTGGTGGCCTTCCCGACGAAGTGAACCTGGACGATAACGAGCTCGTCAAAATCGAAGCAATGATTAGCTCGATGACGAAAGAAGAGCGCACCAACCCAACGCTCTTTGTGACTACGAGCTGGGAAGACATTACGAACAATTCTGGCAAGAAGGCCAAGCGTCGCCGCGCCGACTACGAGCCTTCTCGCGTAAAGCGCATCGCTCGTGGTTCTGGCCGCACGGTGCAAGAAGTAAAAGACCTTCTGCAGAAGTTTGGCGGCATGCGCCAGATGATGGTGCAGCTTGGAGCGTCTTCGGGCCTTATGGGGAAAATCCCTGGCATGAAGCAGTTCTCGCAAATGAAGAAGCTCGCCGGCATGGATATGAGCGCAATGATGGGCGGAATGCCAGGTGGCATGGCGATGCCAGGCGGCGCACCTGCAGGCCTGCCAATGGGCTACACAATGCCAGGAACGCCTGGTGGCGGCGCTACAGCGCCAACCAGCAAGCACTCGGTTAAGAAGAAGAAGGACAAGCGCAAGGCTGCCAAGAAGGCTCGTAAAAAGGGCCGCAAGTAGCCCCAGACTTTGTCTTAGCTAAACATCTTCGTAGAAGAGTGTCTTCTTAGCGAAACGTTGGCTCGCGAGATTCGCGGGCCAATGTCACTTTCGGGCCAAAGCTGCTTTCGGGCCACACAGGTGGTGAGCTACTTCGCCGAACCGCCGTCTTGGTAGTACAAGCGGGCAGAGTCGGACAATTTCTTAAGCGAGTCTCTCGCTTCAGTAGGACTGACGGCAGCTGGCTCAGCGGCAGGATCCTTGGCAGCGGGCTCAGCGGCAGGATCCGTCGCGGCTGGCTCGGCGGCGGCACCTTTCAGCGTAAGCGGCATGCCACAAAGATCGCACGTACCCTTCTCTGTCTTTACAAAGTGCACCGTCCCCATGTCGCACATCCACGCGCCATCGGGAATCCGCGATTTCGGTACAGCAGGGTCGAGCTTGGTGCCCTCTTTCGTTACGACCACCATCTCGGCGGCAGCCTTGCCCGCCTCTTTCGACTCATCATCCTTCTTGCATCCGCCAGCCATGGCCAGAGCCAGAGTTGCGGCTCCTGCGAGAACCCACTGAAACTTCCGAACGTTCGATGTGAAAAGCATGGGCGCATGTAAGCACGGGTTGCCGCATGCTTGCCACCGCGGGAACAAGTCGGATACACAACCCAAGTCCCCGGTTCTTCGCATGAAACCCAGCAAAATCAGCCTTTCGGGCGTCGGCCGAATCTGGGGAACGCGAGTGGCCCTCAGCGATATCGACCTAACGATCGAGAGCGGTGAGCGGATCGCGCTGATCGGGCCAAGCGGCAGCGGCAAGACGACACTGCTTCGGCTTCTCATGGCAAGTCTGCGAGCGAACCGCGGCAGCGTTTGTGTCAACGGCATTTCTGTCGCCGAGATGACACCTTCGCAAATTCGCGAGCATCGAAGGCGTTGCGGTCTCGTCGATCAAGGCATGCAGGTCATTCCCCGAATGACGGTGCACGACAATGTCATCGCTGGGCGCGTCGCATCGTGGCCCTGGTGGAAAACCTTGGCTTCGAGCGTTGTCGCCTTTGACCGCAATGATGTGCACGCACTTTTGGCGGATGTCGGATTGCAAGATCGCCAATGGGACTTGGCCGACGAACTCTCGGGCGGCCAAAAGCAGCGCGTCTCCATCGCCCGGGCTCTGGCCGGCGAGCCGATGCTCATCTTGGCCGACGAACCAACCGCTGCGCTCGATCCAACAACCGCTTCCGAGGGCATCGACCTCCTTGTCAAAGAGAGCGAGAAGCGCCGCGCAACCCTAATCATCTCGACGCATCGAGTGACGCACGTTCTCGACAGCGTTGATCGAGTGCTTGGACTTCGCGAGGGCAAACTCGTCCTCGACAAACCCTCGGCAGACACCAAGCCGAGCGATCTCGATATGCTGTATGCCGGAAGCACAGAGCGAGCATAGAGACGATCGTCGGGCCCGCCGCAGTCGGTGGCTCACAGTGGGTATCACCCTCACGGTGATCGCCAGCTACTGGCATACCGGTGCCAAGGCTGGGGCGCTTTTTGATGCGCGAGGATGGCAGAGTTTTTCTGAGGTTCTCTGCGGGCTAACCTCTCCCGACCTCAGTCGTGTGTTTCTTCTTCGCATCGCAGATCTGGCCCTAGAGAGCCTTCTCATTGGTCTGCTGGGCACAGCGATGGCGGTCGTACTTGCAATGGGGCTCGCGATTGCAAGTGCAAGCCTTCCGCAGCTCGTGCAAGATCCTGCGCGAAATCCCGCCAGTGTTTGGTTCTTTGGCGGGGTTCGTGCGTGCGCCCGAGCGGTGCTCGTATGTTTTCGTGCGATTCCAGAAATTCTCTGGGCATTCCTCTTCGTGCGCGTCTTTGGCCTAGGCCCAGGCCCCGCTGTCTTTGCCATCGCCATCACCTTCACAGGAACCATCGGCAAGCTCTTTGCCGAGCTCATGGAGTCCATCGATCCGCTGCCGGCGCAGCGCCTTCGAGCGGCCGGCGCCCCCGCCATTGCCGTCTTCTTCTACGGAGTCCTACCGCTCGTGCGCAAGCAATGGGTAGCGTACGCCCTCTTTCGGCTCGAGTGCGCAATCCGTTCCGCCTCCATTCTGGGCGTGGTCGGCGCCGGTGGCCTCGGCATGGAAATCGACCTCAGCATTCGATACTTCCAATACGATAAACTCGCAACAGCACTTCTAGCGGTTATCGGCTACGTGCTCGTTCTCGAGGTTGTAAGCCACATGCTTCGCAAGACTCGCCCGCTTGTTTCGGTTGTCTGTATGGCCTTCGGCGCGCTCGCCGGAGTCTTGTGGATCAACATCCCCTGGTCCGAACTTTGGAGCCCTTCGGCCACCGATCAACTAAGACAATTTCTATCCGGATTTACTCAGCTCAATACCGATGGCGAGTTTCTTCGCATGGCAATCGAGCTTGCTCTTATTACCGTATCCATGGCCTGGCTCTCCACGGTGTTGGCGGCGCTCGTCGCCCTTGTTGTCGCCCCCATGGCGATCTCGCGATTCACGATTCGCGGCTATCTAGAAGATGCTCCAGAGGGCCGAGGCGTAGGACGCTGGGCCTTCTTGGCGGTGTTAATTCCCGCTCGAATTGCCCTTCAAGTTGCCCGTGCACTGCCCGAATTGGTTTGGGCACTGCTCTTCATTCTTTGGGTAGGCCCGGGCGTAACCGCTGGCGTTCTCGCGCTTACCGTTCACACCATCGGCATCCTTGGCCGCCTCTACAGCGATGTCTTAGAAGAGGCCGAATCGGGGCCACCTCGCGCTCTTCAGGCCATGGGGGCCGGGCCGGTAGCTCGCTATATCTACGGCGTATTGCCGCAATGCTTGCCTCGAATGTTGGCCTTCACACTCTTTCGCTTTGAAGTCAATGTTCGCGCTGCCGCCATGGTCGGCTTTGTGGGGGCAGGCGGTCTAGGTGATGCCCTCGACACAGCAATCAGCCTCTTTCAGATGCGTGATCTGGCGACTCTCGTGGTGCTAACTCTGTGCTTGGTACTCTTGGTGGATACAATCGGAGACCGGATGCGAGTGCGCGTGCTACGTGGGCCCAGCTAAGGCAATTCCCACTTTCGATTTAGTTTCGCTCAGAATGCATCAAGATCCCCAAAGCCCTACGGCCAAACCGAGAATAAGAGTTTATCTTAGTCTTATCTTTGCCAGTATCGTTCTAACCGCCTGCCCACCAAAGACACCTACGCAGAGCCAGATCGTCGACTCTCGTATCGCCGCTCTAACCGCGAGCGAGTCAATTTACAAGGCCGATGCGTTGGCGAACAATCAGCGCGCCGGGCAATGGCTGCAGTACAAGAGCGTCGACGAATATGGCGAGCCCACGCTTCTTACGTACAAACTCATCTCAAGCGATGGCTTCAATCACAGCATCGAAGTTGTGGAAGAGGACTATCACGGCAGCTTTGCTAGCTACATCGAGCTGCGCTACGACCCGGGGCGAGACGTCGAGAACCTTGAGGTCAAACGAGTGCTAACTCGCCATGGCGAGGGCGCTCCCAAGGAGAGCAGTTCCGAAGATCTCGCAGTGAAGAAATCGTACTATCGTGCGCTCGCAAGCCAGCTCTTTACGCCGTGGAATCAGGGCGTTCTCGATGAAGATATCGTTGTGGGAGCCGGCCAGTTTCAAGGCTGCCTCAAGCTTGAAATGGCGCTCACAATCGTGGGCCTCTCCTTTCGGGCAGACACCTGGCACCACCCGTTCTTGCCACTAAACGGCATGGTTCGGGCCGAGCGCACCGACGGCACTGAGGGCACAATCGAGCTCGTCGACTTTGGGCTGGATGGGGCTCATTCGCTCGTCTTAGATGCGGTTCGCTAGCCGGGGGCGATTCTTCGCTACAGAGACGAAAGAACGCTGGTTTCTGAGCGCCTGATGTCCTAGCCTCCCTCCGAAAGCGGGCCGATGTATGGCTCGCGCCAGCAGACCGATAGCAGGAGTACCCGTGTCAAAAATTGAGATCCCCGTTGTTCTTATCCAGGATTTCCACGCCGGCGGCGAGGCGCGAGAGCGTTTCATCAAGACGGTTGGCGACAGTCTGCGCGACATCGGCTTCTTTGCCGTAGCCGATCACGGAATTGCCCCGGAGCTTCTCTCCTCCTGCTACTCAAGTGCAGCCACCTTCTTTGATCTTCCAGGCGAAGAAAAGAAAGCATCGCAACCCGCAGGCGCATCGGGCCAACGCGGCTACACAGGTCTCTATGTCGAGCACGCAAAAGACAGCGAGGCTCCAGACGTTAAAGAGTTTTACCAAGTGGGCCGTGTCGACGTTCCCGCAGATCACTCGGTGCACAAACCCTTCGGTCCAAACGTTTGGCCCGCTGCGGTTCCCAACTTTGAAAGCAACTTAAGCGACCTCTACAAGGCGCAAGATGCACTTGGCGCGACGTTGCTCGAAGCCTGTGCGCTTTACATCGGCGAGGATAAAAACCTCATGAAGGATATGGTCACGCAAGGCGATACCATCATCCGCGTTCTCTTCTATCCGCCTCTTCCCGCCGACGCACCCGATGGAGCAATTCGCGCGGCTGCCCACGAGGACATCAATCTCATCACGCTTCTGCCTGGCGCGACGGCTTCGGGGCTTGAGCTACTTGGCCGTGATGGAACCTGGCTCGAAGTGGATGCGCAGCACGATCACATCGTTGTCGACTCTGGTGACATGTTGCAAAACCTCACAAACGGGCTCTTCCGCTCGACGACTCACCGCGTCGTAAATCCAGAAGACCGCAGCAGCAAGCGCTACTCAATGCCGTGTTTTATCCATCCAGAGCGCGACGCAGACCTCACCCCGCTTGCCAGTTGCATCGAGAAAACCGGCGGAGAGGTGAAATTCCCATCGCTTACAGCAGGCCAGTACCTGCGTCAGCGACTTGAGGAAATCGGCCTCGAACTGCCATAAGAACGCCCACAAGCGGTCATAGCGCCCACTTAGTGGTCACGCCAACAAACTAGCCAGATGCAAGCTAGTGATTGAGTTCTCTGGCTTGTGGTGCGAGAGTCCGCAAATGCACATCGGCAAGTTCCCTCTACTTTGCTCTCTCCTTCTCGCCGCAGCTTGCTCGGGCAGCGACGATGACTCAAATGGTGGCACTCCAGATGCCACCATCAGCGAAGCGGGGAGTTGCGCGGAGACGCCCACTCGCCTCATCGTTCTTGGCGATAGCATTGCCGCCTGCTTTGGTGTCGACGGCAAGGATGCCGCAACCTGCGGGCCAAAGATCTTTCACGACGGTCTAGCCGCTGACTACGCGCCAGGACTTGCCTACGAGAACCAGGCGGTCTCTGGTGCCATTACCACCGACGTCGTTGACTCACAGCTTTCAACAGTCACCACAGGGGTTGCTGGCCACGCTGTCGTTCTCATCTACGTTGGCGGCAACGATTTGCAAACCTATCTCTTGCAGGGGGATCAGGCAGCAGAGGCAGGCCTTGCCGCCGACTTGCCAGGCATCATCGAAGACTGGAATAGCGTCTTCGCCTTCTTTAATGACACTGCGAACTTTCCCGATGGCGCAACCATCGTAATGAACAACCAGTACAACCCCTTCGACGATTGTACTGCACCACCCTACAACCTAAGTGCGGCCAAGAGTGCTCTTCTCGCCAGCTACAACGCCGAACTCTCGACGCTTGCCGATAGCCAAGACAACGCATCTCTCACCGATCAATACGGTCCCTACCTTGGCCACGGCCACCACTACAACGTCACAACCTGCCCGCACTACCAAGCGGGGCTCGAGCCGTTTATGGAAGACCTAATTCATCCAAACGTTGCCGGGCACGCGCACCTTGCAATGCAGTGGGCTGCGATGGCCGACTCGCTCTACAGCGATTGCGAGTAGCGTTCGGGCGCAACAAGGAGCTGTGGCCCCAGGCACGTGGGACCGCATTCCGGTTAAACCAAACCAATGATTTTAGTTAGTTACCTGGGAGAGTGCACCGCCCTACACAGGCGCCGGCAATTGGGTTGGAAGTAGTTCTTGTTCCGGCGGCATGCGTCCGGGAACAGATCAGCTCTCAGACTTTCTCGTAGCAAACTTTCCACAGATTTCGCAAGTTGGCGGATACAACTGCCGAGCCATTGTTGGCAACTCGCATCCGCACAACGATCACCTCCATATCGAACTGAGCACAGCCGGCGGAAGCGCCGCTATCGATTGGTTCGCTGGCGCGCAAGAGCCGCCGGTCATCCCTCGTGCGAGCTGATTGCCAGCACAGGAAGCACAATCGACAACGATAGTCTCTGCCTGCCTTACCCTACACGGCGACGGGCGCTACTGGCGAAGCGTCGATGCCGCAGGCCACGGAGATAGCCTGCTGTGGACCAATGCCTTCGAAAGCAGCAACCCATCAAACTGGGCTCAGTGAGACCTTCAGGTCGAAACAGCCGGCATGTACGAGGTAGAAGTATTCTTAGACCCGCAGCACGCGCAAGCCGTTAGACAATTTCATGAGAAATTTTCGCCAGCTTTTTGTTCTTGGAGTCGTCACAGTCCTCGCACTCACTTGGCCCAGTTCTCAGGCTGAGGCGTGCAAATGCATGCAGTCGGCTCCAACAGCGGCTGCGGCAGCTCGAGTAGACGCTGCGTTTCGGCAGTGCTGGGGAACCCAGCCTATCGCTCACGCTAAAAAATCGCTCACGAAACTCGGCCCCGGCAAGGCACCAAAGTGCCATTCCAAGTCGCGCTAAGTAGCAGGGCATTTCGAGGCCGCAATTGCGCTACGCTGCATGCATCAACCCAACGTAACCAAAGAACTGTATGTGCGTAGGAGATGTTATGAGCCGAACCATATTTGCACTATTTCTAGCTGGAGCTTGTGCGGCTCAACTTGGCGCTTGCTCAAAGGATTCTCCCTCAAGCGCCAGCCACAACGCCAAGCCGAGCGTCAATCCCGCGACCACAAGCAATGACCAAGGTTTCAATCACACCCAGTACCCTGTAACAGCAGTAACTGGCACTGGCCCCCTTGGAAAAGCCAACGGCGGCTCACTAACGAACAGCGCTGGTGACTCGCTCAATATCGAGTCGACGTGGTCGGACGGGGCCGCCCTTGTGGTTTTCTACCGAGGCCATTGGTGACCGGACTGTCGCGAGCAGCTGGTCGAGCTGCAGAGTCTTACCGAGCAATTTGCTGCCAAGGGGGTAACGATCGTTGCTGTGAGCGTCGACGCTGCCGAGGACAGCATCGCGCTAAAGAACAAGCTCTCGCTGAGCTTTGATCTCTATGGCGACTCCGGCGGCCTTGTCGCGACGTCGTGGGGAATCTTCGACTCGAAGAGCGGATACAACTTGGCCGCGACCTTTATCGTCGATAAAGGTGGGGAGATTGTTTACCGGTATCTTGGTACGGGAAAAGCTGACCGCCCAAGCGCTGCCGATCTTCTTGAGGCGTCGCCTGCGCACTCCCTGTAGGGCAATGAGTTCCGCACGATTGCGTCCGCACGAATGCGTGCGGAACTCATTGGAAAAAGTATAAGTTTGAGTCACCGGGCATAGAGTACTTGCAGTGGCTATCGCACGAACCATTCGCACGTCGCTTCGATACGGTGCCCTAAGTCCGCCGAGCCGAAATGTCGCCCACACCAAGGATCGGCGACCGTCATCAAAGCCGAAGAAAAAGACCCACAGAGCGTAGCCATCGATCGTAAGAAGATCGTGGTGCCGAGCCTCCCTACAGAGGATCACACTTCAGAGCCCACGACGCCGCTGGCATCGACACCAACGACGGCCTCTTCACACCATGCCCCCCTCCAAGCTGCCGGCCTGAGTAGCGCTCTCTACTGGCGCTGCCTTAGTGAGGACGATAGTGAAGGCCAGGAAACACCGAAACTTGGCCTACCGCTGGGCGCCGCAAAGGTAGGTATACGCCGCACATTCTAGGCTCATACAGCAACCTACTAGGAGTAGTTCTTACCTACACGCGCACCCGTCCGCGTTCAATGGAGCCAAATACACACAGTGATTTCGGCTAGATAGGGATCTATGATTGTAGAACATGCAATCCCCCTTGCGAACCACCAACGCTCTTTTCCTCTGTGCCCTTATGGCCAGTGCAAGCTCTCTCGCTTGTGGCTCGGGCCCAGGCGAAGGCCCAGACGACCCTAGTGGCGCCGATGCGGGCCCGATCTCGGATCCGCCAGTCTGCACCGATGAAGACAGCGATGGGGATGGCATCTGCGATTCTGACGAGGTCGCCAATGGCACCGACCCAAACAATCGAGACTCGGATGGCGACGGTCTTGATGATGGGGAAGAGGAAGTTCACGGAACGGATCCAAACGATCCTGATACCGACGGCGATGGGGTTTCCGACGGGGATGAGATTACGTTGGGCACCGACCCGAACGTAGCCGACGAGGCATGTGCACAAGACTCGGCCGAAGCCGTATCGATTTCGCGGCAAGTCGACATCATCTTTGTCATCGATAACTCAGGTTCAATGGGCCAAGAGATTCTCGGTGTTCAAGACAACATCAACACGAACTTTGCAACCACGATTTTTAATAGCGGCATCGACTATCAAATCATCATGGTCACACGACACGGTGACTACAGTGGGCCTGAGAGTGTGTGCATCGCATCACCGCTAAGCAATCACTCCTGCGATCCACTCGCCGCCGAGCCAGCATTCAAACCGACCTTTAAGCATCACAGCACAGAGATTGGCAGCCGCAATAGCTTCAGTAGGCTTCTGGACACCTACGATACCGTTGACGAGTTTGGGCTTGCACCAAACGGATGGTCCGAGTGGCTTCGCCCCGGTAGCTTCAAAGTCATCCTCGAGTTTACCGATGACTCGGCAACCGACCTCACCGCTCTGGAATTTGATGATGCCCTATTGGCTCTGGACCCTGCTGCCTTTGGAACTGCGCAAGAACGTAACTACGTATTTCACTCAATCGTAGGACTGCAAGCAAAAGACGCCGGCGACCCAACCGCTGCACACCTTCCAAGTGATCCGATCGAATCTACGAAATGTACCAATGGCGCAGTCAACCCTGGTGTCAACTACCAGGAGCTAAGCGTGCTCACCGGAGGCCTTCGCTTCCCGCTCTGCGAACCAGACCACTACGATGTCATCTTCCAAGAAGTTGCCCAGGGCGTTGTCGAATCGGTTGGCTTGCCATGCACCTTCGCACCTCCGACTGCTCCAGAAGGCGAGACAGTCGACCTAAACCGCGTTGTTGTGACCTACACACCAGGCGGCGTAGGCGCTGCAAACTCTCTCAACCGAGTTGCCGACGCAGGCTCCTGTGCCGACGACTCCTGGTATGTCAATGGCACGGGCGAAATCGCTCTATGTCCTTCGACCTGCGACACGGTAGAGGCCGATGAAGCCGCCGCGGTAGAAATTCTTACCGGCTGCGAAGGACCAATCATCGACTAACGCTGCGAGAAACTCTGAACCTCTGAAGAGGCGTAGCAACGTGCTGCGCCTCTTTTTCTTTGCGCCCGCCATACGCCGACACTTGCAGCGAGCTAGTGTAGCTAACCTGCTTAGTGGGCCTCGGCGCCCGAGTGCTCTTCCACCGTCGCAAGAATGTCTTTCACATCAAGGAGGCGAAGCGAATCATCCCAGGGCACACAAATGCCCGAGTGCTTTGCGAAGAGCACCTTGGAATTTGAAGGAACGCCACTAACGTTCTCGGCCATCTCTTCGGTTGTTGGCTTGTCTCGCGCAACCTCGATGACTTCGCCATACATCGCCTCTTGGGTTTGCTCTTTAGCTCCCTCGGGCAGGTACAGGCCGCCGTCGCTGCGATCTGCGTCCTTAATTACTTTGACCAATACGCGCATGCCAAAAGGCAAAATCAGACGATGGGACTTGGCTGGGGCTTTCACGGCACCGGCAGTGTAGCGGCCGTCGCTAGCTCCGTGTCAACTCCAACATCTGATAGCCTGGGCCAATGGACCAACACCTCATCCTCTGGCCGCTCCTCGCTCAGATGTTCCTCACACTGCTCATGTACGGGCGCTTGGCTATGGTGAAGAAGCGCGAGTTCGCCGCCGGCAATGTCGACAAGGTGAAAACGGCCTTGCACGAGAGCGCCTGGCCCGAGTCGGTGATCAAGGTAAACAACAACCTTCGAAACCAATTCGAAACTCCGATTCTCTTTTACATCTTGTGCGTCTTGCTGTGGGCACTGCACGGCGTTGATACCGCAACGATGGCCATCGCCTGCCTCTACGTTGTTGCACGATTTGCCCACGCAGCCATTCACACAACCAGCAACATTGTGAAGTACCGCTTCCTGATGTTCATCACCAGCATGTTGTTACTCACGACACTCTTTGGCTTTGCGGTCAAAACACTGGCAGCGCTTTAGAGCTGCCTAGAGCTGCCTAGAGCTGCCTAGAGCTGCCTAGAGCT
>TARA_R110002073_G_scaffold45053_2_pt1 | contig 129423 bp, 69 predicted proteins | sample TARA_R110002073 | Tara Oceans TARA_R110002073 (sample SAMEA4397174) | marine metagenome | biome: Polar Biome; feature: [DCM] deep chlorophyll maximum layer (ENVO:01000326); material: water (ENVO:00002006), including particulate matter (ENVO:01000060) such as... | depth 40 m
TGGTCGGCGTGGTCACAGGCTTGCCGCTGACCGGCGGAAATGCGATGTCGGTAATCGACAGTGCTGATGCGTTGTCGAAGATGGTGCAGGCGATTGAGCGGGCCAAAGAAAGTATTTATTTAATGACCTATATTTTTGGTAACGATAACGCCGGCAAAGCGGTAGTTGACGCGCTGCGGGAAGCAGCGGTACGCGGCGTACGTATCCGTGTTCTCGTTGATGGCGTCGGTTCCTTGTACTCGATCCCGACCGTTGTTGGTTCGTTGCGGCGTGCTGGCGTGCCTGTCGCGCGCTTTTTGTATTCGTTGGCCCCGTGGCGAATGCCGTATTTAAATCTGCGCAATCACCGCAAGCTCCTGATCATTGATCAGACGGAAGGGTTTACCGGCGGCATGAATATTCGTGCAGGCTATCTCGGAGCGTCGCCGACTACGCGCGATATTCATTTTCATATAGCGGGCCCAGTGGTGGGACAGTTGTTGCGTAGCTTCGTTGCCGACTGGCAGTTTTCCACAGCAGAGGTGCTTGATCACAGCTATCGAGGCGCGGCGGTGTGTGGGGATGTGATGGCCAGAGGTATCAGCACAGGCCCCGATGCGGATTTTGAGAAACGCCGTCTTATTTTGCTCGCTGCCATCGGCCGCGCAGAGCGCCAGATTCGTATTGTGACGCCGTATTTTGTGCCGGATCAGGGTATTTTAACGGCGCTGAATATCGCCTGTTTACGCGGTGTTCATGTTCAGGTGGTGCTGCCAGAGCGGAACAACCTCCGTACGGTTCAGTGGGCATCTATGCATATGCTGCGCTGGATGATCGCCGATGGCTTAGATGTGCGCATGTCGATTCCACCTTTTGATCACAGCAAAATGATGACTATAGATGGCGCTTGGGCGATGGTTGGATCAGGGAACTGGGATGCACGTAGTTTTCGTTTGAACTTCGAGTTTGATCTCGAATGTTACGGTGAAGGGTTTGCTACTCAGCTAGACGAGCAGATCGATCGACGGATCGCGTTGGCCCAACGGCTTGACCGGGCGGCGTTCGAACGGCTTCCAGTATGGAAAAAGATACGTAATGCGCTGGCGTACTTGCTAGAGCCCTATTTATAAAGACCCCTCTAGCGGACCCAAGTGGGAATCAACATAGCGTTAACCGGCGCACACTCTGCTCTCGTGACCCTTCGGCGGAGCCGTTCATTGTAGTAGCATTGCGGCGCCGTGACGGCGCGTCATCCTATGGCGGTGCCCGGTTGCAGGGCTATTCAGCGGGAATCCCTCGTTAGCGGCACAACAAAATAATAACAACACAAATAACGCTAAATTGGTGGGTTGGGGGCAGGGATGCAACGAATTATCAGGCGCTTGGCGGCGTTTAACATCACACTTTTTATGTCATGTATTCTTCTGCTCCCTTCTTTATCGATGGGAGCTCCTTCCGCGCTGGCTGGCACTCCGCAGGCGGAAGCGCGCGATTGGGTGCTGATTACCGATAAAGATGGTGTGAAGGTTTATCGCGCGCACACCGATGACTCGCCGATTAAGACCTTTCGCGGCGAAACAGACGTCAGTTTAGAGGACTTTCGCAGTATCGGCGCCATTATGGATGACTATGATTTCGTGAGCAGTTGGTTGCACATGGTGTCCGAGATCGAAGGTTTTAAGCGTCCTTCGCCGCATCGTAGAGAGGTGTGGTTAACGACGCGCTTACCGTGGCCTGTGGCAGATCGTGATGTGGTGTTGGAGGTGCTCATGGAGCAAGACCCCGAGACCTACACCGTTCGAATGCCGTTTCGGCAGGTCGTGCGTATTCCGGATAAGGATAAGTATGTCCGTGTTCCGCGCATGGACGGTTACTTGGAATTTGCGCCCATTGAGCCAGGTCGTATTCACTTAACCATTGAAGTGATTCTGGATCCAGGCGGCCGCCTTCCGGCTTGGCTTGCAAACCTTATCTTGCGCGATATCCCCTATTTTTCATTGAAGAGCTTTAGAAATGTTGCCAACACAGAGCGCTACCAAGGTGTCGACCTTGGCTACTTTGACGTGCCGCCCGGTTGGCCCGGCAATAACAATGAGATGTCCGCGGTAGCGGCGGCTAAGTGATGGGGGCTGATAGGGCCTAGTAAGACGGGTAAAGGCGAGTAATGGGAAGCAGTAGCCGTACCAGTAGCAAAGAAAGCAGTAGGAATAACGCTTAACGTAGCAGTACATGTCTGTGCTGAGAGCACTGGCGTCCCCGGCAGGATTCGAACCTGCGACCTTCCCCTTAGGAGGGGGACGCTCTATCCAGCTGAGCTACGGAGACATTCAGTGCAGCGCATTATACCTGTGCAGGAACATTTGTCAGGGCCTTGTGTTCCACGTAACGTTTGCTCATCTCAATCATCCAATGACTTTCGCTTATCTCATACATTCAGAGGACGGTGTTGTACGGCTGTTTGTATGTCATCGCCGCCCGTTGCCTCGCTTGGGGTTACGCTGTTTGTAGGCGCTTAGGTTATATCAAAGGCAATCTTATGCGTGACTCACGAGCACTATTAATTAAATCGACGACGGATTTTCCGGCGTTGCGCCGCGTTGGCGCCCGTGTTCTGCAGGTGAATGTCGGCTACCTGTGTAACTTGTCATGCGTGCATTGTCACGTTAACGCGGGACCAATGCGTACTGAAATGATGGATGAGGCGACGCTGGAGTTGTTGCTAAGCGTTATTGAAAAAGGTGACTTCACAACCTTAGACTTAACCGGGGGCGCACCAGAAATGCATCCAGGTTTTCGACGTCTTGTTCGTGCTGCACGCATGAAAGGGTTGGAAGTAATTGATCGTTGTAACCTCACTATTTTGCTTGAGCCAGATTACGAAGACATGGCTGCGTTTTTGGCTGAAGAAGGTGTGCGCATCGTGGCGTCATTACCCTGTTACGAGCAAGAGAATGTTGAAAAACAGCGTGGCAAAGGCGTTTACGCAGACAGTATTGAAGCATTGATGCAGTTAAATAAACTCGGTTATGGCGTTGACGGGAGCGGGCTTATTTTGGATCTCGTTTACAACCCAGGCGGCGCGAGTCTGCCGCCCCCTCAGCAAGCTCTAGAGCAAGACTATAAGCGCGAGTTGGCGACGCGATTTGATATTCAGTTTAATCAGCTTCTCACCATTACCAATATGCCGATTAGTCGTTTCGGGGCGGTCTTGCTTGCACATGATGAGTTTGATCCGTATATGGAATTACTGCGGGAAAATTATAATGCGACGACCATTCCAGCGCTGATGTGTCGGGATACCGTTAGCGTTGATTATCTCGGCAACTTGTATGATTGCGATTTTAATCAGATGTTGGAGTTGCCATTGCGGACGCAGGGTAAAGAGCGCCATTTATCCGATTTGTTGAGCAGCGATTTTGCCGGTAATGAAATTGCGGTTGCAGATCATTGCTTTGGGTGTACTGCTGGCGCAGGTAGTAGTTGCGGCGGTGCGCTGAGTTAATGGTGTCGCGTCAGTGCGCAGTGTCTATTGTGGTGCCGGTGCTGAATGATGCTGCACCACTGAAGCGTTTACTCTCGTCTTTGCAGGGTATGCGTAATGCCTTATGGGAAATAATTGTTGTCGATGGTGGTAGCACCGACGAGAGCATGGCAGTGGCTGAACGTTTTGCCGATACCATCCTAACGGCTGCGACGGGCCGAGCACAGCAAATGAACGCGGGCGCCGCGCAAGCTAACGGCGACATTGTCTGGTTTGTCCATGCCGATGCTAACGTCAGCGCAGATCTATTGTCCGCGTTGACGCGATTAAGCGCTGAGCAAGAAAATGTGCGGCACGGCAATTTCCGTCAAAGAGGCGAATTGTTTTGTTGGGGACGGTGCGATGTGCGGCTTGATCATTCTGCGACTATTTTTCGTCTGATCGAAACGCTGATGAACTGGCGTTCACGGCGCACGGCGATCGCGACAGGTGATCAAGGCATTTTTGTTAGTCGTGCGTTGTTTGCCCGTATTAATGGTTACGCCAATATTCCGTTAATGGAAGATGTGGAGCTCTGTTCGCGCTTGCGTAAAGAAATGGCGCCGTTATGTTTGCGTAATCAGATTGGTGTGAGTAGCCGACGTTGGACGGAACATGGCATTGGCAAAACAATTGTGTTGATGTGGTGGTTGCGGCTTCTGTATTTCTTGGGCGTCAGCGCAGCCCGTTTACATGGTTACTATTATTCCTCCCATAATAAGTAATCGATACAAACTATGTCGTTGTGGGCGGTGTAACAAACCTATGCTCAGCGTTGGAGCGGCAAGAAGCTAGAAGGTTGGCCCCTGTGATTAATCAACACCTAGTCGAAACAGATTCCCCTGAGACTGATTCCATTGATGCGGCGCAGAAACGCTGTATTGGTATCTTCGCCCGTGCGGCTCAGCTCGGCCACGTAAAAACGCGCATCGCCGCGCAGCTTGGCGATGAAGCGGCATTAGCAATCTATAAGCAGCTGCTGTCGGGAACACTTGAGCGCGCGGCGCACATGGACGCAACGCTTTATCTTTGGGCGACCGATACTCATTGTGATTATTTGCAGTCCTTGGCGGCTCAATATGATTGCCAACTAAGGCTACAAGTGGACGGCGATTTAGGCGAACGGATGCAAACCGCGATGGAGTGGATGCTCTCTCGGAACGAGCATGCTGTCTTAATTGGTTCTGATTGCCCTGTGTTGACGGCTCCTCGTTTGGAAGAATCCTTTGCTGCTCTTGAGCATGCAGATGTGGTGCTGACGCCGGCAGAAGACGGCGGCTTTGTATTGATTGCCGCTGCCAGCAAAACGGCTTGGAGCGATAAGGCAATGTTTAGCGGTGTGCGCTGGAGCACTGATCGTGCTCTAGGGGATACACTCAACTGCTTGCATGACGCGTACGCACAGGTCACCATTCTCGACAGACTGTGGGATGTTGATACTGCTGCAGATGTAAGTCGTGCGATACAGGCAGGCTTGTTGCAGCGATCTGGCAAGGGAATAGGGGAATAACATATGGCGAGCTTTGATATGCCGGATATGGATCAAGAAGTGTTGGCTGAGCTGCAAGATATTATGGGCTCAGACTTTGGCAAGTTAGTGAAATCGTGGCAAGACGATACACGTCAGAGAGTGTCGGCGATGGAAGCCGCTATAGATGTTGAAGATGGTGTTCAGCTCAGGCAAGTAGCACATTCGCTGAAAGGCAGCAGCAGCAATCTCGGCGCGCGCGCTGTGGTGGATATTTGTATTGAAATGGAAAAGCTGGCTAACCTAAAAGATATGGACGCTGCAAAAATGGCTTTGCCCAAGCTTAGAGAGGCGGTGCTTAACGCCGAGCAAGAGCTGCTACGGTTAGCGTCTTAGACTGTTCCATGGTTGGATTTGTGGCGTCGTAATGGGTGGTTTGAGCCTAAAGGCAGGGTTTAGCAGGCAAAAAAAACCCTCTTCATAAGGGGGGCGAAGAGGGTGTTGTGAGCGCTATCACTTTCATAGCGCCTTGGGGGGATACTCGTTTAATTGTTCAGTTCTTTTACAAGGAAAGTGGTGAGCGCAACTCACGATATTCCGTACCAAAAAATGTTCGTTAAATGTTCGTTGTAAGCTGCAGGTTATATATCATGGCTGCAGTTAAAGGTAAGCGTCCTGCTTGCCTTTTGATGGCGATCATCATACGCGCAGTCTCTTTTCTTATGTGTAAAAACAGCCCGTATTTTGTAAAACTCACGCAATGAAATAGCACATCGCTAGGGTGTCTAGGCGGCCTGTTCGTCGCAGCCCTAGGAGGGCTTGAGCAGGCCGATTAGCTAAACAGCCATAAGATTGTCGCTGGCGTGGGTTCTTCTTGGAGGGAATCGGAGGAGCTTGGGCGCACAGCGGACTGGTTCTGCCGTCTACGTGAATAGGTCGTGTAAGCCATGGCTTACACGGCCGTAAGTTATGCCATCTATATATTGTCATCATTTCAGTTATGGAAGAGCGCCCGCGCATCTAAGTTATTGAAAAATAACACCTACAAAGAGGGGCGAGCATGATGATTCTGCTTGGCGGGGTGTATGGAGGGGTTTTGAGGCTGAACTCTTTGCTAAGATAGCCTTCGTGCACACGGAGAGCTGCACAGGGATTAGCAAGGACAGCTACAAGGATGTGAGTGAGCGCAAATAGAGTAAGGGATTACTCGAAAACAAAAGGGCGGCAGGATGCCGCCCTTTTACTTTTTCTGGGACTTGTGCGAACTAACTTGATGTATCTGCTGTAACAGTTCCGCCGCAGCGCTCTACCGTCAGACCAGACACACCCCGCGCACTAGCCTTTAGCAGTCTCTAATTAGCTTATCAGCTTTACCCGCTACACCATCCCACTCTTCAGCGTCCGGCATCGCGTCTTTCATTTCGGTAATATTCGGCCACTTTTCTGCTAGATCGGCGTTGATCTGCATAAACTCCTGTTGATCGTCAGGGAGTTCATCTTCAGAAAAGATCGCATTCACAGGGCACTCTGGCTCACACAGGGCGCAGTCAATACACTCATCTGGGTGGATAACCAGAAAGTTAGGACCCTCATAGAAACAGTCTACAGGGCACACTTCGACACAGTCTGTGTGCTTACAGTTGATGCAATTTTCGCCGACTACAAACGTCATCAGCCACTACCTCGCCGGATGATCTAAAAAGGATAAGCTTAAAGAGAGCAGCGCTAGGCCACTCCCGAAGCGCGGCTAGTCTACTGGGAGTCTGCGAAGCAGGCAAATAGCACTAGCCAATAAGCTTATTACAATTGTGTGTTTTCGTTGTGAAGCGTCCTACTTTTCCAATGCCTTGAGACTGTATAGCGCGTCGAGTGCTTGCCTTGGCGTGAGCGTGTCCGGGTCAAGCTTGCCAAGCTGCCGCTCAATGGCCGACGGAGCGCTAAACAGCTCCGCCTGTGCTGGGACGCTACTCGATGCGATAGAGGTGGCTGAGGTCGCTGCTGGCGGCGTGGTTGTTGTCGCATTGGCCGACACGGCGGCGCCGGCCTCTAGCTCCGCCAGTTTACCGCGGGCGTTGTGAATAACGCCTGCTGGCACACCTGCGAGTTGTGCGACTTGCAGGCCGTAACTGCGGCTAGCGGGCCCGCTTTGCACACGGTGTAGAAAGATAATGCTGTCACCATGTTCGCTGGCGGAGAGGTGCGCGTTGTGCACGCCGGGCAGCAAGTCCGCGAGCTGGGTTAGCTCGAAGTAATGGGTAGCAAATAACGTAAACGCGCCTTGCTCAGTTGCCAGTCGAGACGCCGCCGCCCAGGCCAGTGCCAAGCCGTCGAACGTACTGGTGCCGCGGCCAATTTCATCCATCAGTACTAGGCTTTCGTCGGTGGCGTTGTTAAGAATGTTCGCGGTTTCGGTCATTTCGACCATAAACGTCGAACGGCCACCGGCAAGGTCATCCGACGAGCCAATGCGGGTAAAAATACGGTCTATCGGCCCAAGCCGCACGCTGGCGGCGGGCACACAGGCGCCAACGTGGGCGAGCAGCACGATAAGCGCAGTCTGACGCATATACGTCGACTTACCGCCCATGTTCGGGCCGGTAATAATTAACATGCGGCGCTCGGTATCAAGATGCAGGCTGTTCGGTACAAACGCATCGTCTAGAACGCGCTCCACGACAGGGTGACGACCGTCAACAATTTCAACCGCGGGCGTGGATTGCAGTTCTGCTGGGACCCAGCCGAGTGCTTCCGCACGCTCCGCAAAGCATGCGAGTACATCCAGTTCTGCGATACAGGCGGCGCTGCGTTGCAGTGCAACTAAGTGCGCGGCAACGTTTTCGAGTAACTCTTCATATAAGCGCTTTTCCAGCGTGAGCGCTTTGCTTGCGGCGGACAGCGCTTTGTCTTCGAATTCTTTTAACTCCGGGGTGATATAGCGCTCAGTATTTTTCATTGTTTGCCGACGAATATAGTCGGCGGGCGCCTTGTCCGCTTCACGGCGAGACAACTCAATAAAGTAGCCGTGCACGCGATTATAATTTACCCGCAAAGTCGACAGCCCGGTGCGCGCGCGTTCGCGGGTTTCGATGTCGACCAGCACATCACCTGCATTGGTGCTAATCGTACGCAGCTCATCTAATTCTGCGTTGTAACCTGGCGCAATCACGCCGCCATCGCGAATAAGCATGGGCGGGTTTTCAATGACTGCTCGCTGCAACAATTCCACTTGTTCGGGAAACAGGCCCAGTGTTTCGCACAGCGGCGCTAACGCGTTGTCCTTATTTAGATCGGCGTGCAGTTGGGGTAGCGCAGCGAGACTGCGGCCGAGGCGGGTAAGGTCTCGTGGCCGCGCAGAGCGTAATGCAATGCGGCCAAGAATACGTTCCATGTCGCCAACGTCGTCGAGGGTTTGGCGAATACTCTCGAATAGCCAGCTATTGCGTAAGGCGGCAACACGATCGCTGCGTAAACGGATGGCGTGGTGTTGCCGCAACGGCTGCACTAACCAGCGACGTAATAAGCGTGCCCCCATTGCCGTGACGGTGCTGTCGAGCACCCAAGCAAGATTGTGGGTGTCGCGTCCGTCTAAGGTTTGCACTAGCTCAAGGTTACTTAGCGTGGCCGCGTCCATCCGAATGCAGTCATCTTCGTTTTCAACACTTAAACCCGCGAGGTGTGGTAAGTCTGTACGCTGTGTTTCGCGCGCATAGCTGAGCAGGCAACCGGCGGCGGAGATTTCAAGCGGCGATGGATTGCCAAAGCCAGATAAATCGTGTGTGCCAAATTGTTGGCAAAGTTGTCGTAACGCGGTGTCAGAGTCGAAATCCCACACCGGCCGCGCGCGGCTACCCGAACGTTTTTTCAGGCTGTCTGGCAGGGCGCTGTCTTCACAATACAGCACCTCAGCAGGGCCCCAACGTTCGATCAACGCCAGCAATGCGTCGTGGCCGTGCGCTTGTGTTACTAACATGCGCCCCGCAGCGAGGTCTAAGCTGGCCGCACCGAAGTGATCATCGTGTTGATAAATTGCGCATAACAAGGTGTCGCGACGATCATCTAAAAACGCCTCATCGCTTACCGTGCCCGGCGTGACAATGCGGACGACCTTACGCTCCAGCGGGCCTTTCGTTGTCGCCGGGTCGCCGAACTGCTCGCAGATAACAACCGATACACCAGCACGTACGAGCTTGCCGATATAACCCTCGGCCGCGTGATATGGAATACCTGCCATCGGGATCGAATTGCCGCCCGCTTTCCCGCGCGCCGTCAGGGTGATGTCGAGCAACCGCGATGCCTTTTCCGCATCAGCAAAAAACAGCTCATAAAAATCGCCCATCCGATAAAAAATTAACTCGTCCGGATGCTCTGCCTTAATGCGTAGGTACTGCTGCATCATCGGTGTGTGCGACGAAAAATCAGTGCTTGTCATATCTGCGTTTCAGCCTGTATTTGTTCAAATTTATATATTATTTTCAATGGGTTAGACTATTTTTGTTTCCGTTGCCGTCCGGCCATGTCCGTAGAGATCCGTCTATATATCGTTATTTAGTATAGTTTTTTTCGCTTTGATTGAGGATTGAGGATTGAGGATTGGTGATATAGTGCCAAAAAGCTATACAGGAATAGCGGTAGGCCGTATTCGGTCTAGCTTGTAGGGGGTTGCTAGGAATTGTTGATATTTGCGGATCAAGATGATGAAGCATAACAAACAAGACAGTAAGCAACTATCGGTCCGTGCCATTTTATCGATTGTTATACTGCAGAGCATGCATGTTTGGAGGAGGAGATTCATGTTGCTGGTAAAGCTGAGTAGGAAATGAAGCAGGAAATTACTGTCTTGGCGAAAATATCGAGCCAGAGATATTGTAAAGCCCTTGATGGTGCGAGGGGGAAAGTAAGCGCTTCTTAGGCAGCAACACAGATTATCATCTGAATAGATGACGCTAGAAAATTGAAGTTCTTACGTGAAAGTGAGTTGCCCCGACTTACCTGCAATGCGCAGGAGTATTTCTTTTGCTGGAATGGAATCATCCTCGAGCTGTTCTGGCGGTATCGCTATATTTTCCGCAATGAGTTTCTTGCTTAGTAAAAATTCTTGTGGCCGGTTCACGCAATCGGCGGCTATCAGTTGCCCGCTTTTTAGGTAAAAGACGGCAAAGCTTTGAGTCGTTAATCTGTTCCCGCGAACAACGATTTGATCGTAGCCTTGGCTGAGTCCGGCAATTTGCAATTTTAGCTCGTATTGGTCTGACCAAAACCACGGCAAGGTTGTAAAGTCTTTTTGAGAGTCGCACATGGACGCAGCAGCCGTTTTAGCTTGCTCTGTTGCATTGGGGACGGATTCTAGGCGAATGCGACGGTCGTATATTTTGCTGAGTTTGTTGGTGCAGTCTCCTGCGGCGACAATATTAGGATCGCTCGTGACGCAAAATTCGTCGACCATAATGCCGTTGTTCACCACGAGCCCCGATGCTTCTGCGAGCTCGGTATTTGGTAGCACACCAACGCCGATCACAACTAAGTGAGCGGGTAGCTCGCTTCCATCGGCACAGACAACTTTTTCTACATGGCTGTTACCCTGAAAGCCACTGACTGAAATGTTGTTGATGATCTGAACACCGTTTTCCGTATGCAGTCGATGATAGAACTCAGATACTTCAGGGGCGGTCACGCGTTTCAGTATTCTTGGTTCCATCTCAAGCACGCTGACTTGCATCCCCAGTTTTCTCAGTGACGCAGCGGTTTCTAGGCCGATATAACCGCCGCCGACAATAACGGCGTGCTGGTCCTTTGCAGCGTTGTTCTTAATGGATTCGGCGTCGGCGAGATTGCGAAGATAATGTATGCCGTTCAGGTTGCAGCCGGGTAGATTTATTTCTCTGACTCGAGAGCCCATGCACAACGCTAGCTTGTCATAACCTAACTCTTCGCCGTTGGCGAGAGTTACCGTTTGTTTCTCTCGATTTATTTCTATGACGCGGTCTTGCCTAAATTGCACATCCTGCTTTTGGTAAAAGGTAGCTGGACGAATCACCAAGTCTTCTGCTGTTTTTTCGCCAGACAGAAAGGCTTTGGACAGCGGAGGGCGTTGGTAGGGGAGATGAGGTTCATCGCCAATGACCAATATTTCGCCCTCCCAGCCTCCTTGACGCAGGCTAGTGGTCAGCTGGGCGGCAGCATGGCTGGCGCCGATAATGATGCATTTTTTTGTCATAAATAATGTTTCCTGAATGATTTTTGCCGCCACGTAGAAGAGAGACTGAGTGTTAAGTCAGTCTCTCACTAAGGTCATTTACTGCAGCGACCTGCTAAGCCACCGACCACAGCCGTTTACTACAGCCATTTACTACAGCGCCTACGCGCCGCTATTGCTTCGCGGTCAGCTTAACCATCATCTTGGAATAGCCTTTCACGAAGTTGGATTGCACGTACTCCGGCTCGCCGATCACTTCAATGCTGTCGAAGCGCGCGAGTAATTCCTCCCAGAGAATACGTAGCTGTAGTTCCGCTAGTCGATTGCCCATGCAACGGTGGACACCAAACCCAAAGGAGAGATGGTTGCGCGCGCCTTTGCGATCAATGATGAACTGGTCAGGCTGATCAATCGCACGTTCATCACGGTTTGCTGAGGCGTACCACATGACGACCTTGTCACCCTTCTTAATGGTCTGGCCGTTCACTTCAACATCTTGTGTCGCAACGCGGCGCATGTGAGCCAACGGCGTTTGCCAGCGAATAATTTCGGACACCATATTCGGGATTAGGCTAGGGTTCGCCTTGAGTTTGGCAAATTCGTCGGGGAATTTATTCAGAGCAAGCACGCCACCGGACATTGAGTTACGGGTGGTGTCGTTGCCGCCGACGATCAAGAGAGCGAGGTTGCCAAGGAATTCCATTGGCGTGTTGATCAGGTTCTTAGTGGCGTCATTGTTCTGCAGCATGCTGATCAGGTCGAAGCCTGGTTTTTTTCCTGCGGCAGTTTCGGCTTCTTTTTTGCGCCAAAGGAGTGAAAAGTCCTTGGCCATCTCGCCCATACCTTTGAACAGCTCATCCATGTCATTTGATCCGCCGGTTGACTGGGCGCCACCTCCGGCTAAGTCAGACCAGTAAACGAGCTTTTGACGTTCCTCGTAAGGGAAGTCGAGCAGTGTGGCGAGCATTCTTGCAGTGAGCTCGACAGAGACTTCATCTACCCAGTTGAACGGCTTGTCCAACGGAAGGTTATCGAGAACTTCTTGGGCACGGCTGCGAATGAGCCCTTCCATTTCTTTAAGATTCTGTGGCGCCACAACGCCCTGAACGGCTTGTCGCTGCACATCGTGCTTCGGCGGGTCCATGGCAATGAACATTTCAACAGAAAGCTCTTTAGGGGCCTGACCAATCACGATAAAGGGCTCTGAAGAAAACAGCTCGTGGTTTTTGTCTACGAACATGACATCTTCATAGCGCGTAATAGACCAGAAGGGGCCGAATAGGCTGTTCTTTTGGAAATGGACAGGGCACTCATCGCGTAAGCGTTTGAAGTAAGGCTCCCAGCAGCTTTGTTTAAACAGAAACGGATTGCTGACGTCAATATCTTCGATCGCTAGGGTTGAAACATCGGGGACAGGCGCTTCAACGAATTCAGGAAATTCTGTGTATACGCCTAGTTTAACTTTGGTTTTGTAAAGTAAATGGGCGGCCTTAACTTGAAGCGGCATGGGGACGATTGCGGCGCTTTGTTTGGCTACTAAATTAACGATATTCATAACTCTTCCAACCTGTCGAATGTTGCGTTGAATTATTGTGAGCTAACAAAGCTCGGCTACATTTGAAATTCAGGTAGACGCGCGATCATGCCGTCCATTGCGTCGGAGATGACAATCTGGCACGCCAAGCGTGAGCTATCTGCGCGCTCGGGTGTGAGATCCAGCATTTGCAACTCCGCATCGCTGGCGCTCCCCGTAATGCTAACGCCGTTGCCTTCGACGATGACATGACAGGTGCCGCAGGCGCATTCGCCGCCGCAGTCTGCATCAATACCTGGAATGCCGTTATCTAGAGCAAGGTCCATTAGAGATTTTCCCGGTTCAATCTCAACGGCGTGCTCGGTCCCGTCATGTTCGACGAAAGTAATGTTGCCCATAGTTTTCTCCGTAAAAAAAGTAGTGAATCCCTTATCGGGCACGGCTGCCAACCTGCGTGCCTAGTGAGTTGATAAGGGCAGATGAAATGTGTTGATAGGGCCAGACTAACCAGCCGTGCTTAGCTTCAGGAGGTCATATTTTGACTTCTAGGGGTCATTTAAAGACAATGGATTTTATCTGATCGGGCCTAGTGCGCTCGTTCCTGTGATGCTAATGATCAATGTGAGGAAGGCTGAGTGAGCGATAAGAAGATGATCAATGAGCCGTCTATTGCTGGTGCTGCTCGAATTCCGTCGAACTACTCTCGTTTGATTGCGCGGGTATTGGGTCTGCATTCTCGCGAATTGCCCGCGCTCATTGCGCAGGCCGGCATTTCGGTGGAGCAGTTGATACAGGACGACACGATGCTGACATCCGCTCAGCAGATACAAATTCTCCAAAATGCCTTGCGATTGTCTGATGATGTGATGTTTGGTTTGCGACTGGGTCAATGCCTGACACCGGCAACGCACGGGGCATTGGGGTTTCTCACGAGCAGTAGTCCTAACCTGCTTATTGCGTTGAGAGCGTTCGAAATGTACCTGCCCACGCGTGTGGATTTCTCTCGTTTGGAGTTAAGGCGCAGCAACAAATATTGGGAATGTTACTGCTATTTTGATGTGGAGCTTAATGCCGATATACACCGTCTTATATCTGAAGTGTACGCGTCCATTCTATTTCAATGTGCCGAGTACATTGTCGGGCAAAGATTAGACGGCGCGCATATCTGTTTTGCATATAGTGAGCCTAGCTATAGTCATCGTTATGCCGAGCTTCTACCAGGATCAATTGAATTTTCAGCGCCGGAGTTGGTTCTTAAGGTGCCTGTGGATTTATGTGATATCCCTAATGCATCGGCCAATCACGAGAGTTATGCGCTGGCGTTACAGCAGTGCCAATCCATGTTGGAGAAGCTGCAGCATCAAGAAAATAATTACACGTTCCGAATTCAGAAGATGATGCTATCGCATCCGCCGGGTGTGCTCGGCGAAGATGAAGCGGCGGCCATGTTGTTTATTAGTAAGCGTACCTTGGCGCGTAAGCTGGAGTGGGAGGGTAGTAGCTTCCGAAAAATTAGGGATGAGATATTGTCCGAGCAGGCCGCCAGTTATCTCGTCAGCAGTGACATGTCCGTCGATGCGATTGCTGCACTGCTGAATTACCACGACAGTTCGAATTTTCGACGAGCCTTCAAGCGTTGGTTTCAATGCACTCCTGATCAATACCGAAAACAGTCGCTGGGCCCGCATTAATCGCGGACGCCAGTCTATATCGATGCTGGCTGTTTAGGGGCGCACAGGGGGCGCAGGGACTATCTGGCCTGTTCGGGGTTTGACATTTGGTTGGTTGACCAATAAAGTCAAGAAATACCTGAATTTATGCTATGAAAATAGCGGTTTATTGGAGGAAACATGAACTCACTGCCTATTAAGCCCCGTAAAGTTGCTTTTGACCTGTCGTCGATTCCGCGCCATTGGAATGGCGGAGACCCAGTGCTTACGCGTTTCTTTGATGCACTGTCCGTGCATTTTCCCGAAGGCGAGCGATTCTTTATTCAGTCCGTTCGTAACTTTCAAGATCAAGTAACGGATAGTCAGCTTCGCGATGACATTCGCCATTTTATTCGTCAGGAAGCGCAGCACGGGATTGTCCATGATCGGTTCAATGATGTGATGGCCGGTCAGGGGGTCGACGTGACGAAGGCGACTGCCAACTTGCGTTTATTTATTCGCACGACACAGAAGTACTTGCCGAAGAAGTATCAGCTAGCCATGACCGCCGCGTTCGAGCATTTCACCGCAACATTAGGTGAGGCGATGATCAGTGACGAGAGCGAAATGTTTCGTCAGGCGGAGCCCGTGATGCGCGCCCTTTTTCTTTGGCATGGTGTCGAAGAGGTTGAGCATAAGGCGGTTGCCTATGATGTTTACCAATCAGCGGCGGGAGGCGGTTACTTAACGCGAGCGTCCGCTCTTGTGGTTGCGACGGTTACGATGCACTTGGTTGTGGCGCCGGTATTCATCGACATGCTGCGGCTCGACGGATTGGCTCGCAAGCCCGGTGTCATTTTGAAGGGGCTGAACAAATTATATGGTCGTCGCGGAATTCTCTCAGGAATGGTGCCAGAGTTTTTGGCATGGTTCCGTCCCGGCTTTCACCCTTGGGACACTGGAATGCCGGAGAAAGTAGCGGCGTGGCTTGAGGAATATGAAAAAGATGGCGATCCGATGAGCGCGTCTAATCTTATTTTCGGGACGCCGCCGTTGGCCGAGGTGGCTTAATGGGGCAGATTAGTTTGGGCTCTAAAGGGTCTGACTCTGTCGCTAGGATTGAGCACACGCATCGACCAGGAAGGCACTGTGGTAGCTCGGCTATTCGAGACCTGTTGGAATTTCATGGTCTTAATTTGACCGAGGCCTTCTGCTTCGGGCTCGGTGCGGGGCTTGGTATAACCTATGTCGAGCTTCCTGACACGGCGACACCTTTTATTGTTCATGTCCGTTCTATGGGGTTTGAAGAAAAGGTGTTCGAAACGTTGGGGGTGCCGTTTCAGTGGGAGACCTATCCTGATAAACCCACGGCGACGGCTGCACTGGATCAATACTTAGATGCAGGCAAGCCTGCACTTTTATTGACGGATATTTTTTACCTGCCGTACTTCAATAGCACCACTCACTTCCCCGGTCATGCCATTGTCGCTTGGCATTACAGTGACAAAGAGGGGGCGGTTATGGTGAGTGATACTGAGCGTCCGGAGTTGTTGCCGGTGCCGTCAGAAAGTTTGGCGGACGCTAGGTATTCTTTGGCGCCCCCCTTTGTTCATCACGGTAATTTATTTGTGCTCGATAAGGCGCAGCTCGATGTGCGCCCTGAGCGCGTTCGCTCGGCCATTGTCGATAACGCAAAAGCACTCAAAAACGGCGGACGCCTGAGCGGAATTGAAGCTCTGGATACGTGGATTAATGATCTGCCTCGCTGGCGCGCGCATGAAAAATGGCCTTGGCTGCTGCGCTTTGCCTATCAGGTTATCGAGAAACGTGGCAGTGGCGGTGGTGGTTTCAGAATTATGTACGCGGAGTTTCTTGATGAAGCGCAGGCACTGCTGCCTGAGCTGGGAGAAATGGGTTTGGTGAGTCATATGCGAGAGTGCGCTTCGGCGTGGTCTGCATTGGCTGCGTGTTTAGAAGCTGGATCGAAAGCGTCGAGTTTTCCCTTAGATGATATTACGCAGTCTATCGAAACCGTTCGTGCTGCTGAGCGACGCTATGTCCAGTTGGCTTTGACACTCTAATCCGTCCGTTACTAGACGTATCGTAAAGGTTGTGCGTGAAAATTATGGCAGAGCGAAATTTTCAGTATATGGATATGGCGAAGATGTTCTTTGGTGGAGATCATCCGCTGTTCAAAGCGTTTGGCATTCGGGTGGATGAGTCTCGCGAGGGGCTTGCTGCGATGACAATGCCTTGCGTGGCAGATATGTGTGATCAGCGTGGTGCGCTTCATCGCGGAGCGATTACGACGTTGCTCGACTCCAATTGTGGTCTAGCAATACTTGCCTACCTCGGAGATATGCGTCCTATCGCAACAATTGATCTGCGCGTGGATTTTCTTGCCAAGCCTGAGGCCGGAGAGGGCGTGCGTGGTGAGGTGGAGTGCTACGAGGTTAAAGGTGATGTGGCGTATGTCAGGGGGGTTGCATTGGGATGTTCGAATGACAGCGTGCTGGCGTCGGTGTCAGGTTGTTTTGCTGTCGGCACCCACGGGCCTTCCTTTGATGGTGCGGTACGAGAGAAAGCAGTAAGGGAGAAAGTATCTTGAGTGTCTCGCAACAGCAGCTACAAGAGCAGGATGTGGTCGGCATTGAAGACCGGAAAGAGCAAGCGCCGATCAGTGATAGCCCCTATATTAATTTCCTCGGAGCGGGCATTCAAGTGTTGGATAAAGGCGAGCGCGTCTACCAGATGAGCTTCCGGGACCAGCATGTTGGTAACCCGCTCATTAAGACATTTCACGGTGGCATATTGGCGAGTTTTGCCGAAATAGTAGCCGCCCATCATGTGAAATCGGATCTGCAGTTAAGTGAAGAGCCGGACTGCACAAGTATGACCTTTGACTACCTGCGCCCTGCATTCGCAGGGACGTTACGCGCCGAACCGATAACGGTGCGTGTCGGAAAGCGTTTTATCGTGATTACGGTCGATGTTTTCACAGAGAAGACATTGGTGTCCCGAGGGCGCTTCATCTATACCGCAGTACGCTGATGAGGCCCGCTTTCTATAACGCCATCCATTGGCTCTAAATCTATAACGGATAACGGATAACGGATAACGGAATTATGTTTATAACGCAGACGTTACGTCGAGCTGTGCAGCTCAATGGTGCCGGGGTGGCAACCGTTTTCGAAGGCCGTCGTCAGACTTGGCGCGAGTTTGAAAATCGTGTGGCACGCCTCGCCGGAGGCTTGATTGGCTTAGGTGTGAAGGCGGGCGAACGAGTGGCTATTTTGTCGCTCAATAGCGATCGCTATCTGGAATATTTTTACGCGGTGCCTTGGGCTGGTGCAGCAGTCAATCCGGTAAATATTCGACTTGCTGTCCCTGAAATTGCCTACACGCTGAATGATTCTGGCTCAACAGTGCTGCTTGTGGATGACACCTTTGCTGCGCTACTACCGGCGTTGCGGGATCAGCTGAAAACCGTCCGTCATGTGATATTTGCGGGCGACGGCAGTAAGCCTGAAGGCTGCCTAGATTATGAATCGTTTATCGAGGCGTCGGGGCCCGTCGCGGACGCGAATGTCGGCGGCGATGAGTTGGCGGGTCTGTTTTATACCGGCGGTACCACGGGGCGATCGAAAGGGGTAATGCTCAGTCATGACAACCTTGTCTTCAATGCGCTCAATGTTGTCGCTGAAATGGGCTATGACCGTGACTCGGTGTATATGCATGCGGGGCCGATGTTCCATCTGGCGGATATGGCGAGCACCTTTGCGGTGACCTTGGCCGCCGGAACCCACTGCATTGTTCCAAAGTTTGATGTGGATGCCGTGCTGGGACTTATTCAGCAGGAAAAGGTGACCAATACCTTGTTGGTGCCAACCATGGTCAATTTATTAGCGTCCTCTGGTCGCATTGGCGATTTCGATGTCGGCAGCATGAAGCGAATGCTCTACGGGGCGTCACCGATGCCCGAGGCTGTGCTGTTGAGCGCGATGGAACAAATGCCGACGGTTGCCTTTGCGCAGGGTTACGGTCAGACGGAAGCGTCGCCGATTATTACGTCGCTCGGTCCCGAATTCCATGTGCCCGGTGGGGCAAAGTTACGCAGTGCTGGGCGGGCTGCGCTCGGTGTCGAAGTGGCGATTATGGATACCAACGGTGATGAGTTGGAACGCGGTAGTGTGGGCCAGATCTGCGCTCGAGGCGGCAACGTAATGCTCGGTTATTGGGGCATGGAAGCCGAGACGGCGGAAGCCTTACATCGCGGCTGGTTGCACACGGGTGATCTGGGTTACATGGATGACGAAGGCTTCGTATTTATCGTCGACCGAGCCAAAGACATGGTTATCAGTGGCGGTGAAAACATCTTCTCCGTTGAGGTAGAAGGCGCGATTTATAGCCATCCAGCGGTGCAGGAGTGTGCAGTGATTGGCATCCCAGATGATCGTTGGGGTGAAGCTGTTCATGCGGTGGTGGTTTTGGGTGAGGGAGGCGAGGCCGCCGAGTCTGACATTATCGATCATTGCCGCGAAAAGATTGCAGGTTACAAGGTGCCCAGAAGCGTGGAGTTCCGCTCGGAGCCCTTGCCGATCAGCGGCGCAGGAAAAATTCTCAAAAACGAACTGCGATCCCCGTATTGGGAAGGCAGCCAGAAGAAAGTTAATTAACGCCTCGTGAAAGTGTTGGCGTGAAGCTCGAAGGAGGAGGGTTTTGTGAACCTCGAATTTAGCCAAGAAGAAATTAAATTTCGTCAAGAAATTCGGCAATGGATGAAAGAAAATGTGCCGGAAGAATTACGTCAGTGCACGGCCCGTGGCGCGATGCCTGACAAGGCCATGCAGCAACACTGGGAGGGCCTGCTGGCGAAACAGGGCTGGCTAACCGTGACCTGGCCTGAGCAATACGGTGGCCCCGGTTGGACCGCCACCCAGCGCTATATTTTTGATTTGGAGCGCGCCATGTCTGGCGCGCCTGCTACCAGTCCCTTTGGCGTTTCTATGGTCGGGCCTGTGCTGTATACCTTCGGCTCTGATGAGCACAAGGAGCGTTGGTTGGCTGGGATTCGCAATGGCGAAACGCTTTGGTGTCAGGGTTACTCCGAACCCAATGCGGGATCAGATTTGGCCTCGCTTAAAACGCGTGCCGAGCGCCAAGGTGATCATTACCTCGTGAATGGCCAAAAGATATGGACCACCCAAGCGCACTGGGCGGACATGATGTTTTGTCTCGTGCGTACTGATACATCGGTGAAAGCACAGCAAGGCATTTCCTTCTTGTTGATTGATATGACATCGCCGGGCATAGAAGTTCGGCCTATTTATTCGATCGATGGCCATCATCATCTTAACGAGGTTTATTTTACCGATGTGAAGGTGCCGGCCGAGAATCTTGTCGGCAGCGAGGGAATGGGCTGGACGATCGCCAAATTCTTGTTGACGCATGAGCGGACAACGATTGCTGGTGTCGCCGACATTCATTTTGAAATCGAGCGAATGAAAACCGCGTTGAAGCAACGGGATGAAGAGTACAACGCATCTCAAGCGGCTCGTCGCGTTGCCGAGTTAGAAATTGATTTGATGGCGCTGGAGTACACGAACTTTCGTACGGTTGCGGCGACGGATGACGGAAAACCATTCGGGCCAGAATCTTCTGGTTTAAAGATCAAAGGCACGGAGCTTCAGCAGCAAGCATCGCAAGCCATGGTTGAGTTGGGGCGTATCCAATCTTTACCTTGGGATAATGAGCAGGTGATAGGGAGCAAGACATTTAATTGTGCCTCGCGCCGCTACAACTTTCTGCGCGCTTGCACTATTTATGGCGGCTCTAACGAGATACAGAAAAATGTTCTGGCAAAAATGTTGCTGGGACTGTGAGGGGGAACTGTGGATTTTAAATTCTCTGAAAAGACGACCCTGATTGCCGATACCGCTCGTCGCTATCTAAAAGAAAATTATTCTTTTGACACCCACCGTGCTCAGCTTCAAGAGAATAACCATGTCGATGCTAGCCGTTGGCAGACGATGAATGATCTGGGCTGGTTTGGCTTGCCGTTTGCCGAGTCGAATGGGGGCTATGGATGCTCTTTAGTTGATGTTGCAGCCATCGTTCGTGAAATGGGCGCGGCTTTGTGTCTCGACCCGTTTGTGGATCTCGTGGTATCGCCTGGCAAGCTGTTGGAGTACATCAACAATCCGAGTGCGCTTGCGCTACTAGAGGGCATCATTGCCGGTAAAGCGAAGGTCGCCACCGCTCTTTATGATAAAGATGCGGGCTATCAGGTCATGACACCTTCGTTGCGACTTAGTGGTAATTGCCTTTCGGGGCAGAAGCATATTGTTTCCGATGGTGGTTGTGCAGATACCGTGCTGGTATCCGCGATGGCCGGTGATGAGCTCGTTATTCTCTCGCTCCCTTTGAGTCGGGTTGAGGTTGAGCGTTATCGCTTGCTTGACGGCAGTCGCGCAGCCAGCTTGACGTTCGATGATGTGGAGATCGATGACGAGATGATTCTGTGCCGTGGTCAGTCCGCGACACAGGCGATCAGCCGTTGGTTTGATTATATGTGTGCGCTCGATTGTGCGCGTATGTATGGTGCTGCGCATCAGGTTTACCAGCATACGCTTGAGTATGCCCGTACTCGTAAACAGTTTGGTGTTGCCATCGGTAGTTTTCAAGTAATTCAACACTACCTTGTTGACATGTTTATTGATCTCCAGCAATTGGAATCGATGCTGATGATGGTGTCGATAAAGGCTGAGCAAGAAGCGGTTGGCGAGCGTGCGAATGCGACGTCTGCGGCGAAGGCATATTTTTCAAAGCAGGCGGTACAAATTTCTCAGCAGGGCATTCAGATTCATGGCGGCGTTGGTGTGACCGAGGAACTCAATATCGGCCACTATTTTCGTTTGATTACTCATTGCTCGTTAAGTAATGGTGATCGTGAGCATCATGTTCGTCGATTTATCGATGCTGGAGAATAGTTGTGGCGCTTAAAAAATTTGATTTCGTTATCGTTGGCGCAGGTTCGGCCGGATGCGTACTTGCCAATGGCCTCAGTGAAGGTGGAAAGTATTCTGTTTGTGTTATCGAAGCGGGGCCTCATGACAACAGTGGTTTCGTTAATATTCCCTTTGGCCTGATTGGTCTGATTAAGGAAGGGGCGCGGAACTGGGGTTACAACACCGTCACGCAACAGAACTTGAAAATGAGGCCACTCTATTGGCCGCGCGGTAAAACTCTCGGAGGCAGTAGTTCGATCAATGCCATGGTCTACATTCGCGGTCAGCAACAAGATTATGACGACTGGGCGAAACACGGTGCGCTAGGGTGGGACTGGGAGAGCGTTCGGCCATTATTTAACGCGCACGAGCATAACGATGAGTACGCCGAGGATGACCGGCATGGTCGCGGCGGCCCGCTCAATGTGACCCGGGTGAAGGATATTAATCCGCTGACGCCGCTGTTTATTAAAGCTGGAGAGCAGCTGGGCTTTATTCGTAATGATGATTTTAATGGTCCCGAACAAAGTGGCTTCGGGCGTTTCCAGGTTACTCAGAAAGATGGACAGCGATGGAGCGCCGCACGTGCCTTTCTTGATTCCGCGCGTGGCCGAGACAACCTGCACATTTTGACAGACACCCTTGTGACGAAAGTGATCATTAGCAGCGGTCGGGCCGTCGGTGTTGAAGTGCAGGATGAGGCGGGCAATTACTCGATCATTGGGGCTAAAAGAGAGGTCATTTTGGCTGGTGGGGCGATCAATTCTCCTCAGCTGTTGATGCTTTCGGGCGTTGGTGATCGTGACCATCTCGCACAAGTTGGAGTCGCGTGCCATCACCATTCTCCCGAAGTGGGGGAGAACCTGCAGGATCATTTGGACATGACGGTCATGATCAAGGATCGTAGCCGTCAGGCTTTGGGTTTGTCGCCGTTCTTTCTGCCGCGTCTGATTTCGGCGTTTTATCAGTACTTTAAGTACCGTCGCGGCTTTCTGGCGAGTAATGCCGCTGAAGCGGGCGCTTTCGCGAGCGTGTTAAGTTCCCCGGAGCGTCCAGATGTGCAGCTGCATTTTTTGCCGACGTTTTTGCGTGATCATGGCCGTAAACTGACTCCTGGTTTTGGTTGCACGATTCATGTCTGTCAGCTCCGCCCGAAAAGTAGGGGACAGATTCGGTTGGCCAGCCCTGACCCTAGAGCTGCGCCTTTGATCGACCCGAATTATCTTTCGGAACAAGAAGATATGGTGGTGTTGCGCGAAGGCGTCAAGCTAGCGCGAGAAGTGTTTCGCACCGAGGCCTTTGCGGGGGTTTACGGCGGTGACGTTCAGCCCGAGGCAAGTGTCATCAGTGACGCGCAGATTGAAGACGATATTCGCCAGCGTGCCGAGACGATTTACCATCCTGTGGGCACCTGCCGCATGGGATCGGACAATCATTCGGTGGTGGATGTACGGTTGCGGGTGAACGGTGTTCGAGGTTTGCGCGTGGCGGATGCATCTGTCATGCCGTTACTCATTAGCGGAAACACGAATGCGGCCTGCATGATGATCGGAGAGAGGGCGGTACGATTTATCCTCGAGGATCAAGCCTGATTTTGATTGATCCTCCCTTCTTTCCCTCTGCTCCTTGCCGAGACAGCTGACCGACGACCGATTGCTAGTCACGATTACCAGCGACTATTACCAGTCACTATTATCAGTCACTGCAGAATTCGAATAAGAATGCTGGCGTGGGTCGTTCTGTTTCGTCGGGGGCGGAAAAAATCAGAGAAAGAGAAAGGCTGGGGAAGAGAGGCCCGAGAAAGAGAAGGTCAAGAAAGGTAAGGTAGGAAAAATAGAAAGGAAAGAATATCTTCTTTAGCAGCCACCTTATGCGCTTACGCTAATTAATTCTATCTCTCGTATTGCTCGGAAGGCGGCATGATCCGTACCCTTTTGATTGGGTAAAGATCATGCTCCTTGCTCTGTGCTTAGGCTATCCGGTTATTGTGCTGCGCATAGAGTTGACCTTCTTCCGAGAAAAGCTTGTCGCGCCAAATGCTCTCCAATTCTGTCGTATCGTGTTCATTCGGGTGAAAGCGCTTTTGAAGAAACTCAGGCAGGCGCGGCACGATCTGCGAGACGAAACCCTTTGGCCCAAACAGCGCGAGTAGCCCTGCGATGTTGTCTGGAATATTACCAAGTTGTTTGTCCTTGGCGAGAATCCACGTCCATGTAATGCCAAGCATCGGCAGTAGGACAATCATTGAAGCCAGTGCTGCGGCGACCCGTTCGGTTTGTGTGTTGCCGACGAGCTCATAGACATCGTAAGCGACGGCTTTATGTTCGAGTTCTTCGAGTGCGTGCCATTGCCAAATCTTGATCATTTCCGGATCGGCGTGTTGACGAAAACCGTCATCATTAAGCAGTTGTTCGGCGAGTAGTGCGGTAAAATGCTCCATAAATGTGGTCGCCGCTAAGCGGGTGCTATGGGGCAACATTTCTAGGATGCCAAGCCCGATCTTTACGAACCGGTCAGGAGCTTCCATATCAAAACCCCGCTCTGCCAGGAACTCATTCATACGGTCGTGCTCGCGACCATGAATAGCCTCCTGACCCATGAATCCTGAGACGGCGGCTCGCAAGGTTTCATCTTTTACGTGGCTGCGGAAGTGGCGAACAGATTCCATAAAGTAGCGTTCGCCGGGCGGGAAAAATCCGGAGAGCATGACAAAAAATGTTGTGGCAGTGGCATTGCCTGCGTAGAAATACTTAGGCGTGGTATCGGGAAAAAGAAAATCGATATGGCGTGGCGGAATGCCAACCATTGCCCCGGTGAGTTTTCTGATTTTGGTTACAGTACTGGAAGAAGCCATCGTGATCTCCATTCGCTAATGATTGGGTAAGTTTTAGGCAATGCGCTGTGAAGAGCTTTTCTCTCCACGCTTCATTCTGAAAAGTGTTTCTAGAACACGCTGATAACCCGTTGGGATCAGTCTTTGGGCTGTGTCCATTACTGCAGCATCAGCACCAACCAGTACGCGTCGACGATTCTTGCGGACGCCGGTTAAAATGATGCGGGCAGCGGACTCAGGGGTGGTCATGGCGATCTTGTCGAACAGCTCGGAAATATCTTCCTTGCTGCCCATGTCGAGGTCGCCCATGCGACTATTTTTGGCGATATTGGTTTTTACGCCGCCAGGGTGGACGGATGTGGCGCTGACTCCACAGCGTTCAATTTCTAGCTCTTCGCGCAGCGACTCGGTAAATCCACGGACAGCAAATTTCGCAGCATTGTAGGCAGATTGTGTCGGGACGCCGATAATGCCGAATATGCTGGAAATATTGATGATGTGTCCTTCGCCTGTTTGTTTGAGATGCGGCAGGAATGCTTTCGTGCCATATACCACGCCCCAAAAATTGATATTCATGAGCCATTCAAAGTCTTCGTAACGCATTTTCTCAACGGTTTCGCCGAGGCCAACACCGGCGTTGTTCATTATCATGTTGACTTTGCCATGTGCGGCCACGACATCGTCCGCGTATTGATAGACGGCTTTGCGATCACTGACATCAACAACATGAGTGCTAACTTTTACCGAATAGCCCGCCAACAATTCGACAGTATCTTCGAGGCTTTTCTGGCTTATATCCGAGATCGCCAAATGGCACCCTTCTTTCGCCAACGCAATCGCTGTTGCCTGACCAATGCCAGACCCTGCTCCTGTAATGGCCGCGACTTTTCCGACAAATGACTTCATTGCTTGACTCCTTCCGGTAGTGGATCGCCTAATAATTGTTGGATTAGGCCGCGCTTGGGGTGTTTGAGATTTTTTCCTTCGAAACACAGGTGGCCATCATCCAGTTTTCCATAGCGAAGAGCCGGAAGGTCACGAAGGTAGTCATTAAGATTTTGCCAAGGCTGCTTATTGCCTTGGCGTGGCAGGCGATGATCCGCACGTTGAATGTAGCCTGAACGAAGGTTGAGAAAGTTGAGATCAGAGCCACAACCCTCGGTGTCGACAGGGGTTGCCTTGGTCGCGCGAATCCGCTGCATATGCTTTAGCAGTCGACAAACAAACTCGCTGGCAATGTCAGCTTTTAGAGTCCAAGAGGAATTGGTGTAACCAAAAACTAAGGCCATGTTAGGCACGTTCTCTAGCATAAGGCCTTTGTACATTATGGATTCTGAAATGTTGACATCCTGTCCGTCGACACGAATGTTTGCACCGCCAAACATTTGCAGATCAAGGCCGGTGGCAGTCACGATGACGTCTGCCGGTAGGCGTTCGCCAGACTGTAGCTTTATCCCTGTTTTTGTGACGGAGTGTATGTGATCAGTCACGACCGAGGCTTTACCTTCGCGCAGAACTTTAAAAAGATCGCCCTTTGGTACTGCGCACAAACGCTCTTCCCAAGGGTTATAGTTCGGCTGGAAATGCGTCATGTCGAAGTCCGGCCCCAGCTGTTTTTTGGCGGCGGCGAGCAACAGTTTACGGATGGCCTTGGGCTTGCGAATCGACAGGTTAAAAACGGTTCTCTGCAACAAGACATTTCGTATCCGTGCGATACGGTAAACGGCCATTTCAGGCAGCACGCGGCGCAGGTTTTTAGAAATAAGATCTTGTTCGGGAACCGTTGCTACATAGGAGGGAGACCGTTGCAGCATTGTCACATGAGCGGCCTTTTCGGCCATCGCGGGTACTAACGTGACGGCCGTGGCGCCGCTACCAATAACAACGACTTTTTTGCCACTATAGTCATAATCTTCTGGCCAATGCTGCGGGTGAATAACCTCTCCGCCAAAACGTGTGAGACCGGATATTTTAGGCGTATACCCGGCATCATAGTTGTAATAGCCGGTGCAGTTTAGCAAGAACCCTGCCGTGAAAGTTTCCTCTTCTTCGGTCTCTTCGTTCAAGGCGGTAATAGTCCAGCGATTATGTTTACTGCTCCACTCTTGATCGGTGACTTTGAGCCCGAATCGAATATGTTTTCCGACGGTATGCTGTTCAGCGGTCTCTTCGATGTACTTGCGAATCGAGGGACCGTCGGCGAGCATTTTGGTGTCCGTCCACGGACGAAAGTTATAGCCGAGCGTAAACATGTCTGAGTCGGAGCGAATGCCGGGGTAGCGAAATAGATCCCAGGTGCCGCCAATGCGTTTGCGACGTTCGACAATGCCGTAACGTAACTGAGGGCAGTCGCGGCTCAGGTGGCAAGCGGCGCCAATGCCCGATAGGCCCGCACCAATAATCAAGACATCGAGATGTTTGTGTTTCATGGTGTCACTGTCCGTCTAATGAATGTGTGGCGTGTCTCGCCAGATGATATTTGGTTGTATGGCCAAACAATATATTCTCGCGCCCCAAAAGACAAGAGAACGGCTCTGATTTTTGCGGTCACTTATGGGGCGGCGGGCGGTAAGTTCGCGCCTCGGAAGCACAAAAAAAGCCCCGCGTAGGGGCTTTTTTTGTGCTTAAGAAAACAAGTGGTGTGTTTTAAAAATCTTTAACCGGTAGAAAGGTAAAGGTCAGGTCTACGCCGAGCGGCGGAACCTCTAGCTCAACGCCGGCTAAACCTATGCCGAAGAGATCAATGTTGGCCGGTATGAGCAACGGTTCAGGGTTACGAACTTTGAGCACTAAGCGACCATCGTCGATAAAACGCAGAGGCCCTTCCAGCGTCACACCGGTGATCTGTTTACTGCGAATATCGTGCCCAAGCTCAATGATTAGTCGAGGCTCTAGCTCAGGTGCATCGACCATTAGATCAAACGTCGTGCTAAACCAAGGTCCGTCAGGGGTGTCGGTAATGTAGCCGGTAATGGGCTGGTTATTTTCGTATCCAAGACGGAGCACGAGAGGTCCTGTGTCTAACGGGATGGTGATTAGACGCAGTGCTTTGGCTTGCAGGAAAACGCTGGTCGTCGTCAGCGTCGTAGGAAATACCTTAGTAATGATCGCTCCGGTAATTTCATTCGACGTCGTAGGATCGCTGTCGATGAGGCGGCGGTTTACGGCCACATCTGGGACGTAGTGGCTAACCCCCGCTTGCAGCGCTCCTGAGCCGACGAAAGCAAATCGCTTCTCCGGGCAATCGTCACCGATATCACAACCGATGTTGGCTTCGCTGACGACGCCTGAAACGTCCTTCAATCGAAGCTTCAGGTAGTTCGCGTCTGCGCTGGCGCCGCCGTTACCGTCGGGTACTGCACCCTGCTCGTTGCTATCAAGGCTGAGGTTGGTATTCACATCAGCCGAAGGCAGTGAGCGCAATGATACCCGGGTAATACGGTCATCTTCTCCTGTCACAACAAAGTGATTGGTCAGGTCCGGCCCTCCCTCTCTGAGACCTGGTGCGGAAGAGCTGGACTGAGAGAGTTGGCGCGTCTGTAGGGGCGCACCATCTGGAGAGCATATGGCGTTGACGCCACAATTCGGAGCGCTTTCCTGGGAAAGCAATGTATAGCGATATAGTCCATCAACCTGCCAGGGTGTATCTGGGAAAAACTCCACTCGCTGGGCAAGTACCTTTCGACGGCCGGTAGTGTTCGTCCACATGTTCGTGTCTGCGTCAAAACGTTCGACAATAAAGGTGCTGGCATTAACGGTGGTTTTATCAATGCTGCGACTAAAGATGGCGCGCAGGCTGAAGTCCTTGAACAGATTGGGCACGGGGTGAAGTGGGTCGGAACTTTGACCGCCGACGCAGCGGCCATTACGCCAGTCTTCGCGTGGCCCGGTAAGTGTGAAGCTCGTCATGGCGCAGGGGTAACCAGGAAAGACGGCGGCGACCAATGGTGCGCGGAGTCCATTGGCGGTGCCATTGGGCAAAACGAATTCGGGTAGACGAATGTCGAGTGTCATATCCGCATTCAGTGGATTGCCCTGAATATCTCGAAGAAGGCTGCTCAACTGCACCTGAATATCGTCGTCGTGTTGAAGGACGTCTCCGCCAATCACCACCGTTGCGCCATCATGTCGCATCGGGGGCGTTTGCACGATGCCATTCACGCTCACTTGTATGGCGCCATCAAGAAAGACTGAATCAGGGTCTAGAGGCTTGTTGAAATTTAGAATGATGGGGTCGCCCGGCCTAGCATTGGCCTGAAAGTCTTGCCCTGGCGCCCAAGACTGGAGAGATAAAGACTGCATGTCTTGAGCTGGCGTAGGCGCTTGACGTTGGTCCGCGTAGGCCTCCATGCGGAATGAGAGCAGGCCAGATGCTTTCTCCAAGCCCAGTACTTCGGGCTCCACGACGCTAACGGCATCTAGTACCAGCACGCCATTTTCAACCACTGCTAGCCCGACGATTTGCAAGTTGAGCAAATTCTGACTAAGCGCGGCGTTGGCTTCTTGGCCTTGCGCTGTCATGGCTGCATCCATGTTGAGCAATGCATAACGAGGTACTGATGGTGAGTCGCTGAACGGATTCGCAATCAGATAGCCGTTAGCATCGCTAAGCAGGGTAATGGTGACTTCGCCGGTTTCAATGCCGGATGACACTTCGCCCAATATATTGACGGCAACAGGAGAGCCGCGCAGAACAGAACCGGCAGGCACTCGTAGCGGTACTGCGTTTGGAAAGTGAGGCGCAAAACCAAGATCAGCACTCAGGTCACCCGTTAACCCCGTGAATGACTCATCGCCCAATACAAATGATTGTACCGGTACTTGGTTGATCGGGTTGCCGGTTAATGCTGAGGTTAACTCGGGCTGTTCCGCACCAAGCGCGCCGACTTTGAGTGTCGACGTTGCACGGGGTAGTGATGAATCAGGCATAAAAGTACGCTGGTAGTCTGGCAGTGTGGCACCCGTGGTGTCGGCACGTACCCCGCTAATGGTGAGCGTATGCTCAACCGGCTGCAGATCCTCGGCGGGATCTAAACTTAGGTAGCGGCCTTGTAGGAACATGGATGCTTGCACCAGATTGCCGGTATTGTCTCGAAGCTGAACAGAACCGCTTTCACCGTAGAGCGCGCTGGTTGGGTCGAGCGCTTGGTTGAATGCCATTCTGAATGTGCTCATGTCGATGGGGTGGCTGGCATCATCGATCTCACTCAGTAATGACGGCCGGTCCATGGGCTGAGCGAAGAGTAGTGCGAACGATCCGGTTCCCATCGATTCCGATGAACCTGCTTGGGCGCCAGCTGCTTGGAATTGCACGCGTTCGACGGTGTCGCCATCAATGGCTCCTAGTCCGTCGCCGCCGACCACTAGCTGGTAAGTCTCGGTTGGGGCGAGAGGGGATTGAGGACGCAGAATCAGCCCTTGGCCGTCTTCTACGAGCTGATAGTCAACCGCTACCGTGCTGCCATCGGTGTCGCGAACTAACTGAATTCGTGCGCTGATGTCATCGGCCACTTCTTGGTCAAGTGCAGAGGAGAATCGCAATACCACGGGGGCGCTGGTTGGCACTTCCGTTTGCTGCGGATAGGGGTACGAGAAAATGACTGTCTCTGGCGTGCGCCAAGGAACGGTTACGCCGCCTTGGTCGCCACCACAGCCAGCTAACAGGCCTGCCAAAAGCAAGGTGAGTCCGGCAACCAGTCGTAAGCTAGGGGGTAATTTTTTATTCATTGTTCTTCTCCGGAGAGGCATTATTTTTAGGGGTGTCAAAACTTTAACCTCAGAACTTTAGAGAAAAGGACGAGGAAAAGACTTGGATTTCACCATCCGCTGTTACGGTCTCGTAAGGGGCGGGGTGGGTAGGAGAGTCAATGGAGGTGAGTTCAAAGTCAGCCTCATCCAGCATTTGGTACTGGTATGCGAGGGCAATTTCTAGCGGCATGTTTACCAGTGGCGCGCTGGCGAGACGGTAGCTTGCGCCTAATCCTAGAACCTTTTTGTCGGTGTCGAGGTAGTTGACATCTTGGGACCGGTTTGACTGTAACGGTGAATCCTCTATTGCTGCGCCAGCAAATAGCTTCAGCGAGTCAGACCATTGATAGCTGACACCGATACGCGGAATGGTGACATCGTCAAAGGCCAAGTTGGCTTGGTCACGGATGGTGTCTTGGGCAAATTCTTTTTGCAGGGCGGACCAGCTGTGTTGTTCGATCGCCGCCGTGAGTTCGAATTTTCCGACAGGCAGTAAGAGGGCGGCACCGCGAACCTCGGGTTGGTAGGTGTCGATTGTGGTCAGTAGCAGGCCCAACCCAGGGTCAGGTATAACGCCAGGTACGACGACATTGGCGTCTACGGAGACCTCATAGTTGCTTTCGGCCCGCCAAAATAGTGCGACCTCTAACTTGTCCATGCCAAAAGGCATGCATTCGCCCGAGCCGCAAAACATTTCGCCTGTGCGGACGTTGATGCCGAGTGCTGGCGACAGGGAGGGAGACGCTTCAAGAGAAAGCTTTTCTGAATCGGTGTTTCCGCCAAGGTCAGATACGGCTTGCATGCTGGCCTTCGCTTCTAGCGTTAGCCGTGCGGATATCCCGAGGTCAACACCTCTGACGATGTTGCTGACTGCGCCACCAAAGGCCAAATAAAGTGGTTGGGATTCGTAGCGTAAAAACTGTCCCTTTTGTGAGGTGTTGGCTTGGTAGGGCACGAGGTTGGAGGTGAATTCATCAACGCCAACGTTCAGGCCGAAGTATATCGGTGTCTCTGTGCTAGTGACGCCGGCCATACGGGTCTTGAGGCCTATCAGTAATAGCTCGGAGCTGGCGTCGGAGAGTACATCGTTTTCGCGTGCTAAAGGGGCTGTGCCGCCTAACGACTTGGCGCGTAGTTCTTGGTCACCATACTGCACAATGGTACTTAGCTCTCCTTCAGGGGAGCGAGCCATTGCGGCGGGGTTGTAGTAAACCGACCAACTGTTTGATGTAAAAGGGCTGAACGCTAACGCGCTGCCGACATTCATGGGGCCTAAGCCATAGTTGGTGGCGCTGTCGCCAGCGCCGGCACTGGCGATGCAGGGTGAAAACAGTGCGGCAGCAAGAAGGGACAGGCGTTTATTTTTTCCTGAAGGCATTTTTAACTCCTAATATGGTTCGAGACTTTGTTGTTTAGATTGATTGGTTGACCGACCAAACAAGACTGTCAAATTTCTGCGTGGGTGTCTATGGGGGGGAAGGTTTAGAAAGGCCAAAAAAAGACGGCGATGGCGATGGATAACGTAAGCGGTAGTTGAGAGCGCTTCTTTCGCCCGTTTGGCAGGGCATGGTTGGGTTTGCCGGCACCCAATCTGGGCTTCGTTGGAAGGCTCCCTTTGTTGGCCGTTGTCCGGCGTTGCCGCTGATAAGAGCATGGCGGTTTCGTGCTATGTGATGCCGGCCCCAGTTAATACTGCGGCGGGCATCGGTCGGCGCCTCGGTTCCCTCAGGCCTGTTGCGAAGCAGGCATGAGGGGCGTCGTACGTGTCGGGGGGAGGTTGCGTCTGCGGTGATCACGCAGTGCCTGATAGGCCTTCTGTGGATCGCCGGTCTCTTCGTAGGCGCGCTTCCAGATATGAATCACATGTCGGTTGTCGTCATCCCAGGGATGGAAGGTCGGGGAGAAGTAGGGCGTTACGCCACCGAGGACCTTGGACAGAATACCGGGCCGCCAGAAAAGCATTTTCGCCATGTGCGCGGCTGAGCGTAGATTCAATATCTGTCGATCTTTGTATAGCAGATAGGTCTGATTGCCGATCATGATTGGGAAACCCAGCGCAATGGCCAGCAGCATCCCACTCGCGCGCAACCGGTAACTGCGTAAGCCGCCGCCACTGGCGTCAACGAAAACATCAAAGCTGACACTCTTGTGTTCCGTTTCTTCGACGAAATGCCAGTAGAGCATGGCACTTAATTCGGGATGAGTGTCGTCAAAAAGCTCTGGGTGTTCGAGCAATACCGCAGAGATGATGGCGGTGAAATGCTCGAAAGCAGCGGCGATAGAGCTTTGCATGTCGTCAGTGAGGCGGTGTTGAAGTTGCTTGCGAATCAACTTGAAGACGCCTTCAACTTTGTCTATGGGGATTCCGTGCTTGACCCCGACGGCATTCATCTCATCGTGTTCACGGGCATGAATCCGTTCTTGAAGGATGAATTTTTTCGCGGCTTTGAGAACCTCTGGATCATCAAGCTTGTTAAGTTGGCGTCTTGCTGAATTCATCACCCAGCGCTCTCCGTCAGGAACGGCGGCGAGAATGGCGTTCATCCAGTGCGTAGACCAAGGGTCATTTGCGAACCAATGGCGGCTCACATTATTAATATGCATGGGGAAGTGTATATCTCGGGTGACAACTTCGTTATAACCGATCTTACGATTTGCGAGGGCCATGGGGCTTCTCCAGACGAAGGGTACTGCATAAATATATTTGGTTGGTGGGCCAAACTCAATGAATGAACCCACATTGGTCGTGTTTTTTGCCGTTCTCACGCGGATGATGCTGCGTTGGAAGGTGTGATGACTTTAATTTTGATGTTAGAATCAATGACTTACAGCGTAGGATGGGCTCATGGGAAGAAAGAAAAATCAGGCCACGCCGGTGGCCGAGGCGGACCGTGCGCTTGTGCTGGCGGCAGCGGCGCGTTTGTTTCGACAGCAGGGGTTTGATCGAACGACCGTTAAAGAAATTGCTGAGGCGTGTGACATGTTGCCGGGCAGCCTTCATTACCGTTACCCGTCAAAAGAAAGTCTGCTGGTCGATTTGATGCGACTGGCTTTGGAGCAGGCTTCAAATTCGGTTTCACTTGCGATTACGGGGGTTTCTGATCCTGTTGAGCAGCTGCGAAGAGCCCTGAATGCGCATCTGGAGCTGTTGGTTGGTGGCTCGGACATGGTTTACGTGTTGCTGTTCGAGTGGCGCTCCCTGCGCGGGGAAGCGCGGCAAGAAATGATCGGCTTGCGTGACAGATATGAGGTGTTGTGGGCGACGATGTTGCAATCGCTTGCGGCTCAGGGGGTGGTCCGTGCGGATGTGGATCTGAGTTTGTTGCGGTTGATTGGTCTTGGCGCCCTCAACTGGGTGGCGACTTGGTTTCATGAGGGAGGTCGATATTCGGCTGAAGATATTGGCAACTTCGTCTGGCATTTGATTAGGGATGCGGTGATTAGCAGAACTGATCAGTAGCGATCCACGGGGGCTGGCGGTGTCGCCCCTTTCGTTAATAGCGTGATTTATCCGCGCTGTCTCCTCGGCAACGATGGAGCGCGTATCCTGCCGTCCTAAAGTAGCCTAAAAATTCTCCTTTCACTTGCACTCACGGTAGTCGTGCCTTAAATTGGCCGAATGTCCAATAAATCAATTCGCCCTCGTGGCAGACCTTCATCCAAGGCCGATCCTGTTTCTCAGCAGGCTGTGTTGGCAGCTGCTTTCCAGGTTTTCATGACCCAGGGTTACGACAGCGCCACGATCCGCCAGATTTCTTCATTGGCGGGTGTCAGCACCGCGCTGCTTAACCACATGTTTGGGACAAAAGAAGCGCTTTGGTTCGAGGCGGTAGAGGCCGCATACGGCCCTATCCATGAGCAGCAGATGGAGGTTTTGCGGGCTTCGCTTCATCCGACAGATCGTGCCGGGGCGGTGGACCTTAGTGAATCGATGAGGGGCGTTTTGCATTCGTTACTCGGCAAGCCGGGCTTGTTGGCGTTTCTTTATCGCGAAGGTGAGCAAGAAAACCGCCGCGCCGCTTTTCTGCGTGCGCGTTATCTGAGGCCGATTATGGACGTGCTGTGGGAGATGTATCTCCATGGCAGTAAAAAGCGTCAGCTGGGTCGAATCGGGTTTGAGGCGTTGATGTTAGGTGCGCCACGGTTATTGGTTTTTCCGATATTGCTGATTGGCGAAGGTACGGATGTGGCGAGTTCAGAAATGGCGCATGTAGCAGATGAAGTTGTCGATGTGTTGGTGGCTTCGCTGTTCTCAATAGGTGGTTAATGTGACGAATAGTAAGACGAAAGATATCTTTTTCGAGCGCTCTGCACGGTTGCTCACGGTAATGCTTTTGACCGCCGTTATGGGCTGTAGCCCAGAGCCTGAGGTGCCCGAAGCAAGGCCGGTTAAATTAACAAAAGTTGAGTCGGCCGACGTAAGCACGATGGTTGAGTTCGCAGGTTCGGTACAGGCCAGAGTGGAATCGGCGCCGGGCTTTCGTGTGAATGGCAAAATAAGCCAAAGGCTGGTGAGTCCTGGTGATGTGGTGCATCAGGGAGAAGTGTTGATGAGACTGGATCGCGCCGATCTTCAGCTTGAGTACACCGCTGCATTGGCAAGGCGCGATGGCGCCAAGGCGGACTGGGGGCTGGCTGAGACTGAGTTGAAACGATTCCGTGGGTTGCACGAACAGAAGTTTGTTTCTGATGTTGAGCTGGATCGGGCCGAGTTGGCCGCGCGACGGTCGCGGGCAGTGTTGGATCAAACCGAGTCGGAGTTGTCACAAGCCAAAAATCGCCTTGATTACGCGAATCTTAAAGCCGTCGATGCGGGGGTGGTGACAGGGGTATTCGTTGATGTCGGAGATGTTGTTGCCCCTGGAACGCCTGTTTTGAGTCTTGTGGTAGACGGCCCTCGGGATATCGTCGTCGATATTCCTGAGGGGCAGCGCGCGCTGGCAATGGCAACGGATGCCACGCTCAGGTTATGGGCGCATGGTGAGCAGGAATATTCCGTTAGCTTGCGTGAATTAGGGGCGGCGGCCGATCCCGTTACCCGCACATTCCGCGCCCGTTACAGCATTGACACCCAAGCGCCTGCTTTAGAGGTTGGCATGACAGGGGTTCTGCGACTTCGACCGGCGGACAGCATTCCCGGCGTACTGGTACCGTCAGCTTCGCTGATTCAGCTGGAGCAGGGAGCAGGCGTTTGGGTTTACGATGCAGAGCAGGGTGTGATGCGTCATCGCTCGGTTGAGATTGTGGGTGTGCGCGGCAACGATGCGTTGGTACAGGGTGTAGAACCAGGTGAGTTACTGGCCTTGGCTGGCGTCCATGTGATTACCGATGGTATGCCTGCTCGTGCTATGGAACCGATTTCGGCCGAGCAAGAGGCGCCTTGAGAATGAAGTTTAATCCGTCTCGGGCCGCCATCAGCCAACCAAAGATGGCGCTATACTTCCTTGTTTTGCTGCTTATGGCGGGCGGGTTCTCCCTCGGTTCTCTGGGGCAGGATGAAGACCCTCCATTCAACTACCGGATGATGGTTGTGCAGGCATATTGGCCTGGCGCCACGGCTGAACAAATGGTCGAGCAGGTGGGTGACCGCCTCGAAAGAACCCTTCAAGACGTTCCGTACGCCGATGAGATTCGCAGCTACGCGAAGCCCGGTGAGCTCAACATTATCTTCCAGATTAAGGATTCTTCTCCGCCGGACCAGATTCCGCATATCTGGTATTTGGCGCGCAAGAAAATTGGTGATGTCTGGCCACAAATGCCGCCGGCGGTACAAGGCCCGTTTATTAATGACGAGTTCGGCGATGTTTTCGGTTTGATTTATGCGCTGCAAGGCGATGAGTTCAGTTGGCGTGAGCTAGAGGATACCGCTGACCAGATCAGTAAATCGCTGATGCGGCTTCCTGACGTGGGACGAGTGAAGCTATTTGGGAGTCAGACGCGTCGTGTTCTTGTTGAGGCCTCCCATGCGCGGCTAGCCATGCTGGGTATCACCATTCCGACGCTGGCCGAGCAGCTGACGCTGCAAAGTGAGGTGCGGCCAGCGGGCGTCTTGCAAGCGGAGCGGGAACAAATTCCGATGCGGGTGTCGGGGCAGATTAATAATCTCGACGCGTTACGGGCGTTACCGGTTCACGCTGATGGGCGCACCGTTAAGCTTTCGGATATTGCCACGGTACAGGAAGGTTATGTCGACCCAAGCGACCCTCTTGTGCGCGTCAACGGCAGGCCTGTCATCGCCATCGGTGTTTCGATGCGCAAGGGCGGCGACATTATTCAGCTTGGCGAGCGGCTGCAGAGTGAACTTCAAATCATTCGCGCCAACTTGCCGTTAGGCATGGAGCTGGAGCGTGTGCAAAATCAGCCCAAAGTCGTGGCAGACTCCGTTGGCGAATTCATCAGCGCGCTGATCGAGGCACTGCTGATTGTGTTGTTGGTGACGTTCGTCACCTTGGGTATGCAGGGCAGTATTTGGAATATTGATTGGCGGCCGGGTGTGGTTGTGGCGCTGGCGATCCCGACCGTACTGGCGGGCACGTTTTTGGTGATGTATCTCGCCGACATTAATTTGCACAAGATTTCACTGGGCGCCTTGATTATTTCCCTCGGTTTATTGGTGGACGATGCCATCATTATTATTGAGATGACGGTGCGCAAGCTAGAAGAGGGGCTGGATCGTTTTAGTGCCGCGACCTTTGCTTACTCAGAAACGGCGATGCCGATGCTCACCGGCACTTTAATTACTGCTGTTGGCTTTCTTCCGATCGGGCTCGCTAAGTCATCGGTTGGTGAATATACCTTTGCTATTTTTGCGGTGACCGCCTCGACGCTGATCATTTCTTGGTTGGTTGCAGTTTATTTTGTTCCTTTCATGGCTCACAGATTACTGCGGGAGGCGCCGCGAGAGCCGAGCGATCTTGACTCAGAGGCCGTCTATGACACCCCATTCTACCGGCGGGTGAAGGGGTGGGTGGAAAGCTGTGTGGAGCGCAAGTGGCGCACACTGGCAGTGACCGGGCTAGCCTTGCTCGTCGGCGTAATGGGCATTGGTTTGGTAGAAAAGCAGTTCTTCCCAGAGTCGAGTCGCCCAGAAATATTGGTTGATCTTTGGCTGCAAGAAGGCGCGAGCGTGACGCACATGCAGGAAAATGTCGAGAGGGTAGAGGCGCGCCTGCTCGGTCTTCCCGAGACAGGACAGGTGACCAGTTTTGTTGGGTCTGGGGCGCCGCGGTTTTATTTGCCCATGGATGTATTATTTCCGCAGAGCAATGTCTCGCAGATGATCATCGAGGCGGATCACATTGATCAGCGTGACAAGTTACTTGGACGTGTCCGCCATATACTGGCGGAAGAGTTTCCGGAAATACGTAGTCGTGCTCGTTTGCTGCCAAACGGGCCGCCGGTACCGTATCCGGTCCAGTTTCGCGTGACCGGCGCGGATCCGAAGCAAGTGCGCAGCTGGGCTGATCAGGTTAGCGATGTGATGTCTACGGACAATGAAGTTGCTGGCCTTAATGACAACTGGAATGAGCCGATCAAGGTGATGGCGTTGCGGATAGACCAGTCCCGTGCCCGCCAGATCGGATCTTCTACCGCCGGCGTTGCTGCGGCTGGCCAGGCTCTATTGTCGGGCTTTTCGCTTGGCACCTACCTTGATGGTGATGACCGCGTTCCTATTTTGCTGCGTCAGCCAGTTCATGAGCGGGACAATCTCTCCTCTATCGCGCAGGGTTACCTGCCACTTGAAAGCGGTCGTTCGGTGCCGATTTCTCAAGTGGCTCGCGCATCGTTGGCGTGGGAGCCGGGCGTCTTGTGGCGGCACAATCGAAATTACGCCGTTACGGTACAGAGTGACGTGGTTGCCGAGGCTCAGGGTGACACGGTGGCGCGTAGATTGGATCAAAAGCTGGATGAAATTCGTCAATTGATGCCGCACGGCTACGGAATTGAAATTGCCGGTACTGTCGAGCAATCGCAGAAGGGGCAGAAATCGATTATGGCTTGGCTGGTGCCGATGGCGGCCTTAATTCTCACACTCTTAATGCTCCAGCTGCGTAGTTTCGGATTGGCGCTGATGATGCTAGTCACCGGCCCACTGGGAATTATTGGTGCCGTCTGGACGTTGATTATTTTGGATCGACCACTAGGATTTGTGGCGTTCCTTGGGGTGATCGTCATGAGTGGCATGATTATTCGAAATTCTCTGATCCTGATTGATCAGATCGATAAGGATATTCAAAGAGGAATGACGCGTTTTGACGCGATCGTGGCGGCTGCCGTGCGCCGTGCTAGACCGATTTTCCTAACCACGATTACCGCTGTTTTAGCCATGATACCGCTGATCTCGACGGCATTCTGGGGACCCATGGCGGTTGCGATAATGGGAGGGCTGATCGTCGCCACCGCGCTGACGCTGCTATCACTGCCCGCCTTGTATGCGGTGGTATATCGCGTTACTCGGGAATAGCTCTTTGCTGGGCTTTACGTGGCGAGTGGCGTGAACGCTTGATTGGAGTTATAGGCTTGCCTGAATTAGTCGAGGGCCCCGCGGCTTGTCGGAGGTAGAGCTGCGATCTTCGTGCCAGTGGAGCTGCTGGTGCCGCGTACTGAGGGCCATAGCCAAGACAAGCGTACGGTGATCTGTATGTCGATAATGTCGGTCAGGTACCGAAGAGTGGTAGTACACCAATACGCAGTGTTGGTCGTCGTGCGATCACGCTGATCGAAGAAGTGTTGAGTGTGGGATGTTGAAGTGGCGGATACGCCATGGAAGGCAACGAATACGGTACTGGGCTGTGAGCAAGGCATCGAAGTGTCATTGAATGCGGACGATGCGAACACACTGATGCTGCGCTGCCCTTTAGAACGAGTTTCATTTTGACTATGTACTAGAAAGTGGTCAAAGGCAGTTGCGGTTCTCATTTGGAAGGCGTGATTTTGTGGCAAAGTTTGGCCGTAAAATTACGGGGACCTTTGTTAAAAGTTGGGCAGGAGGTGTCTCTTGTCGAACGACTATTATTGGGTGCCTATATACCGATAGAGCAATAAATATAAGCATATATCGTCCCCAGTAGTTCGACGTCTACCATTTGAATTCATCGATTAAGTATAGGTTTTAGTATAGCTTTTTCGAGCTGCCTGATAAAAATCCCATTAAAACGTGGCTCACGCACCTGTGCATCGTTGGTGCTTGTTGGCTAAGTCCGCGGACACAGGCGTCTCCTTAAAGGTCTTGCGTTTATCGGGGAGGCATCTATATGGCGCTCACGGCAGCGGGCATGATAATGGCTCGGCGCCTGAGAATAGGGATTACGCCATGTGTGTATTTAGGCGGAGCGCTGGGATAAGCGGTTGATGGCGCTTGGTGAGTAGTGGCTGTTTTTTATCTTCTGGAGTGTTTTGCGATTCCGGAGAAAGTCGTCTTATCGGAAGGCAGTTGTCTAGACTGTCTTTACATATCTTCCTTACTGCCAATATGAGCGTTTTTAGCAATCACAATGTTGAGTTACTCATCGCTAGTGTAGGCAACAAAGCTAGCGATGGTTGGGCAAGGACGTTTAAGAAAGGCTGTGTAGCTATCGCTCCTCATCACTGAACGTCACTCAATAATCTGCCAGCTCTGGTATGGCCTTACGCTTAGTATCGTTGCATTTCTTGCGCAGGGTCCCATTTTCCTCATGACGCCTTTCTAGCTAGACATGAAGTGTTATCGTTGTTTAGACGCCCCAATAATTACATGATATCAAAAGTGCATCGGCGGCTAAAACGGAGGGATATTTTTTGTGTTTTATAGCATCAAAGCATTCTAATTCGTCAATGATCTGTTGCGACAATAGTGCGAATCGCACTATTGTTGCTGCTTTCCGATATTGAGTGGGAACTAAGGAGCATTACATGGATGACCAATTGCGCCACTACACAGATAAGCTGGCTTATGAGATCGATTCTTGGGATCTTAGCGTCGCATTAAAAAATGAAGAGAATGTGGTGGTGGTAGATGCAAGATCCGCACAGGCCTATGCGATTGAGCATATTCCTGGCGCTATAAATCTGCCGCATAAATTAATGGATGCGGAGAGCGTATCTATAATTAGAGACTCGGCGATTATTGTTGTTTATTGCGATGGTATTGGGTGTAACGCGTCAACCAAAGGTGCTCTCGCGATGGTAAAGTTGGGCTTTACAGTGAAGGAGTTGATGGGTGGGCTCGATTGGTGGAAGCGTGATGGACATGCCACCCGAAAAGGTGGGGTGGATGTAGCGGAGAACGTCAGCTGCGGTTGCGAATAACGCCATTGTTAAGTGGAATAGAGCGATGGCTCTATTCCACTTGTTTGATGTTAAAGGTGAAAAACAACAACCTATTCCTCCTGGTTTTATGAAGTGTAATCTTATTATGACATCTGTAATGAGAGGTGTATGACTCTGTTTTGAGATTAATGATTTCATTTAAATTAACAAAAAGTGGAATCATTTTGATGCTAGTGAAATGTTATTAGAGTTTGTTTTTGGAATAAAAAAGCCATTAAGTTTTCAGTTTTAAGCAAGTTATTTCGTATTCAGAATGTGATCTATCCCGCAATTTCAGCATCCCTTCTGCACCAAAAATGAGCATAATTATTTTTTTTCCTTAAAAAAAATATGCCATCAAAAAAATCTTGACAAAAAATATGCTGATGTAAGAAGCTGCGCCAGATTTTTGCGGTTCTTACTTTTCGTGTGAATTTTTTTCGTAAGAGTATTTGCCAATTTTATCGCATATCTAGCGCAAGGAGCGCTGGTTTTTCACAATAAGGAAATACTCGTAGTGCTCTATCCTTTGCAAAAAATAAGCACGGATTTTTTTGAGAAACTCCATGAGTTTCCTAATCTTGAGGATATTCTTTCCTCAGGACTCCACCATGATCCAGAAGACACCGCGCTGATTGACGGTGACCAAGAAATATCTTTTGCGCGTTTAAACGGTAGTGCCAATCAGATCTCACGATTTCTGCTGACGCTCGGCGTCGTGCGTGGTGATAGGGTGCTGGTGTCAGCCCTGAAGTCTTGGCAATTGGTCGCTGTGGCGGTTGGTATCTGGCGTGTTGGCGCGGTTTATGTGCCTATAGATCAGGATTGGCCAAAGGGCCGATTCGAGAAAATGGTGCAATCGATTGAGCCATCTGCCGCGATACTATCAAGTGCGCATGACGTATTTTTGAATGACCACACCGCATTTCCTAAGTTCCTTTTGAGCGATCAGCCCTGGGAGAAATTTCTCGACGGTCCGTTTGAGAGCGTGGCATGTGACGGGGTCGATGCGGCCTACATAATGCACACCTCTGGCTCGACCGGAGAGCCAAAAGGTGTCGTGATGTCTCGCCGCGCAGTGGTTGCGTACTTTCATGGGCACAATCAATTTTTCCGCTTTAAAAATGGAGATGTTTGTCTTAATAACGCTCCATTTCATTTCGATGTATCCATTCAGGATGTCTTTTTACCGCTTTTTTTTGGGGCGACAGTCTGCTTAACGTCAGGTGTTCCATTTCCAGACTATTTACTAGAGTTGATGGAGATGCATGGGGTTACGCATCTTATCATCGTGGCTTCCTTATTGATGACGATCACGGAGGATCCGAGCGCCATCAGTGAAAGAGATCTTGCTGCTTTGAGGGTCGTGATGACAGGGGCTGAAATTTGTAAGCCGTCGGTGTTGGAGTTTTGGTCGCAATTTAATGACGGCCTGACAGTATTAAATGGCTATGGGCCAACTGAAGTAAATTCAATCAGTGTTCTTTACGCCATAACACCCAAAAGTCAGGGGCGTCAGACGACTTTTCCTATCGGTATGCCGCTTCCGACGGTTCTCGCACGACTCGTGGACGATCAAGACCGGACAATTTCGGGGGAACATATTCCAGGAGAGTTACTCCTAGGAGGCCCCCAGTTAATGGAAGGCTATTGGCGCAAACCGGACCAAACTAAAAAGGCATTCATTGTCATAGACGGGGAGCGTTACTACCGCAGCGGCGACGTGTGCTGTCTTGATGAAGACGAGAACTATGTTTTCGTTGGTCGTAAGGACAAAGAGGTGAAGATCAATGGGCGCCGAATTAATACAGCGGAGATCGAATCCGTACTGATGGCGGTCAAAGGCGTTCGTTATGCATTCTGTGATGTATTTGAGCATCTCGATAGTAAGGCTATTAGTTGCATCGTTTGTATAGAGAAAAACACATCTATCCCTTCAATTGCATCAAAGATATTTGATGCAATTGAAGGGAATCTTCCTTTTTACATGCTTCCTTCGCATTTTGGCTACTGCCTAGAAGTCACCTTTGGTAGTACAGGGAAGACGAGCCCAAAAGAAATGTTCCGAGCATTACACCACGCTATTGAAGTGAAGCCAGCGGCAGCCTATCAGATGGTAAGCGGAACATTTCATCGTCTCGTTGATCGGGAGACTGAGGGTGTCTGAAGTAGAGATCAATTCGCAGAAAATAAGAGATTTCCTCTCTGAAAAGATTCGTGAGAAGCAGAGGGTATCTACTGGTATTGATATTACAGATGAGACGCTATTGGTTGATGTTCAGCTGAACTCATTGAAAGCGATGATGATAATTTCTTCGTTAAAGATAATTGCACCGCTTAATTATCAGAAGGCGCTTGGGAAGGTTAGGCCAATGAGAACATTTGGCGATATGCATTATAACTCCTGCGCGCTGTGCGGTGTGGACGAATAGACGATATTGAATACGAACTTAGGCAAGAAAAAAGGAATGAAGGGCGAAGATATGGATAAGACACGGAAGTTCAAGATACTGGGTGTAGGTTTTGGCCCTGCCAATATCGCACTGGCAGCCGCACTAGAGGAAAGCGGTTTGCTTAAAGATGCGCATTTTTTTGAGCGGGCCAAAGAAACGACTTGGCAGCCTGGCATGCTTATTAATAATTCGGATATTCAGAATCATCCGCTGCGTGATTTGGTGACCCCTAGAAACCCAAAAAGTCATTATAGCTTTACGAACTTTCTTCATGTTAAAGGACGTTTATTCGAGTATTTGAATACCGGATTAAGCTATCCATACCGCATTGAGTACGAGCAATACGTTTGTTGGGTGGCATCACATTTCAAAGACCACGTTTCGTACGGAATCAATATTACAAAAATTGAACCACTTTTCTCTAAATCGAGTGAGCATGATGTCATTAGTGGATATCGTGTAATAGATCAGGATGGTAATGCATACGAGTGCGAGCATCTGGTTGTCGCGCCTGGCCGTACCCGTTACGTCCCCGTCGAGCTTGAGCCCTTGTTGTCAGATAGGGTTGTTCATCTTTGTGACTACTTGCCGGCAGTTACAGCGCTGGCTTCCGAGAAGTCACCTGAAAGAATCTGCGTGATTGGTGGAAGTCAGAGCGCTGTGGAATTGACAGCCGATCTAGCCGATCGCTTCCCTTCGGCGAAAATTCACACCGTTCATCGGGCTTATGGCTTTCGCCAGAAAGACGTAAGCCCGTTTACAAACGAAGTGTACTTCCCTGAGTTTGTGGACGAATTTTATCAAGCGTCTGACGAAACGCGTTCGAGCATACGTGGAGACCTTCATCTTACAAATTACTCATCCTCAGACTTGGATGTGTTGGATGCTCTGTATAGAAAGATATACGTACAAAAAATTCAGGGGAAACAGAGGATATTTTTGCATCGTCGCAGCTTCGCTCGTCCACTCATAAGTTTCGATGATGGCCGAACACACATGGCTGTTTGTTCTCGTGACCGGGCGGATGAAGTTGAGATGACTTTCGATTTAGTCGTGCTGGCTACGGGATTCAAAGATCTCGGTGTAGGCGAAGGAAGAGAAAAATACCCGGCGGTGCTTTCTGACTTGGTGCGTTATAGCGAATTGGATCGTAGCGGCGTAATACAGGTCAATCGAGATTACTCCGTATCGCTGCAGACTGGGTATGGCGGTCAAGCTAAGTGCTTTCTCAATGGCTTGTGCGAGTCGACCCACGGCATGGGTGACGCGGGATCGTTTAGCCTGCTGTCCTTAAGAAGTAGCGAGATTATTGAGTCTATCAGAAGTACAGAAAATGACGTTAGCGCTCCCATGAGTGGCGTTAAGGTTGATGCTGCTTGATCTAAGAACTGTGTAAAAAATGGAGATTTTACGATGTCAGCAGTTAAGGAAGATGTGAGAGTTGCGTTTCGAGCAGTGAAATCCAGTAGCGACCTTTTGTCGGAGCAGACTCGCAGGGAGTCATCTGCTGTTTCCTATCCGAAGAGAATTCCGATCGCCATCGCATCAGCATCTGGAAGTTATATCCATGATATTGAGGGGCGCCGATACATTGATTTTCTCACCGGCGCTGGGGTGTTGCCGTTGGGACACAATCCGCCGGCGCTGATTGATATTGCTCGTGATCAGCTTGGCGTCTTGGTTCATGGCCTCGATTTTCCTACACCAGCGAAGTCTGACTTTATTGAAGCGCACCTTTCTATGCTGCCGGAGTCGTTGCGTGGAAAGTATCGTATCCATTTGTGCGGGCCTACTGGTGCTGACGCGGTTGAGGCGGCGATCAAGTTGGCAAAGCTCAATACTGGCGGCGGAGAGGTGATTTCATTCTTCGGTGGCTACCACGGCTGTACGCAAGGTGCTTTGTCTCTAACCACAGATCGTGACATGAAGCGGGGGCTGAGTAATTTGCTGCCCGGCGTGCACTACTACCCTTATTCCTATTGTTACGCATGTCCATTTGGTCTGGAGCGCGCGTCTTGCAAAGATGCTTGCGCCAACTATTTCGCGCGTTCAATGAAAGATAGCCACAACGGTATTGGCGATCTTGCAGCCGTGATCATGGAGTGTGTGCAAGGCGAAGGCGGCGCTATCCCCGTCAGTAAAGCGTTGATACAGGAGGCGTCCCGATTCTGCCAAGAAAACGGCGTACCACTAATTGTTGACGAGGTTCAGACGGGTTGTGGCCGAACAGGTACTTGGTTTGCGTTTGAGCAGTACGACATAGAGCCAGACATTATTGTTATGTCTAAGGCGGTGAGTGGAATTGGTACTCCCTGCTCTTTCATCCTTTATAAAGAGCGTCTTAATACTTGGCCGGCAGGAAAACATATAGGCACTTTTCGAGGCAATAACATTGCTTTCGCAACGGGAGCCGAGTTTGTTAACGAAATGAAGAGTAAGCGAATTCTTGAAAATGTTCGTTCTCGTTCTGATCAAGTTGTTGATGCATTGGGAAGTCTCGCGGAAAAGCATCTGTTTATTGGAGACGTCCGTGGGCGTGGTCTCTTATTGGGTATGGAAATAGTTGACCCAGAATCGAAAGAAAGGTCGCCCGAGATCGCTAAGTACATGCAGAAATATTGTCTGGACCATGGCTTGATTGTTGAACTGGGCGGAAGGAACTCCTCCGTTGTTCGGCTTTTACCGCCGCTGAATGTTAGTCAGCAAACGGTAGCAGACGCGCTCGACATTATTATGGCGGCTTGCGAGGCCGTGTCGATGAAGCTCGCGTTAGACCAAAACTCATTCTTTTTTACCGATTACGTTATTTAGAGGTGGACCAATGAACCAGCCTATCAAGATTGTTGAGTCCATGGACTGGAGCTCCTTGAAGCATGAGTACGGATTAGACGGTAAGCGCTTGCTGCCGTGGTCGGGTGTGACTCTTCCGTTTGGCGGAGCTTACTGCGTCGTGCGAGAAGGTACGGTATCGCTTCCTCATGTCAATGAGCCGGCAGACGAAGAAGAGATGTTTATTTGTATCGATGGCACGGCAGAGGTTGTTATTGGTGAGCGCCGGCACTCGGCGAAACGCGGGGATGTTATTTACATCCCTGCTGGCGAGCCGCATCACGTTGATGCCTGCCTCGGTGCGGATTTTCACTTTTATACTTTGTGGTGGAGCAAAGGAACCTGCGGCAACTACATTGACGAAAGGGCTCATGCTGATGTCTAGATATCTCGTGACTATCACACCTCCAACTCCCAATGGCGATCTACACCTTGGGCATATGGCAGGCCCATTTTTAGCTGCGGATGTGTTCGCCAAGGTGAGAAAGATGCTTGGTGATGAGGTGGTGTTGCTCAGCTACGCGGATGACTACCAGAGTTACATGGCGCGAAAAGGGGAAGAGAGCGGCGAGCATTGGCTTGATCTCAGCCGCGATAATACGCGCAAGATAGAAAAGACAATGCTGGCGATGGGAATAGATGCCGATCATTTCATGCACAGTGGTGAAAACGGATTTTTTATTGGCAGAGTGCAGCAACATTTAAATGCACTCGCTGAAAAAGGTGTTATTAAGCGTGTTGAAGGCGCCGTTCCTTACGACCAAGAATTGGAAAAGTACGGCTACGAGGCCTTTGCCCGAGGTACGTGTCCTGAGTGCGGGTATTCCACTGATCCGAGCCAATGTGAGAACTGCGCCTGTTATCCGGATGCAGGGCTGATGGCGAATTTACATTCGCCGATCACGAAAAAGCCTCTTGAAGTAGTGAAAATGACTCGCTTAGCGGTGGACATGAGGGCGTTGAGTGGCGTTTTGAAGGATCACTATATTAAGCATCCTGCCCGGCGACAGTTGGGCGCATTTATCGACCAACACGTTTTCTCTGGATATGACCAGATGTGGCCGATTGAGCGTACTGGTGATGCAGGTATTCCTGTTGAATTCGAGGGCGCCGATATATTGGTAAGCACATGGTTTTCTGGGTTGGCCGGCTACGAAGCCGCGCTGACGGAGTACTGGGCGCGGAAAATGCGCCCTGCGCAGGCTGAGCGATTTTGGCGAGAGGGTGATGCGAAAGTAGCTCACTTTCTTGGCTTTGATTGTTCGTATTCCCATGCATTGATTTATCCCGCAATTGCCTCTCTTGTGCATGAGAATCCGCCGGAGATTTACCACTACACGAATGCATTTTTGAAACTGGACAATGAAGACTTTTCGACCAGCCGAAATTATGCCATCTGGGCCGGAGAGTTCGTTGCAGAGCACGGTGTAGATGCTGTCCGTTTTTTCTTGGCAATCAAAGCTCCTGAGGAAGTGCCAGAGAACTTCTCGTTGAAGGAATTTCTTGCATGGAAAGATGAGTACTTGCGAATCGGGAAGAGTTTGCTATCCGTCAACACTGCTAGCGTCTCCCTGTCGCTGTCTTTGGCGGAAGCGTTCGCCCGGTGGAGAAGCGTGGTTGATAAAAGTGGTTTCTCCATGCGCTCATATGCTTCGTTTATCTGGGATTTGTTCGCTTCCTTTTCGCAGAGTTCTGATGAGCTTGAGCGTCAGGAAAAAGCGGCGCTCATCGCAATGCTTTCAGGGCCGTTGTTGCCCGACTTGAGTAAGCAAATGGCGAGCGAGTATTTAGCTAGTCTTTATGGACGACTGTTGGCAGGCGCTACAGCTCCGCTTACCGCTGAGGCTTTGGCTGAGTGTGAAGCTTTCTGATGACAGCCCACCACTATGACGTTGTTGTAATTGGCGCCGGGGTAGCGGGTGCTTCTCTTTGTCTGCAGTTGGCTCGGCAAGGTGTGCGTGTGGCGTTGGTTGAAAAAGGCACGGTGGGAGCTGGTGGCGCGACCGCTTTATCTGGCGGGATTGTCAGGGTTCATGATCCAGATCCGTTTTTATCCAGCTTGTCCGCCGCGGGCCGTAATCTGCTATTGAACTGGTCTAAATTGGGTGTTGAGGGGCCTTCCCCATACACAAAAAGCGGTGTGTATTGGCTGAAGTCCGATCAACCTGGCCGATCTATCGCTACCGATACTCGTGTCGGACGTGTTGCAGATTTTCCTCGACTTAATTTTTTGCGAGAGCGCAGTGATCCATTGCACGTACTGTACGAACCTGATTCCGGGTACGTTGATGCCCGCCGTCTGTGCGCATCACTGGTGCAAAGCGCAATCAACTTGGGTGTAGATGTTTATGAAAACACTCATGTGGTTGGCTACGAGGTATCGACGTCAGGTGAGGTGACAGTCCGCACTCATAGTGGGAGTTTCACAGCACATAAGGTGGCCCTATGTGCGGGCGCCGGTTTCGTTCAAATGACACGTATGGAAGGTGCATACGTCCGGTCTATACCGTTAGTTACAGTGCGAGCAAATTCGGTGCGGTTGGAGACGCCCATTATCGATGAAACGGCGTCGACTTACATGCGCCCGTTGAGATCAGGTGTGTTTTTTTGTGGATCGCAGAAATGGTCCGTGCCGGGTGAAGAATTTGATCGAAAGGCAGTGGCAAACGATGCACTGAAAAGACTGCGATTGGTGCTCGGTCGGAATGTGGACATTGAGGTAATCAATGTCGATCAAAAGTACGATGCCTACAGCCATGATCTCCGACCCGTTATCCGCTTTATAGATGGAAAGAGTGTTTTATTTTTGGGATGTCTCTCCGGCCGAGGAGTGAAGTACTCGCTCGCCGTTGGTGTATTGGCGGCGCGCAAACTTATTCAGTCGATGAGCGGGCATTACCAAGAAAGTGTGTGGGATGACTGCATCGGGGACGAGCTACCAATGCTTGTTACGCAGGCTAATAGTGATGAGATGGTAGATGCGTGAATTTAAAGTGGGAATAAGTGCCAGCCTCGATGCATCCCGGACGGTTCACACTCGCGCATTCCTGAATAGTGTGGCGTTGTTTAATCAGGTCTATGACTCGCCTCTGCATTTAGTGTGGGCTGATGACGGAGCGAATGCCGAAATGGGGAGTCGAGCCGCGACGACGCTGAAGAGAAATGGCGTGGATGTGGTGGTTGGGCATTTTGCCAGCGACGCAGCACGTGCGGCATTGCAAGTGTATAGCGGTACCGATATTGCGGTGTTGCTACCGGCCGCAACCTTGCCTGAATTAACGCAATTCGGTCAGGCCCACAGGGTGTGCTGCACGGATAACGATTTGATCGCGAAGATGGCCCACGGTCTTGGTGAGACGGGGTGTGGGAGTGTGTTTATACACAAAGACGAGTCAGTTCATGGTCGTTACGTTGCTGATCGGCTCGGCAGGGCTCTGCCTAATGCAGTCATCGATATAGCGTCTGCCGATGCGCTGGTGTTTTGCGGCCGCTATGAGGCAGCGAAACAGTTTTTGTTGGCGCGTCATCAGGAGATGGATAGCCGTGAAGTTTGGTTAACCGATGATGCTCTGTGTGACGCGTTACTAGTTCTAGCGGAGCGCCTTTCAATAAGGATAAAGGTAGTTAGTTACCGGCCGGGTAGCGGTGAAGTAGGCGAGCGGCTGTTGTCACAGTATCGACAACAGTACGCGTCCTTTCCGGGTCCCTATTTTTCATCAACGATTGCCAGCCTAGAAATATGCGTGGCGTTGTCGAGAGGGGAAGATACGAAGCGGTCATTACTAAAGCAGAACTTTTCAACGTCCTTTGGAGACGTTCGTTTTGTTGAGCGAGAAAGTGGCTTCGGCGAGTACATAGTATTCGATTTGGCTAATGATTCTTTACTGGATGTCGTTTGATATGAATGTGCGCCTAGCAACGATCACTGATCTCAACGAGATAAGTTTACTATTTGATAAGTATCGCGTGTTTTATCGACAGCTATCAAATATTGACCAGTCCACGGCTTTCGTTCGCGAACGGTTTCTGAATCAGCAATCTTGGATCTTGGTGGTTGAGCAGGAAGGGCGATTGGTTGGGTTTTCTCAGCTTTACCCGATGTTCTCTTCTGTATCGGTGCACAGATTGATGGTTCTTAATGACCTCTTTGTAGCCTCAGAAAAGCGCGGAACAGGGCTGGGGCGTGCATTGATCTCTGCATCTCAGCGTCTAGCTAAAGAAATGGGGTTCGAAACGATGACAATTGCTACCGAAAAAGGTAATGCGAAAGCACGGCAACTATATCCAGAAATAGGATTTAAGGAAGACAGCAACTTTATTCACTACACCATGACATTGAATGATTGACAAATATTAACGATAGGAGATGGGAAATGGAATTTTCAAGAATGGAGGGAGATGGTACGTCTCCTTCCGAAGTCAGAGAGTATGTCCGTTCAGTTCTGCCAGAGAAGTTGTTTAAGCCAACGCCTTGGCTGATCCTGTTTCCTTTGGTGAACGCGGTAATACTGATTGCTCTGATGTACGCGGCTGGCGCCAGCCATTCATGGCTAGTGAAAGTCGGTTGTGCGATTCTGATCGGGCACCAAATGTTTGCGATCGGTAACTTCTCCCACTATTTGAGCCATCGGGCTATTTTGCAAAATAAAACCGTTTGCTATCTATTCGAGCTCGTATTGTGGGGAATGGTTGGATCCGCAGCGACAGTTTGGGCGCGCGCACACAACTTCTATCATCACCGCTATACAAACGGTAAGAACGATACTTTTAGAGCATTCTCTCAATCTGAGGCGAGTGAAAAGAGGCGCTTTGTTAGAAAGTTTTTTTCGCCCAATAAGGAGATGAAGTACTCACCGTTATCTCTGCTTACCTACTACCTCACGCACAGCGCCTATTTTTCTGGTCTGATGAACGGAAAGCATGGTGACGTGTCTTCTGTAGTTCCTTATGTACCTGACTTCAATAAGCGGCAGAAAAGGAAAATCGTTCTGGAAATGCTGGTCATGGTAACCATCCAGGTGGGCTATCTGTGGATTCTAGATTTCGACGTGCTGACCTATCTAGCGGTTTACGTGATCGGTTCTGTGGCAGCGAGTGGGATTGCTAGTATTTACCTTTTTACTCAGCACTCTCTTTTCCCGTTGGATGAAGATAATGATCCGATCAGAAACTCGGCATCTTTATATGTCTCTGCGCCGATGGATTTTTTGCATATGTATGTGTCACGTCATGTCGAACACCACTATTTTCCTAGCATGTCACCAATTCACTTGCATCACGTAACGAAGACTCTGCAAGAGAAGTGGCCACACCTTTATACCCGAATCACCTTTTCTGAAGTCCTCCCAGATATTTTTGATATGCCGATATTTAAGCAAGACCCAATTGAGAAAAACTTTGGAGGACAGTCATGATTTGTCGCAGACCGATACTGGTGACCGGTGCAACAGGATTTCTTGGCAGTCACTTTGTTACCGAGTACTTGAGAAACTTTTCCGGCGATGTTCGTTGTATTATACGCGGATCCAGTGAAGGCATTGCGCGGGCTAAGCTTGCAGCTAGCCTTGAAAAGGCCGCATCTGCGTCTATGGAAAGATTCGATCAAGAAGATAGCGTATCGGTTATTTGCGGTGATTTGGAGCAGTCTGAATGCGGCGTTAAAGATGTGCAGAAAGACGTTAAAGAGTTTTGGCATTTTGCAGCATCGCTGGAATTTGATGCGGATAGATCTGAGCACATCGAGAAACAGAATGTTGAAGGTGTTAAGAATGCTATTGATCTAGCATTGCGCGCAGGGGTGGAGCGGTTTATATACGTTTCTACAGCCTATACTTGCGGCCATGCTGTCGATGTTATTCCTGAATCGCTCCATGATGAAGATGGGCCATTCAACAATTTCTATGAGGAAACAAAGTGCCGTGCGGAGCACTTGGTGCAGAAGCTTTGTAAAGAGAGCGGGCTATCCATAACCATTCTGCGTCCATCAATTGTGATTGGACATAGTGAAACTTTCCGTACAGGGGGAAGTGAGACAGGACTGTATGGGTTTATTCGTGATTTGAGCATGCTTGCGCCTAGTTTAAAGGCAGCCAAAGCGCGTGTCCGTATTCATGGAAATCCCGATACGGTCCCAAATTTTGTTCCAGTGGATTATCTGATTAAGGATCTGCTGTCATTGATATCAGCGTCTTCAGTTGAGGATGGTATATTCCACCTCTCTAGTGACGGTGGTGTAAGTTCGTCAACCGCAGTTCGGGTTATATGTGAGCAGCTCGGAATAGAAAATCTGACTGTTGAACAGGTTGACGACTTAAGTGCTTCTCCGATTGAAAAGTTGCTTATAGGTAAGACCAAATTCTATAGCGCTTATTTATCTGAGCAAAAGATATTTTCCAGAAAGATTAAAAGTAAGAATTCGGTTTCTGAGTCGGATTTTCGTGCCTACGTTATCGAAGGGATTAAATCCTTGGAAGGGTTCTCGGTAAATCAATTTTTTAGCCGAGATATATTGAGAACTAAAGATGACGTGTTGCTGAACGTTTATTCCCATGGTGAGCATGCGGGCTCGGAAGCAGTTGTGATAGTCAATGCTTTTGGTATGCCGGTGGATTTTCTCGTGCCGTTGTCAAGAAAGCTTTCTCTGGTACATAACGTTGTTACGTGGGAGTCGCGGGGAGTTCCATCACGCCCGGAAAACGGCTCTGAAATGATGTGTTCGCTTGAAGAGCACGTTAGTGATATGCGTGAGGTCATGGATCGTCGCGGCGTCACAAAGTGTCATGTCATCGGTTGGTGCACCGGCGCGACAGTAGCGCTGAGATTTGCCAGTGAATTTGGCGATAGGGTATCGAGCGTTTCGTTATTAAACGGTGGTTATAATCTGTGCGGTGCGGAGCAGACCGCTTTTCAAGAGAATATGCGCAATATTATGCCTTTGATCGCAGGTGATAGGGATCAAGCGGAGTTCTTTTTCAAAACAATATTTGAATCGATGGATACAGCTGACGTTGGTGGTGAATACGTAGCGTCTTCGACGCTCGACAAAATTCTTGCATCGACAAACCCGCGCCATGCTCATCTGACCAGCTTTCCGTTCCGAAATAGTGATCTGCTCTACAACTATGCTCGCCTGATTTCCTCATTTATTGAGGAAACTATTGAGGGAGATATCGTTCGTGTGGGCAGCCCTTGCCTTGTCGCGACGGGCTTGAAGGATGTTACCGCCAGCCCGGAATCTTCTATTTTCCTCAGCGATTATCTTCCTGACGCTCAGCTGTACGTTGACGCTGAAGGGGATCATTTCATGTTGCATGATAATACGCAGCTTCATGACAAGGTGCAGAACTTCATCTCCGAGGTGACGGCATGAAAAATATCTATCTCATTTCTGCTGTGTTTGGACTGCTTGTTCCGTCCTATTTCACGCTTTTGTTTTGTATAGATGTGTTGGAAAGCGCCGGCGGGATATCAGTTGAAAATCTTCTTATGCTCTCACCGCAGTTCTATCAGGAGGCCGTCTCAGGGAATGTGTCAACACAGCTGCTTTCGGATGTGTTGATTGTATCGGCTGTCTTTTTTATCTGGATGCTGGGTGAAGGACGTCGGTTGAAAATGCGTTACTTATGGGTATACCCCCTCATCACCTACATGGTTGCATTTTCTGCTGCGCTACCACTGTTTTTCTATTTTAGGGAGCGCCGTAAAGAAGATATTGCATCCGAGGGGGGCGCATGAATGCAGAGGCCAAGATTGTAAGGGGCTACGAACCACGGGTGTTTGAGTACTACGGGGTACACGAGGCCCGAGGCGTTTGGATTAAGTTATACAGCATCACCCGTGATGGAAGTGAAACTCCTAAAGACGTTATCAGTGCCTCGGTGTCACTAGGCAGGAAGTATATTGGTAGCGACCCGCTTGATGCCCCTGTGGGATTTGTGATCGCGCATGTCGCTCGGGAGGCGGTGTTCTATGTGGTGTGTTGGTGGAACGATGAAAATATGCTTCGTACAGCAGTGTACCGCGGCTCTTTAGAAGCGCCTCTTGTAATGGAGTCCATAGCAGACACCAACATTGTTGCTTGCGTTTGGGAACTTGAAATTATTTCGTTCGAGCGCGACCAGTGGGTGGACAAGGTCCTCAAGCCCAAGAAGTTATCGCTGGCTGACTACCTCAACACTCATTACGAGAGCGCAAATGACTGAGCTAAATGTTCGCGCCGCAGAAGTTGAAGATGTTCCTGCGTTACTGCCGTTGATGGACGCGCATGCCCGTTATGAAAACGCCGCTGCTATTACCAACGATGCGAAGCAACGCCTGCCCGCGCTTGTCCGAGAAAAGCGAGACAACTGGATATTTCTTCTGCAGTTTGAAGGGGCGGCTATTGGTTATGCTGCGTTCAATCTGGCGACGAGTACATGGCGGAGTGAGCGATATTTACACATGGACTGCCTGTATATCGATGAGAGTTGTCGAGGCAAAGGAGGCGGCAAGTTGCTTTTTGATGCCGGAATGCACTTGGCGCACTCTCTTGGAATGAGCGTTATGGAATGGCAAACCCCCGCAAATAATCATGGCGCAATTCGGTTCTATGAACGACTTGGCGCACAACACAAGGAAAAGCTGCGCTTTAGTGTAGCGATAAACTAAAGGAGTTAATCATGGACGAAAAATTCGATGTCATCGTAGTGGGATCAGGAATTGCTGGGTGCATTGCTGCAACACTTTATGCTAGAGCAGGGTACAAGGTTGTGCTGCTGGAGAAAAAGGTCGACCGGAAAAGCTACAAGCGCAAGTGCACGCATTATATACAGCCGAGTGCCACACCTGTGATTCAAGAGATGGGATTGGAGCAACGCTTCCTTGATGCAGGCGCACTGCCCAATAACCCGAGTATCTGGAGTGAACATGGCTGGGTGAGCCCTGATGTAAATCGCAGCAGCAGTAAGCCGAACTATGGATTTAATATTGCTCGTAGTCGACTCGATCCTATGCTCAGGGATGTGGCAGAGGAATCCGGCGTCGATTTCCGTTTGGGGGTGGCTGTAAGAGATTTAATCAAAGATTGCGAGGGCCAGGTGTGCGGGGTTGTCGTAAGTACATCAGACGGAGAAAGAAAAAATATTCTTGGGCACCTTACGGTGGGTGCAGATGGCAGGAACTCCGGTATTGCTCGGTTGATGAATACGAAGCAAAAATTGTACCCGAACGAACGTTTCGCCGTATTTTCCTATTTTCGAGGTGTCGAGCTTTCCTCTGGAGAGAACTCGCAGTTCTGGTTCTACGGTGACCGCTCCTTATTTGCTTACCCGTTATGTGAAAACACAGTGCTGCTGTGTGCGTTTCTTCCACAGTCAGAGCGCGAACGCTGGGAAGGCGAAAATGCTGATGAAAAGCTCCTGAAAGAGTTTTCTCTTCTGCCCCGTGCTCCCCAATACGGCAAGGCGGAGCGAATCGAAGACATCCAAAAAATGATGGATATGACCAACTGTTATCGCTATCCGGCTGGCAAAGGAGTTGCTCTGATCGGTGATGCTGCTCTGCAATCTGATCCAATGTCTGGCATTGGCTGCGGTTGGGCTATCCAATCTGCGAAGTGGCTATTTGACGAGACGAATTTGCATGTTAAGCACCCAGTTATGCAGCGGGTAGGCATTATCCGTTATGCCAGAAAACATCAAAAAGAATTGCTTCCGCATAACAAATTTATTGTCCAGTCCTCTCTGGCCAAGCCTCATGGGGTACTCGAGAAAATGGTGTTTAAGGCGGCGGCCAATAATCAGGAAGTAGCCAATTTGTTGGGTGATTTTGTTGGTAGAAAAATACCCGTCAGTCAGTTTCTGCGACCGGGAAATATTCTTAAGTATGTCGGTTCCTCAATAGGCAAGCCTAAATCGACAAGCGCGGCATAATGAGCGCGTATAAATGGACGTTACTGAACATAGAAAGTAGGGATAGAAAGTTATGAAAAATATTGGAAAGACAATAATTGATCGCCTTGAAGAGCATGCCATAACACGTCCGCAGCGGACTGCGTACCGGTTTCTGAGTGCCGAGGTTGATGCCATGACATACGAGCAACTTCACGACTGTACGCGTGGAGTGGCAGGCTTCTTAGTCGATCGAGTTAAGAAGGGCGACCGAGTGGCCATTTGCTGCTCGCCGAGTCTTGACTTTATTCGAGCTTACATCGCGTGCCTTTATGCGGGTGTTGTCGCAGTACCGACTTACCCTCCGGCTCGCTCAGCAGACTGGGAGCGCCTCTCTAACATTCTTAAGGACAGCGGTTGCGTTGCGATAATGACAGACGATTTGATTGCTCAATCGTTGCGTGACCGACTGGGGGAAAGCGAACGGTCGATACCCGTTTACGCCGTTTCCGAATGCGTCGCGAATGCACAGACGCGAGAGCTTCCTGAGATTAGCGCTGACGACGTCGCGTTTCTACAGTACACCTCTGGTTCTACCGGCAATCCAAAAGGGGTGGTAGTGACTCATGCGAATCTCATGGCGAATGAAAACGCTGTGTGTAAAGCATTTGGCCACGATGATGAGTCAGACCTGCTGGGTTGGCTGCCGATGTATCACGATATGGGATTGATAGGCATCGCGCTGCAGCCGTTGTACTTGGGTACGACCTCGACATTGATGTCACCACAAACTTTTCTCAAGTCTCCGCTGTCATGGCTGAAGGCTATATCCCAGTATCGGCCACATACTTCTGGTGCGCCGAACTTTGCTTTTGAATTGTGCCTTAAGGCTGCTGAGCAAGAGGATCTGGAGGGGTTAGATTTGTCATCCTGGCGTGTTGCGTTCAACGGAGCTGAGCCGATTGATGCAGATACCATGATCCGTTTTGCAGAATACTTTTCCCAATATGGGCTACGCCCTGACGCTATCTACCCCTGTTATGGTTTGGCCGAATCAACTCTATACGTGACGGGCCATACCCGTGGCGAGGTTTTTCATACTGAGCTGGTTGATCGCGAAGCCATGAAAAAGAATAGATTGGTGGCGCCGTCTCCTAATAAGGCTTCGAATAAAATTGTTGGCACGCGGAATATTTGTGGACACGACATTCGAATTGTTGACCCTAATTCTGGTATCGAGAAGGGCGTTGGCGAGGTCGGAGAAATTTGGCTAAAAAATCCCAGCGTAGCGGCAGGGTACTGGAAGAATGAGGAGGAATCTGCGCGAACATTCCAAGCTTTTTCTTCGCAAGGCAATGGACCATTTTTGCGTACTGGTGATCTTGGCGCGCTGTATAAAGACTTCCTGTTTATTACGGGCCGCGTGAAAGACATGATTATTCTTAACGGTCGTAATTTTTATGCTACCGATATTGAAAAATGCGTGCAGAACAATGATCCCCGTCTACGTGTTGGTTACGGTGCCGCGTTTAGCATGTTCAGTGCCGGCCAAGAAGTGTTGGTTCTGGTGCAAGCTGTCAAGAAGGTTGATATTGACCCGGTAGAGGCGGGAAATATCTGCGCCGATGTTAAGAAGGCGGTATTGCGTGAGATGGGTGTCATCATTTCACGGGTGGTGCTGATTGATTCGGTGAATTTTCCTCGAACATCTAGCGGAAAAATTCGCCGTAATGAGTGCCGAGAGATGCTAGAACGACGCGACCTCAAGGTTGTCCATGAGTGGAATATCAAGGATAGGGTCCAAGCATTAATTGCATCTGCCACTTCCGCGACGGCGGCCTCTGCTGGAGTGTCGTCAGCAAGAAGTTCGGAGATTCGCAAACCGCCGGTGCAGATGTCTGATCTGGTTGAGGTAAAGGCGATAATTAAGTCGTGGTTGGCTGATGGCCTGAATATGTCCATGACGGATATCCCGTCGTCGGCGACCTTCGCTGAATTTGGCATTGATTCGGTGAAAATCGCTCAACTGGTGGCGCGACTTGAGAAAATGTACAGGATTGATATTGATCCCAAAGCTGCATGGGAAAACCCGACGATCCATGGTTTTGCCAAATATGTTCTAAGCGTCCAGCAAAGCGAAATTGCACGGTCGGAATTAGAAGTGGCCGAAGGCGCCTAGGAATGAAAATGCAAGCTCTCCGAAAGGTACACAGTGCGCTGCTTTGCCTTGCGCTGATAACTTTCATGTTGGTTCTGGGCGGGTGTAGCGAGGAAGAGTCTACGCCCCAACCTAGAGCGGTAAAGTTATATCGTGCCCAAGCTCCAGGCATGTCCTTTATATCTCTCGCGGCTCAGATCCGGCCACGCTACATCTCGGAGCTGAGCTTCAGGGTGTCTGGCAAGCTGCAAGAGATCAACGTCCATGCTGGTCAGCATGTTATTGCTGGACAAGTGCTAGCAAGAATGGATACGCGTGATTTGGAGATAGCGCTTTCGATCTCGCAGGCAACGGCGGAAGAAGCCAATCTGGCAAGGCAGAATTCCGAGCAGAGGAATCAGCGATACCAAGCATTGGCGGAACAGCGACATATTTCTGACCTAGATATGCTGGATTTGGCCGCGGAGAATGAAATGTTGGCTCGTCGTTATGAGCAGGCTCGGCTAGAGGTGCAAAAACGTCGTGCCGACTTGTCCGACGCTATTTTGACGGCAGATTTTAGCGGTCTAGTAGATGCGGTTTATGTCGAGAGAAACGAAATGGTGCCTAGCTACAAGCCGGTGCTGAGGGTTCTTAGTGGTGATCATTTAGAAGTCGAGGCCGAGATTCCGGTAAGTGTGGTAGGTAAAGTTCGTAATGATTTTGATGGCCGTGCCCATGCGCAAATCACTATCGATGGCAAGCAGTATGGCGCGTCATTGCGTGAACTCGCCGCTTCGGGTGGTAGTGCCGCGGGGACTTATCGTGCGCGATATGTGGTTAAGGATCTGCCGGAGGGAGCGGAAATCGGGCGGGTTGTTACTTTGCGCCTTTCTTATCCTCGCGAATCAGGAGACAGAGTTGTCGTGCCTATTGAAGCTGTTTTCGCTACCGAAAGCGGTGAAGCGGTATGGCTATATGACGAGCAGACATCAACGATTGAAAGGCGGAAGGTTGCTGTGCAAGAGGTGTTGCCCGGTGGAGCGTTGATTGAAGGTATTAGTGTTGGCGCTCAGCTTGTTGCTGCCGGAGTACATTACCTAACAGACGGTCAGTCGGTGAAATCTTTCGAGTGAGCCGATGGGGCTAAATTTTAAGTATGAATGATAAATTCAATTTTTCTTTAATTGCGATTAAGAATCCTTCGCTAACGCGCTATTTTTTTGCCGCATTGTTGCTTGCGGGCTTGCTTGCTTATGCTGGGATAAGTCGAGACGAAGATCCTCCGTTTACGTTCAGGGTGATGCTGGTCAGTACGTATTGGCCAGGTGCTTCTGCACAGCAGATGGCGCAGGAAGTTTCATATCCTCTTGAGAAAGTTATTCAGGAAGTCGCTTACGTCGATAAAGTGCGTAGTTACTCCAAGCCAGGTGAAACAACAATATTTGTTGACCTAGAAGATGCTACGCCGATCGATGATATTCCAAGTATCTGGTACAGCATAAGAAAGAAAGTTTCTGATAACCGATATCTCCTGCCTCCTAATGTCTCCGGGCCTCATTTTGACGATGAGTTTGGTGAGGTTTTCGGAATTATTTATGTGCTCGAAGCACAAGGTTACACATACAAGGAAAAGCTGGATGCTGCTGAGACAGTACGCAGTGAATTACTAGCCCTGAAGGAAACGGGGAAGGTTATTCTTATTGGTGTTCAGGATCTTGCCTACTATATCAATGCGTCCGCTGGACAACTCAAAGAAAGGAACCTAACGCCGGAGGAATTGGCGGCGGCCGTTCGTGATCAAGTAGATGTCCTAGATTTCGGCGCAGTTAATGTTGCTAGCAGTGATATGCCGATAAGGACTGATGCGGTCGTGATGAGCATGAGCGATCTTGGTGGCGTTGTTATTCCCTCTCACGGAGTCGGCGTACGCCTTGATGAAATAGCGACGATTGAGGAGGGCGTGGCACCACACGGCTCGCCTAAGTACCTAGTGAACGGGCGCGAAGTTATTGGCATCGGTGTTTCCCTTGCTCGAGGCCATGACATTATTGAGCTGGGGATGCAGGTGGGCGCTGCGGTAGAAGCTATGAATGCAGCGCTTCCAGCAGGGATGACGTTGGTTCGTGTCCACGATAAACCCGCAGCTGTAAACGCGACGGTTGATGAATTCATTGGTGTTCTTACCGAGGCCGTGTTTATTGTTTTACTGGTTTCATTTCTTACGCTAGGCATAGAGCGTGGCCGCAAGGGGATTGATTGGCGGCCCGGTTTGATTGTTGCCTTGACCATACCAGCAGTGCTCGCTGCGACGTTTTTATATATGCGATGGGGCGGTATATATCTGCACAAAATTTCTCTTGGTGCGCTGATTATTGCGCTAGGGCTTTTGGTGGATGATGCCATCATTGTCGTGGAGATGATGGTCAAGAAGTTAGAGCAGGGAATGACTAGGTTGGCCGCTAGTACCTATGCGTTCCAGGCGACCGCCTCCTCCATGCTGATTGGCACGATCATTACCGCGCTTGGATTTCTTCCTATTGGTCTGGCGACTTCTACGGTGGGTGAATATACCTACGCTATATATGCAGTAACGGCGGCAGCATTGCTTTCGTCGTGGTTTGTGTCGGTATATTTCGTGCCTTTTCTTGGCTATCAGATACTCGAAGAGAAACCGCGCGCGGCAAGTGATCTAGAGAATGGCGCAGCAGAAGGTATGGGGGCTGGCCTTGCTTTGTGGTGTTTAGAAAACCGGAAGAAAGTCATGGCGATGACCGCGCTAGCATTCGCAGGCGGATGTGCAGGCATGATCGTAGTGGAACAGCAGTTTTTCCCAGACTCGAATCGTCCAGAAATACTAGTTGATTTGTGGTTGCCAGAGGGTGCGACTTTGCAGGCGAGTGAAGCGCTGGTTCGAGGTGTTGATGCTGAGTTGCGCGGTATCGATGGTGTCGAGTTGGTGTCGTCCTTTGTTGGTTCCAGCGTCCCACGCTTCTATCTGCCTATCGAGCAGTCTCTATCACAAGATTGCTTTTCCCAGCTCATCGTAGTCCCACGGGATAATGAGGCTAGGGACGTGTTGAGGTGGCAGCTTCCGCAGATCCTTTCAAGCAAATTCCCCGAGGCTCGAAGTCGCGTACAGCTGCTGCCCAATGGGCCGCCGGTTACGTATCCGATTATGTTTCGTGTGATCGGTTCGGATGCCGCTAAGGTTCGGGACATCGCAAGCTCTGTAGAGGCTATCGTGCGGCAATCACCTGGAACCCGCAATGTACATAACAACTGGCACCAAAAAATTAAATCTATGCAAATGCAACTTGGTGGGAACCAGAGTCCGCGGGCGAAGCTGGGTGTGACATATCAGCAAATTGCTAATAGTGCGCTATCGACAGCCGAAGGGGTCCAACTGACATCGATTTGGAGCGACCACCAGCGTAAGGGAATCTATCTCCATCAGAACGGGCAGGGCGTGAATGAGCCGGCTTATATAAACGGCGCCGCCATACATCTGGCTGACGGAAAGTTACTTCCTTTGTCTCATTTGGGGCGCGCTGATATGCAGTGGGAGCCTGGCGTAATGTGGCGACAGAACGGCAGTTATGCCGTAACGGTGCAGAGCGAAGTCGAGCGTGGTTATCAGCCAAATACTATAGCTGCGCCCATCAATACGCAGTTAGACGATATACGCGCCACGCTACCGTTGGGATATCAGATAGAAGTGGCTGGAACCTTAGCTGAATCGGGCAAGGGCAGTGATTCCATTAATGCAAACGTGCCCTTGATGCTGTTTTCTATCTTTACTTTGCTGATGGTGCAGTTGCGCAGCTTTACCAAGAGTCTGTTGGTGTTTTTAACCGGCCCGCTTGGTTTTATTGGTGCGACAGCCAGTCTGTTGATTAGCGGACAGCCAATGGGATTCGTTGCCATGTTAGGTGTTATTGCGCTCAACGGTATGATTATACGAAACGCATTAATTCTTGTGGACCACATTGAGCAGGAGGTTCGCGCAGGTATGAATCGGAAAGATGCGATTATCCAAGCGGTGGCGTCTCGATTCAGACCGATAATGCTCACTGCAATTACAGCAGTACTAGCAATGATTCCTCTGACATCGAGTACTTTTTGGGGCCCGATGGCGACGGCAATGATGGGCGGATTAATTGTTGCGACGCTGCTGACCTTGTTCAGTCTCCCTGCTGTGTATGCCACTTTTTTTGCTAGAGATGAAATCTAGTATTGCGGCGCCGCGCTCCTCCTTAAGAGATTCCGTTCATGTATGGGTGTGGGATGGGGGAGGGGTTTCAATACGAAAAATGGAGGATGCTCTGCATATCAGTGAGCGTGCGTACGCATCGCGATTTCGTAGTGCCAAGGCGAGAGAAACATTCTTGCGGGGACGGTTTGCTGTTAGGACATTGCTCAGTCATTACCTAGGGCAACATAGAACAAGCTGGATAATAGCGACGGGAAGGTTTGGCAAACCCGATGTTTTAATGGCGGATCGGTCTCTTTATTTCAACTTATCTCATGATGAGCACTGCATTGTCGTTGCGCTGTCTTCCGTAGGAGATGTTGGTGTGGATGTCGAAGCAGAGCCAGACAGCGGCGCTGTTGCCATTATAGCCGAGCAGCACTTTAGTCATTTGGAGCGAGAAGCACTGAATGCTGGAGCGCTGACTTTTTCTCAGATCTGGACGGCTAAGGAAGCTGTTCTTAAAGCCAGTGGTGATGGTATTACATCATGGCTGAAGGAGGTTGAAGTCGTGTGTTGCATCGCAGGGGCGATCGCGTTGGCAGAGCACGTACATTATCGGGGTAAAGATTATCTTTTGGCGCAACGACAACTGATGCAGCGACAAGTATCGGTTAGCGCGGTATTGGGCAGGGATGAGGACGTGCGGAAAAGAGCCGCCACGTTCGATACACATATTGAGGTTTTTGATTATTCAAATCTTATTTAGCGAGGATGCTAATAGTAATGATGAAGGAAAAGGAATTCATCGAAGGGTTGCCGCGTGCGCGATGGCACCAAGAGCAGCGGTTGGCCGATTTTCTTAAGCAGAGTTCAGCGACGTTGTTTGGTCGGGAGCACGGATTTTCTGATATCGATTCGCTTGAGAAATTTCGCAAGAACGTTCCATTATGCGAGTACAGCGATCTGACGCCATATATCGACCGAATCCTTTCTGGCGAAAAAGATATTCTATTTGCAGGTTTGCCGTACTGCTACTTATCGAGTAGTGGGAGTTCATCGGGAAAAGCCAAAATTTTGCCGATGAGCCAAGCCTACTTTACAGATATATATAATCCTTTCCTGCATTTGTACATGTCGGCTCTTATGCGGCACTGCAATCATGTCCGTAGTGATTGGGACGCTACGATTAACTTCAAATGGGATCCTCTTTATCGCCCGGCTACCTTAGCAAATGGTGCGTTGCACCTTGGTGTTAGTCAGGTCGATTTAAATCAAAGCTTTCAGAATGAGGGGTTGTCGGAGCCGGGCACTCGTTCCCCTTGGTCACAAGTGCCGGAGGCGATTGATTGTCCGGTAGAGCGTTTGTATTACCGCATACGCTTAGCGGCTAAGCATGATATTCGCCAGATTGTTGGGATCAATCCGGCAGTGATTGCTGCCTTGCCGGACCTGCTGGAAAAACATGCAGACAGACTGATTGAAGAGCTCCGCTTGGGCGTTTATGGCGAGGAGCAGATAGATGCACCAGATGAGCTACTTGCGCTACGGCTAGTACGTGAGCGTTTGCGCGATGGGAAATTACTGCCACGGCATTTATGGCCGAGAATGCGCAGTCTGCTGTGCTGGGATCAAGGCATCGCCTCCCTGTACTTGCCTAATGTCGTGCCGTTATATGGAAATGAGTGCAGCGTTATTGCTCCCCCGTTGGGTGCATCTGAGTCACCTTTGACGATGAACTTGCCAGCGCATGGCATCAAAAACGTCCTAGCGTACGGATCTTCTTTCTATGAGTTCATTGATGTACAGGATGGTCAGAACAGGCCGCTGTTGCTCGATGAATTACAGCAAGGGGGGCACTATCGCGTGGTGGTAACGCACATGTCGGGGCTATACCGCTATGTGCTTGGCGATATCGTCAAAGTCACCGGTTTTTCCGGTCAGGCGCCGGAGCTTGAATATATGGGGCGTTACAACGCGCTTAATCCTGTGACTGAGTCCGTACTGATTGAAGCGGTCGCAAGGGCGGCGAGTCGGGAAAGTGTTGCGATAAGAAACTTCACTTTTGCCAAACGTGACGATGATATTGTCTTGCGACTGGAGTTGAAAAAGGACGAGCTTTCCGTCTTGCCGAGCACTGAATTACAGATGCGCTTTCTAGAGACTGTTAATGAGCAGATAGGTGGCCAGCGTATTGCGGATCTGACTCTAGAGACTGCCGGAACTTTCAGCGAAAGCTGGTTGTATAAAGTGTCATCCGGGTTGCGCCCTCCTCAGGTAAAAGACAAAGTCTGGGGTGGTCTATGATATTTTTTGTTCTCACTATTTTGGCCTGTTTTATCGCCGGTGATTTGGTTCGAGCAGCCGGAGCATCGGCAGAGTGGACGAGGAAGTTAGTTCATATTGGCGCCTGTACAAGCATTGCGCTTTACCCCTACTTTGGGATGAATCGTTATCAATTAGCTGTAATCGCTGCTGGGTTTGCCATCTTCCTTTATCTTGTCAGAGGCACGTGGGTTACACGTTCGATTGCCTATGTTGAGCGCCATTCCTTTGGTGAGGTTATGATGCCTGTCTCGGTGGTTATTACCTGCTTGCTGGATGTTAACTATCTTGTCTTTATGTGTGCGTACCTAGTGCTTGGTTTTTCAGATTCTCTGGCCAGTCTTGTCGGCCAACATTTTGGTCGTCGAGAAATTACGTTTTTTCGATCGAGTAAAACCTATGTTGGGTCAGTCGCTTTCTTTTCGTCATGCATGATTATAATTTTATTAGTTCCTTGGTTTAGTGGTGTTTTGTCGTGGCGAGCATTTGGTTTTTTTGTTCTGCTATCTGTCATGTTAACGTTAATGGAGGCTGTGTCGCAGAAAGGGACGGATAATCTATTTCTACCTGTAGCTGGGGTTTTAGGTATGAATCTCGTTTTACAGGGGGCGATATGAAGCCAATTCTTATCATCATAGGCCCATCTGGCGTTGGGAAATCTTCCGTTATTTCGTCTTTGCGGGCGAAGAAAAGAGTGGAGCTTGTGCCTACGTGGACAACTCGGCGCCCCCGCTCTTATGAACACGAAAACCTAGCTGATCATGTTTTTGTAGATGCTGATACTTTTGTAAAAAAGGAACAGCAAGGTTATTTCATGGCCTGCACCTCTCTATTCGGTTTGGATTACAGATACGGATTGCCAGACAGATGTTATTGGCAGGGTGACGGTGTTCATGTTGTGATGCTCAGAGCGATGCTTATGGAAGAAATTACTCGCTACTTCTCCGATTATAGGATCTATCAGATTGAGGCTCCTGTGCAGAGGGTGCGAGAGCATATGCTCCATCGTAAACGAGAAGAGGGCGATATTGGCTCGCGCTTAGATGGCTTTAACAAGGAAGTCGTATTGGGTCGTAATATTGCTGACAGAGTGATTGAGAACGACGGGCATACTGAGCAGACAGCCGAAAAGATATGGTCATATATATGCCAAGACTTTAATCTGGATGAAGTTGTCGCATGAAAGTCCTGTACGCCCCGGTAGGTATTACCCCTACAAAGCCTCTTACTGCATCGCATCTTCGCGGTGTACTGTTGGTCGACGCAATGCAAAAAATTCGTTCACGGATTGATGATGTTACTGTCTGGCATAACCGTCGCCCTTGGGATATTTCGCTGCAAACCACGCAGTTTTGGGGCTACCTCGATACCCACTTCCCAGATCATGACTACTCATCTGAAACGGATATTAGTTTAGGAATGAAATATGTCCGTGCAAGCGCCGCTTCATTCGAAGCAAGCGCTGAAATGTTGCAAGGTTATACCTCTGGTGTGGATTCCAGCGGGTATCTTCATCCTTCTGCGCAAAGGATGCTAACAATATGGCGAGACGTCTTTTCCTCAATCAGTGTGGACCCAGACATTATTACTCGTTCTGATGCGTTTGAGGATAGTGCTGAGAACGTGATGGGGCGGCTTGATAAACTTGGTATATTGCTTGACCAGCGTGGTCAGGGTGGCTGTGGTTATATTGATTTAACGGATGAGGGGTTGCCGTTGCGCAAGATTGTCGATGCGGACGGAAGTGCTAACTATATTGTTGCCATCTTGCGAGATATATGGATGCGCGCTCAGTCATTCGACAAAACATTTTTGGTCTATGACAGCAGCGTAGAGAGAGATTATATTTTGCTCGAAAGAGTTCTTCGCCTCACCGGTGTTGAATGTCAGCGCTGTCCCTTCAAACGCGTGCCGGTGAATGGCGCTGTTCTATCGTCCAGAGAAGGAGGTTGGAAGGGGACAACCGCTGGGGAATTGCTGGTCAAGTTACGCGAGTTCTCGGTAGCAGCGATTAGCTTGGGTTTGAGAATGTATTTTCTATATCAATTGGGATTGCGAAACCCTACCGGTTTTGATGCAGCGCAGCTGCATCGTCAGGTCGAAGCGAGTGAGAAGCTAATTGGTGAGTTAGGTAATTACTGCAACGTTGAAATGCCGCTCGCTTTCTGGCAACAGTTTCGCACCCGTTCTGACGATATAGATATATATCGCGTTTTGTCCATGATCGCCGGCAAGAAAGTTTCGGCGGCAGAAAAGTCGGCTCTAGTGGGGTGTTTGATATGACGAGTTTGCAGCCATATGATGCACCCTTAGCACGCCGGATGTTACGCGTTGCGGAGGCTCAAGGCAGGGCTGGGAGCAGTGCGTTGTGTCTCGCGGTGGTTCATCGATTCGAGTTGTCGTCTTACGTGCCGGGATTATTTGAGCTTTTGCGATACGCGGTGAAGGCGAACATGGCGCAGGACTGGTTGGCTAATTTCACAAAGACACTTTTTTTGACTGGAAACCCCCAGCGAACGTGGCTACAGGATCAATTCCATGCATCCGGTCCTGATTGCGGTTGGATGCTGGTATACGGAGACCGTGATCTGAACCGCGTGTCCGCTAAGTTGCCACCTCTTTTACTTGGCGAGGCGTTACCCGCACAGGACTCTTGTGTGGCGCTGTCGGCATCGTCACTCCGTGATGTAGAGGTTCTGGCGCATGCAGGTCAATTTTCTTTTCAGTCTTATCTCGTTGCCATTACTCACCTATTGGCTGAGGCATTTATCGCTGGTGAGCTTGATGGTGTGGGGAAAGTATATTTTCGTTGGTCTGTTGAGCCCATTTTGATCGCGAGCGCTGATCTTGGCGTGCGCATTGCTCAAGTAGCTGAGGTTGGTGTTGCCGATGCTGTTTTGCGTTACCGATGAGATCACTAGTCGTAGTATTTGTCGCTAACCTAGACTCCGAGCAGCGGAGTTTTCGGTAGTTTTTGACAGGCATGATTAACGCCACGACAGAACGATTAAGAAGTGTAAGTGGGGAAATTATGGCGCTATTTCGGAATTTGAAATTTGACGTTCTGATGATGGATTAAGAACACCCAGTCACCGTGATTGGGCGTTCTTAATCAGAATGACGATGACTTATGCTGCAGAGCGCTTTTCTTTCGCTTCATATATCAAATCATAGTCACTCAGCTTGAAATAACTTAGGTGCTTCTTTAGCGCGGCAAGTGACCACGGCCACGCGGCGAAGTTTCGACCATTTTTATCGAGGTAGTAGCTCTTGCAGCCACCACTATTGAAGACAGTGGTTTTAAGATGCTGTTGCACTTTATCGTTGTGCTTTTGCAATACGTCCGTGCGGATGGTGAGTTTGCTGATGCTGTGACTCTTAATCTTTTTTAGCCCATCAACAATGTACCCCAACTGCGCTTCGGCAAGGCCAATAAACGAATCGTAGACCAGCACGTTAGGGCCCAGTACGAGAAAGGCGTTCGGCATATTGGCCAGTGTCGCGCCGAGATAGGCTTCCGGCGAGCTGTCTTTCCATAGATCAGACAAGCGATCGCCGTCGGCGTTGATCACTTTCTTGCCGATAGGCGGGTGCGAGACTTCAAAACCAGTGCCCCAAATAATAACGTCTACTTCGTGGCGCTCGCCATTGGCGGCAACAACGGTATTGCCATCCACTTCTATTAGACCATGTGGAATTAAATGCGTGTTGTCGGCCTGAAGCGCTGGGTAGTAGTTGTTGGCAAACAGGATTCGCTTGCAGCCTAGCGTGAAATTTGGCGTGACCGCATCCCTCAGCGCTTTGTCTTTGATTTGCAATTTAAGCAACTGCTTGGCGGCGTTGCTTATCGGTTTGAGGATGTTGGGGTTACGCAAACCAAAATTGATCACATTCAGCGAGTTCGCCACGGTCTTGCGCCAGCCGCGTTGAATTGCCGGAAGCTTTTCAATTACTCGTTTACTTGTGTCGCCCAGCAGCATGTCTGGCTTAGGCAGCACCCAAGGGGCAGTGCGCTGGAATATCAGCAGTTCTTTTACCTTGGGCTGAATCTGCGGAATAAACTGAATGGCCGAGGCGCCGGTACCGATTACCGCCACGCGCTTTCCTGCTAGGTCGTAATCGTGATTCCACTTAGAGGAATGGAACATTTCGCCAGTGAACCCTTCTATGCCGGCCAGAGCCGGAATGACAGGTTCGCTAATAGGACCGGTAGCGAAAACCACCGTGCGCGCAAGGGACTGACCACGGCTAGTATCGAGTATCCACAAGTGACGGGATTCATCCCACTGGGCGTTGTTCAGTGCGTTGCCGAATTCGATTAGCGGCGTAATGCCAAACTGGTCGCTGACGCCTTCAAGGTAGCTGAGGATTTCGGGCTGTCGAGCAAATAGGTGGCTCCATTTGCTGCTTGGCGCAAACGAGTAGGAGTATAGCGAAGAGGGCACATCACAGCCGCAGCCAGGATAGGTGTTCTCGCGCCAAGTTCCGCCAACGCGTGACGCCTGCTCAATAATCTTGAAGTTGTGATAGCCCTCTTCTTTCAGCTTGATGGCAGCGGCGATGCCGGAAATGCCGGCGCCGATAATAAAGGAGTCATAGATGTGGTTGGCGGAGGCCTTTGCTTTTTTGGTTGCTGTCATGTTCATGCCTCCTTGTTATTGACGAAACGATAAGAGAAGCCGAGAAATTTTGCGTAAAGATTGGGCGATGCGCGTTTCATCAACCAGAACATTTTGGCGTCTATTTGCGGTGTCGTGTACAGCTCGCCTTTGTCTAGGCGGTTCAGTGTGAGTTTGGCCACATCATCACTGGTCGTCATGGCGTAATTCATCAGCGCATGGTCCGCCAGTTTGGAGTAGCGCCCAGGGATGCGGCCGTTCTTAATAATATTAGTCGGCACGAGGGTTGGGCAGAGTACATTCACGCGAATGTTGTCTTTGCGCAACTCTGAGAAAAGGGTTTCGGATAGCGCTCGTACGCCTGCTTTGGTGACGTTGTACGCGCTCATTTCCGGGGCTGCGGTAAAAGATGCAGCAGAAGCCACATTAATAATGGCGCCATGTCCCTGTTTCTTGAAGCCGGGCACAAAATAGTGGCAGCCGTGGATGACGCCCCATAGATTGATGTCCATGCACCACTTCCAATCATCGAGCGACATTTCGTCGAACTTGCCGCCGAGGCCAACGCCCGCGTTATTGATGATTAGTGTGACAGGGTGGCCAAGCAGTTTTTCCGATTGCTGAGCTAGTTTTTCAACTTGTTTGGCGTCACGTACATCGCACGTGACGGCATATCCTTTGCCGCCTGCTTGTTCGACTAGCGCGACGGTCTCTTTGGCGCTTTCTAAATCAATGTCGGAGCAGACAATAGCGCCATTACGGGCGGCCAGCTGTAGTGCAAAGCTGCGGCCAATGCCGCTACCCGCGCCGGTGATGACGGCATAAGCGTCCTTGCTTGGAGAGGCAAAGCGTTGCTTTAAAAATTCGATCATTATGATTATCCAAACAGTTATTGGTCGAAGCGCACCTAGCGCGGTTGCGTAATGCGAAAATTACGCCCGTATCGGTGGTACGAATTCTTTAATCAAATAGGGGGCTAATAGTCCCGTTTTGGGGTTCAGCAGCTTCTCTTTGTAGTAATCAAGATACGCTGTGGTGTCATGGTCGTTGGGGTGAAAATCTTTGCGCAGATAATCGAGAATATGATTAATGGTGCTGCCATAAACGCCGTCTTTGGGGCCCGCTAACAGCGCTAGGCTGTTTTTCACATCTTTCCAATAGCGCAAGCTGAACAGGTTTGACGGTTTGCGGATCACGGGAATCAATGAGCCGCCCAGTGGCACCAAGAACATGATAGTGAAGGCCGCGAGAGCAAAGCCACTGATGCGCAGAGGGTAGCTTCCGGAAAGTGTCTGGTAGACATCGTAGGCAATATCCTTGTGTTCTGACTCTTCGAGCATGTGCCACATCCATAGCGCGCGCTGCTTTTCGTCCTTGGTTTCGAAGAAAATATCTTCATGTTTCATCATGTATTCCGACAACACGGCAGTGAAGTGTTCAATGCCTGCCATCAGGGAAAGTTGCAGGCGATTGGGGAATTTTTTGAAACCGTATTCGAATACGTTGTCAGCGAGAAACCGGTAGAACGCCACCGGAAAGCGGTGTTCGGCGAGAGTATCGTTAAATTCGTTGTGCATTTTGGAATGGACGGCTTCTTGGCCGATAAGCGCGGTTATTCGCTGCTTCAGCACGGGGTCCTTGAGAAACTGACGATGATAGCGGGCGGTGTCTATCACTAGGTCTTCGCCAAAAGTTAGAAAGATGGAGAGTGCCTCAAAGTATGCGGTGGCCAGTTCAGTATTTCTGAAAAAAGTAGTGTCTACATCCTTTGCATCAAATTGGAAGTCCATGTGCCGGATTGGGATCTCCACATTTTTCTGAGTGGGTTTTGCTGCGTACTGATGAATGCTTGCTGTGTTCATGGAGAGCCACCTATCTACGAAAGGCCGAAAGCTGATGAACGCAAGGTGGGCGTAGCGCTTGCCTTGCGTACAGGTATGTTATTGGGAGGCACATTAAGCCGAGTGTTTGTTCGGATTCAACTCGGATTGCTGTTTGGCTGTGCAGAATGGGGCGGTAGGTGCTAGTTGAGAGCGCAAGCGCTTTTCTAGGGAATAGGCGTTTGAGCGCGTTGTTCATTTTTTGCCCAGCGCGTAGGCTGGGTCGCTATTTGGGCAGCACTTCTTTATATAGCACGAATGCACAGCGCCCAATGCAGGGAATACGAATCGAGGATAGATGGGATGATCCGGGTTAGTCCCGGATCACGTCTAGCAAACGAAGGCGTAACTGCCCGTCGCCAAGAGGCCATTTGATTTCGTCGCCCACTTTCAGGCCTAGCAAGGCTGCGCCTGCAGGAGAGAGGATGGAGATGGCGTCGCTATAATTGCGGGCTTGTTCAGGCAGCGTTAAAACTCTTTCATGTTCCTTGCCGGTGTTTTCATTACGAAAACGCAGGCGGCAGCCCAGTGTCACGATGTCGTCTGGCATTTCTTTGGGATCGATAAATTGGGCGCGATCCAGTTCTTCGTAAAGGTGTTCGGCCTGATCGGATTCTTCTTGGATATTGTCTAAAAGCGCATAAAGGCGCTCACGGTCAAGCGTGCTGACCATGATAGCTGGCATGGTATTCATATTGATTCCCGAATTGATAGATGGAAAGAAGGATGCTGCGGGCGCCGAACACCCAAGAGAGGAGTTCGGCGCTATTTGTGGAAAGTAAGAGTGCCCGCGGCCACAAACATCGTGTTTGCAGCCTCAATCACAGATAAGTCTTTGCCGGCAAGGCCGGGGAGGGATGGATTTGGTTTAATCATTACCAGAGAGTATCAAATCTATGCGGGGCGTCCAGCACATTTATTGAATGTGCCCGTTATATCGTAAAGCGACAGCTGTGATTAGATAACGTTATGGAGCCCGGCGTTTTTAAACGTTCATTTTTTCTTCCTAATGCTCCTTATTTACGCTTCGCCATCCGTCGACAGAAAGCAAGTTGTCTTCCTCTCTAAGCCAGTAAAGCGCTAAGCATGCGGCGAGCATCGGCCAAGCGGCGAAGAACAGAAGGTGGTCGAACGGCGCCAGATATTGCCGCCACGATGACAGCGTAGAGATGCCATGCATGATCAGTATCAGTCCATAGCTTAGGCGACGGAATGACCCTGACACAAAGGCCAACACTACCAGTAGTTGTAGGCAGGCAAGCACGGTAAACGTGTTGGCAGGAACATTTTCAATCCCATAAAAGTTTGAGAACACCGCGCCGGTATGGCTCGGGTTAAAAAACTTGTCTAGGGTCCACATTAGCATGACGATAAAGACGCCCAATCGTAGTGCTAATAAAGATCGAGTTAAGGCAGTGTTTGTCATCTTGATCTTCCTTTTTTTGTTGCTGCTAAGAGTCGCTACTATTTTGATTTCCAATGTCTTCGCACTTCATGGCCTAGTGGCTCTAGATCAGATGGATGAACCGAAGGGGTGCAGTAAGTCGGCGCAATTTTGAGTAGATGGGGCATTTCACCGCCGGCGTTTCTTCGGTACCTAACTAGCAGATTTAGAAATTTTTTGTAGTTCTCGTGTCATGTGATCTAGAAACGATTCATGGTGCGGGCGCATCACTAGTAAGCTCCATATTGATGATATCATTTTGATGCCTCCTTTTAATGCAATGAATTGATGTGCGTTAAGCTATTAATCTTGCGTAAGCCTCGGCTTACAAAATAATTTATTTGATGCACAACGGTATCATTTTGGCTCCGCATGCCCTGATTTTTGACGGGAATTTGATTTTTGACGGGAATTTGAGTTTTCGGCAGCCTGTTTGATGTCGTTTTGACACTCTTCTGTTTTGCTCTAATGCTTGCTCGTATAGAGGCCCAGCGACTACCATGCCCGCCGGGACGTATATCGGCTGCCGAGTTGTTTGCACTATTGCGAGCAGGCAGTTAGGTGTTTTGGGGTATAAACGGGGTGAAGGGTGCGCCGATTGGTGCACTCTCAAGGGATTATTTCATGCTCGCAAGGAAAGCGTGCTTCGCGCTTGGGTTCGCTCTTTTTTCACACTGTGTATATGGGGAAGACATCCGCGCCGATGGAGTTGTTGACGGCATCGGCTCTACTGCAATTCCCTATGTTGCCACCCTTTCAGACTGTGATTCTATTACTGGCATTACCGTAACGGGTGGCGCTACGCCCTCCTATGAGCGGACCAGCGACGCAACTGCCGTTTGCGTGACACGCTTTTCTCTCGCCGGTGCCAGTCGTCTTACTCCTCGTGTGACTGTGACTCGTCTAGGCGGTATCGAGCAGGTAATCGAAGAGACGTTCCCTGTTGCTGATTCAACAGCGCCGACGCTTTTGATTTCTGATATCGCTATAGAGAGCGGGGAAGATGGGCAGCAGCTCATTCTGACTCTTGAGGCTGACGATGCGGTTGATCTGAGTTACCTCACGGTATCAATGACGGGGTTGCGAGCATCTGTATTACGTGCCCGTGGCGGCGTTGTGAGTGCTGCGGCACAGGAGGCTTTTGCTCGCGTTGATAGTATGCGTGTCTTTCCGGACAGCGAGGGGCAAACTCAATATCAGGTAGCCTTGCCGGTGGCAGGGGAGCTTAGTCTAGATGTTGTCGCAGCGGATGCTATGGCGCTAATCGACGTTGCGGCTGTCGATGCCTACGGTAACAAGACGACGCTGTCGGATATTCGTTTCATTGGCGGTGAGATATCTGAGGCAGTGGAAGGACTCCGCGTCTTGCCGGATAGAATCGTTATAACCAACCCTCTGCAAAAACCGGCCATTGTGCCGGTGGTCGACTTTCAGTTTCGTGGTGAGGTCGCTTTGCCTGGTTCGGGCGCCGGGGTTACCTATGAAAGTAGCCATCCTGACTTAATCGGGGTTTCCGCCGCAGGTTTGGTGTATGCCCTGCAAGAGACACTGGGCACTAGCGTAACGATTACGGTGGGCTACCCCGGAGTTGATTCCGTGGTGGTTCCAGTCAGAGCTGATTTTTCTGTGACGGTTGATCGCCTTGAGCTTGAAGGTGTAAGTGAATCATCGCCTTTGGTGCTGGAGCGGTTGAATCGTTATTTAGAGCTGCCGCCGTTAAGCGCTGTTCTCAGCGATGGCGAACGGGTGCCAATCCCCGAGAATTGGAAACGCAATTTGGAGGTATTAAGCGTCGCGTCCTTGCTGCAGTCGGATAAGGCCGGACGGCTGCGCTCTGGTGGCGTCATCCCCGAAATCGAACCCGCGATGGTGCGTCTAAATCTCACTGACGTGGCCGTGAGTCCTCTGGAGTTTCCTGTTGCCGCACAGGACGCGCCGCCGGACGTTTCGCTGGATATTGATGGCGCCGCAATTGTCGGTTCCGATTATCAATTATTTGCCCGTGCTTCTGATGACGTCGGAGTCTCGCGTGTCGATTTTCTCGTTGACGGTACTCCCATAAGTTCGAGCTTTAAGCCGCCTTACGGTGTGATCTTACCTATCAGTGAGCAAATGCTGGGCAAGACGCTTTCTTTAGTCGCATTGGCTACGGATACTTTTGGTAATACCTCTCAGTCACCTGAAAAGAACGTGACGGTCGGCACTAAAAGTAATGTTCTGCATATTGGTCAAATAGAGGTCGTGTCGCCAAATGATGGCCAACGAGTGGTCGAAGGCGTACCACTCGTGGTTCAGATCGAAAAGAACATGGGCAGCAACCCTTCAGCGATTAACCTCGATCTTCGCAATATTTTATTTTATTTAGATGCAAAGGAAGTCGGGCAAGCGTCTGCCCCGATAGTAGAGGAGCGTCCTAGCGAAACAGGTGAGGGGACGGATTATATTTTTATCTGGCGAGCTCGCTTGATGTTGCCGCAGGTCAGTACCAGTGAGACCTCTGTTTCGTTGGGGATAAAGCTTATCGGTAGTGGGGACAGACAGAAGGATTTGCCCACGCGTCTGATTCGTGTGGTTGCGAATCAACCACCCAGTGCACTCATCAAATCGCCTGTTGAAGGCGCTGCGGTAACCGCTGGCGATACCGTTGATGTCAAGGTGGCGTATAGCGATGACACCGGAGGATTCGGTGCCAGAGTGGAGTTACTTGATGGCTCCGATGTAATTGGGCTTATTGAAGGCGGGAAGAAAGAGCTGCCTGAACGTGATGTGCTGAACCCTTCAGTTGAAGAGGCTGCTTTCTCTGTGCCGACATCTGAAGAAGATATTGGCAAAGTGTTGTCTTTGCGCGCACGAATAACGGATTTTCATGGCAAGTCTTATACGACGGAACCGAGAGACCTGTCTATTGTTGCAGATCAGCCGCCAAGCATAGCGATTAGTCACCCCGTTGAAGGCAGCTCCTACATCGCCGGGATGCCAATTAATCTGCGCGCGTCAGCAAGTGACGATGTGAAGGTGAAGCGGGTTGATTTTTATGTCGATGGACGACTGTCGTCTTCCGATTACTCTGCGCCTTTTAGTATTCAGCATGATACCGAGCCGTTGACGGGCAAAGAGCGTCGGCTAACGATTACTGCTGAGGCTTTTGACAGTGCGGATCAGCGTGCAGAAGCTGCGCCGGTAACGGTCGTACTAGGACATGACGAAGTGGCTCCCGTGCTTAATCTTGCCTCGCCATCGATAACAGAAACCGAAGCGGGTTTAGATTTGGCGCCGGTGTTGGAGCGTGAGCCGTTTGTGCTCAAGTTTACGGGCTTCGATAATCTCGGCGCCACGCGTATTGAGGTGGAAGGCATCGCTCGCGCGAATGGTAATTCTGGCGCGTGGCAGTTAACCGGACAACCTACGGACGTTGCGACCGAAGCGCAATTGCCATTGTTGAGTATTCCTAGTGCACTTAACGCCTACTCGGCTTTAGCGCTGATCGAAGCACCTGCATTTTCACATACAGCAAACGTTGATCAGGACCTGTATCGCATTACGGCGCGTATTTTTGATGACCGTGGCAATAAATCTGAAATGACCTTCGCGGTTGCGGTTAGAGCGGATGCTCCGCCGGCAGTGACTCGCCTTGATGCCGACCAGCCTGCCTATCAATTGCGCGATACTTTACGCATTAGCGTTTTAGCGGAAGATGACAAAGCGATTTCGCAGCTACACTATCGCGTGTATCAGGGCGAATCCTTGCTGCATGAATCGCAAAAGTCTGAACCGGTAGATTTCTTCGGTCTGAAGAGCGTACAGAGTTCCTTGTCTCTTCCGGTGTCTGATCTCGGTATTGCTAATCAAGATGCGAGTATTCGTATTGATGTAACCGCCACGGATGATCGTGGAGTTCTGTCTGATGTGAAGTCGCTACAGGTGCCAATTAGTGCGGATGGCGAGGGGCCCTCATTTTCATTTGTCACACCGGCAGAATCTGCTCGCCTTTTGGCTGGCAGCTCTCAGCAGTTTAACTATCGCGTTGTGGATAAGAGTCACTTGGCATCGCTGAGTATTTCAACTCAGCAAGGCGTGCAAGTGCATCAGTCGCCACTCTCCGGTAAAGAGCAGACAGGCTCGTTTTCCTACACCTTGGGCGAGCAAGCGGGTGATTTAACATTCCTCATTAATGTAACGGACGAGTTCGGTAACGTTACCGAGAAGTCTGCTAGCTTCCGTATTATTGAGAATGCACCGCCGACGATTACTGTGCGGCAACCAGCACCGGGATCACGTCTGGAAGAGGGCGAAAAAGTCCCCGTTAATTTTACCGTTGCTGATGACAATAGCACTAGCTCAGCCGTTGTATATGTGGAGAAGGCTGGGGTCAGAATTTATCAACACACTTTCAGTGCAAGCCAGATAGCACAAGCCGTTGCAAGAGCCTCATTCCTCAATGTCTCTGTCCCTGTTCCTACTCGGCCAGAGAGCGGCGAGAGCTTTTTGTTTGCTATCGAAGCGACAGACAACGAAGGCGCGGTGAGCGTTAAAGACCTCGACGTTTTTATTGTCGACGATTTGGACCCACCCGTTGTTGATGTATCAGAACCAAGCACGGCTATTTCAGTGCTGCCCGGCGATATATTCAAAATTGCGGGAACCGTGGTTGACAATAATGGCGTAGAAACGCTAGAGGTGGTGTTACGTGACGCGGCCGATATTGAGTACATAATTGAATCAGAAGGGGCATTTAGTCGCATTGATAAAATTGAGACGATTGAGCTGCCCAATCCAGGCAGTTTTGGCTCTGTTGTCGCTGATCAGCGCACGGTTATAGCGTTTAGCGGAAAATATCGCTTGCCCCTTTCTTGGCTTAACCGTACAGGCGAGGAATTTGATCTTTTTGTTAGAGCAACGGATTTTGGTCCTAATTCGGCGGAGTCGATACCACAGAAATTTACGGTGCTTGCCGATGGTGAATCTCCCGTTATTTCCGTCAGCAGCCCGAGTAAGTCTGTTATTGAAAGAACAAACGCGAGAGTTGCATTAGCGGTGACAGATAACCTTGGTATTGCCACGGTCGCGATATCATTGGATGACGGTAGCGGCGCGGTATTGCTGCACGAGCAAGATGGCGAGTCTAAAGCCAGCGTTAGAATCAATGCTTTAGAATTACCGTTGCCAACAGGCGTGATTCCGGCTGAAGGTATTCCGCAACTGCTCATTGTGACCGCAGAAGATATTAGCGGTAATCAAGCTGAACTGCGATATGACTATCGGGTAATGCCCGATCAAGCACCGACGGTTATTTCGGTTAAGCCTGCACCAGAAAAGCTCGCCGTTGCGGGCTCGCCAGTTTATCAGACGCTGCAGATTAATGATGACTATCCAACAGACGGCACTTATGTACAGCCAGTGATGTCATCCTTGAAGGAAGCGCAAGGCGATAGAGCCTTCATCGGGCGATTTGAGCTCGGCGATGTTGGGCGCCCTCAATTGGTAATGCTGCCCACGTTGCATTGGACCTATCCTGAAGCGACGTCTTCGCCCGTTGAGCTTCGTATGAACGGGCAAAGTGTGCTCACCTTGGCGACCGAATCCGCGCTGCATTATTCCCCGAAGAAGGTCGAAACGATTGAAATCTTGGCGTCGGGAGATGCTCCTTCATATCGAGTGACCCAGTGGTGGAATGATTTGTGCCAAGCTGCACCGATCGTACGGGAGTTCCCGGCAGGCTCTCTTGATGTCGAGGCGCTGCTTGTTGATGGCGTCACCCACATTGATATAGAACCGATCTATGTGGGCGGTGCGCGGTCGCTGCACGGGCTTACGCTGTACAACAATACACTGACAGGCATCAAAGATTATTTTTACGACGATGAGAGACTTTCATTACGCGAGCGTGCACTTTTTACTGCTCGCCTTGCGGATGCAAACTCACCGTCTTCGTCCGCGATACTCCAAGTATTTCCGGGTATCACTACATATGCTCTTCAAAGCAACTACCCCTCCATTGGTTTGATGCCTGCCGACACCGCTCGCTATCGTGATCTGGCATTGTTCGCACACGGGACGGATCGTTTTGCAGATGAGCGTGACCCAGTTCAGTTGAGCGCATTACGTTATGTTGAGCTGATGCCAGATGATGGCGCGCCTGAGTCCTTGTTGAGCGCACCGGTAAGTGGCGAGGATGTTGTCCAAGGCCAAGTGCTAAGCTTCCGTGCCCAGGCCAGTGACAATACCAATGTCATCAAGCGAGTCATGTTGCAGGGGGCAGACGGTAAGGTGTATTTCGAGCAGTCCGGACGTGTTGGTGTCCCTGCTCATAATTTCCATTGGCAGATACCGGCAGCGTTGCAGCCTGGGCTTCTGCCTTTAAACTTATCGGTAGAAGATCCTTCAGGTCATCGCACGGCGTTGGAGGTTTTGTTGCCGGTAAATGCGAATGCGCCACCGGCCATAAGCCTGAATGGTTTTGCCTTCTATTACGTCGGCAATAATTATCGCAAGCAGTACACCGATCCGGCACGCCTTGCGCTCAATGAGTTTTGGGTGCGCGCTGGAGAGTCTTTTAAAGTATCCATCGACGCATTGGACGACGCGGCATTGGCACATGTTGAAATGGCACGTGTGCAGCCGGATGGCGCCGAAGTGCTATTAAAACGCTGGTCTTTCGATACACAATGTCCTCAGCTACCTGAAGTCCATTTTAATCAAGATCATGTTGTTGTGTTCGATCAGGCCGTGCCGACCGAATACGTATTGCGTACGGTTGATTCATTCGGACAGCAAGCCGAACGACGTTTTATTGTTAATCCCGAAATTAATGTTGTGCCTGAAGTTCGTATTATTAGCCCGAAAAACAACCATATTATTGCCGCTGGCACGTTCAAAATTCCGGTAAAACTTGTGGCGACAGACGACCGGATTCTTCCATCAGCGTTTCGTTTCTTTGTAGATGGTAAAGAAGCGTGGATGCAGGACCTTCGCACCGTAAACGTCATAGATGCTGGCGAAGACGGGCCCGCCCGGGCTGAGGCATTTCTTGATATTTACGATAGCCTAGAACAAGGCTATGGCGTGGCGGTTGCGCAGGACTATGGCACGATTTCGTCTCCCTATGCCATGGCATGGACGGGCGAATTGGATTTGCCACCCGGCGTTACCGGGGCTGGTAGTGATATCGAGCTAACCGTTGTCATTACGGATTCGGATACAGCAACAGCACGGGACAAGGTTAAGATTTTACTGCAGCCAGACGACATTAAACCTGAGTCGGTGGTCTACTCTCCTGTCGCCGGCGACAAGGTTTATGAGGCGTCATTCGTCGACGTTGTCTTTGCCGGTTACGATAACGTTAAGGTTGAAGGGCTAGAGCTATACACCGGCTATGGCGCTCTGATTGATGGTGACTATGTTCAGTCGTCATATGGCCCGGCGGTGCGTGTAGTCGATAGTATTCCGTCACGTGATGAGCGCCCGATTTCAACGGCGAACATTGATACGCCGGATTATACCCATCGAGTGGGTATTGATCGGCTTGCCAATATCGCTAATACATTAGGGGTTCAGTTAGCTGACACCGAACGCGTTGATATTTGGTTTAAGCTGCTTGCGCGTGATGCCTCAGGTAACGTCCGTAGCCGTGAAATTAGCATTCCTGTGCGTGTGGACGAGCGGCCTGTTGTGGACGTGATAGAGCCTCAGCCCGGTGAATCTGCAGTCGGGGCGTCGCAGCTTTATGTCAATGTAAATGCCCATGATGATGTTGCGGTAGATAGCGTACGGTTGCGTGGTGTCCATCAGGGTGCAGAAATATTTAATGTGCTGCTACGTCAGCCGCCTTACGCCTATAGCGTGCAGTTGCCGGCCTTTAACACGGAGGACGACAGCGCAAATGAGGTGGCATTCGTTGTCGAAGCCATTGATAGCTATGGCGCGGCATCGGGCGACCTCGATAAACACACTGCCAGCGAGTCATTCACGGTTCGGTTAGTGGAAGATCAGCCGCCTGCTACGGTAATTGCCTCTCCTGATGATGGTAGTAGCGTCATTGAAGGCCAGGCTGTGGTGGTCGAAGTGAATGCGCTCGATGATGTTGGCATTGATCAGGTGGCACTGAGTATCACCGGGCTTGTTAGCGGTAATCGCACGCTGATCGACTACGACTACCCGTATGAGTTCCTTATCAACGTGCCTTACGGCCAAGCTGGTGAGTCTTTCACGTTGAATGCGTCGTCAACGGAAAAGCGTCTTTCATCACCCAGAACCGTGTCCGCATTAAAATCGGTGACGATTAACGTCGACAGTGATATCGATGCACCAGATTTAAATGTCATCGCGCCGGGGCAGGGCGCTACGGCCGTCGAGGGAAAAACGATCTCTTGGCAATTTGAGGCGATTGACAATGTTCGCGTTACCTCTGCAACACTTGAACTGCATGTCGATGCAAACCGTGACGGCAGTTATAGCGCGGATGAAATGTTCACTCGTAAAGTTATTCTGGCTGCGCCTTATTCAGGAACAATAGCGCTTGCTCGTTTTGAGGATTATCTCGGTGCCACAGCCGAAGGTATAGATCAGCTCTCAGCACGTTTGCTTATCAGTGCCCGAGACGGTGCCGGTAATCAATCAACGGCAACGGTACCGGTTACCTTATTACGCAATCAGCCACCGCAGGTTTCGGCGATCAATATCCTCGATACACGCGGCTTCAATTTGGGCGCAGCCCTCAGCAATATTACTGAAGGGCGCAGCATTGTTGTCTCGGTGCAAGCCACGGATTTCGAGACTGGGGTAGATAGCGTTAAGCTGTACCAGTCGATAGGTGAGCCAGGAAATCATCAGTATAAAGTCGTTGGCGAAGACATCGCCGCGCCGTTCCAGTTTCATCTCACCGTGCCGGTTGGGCATGTTGGCGATGAGCTTGCATTTTCTGCCTTGGCTAAAGATATTGAGGGCAATATTTCCGACCAGTCTTTACCGCGTATTCTAATCATTGCCGAGGACCAGCCACCGACAGCCGAAATTATTCAGCCGTCTAACGATCTCTCTGCCGTGATTCGAGGCGAACCGTTAACCGTCTCAGTACGAGTTGAAGATGACCTAGGTTTGGAAGGTATAGAGCGTGTCGATTTTCTGATTAATGATTCTCTCGCATACAGTGCGTATGCCTCGCTCAGCGATACCGACGGCACTTTTGCTCAAGACAATATTTATCGTGCTGAATTGAACCTGCCTGAAAATGCAGATGGCGTAACCATTCAAGCGGTTGCATATGATGTGCTGGGACATACCGGCACAAGCCAAGTTGTGCGTGTTGGTGTCGTTGAAGACACGATCATTCCAAAATTAGAGCAGCTCTTTCCCGTTGACAGAGACATCGTCACGGCGAATGAAACGATGCGGACGATTGTTGCAGTGCGCGATATTGGGGATGAGCAAAATCGTAATGTGACGCAAACGTGGGTGCGGGAATACCGCGCGGATGATGGCCAGTGGCAGACATTGGCGAGCCGCGATGTTTCATTGATTCGTGATGATCAGCGCGACGCCGGCGACGAAACTCCGGTTAGTGATCCTGATAACTATCGCTATATCTATTGGGCAGATTTAACCGACGGCAATATTTTGCGGCGCGAAATGCGTAAGCAGGAGCGTTTACGCGTAGTGACGACCGTTACAACGGCAAATCATCAAGTCACGCAAGAGAGCCTTCATGAAGTGGGTCTCGCGGTTGATCGCCGTCGTTATGTTTTGCCGAATGTGAAGCAGGCAGTGCCGTCCCTATCTGAGAAGAATCTTGCTCGCTCCGTTTATTACTCCTCGCTAGCGCGTTATCAGGGGTCGGAGCGAACAGGGGCGCTGATGACTTCTTGGAGCACCGTCGATCCCATGTTGATGGAACCAGGGATTGGTAATGGCGGCCTTGAAAGTGTGCGTGGAAGCTACGGTGATAACGGCATACCTCTGCGCACTGGCTTGTACATGCTGGATGCAATGGAAGCGCGCTCTGATGATGGTAACGGTACGGAGTATCTTTACTCAGAATTGCTATCAGGCGCTGCGGAAATATTTCTTGGCGCTATTTCGACCATACATGCGGATGAGAATGCCATATTTGCGGCGAAATCAGGGCTTCCGGAAAGTGGCCTAATTCGTCAGGCGCTTACCGATGGCTATACGAATGCGCTTCAGAGCAGTATTGAGCGAGATAATTCGTCGGGAGCGGTGTACGACCAAAACGGGGCTGGCGAACTACTTATCTTTAATAACCAAAACGGTGATGGTCAGTTTGGCTTGCCTTATTTGCTTGCAGGCCGTGTTGATATGCCGTACCCCGATGTGCACGGTGTCGCCCGTCAAGGCGATATTGTGTTCGTTGCCAACGGCAATGGTGGCGTACAGGTGGTTGATATCAGTAACTTCCTGTCGCCGTACCGTGTTTCGTTTGTTAAACCAAATGGCTATGCCCGCGACGTCAAGGTCGCCGATGGTTACCTCTTTATAGCAGCGTCGCATGAAGGCGTTGTTGTTGTTGATATCACCGATCCCTCATTGCCGGTTATAGCGACGTTTGACACCTTAGGCGTGGCGAATCGATTGCAAATTGTCGGCTCTCGATTATATGTAACGAATATGGCGGGCGACGGAAAGGTTTCGGAATTGAATATCGTCGACATCGCCGATCCGTATCATTTGCGCATGGTAAAAACGGTGGCGTTTGAGCCGAACCGTAGCGATTACGTTGCCGATGGCGTTTACGATGTTTTTGTTGCTGGGAATTTGGCGTACTTGGGGGTGTTGGAGTCAGACCAAGAAGATGCCCCGGCACAAACCCGAGTTGAAGCGTTAAAACTCAGTCTCTTGGAACAATCAGAAGAAGACGCCACGATTCCGATTGTGGTTAACCGTGATCCTTCGTTGCGTGATTTTTCCGTCCGCGATTTATTGATGGTGGACGGCAGCTTGGAAATGGCAGCGGGGTTAGGAGGCGTCGCGCGCGCGTCTCTAGCAGAACTCACCGTTGTTCAGCATGCTCCCTACGAAGGTGAAGACCAAGTAAGTGGAGCGTTGGAAAAAGTCTCGGTGGAATTGTCTGCGGTGCTTGATCCGGTAACAGATCTCAGTGCGAACATTAAGGTTTATCAGGGTGCGTGGCCGTTTGCAGAGGATGTTTCTGCTCAGTTCTCGGCGGAGTTTGGCGTTCGTGACAGCGCGCCCGCTTATCGCTTTATCGACATAACGCCGGTAAGTGCCGACGTTTGGCGCGCCGGCGAAACCTACCATGTTGAACTTGGTAAGGGCTTGCAGCCACTCGGCGGCGACGTTTTGCTGATGTCCGGTTCTTATCGTTTTAGCTTTCATATTTCCGCAGCCGGTGCCGCCGCCGCACCGCAAATCGATCAGATCTCTCCGGACGTCGGTGATGTCAACGGTGCAACGCGCGTTGTGCTTAGCGGCACTCACTTGGGCGAGTCGCCGACAGTGCTTATCGGTGGGCGCGAGGCGGTAGTGCAGTCCGTCGCCCAAGTTGGCGACATTGAACAGGTGACGGTATTAACGCCGCCGAATTATGCTGGCCCGGCTGCGGTAAAGCTGGTGAACGACGCAGGTCTTTCAGATATTCATTATGGCGCGTTCTTGTATTCAGATGGATTGAAAATATCGTTTATCGATCCGGGTGTCGTGCGTAGCAGTCAGGCAGGCGAAGGCGATGTGGTTAATGTCGTTGGATATGGTTTTCACCGCGGTGTGACGATAAAAGCATGGCCATCTAACGATCCAGAAAATGTTATTGAAAGTGATGTTGATGGTGACGTGCTGAGATTGAATAGCAGCGAGCGCATGGCGTGGACGGTGCCAGATTTTGGTCAGAGCTATCGTGGTTTTGTTGATGTTGAAATTAGTGATACGACTGGACGTCGGCACTGGCTTCCGCGCGCGCTGTTTTACGGTCAGCTATCGGTTAGCCGTAGCATCAGCACGTCTTCGGGCTCATCAAATGCGCCGGATCCCGCGTTATTGCCCCCTGGAAAAATTATGGGGCTGGCGTCAGATTCAGAGCTAAACCTTATCTACGTCTTGGGCAAAGGGGATGGTAACGCCAGCAAGAGCACTAGCGCAGAAGCCTATCGCGACGCTCAAGCACCGAGTTGGATCAGCCTTGTACATTATGACCGCGATCGTCTTGAGGATGCGGCGCCCATGCACGGCTTTGGTTATTTGAATATGTCGCCGGAGCTTATCCCGGCGGCTATGCATCTTGCCGATCGCTATCTCTATGTTTCTGCAGCGGGCAGAGAGCTGCCCTTTATTGATATGCCGTATGAAGGGAAGCCTTATCTACTGGTGTACAACCGTGAAGACAGGGTGCCGGATGCGGTAGGCGATAACACCTCCCGTGATAGAGACATGCTCTATGCGTTGCACCTTCCGCTATCACACGCGCCGCATAAGTTATTTCAGTTGGGGCAGTTGCTGGTTGCACCAGCGAACGACGGGGTAGCCTTGGTGAGCTTAGCGAACCCTGAGCATCCCGGTGTTATTTCGGTTATTCGCTCTGCGGTACTTGAGGGACGTACGACTTCGTTGGCGGGTCGTATTAGCGGCGCTTGGTTGGAAGGCGATAAGTTGATTGTGCAAGCGCGCGGCTCAGGCGCAGCTTACCGCGTTGTTTATGATTTGAGCAAAGCGGGCGCGCCGCAACTTTCGGCATCGTCAATGCCTCAGTCATTGAATGACAGCGTGCTGTTGCGCAACCAAACAGCGAGCGCACGAGGCGGCGAGCTTTATGTGTTTGACAACACAGTGTCGAAGAATCCGGTAGAGCTTGGTCGTTACACGGGCAATGGCTTTGTTATTGGCCATGCGCTTAATCATGTGGCAAGCAATAGTTTAACAGCAACACTGACGCAGAAAACTTGCGGAGAAGACGTTGCAGAGCGGCACGTTCGTCTGTTGGATGTTTCGGATCCAGCAAATATTCTATTACACGATGCGCCCAAGACGTTTAATTGCAGTTCTATGGAGGGCATTTCAGTTGCAAGCAAAGAAGTTGGCGCGTTGCCATTTCCGTTAGCGTTTACCGATGACGGTTTGTTGCTGACCTCTGATGCCGCACTGCGTATTGTCGATACTCTGACACAAGATTTAAGGGCAACATCGCCGTCGCCCGGCGACGTCGGTGTGTCCCGTGATGCGACGTTAATGTTGCAGTTTAGCCTGCCGTTAGAGGCGCCAGCATTACAAAGCACTCAGAGTTGGCTCGAGCAGTATATTTCGCTTGTTTCGATAGAGGGTGGAGCACAAGGCGAGCCGCTTAACGTCGCGTTCTCCATCGATACGGACAATCCACGCAAAGTCTGGTTGACGCCACAGTCGTCTCTACTGCCGAATAATCTTTACCGCATTGTCATGCGGGGCAATCCCGCAGCGCGGCGTGTAGATGGTTTCTTTGATTATCAGATGGAATTTACGACCAGTAGTCGCCTTGGTGCTGCGGTCACGATCGACAGTGTGACAACACCTTTCGTGCCGACAAGTGGCGGAACGGTTAGCTTTCTTGCCGCCAACGCAGGGGCCGATCCTGCCGTGTTGATTGGTGGTCAGGCGACCACAATCCTCGCCTCAGAAGCGCAATCAAATGGCTTGACGCGATATGACGTTAGCGCGCCCTCATCTGTATCGGGCTCGGCATCGTTGGTGATTGTTACAGCGGATGGATCGCGAGCGGATCTCGCCGGCAGCGTAAATTATGTGGAACCGTTAGTTCTAAACTCTCTATCTCCAAGCGTTGGCAATGTTGATGGTGGAACCACCGTTACGTTAAAGGGGCGTGGCTTCCGTGCGGATGCGACGCGTTTAAACGTATTTTTTGGCGACTTCCCCGTCGATCCTGAAACCATTCGTGTTGTCGATGGGAGTACCCTCACCGTTGTCACTCCGGCGGCAACACTGGGTAAGGTTGATGTGCGTATTGAGGCAGAAGATGGACAGGTTGTAACGCTGCCGAGCGGTTACGAATTCCTTCAGCCTCCGCAAGCGAATGTTTACGGCCAAACCCGCATGCGCGATGTGCAGGTAGATCCAACTGGAACGTGGGCAGTAGTAGCAAGCAATCGCGGCGTATCGATTATTAATATTCAGGGCTCCGCGTGGACGGCGAGGCCATCGAATCCGTTGAACCCAGACCAGCTCACGAAGTTCATTGATGAGAATGGCGATAAAGATGACGATCGTTTTGTTACGACCGTCGAGTTACCTGATCAATGGCAAGCACAGCGTGTGGGCTTGTTCTTCGAGCGAGGCACGGATCGCGTACTCGTTAGTGCGCTAAAGCGTGCCGGCGACGCGGCAGTGGAAGGCGCATTGTTTGTGATCGCGTTTGATTCAACGGATGTAACCCGAAGTCAGATTATTCGCGAGCTAAAATTACCGGGTAACCTTGCGCGCGGCATGATTATCGAAAATGACCTCGCCGTTGTGGCAATGGGCGATGCCGGACTTGGGCTTGTCGATGTGCGTTTACAAAGTAAGGCCTATGTACAGGCACTAACTCCCATTCCCGCTGCCGTGCCGGTGCTAGACCTCGACAGTGTTGTTGTTAATGCAGGGCAAGCCAGTCGTTATGTTGCGGTTGGCGGTCGATACAATGCCGCCACAGAGGGGCTTGATGATATTCAGGCGCCGGGTTCGCGCGGATTTAATATTTTAGAGAATGACCCCCAAGGTGGGCTACGTATCTTGTCGTCGCTGGATATTGTTGGTCTATCGGTAGACGTGGAAGGCGACTACGCCTACGTGGCTGCAGCAGATGGCGGGCTGGTTATTGTCGACATTTCTGATACGACCAATCCAAAAGTTGCCGCCAGAGTGTCAGAGTTTGGTTCGGTACGTGATGTGGCGCTATGGATGAACAGCGCATATATCGTGACAGATCGCGGAGTGTATACCTTTGATGTCACTGATCCGACGCAGCCGCGTTATGTTGCCGGTCAGGATCAGCCGAGCGCAGACTTGTATGCCGTACTCGCCACACGTTTCGGCGTTTTGGCAGTAGGTGATGCTCCCTACGGTACGGGAACGACAGGTTATCTTGGTGTCTTTAACGATATCTTGTTAAAGCTCTCGGATGTTTTACCGACGAACAGGCTGATTGATCAGCGTGTAGGCGGTAGCCAGATTCGTTTGCGCTTTAACAAGGCGATTGATCAGTACGCACTCAATCAGGAACGTTTTATTGTTCGGGACAGCCAGGGTAATAGCCTGCCGTTCTCGCTGAACATCGAAAACAATGAAGCCATTATTACCTTCCCTGCGCTGCTGAACATCGTGGCGGGTGAGCAGATCGAAGTGATTGCCGAAGCAGGGCTTGCATCGGTTAAACCCGTCGAAGGGCAGCCTGCTTTATTGTTGTACGAACTTGGCTCGGATCAACGGGTTGAATTTATTTGGCGCGGTGGTCTATCGAGTACGCCAACTATTGATACGGTACTGCCTCGCCGCGTTTTGGCGGGCGATGATCTGCGCATGTATATCGGTGCCCGTGGCGTACCTAATAGCGATGCGGATACTCGTTTCTGGCTCGGTGGCGTGCCGCTGTCGGTGTCCGGTTCTACACAGTCGGAAGAAGACAGTCGCGTAACAATCTTTACCGTCAACACTCCGCCGTTAGAGCAGCCAGGTCTTTATGATCTAACCATGGAAGTGCGTGTCCAAGGCGTGTGGCAGGCGGTGACCTATCGTGGCGCAATGACGGTGGACGCTCCATTAACAATTTCTGCCGTGCAGCCGCCATGGGGAAAACTCAGCGGTGGTGATACGGTCATTTTGTCGGGCACGGGCTTTGAGCCGGGCAATACCGTTGTTGACGGGCTGCGGGTCGATATTGGCAACGTGCCAGTGCGAGACATTGAAGTTCTATCGAGCGAAAAGATACGTATAACCACACCCATTGGTGTGCCCGGTCGCGCCTCTGTGCGTGTGGAACACCGAGATGGTCAGGTAGTCCATCAAGATAACGCCTTTGGTTATGGTTTACGTCAGCTAGCGGCGAGCCGTATATCGTTGATGAAACCAACAGACATCGAGGTGATTGAAGAAGAGGGCATCGCGATTGCTTCCGGCGGTCGTTACGACTACAACGCCATGCCAATGACAATCGTTTCCGGCGTAGAAGTACCTGAGGGTTTTTATGCCGGCGCACTAGATATTCAAAATCCCGATCGTGTTGACCTCGTCGGCGGCGTGTCGTCATTGCCTGCAACTGGTAATGCTTATGAGGAACTGGTGCGTTGGATAACCAGTTTAGTCGTTGCCCCGTCTGAAGCCTGTTTAGTGGATGTCAAAGAGCAATGCGTCGAGCGTTCCCCCGAAGAGCGTTCGCTCTATGAACGCACCAAAGGCATTGAGATGACCACCATGCCGGATGCGATGCAGTTGCAAGTGACCCGTGAAATAGAAGACGGCGTCGAGCGCCGCCGTATTTATGTCGCGGCAGGCACCAAGGGTTTGGTCAGGCTGAATGGCGACGAGCTTAATGGCTTGCAACTGCTGAACGAGATGCGGGTTGGCAAGGGCTCTGGTATGCCGTCGATGGTGGTGGCGGGCCAAGCGGCATATGGCTCAGTGTTTGGTTTGACTTCACAGAACCCTATTGCTCAAGAATGCACAGGTTATGGTGTCGGCAAGGGCCCATCGACGGCGGCAGCAATGCGCGTCATCGGCTATCAAGACGCAGCAGATCCGGTCGACTTTGATGGTTTGGCCGGCGCTATGAGTGGCTACCAGTTGCGTCAGACGGACCGCCGCCTTCTTGCGATTGGTGGGCTGGGGGCAGGGTATGGGCCTAAGGCTGTTCCTGTGGCCTGTCCATCGACGGTTGACCCTGCAACGATTGGTACTGAGTTAAACGGTACATCGATTCAGATTTCCGACATTCTTGATCCTCTACTACGCCGTGATTACAACGTAACCGGCACGGTGGCGGATGCCTTGATTTATGGCGATTATCTGATTGCTACTGATGCGAACGGGGTTGAAATACAGCATATGCGTCGCAGTGAAGACGTTGTGCGGTTGGAGTTTGAGGATCATCAGGGCGAGGTAAGCCGCGGTGAAGCGTTACGTCGTTATGGCAACTTGTTATTGGTTTCATCCGAACGCGGTATTTATGCGGTGGATATTAGCGAGCCGCTTGCCCCACAGATAATTTCAGCCGGTAACGTCGAAAAAGTGCACCAACTCGCTATCTTTAAAGATCGGTTGTTGGCTGCGGCCGGCTCGGCCGGCGTTCGCTCTTTTGAATTGCCCGGTGCTGTGGTGCTGGAATCGAGTGTTGATCAAGGCCAGTTCCTTGCGAACAGCGCAGCTCTGACGATTCACTTTAACGAACCTGTCACGCTTGCGTCATTGCAGCAGGCCGATGCGGTATCCGTTGAGCGTCTAGAGAGTGGGGCAGCGGTGGCTGCGAGCGTAACCTCCGTCGATGGCGAAGACGAATCGCGTACCTTCAACGTTGAGTTCACACGCGAGCCAAATGTTAACTATCGTCTACACGTTAACAGTGCCGCGAATCTGCGTAGTGGCGGAATATGGCTACCATTCCAAGTTGAATTTACGGCCGCCGCAGAAGGTGCTCAGCAGCCACATATTGAGCGAGTAGAAAATGGCGTACGTCTGCGTGCAGATGATCGCGCCATCGATATTTTTGGACGCGATTTCTCGGCAACGGCGGAAGTGCGAGTCAACGACTTGCCGGTTTCTTATCAGCGTATCGACGCAGGACATATACAAATTCCATCCGGCGCGGTGGATATGTTGCCGCTAACAACAGGTATGCATCACCTTCAAGTGGTTGACCAAGGCCTGACGGATTATGCCTTCGGTGCACTGGTTTTAGGTGACAGCTTCGGCGGCAATGTTTTCTCGATGACGCCGGATACGGCCGATATTGCCGGTGGAAACGAAATTACGGTGCGGTCATCGCAAGCGATCATTCTACCGGGAACTAAAGTGGTTTTACGTTCAAAAACCACTGGCGACCAGTTGGAGTCGCTGAAAACGGCAGAGGGTTTGTACATCGTTAATTTGCACGATGATGTGCGCACACTGAATGAGTTTAGATTCTGGCTGCCCGGTGTAATTGAGCCGGATGTATACGAAGTATTTTTGCGAATCGGCAATGAAGAGCAATATGTTTCAGACTTTTCGTATCGTTTATCCGAAGGAGAAGTGATCGGCTTACCCAATTATCCACCGATGTCCATCGGCGCGACACTTGCTCAAGATGAGCTGCTTTACGTCGGCGTGTCTTCCGGTTCCGCCCCGACTGATAGCAATCGCTTCTTGATGAATGCAGGGATTGAAATTTACGACACCAGCATCACCGTACGCCCGGTACGGTTGTCGCAGCTTTCGACGGAAGGCGCCGTCACCGGTTTGGCTTTGTCGGATGAGATTTTATGGGCTGCGGCGGGTTCACAGGGTTTGCTGCAAGTGAGTGTTCAAAACCCATTAGCGCCGCTATTGCTACGCAGTGAAGCCGTGCCTGGTTATTCGGTAACGGATGTTGCGCTGAATCAGCGCCACAGTTGGCTTGCCATGGCGGCAGCCTCTGATTTAGGTGTTGGGTTTGTGCGCTTGATTGATACGCGCTCTGATTATTTAGCCCCTCCAGCAGGTGTTACGCCGATTGCCTTCGCGGATGGCGAGATGGCGGGTCGTCCTTTAGATGTGGCGTGGCATGGCGATGCCTTGTATGTCCTCTTGCAAACAGCGAATGAATTAAAACTGGTCGTTATTGACGATATTTATGCGCCGCAAGATGCCCAAGTTCAGGGGTTAGGCATGAGTGCGAGTGCCGATGCGTCTTTGCTTGTGCAGCACGGTCGCGTGTTGGTGAGCAATAATGGCGAGCTGACGGTGTACCAGCAAGATCCATCCGGCGTATGGTTGCCGTCGTACTGGGCTAGCGTGCCTGCTGGCAGTGGTGAGCTAGCCATGCAAAATGGCGCATTGCTTGTTGCCGGAAAAGACGGCCCGCAAACCATTAACTTGGTTGGTTTAGCCGTGACGGCGGTAACGCCAGCTAACACGACAGTGCTGGGCGTTGGTGATCAGATCCGGGTTCAATTCTCTGCATTAATTAATACGAGTAACGCTCCGGCGTCGATTTCGTTGCTTGATGCAAATGGCAATGATATCAGCGAATTTTTCGCCATTGATGCGATCAATTCTTTGCAAGGCGGCGTGGTCACGATTACGTACGTCTCACCAGCAACTGTTGGCTCACTCAGCCTTCAGGTGCCTGAGCAGTTGCTGGCGTTGAACGGCCGTCCGTTGACCAGCGCCGTTGAGGCTGAGTTTGGCTTGTCTTCTGACGCAGCACTGTCTATTCATCAAGTGACGGAACAAACGTCCGGCAGCAACTTTATTCACGGAGACGGTGATGAGTTGTTGCAGGTTAGCGGCAGTGGCTTTGGTGATGACGCCAGCGTACTGGCCGTTTATTTAGGGCAAACGCAGCTTCCTCAAGCATCAATTACCCTGATCTCCGATAGCGAGTTACAGCTACAGCCGCAGGCATTGTTCTTGGGTTCGCAGGCGGTGGCGTTGCCACTTGTCATTGAGCGCACGGGCCAAGCAGCGCATCTCGATGGTGCTGTCATCGTTGTGCCGAAGCTTGAGATTTTGGAAATTAATCCGCATACCGGGCCGCCACAGGGTGGTAATTGGCTTGAAATTATTGGTCGTGGTTTCCACGACGGCATGACAGTCTCCGTAGGCGGTAAAACGGCTGGCGATCTAACCGTACTCTCTGTGAACCGAGCAAAGGTACGGGCTCCATCTGGTGACTTTGGTTACGCCACGGTTGCCGTCGAAAGTGCGTACTTTGATAACGAAGTGGCGACGTCGCCTCGAGATTATTTTTACGCCGGCAAAGCAGCCGGTAGCGCAGAACTGTCCAGTGATGCGCCGAGCCCAGTCAGTGACATGGTTCAAGGTGATCAACTGATCTACGCCGTAACAGGCGGCAGTTATGATATTGAAGATAAGGACGGGCGCCGCCTGAAGCACTTGGCGTCTTCCACCGCACGTTTGGTGGTGGTCGATACATCGGATGCTGTGCGCCCGCGCGTGCTAGAAAAAACCATTGCCGGTTCCACCTATCCGTTCTTCCATTCCGTCCCAGGTGGTTTTACCGCGACGGATGGCTTTACCGGATTAACAAGAGACGGCGCTAACCTGTACGCCGTTGGTGGCGGTCGTTTACTTCACTTTGATGTAACCGTGCCGGCAGATCCTTTGTACCTAGGCGATGTGCCCATTAACGAAGTTATTAATGGGCAGGCCGTTGAAGCGCGCACGCGTGCGGTCGTCGCGAAGGATAATTTAATCTTTGTTTCCAGTACGCAGGGCATTCATGTATTCCAGCGTGATGCTTTCAACAAATTGCGATTGCTGGATCAAATTGACCGCACCAAACTCGGCGGCACCCCAGGCAAACTTTTCCTAGAAGACGATACCCTGTGGTTCACCATGGAGATCGGTCGCCGTGTGAAAGCGATTGAACTGTCCAGCGGCTATTATCGGGTAACGGCGGATATCGCAACTGCGGATGCGGCGGGTAACCGTTTCCGTCCGCGCGACCTGTTGGTTGTAAATGATTCACTGATCGTGTCGACAGGCGAACGCGGCTCTTTGGTTGTGTTTGAACTTGACCGTGTCGGTGGCGGTCAGTTTGCTGCTGAGCAGCCGTTAACGTACCTATTGCGCAATGGCACGGTAACGGCGGGCGCTCTATCTCTATCGGCACAAACGCTTTATGTGGCGGCGGGGCAAGGTGACTTGCAGCTGTACGATATTGCGCCGTGGTTGGCCAATGATTTTTCTCAACCCGTGGAGATGCGCCACTACTTTGCCGTGACCGGTGATGTGAACGCATTACGCGTAACGGGTCGTGCTTTGTATGCCGGTAGTGCTTTCCCTTATGTGAAGGGTGAGCCTGTAGAGAATCCCTTGGACAGTGCTGCTGGTGCCGATCAACTTGGTGGTGGTTTAAGCACGATTGAAAATGATTTGTTAATGATTACTGGGCAATTGCCAGTTGCAGAGGCGACGCTTGCCGGTGATGAGCAAGTAACGCTGACCTTTAATCGTTTGCTTGATCCGCTGCAGTTCTCTGCAGGCGGTCCTGCTGCAATATCAGTGTTGATTGATGGCGCACCGATTGCCGGTACGGTTCATCATCAGGTGGTTGGCGGCACTAGTCAGTTACGTTTTGTCCCGGTCAATGATTATCAATCGGGTAAGCGTTACCAAGTTCGTGTTTTAGGAACAGTCCACGATTTACATCATGCTCAACTGGGTCATGACTATCGTTTCCGTTTTGTCGCCGATAGCGCGTTGCGTCCGCACATTGAAACACTGTCGCCGGTGAGTGGCAGTTGGCGTGGCGGTAATACGCTGTCTGTCTTTGGTAACGGTTTCAGTGCGGCCACCGTCGTGCAACTGGGCGACCAAACCATTACCAGCGATCAATTTATAGCGCTCAACGCGAACGAAATTACCTTTACGGCGCCGGCTATTGAAACCGCGCCAGTCGAGAACTTACCGGTAGCGATTGCGGTGTCTAACGGCGCGCTGACAGACCGACAGCTCGGTGCCTATACCTACATCACTGACCCGCGCATTGACGTTGTTGGCGCGTGGAATCCGTCAACCGATACCTTGAACGGCAGCGATATACGTTTTGCTTATGGCGAATCGGATTGGGTTGCTATTGATGGCGCAGGGTTCGGCCCAGATACCAAGGTACTGGTGGCGGGTGAGCTGGCGCAGTCATTAACACAGGTGCGGTATAACCGCTTCGCTTTCCGCTTGCCGACAGACCTTATTGGCAATGTCGAGATCAGTGTCTCCAATCGTTCGGATCAGCAGGATAAGGATGTTGATAGCCGCTTGGCGTTGGAGTTTGTGGCGAGTCCGCAACTGAAAGGCAAGCATAGTAAGCGTGAAGGCGACCTGCTGTTGTTCTACGGCGATAAAGGCTGGAACTTACATAGCACGGCTGCCGGTGGGCTGCCGCAGCTGTTATCGGTCATGTCGATGGAGGGCGTGCTGAGCGCCGGTGAGAAACCGATCGATGTTGCGTTGCAAGGCGATAAAGTTGCCGTGCTGACATCTCTGAAGCAATTGTTTGTTTACAGCATTAGCAATCCGCTAAACCCGCTGTTGCAACATAGTTGGGTCAATAGTGATGGCCTCAATATTGAGACCATTGATATTTCCGGTAACGCGTTAGTGCTGCGCGGCGGAAATAAACTGTGGCTAGGCAATTTATCACCGGTTGAGATCATGCCGGTTCCTGTAACGGGGCTGCAGGCGGCGTTGTTGGACGAGCATGGCGTTTACCTGTTGACCGATCAAGCGGTTGAGTTCAGGTCGTTCGCGGAGCCGACGCAAATACAGTCTAGCTTTGCATACCTGTCTGTAGGACCTACCGGTTTTGCCTTACGTGATCAACGTTTGTTGTTGACTAGCCAGAATGAAGTAGAAGTTATAGATGCACGCCGATTACGTGCCGGTGACCCGCTCGCGGGCGCAGGCATCTTGAGCGTGCCGGGTGTTTTTTCCGCCGATCTTAATGGTGAGCTATTGGCTGTGCTAAGCAAGACGGCGGGTATCACTAAAGCATCGATCGTTGATGTTGGTCCGCATGGCGGCAATTACGTCATGGCGTCGCGTCATGTTGCTGACGTTCGCGGCACGGTATCGGCGGATGCAACCGTTCGGTTTAACGGCGCGCAATTTGAATGGCAGTCGGGGGATACTCTGTACGCCGCGACATTACCGATTGATAATTTCTGGAAGCTATTGCCCGTCCGGATTAACGGTAGTGGCCAGGAAGTGATTGCACGTTATAGCGGTGCAGGTGATGCATGGCGCAATGTCATGCTGGATGTTATGCCTGCTTCTACGGGCGTGCCGATCGCAGGTTACAATCAGCAAGTCGGCGATCAAATCCGTTTCCGTGTATTCAGTGATACTTATGTACAGGGCGAGGGTTATAACGTCGCTCTCGGCGCGACACCGAGCACATCTGTGCGTGGCGCCGAGGTGCAGTTCGATATGCCATGGTATATCGATGCCGCGCCGTTGTTTGGTTTTGATAACGCATCACTGGACGTGTTGACGCCGTCGAGCACAATCACCGACCGCGCTGAAACCTTTACATTGATTGGCCAGCGCTTAGATGCGGTGGTAGCGCTGTCGATTAATGGCCAGACGTTTACAGCAGCGGATTGGACCGTTTCCGATGATGCGACATCGCTTTCATTTGCCGCAACATTTAGTCAACCGGGTATTGCCTCGGTTATTGCAACACTGGTCAATGGTGAGCAAGTGGTGCTGCCGGCATCGCTGGTGGTCACGCAGTCGGTTGCCATTAACTCGGTGGTGTCGGCCAAAGCGAACGGTAGCGAAGTCAGCGACACCACGAGTACCAGTATTACCATTTCAGGTGCCGGTTTCGATGGCGATATTGCCGTCCACTTGTTGCGTGTTGATAAGCAGCAGCAACTCTTCAGCAGTAGCAATGTTACTGCGAGTCGCGTTGATTCCTCGACGTTGCGTATTCAATCTCGTGGCGGTGAACCGGGCGAGCGGCTTCAAGTCGTGGTCGTTCGTGGCTCGACCAATGAGCAGGTATACGCCGAAGAGTCTCAGTGGTTAACCGTTGTCGATGACACGGCTCCGGTTATTGAAAAGGTTCTGAAGCCGAGCTATCTCGAGCCGATGCAAATCATTGCCAATGAACCCATTACGGTGTCGGGCTTCCAAGTCGTACAGGAATACCTTGATTACAGTGGTGCCGATGAGGCGGATATTTCTGCGCAGTTTGAATTGGTGCAAATTTCGCCAGCCGTTTGGCATGTGCGCAATGCTAATAATATAGCCCTAAATCACAACGCCCATTACCGTTTCCGTATGACGGGTGTCAGTGACGCCGCAGGAAATTTAGTCGCTGCGAAACTCTATGGAAGTGTTCAATCTCCGGCCGGTGAAGTGCCTGCGACCTTCCTGTCCGCAGATACCTTGCCGCCGCGTAATTTGCAGATTGCAGCAATTCGTGCCGATGGCCGCGCTATTTCTGCGCCGCTAAACCTAGCCACGCAATTGACCCGTGGCCGTCAATATGAGTTTGTGGTTAGCGGTGAAGACAACTACGACGATAACGTGCACTATCAGTATCGTTTGGCCAGTGATTACCCAGAGAATTATGGTGGGGAACGATCCGTCGGATGGAGCGATGATGCTCTGGAGAGCCGTTTCACCCTGAATGTGACGGAGGCGTTTCAGTTAGCCGATATTCGTTTGATTGCTCGGGATACAGCTGGCAACGAGTTACAACAGCGCTTCCAAGGCGGTCTGCGCGATCCGGCAATTAATTTTGATGGGCTGAGCACGGACCCTGCCGAGCCTGAAGAATCCGTTAGCGCGACCTTGCATTACGTTTTGTCTGGTGATGTCGACATGCTCGATAGCGCCGTACTACGTGTGACTGACATGCCCGCCGCGGCGCCCATTGACGTGCTGACAAGCATGACGATCAGTGCGGATGGCACGCAACGTTCTGGCAGCACACGCTTCTTGAATCCAAAGATTAAGGATGTTGCAGAAGGGCTAGAAGGCTCTGAGTCGATTCAAATTCCTGTGTATTTACACACGACATTTGGCTTTACTGGCCAGCGTACTTTTGAAACGGCCTACACACTTTACAAAGATCGCACGCCACCGACGCTGTCGATCGTATCGCCGCAAGAAGGTGATTTCATCGCCTTTGATGAGCGTACCGACATTATTATTCAGGCCTTTGATAAGTACGGCATTGAAACCGTCGAAGTCAGTCGTGATGGTGGTGCGTGGGAAACGCTTGCGGATATTCGCCGTTACAGCTTTACCGTCAGTAAAGATGATTATGCTGAGGGCGTAGCACCACAAGTGGATGTCCAAGTGCGTGCGGCCGATCCGAACGGCAATAGCACAAGTCGTAGCGTGAGCTTGCGTGCCTATGATCCGAGCGAAGGTGCGCCGCAAGTGTCGATATTGTCGCCACGAAATGGTGCTGTTTTCTACGAAAATGAACAGACAACGTTTGAAGTGGCGTTGCAGCGCGTGACATCCGCGAAACTCTGCTTAGATATCGGTGGTATTCCGGCGGATGACGCAGACTGTATTAATGTGACGCGCTCGCCGGACGCGGATGATCGCGTACTGGTGCCGGTGCAATTGCCGCCAACGGGCGAAGACATTGTTGTCCTAGCGCGGCTTCAGTCTGGCACATTAAAAAGCTACGCATTCCTTAACGTACGCGCCGATGACGGCCTAACCGAAACGCCTTCATTCAGCGTAACGCCGAACGACGTCGTGCTTGCCGGTACCGGCGTGGCGATAGTCGCTGATGTGCCGACCAATATGCCGGACTTTAGTGATAGTTCTGCTGTTGAGCTCAGCGACCCACAAGGTCAGCCGCCGCTGCTGTTGCCGATGCGAGGGTTGAATGCATTGCAGCCGCTGTCGGCCATTGGCGACGCGGTCGATATTGATGCACTTCTACGTGACCGTTCCGGTAACGAAACGAACACGCTGACGACACTGACCAAGCAGCCATACTTTACCGGCGCGCAGCATGTTTTATGGCAGGGCGCGACATCGGATGAGCAAGTTGTCGGTGCCGTTTGGACGCCCGCCGGTATTGTTTGGGCAGTCAACAGCGAGACAGGCGCCGCACTGCACGACGAAAGCGGTGTCTTCTGGAGCGCTACTAACGTGGCGATAGAAAATATAGCGTTCTCTGGAACCGCGTTGTTGGCAGAAGTAACGGAAGGCCAACAGCAAAGCACATATCGCTGGCAGCGTGGCGAGTCTCAATGGCAAGCCCCTGTTGTTCGGGCATTGCCGGGCAATGCGATAGCGGTGCAGGGTGATCGTGCGTGGCGACAACTCGGTGCCACGATTCAAAGCTGGCACTTCAGTCAAGGCGATTGGATTGACAGCGCAGGTTTAACCATTGCTGAGCCGGTAAAAGCAACCGCAACGGTGGGAGACGCGTTGTTATTGTTAACGGCGTCTGGCTTGCAAGTGCTGGATGTTGATACCAGTGACGTGCCGAAGGTTTATCGTGTGGCGTTGTTTGCCCGTGCGGATGCGCAGGGCATGACGGCAACGACGGATCGAATTTATGTTTGGCAAGATAGCGCTCTAGACGTTCTGACGTTAAACGCCGCGGGTGAGTTGGCTGCACTGCATAGCGTTGAAGTGAGTGGCAACATTGATGCCGTTATGGCCACCGATGACGATATTATTCGCGTTACCGCAACGCAGGCTAATCAGGCGCAGTGGTGGTGGTTTGAAAATGATGCCTTGCGCGGGATTCAACGCGCACAGCATGACCTTGCTAAGCTGGTGCCCGGCGCCATGCTGTCATGGAACTCGACGAGTGAAAATAGTGCACTAATCGAGCAAGTGATTGATCGTCAGCACGGAAGCTACGCGCCGCTCGTGAGCGCTATTGCAACGGTGGCGGGCGTAGAGATTACGTTAAGCGGTACCGATGGACGTTACGTTGAAGCGGCCTTTACGGACGGCACGCGTGCGGTCATGGCGCAGCGCATCAGCCGTGACAGTTGGGTCATCAGTTGGGGGGCATTACAAGGCGCAGCGGTGCTTAACGTGCAGCTGCATCAGCATGGCCGCATCGATAACGTCAATACGTCGCTGCCAAGTTTTGTCGCGGATGCAACGGTTGCGAATGTAATTCCGAGCAATGGCGACACGGTTGCGCAAGGCGCCACCGTTCCGTTAAACGTTGCACTCGATGCTAGCGCGCGCGTGCGTTCAGGTGTTGTCACGGATGGCTCGCAACCGGGCCCAATGGCAAGCGCAGACGGAGCACTGTGGCGATGGCAGTCACAGTCTTTAACTGAGAGTAGCGCAACACATCGTGTTGAGTTTGATGGCAACGCCATACCGCTGCAGGCGTGGACGCTGATCGCGCCAGATAATACCGACATCTCTGTCATTCTATCGACACCGCAAAATAACGCGCTCTTTACAGCGGGTGATGAGATGGCTATTCGCTTCTCAACACAGGATCAGCAAGCGCGCGCATTCCGTTTTGCACAAGTCAGTCTTATTGATTTCAACGGCAATACGGTTCAGCAAAGTCGCGTCGCCAGTCAGGCTGTGAACCTTACTTGGCGCGCCCCCACCGTGTCGCAACGTGAAGTCTTTACGCTCAGAGTCAGAAGTTATTTCGGTGATAGCTGGCAGTACAAAGACACCGATATCGGCGTAACGGTGATACCGCAGCGTTTGATTTCCCAACCGGTACTGAACACCTCGCCTATCGTATACAGCGGCGCAGAAATCAGCCTCGCGCTGCAAGAGCCATTGCCGTCCGGTACCACGCGCGTTTTGGTGCGTGACGCAGCGAACAACATTGTCGCCAGCGGTTCCACACAAGTGACTTTGACCGTGCCAGACACCAATGCACTCTCGATTGAGGCGAGCGCAGATAACGGTCAAGGCGCTATTCAGAACGTCACGTCAGCGGTTACCGTGTTGCCAGGTTATCAATGGGCGAGTTTGAATGCTTATAGCGCCGACATTGTTTTGCCGGACGTAGACAATACTTGGCTGGTCAGCGATCGAGATTTACTGGACGCGAATGGCGAAGTGCAGCGGCGTTTTAATGCGCCTATTTCGGATGTTATTCGACTGGGCGACCGGTTACTGGTGGCGTTGCAAAATACGTCTATTGAAGTGATTGATCCCGCGGAAAGTTTTGCATCTGCCGGTACCTTACCGATCACGGAAACATTAACGAAGCTCACGCGTTACGGAGATTTGCTGCTCGCACAAGCAGCGGGTGAGCCTCGAGCATTCCGTGTTAGCGGCAATGCGGTAACGCCAGAGCTTTCTCTGCAAGCGGCGTTACGCGATGCGTTGGCTGGCGAGCAGGTGATTGATTGGATACTGGAGAGTGACGATCTTGTATTACTAACCAGTAATGGCCTGTCGCGCTGGACCTTAACAGCAACCGATATTGCTGCAGTTACGCAACTTTATGGTGTGGATAATGGCGCCGATCTACTGCGTCTGCCGCACGGTTATCTCGTTAGCACAGACGAGGGCGCGTTAATCCGAATCGATGCCCGCGGCGCTCGTCGCGTTGACTTTGATTTACACGGCACACAGATGACGCTTGTCGGTGACGATGTCCTCATCAGTGAACCGGCTAACGGGACTATTGCCGTTATAGAGTCTGCACAGGTTGGTGAACTCTTCTTGATGGGGCGTTATCCCCTTGCGCAAATTAACGACACATTGGTGACACAAGGCAATCGTTTATGGACGGGTGGCGTGGTGTATCAGTGGCAACGAGACAATGCGCCGCAGCTTATGCTATCGGCCGCAACCCTGGATACAACGGTCAATATCGCCGCTGAAAATGGCGAGTTCTTACTGGCAGGCTCTATTGCTGGTGCGTCGAGAATGTCACTGGAATCCAAAGGTTGGAGTCTGAATCAAATTGGCCAACCGTTCTCTTTGACGATTGATCACGTTGTCGCCGATTCAGCATACGAATATATGTTGGCGGCGGACACCGGCACCGTCCAAGTCATTGATCGCGTGTCGCGTGATGTCATAGATACCTTGTCGTTTGGGCAAAATCGTCGCCCGCAACAGCTCGCCCTGACACCGCGTTATGTGGTGGCAGCGGCCGGTGACACGCTACTGCTTAGAGATAAGCAAGATTTGTCGAAGCAGAGTGAGTACACCCCAATACCGGGCGACAATATTGTTAGCCTGACAACGCAGGGCGAAAGTATTTATTTTGCCACGGCGAGTCATCGTATTCAGCGCGTGAGCGGTTTAGCGGTTCCCATGGTGTCCCATAAAGTGCGTCGAGCACGATTGGTAGACAGCGCGGCGGTAAGCAGTATTTCCTCACTGAAGACAGACGGAAATTATCTCTACTTTATTGTTGATGCCGAATTGCATCGGATGGATTTAACGTCACTGGCTGGCGTGGTTGCCGAAGCAAGCCTCGGTGCCGTAGATGCACTAGCCGTTGGTAATGGTCGGGTGTGGGCGGCGCTGCGAGACGGTAGCAGTAACAATATTGTGGCTTTGGACCCAGAAACGTTAGCCGTGCTTTCACAGGGCGACCTATCAATGCCTGCCCGTGTTCGTGCAATGGCGGTTGAAGGGCAGATGTTAGCGGTTGCGATGAACGGCGGCGCCGTGCGTCTTTACCAAGTCGGCGAGGGCAGTGCCTCGGGCGCAGCCGCAGTGGGCATGCCGACGCCAGGATTTAGTTATCAACAGGGCGAACGTATTGCGCTGTCATTAAACGAAGGCTTCGGTATTGATAGCGTTCATTACTTGATTAACGGTCGTGTTGTATCGGCGTCCGCGCAGGCGCCATTTGCCGATGAAATTGCTGTGCCGGGCTTCCTGCGCAACGGTCAGCCGTTTGATATTGAAGTCGAGGCTAGCCGACAAGATGGCAGCGTTTCAACATCCGTGGTGCGACGTGTATTGCTTCAAGGCGAAGAGCTGCCCGCAAATGATTTCAGAGTTGTGATTACCGAGCCGACCGGTGTCAGTCATATGCCGAAACCGTTATCGGTAAGGGCAGAGGTCCTCAACAGTAACCTGCCGATAGAACAAGTGGAGTTCTACCTGTCCGAAACAACGGACAGTGCAGGCGCGTATCAGATTGACGGCAAACATTATGGCCCTCAGTACATTATTCATCGCGACTACGACGACTCTTACAATGGTCGTTGGTTTAAGGTTCGTGCGATTGACATGTTTGGCAATACCACTGAATCGGTACCGACTCGAATCGAGCGGGTACGTGATGAAGGCCTGCCGCAAATAACCGCCTTTAGTGTTGACGAGCCTTATGTTGAAGTGTCGCCGGGGCGTGTTGTTGAAAAGCATGCCTTTACCTTGCGCGTCAACGTAAGCGATGCGCAGAGCGGTATCGAAAGTGCGTTATTACGACGTAACGGAACGATTGTCGCGGCAGCCTTTGCGGATGGCGATCTAACCTTTAATGAACGCACGGCCTTAGCGGGTGAAGTTTTTAACTACACACTTGAAGCATCGGATCGCGCCGGCAATACCAACAACGCCTCTGTTTCTTATACCGTGGTGCAAGACACCTTGCCTGTGCCGAGCTTTGCGGTTATGCCGGACAGTATTGTTGAGCAAGCGCCTTTTGCTATCAGTGCGAGTGCCAGTGATGACGTTGCCGTGCGCTCTCTGCGCGTTAGCTGGGAAGGATTCGATGTTGCCAGCGCCGCGTATACAGGTTTTGAGAATGTTGTTGCACCCCTAGCGGTAAGTGGCCGCGATCGTCGCGCTAACCGGATTGGTAACACCATTACCGGCGTCATGAGCGCTGAAGCAATTGATGATATTGGTCAAGTGGGCCGCCTAGATCAGACAGTCTCTGTGGTGGTTGACCAGGCGCCAGATATATCGCTCGCCAATGTTTCTCACCATGCCGCGGATTTTTACGGCAACGCCTTTAAAGTGACGTTAACAAACCTGACTGCGGTCGATGAAGCGCTTGATCCGGCTACCGTTTCAGTCATCAACGCCGATACCAATACAGTGCTCGCGAGCCATGTATTGGCCAGTGGCGAAGCGTCGAAAAACTTGAACTGGCGCTTGCCGGAAGAGAATGTGTCCGGTGATACCTTCAACTTCAAACTTCGCTATGTGGACCACTTAGGTCAGCAGTCAGATAGCTCTGTGCGGTCGGTTCAACTGTCTCGCATGCCAAATGCCTTACGCTTTAATGATGAAGGCGGCGCGAGCAATCCGCGCTTGTTCCAAGCCGGCACTGCCGCACGTTATCGCGTCGATGTGTTGGACGATGCCGAGCGCCCCGTTGCACTGCAAACCGTCAGGTGGACACTCACCGCTTCAGAAAGCGGCAATGTGGTTGAGCAAACGGACATTTCTTCGGGCTTGGACGGCGCCGCAGTTTGGACGCCAAATACCGGCTTGAAACTCGGCCGTTATGTCGTCACGGCAGAACTGATTGATTTCAAATATGTGGCGAAAGCATCGCTTGCGATGCGTGTGCTTGCCGGTGAAATGACGTCCGTGACGTTGTCTCACGTTCCGCTGATGGAAGCGGGCGAGCAGCTGGCCCTAAGCATCATTGCGACAGACGCCGGTGGCAACGCCGCAGTCGTACATGGTGACGGCAGCTTTACAATGTCGCTGCCGTATAACGGCTTCCATTTCGGCTTTATTAACGACGCTGCCGTGCAGAATCTTAGTGCCGGCCAAGAAGTCACATTAGCGCTGAAAAGCGCTGCCTACAGTTTGCCTATACGCATGACGACGTTGGCAGGGCTATACAGTGCATCGGCGATTGCGTCCGTGGGCGGAGCCCCTGTGCCAGTTTTATATGATCACGACGGGCTTACTACGACCGCTGCAGTTCCACGAAACAGCTTGCCGATTCAGGTGGTTGCGGCGGCGCCATATCGCCTAGCGATGACACTAGAGAGCTTCACTAATCGCTGGTTAGCAGAAGAGTCCGTGTTGGAAGCGAGAGAGCGCGCGACAGTTGCTCTGACGGTGGAAGACGTTTACAGCAACCGCGTTTACGACTATGCCGGTGCGCCGGTTGATGCCAGCGTGAATCTCAGCGTAGACGGTGAAGCAGTCATCGGTGTTTCTGGTGATGCAAACGCACTAGTCAACGTACTCGCTGGCGCCACAGATATTATCGTTACCTCTGATGTTGCAGAGACCGTTAGCCTAAGCGTTACCAATATTCAGGGTGTCGATGGCCTACAAGTCGAACCGCTGTCGCTAGAGTTCCGCAAGCAGCGCCCGGTTATCGTTGAAAGCGAATTCGACAAAGCGATTAATAATAGTGATAACACTGTTCTGCGTTTAAAGCTCAGCGAAGAAGTTATTGCCGTTGATCAGAACGTTGGCATTAGTGCCCAGCTGAACGGTGAAGACATCGCCGGCACTTGGCAGCTTGAAACAGTTCAGGTGAATGAACTCAATACGCTCTTCTATTTGGCATTCACTTCAGAACAACCGTTACCGATGAACCAATGCATTGCTATCGACACGAGCGCGTCGACGTTGGTTGGTGTAACGGAGAACGACGCCATATTGGCGCAGCAGTTTAACGTCTGTACGGCAGCCGCGAAGCTCACGGTTCCTGAAGAACTTTACGGTTTCGAAAACGAAACCTTAGCGCTCGGTTTGACGCTGGCCGACGGCCTTGATCCTAGTGCGATTGCCGCTGCCTATTTACATCAGAGCCTTAATGATGAAACCCTGACAGGACAATCTCTCGATGTGCTATCTCCGAGCATAACTCTGCCGAGTTTGGAAGGTGTGGAAGACGGTGCTTTGTTATCTGCCTTCCCTAAGGCGTGGTACAGCGACGAAGGATTAGTTGAAATATTCAATCTGCCAGATCTTTATGATCCTACCTATGCCGGTGGTTGGGCTGAGGTGGTTGAAGAATACTTCTTCGCTAACCGACTAGAAATTCGCGTGCTGTCCCGTGAAGGCGACTATGACGGCGACGGCGTGAGCAATGAACTTGAAGATGCGACGGATGGCATCAGTCCGCTGCTTGCCGACACCGATGGCAATGGCATCGATGATGGCGCTGAAGATTTAGACGGCGATGGCTTGAGCAATGCAGAAGAAATTGTCGCTGGCTCTTCGTTGACGATTGCCGATACCGACGGCGATGGCTTGAGCGATGGCGACGAAGTGAATCTCTATCAAACCAGCCCGACATCAACCGATAGCGATGGCGATAACATTAGCGACTTTATTGAAGCGTTATCCGGCGGCAGCCCGAACGATCCAGCGATCCGCTTTATCGATCCGTTCTTTGTCACCGCTATGGAGCTGACTCCAGCGTCAGTCAGTGTTGATCTATTGACAGATGGTGAGCAAATTACACCGGCGATCACGCTAACGTTTGAAGTCAATGGTTACGTCGATACAGTCTCTGCGGTTGATTTAGATTGGGGCGAATTGTTTGCAGTGACCAGTTCAGATGCAAGCATCGTTGCCGCAAACGAAGCCGGCGGTTCTGCAACCGGGATCGGTGAAGCATCGTTGCGTGTTTCCTTGCTGGAGAACCCCTTGGTCTTCGCCGATATGGCTGTCCAAGTGTTTGTCCCGCCGCTGCGCGACTGGGATAACGACGGTGTGTCAGATTACGTTGAAGTGGTGTCCGGTAGCGACCCACGTGATCAATTTGATGCAGCGATTGATGCGCAGTACATCACGGCATTGAGCGCGCCAACGCAGTTGCTACTCAACATCGATCAGTCGCCTTACGTCGCGCCGCTTAACGCTATGTTCGAACACAACGGGGTGCAAGTTTCAGTCACGGGCCCTGCGCTCATTGAGATTCTTGCTGCGACGAGCAGCGACGAAAGTGTTGTGCTTGCAGAGAGCGCAATGTTAACGCTTATTGCTGGTGGTGAAGCGGATGTCACGTTCCAACTGAACGGCGACCCGAACATTAACGCGCAGACACAAGTGATCGTGTCTACTGAGTTGGCGCCTATTGATTTAAGGATCGGTACCAGCCCGCCGCAGGTTATCTACCGAGGGGCCGAATACTCTCAGGTGCAGTCGTTCTTCATTGGCGACCTAGATGTTAATGAAGCGCGAGAAATCAGAGTAGATGGAAAAATTGTTTCGCCGCCGTGGTGGCCTGACTGGGAGTGCGCTGAGGCTCAGCTTGATTGTTATGAAGACGTAGCTATCGAGTGGTTGGATTCGTATAGCTTTGGACTTCTGTTTACGTTCCCAGGCGGCGTGCCATTGAGCTTTGATGGCGTTGTTGAAGTGGATTTCTATAACTATGAAACAGAAGAGGTAACGACGATAACCCGTCAACTTCCGGTGGCGGATGCATTGCCAGCGCAGGTGTCGCTCGGCAATTTGGAATTATTGAGTGTTGAGGAGGGGCAGGTTATACCTCATACCTATGACGTGCTATCAGCAGCCCACAACAGCATCAGAATGACCTATCTGCTGGATGACGTTCCTGTTGGTCCAACCTTCGCTCAAGCGCGAATGAGTACGCTACCGGCTTCCGGCAGCCATATTCGCTTGCGACCGGAGGTGGCGACGGATGGGTTGCGTGATTATACCCCGTATGCATTCGCTTTCTCGGTGACTGGTGATGAGCCCCAGTTTGCCGACTTACGTATCTCGAACTGGATCTCGCTCCGTGACCGCGCTGTCGCAATGAAAGTGGTGTCGGTCGATAACCCTGCATTGTCTTTTGATTGGCCTGAGCGTTTTGGCAGGCTCGAGCTGGAGTTTGACTCGTGTGGAGAGTGTGCGTTGTTGCCGCCGGGTGACTATGCGTTGATGATTTGGACAGACTTTGAAGATGAGGTTATTGCTTCGGAAGATGGTACTTACTACGCGGCGTCTGAGCCAAGTGATATGGCTGTTGCGACCTTGCAACTGCACTACGATACGGAGGTAGTAAAGCCCGAGTCAGGACTGGCAGAGGTTCATTTCACCCATGACCATAGTGCTCAGGGTTCGTTCTACAAACGCACTGAAACCCCGCTCGTTGCACAAGCATGGATGGATGGTAAGCAGCTGTCTGTTTATGTCGAAGAATTCCGAGGAGCAGGGCTAGAGCCGTTAACACAAACAATCGACGTTGGCGTACTGACTGTTACTGAGATGAACGGACAGTGTCCGTTGATATCGATTGAACAAGTTAATGCGGCCATGCCATTGCCGGTGGACCCTATTAATATTCTTAACCCAATATATGCAGGAGACTGGAATGGCGGTCAGCCAAGGAATACCGCACTACATGAAATTCCAGATATTGATCGAGCGTTGTTTAGACATACTCGTTATGAAAACCAAGACGGGTTCATGCGTGACAGTGCGGATTGGCTTCTTGATGAGGGTGGCAGTTTCGTGATGGAAGTGGGTGAGGGCAATACTTGGACCCTCAAGCTTAGCGTTGCCGAAGCAGGTGCTCAGCTGATTTTCCTTGATGACGAGGGAGACCCGCTTTCTGAGCAGCCCCAGACCTACCTCGGTGCGCCGGGCCTCTTCCATGTTGAAGTTGACCGTCTTTTCGCAGACCAAATACGCGAGGCGTACGGCGACACTACCGCTATAAATGTACGGCTGAATACCGAGGGTTGTCAGAGCGATCTTGAAATTCCTGTGAACCTACAGCCGTCCTTGCCGGTAATACAGAGCGTCACCCTCTCTGGCAACGCGATGCAAGATGAACACTCGAATATTTGGGATGTCGAGGTGCTTGATGCGGACGGCGACCTAGCAGGCATCGCGGTTATATATCGCGTTCAGGAGTGCGACCCAGAGTGCTTCGAGTATGGCGAAAGTCACGCTCATCTTGCTTTGGGTGAACGTCGGTATTTCGAGGAAGACGGTGATGGTGAGGTTGGCGATACCATCGACATGACATTCGGCCAAAATCAATTTGGCGGGCGCTTTACCCTTAGTGGTGTGAATGATCTTTGGGAAGGTGTGGTTGTAACAACGGCCTATATCGTTGCTTATGATGGAGCGGGTAATGCAACGGTTCACTCCATGCCGATGAATACTGATGGCGATGGCGATGGCGATGGCGATGGCGATACGACAGACACCGACGGTGATGGTCTCTACGACGACGAAGAACTAGACATCGGCACGAACCCTACGGTTGCTGATACCGATGGAGATGGCTACGGCGATTATCTGGAATATTCTCTTGGCACGGATCCGTTAGGTGCTGTGTCCAGACCAAACGCTGAGGATATGGAGGGCGTCTTGTACGATGTAGAGAGCATCTCCTTCGTGGGATCTGTCAGCATAGCACTTGGTGTTGATGACTCACGCATCGGCGTCCCGCCATTGGCGCTGGTCTTCAACGGTCGTAATATCGAGTCAAACTGGAGTGCGTTTGCTGATATTAGTGACCTTCAAGTACAGGATGTTGCAGTAGCCGATGTCGCATCTGAAGAGCTCAAGTATGGTGAGGTTCCCGTACAAAACGCTCTGCTGCGTATGACGGGGGAGGAGGGAGTGTTTGCACTTCGCCCGGGTACGACAGAGGTCGGTTTATATATTAATGATCGTTGGACATACTTTGATGTTGTCATTACGCGCTCAGTAAATATTCCGCCGCCGCAGCTGCGTGTCGCAAGCTCATCATTAGCGACGCCTTTATACTCGAGCTCGAGTGCGGGCCAGTCAAGTACGATGCTCTTTACCATCGATAGCCCATTTGAAGTCGGTATGATTGGCTTACGTGATCAGTACGATGAATTTTCATATGATTCCGAGCATTATTATTACAACTCAGGAACCTACTGCAATGATAATTGCATGCGCTTCCAGGGCGGCGTTGTGTTTGATGAAGAGCAGGAAGAAGAGGACGCGAACGCGGATTACTATATAGACCAACAGCAAATACATATCGAGTGGGGAGATCTACAAGCAGAAACAACCGTCTCGGTTAGTGCTGACTTATACAGTCGCCAGTATGGTGCTTTTACTGCCACGTTAGATGTCCCTGTATTGGCACTTCCCGAGGCAACCGCAGAACTCAACGCACCGATTGATCAATTCACTCAGCAGCTTTCTGTGCAGGAGGGCGATATTGTTGATTTGCCGATTGCTTACGGAGCATACGGTGATGTGGCGACGGCGTTTTCTCTGAATGTGCCGCAAGAAGATAACAAGTACCGTCAGCCATTACCGTTGGGGCATGATGTATACACCAGCTTCGAAAGCAGTAGCTCTAACTCACGTTATCTGCAGTATGAACGCTTCTATTACGATGGAAGAGGCAGCGTATCTGAGCCCGTTATGCATCTTTATGTAGATTCTGATGACCAGCTAGCAGGGCGCATACTACGTGCAGAAAATGCTGCTGCGGGGTTCACTGCCGCCGATATCCCCGCTGAAGCTTCTGTGAACTTTGCAGGGGTTTTCGATGGAGAGAGTCGCTATGACGTTTATCTTCCAGCAGAGGAAGGGGAGTACTTGCTGGCATTTGGTGCGAATTATGGTGGCAGTATTAATATATATGATTATCAACTGTTAAGTGGTGGTACGTATAGTTGCAGTAATTATTGTTATAGCTATGTAGGTGTGCGTTTTGAGAAGGCGAATAATGGAGTGTTGGTGCCAACCATTCGCCCACTGGTCGAGAATGCGCAACTGGCAACGTCGGTTGAACGCATCGTACAACCAGATCTGTCATTGATTGATACGCTGAGCCCATTAAGCCCGTCGTCGTTACGTCTTGGTTTTGAATATAATGGCGCGCCTCTTAGCGTATCGGTTGGCGCTGGCGATAACGCAGTGTCGGTAGCTGGCACAGATGAACTTAGCGTTCAGGCAGGCGATACGTGCGGTGCTCCAACCATCTCTGTTGAGGGGGCACGAAGGTCACTTAAGTCGCCGTCTGAAAATCCTCATCATTTATTGCCGGAACCGTCAGATGTTCGTTCTCGCTTTGTGCGAGATACCTTCCTGTCTAACAGGTTCTTTGAGTATGGCTATTTTGAACGCGACGAGCTCCATGCGTCCTATGACTTGCTTGGCTACCTGAATAAAGCGGCATTTTATTCAGATGTCGGATCCGTTTATGGAGGTAGCTTCTCGCCGCGCTTGAGAGTCGATTCGCGCAGTCCCGCGTGGCTCATCTTGCTCGATCCGAACGGTGAAGGGTTATCTGTTTCTGAAGGTATCGGCTTTTATTCATCCGATGGCGTTAACTTTAGTTTGAATGAAAGTTGGACTTCAAATTTCTGGGATCGTTATGCCTCTATCGCGTCAGAGCAGGAAGTGTCATCACTGCTGGATGATGAAGGCAACCTTCATGTTCGGGTAGAAACCTACTGTGGCTATTCCGAGGATTTATTGGTGCAGCTAACTGCACTGTCAGAGCCTTCGGATCCGGAAATTACGCTACCAAACGGAGCCGCGTCGTTCAGTGCAAATAGCCTTGCCCGATTGCCCCTTCAAGTGAGTGATGATGGCGGTGATTTGTTCCTCATTGTTGCGGCAATTGAAATAGAGGGAACTTATCAAGTGATCGGTGAACAGTACACCGCACAGGTACTAGATCGTTACGCCACGCATGGAGAGGAAGGAACGACTTATTGTGACCGCGGTGAGCTTTCGGCACATAAAATCGGAGCGTTGTACTTCGACATGAATGTATCGTTCGGGGCGGTCCCTGCTGGAGAGTATCCGCTGTACATTCTTGCCGCCGACGCGGCGGGTAACTACAGCGTGCAAGAGTCTAATGTCGAGGTGACGGAGCAAGGTCTGTCACAAGATGCTATTGATTTAAGTGTGCCTCCATATACGCCAAGGCTAATGGAGTGTGTTGAATATGAGTCTAATTCATGAGAATAGGGATAATTATGAAGCGTTATATGATTGTGGGTTTATTAACAACAGCCCTTTACGGCTGTTCCGACAACGTTGCCAGTATCAACGGTAACGACGTGTCTAAAGAAGCGTTTCAGTCTTATCTGAAACTAAAAAATATTCCTGAGAGCAATAGCGCTCAGGTGCAGCGTGTGTTGGAAGAGTACGCCAAGCGTGAAGCATTAGCGGCGGCGATTACGGATACTGATTTGCTCGACATGAACGCTGTCGAGATGGAGGTTAATGAGTTCCGTAAGCAGGTATTGATTAGTCGTTATTTCGATCAGTACTTGAACGATAAAGTGGATGATACGGCGGTGGCGAATTACTACGCCGCTCATGCCGAAAGCTATCAGGCGAAAAAAGCGCATCTAGCGCATATTTTGTTCCGCGTACGCCCGGATATGGATGAAGCAGAGCGAACCGCTAAGCTCACTGCCGCAAGCGAAGCGTTATCGCGTATCAATCGCGGCGAAGATTTCGCCGAAGTGGCGCGTTCATCTTCAGAAGACACCATGTCTGCCGGAAAAGGCGGCGATCTTGGTTGGATGAAAGAAGGCGCAGTATCGAATGAGTTTTCACACGCGGCATTTTCGTTGGCGCCGGGAGCTGTGTCAGAAATCGTCTCGACGACGTTTGGCTACCATATTATTAAGTTGATCGACGGGCCACAGGTTGTCAGCCAGTCGCTGGAAACGGTTGCCGGCGATATTCGTTACTTGTTGCGCCAGCAAGCGAAAGACGCTGAAGCAAAAACATTAATGGAGTCGGTTGATCTGGAGGTATCGCAGTGGGCGGAGTAAGGGTAGCCGCCCTCGCGCTTGCAGTGCTGGCCGTAACCGCGTGTGGCAAGCAGGAAGAGCCATCGGTAAATCCGCTGTTGGCGCGTGTCGATGGCAGTGATGTGTATCAATCAGACATGGATGCCGCGTGGTCACGGACGTTTTCAGAAGTTGATGCGCTGTATGCGGACGATGCCATGGAAGAGCGGTTGCTGAAAAGTTTGGTCGCCAGCCGTGTTATGGCGCACAAGGCGGAAGCGACAATGTCTGCGGAACAGAAGCAAGAGTTCGAAGCCGTGGTAAAAGCCTGGCGCGAAGAGCAACTAGTTAAGCGTTACCTCTCAGAGCATGTCACGCCACAGCCGGTCAGCAATGAGATGGTTGAGTCGTATTACAACAAGCATCCGGAAATGTTTGGCGGTGGCGAACGGCGCTTGTATGAGGTGCTGACTATTCAAGGCACGACCAATGAAGAAACGCGCGATAAAGCGGTTGCGTTATTGGGCAACGCGGCAGCGCAAAAAGAGTGGCAGAAGTATGCGCGGGAAAACTCGTCAGCTGATTTGATCGTTCATTATGCACGGGCGCGCGCGGACGCGAATACCGGCGACAAGGCGTTACTTGCCAAACTGAAAACCTTGTCTGCCGGAAAGACGTCAGCAATGTCGTTAGCTGGAGGCGAGGCGACGGTGCTGCGCGTTAATGCGGTAGAAATTATTGCGCCTAGGCCATTAATAGAAGTGCGCGACGATATTCGTCGCCGCCTTGCGCCCGTGAACTTAAAGGCGGCCGTAAAAGAAGCAATGGATACAGCGCTGGTTGGGGCTGATGTTGAGTACTTCGACAGCAAGAATTAATAGGGACGTTTAGTACAATGCGGGGATTCGGGGTGAAAAAACAAGCCTTGTGGCTGATGGCTGCGGTGCTCATGGCGCTGCACGGTCAGGCTGCGGCAGTTGAAAGTTGTGACGCGATTTTTCCGACCACATTGTCGGCACATGATCCCGACTCGTTTCTCCGCTTTTACGGCGGCTGGGTATCCGACAGCCCAACTAATGTGATGCGCGCGCGCAATAAACTTGATTTGAGTCTGTTGCCCTTGTCCTGTGATAGCGCCAGTTGCGTTGCTAGTGGGCAGGCGTCCGCTGCACTGGCGTTACCCACGTTTCTAACCACAAACTCAACATCAAAGCTGTCCATTGGCTGGTTTGGCAATACGACCTATCAAGGCACTGGCCGAGACTTTAGTGAAGTCAAAGTAGGATGGTTAGGAAAAGCTCGCCTTGCACCTGTCGTGCAGACCTGGCGCATTAAAGAAATTACCCTCAGCAGTAGTGCCACCCTTGAGTTGGCGCCGGGTGATTACTGGGTGGAAAACCTGTCCTTAGCATTAGATAGTGTCATTCAGCCTGTGGGCGAAGGCACCGTTCGGCTGTTCGTCAAAAATACATTCCATGCGCCGTGGTATACCGCAATTAATATGGAGGATGGCGCAGATCCGTCACGCCTAATTATTGTCGGTTGGGACGATATCCGCGTGCACGGCAGTGCCGATGTTGCCGCTACGCTATACGCGGCGAATAAAGTGTTACTGGATACATTTGTTACCGTTAAAGGTGATGTCGCAGCCTCAGAAATTGAAATGCAGTTGTTCTCTAAAGTCACGGCATTAACCAGCTCGCAACGCGAAGCAACCGATTACGGCGAGATTTGTAACGTTAGCGGTGATCTTGATGGCGACGGTATCCCGGACAGCATTGATAACGATATTGACGGTGATGGCGTCGATAACCTCGATGAAATTGCCGCAGGCACAGACCCAGAAGACGCCAGCGATTATCCCGACGTTATCGCGCCATCCGTATCGATAAACCTCTCACAACCTTACCAACAAGAAGCGGCGCAATTGTCGCTTGGCGGTAACGTCTCCGATGAAGGCGGCCCATACGCGGGTTTGGCAACGGTACTGGTGACAAACACCACCACGGGACAAAGCATTGCAGCTACTGTCAGCGGTGGATCTTACACAGCGTCCATACTGCTAGATTTTGGTGATAACCAAATTTCAGTTTCTGCGACAGATACCAGCGGTAACGAAAAGGTTATTAGCGCTATTGCGACAAGGGTCGATAACTCGGCGCCGTCGATAAGCCTAGATGGATTGCCAAATGAATCGGTAGACGCCGTGACCTATTTTCTAACCGGCACCGTAACAGACGGCGTGGACGGTAGCGGCATTGCCGACGTTAGCGTGATCAATGCAGCCTTGCCAGCAACGCAAATTGACGTGTTAGTCGAAGGCGAAACGTTCTCCGCAGAAGTGCCGTTGGTGTTTGGCGAAAACGAGATTACCGTAACCGTTGCAGACGGTTTTCAGTTGCAAAGCACAGCAAGCAAGTCCGTTACGCGCGTGGATACCGTTGCGCCAACTCTGACACTGGATAATCCTCCCAGTCAGAATGTTTCCGCGCCGCAAGTTCTCGTCAGCGGTGTGGTGGTAGACAACGTGATCGGTAGCGGAATGTCATCTCTGACATTGAACAGTGATCGCGCAGGAATTCCTCCGCAGTCATTGACGATCCAACCCGACGGCACGTTCTCGACAACGATCGCACTACTGGCGGGTAACAATGTACTCACTCTTGTCGCCTCTGATCAGTTTGGTAACCAGTCTTCCGCAACGCTGACTGTTACACGGCCAGATCTTGATGGCGATGGACTCGCCGATGATGTTGATCCAGACAGAGATAACGACGGCTACAGCAATGACGATGAAATATCCGCTGGCACCGACCCCAATAACGCCGAGGATTATCCGGATACCGTTGCGCCTACATTAACGACTACGCTGCAAGACAACGCAGAACAAGAAGTGACGGAGCGGCTAATTACCGGCGACGTGACCGACAGCGGCGGTCCTCACGCCGGTGTTGTTTCCGTTACCGTAAACAACGTGCAGACCAGCGCTAGCGTCAACGCAACGATTACGGGTGATGCCTGGCAGGTAACCGTCGATCTCGCCTTTGGCAGCAATACGCTCAATATTATTGCGCAGGATGCCGCCGGTAATATTACGACGTTAACGCGTACCGTTATCCGCCAAGATGCCACGCCACCACAGCTGACGCTGGAAGACGGCAGTGATCTTTCGGTTGAAGCGGTTGAGGTGGTTGTGCGCGGCAGCGCAAATGACGGAGCGCACGGTCAAGGCGTGCAGTCCATCACCGTGGTGAACGCGCAACTGCCCAGTACCGTCATTGCCGTACAGCGTAGCGGCGACAATTTTGAAGCGGTTGTTCCGTTAGCATTTGGTGTCAACCTGTTAACCATTACCGCGACTGACGGTCAAGGCCTGATGGCAACCGTCACGAAAACGGTGACGCGTATCGATACCATCGCGCCTGAAATTATCTTGTCCGTACCGTCCGCTCAAGACCTCTCCGCACCCAGCGCAGCAATTTCCGGTAGCGTGGTGGATAACCAAAACGGCAGCGGCATTGCCTCTGCAACGCTAACCAATGATCGCGGCATGGCGCCTTTGTCGTTGTCACTGTCCGAAGACGGTAGCTTTAACATCAATGTATCTATTGAAGCAGGCGACAACAATTTTGTTGTCACGGCGGTCGATCACAGCGGTAACACGACGAGCGTTAACGTCGCGATCACCCGCCCGGATCAAGACAACGATGGCATTGCCGATGACGTCGACCCTGATCGTGACGGCGACGGTTACAGCAATGAAGATGAAATCGCGCGCGGAACAAATCCCGACGATGGCGCGGATTATCCTGATGACATTGCGCCTACGCTGACGGTCAATAACGCCGACGGCCAGACCACCACCGCCAATCAAATCACGGTGACCGGTAGCGCCAGCGATGATCGCGGTGTCGATAATGTCAGCAGCATAACGGTTTACAACGCTGCTTATGGAACGAGTTTTTCCGTGACATTAGACAGCAATGGTAACTTCTCCGCGTACGTGCCGTTAAAAGTCGGAGACAACAGCATCACCATTGCCGCGACTGACGGCTCGGCGAACTCCACCAGCACCAGTCTGACCATTCGCCGGTTATCACCGCCAACATTGCAATCCTTGCAACCGTCATCCGGCGCCGTTATCGATGCCGAACGGGTTACGCTGAGCGGCCTCATTGTCACCGAACTAGATGAAAACCTGTTGCGCTTAACCGTGAACAACGCCCAAGTCGTGTTCGCGCCCCGCGACGGCAACGGTTATCCATTTTCGGTTACCTTGCCGCTCGCATACGGCAGCAATAATTTTTCCGTCAACGTCAGCAGCCCCGACGGCAGCGATGCCGCAACGCTGACGATTTCGCGGTTACCCGAAAACCCAGACAACGTTGCCGCGCCATCCTTAACCTTGCTTGCCCCTAACAACAGTCAGTGGTTGTCCGGTGAGGCCGTGAATGTGGTTGGCCGCGCCACCTCTTATGCCGGCACGGTTTCGGTTACCGTCAACGGCGTGCCCGTCACCGTCACAGGCGACGGCACCAGCGGCAGCTTTAGCACCGCCTTGTATTTCGCCGACGGGCAGACGGACATGGCGATTCACGTGGTTGCCACCGATCAACTGGGCCGTCAAACCAGCGAAGCGGTTTCCGTGCAGCGCGACATCTCTGCGCCGATTATTTCGCTCGATAATAATTTCGAGCCACTGCCGGCAGACAACGCCGTGACAGAAAGCCGTCTCGTGCTTTCCGGCACCGTGTCTGATCCGAACTTGTCGGGCATGTTGATCGACACAACGTCGCCCACCTTAACGCCCACGGCGCAGCCCGGCGTCTTTACCTTTAGTCGTGACATGTCACTCAGCGGCGGTAGCCGCGAAATTATCCTTAGCGCTCACGACGACGCAGGCAATATCACCCTGCAGCGCTATCAACTGTCACTCGACCCCGCCGCACTGTTGAAACCGGTCTTGCCCGTAGACGGCAGTCGCTTTAGCGCCAACGGCGCGCCGGTGATGGTGCAAGTGGCCGCGCGTCTTGCGGGCATTGCACCGGGGGCGACCGCGCAAGTGTTGGTCAACGGCACACCGTATCCCGTCAACTTGACCGACACCTTGCTCAGTGGTGACGTGGCGTTGCCTGCCGAATCCGGCGCGGTCACCTTGCGTTACGAAGTGCGACATCCACAAAGTGGTCTCGTCGCCGCCACAGAAATTCAGGTGGAGGTGGTCGATCAAGCGGCGCAACCGTTGCGCTTAGACGCGGTCACCCCGAACGCCAACAGCCAAAATGTGTCCGCCAATCAATTGATCACCTTGTTCTTTAATAAAGCGATTGATCCAACGCAATTAACCCTCACGGTAAAAGAAACCTTGCACGGTTTTACCTACATTAATAATGATCCACCCGGCACCGACTTTGTTCGCGCCAAAGGCTATGAACTCGAAGAAGTTCACCGTGACTTAGCACTCGTGCCGGGCACCTTAGATGTCGCACCCGGCGCCCGCATGGTGTCGTTCAAACCGGATCGCTTCTTCGGCTACGGCGCCAGTATTTTTCTAGAGGTGACGTACGCAGGCGAGTCGCTCGGGCGCGTGTTGTTTACCACCGAGTCGTTGCCCACCCAGCTCACCGGCGTGCTCACCGACCAGTTTGGCCAACCGGCCGGTGGCGTCACCGTGGCACTGGGCGACATCACCAGCGTGACCGGCAAAGCCGGTGGTTTTAGTTTCGGTTTTGTCGACGCACAGCGCGGCCTGAAAGGCGGCACGTATGATTTAAGCGTTAACCCTAACGGCAAAGATCCACGTTTCGGCACCCGCTTGCGCAGCGTTTATTTAGACCAAGGTCGCTACAAAAAGCTCGCCACGATGATCGTGCCATTGCTCAACGAAAACACGGGCTTCGATGTCTTGCAGAGCGGTTTGATCAGCAGCTTGGCCGGTGGCGTGGTGGAAGTGGATTTACTCGATGCGTCGATCAATGACCAACGTGGCCGCACCACCGTGCAGGTGAATACTCAAGTGGTCGAGCCGTTTTCATTAGGTTTTGATGCACAAGGCTCGGCGCCGATGTTTGGCATGTTTACGTTGCAGCCAGAAGGCATTGAAGTCAGTGGCAACCCACGCGTGACCTTGCCATTGCCGACATTCGAGGGCAGCGCCGATCTGTTTGTTGATGACGCTCTGTTGTTTGTCATGGGCCTCAATGCCGAACGCTCGGCCATGGTGCCCGTTGCGGTAGCCGTTGTGTCTGGCGGCCGTGCGGTCACACAGGGCACTTGGCAGGGCGACTGGTTGGATTACTTAGGCCTCGGGCCGATTCCGCCGGAAGCGAATGCTGCCGTTGAACAGTTTCTGCAAACTAACGGAGATTGGGCGTCAGTACGTCGCGCACTGGGTTTGCAGTAAAAAAACTGCACGTGAGGTGCAGTAAAAGAGATTTAGGGAAAAACAATATGAAGGATCGGGGAATGCGAACAGTGTTGCAGCGCGTGTGCTTGGGCTTGGCGCTTTTAATGTTGTGTGTGGCGGGGCATGCGTTTTTGTTTCCGCAGCTGGGCATGCAGCTATCGCCACAACTGAAAAAGGGCACGGTGATGACACGGGCCCAAGTGCTCGGTGATAACGGCGGCCCTATTTTGGTGGTCACCCGTACCACCGGTAGTGCGAGCGGTGCGCAGACCGAGGAAATTGAAGAAATCGGTGAGATTTACCCCACGGGTCCGCTCGGCGAAGTCTATATTTTATCGGGCGCCGAAGTCGGCTACTTCCTCGACAAAACCGCGCGGCTGCGCATCGAGCGCGGCGAAACCATGCAGCGCGCCGTCTTCCTTGATCCTGAAGAATTAGCGAATGGCATCACGGTGGCCAACGGCGAAACGTCTGAATCCGTGAACGTGCCCGACTCGGTGAAAACCGTGCTCGTGCTCGGCGAGCGTGATCGCTTCGGTACCGATCCGTCGCGCTGGACCCTGATCGAATACCCTTTCTTAATGAACGAAGACTTCACCCTAGAAGATAACGCGTCTTCCGTGCTGTTTGATGAAGAGGGCGAACAAATCAGAACGGTTTTCGGCACTTCGGATGAATCGGGCAACTATTCTGTTGAGCAATTTACCTATCGCGTTGGCTACTGGGGCGATGGTGAAGACGCCATGGAACAGGACCAAGAAGGCTACTCGCCTCGTGGCGACGACCGCATCTTTGGGCCAGTGTCCGGCGCCGAACTGGACATGGCTTTTAGTAGCGGCATGTCTGGTGCCGATGGCCGCTACCAGCTTTTTTATATGCACTACTGTTTAGGGCTGCAAACCGGAAGTGGCTTTCTGCCCTTGACGGCACCGACGGCGGCGAGCATCAATCTTGTTCTCAAGGCGTCTATCTACAATCCCCAAGGCAAAGCGTACTTTCCGTTGTTAATGCAGCGGCAAACAGAATTCTTTTGCGGCGATGTGAGTGGGCTTCCTGATCATAATTTTATCGTCGACGTACTGTGGTTAAGCGGCAAATTACGCCTCGCCAATACCGCCAACGGCGACACCTTGCCGATGGGCGACGAAGTGCTGTACCAAGGCGAAGATCGTCAAGGCGAAGCGATGGCGCAAAGCAGCTTCGATTTTGATGGTGACGGCGAGCCCGACATCAGCGTGCACGCGAACAAAAAAACCGAGACCGATGACGAAGGCAACAGCTACGTCATTCCCAATCAGGAAGGCGAGGCTGATAGCAAGCGCTGGCAGGCCGTGTATTTTTCGTCCGGTAGCCATCGCCCCGATGCAGAATCCCTGCCCGAACAGGTGCCCGACTTATGGCGCCTCGCCGATCATTCGTTAGATACCAAAGAAACCGGCTTGTATTCGCAAATCACGCAAGACGTGCTGGTGAACACCGACCTCTACGTTTTCCAGGAAAGCACCGGCGAGCTGATTGTCGAATTAAACGGTATGCCCGACGGTATCGGTGACGGCCGTGACCTGACCGGAGACGGCGACTACTTCACCTATAACACCGTCATGCGCGGCCCGAAACAGCACTCCATTACCAGCGGGTTGTGCAAAGGCAAACGCGGCGATGATTGCCTGCTACGCACCCTGTACGACGGCTCCGGCGACGCCGACCGCGCGTTGTTAGAGGGTAACGGCAACGAAGCCTATCAACTCGATGCCGAACAACTCGGCTTTCAGTCACGCTTCCAGCAGCGCGACGGCGGCTTGCCCGCCCCCGGCGAATGGATGTACGTCGTCGCCATTAACCGCACCACCGGCTACACCGGCACAGTGCGGTTTCAATTAGGCCAACCCTACGGCCAAGGCGCCATCGGCCCGAGCATTACCCAGCGCGTACCGGAAATCACCCTCACACCGCCCAATCTGAAAGTGTGGGCGAAACGGGTTTACGACATCGACAAAGGCCTCACCAAAGACGAAACCGTCAACTACCTGATCGGCCATGAAGGCGCCGCCACCCAAAACGATACCTTGGTCGGCATCTACACCGAATGGCTCGACAGCGACGGCCGTCCGTTACCCGCCGGCCTCGATATCGATCAAGGCAAAGACTTCGGCTTAAGTGGCCGCCTCGCCAAAATCGCCGGCGACGAACTCGTCCCCGTCAGCAGCGGCCTCGCCGTTGAAGCCGGTGATTTCGATATCGAAGAAGCGCAGCAAGGCAGCCAAATTGCCGAATTCCCCATCGGCCCCGGGCAACGCTTGCAACTACTGAGATTGAAAGCCGATAACACCCGTAACGAACACTACTACGTCAATGTGTTCGGTCGCGCCATCAACAAAGAAGCCTGCGGCCATTGCGAGTTTGATGAAGCCGATAAACACCAAGACCTGCTCACAGGCCGCCCCAATCATTACACTCCGTTTTATGTGCCGCGCTATGACGAGCAAGCGACGTTGGAGCTCAAACTCGAACGCAACAAACTCAGAGTTGAAGAGTCCGAAGCGCAAGAAGACGGCGCAGCACCACCGGATGACGAAGACAAACTCGGTAAAGTCACCGCCCAGTACGACTGGATGCTGCGACCGGAGTATCAGTTTACGTTGTTGGATATTGAAGTGAACGAACTCAATGCCATTCGCAAACAAACCAACAAAGACGGCAGCGAAGAAGAAATCGTCCGCAATTTAATTGATCAAGACCAACCCGTCATCACCAGCAGCGATGATTTAATCCGCCTGCTCTACAACCTGATCTTGCCAGAAGACGACGCCCTACAAAGCTTAGACGGCACACGAGAATACGTACTCGCCCTCGGTGAAGAAGAAGTCCGCATCACCGCCGGTGAAGACCAGACCATTGATATTGAAAACCTTGATCACTTGGCATCGCTCGATGTTGAAGACTTTTTGACGATGCGGCTTTATTTGTCGAATGATCAGGAGAATGTGTTGTGGCAGTGGGCTTTTGGTGTTTTTGATCTTTTGCCTGCGGACAACCCAAGACTCAATGCAGACGAGCGGTATATCGAGGTTAGCGCAGATGACGCGGCAAACTCTGAAGAAATTGTTAGCGGCATCTTATTCCGTGAAATAAACGGTGAGCCGGATTCGGCCGAAGTAAAATGGCGTGTTATTGGGGCTGCACAAGCTAGCCCAACCGTTCAGTACAAAGATGATGGTGTTTTCTTTACCTCATTAACTTTGCCAACGACGGCGGATGAGACGGTTCAAGTTGAAGCCATTATTGATGGCGACACAGAGCGGCCTATAGCAAGTGCAATTTTTAAAATCATGCCGGGATTAGCGAATGATATTAGCGTTACTAGCAATGGAGAAACCGTTGTCGGAGGCTTGGGTGAGATCACCTTATCTCTGACAGTAAAAGATTCTTACGGGAACAATGTCAAAGACGGTACGCCGGTGGACGTATCTGCCCCTGGAGCAGAGTTAATCGCAGCGTCTTCTGTGTTAGATGGGAAGTCTGAAATCATATTAAAGGGGGTTGATCAGGCTGGAGACATTAATGTTGTTATTGCCGTTGATCTTCAGGAAGTTACTGAAATAGTCACTATTCATGATATTGATTTGGCGGTTTCTGTACCGGAAGGCATTGAGGCTGGGGAGCAGGGTTCGGTAACCGTGTCAGCATCAAGTTCGTACGGTGATCTGGCGGGTTTGGAGGTCCATCTTGCGGCGCATAGAGGGCGGCTTGATGATTATTTTGTCACGTTGGGGCAAGACGGAACGGCGTCTGTTCGGTATGTCAGTGGCGATTACCCAGGTTTCGCTCAAGTCAGTGCGAAGGTGGGCTCACGTATTGCCAGCAAGCAGTTTTCGGTTATTCAGATAGGAGCAACACTGAGTCGCCGGGAGTTGGTCGTTGATGGGACAGGCTCTATTGCTGTCGGGGGTGGTTCTATCGATTTTGGCCCCTCAACAGAGCTTGTGGTACCTGGCGGGGTCGGTGAAACAATTTCTGCAACGCTGGCGCTTGACGATGCGCCTCCAGTATATCCATTGCTCGACTATAGCGCAGAGAATAGAGGCAAATATATTGGCGGCAACAGCAGTGAAGGTGAAGTTAATGTTATCGATTACTCAAGCGGTGTAGATGCGGTTGGGTTTAACGCAATGCGTGAGCGCGTCGAGGATAAGCCTTGGAGTACGGCGTGGCGTATAGCAGAGGAAGGCCATATTGATATCCCTCGACATGCTCTTTTAACCGCGCTGAAACAGCCTGGAGTAACTTTTCAGTTTGCTGTCTTGCAGCCTCCGACACAGGATGCTGTGTTGCTAGATTACGATGCACAGGGCTTTGGCCTGTCTTTGAGTTCATCGGGTGAGGCGATGTTACGCTTCACTGATGAAGAAGGAGATAAAAGTCTTTCGCTTGGCGTCGTACCGTTTAGTCAGTGGCATTCGGCTAGCGTTCATTACCGTGATGGGGTTCTTAGGGCAAAAATTGATGGCGTATCGGTTCAGGCAACACCTGTCGGTGATCTTGTGCCAGGTGGCGCTGATTATGGTGCTCAAGTAGGTAACTATCTAGCTGTAGATGTCGCGTTGCTGAAAATCTATGACTGGAGCAAGGAGCAAAAATTAAGTTTCACTGGCGGTGGAATGGATGGAGAAGCCGCGGTCGGGGAAGATGGCTTTGCACGCTTTAGTATCACAGCGCAAGCGCCTCAAGTGGCTTACCAGCAGCTTTACCGCCAGGCACAATACGCGGCCTCGCCCTTCGACTTTGTATTGCCTTCAGCATATGCGGCTAACACGGACATACAAGTGTGTGCCAACACTATCGCAGAGCCTCCTGAAGATGCGAATGATCCGCTCATTGCAAATGCAGAGCGTTTTATGAAGGTTCTGCTCGACTGTGTGGTTAAACAACAAGTTGATGCCGCTTTCGTGGAGTACGAGACCGCCAACGGGGTTTTCCGGCGCGGTATGTTATTGACGAAAGCGGTAACGTACCAAGGCCTCTATGGCGCCCTGAAGGTGCAGGCTGATAGCGCTATTCTGGCGGCAAATTGTTTGGATGCCGCGATCACGGGAAATAACGATACTACAGTAGGTGGTGTCTGTGACTTCATCACGGCACTTCTAGCGATTGGTGATATTCGTGACCTGCTAATTCAAACCTATAATTACTTTTTTAATGAGGGGGAATTTGACAGCACCGTCACCATTCTTGCGGGGCTGGGTATTGTCGGCACGATTGCAACGGCGACAGGGGTAGGGGTTGTTGCTAATGTTGGGGTGGCCTCTGCAAAAACGATCGTAAAAGCACTGAGAAAACTCGGTCCTGAAGCCGCCGATCTTCTGAAGACCTTGTCGCATTATCTAGACAGTAAGGTGATAGAAGCGCCGACAAACAGCGCGGCGATTAAAGTGCTTGAGCGAACCACTCCCTTCTTAGAGGTGGGCGCTTTTGCTGTGCTTGAGCGGGAAACGCTTCAGTTCATGGCGAAAGCCATTACGAACCCCGATAATCTGGATACGTGGATCAATTATGTTGCAGGCTATGTAGAGAGAGCGAAGGGTGCGCTCGCGCATTCGGATAGCATAGACGGTTTGTTCATTGATCATGCCTACGCTGCCAGCCGGCCGGCACAGGAGTTTGTGACGTCACTTAAAAAAGCTATAGAGCCACCTCTGCATACTAAAAATAGCATTATTGCTCAGGCATTCACGAAAGCGCTCAAGTCCATTGATGAAGGCGCGGCCACGGTCGATGATATTCTTGCTGGCCTCAAAAATGATAAAGATGCCATGCGTGCTCTCGTCCAAGCATCGGCATTGTCTGATTCGGCGCTGAAAAACTTACGTAATCACCGAGGCTTTAATCTAGGCCTTCTGAAAAGAGAGGAGTTTCTGAAGAGGGTTGGGGATGTGGATTTTCGACGCCTCATTGATGAAGCGGATGATCCAGAATTGATGGAGAAAGGCCTGAATAAAGTGTTTGCTCAATTAAACGCGGGGACTATAGGAACAAAAAAGGGATTCAACAATGCTCAGGGAGCGACGCATCAGTTGATGATGATTTCTTGGCTTGCGAGGAGTGGCAGGGCTGTTAAAGGGGTTGAGGTAGAACGTCTTGTCAAGGCCGCGGATGGCTCGGTCATTGGTAGGCGGGTTGACGATGTCGTAGAAGGTGGAACGCCAGATGTGTTTGCCGATGCGAAAGCGTGGGCGCCGGATAAGATACAGCAGCGTATCATAAGTTCGATGTCTTTTAAGCTCGGCGAAGGATTGGATAGCGGCAAGGGCGGCCAGCTGTATCTGGATATGATTGATTTGGCCCAAGGTAAGAAGACAAAGTGGTATTTTGACCCGCGTGCGGCGGGGATGAAGGAAGAGATCGTGGATGCGATCAAGAAAGGGATTGATAAGAATAGGGAATATTTGGGTAAGCATTTGGGAATAGACGGAGATGACGGTAAGGCCCTTACTGAAGCGCTAGACGATCTAAAATCCAAGCTTGGCGACTTTGTTGATTTTGTGGAGTATTGATCTGTGCCACGTATTTATGGTTTCCCCTCTATTGTATTTGGTTTTCATGTGGAAGAAGGCACGCTTTCTGCCTGGAGTAGTAACGGGTTTGATTACAGTGTTTGCTCCCAGGGAAGTGCCTACCACATATTCATGGGCGAGTATGCTGATCTGGCAGAGAAAACAACGGCAGCAAAAGTTCCTGAAATTAATTCTGTTGTTATTAGCAGTAAAGGTGAAGTTGAGGCGCCGGCATTTTTCAAACGGTCTCCTTATGTGCAGGCACTTCAAGCCTACCGAGCAAAGTTTCCGGATAGAAAATTTGACCATGAACGTAATGATATTCTTTTCTTTCCTGAGGCGGTCACTATTCTCGATTACACTGATTATGGGTATGAGGGCATGAATTACGCCTTTCGTTACTCGCTTGAAAGTGGTGAGACCGAAGATCTTGAATCGAAAAATATTGGTGTTTGTCGTATTTTTCCTTGCGGTATTTGCGTACATAAAGTACCAAGAGGCGGCCGTTATATGGCCGTTGATGACCGGCTAAACGAACTTTGGTCTATTGCACATAAAGACTATGGCATGGATTCTTGCCCGATTAATATTACCCGCGGCCCCACAGCGGATACCGTGCTGCTGAATCTCGGTTATATCGATGAAAAGGACCAATATGGGCATGACAACGATGTCGCGCTTATGGCGTTGTCTTCCGGGCAATGCCTTTGGAAGGTGACGTTTCCCCATGTAGTGAACAGTATCTGGTCGGATAAGGACTATGTTTATGTCTCATCAAAGGGGTCGGCCTATGTGCTGGATCCTGCCTCTGGGAAGATCGTCAAGCAATTAAAGAATGTCTTTGGTATTGCCAGTAATCAGGCACGCTACCAGCAGAATAAAATCTATGAGTCCGCCCTCAAGAGCGCACTGATATCTGACGGTCGGCACCTCTACTTATTTAATACCAGTTATCTGTTTGATCGCAGTATGGACTGCGCCGAGTTCTGGATTTTTGATTTGGAGACACTGGAGTGTTTGCGTCACGATGAGCTGCCGAAGGGGCTTGTGGTCCATCGTCGTGTTGAACCCCGCTTTCTTAACGGAAAGCTTTATGTATCGATGAGGCGCAGTTTCTGGGGAAATGAAGGCGGGGCGTTGATTGAGTTTGACCCGGATGATATTCATTCGCCCTTTGTTTGTGATGTAGACGTATTCTTCGGGGAGTCGATCCGGCAGAACGGAGAGGCGCAGGAGTATGTGCTCACCACCGATCATGAGAGCCTGAGCGAAGCGCTGCGTTATGGCGAATCTGAGTTGATAAATCTCGCGATCGCACAAGGCCGCTGCGTGTTTAGCAAGAAGGTGAAGAATCCGGCATTTAATGGCGTGATTCACTTTGCGCTAAAAAAGGCACTGTTATCGGAGGCGGGCGCGGAAGAAAAGCTGGCTGTTCTTATGAAGCGGTTAAATGCGTGGGGTCAGAGTGGTTACTACGCATCAGACGGGAAAACGTTTGTATCGTTTCAATGGGAAGCGTCGGTCTTGTGAGGACGGCTGAAACAACTCAGGCAGCCGGAATTTGGCCTTGATAATCAACGGGGACACGCATCCTAGCTCTAGCTTTGTAAGATCTCGCTGACAGCGTTGTTGGTTGTTTGCTTTTCATTTACGTTAAAGTAGTGCGTGTCCCTTCTCTGTTATTTTATTCAGCGACTTGGCTTACGCATATGCGAACAAGGCGAAATAGGCTGCTGGCAGCGATCGGTTCTGTTGCGCGCATCGCGGATTTCGTGGCCAAAACCGGCCGACAGCGCTTTCTTGATAAGCATGCTGCCGCCTTGCTTCACGCCTGACGGGTTGAGAGCCGTCTCCGTAAACATAACGCTTTGGGTATCCCTCGCACCGAATTTCCCCTATAAATGGGGCGCACAGGGAAGCAAGGCGCGCATCCTCGTTCCAATTTCTACTTTTTAGATTTTATGATTCTGCTTTTTGTTTTCTTGCGGCCTGTAGAAGTGGTGCGTGTCCTCATTTCCTTGATCAGGCAGCGAATCAAGGCCTCGATGAGTTTCAAGCCAGCAGGTGCGCTGGATGATAAGCTGGGCGATGCGGGCCAGCTTTATTTGGACATGATTGATTTTTACAAGCGGGGCTTTAAGGGAGGAGAGTGGCACTTTGATCCGCGTGCGAAGGGGATGGAAGGCGATATCAAAAAATGGATGAGCGAGGGGATAGATGCTAACCGCGAGTACTTTATTAAGCACCTTGGGCTGAGTGACGCAACGGACGTAGAAATAGATAAAGCGTTTGATATTATGAAAGATAACCTTAATAAATTTATTGTGATCCAAGAATATTGAGAGATTGATGTGAATATTTATAGTCTTCCTGGTGCTTTTTATCGACTTACTTCTAATGGCCGAATTGATGACAGGCTGGATATTTTTTCTTCTGGCTATAAGATTTCTATTGATTTTGGTGGTAAAGATTCCGTTTGTACGGTGAGCTATTTAAAAGACGTTGATGCGGTATTGGGTGATGTTGCTGGGGCTGGTCGACATGTTTTTTATTTTTCACATGATGGTGGAGTAACTATATTTCCTAGAACGGAAGGGTCTCTTGAATATGCGAAGTTACTTTTCGACATAACCTCTCTAGATGAGATAAGAAAAAATATTATTGCTGTGTATTGTTTTCTTGACTGTGTTGTCCTTGGGTTCAAAGAAAGCCCTAGCTCCGCTATTCAATGGTTTTTATCATCACCTGATTCACCGGAAAGTCTGAAGGAGGTTTTGAGTTTTCCTAGATATGGCTATCTTTGTGTGACGCCAAATGGGATAGGCGTCGCCCAGCTTAATCACTCTTATGTTGGCAGGCAGGTCCTAGGCGGCGAAATTTGGCGGCTGGATCGCAATAAGAAAGTACTTGGTATGGGTTCCACTGTTTTTTTCAGGTCGACGATGAGAGGGTTTTACTAAATCTTGGTTTTGAGGAAGTTGGTGATGACAATGTTCGGCAAAACAATGATATCGCACTGGTCGAGATGAGTGAGGGAAGAGTTATCTGGGAACGCCAGTTTAGGGAGGCAATTTGGAGTCTCTGGTGCGATGACCATTTTGCGTATGTTTCTGCCGAAGGCTCTGGGTACGTGCTGGATATTGCGACAGGGGGAACCATAAAGGAGCTGCCTGAAATTTTCACGCAAGACTCTATTAGGGCTATGTATTACCCAGATAAGAAACTCGACGGCTGTGCAATTAAAACAAGACTATTTTCCGATGGCCGCCATCTTTACTTTTTTAATATAAGTTATATGCGCTCCAATGGCCAAGATTGCCGTGATTTCAAGATATTTGATGCTGAGACGCTAGAATGTTTGCGGTCAGATTTTCTGCCCACTGGCTATACGTTGCCTATGCATGGCTTCGATGCCCGTTTTATTAATGGAAAGGTTTACCTGTCACTCGCTAGGAGCTTCTGGGGCAACGAAGGCGGCGGCTTACTCGAAATTGATCCGGATAGTATCTATTCTGATTTTGTCATGGATGTGGATATTCAATTTGAGGAGTCAATAAGGAAGGTCGGTGAGGCGGAGGAGTATGTGTTATCGGTTTCCCATTCTCGACTCGATGATATTCTGCGCTATGGTGAATCGGCAGTCAAAGATCTAGGCTTGGCGCGTAGCCGTAGCGTGATCAGCAAAAAGGTGAAAAACCCTGCGTTTAATGGAGTTTTGAGGCTGAGCATTGATGGCAAGGTATTAGAGCATCAGGCGGACTCCGCTGAGAAACTTAGAGCATTGAAAGCGCGTATCGATAAATGGGGGAGCGAAGGATATTTTGCTTCCGATGGGAAGACGCCGGTTACCTTTGAATGGGATATTCTCGGGTGATGTGGACAACAGCTTGGGACAGCCAAGACTTGGTCATCAACTGACGCGCTTTTCGGCCTTTCCCCGCTGAGCTAATCTTTTCTCGCCGCGTTCGTGTCATGCCATCGAAAGAGCATGCATGGCACGAACGCGTCGTTAGAAGATGTCTATCGAATTACACCGCACTATCACTGTATTAACCGCTGTGCGCGCCGCGATCGGAAAATAACGGGACACCCACAACTTTTAGTTGATCTTGTCGGCTTTGACGTACAAGCCATGTGGTTGTTTCGGAAGAAATTTATGGGTGTCCCCTGTTGGCTCTCAAGAAAAGAAAGAGCCACGTACAGTGCGGTGGGAGCAAGAGGGTGATGGCACTCTAGATCGAGCCAGTGAAACAAATGGTAAAACAGGAGCTTTCTTTAACAAGCTAACGTTGCCGCCTACGGTGGGAGCTAACGCCGTCGTGCGCGCGACGCTTGAAGATAGTGAAGAGCTTTTTGCTGAAATTCGTAATATTGAGGTGGTAGCAGGAGAACCATATCGCGTAATTGTCCAGAACACGGGCGATGCACATGTTCTGGGCCACGGGAAAATAGATGTCTCGGTCCTAGTGCTGGATAAAAACTCTAATCGCGTCAGTGATAATACGCCAGTGGATATTACCGTAACGGGCAGTGCGGAAATTCCTCAGTATGTCTCTGGTACAGCGGGAGGCAGTGTTCAGGCAAGTATTATCGGCGCGGAGTACGCAGGCAGTATTGAGATGACTGTGCGAGTTGGTGATGTTGTCGAGCATTATCCATTAGTCATTGAGCCGTTAAACGTGCAGCTTTCTGGTATGCCTACGCAAATGGATCCCGGCGCGACCGCCACTGTATCCGTTCAGGTTACAGATAGCACGGGCGCCGCTGCGCCGGGTGTGGAAGTTGCTGCGGGTAGTTCGCTTGGATTTATCTCTGAGGACACCCTCGTTACGGATTCGCTAGGGCATGCCAGTTTCACGTATGTGTCGCCTAATCGAGAGGGAGACGCAATTGTTAGTGCTCGTGTAGGTCTGAACCCAGGTGATGGAGCTGAGGTAAAAATAGTAGAGCCTCCTGTGGTTGGGCCATCGCTTAAGACTGATTCAATGGTGCTTGTTGGCGATCAAAGCATATCCGGCACATTGGAGTACGAAGACCCTGATGGGGCGATGCTGGACCTACCTTATGTGGCGACGAGTGAGGTCGTTGTTCGGGGCGATGCAGGCGCCACACAGGGCATTGCGCTGGGAACCTTGTTCGCGCCCAACCGGGCTCCTGTGTTGGCACTGAGTATGCACTCCCTTAACACTGTAGTGGCACACTAAATTTGGCCACCTAATTAGAGGTGATAAACT